>Ga0255336_100011_pt1 | contig 522758 bp, 486 predicted proteins | sample MeOH1_35cm_T3_17_FD_189102 | JGI IMG/M metagenome (GOLD analysis project Ga0255336, IMG submission 189102) | Sandy soil microbial communities from University of British Columbia, Vancouver, Canada - MeOH1_35cm_T3_179 | ecosystem: Engineered > Artificial ecosystem > Sand microcosm > Unclassified... | reverse complement strand
CGACCAGTGACACCAAGACGGTGACGGTGGACGAGGCGGCCTTGGACCTGACCCAGACCGGTTCCGACCTGGCGCCGGGGACGGTGACAGGCAGCAATCCGGGGCTGACGACGGAGACGGCGACGGGTGCCCTGAGCCTGGGTTCCGGCGTGACGGTGGTCGGCGGGTTGAGCCAGACCGGTCTCTTCGGGGTGCTGCAGGTGGATGCCGCCGGGCACTTCACCTACACCCTGACCAAGAACGACCTGACGGGTCCGTCCAATGACGGCACCAACACGGCGGTCAATGCCGAGACCTTCACGGTGACGATCCGGGATGCCGACGGCAATACCGCGACCGACACCATCCATGTCAGCATCGTCGACAACGTGCCGACCGCGCAGGCGGACAGCGGCGGCACCCTCGACACCAATACGACGGTGTCGAAGTCGGCAGCCGACGGCGTACTGCTCAACGACCTCTTCGGTGCCGACGGCAAGGATGCCGGCGGCGGCGTGGTGGGCGTTGCCTTCGGTGCGAATACCGGGACGATCGGTTCCGGCCTCGCGGGAAATCTGGGCACGCTGACGCTGAACGCCGATGGCAGCTACAGCTATACCAGCAAGAACAACGTCGAAGGCACCGATGTCTTCAGCTATACCATCAAGGACGGCGACGGCGATCTGTCGACCACGACCCTCACTTTTACCGTGCACGATCAGGCCCAGGGTACGCTGAACAATGCCGCGGTGACCGTTGCGGAAGACAGCGAACCGAACCAGAACACCGGCGATCTGACCATCACCAAGGGAACGATCGACCTCTCCGGTATCCTGACGCCCGCCGATAACGAGGTGGTGACATCGATCACGATCACCAATATCCCTACCGGGGTCGTCATCTCGGACGGTTCGCAAACCGTCACCGGTGATGGCACCAATAGCATCACCATCCTGGCGGCGAATTTCGGCACCGTGACCTTGCAGCAACCGCTGGACAACAAGGACAACGATTACGCGCTGAGCTATTCGGCGGTGATCAGCGATCCGACCAGCGGCAATACCAATACGCTGAGCGGCGGTCTCATCAATGTGACGGTCGACGCGGCAGCCGATCAGCCGACGGCCGTGTCGATCACCGTCAACGACTCCGCCGATAGCGGCTCCGGCTTCTCCAACGGCGAGACCGGATCGCTCAACGTCAAGGCGACTTTCGGCGATTATCAGGACGGTTCCGAGGTTCACACCGTAACCGTGCATCTGGAAAGCGGCTTCTCGGCCGCCCTGTCTGCCACCGGCTCGCTGGCCGGGGCGACATACACCTATAATGCGGCGACCGGCGTGATCGTCTTCACCGTGCCGAACGGAACCGCCAGCCTTGACGCTTCCTTCGCGGTAACGGCTCCGGCAAGCGGTGCCTTGCCGGGGATCTTGAACTTCACCGCGACGGCAACCGCCACCGAAACCAATTTCGGCGGCAGCGAGCCGGTTTCCGGAAACAACGTCTCCTCGGTAACGGTGACGACCGGCATTCCGGCGACCCGTATCCTCGACGGGACGATCACTACCAATACGGCCAGCGGTTCGCAGGAGATGATTCTTACCTTCATCGACACTGCCCATCCGCTGGATGCCTTCGCTCAGCTTTTCATCCGCGACGCGGAAGGCCAGCAGGGTGCGTTCCTGACCGATGCGGGATTCAATATCGATCATTCGCATGACTTCGGCGTCACCGTTGAAAATGCGATCGACGGGCATTCGGTGCTTATCACGGACATGGCCGTTGAAGGGGTGTCAGTTGTCAGCAAGGGCACGGTGCAGCTCGATCACGACGACGGCTCCAACAAGCCGGTTGCCATCACGGATATCATCCATCCCGGCGCCGGCACCGATGACGGCCGGATTAATTCGACGGACGATACCTCGAACCATGCCGGGACGCTTGCCGATCCGGACGGCACGCATACCAACTATCTCTATGGAGGCGCGCTGAACGATACGGTGACCGCGACGCACACGCCGACGGACACTGACAATGGCGATATCCTCAATGGCGGTGCGGGATCGAACGTGCTGACAGGCGGGTCCGGCAACGACGTCCTGGTCTATAATCCGCTGGATACATCTGAAGATGGCGGTGCGGGATTTGACATCCTGCGCGTGGACCAGGGCGCTCTCTACAATTCGGAATCGCAAGGAGGATATGTGGTGCCGGGCCTCACCAACGCGACCGTCGACTTTGGCGCCAACAACAGCGCCGTCCACAATATCGAGGCCGTCCTGATCACCGAGGAGGCGGTGCCCGATGCCAATCTGGGAACGACGGTCAAGCTGTCAGCCCAGGACGTCTTCAATTTCAGCTCGGACCACGAACTCTATGTCATTGGTTCTGCGGGAGATAAGGTCGATCTCACTTACGACGCCAAGGGCACCTGGAACGATACCGGCACGACGGTGACGTCGTCGGGTGGCCAGGCTTTCGAGGTGTGGCATGGCACCAGCGCAAGCGGCCAGGTCACGCTCTACATCGATCACGATCTGACCACGCAAGTGAGCTGAAGACCCAAGCCTCCACGGCCCGACAGCGCCGTGGAGGCTTCCTTCACATCAAGGGAGAGCGAGGCCGAGAATTTTCACATTCCGGTGAGGGCAGAATAGCCCTGCCGCGCCCTCGTTCTCGACAGCCGGCGGCAATCTGCCAGTCACGCCGGAATAGGGAAGTTGCTTGGGGAGGCGTATATGGAATTGACGCTCTGTCACCTCACGATTGAAGAAGCCGACGCTGATCTGATTGCCATGCGGGTCTTCGCATCCGAACTGCAGCAGCAGGGCGATCCGAGACATGTGGACTATTCCAAGCGGGTCAACGCGCTCTGGGTCTTGATTGAAGAGGCCCGAGCCGCCGGCGACGCCAAGGTCGATATCCCCAACCATCTGCTCGCTTAGAGGAGCCTGGCCGCCACGCCGGCTGTATGGTCGTCACTGCTCAGCCGCCCGCGGCGATCCAGCCACGCAGGCCTTCGACGGAGCGGAAACCATCGGCGGCATAGGTTCTGACGGCGGGAAAGGCGCTGCGCATCATGTCGGCGAGGGCATGGCCCGGGCCGAGATCGAGTACGGTATCGACGCCGCGTTCGACCAGCGCCTCCAGCGTGCCCGCCCAATTGATGGTCGTCGCCACCTGCTGCGCCAGCCGCTCGAATGCCGCTTCCGCGCGATAGATCCGCGCACCGGTGCCGCCCGCCAGCAATTGGCAGCCGGCCGCTGGTTCGCCATGTGCGGCGGCTTTCAATGCGGCCAGGAATGGCGTTGCCGCGGCCGAAAGGCGCGCAGTGTGAGAGGCGATCCTGACCTCGAGCAATTGTGCCCGCACCGCCCCGGCCGTTTCCGCCGCACCGCATAGCGCCGTGATCTCTGCGCGGCCGCCGCCGAGGACGAAGAGGTTGTCGGGATTGACGATGGCGATGGCGCAATGATGCCGGGCCGCAAGGGTTTCGACCGCATTCCGGTCGAGGCCGCGGATATAGCCGAGCTGGCTGCCGGCCTCGCTGGTGTCGCTGGCGCGATCCGCGGCATCCATTGCCCGCGCGCGGCAATCGGTGAGGTGCAGGGCCGCTTCGGCGTCCCAGATGCCGGCGATGCTCCAGGCCGACATCTCGCCGACGCTGTAGCCGGTGACAGCGAAAGCGGGCGGCTGAACCTGTCGGATGCAGGCCTGTATCGTGAGGGCTGCCGTGACCGAGAGCAGCTGGTTGGTGTGGTTTTCCAGCAACCGGTCATGCGCGGCCTGCTTCACCAGGAGCCGCGGATCTGCGCCGAGCAGCCTGGTCGAAGCCTCGAAAATCGCGGCGGCTTCCGGTTGCGCTGCCGTGAGGTCGAACATCTCGGGCGAGACGCGGCCCTGGCCGCCGCATAAAAGCGCCAGCATCACGCTTCCAGCCGGTCGACGAAGAGCGCCATGGCCAGAAGATCGGCGCAGCCGCCGGGGCTGAGATTGCGCGCGACGAAGTTCCCGTGCATCAGGGCTGCCTGCTCGCGCCAATCTGCTTGTTCGATTCCGCCCGCAGCAAGGAAGGCGGCCGCTTGCGCCTGGGCAAAATGCAGGCCCGCGATGCCGCCGCGATGCAGCAGGTTGGTATCGTCAACCTGGGCGATCAGCGTCATGCAGGTCTGGACCCGCGCGGCTTCGGCATCGCCATCCGGCGCCAGCACCCGCGCCGCGCGCAAGGCGGGCAGGGCGATCCCATAGACCGACGGAAGCCCCTGTGCGGCTTCGAGACGGGCGCCGCCAACCCCATGAAGACGCGAGGCTCTGGCGCCGTGACTGTGAAGCGGCACGGGGCCGGACAGGACAGCCGCACCCCAACGTTCTGCGATGATCCTGCCAAGCGGGTGCCGGATGCCATAGGCGGTGCGCAGACCGGCGGCGGCGCAAAGCAGGCCGAGGCCGAAGATGGCGCCGCGATGCGTATTGACGCCCGCTGTGGCGACAAGCATGGCGCGCTCGGCTGCAATGCCGATGATCCGCAAGCGATCCATCTCGGCGCCGGCAGCACCCGCTGATACGAGGTCGGCAAAGAAAGGGGCAAGGGTCTCGGCACTGTGATGGAGCAGGGCGGCATCCATATCGCCATGCGCGCCGCTATCGACCTGGCTGACCAGGCCCGGCTTTGGATAGGTTTCGACTTCCAGCTTCAGGCAATGAACCGCAAGCGCGGCAATGGATTTCTCCGGTCCCGCGTCCGGTGTCAAAAGGTGGCGGCGAAGCGAACGGGTCATGCTACACCTCCGGCAAGAAACACCCGGCGCGGCACCATATGGACCTCGTTCTGCTTTTTCAGTAGAACCTCGTGGGAATTCGCGTCGTGCAGTTCGCGCCAATTGACGCCGCCCATCGGCCCAATGATTTCGCCGTCGATGCGCATCGGCGCCGCAGCGGCGATCTCCGCAATTGCCGTGAGCAGGCCGCCCAACTTCGTATCAGGCGGCAATTCCCAGATGAGGTCCAGATCGGATGTTTCCGTAAGATAGGGAAGGCCGGTCAGATGCTGCCAGGCGAGGCTGCCGAAGCAGCGGACAAGTGGATCACATGCGATCATACGCTCCAACGTGTCGTGCCACCGCTCGGGTGCAGTCACTGCGGCATTCACCAGCAAAGGGGGTGGCGCGACGGCCACGATATCCTCGCAGCCGAGGGTCACGGCGATGCGCCGCTTCCCATATGCCGGCGGCAGCGGCAGGCCGAGCGGCACAAGCCCGGCAGGATCGGCACTGATCCCGCGCCTCGCCACGAGCGGATTTCCGGCTCTCACCCAGTCCGCCACCAGCGGCTCTCCGGCGAGGTCGGGACGCGCCGCCATCAAATCCGACCACGCGGCAGGCGTCACGGTCACCATGGCGTGGCGGGCGATCATCTCAGCCTTGCGATGCAGCAGCCACGACCCGCGCGGCGATGGCGGCGGCTTTCGGCCGGCCGCCGCGTTCGGCACCCAACCGGTCGCGGGTGTCGCCGGATGGCGGCGCCGCCAGCAATGCGGCGAGCTGTGTTGCAAGCGATTTATTGGGATTCCAGACGGCGTGGATGGCCCCGGTCTGGGCGAGGTTCTCCAGCCCCGGCGCGAAAACCGGCGTTGCCTTGGCCTTCTCCCGCAACACGTCGAGCGGAAGCTTGGTCACCCGCGCCATGGATGGCAGATCCATCACCGCCGGATTGGCGCCCGGCAAGGCGACGAGCGTCCCGGTGGCGAGGGCGGTGGCGATGAAGGCGCCGGCGGCGCTGCCGCCATAGAGCAGGCCGATGGTGCGGTGGCCCTCAGCCTCGGCCAGGAGCAGGGCTTTCGCAAGATGGGCGAGGCATTCGTTGAGGCCGAGCAATTCGTCGCGGCGGCTCATGCGCTGGCTGGCGGAATCGATCAGGACGAGGATCGCCGCGCCGCGATCTTTCGCGACGATGTCGAGGACATGGCCGGCGAGGGCAAGCGCGCCCTCGATGCCTAAGGGCGAAGCCTCGGCGATGCCAAGCACATTGATCAGCCCGCCGTCGGCAAGCGGTCCGGTCCCGGCGATGATGCCCTCGGTAACCGCAACGCGATGGCCGATGGGAAAGAGCGAAGCAAGGATTTCATCGAGCGTCATCTGCTGCCTCCCGGTGGCCCGCGGCCTTGCGCAAGAAGGAATCGGCGGGCAGCTCGGGCAGATCCGCCGGCGCATCGAGGCCGAGTGCGGCCCAGATATCGCGTGCATCCCTGGCCGTGCCGAAGCGCTGCAGACGGCGCTCCAGCCGCTGTTGCTCGGCCTGAAGACGCGCGGGATCCAGTCCGCTTTTCGCTTTGAGGGCGGTAAGTGCTGCCTGGCGGAAGGCTGCGCTATCGTCATCGACGAAGATATCGGCGCCACCGATCAGGTAGCGGTGCTTGCCGCCCATGGTGCGCCAGACCAAGGCGCGGTCACGGGAATCGAACTCCTCGACGCCCTTGTTCGTCTCGATCACTTCCGGTCCGCTGACGCTGATCCGTCCCGGTTCGGAAATGATCAGCCTGGAGCAGCAGCCGGCGATCAGCCCGCCGCCGCCATAGCAGCCGGCGCGCCCGCCGACCAGACCGATAACCTGGCGCCTGGCGAGCCGCAGATCGACCAGCGCCCGCATGATCTCGGCGATGGCGAGTTCGCCGGCATTCGCCTCCTGCAGGCGCACGCCGCCGGTGTCGAACAGGATCAGGACATCCTGGCCAAGCTGGCGCGCCGCGCGCAGCAGGCCGGTGAGCTTGGCGCCGTGGACCTCGCCGAAGGCACCGCCCATGAAGCGGCCTTCCTGTGCGGCGATCAGCACGGCGCGTCCGTCGAGTGTGGCGCGGCCGATGATCATGCCGTCGTCGAACTGCTCGGGCAGATCGAAGAGGGCGAGGTGAGGGCTGGTCTCGCGCTGCTCGGGGCCGATGAATTCATGGAAGCTGCCAGGATCGGCCAGCGCCGCGAGGCGTTGACGCGCACTTGCCTCATACCAGCTCGAGCTCGCTGCCCCGGCCGCCTTGGGATTGCTCATGCCTCGGGCTCCTCGATCAGGCGAATGCCTTGGGCGAGGCGTAAGGCGACCGTATCCGGCCGCGCGCCGCCATCATTCACGGAGATGCGCAGACCGCCGGCCGCGCGCCGTGTCACGAAATCGGCGACCACCGCCTCCCAGACCGCGCCGAAGCCACGGGCGGCGGTGGCGATGTCGATGGTGCAGGCATCGATGGGCAAGCTGCGTTCCACCAGCACTTCGAGATTACCGGAAGCGACCACGCCGACGATCGCCTGTCTGCGTGTGCCGCCGGCGGCATTGGGCGTCTTGAATGTGAAACTGAGCTTTTCCATCTGTGGCTCTCCCATTTCACCAATTGCGGAACCGGCTCGGCGGGCGATAGAGGCCGCCGGAGGCGAGCACGATATCCTTGATCGACCTTGCCGCCAGCAGCCGGCGGTCGGCATCGAGCGGATCGATGCCGAGATCTTCCGGGCGGCGGATGATGCCGCGTTCGCGCAGGCGTTCGACCATCCTCTTATCCCGGGCGCGGCCGATTTCGGTATAGCCGGCCACCCCGCGGATCGCCTGTTCCCGCTCGTCGCGATCGCGGCAGAGCAGCAGATTGGCGATGCCTTCTTCTGTGACGATGTGGCTGACGTCGTCGCCATAGACCATTACGGGTGCCAGATCGAGGCCGATCTTGGCGGCAAGCTCCAATGCGTCGAGCTGCTTGACGAAGAGCGAGACATTGCCATCGCCGAATGTCTCGCCGATCTGCACGACCAGCTTGCGGCCGCGCCGCAAGGCCGCGCTGGTCGTGGAATCGGCTTCGGCGCCGGCCTTCAGCCAGGGCTCGCTGGGATGCCGCCGGCCGCGCGGATCGGAACCCATATTGGGGGCGCCGCCGAAGCCGGCGATGCGACTGGTCGTGACAGTCGAGCTATGGCCGTCGAGATCGATCTGCAAGGTCGAACCGATGAACATGTCGCAGGCATAGAGGCCCGCCGTCTGGCAAAAGGCGCGGTTGGAGCGCAGCGATCCATCAGGGCCGGTGAAGAAGATATCGGACCGGGCGGCGATGTAATCCTCCATGCCGACCTCGGAGCCGAAGCAATGGATCTGCTCCACCCATCCGGCTTCGATCGCCGGAATGAGGGTGGGGTGGGGGTTGAGCGCGAAATGGGTGCAGACCTTGCCCTTCAAGCCCAGCTTCTCGCCATAGGTGGGCAGGAGCAGCTCGATCGCGGCGGTGTTGAAGCCGATGCCGTGATTGAGGCGCCTGACACCATAAGGCGCATAGATCCCCTTGATGGCGAGCATCGCGGTCAGGATCTGCGTCTCCGTGATCGCCGCCGGATCACGGGTGAAGAGCGGTTCGACATAGAAGGGCTTCTTTGCCTCGACAACGAAATGCACAAGATCGCCCGGAATATCGACCCGCGGCACTCTATCGACGATCTCGGCGACCTGGGCGACGACAAGTCCGCTCTTGAAACTGGTCGCTTCGACGACGGTCGGTGTGTCCTCGGTATTGGGGCCGGTATAGAGATTGCCGTCGCGATCCGCACAGACGGCCGCAATCAGTGCCACTTGCGGCGTCAAGTCGATGAAGTAGCGGGCGAAGAGCTCAAGATAGGTATGCACCGCGCCGAGCTCGATCTGGCCGCCGAACAGCATCCGCGCGATCCGTGCCGATTGCGGCCCGGAATAGGAATAGTCGAGGCGTCGCGCGATGCCTTTCTCGAACACGTCCAGATGTTCGGGCAGAACCACGCCGGACTGTACCATGTGCAGATCGTGGATCCTGGCAGGATCGATCTCGGCCAAGGCGGCGGCCAGCAGATCGGCCTGTTTCTGGTTGTCGCCTTCGAGGCAGACCCGGTCGGCCGGCCGCAGCACCGCACCGAGAAAGGCCGGAAGATCCTCGCGCCGGACGATCTTACCGGCTGCATGGTGGTTTCCGGCCTCTAGGCGCGCGGCCAGACCGGCCTTTTGCTTGGCCCAATCCGTCATTGCGACCACTCCTGTATGCGGCAGCAAGGTTGATTGGGTATATGTATACGTATTGCGCCGAATTGTCAATCTGTGTATACATAAATCGCTGCGCATATTCTATTCGCATTCTTATAAGGGGTGCTGTCATGGAAGTGTATACAGATCGGGCCAAATTCTCTTGCCGCGGGTTCCCTTCCTGCGGGGCCGCGGCACAAGGGAGGAAGGCATCATGACGATCTCCGGCGTTGCGCTGCTGGCTATCTGTACCTTGCTGGGATCATTCCTGGGCGATGTGCTTGGCTTCCTGCTCGGCGTGAAGGCCAATGTCGGGGGCGTGGGAATCGCCATGATGCTGCTGATTGCCGCCAGGCTTTGGCTCGCCGGACGCGGCAGGCTCACTCCTGGTGCGAAGGTCGGCGTCGAATTCTGGGGGTCTCTATACATCCCGATCGTTGTCGCGATGGCGGCGCAGCAGAATGTCGTCTCGGCAATCGCCGGCGGTCCGGTTGTCGTGACAGCGGGCGTCGGCGCGATCGTCATCTGTTTCGCGACCGTGGCGCTGCTCAGCCGCCTCACCGGTCAGACGGAATCGATGGATGAAATCGAGGCACACGAGGCTGCAGCAGCGGCCGGCCAACCGGCCGTCATCACCGAGACGGCGTGAGGAGGGGCAAATGAGCATGGCCTTGCATGCGGTCACGGCGAATGCGCTCGTCACCGCCTTCGCCGTCGTCGGGCTGATCATGTGGATAGCGGCGGCGATATCGAAATATCTGACCTTCGGCCGCATTCACGGTTCCGCCATCGCGATCATCATCGGCCTGGCGCTGGCATTCCTTGGCGGCGAAGTAACCGGCGGTGACAAGGGTATTGCCGATATACCGGCGCTAGCGGGGATCGGCCTGCTGGGCGGCGCGATGTTGCGCGACTTCGCCATCGTCGCCACGGCTTTCGAGGTCGATGTCGTCCAGGCACGCAAGGCCGGCCTGATCGGCGCGGTCGCGCTGGGGCTGGGAACGCTGCTGCCGTTTCTGTTCGGCGTCGGCGTGGCCGAGCTGTTCGGCTATCGGGATGCCGTCACCCTGACGACGATCGGCGCGGGATCGATCACTTATATCGTCGGGCCGGTCACCGGAGCCGCTCTGGGCGCCAGCTCCACCATCATCGCCATCTCCATCGCGACAGGGGTTCTGAAGGCGATCCTGGTGATGATCGGCACCCCTTTTGTCGCTAAGGCAATCGGCCTCGACAATCCACGCAGCGCCATGGTCTTCGGCGGCTTGATGGGAACCGTCAGTGGTGTTGCCGGCGGCCTGGCGGCGACCGACCGGCGCCTGGTCCCCTATGGCGCGCTTACCGCCACTTTCCATACTGGTCTTGGCTGCCTGGTCGCTCCTTCGATCCTGTACTTTGGCGTCCGCGCCCTGGTCGGGAGTTGAGGCATCGCCGGGAGCTGAAATATCGTCAGGAGTTGCGCATGGCAGTTATCTTGAATGCACTTGGCCCGGACGAGGATCGCAGCCTGCTCTCCGACCGGATTCGCGATGCCTTGACTGACCAGATCGCCTCCGGCGAACTCGCCGCCGGATCGGCGTTGGACGAACAGCACCTTGCCGACCGCTTCGGCGCTTCGCGGACACCGGTGCGTGAGGCCTTGCGGCAATTGGCCGTCAGCGGCCTGGTCGAGATGCGGGCGCGTCGCGGGGTCATTGTTGCTCGCATGACGCCGGAGCGGGTCATGGACATGTTTGAGACCATGGCTGAAATCGAGGCGATGTGCGTCAGGCTCGCGACCTACCGCATGACACCGCTTGAGCGCAGCCATCTGCTCGAGCTGCACGAGGCGTCGCAAGCGATGGTCGAGGGGCGCGATGTGGACGCCTATGACGCCTTTAATCGTGAGTTCCACCTCTGTCTCTATCGCGCGACGCATAATGCCTTCCTTGAGGAACAGGCAACCGCCATCCGCACCCGGCTCAATGCCTTCCGCCGCACTCAACTGCGCCATGGCGATCGCATCCAGCAGTCACGCGAGGAACATGAATCGGTCATGCAGGCGATTGCCGAGGGCGACGGCGAAACCGCCGCACGCCGCATGCGCGCGCATATGCTGAATGCAGCGACGGCATTGGGGCGCTATATCGAGGCGCATGATGGCGAAACGCAGATGGCGAACCGCCTGACCTGAACGAAATTGCCTGCATGATGAAGCGCATAAATGCCTGCGCCGCAGTGACAACTTGTGTCGTATTAAGACGTTCGCCTTAGACGATGGGGCGCTCATTTTCTTGCGTGAGAGATATTTCGTCTTCGTACGATTTTATCGACAAAAAGATCATGCCGGCCGTAACGAAGATCAGCCTAGCAGCGAAAGAACCAGCGTAACCCGTTGCAGAGCTGACGATGCATTTGCGCTTCGTCGCTCGACGCAGAAGTGATCAACGCCTTGTTCTTCTTTTCAGAAAGGATCGTTTTCCATGATCAGTCGTCGTGCCATGTGTTTCGGCATCGCTGCAGGCGCTGCCAGCGCCCTTGCCGCATCGAGCCTGCCCGCCTTCGCGGCATCACCCGTCCGGGCGCGCAATGTCGTCCTTATTCACGGCGCCTATGCGGACGGGTCGAGTTGGTCTGAGGTCATTCCGCTGCTGCAGAAGGCGGGGCTGAATGTGTCGGCCGTGCAAAACCCCTTGATGTCGCTTGAAGAGGACTGCGCCTATACCCGGCGCGTGCTCGCCCTGCAGGACGGGCCCACCGTGCTGGTGGCGCATTCCTATGGCGGCGAGGTGCTGACCGAGACGGGCGTGGATCCGAAAGTGACGGCGCTGGTCTACTGCGCTGCCCGCGCGCCGGATGCCGGCGAAGATTATACCGCACTTGCCAAGACCTATCCGACGCCGCCGGCCTCGGCCGGGCTGGTGCATTCCGGCGGATTTGCGCAGCTGAGCGAGCAGGCCTTCCTGCATGATTTCGCCGGCGATGTCGATCCGGTCAAGGCGCGTGCCCTTTATGCCGTGCAGGGCCGGACTTCCGATAGCCTTTTCACCGCCAAGGTGACTCAGGCCGCCTGGCGTACCAAGCCGAGCTTCTATGCTGTTTCAACCCAGGACCGCACGATCAATCCGGATCTGCAGCGTTTCATGGCGAAGCGCATGAAGGCAAAGACGATCGAGATCGCCGCCAGCCATCTGGCGATTATCTCGCATCCGCATGAAATTGCCGGTCTCATCCTCGAAGCGGCGGCAGCCCAGGCCTGATATCCGTCTGCCTGTAAAGCAACCGATCTCGCTGCGGGGCCTCGGCCCCGCAGCACCGCCCTCGGCTCCTCCAACTATTCGGATCGCTGCCACATAACTCCAAGTTATGCCTTTCGCAATCAAAGGCGCTTGCCCGCGCGGCGCAGAATGGCAAATCTGCGAGCGGGTTCGGAGGTATGGGTCGGTAATGCGCGTTTGTGTTCTGGGGGCGGGGGTCATCGGCCTGACAACGGCCTATTTCCTGGCGAAGGCCGGGCACCGTGTGACCATCGTCGACCGCAACGGGCTGCCGGCCCAGGAAGCGAGCTACGCCAATGGCGGCCAGCTCAGCTATTCCTATGTGGCCCCGTTGGCCGCGCCCTCGGTTCTGCCCGCTTTGCCGAAATACCTCCTGCGACGGGACTCCCCGCTGCGGTTTCATTTTCGTGCCGATCTCGATCAATGGCGCTGGTCGCTCAATTTCCTGCGCGCCTGCTCGGCGGGCGCCAGCCGCCGCCATACCGCCGAACTGACGTCGCTGGCCTATCTCAGCCGCGATGTTCTGCAGGAACTTCTGGCGGCTGAGGAGATCGACTTCGATTACAGCCGCGAAGGCAAGCTGGTCATCCATCGCGATGCCAGGAGCTTTGCGGGCGCTAGATCGCTGGTCGATTATCAGCGCGAGCTGGGCGCCGAGCAGCAGGTCCTGGATGCCGAAGGCTGCATTGCGCTGGAGCCTGCGCTGGCCGGCATGCGCGGCAGATTTGTCGGCGGCATCTATACGCCGTCGGAGGATGCCGGCGATTGCCAGAAATTCTGCACCGGCCTCGACAACCTGCTGCGCGACAAATACGGCGTCGAGCGCCTTTATCATCACCGGATCGGCGCCTTGAAGCCGGAGGGCGCGCGTATCCGGGCTGTGCTGACCGATCGCGGCGAGATCGACAGCGACCTCTTCGTCATGACGGCGGGGCTGAGCAGCCGCGAACTGATGCGCGGAATCGGCATCCGCCTGCCGATCTGCGCTCTCAAGGGCTACAGCCTCACGGTTCCGGTCTCGGCGGGGACCGTGGCGCCGCGGATCAGCGTGACCGATAGCCAATACAAGATCGTTTATGCCCGCCTGGGCGAAACCGTCCGGATCGCCGCGATGGTCGATATCGGCGCCGCCCATGGCGCCATCGACCATGGGCGCCTGGCGGTATTGAAGCGCCAGGTGGCGGAGAGCTTCCCACGGCTCGGCAATCTGGAAGATGCCTTGCCCTGGGCCGGACAACGGCCTGCCACCGCGCAGGGAAAGCCGATCATCGGCAGCAGCAGCTTCGATAACCTGCTGCTCAATGTCGGCCATGGAGCTCTCGGTTTCACGCTGGCCTGCGGCAGCGGCAAGCTGATCGCCGAGCTTGTCGAAGGCGGGAAGGCATCGATCCCGATCGACCCGTTCCGCCTGGGCACGGTGCAATGAGCGCAATCGACGAGAGAAAAGTCGCTCAGCAGGCAGCGCCCGTAAAGAAAAAGAGATAATTGCGTAACAATAGCCAATCGAGACAAACCCTGGGAGGAGATATCCATGAAACTCGATCTATTCAACCGGTTCCAAACCCGCACGCAGTGGCGGCATGGCCTGATGGCGGCGACTATCCTGACGGCGGTTTCGCTGCCGCTGATGGCGACGACGGCCGAGGCGACCACGCTGCGCGTGGCGATCGCCGAGGACGCCCTGACGCTGGATCCGATCGCCTCCAGCGACAATCCATCGATCTGGACCGAGCTTCTGGTCTTTGACCAGCTGGTTCGCCCCTCAAAAGACGGCACCAAGCTCGAGCCCGGCCTGGCGGAAAAATGGACTGTTTCGGCGGATGGCCTTGACTATACCTTTACCCTGCGCGACGCCAAATTCGCCAATGGCGATCCGGTGACCGCCGATGACGTGGTCTATTCGCTGCAGCGTGCGGCGGGCGAGAAGTCGGATTGGGCGCGCTTCTTCAAGCCGGTGACGAAATACACCGTCGTCGACCCGAAGACCATCACGCTGCATCTCGACAAGCCGTTCACGCCGATGCTGAACAACCTTGCGCTGTTCAGCGCCTCGATCCTGCCGAAGAAGGAGGTCGAGGCCAAGGGCGACGAGTTTTTCAAGGCGCCTTTCGGCTCCGGTCCGTTCCAGATCAAGCAATGGAATCACGGCGAGAAGATCATTCTCGCCAAGAATGCCAATTACTGGCAGAGCGGCAAGCCGGCGGTCGACGAGGCCGAGATCGACATCATCAATGAAGACAATGCGCGGGTATTGAAGCTGAAGGCCGGCGAGATCGACGCAATCGTCGGCATTCCCTTCAACCAGGTGGGACAGCTGAAATCCGATCCGAACTTGAAGGTCGGCGTGGCCCCGGTCTTCCGCATCGATCTCGTGCAGCTGAACACCACCAAGAAGCCCTTCGATGATGCGCGGGTGCGGCAGGCGCTGAACTACGCCGTCAACAAGGATGCGCTGGTGAAGGGCGTGCTGCGTGGCAACGGCACGCCGGCGGAATCGTCGCTGCCGATCATGGCCTATCACAATGACCAATTGGCGCCCTATCCGCATGACGTCGCCAAAGCCAAGGCCCTGCTGGCCGAGGCCGGCTATACATCGGGTTTCTCGACCACCATGCTGGTGCAGTCCGGTGACGTGACCGCCCGTCAGGTCGCCAGCGCCTTGCAGAGCGATCTGAAGCAGATCGGCGTCCAGGTCAAGTTGCAGACGATCGAAGGCAGCTCGCAATATAGCACGACCAAGGCCGGCAATTTCGAAACCTCGCTCAGCTACGCGACCAGCGATACGATCGATCCGGACCAGCTGATCGGCTTCACCGCCGTCAACCCGGAACGCGCCAATGCCTTCCACACCCAGTGGCGGGACGACCGCGTGAACCAGCTCTATGAGCTCGAGCGCCGGACGGCGGATGGCCCCGACCGGGCCGCGCAGTTCAAGGAAATGGAGCAGCGCGTGCATGATGCGGCCCCGTTTGTCTTCCTCTATCATCCGGGCATGCCCTATGCCAGCCGGAAGAATGTCGAGGGCTTTGAAGTCCTGCCGACATCGAACTACCGGCTTGAGGATGTGGTTGTGAAGTAACGCCAGCAAGGGTTGGCCGGGTTCCGCCGCCGCGAAAGAAGGTGGAACCCGGTCGTCCTGGCGGCTCAAGTGGTTGTGTCATGGAGATACTGAAATTTGCCCTGGGCAGGTTGCTGCAGCTGATACCGGTCCTGCTGGGTATCACGCTGATCGCTTTTCTGCTGCTGCGGGTGCTGCCGGGTGATCCCGCCACGCTGATCCTCGGTAACCGGGGCACGGCGGAGGATATCGCGCGGCTGACGGTCCAGCTCGGTCTCGATCGCCCGCTGTGGCAGCAGTATCTCAGCTTTCTCGGCGACATGTTGCGCGGCAGCTTCGGCCAGTCGATCGCCTATCGCACGGCCGTTGGCCCGCTGATCATGGAGCGCCTCTGGGCGACCCTGGCGCTGGTCGGGTTGAGCACGCTGCTGGCCTTGGCGATGACCATTCCCCTGGCCTTGATCGCCGCCTTGCGGCGTAACGGCGTGGTCGACCATGCCATCAAGATCGTTTTCGTCATGATCATGTCGATGCCGTCCTTCTGGCTCGGCGTGCTGATGGTGCTGCTGGTAAGCGTCGTCTTTCCGATCTTCCCCGTCTCCGGCTATGGCGACGGCGTCGTCGATCGGCTGCATCACCTGTTTCTGCCGGCTTTCATCATTTCGCTCAGCACAGCGGCGCTGACCATCCGCTCGCTGCGGAGCAGCCTGCTCGACGTGATGAAGGCGGACTATATCGACACGGCGCGGGCCAAGGGATTGCGCCAGCGCGTGGTGCTGTTCCGGCATATCTTGCGCAATTCGCTGATCAGCACGATTTCTGTGTTGGGTGTCCATACCAGCTGGGTGATCGGCGGGACCGTCGTCATCGAATCCGTTTTCGCCATTCCCGGCCTCGGCTACCTGCTGGTCTCCTCGATCTCGGCGCGCGACTATCCGATGGTCCAGGGATTGACCGTGACCTTCGCGGTGCTGGTCGTCGCCATCAACCTCCTTACCGACATCGCTTATGCGATCGCCGATCCCAGGGTGAAGCTTTGACGACCTGGCTTTCCGCCGAAACCCGCGCGCGCTTCCGGCGCAACAGATCGCTGCAGGCGGGACTGATCTTGCTGCTGGCGCTGCTGGCAATCACCTTTGGCGGGCCGCTGCTTCTGACCGCCGATCCCATCGCCGTCGATTTCGGCCAGGCCCTGCTGCCGCCCAGCGCCAGCAACTGGTTCGGCACCGATGATCTTGGCCGGGATGTCTTTGCCCGCGTCGTCGCGGCGGCTCAGGTCGACCTGCAGATCGCCGTCATGTGCGTGCTGCTGCCCTTCCTGATCGGCAGCGCGGTCGGCCTGGTGTCCGGCTATGTCGGCGGCAAGACCGATATCGTGCTGATGCGGCTGGTCGATATCCTCTGGGCCTTTCCCTTCTATGTGCTGGTGATCGCCATCGTCGGCTCGCTGGGCCCCAGTATCGGCAATATGTACTTGGCATTCACGCTGGTGGCCTGGATCTCCTTCGCCCGCATCGTCCGGGGCGAGGTGCTGCTCGTCAAGGGCATGGAGTATGTGCAGGCGGCCAAAGTCCTCGGCTACAGTCATTTGCGCATCATCCTGCGCCATGTGCTGCCTAATGCGATCACGCCGGCGATCGTCTTCATGATGGCGGATGTCGTGCTGACCATCCTGGCAGTGACGGCGCTCGGTTTCCTCGGTCTCGGTATCCAGCCACCCACGCCGGAATGGGGCGTCATGATCTCGGAGGGGCGTAATTTCATCTTCGACGGCTGGTGGGGTTCGCTCTTCCCCGGCCTCGCCATTGTCTATGTCGGCGTCACCTTCGCCCTGCTGGGCGACGGGCTTGACGACTTCCTGAGGCCGAAAGCATGAGCCCGACATCTCCCTTGCTGGCGGTAGACAGGCTGGTGACCCGCTTTGGCGATCGCAGCGCGCCGGTCACGGCGGTCGACGGCGTCAGCTTTGATATCCGCGCTGGAGAAATCTTCGGCCTGGTCGGTGAATCTGGCTGCGGCAAGAGCGCCACCTGCCGCTCGCTGATCCGCCTGTTCGGCGGCGCGGCCGTAGAGATAGGCGGCGGCTCCATCACTTTTGACGGCCTCGACCTCGCCCAACTCAGCGATCGTCAGATGGAGGATATTCGCGGTGCCCGCATCGCCATGATCTTCCAGGACCCGATGACCGCGCTCAATCCGACGATGACGATCGGCGAGCAGATCTGCGAAGGCCTGCGGCGCCATCGCGGCCTTGGCCGGCGCGCGGCACGTGAAGAGACCGTGCGCCTGCTGGCGAGCGTCGGCGTGACCTCGCCGGAATCGCGGCTCGATGCCTATCCGCACCATTTCAGCGGCGGCATGCGCCAGCGTGTCCTGATTGCCATCGCGCTGGCTTGCAGGCCGAAGCTGCTGATCGCCGACGAGCCTACTACCGCCCTGGACGTGACGATCCAGGACCAGATACTGAAGCTGATCCTGCGCCTGCGGGATGAGACAGGGATGAGCGTTCTGCTGGTGACCCATGATCTTGGCGTCGTGGCGCAGACCTGCGATCGGCTTGCCGTCATGTATGCCGGGCGCATTGCGGAGATGGGCGATACGCGGCAGATCTTCCGCCGGCCGGCCCATCCTTACACCCGCGCCTTGCTGGAAGCCCTGCCGGCCCATGCAGGGCGGGCGAAGCTGAAGCCTATCGGGGGTGAGCCGCCCAATCTGGCCATGCCGCCGGCAGGATGCCGCTTCCATCCGCGTTGCGCCCATGCCGCCGATATCTGCCGGCAGCACCTGCCGGAACTGCGGGAGATCGACGTGGAACATCAATCGGCCTGCCTGCGGGTAGAGGAACTGGGTCTATGAGCGGCACCGCGGCGTCACCGGCGGTATCCGATCAGGCCGAGGCCCTGCTCGAGGTTCGTCACCTGTCGAAGAATTTCGGCGGCGAGCGCAACCTGCTGCAGCTCGTCACTGGGCAACCGCCACGCGTCCTGCAGGCGGTGCGCGACGTATCGCTGGCGGTGCGGCCGGGCGAAACGTTGGGCGTGGTTGGGGAAAGCGGTTGCGGCAAGAGCACGCTCGGCCGCTGCATTGCCGGCCTCTATCAGCCGAGCGGCGGCGAAGTCCTCTGGCAGGGGAGGCCGCTTGCCGCCAGCGGCAATCGCCGGACGATCAGCCGGCAGATCCAGATGATCTTCCAGGATCCCTATTCCTCGCTCAATCCACGCATGACGGTGGAGCAGACGCTGACGGAGGTTCTGACGGCGCATTGCCTGGCCGGCGGCAGCAAGGAGAAGACCGAACGGGTCGAGGAATTGCTGCTGACGGTGGGATTGCCGCCGCGCCTGAAGGATCGGTTGCCGCATGCTCTCAGCGGCGGCCAGCGCCAGCGCGTCAGCATCGCACGTGCCTTGGCCCTGGAGCCGCAGCTGATCATTGCCGACGAGCCGGTCTCGGCGCTGGACGCCTCGGTCCAGGCACAGATCATCAATCTCTTCGAGGAGCTGCGCGAGAAGTTCGGGCTCGCCTTCATCTTCATCGCCCACGACCTCAACGTGGTGCGCCATATCAGCCATCGGATCGCCGTGATGTATCTGGGCGAGGTAGTGGAACTGGCGGAGGCGGATACGCTGTTCGAGACCCCGCGCCATCCCTATACGAAAGCGCTGCTGTCGGCTATACCGCGGCCGGATCCGGAGCACCGCATGACAGCGGTCGGCCTGGAAGGGGAGTTGCCTGACCCGCTTGACCCGCCGGCCGGCTGCAGCTTCTCGACACGGTGCCGCTGGGTCCAGGATCAATGCCGGGCACAGCATCCGCCGCTCGAAGCCTATGACCCCGAGCACCTCGTTCGGTGCATCCGCATGCGCGACATCGGCTGACGGCCAAACTTGCGCTATCCTCTGTTTTGAAGGGCGAACATGATGTTCTACGAGACCACGGCGGAAAGTCGCAGCCTGGGCGAGAAACTCGTCTCCTGGTCCCTTGACCGCTTCGGCAAGGAAGGGCTCGCGGCGGAACGGTTCGCCCTGACGCTGCTGCCGTTCGACCGGCCTTTGACTGCACAGACACCGCCCGCGCGGCCGGCCGGCTTCAGCTATCACGGCGACCAGCCCTTCTATCCCTGCAGCGTGGTGAAGGCCTTCTACCTGGCGGCGGTGGAGGCCAGGCTGGAGGAGGGCGCGGTTCAGCCGCATGACGAGCTCGACCGTGCGATGCGCGACATGATTCTCTGGTCCAGCAACACGGCGACCAACTATATCATCGACCTGGTGACGGGAACGACGGGCGATACGCTGCTCGGCGAAGCGGAAATGCGCGACTGGGTCGAGCGTCGGCAATGGGTCAATCGCTACCTGCAGTCGCTGGGCTGGCCGGAGCTGAAGCCGATCAATGTCTGCCAGAAGCTGATGGATGACGATCGCTACGGCAGAGAGAAGATCTTCGTGCGGCTGGGCGGTAACAATCACAACTGCCTGACCAGCGATGCCGCGGCGCGTCTGTTCTATGCGATCTTCAGCGGGCAGCTGGTCAGTCCGGCGCGCTCCCGCCACATGGCCGAGTTGCTGCATCGATCCCTGGCGGCCGATTTCGTCAACCGGCCGGCGGCCCAGGTGCTGGGCTATTTCGGGGCCGGCCTGCCGGCGGGAGCGAAATTGTGGTCGAAAGCGGGCTGGACCGGCTGGACCGGCGATGTCGATGCCAGCTATCGCCGGCATGACGCGGCCTATGTCGAGCTGCCAAGCGGCCGCTCCTTCATCCTGACGGCCTTCACGCAGGGCAAGGAGATGTCGGAAAGCACCAGTGTCTTGCCGGGCATTGCCGCCCAGCTTTGCACGCTGCTGTCGGCGTGAGGACCATGGCTGCGCGACGCCCCACGGTCCGACCCGGTGATCCCATCTCGGCGGTGGATGGTCCGGCCTTGCTGGTGGATCTTGCCGCCTTCCAGCGCAATATTGCGACCATGGCGGCTTTTGCCCGGGGCCATGGGTTGCGCCTGCGCGCGCATGGAAAGACCCATAAATGCGGCGCCATCGCGCAGATCCAGCAAGCGGCCGGCGCGGTCGGGCTTTGCTGCCAGAAAGTATCGGAAGCGGAGGTTTTCGTTGATGCGGGCATTGCCGATGTTCTCGTCAGCAATGAGGTCATCGAGCTTGGGAAGCTGCAGCGCCTCGCGCGCTTGGCGGGCAGGGCGCGGATCGGCATCTGTGTCGACAGCCTGTTGGGACTGGAAAGATTGGCCGAGGCGGCAGCGGAGGCCACGGCGCCGATCGACGTTTATATTGAAATCGAGGTCGGGGCAGGGCGCTGTGGCGTGCCGGACACGGCCGCGGCCTTGGCGCTGATGGAGCGGGTCGGCGGATCGACGAAACTGCGCTACGCCGGGATACAGGCCTATCAGGGCCAGGCACAGCATTTGCGCCAGCCGGCGCAGCGACAAGCGGCGATCGATGCCGCGGTGCGCCGCGTGACGGCGTTGCGAGAGGCGCTGGCGAAACGCGGCGCGCCGATCGGCATCGTGACCGGCGCGGGGACCGGAACCTTCTATCTCGAAGCCGCCAGCGGTGTTTATGACGAGATACAGCCGGGGTCGTACATCTTCATGGACCGGGACTATCGCGACAACGCGCCGGCGGCGGAGGCGCCTCGCTTCGAACACAGCCTGACGCTGCTGACCACGGTGATCAGCGCGGCAGGGGATCATGTCGTGGTCGATGCCGGACACAAGGCGCATGCCATCGATTCAGGCATGCCGGCAATATCGGGACGGCCGGACCTGCTCTATCGCAATCCGTCGGATGAACACGGCATCATCAGCAGCGGCGATGGCGGCGCCTTGCCGGTTCTTGGCGAAAGGCTGCAGCTGATTCCCGGCCATTGCGACCCGACGGTCAATCTGCACGATTGGTTGATTGCCCATCGCGATGGCCTGGTCGCGGATATCTGGGAAGTGGAGGCGCGCGGCGCGCTGACCTGATCCGGCCGGCCGCGGGAGGCGGGAGGGTCAGGCGGGCCGCTTTGACCGGCCGCGGCCCGACCGATCACGCCGCGGCTTACCGATCAGATAGTCGATGAAGAGGCTGGCGCTGTGCGAGAGGGGATAGCGCTCGTGGTGCAACGCGGTGATTGATAGCTTGATCTCCGGGGTGATGAGGCGGGCGACCACATCCGGTGAGTTCCAGGCATTTGCGGTATATTCATCGACAATGGCGCTGCCGGCGCCATAGCGCACCAGCGGCAGGGCCAGATAATAGGTCCGTATCAGGTTGCGCGGACCGTGGCCGATGCCGGCCTTGGAAAAGGCTCCTGCGAGCGCCATGCCAATCGGGCTGTCGATATCGAGCCCGATGAGGGTCGATTGATCGATATCGCGCAGCCGTATGGTCGCGGCTTCCTTTTCCGCCAGGGCGACGGCGGATAGATGGACCAGCTTGGCCTGTCCAACCTGGATCTTGCGGATACCGGCCTCGTTCTGCGGATCATAGGTGATCGCCAGATCGAGCTGATTGGTGGAGAGAAGCTCCAGCAATTCATGGGTATGGTAGGTGGCAAGATCGAAGGCGATGCCGGGATATTGCTGGTGAAAGGCCGCCAGCCGGTCGGTGACGTAGCCAAGGCCGAGGCTGGGCGGGCAGGCCAGGCGGATATGGCCGCGATTGCCGCTTTGGAGATTGGCGGCAACGTCGACGATGCGCTCCAGGCTGGCGAAGGCGCGCTCGATCTCGGTCTCCAGGAGCTTCGACTCCGCGGTTGGGATCAGCTTGCCCTTGACGCGGTCGAAAAGCCGGAGCCCCAGCTGTTCCTCCGCATGGCGGAGCATCTTGCTGACCGCCGGCTGCGAAACATTGAGCATATTGGCGGCACCGGTGATCGAGCCCGTCCGGTGAATGGCCTGCAGAACTTCGATATGTCTTAGCCGGAGCGGCATGCGGCTTCCATTCTCGTCGCGGTCCATAGCGGATAGCGTAAAGAAGAGGAGCGGAGAAGCCGGACGTCAGCATCGGCGGCGTGCCCCCTACGCATAGCTGATGCCGCAGCGCGATCTCCAACCACTGGCTGTGACGCAAAGTTGATCCAAGGCGTCTTTTGGTTGATCCAGGTCAAGGCGGCCCGCTGCCTTTCGGGATGATTATCAATTACAGCTATCTCACGGGGAATTTATGTCCATCCCTCTTCAGATCTCGTTCAGCAACATGACCGCGTCGGATGCGGTCACGGCGCGCATCGAGCAACTCGCCGGCAAACTGGATCGGTTTGCGGACCGCATTACAAGCTGCCATGTCGTGGTCAGCGTCCCGAGCCGACGGCAGCGCAAGGGGCGCCTTTATGAGGTTAGCATCGATTTGAAGATGCACGGCCAGGAAATCGCGGTCAATCGCAGTCCGGCCGAGGATCATACCCATGAGGATGTCTACGTGGCGGTGCATGAGGCCTTCGACACCCTGCTGCGCCGGATAGAGAGCGTCTCCCAGCAACAGCGTGGCGAGGTGAAGGCCCATCAAGCGGAACCGGCCGCCGCCATCGTCGTCAAGCTGTTTCCGGATGAGGAATACGGGTTTATCGAGGATCCGGATGTGGGAGAAATCTATTTCCATGCCAATAGCGTCGCCGACCACGGATTCGCCCAGCTCGCAATCGGCAGCAAAGTCCATTATCATGCGGTGCCGGGCGACCAAGGATTGCAGGCGACGACGGTGAAAGCGGTCAAGCCAGTGCGACGCCCCAATACAACCCTGACTTTGTGGTGAGGGATATGGCAAATCCACCGTTAGAGGGCGCCAAAGCGCCAGGGCTTAACCGGGAAGATATTTTGCGCCTGGTCGGCGATATCGATGACGCGACGATCGCTGACATCCTCTCGATCGGCGCGACATATGCCGAGATAGAGCAAGCGTTGAAGTGGGTTGGCGCAGCGGCGGAAATGCCGGGACTTGATTCCGAGGGGCTGACGCCGAAGGCAGAGCTGGTCTGCGACATCCTGCTCAGCGACCCCGCTTTTGCTGACGAAGAAGAATAGTCTGGCGGCGGCGGGGGGACGCGCCGGTGCCCTTCTATATCTCGCTATAGACCACTTCCATGCAGGGATCGTTCCGCATATAGCCGGTGCGAACCTCGGTGAAATGCTCATCCAGGCGCGTGAGGTCGGAAATCTCCTCGACGCGGAACAGTTTCCATCCACGCTCGCGTGACGCACTGAACCCCTCGGTCTGATAGCCCCGCAGCAATTCATGCGTCTCGCAGGCGCCGTATGCATATGGTTCAACGATCCGTATGCCGCCGCCATAATTGAAGCGAAGGCGCTGGCGCAGATGAATGGCGGCGCTGATTTCTGGTACCATTTGAAGTCTCCTGCTTTGTAAGGAAGGAAAACGCGCCGATGCCGCGCTGCCCGCGAAGGGTGGTTTGCGTCAGATCGGCATGTCGGTAGTCAGCTCCGGCTGCTCCTTCCGGGGTTCGGGAATTTCCGTCATTGTGGCCTCCGTCAAGAGCAAGACGCTGGCGACAGAGACGGCATTCTCCAGTGCGATCCGAACTACCTTCGTGGGGTCGATGATACCCGCCTCGACGAGATCGACATACTCCTTGCGGCCGGCATCGAAGCCGTAATTGCCCTTTCCTTCAATCATCCGCGCAACAACGACGCCGCCATCGACGGCCGAATTCTCGGCGATCTGGCGCGCCGGCGCTTCCAGCGCCCGCTTCAGGATCTGGATGCCGGTCTTCTCATCGCCCTCGCATTTGGCTTCTTCTCGGGCCACGGCTTCGGTGCAACGCAACAAGGCGAGCCCGCCGCCGGGCACAATGCCTTCGGCAACGGCGGCCTTGGTGGCGTTGATTGCATCATCCAACGCTTCCTTTTTCGACTTCATCTCTGCCTCGGATGGTGCACCCACCCGGATAACACCGACACCGCCGGAAAGCTTGGCCACCCGCTCCTGCAGTTTTTCGCGGTCGTAGTCGCTGGTGGACTGTTCGATTTCCCGCCGGATCTGCTCGGCCCTTCCCGTGATCAGCTTGCGGTCCCCGGCGCCGCCGATGATAGTCGTGGTTTCCTTGTTTATCACCACCCGTTTGGCGCGCCCGAGCTGTTCCAGCGTGACGTGGTCCAGTTTGAGGCCGAGCTCCTCGGAAATGACCTGCCCGCCAGTCAGGATAGCGATGTCCTGCAAGATGGACTTGCGCCGATCGCCAAATCCCGGCGCCTTGACGGCGCAGCTCTTCAGCGCGCCGCGAATCTGGTTGACGATCAAGGTGGCCAAGGCCTCTCCTTCGATATCTTCCGCGATCACCAGAAGCGGCCTGCCGGACTTGACGATCTGCTCCAGCAGCTGGATGAAATCGGTCAGGGTACCGATCTTCTTGTCCGACAGAAGGATGAGGCAGTCTTCCAGCACCGCCTCCATCTTTTCCGGATTGGTAATGAAGTAGGGGGACAGAAAGCCTCGGTCGAACTGCATGCCCTCGACAACTTCCAGGATCGTATCGGTAGTCTTCGACTCTTCAACGGTTATGACGCCGTCATTTCCCACCTTGTCCATCGCATCGGCCACCAGCTCGCCGACCACGGAATCGTTATGCGCCGAGATCGCCGCCACCTGGGCCTTCTCCTTGCGGGTCTCGACCGGCTTGGAGATGGTCTTCAGGGTATCGATGGCGGCTTTCGCCGCCTTATCGAGGCCGCGTTTGAGTTCGATGGCGCTGGCCCCGGCGACCACATTGCGCACACCGTCGGCAAAGATGGCATGCGCCAGGATCGTTGCCGTACTGGTGCCGTCGCCCACCATCTCGCCGGTCTTTTCGGCGGCTTGCCGGAGCATCCGGGCGCCGAGATTTTCTTCGGCATCCTTGAGGTCGAACTCCTTGGCGATCGTCACACCGTCATTGCAGACCAGCGGCGCACCCCATTTCTTTTCGATCAGAACGGACTTGGATCGCGGGCCCAGCGTGATGCGGACGGCATCGGCGAGCTGAGTGGCGCCACGCAGTACCTTTTCGCGCGCCACGGAACGGAAGAGGACTTGCTTATGGGCCACCGCCTTACCCTCCGAATGATGTTTGTTAACTGTCGCGCGTTGCAGAAGCCAGGCGGCTCCGGCGCGGCTTTGTCACCTGCAGATCAACACCGATCTGTAAGTTCTGATGCCATTTCTAGGTTACCGGCATGCCTGTGCATTGACCTGCATCAATGTCGCCGGCGGGCGGCGGATTATCGTTATTTAGAGAGTGTGACGGCAGATGAAACCAATCGAAGGAGAAGGCAATGTCGAAAACGCCTGTTGAGATCAAGACGTCATCCGCTGCAAGCGAGCCGGGCACGGATATATGGCAGTCATTTCGCAGCGAGATGGCCCGCCTCATGGACCGGTTCGACAGCAATTTTCGCCTCCCTTCGGTTCGGCAGATGTTCGACCGTCCGTCCCTGGCGCACAGTGAATCCTCCTTTAGTTTCCGTGCACCGGTTGTCGACGTGACGGAAGACGACAAGGCTTATAAGGTGACTGCCGAACTGCCGGGGCTGGATGAAAAGAATATCGACGTATCCGTCAGCAATCACCGCCTCACGATCAAAGGCGAAAAGCGCCAGGAAAAAGAGGAAAAGGACAAGAATCATTATCTCTCGGAGCGGAGCTACGGCTCGTTCCAGCGCAGCCTTACGTTGCCAGACGGCGTTGATGCCGACAAGATCACGGCTGAGTTCGCCAAGGGCGTCTTGACTGTTTCGTTGCCGAAGACGGCAGAAGCACAGAAGCAGAAGAAGATTGACGTCAAGGCGGCTCAATAAACGGATGGGGCGGTAGCGGCCTTAGCCGCTGCCCGCATCCCGCGTTTCCCGTGGCGCCGCGGCTGAGGATGCCGGCTGGATTGCGGTCCGATTTCACTTGGCGCCGGAATAAATCAGATATTTCTGTCGCTGTTCCAGGAAGGGCGCGCGGTCGAGGCGCCAGGTGGCGGCGATTTCCTCAGGCGGCGTGCCGGCCTTGATCGCTGCCAGGTCGCGGCTGGACCCAAGCAGGTCCTGCGTGCGATCGATATCGAATTGAGCGGGATAGAAGCGGTAAAGGGCCGCGATCAGCTCCAGCCCGAGCCGCGGGCTGTCGAGGCGGCTTTGGTCCGTGATAGAAAGCCGGACGCCATGACAGGGCTTTCCTGCAAACGCGTCACGTGAGGGCGTGAAATCCGCCGGCGTGACAGAGATGCCCGGAATATTACGGCGCGACAGCTCACCGGCCAATTTCGCGCCGTCTATCCAGGGCGCGCCGACGAGCGCGAAAGGTGCGGCGGTGCCACGGCCGACGCTGACATTGGCGCCCTCCACCAGCGCCACGCCGGGATAGAGCATCGCGGCCTCGGAACTGGGAAGATTGGGCGATGGCGGAATCCAGCGCAGGCCGGTATCCGCGAAAGGTTGCCCGGGCTTGTAATGGCGCATGGGAATGACATGCAGCCTGGCATGGATCGCGCCTGCTTCGTTGAACATCCGCGCCAGCTCCCCGATCGTCATGCCGTGGCGCACAGGCATCGGCAGGTAATTGGTGAATGACGGCCGCGTGGGATCGGACATCGGGCCCTGGACCGTATCGCCGAGCGGATCAGGCCGATCGAGGATATAGACATCCAGATCCTTGCGCGCGGCTTCTTCCATCACATAGGCCATGGTGGTGGCGTAGGTGTAGAAGCGCGCGCCGACATCCTGCAGGTCGACGACGATCGCATCGATCCCCTGCAGCATCTGGTCCGTCGGCCGCAGCATATCGCCATAGAGGCTATAGACCGGTAGGCCGGTCATGGCGTCGATGCCGGAGGAAACCTTCTGTTCCGATGCGCTCTTGAGGCCGTGCTCGGGACTGAAAACCGCTTGCAGTCGCAGGTTCTTGGCGGCTGCCAATAGATCGACGCTCCGGTGCCCGTCGCCATCCGCGCCGGCGGCGTGGGTGACAAGGCCGATCCGATGCCCGGCCAGTTGGCGGAAGCCATAGGCTTTCAGCACATCGATGCCGGTCATCACCCGGTCCCGCCCGATCCGCTTGGCGGCGATGCCGCCGACCAGCGCGCTCAAACGTTGCTCCAGCGGCCGCGCGGAGCCGCTGCCATCAGGATGCAGGCGGTTGGTAAGAACAATCAGGAAGCTTCTGGTCTCGGGATCGATCCAGATTGCAGTGCCGGTATAGCCGGTATGACCATAGGAGCGGGGTGAAAAGAACGGCGAGAAGAGCATCGAATAGGGGGAATCGATATCCCAGCCATATCCCCGCAAGGCCGCCTCGCCCGGCGGACTTTGCGGCGCCGTCATGGCGGTGACTGAGGCGGAACGCAGGATGCGATGGCCGTCGGCGGTGCCGCCGGCAAGCAGCATCTCCACAAAGCGCGTCAGATCCTGCGCCGTGGAGAACAGCCCCGCATGTCCTGCAATCCCGCCCATGCTGCGCGCCATGGGGTCCTGGACCTTGCCCCAGATGAGCTCTCCGGCCTCGACATCGCTAGGCGCCGTCTTGGGCAACTGCTCCGGCGAGGGGTGGAATGTCGTCGCGTGCATTCCGAGCGGCGCGAAGACGTGACGCTGGCTGTAGACATCGAGGGGAAGGCCCGAAACCCGCCGGACGATTTCACCCAGGGCGGCGAAATCGATATCGCTGTAGCTGAAGCTACGGCCCGGCTCGGCGAGCGGGGCTGTTTCCTCGATTGCCGCCATCGCGCCGCGATAGTCGCTGTATCTTGCCGGCACCGGCAGATCGGCGGGCAAGGCGGAATAGTGGGTGAGAAGATCGGCGATGGTGATCGCCTGTTTGCCGTTCTTGGCAAAGTCCGGCCAGTAGTGCGAGACCGGCTGATCAAGCCGCAGCTTACCGCTTTCCTGCAGCTGCATGATCGCCGTCGTGGTGGCGACGACCTTGGTGAGGGAGGCGAGGTCGAAGACGGTATCGAGCGTCATCGGCAGTTTACGCGGCGTCACCATGCGATCGCCGAAGGCGCCCTGGAAGGCGACCTTGCCGCCCGTCCCGATGACAATGACGGCACCGGTCAGGTGACCTGCATTGATCTCCTCGCGGACTATTTTCGTGGCGGCGGAGCTTAATGTCGCCTGTGATGTGGCGGGGTCGTCCTTAGCCGATGCCGGCATGTCCGACCCGCAAAGGAGCAGGGGCCAAATGAGGATTGCGGCCGCGATAGGCCAAGGCCGGAAGCCGCTAGTCGCGCACATCTGTCTGCATCCTCACAATCCCTTCCGTGGAATAGACATTGCGCGGGTTCCACAGCATCCAGCCGCTCGTGCCGGCTGCCTCGGCGGCATCGATCTGCGCCCTGATCTCACCTGCGCCGAAGCGGCGTTGATCGAAAGCGTAATCCCGGAAGGCTTGAAGCCAGGGGCGAAAGCGCACCGGATATCCGCTGGTACGTTCCCGGGCAGCGTCGAGCGAATTATGTACGATGGCATAAGGCGCCAGCATGGGATTTCTATAAGCGGGGATGCCGAACTGGAAACCGGAGGGATAGAGCATCGGCGAGATATAGTCGACCAGGGGCGCCAGATCCTCCAGGCGCTGGCCGATATTCGTGTCAGTACGATTCCAACAAATATAGCCGAAGACGTCGACCGCGATAAAGACGTTATACGGCTGCAGGCGCCGCCGCGCTTCGCGCAGGAAGCCGGTGATCGCGCCGATCCTGTTTGCCTGGGTCGGGATTTCGGCAAAGCGCAGGCCGGTGGCGTCCGGAAAGCGTACATAGTCGAACTGGACCTCGTCGAAGCCGGCGGCCGCAGCTTCCTCAGCCACGCCGAGCGAATAATTCCAGGCCTCGGTGCGGAAGGGATCGATCCAGGATTGCCCTTCGGTATCTTTCCAGAGGCTGCCGTCATTCCGGCGGACCGTCCAGGCCGGCTGCGCCGAGGCCAAGAGATTGTCCTTGAAGACGACGATTCGCGCGATCGTGTAGAGGCCGCGGCTTTTGAGGCCGGTCACCAGCTTCGGCAAATCGCCAACGGTTCGGACGCGCAATGCGCCGGTCCTGGATGCCAGCGGAACGGCGCTGGCATAGGGTATCTGCCCACCATCCCCTTTCATGTCGATGACGACCGCATTCAGGCCGGCGGATTCGATGACTTGAAGGGCCGGCTCTCGCAGGCTTGCCGCGCCGATCCCATATATGGACAGATAAACAGCCTTGGCCGCGATCGGCTCCAGCGCGATCTGCTGCGGATCCTGGATGCGCCCGAGATCGATCTCCGCCCGCTTGTATCCCAGGGCGCGGATGCGGAGCATGGAAGATGTCCCCGACAGCGCGACATGCCCGGCTGCATCGCTGACTTGCTGCTGTCCATCGAGCGTGGCGATGGCGCCGCGAATGGGCTTGCCGCTGTCCTTGTCGATGACCGTTCCGGAAAAGGAGGCGGCCAGGGAGGTACCGTCGAGGCAGGCCGCGCTCATCCAGGCCGAGAGGATGATCAGCCGGCACAGGCCTGCGAGATGAAAGGGATGGTTCATGGTTTCACTGTTTCAGGGATACGCGTGGCGCCGGCGGACAGGAGAGCAAGCGCGGGAAGGTCGTCACGCTGTCCTGTTGGGTCACGATATAGCGTGGCAATGTCATGATATTCTCCTTGCGCGTGACGGGCCTGCGTTCGATTGTCACCGCAGCGCCGTAGCCGGCCGCCAATGCAGCTTGCATCAGGTCTTCATCATGGATGCCGAAAGGCCAGGCCAGCATGGTTACGGCCCGGCCCAATTTCCGTTCAAGCACCTCTTTTGATCGCGTGAACTGATCGGCGACGAAACGGCGATATTCGGCCGGAGCGAGGCGGGCTTTCTCGACATGGAAATCCGGATGCCAATAGCTATGGGATTGCACATCGATCAGCCCGCTGGATTGCATCTCCTGCAACTGTTCCCAGGTCAAGGCATAGGAGGCGTTGGAAATGGCCGAGGGGTAGATGAAGAGGGTCACATGGAGCTTGTTCTCCTTGATGATCGGAAACATCTCCGTGAAGATGGAAGCGTTGCCGTCATCGGCGGTGATGACGACGGAGCGCTCCGGCAATGGCTGCCCTTTCCTGGCAAGGGCGGAGACGAGCTCACCCATGGTGATGACGTGATATCCGCGCGCCTGAAGAAAGCGCATCTGCTCGGCAAAGAGCGCGGCGGTGACGGTCATCAGTCCTTCATCGGCTTTCCCCAAGCGATGATAGAGGAGAATGGGAACGCAGCTCTCCGTCGCCGGTATATCGGCCGCCAAGCTCGATGGCGCCAACATGGCCATAACGATCGCCGACAGGAGACGGATTTTGGCAGTGGCCCAGAATCGGCGGTCGCGGTCGAGCGGATGTCGCATGAGAGAATGTCTAGCCAAGCTTGCCGGGCTCGTCGCGTGCAACCGGCGCGCCGGTCAGCAACATGGCCGTAATCTGCCGATGCAGAGATAAGTATTCGGATCGGACCTTTTCACCGAAGAGCGGGTCGTCAATCCGTGCGACATCCTCTTCGATCAGGCGCCAGCCGGCCTCATCAATGGATTGCTCAAGGATGGGGAAATACGTCTTTTCCTCGCTGACGATATGGTCGAGGTTGAGAGCGGCGCACCGTCGGGCCAGGCCGGTGACGGCTTCGGATTTCTGATCATAGCCGCGCTGGCAATTATGAATCGCTGCCGCCAGGCGACGATTGAGTGTGGAGATCTCTTCGTGTTCCTTCAAAATGGCGTCGACCCGGGAGGCCATGTCGACGCGGCGCAGCTTCAAATGGAGAAAGAGACTGCTTTCGATCGGATGGTGATAAAGGTCCGGGTAATTGACCAGATAGGACATGATCTGGAAGAGAAGCGAGAAATCCGCATTGCCGGTGGCGAACCGATCGGTTTCCCGTTCGAGCATGCGCAGGAGCAGAACCATGTTCTGGTGGTCGCGTCGCAACCCTTTGATGATCTGAGCGCTCTCACGCCGCATAGCGGTTTCCTGCTGCCGAGCCTTGGCAATTCTCGCAGATCGCCGGAAGCGGATCTTGATGCAGATCAGGGGCGGCGCCATTTACGGAGAGCTGTGGGGCGGCGCGCATGGATCCCGCTATCTGATCAACAAAAGATCGGCGCGGGTATTGGCGAGAAGAGCCTTTAGCTCAAGAGGGGCGGCTGTCGCGGCAAGGTTCAAGATGAGGACGTCGCCGTCGGCGAGACCGGCCGGCAGATCGCCCTTGGCGCGGCCTGGCGTCGCCTGGGTCAGCTCAGCCCTTGTTGCGATTTCGGGTGCGGTTGCGAAAAGCCATTGCCTTACCGCCTGCAAGGAAAGGCCGGCTGCCTGGATCCAGAGCTGCTGCCCCGGGTGGCGGGTCAGCTCTCCAGCCCAGGCGACCGCCCGGCCGGAAGCTTCCGAGAGCGAATTCACCAGGACGACGACGCGCTTGCCGATGATCTCCCGCCGGATCAGCAGGATCGATTGGTTGGTTTGTGCCGTTGTCTCTATCAACTGCGCGAGCCGCCGCCGCGTCTGCCCTATGAAGGGGGCACCGGCCTGGGTGATCAGCAGATCGGCGTCGCGAGGCGGGATGAAGGGGCAATCGCTGACAATCTCGAATGTGCAGCTGAGGGCATTTTCCCTGGCCTTGGCCTCCAGCGACAAGCGAAGCCGGCCGGCGATGGCGGAGAAATGAGCCTCCAATGCCGGTCGGTCAAAGGCCACGGCCGGAGCTGCTGGTGAGCTGACATATTGGGTGAGCGGCTGTTCCAGTGCTTGCCGGACCAGAGGGTCATGGATGAAGATGCCGGATATTTTTGCGTGCTCGCCCTTGGCGATATCCATCGCGGCATTGATGACGCGCCGCTGCTCGCCATAGGAGTCGAACGCAATGACGATATGCGCGACTTTGACCTTATCGGCCATTGCGCCCAGCTTTCATCGGGCGAATGAGCGGCGATTCCGCACGCGTCTGTCGGGCGGTCAAGGCGGCGAGGCGCACCGCGATCCAGTAGTTCACGCTGTCCTTCTGATATTTTCCGGTGATATCCAACTCACCGGCGGGATAGCCGGTCAGCAGTGAGATACCCTGATCGATCGTTTCTATCGGATAGATGCTGAACCGGCCTTGGGCACAAGCTTGGACCACGTCGGGCCGCAACATCAATTGCTTGACGTTCTCGGCCGGGATCAGCACGCCTTGCTTTCCGGTCAGTCCGCCCTTTTGACAGACGTCGAAGAAACCTTCGATCTTCTCATTGATGCCGCCGACCGCCTGCACATGGCCGTATTGATCAACCGAGCCTGTGACCGCGAAATTCTGCTGGATCGGCACCTCGGCCAGCGCCGAAAGCAAGGCATAGAGCTCTGCGGAGGAGGCGCTGTCGCCGTCGACGCCGGCATAGGATTGCTCGAAGACCAGGCTGGCATCCAGCGATAAGGGGCCATTGCGGCCGAAACGGCCCTTCAGGAAGCCCGACAGGATCAGCACGCCCTTGGAATGGATCGAGCCGCTGAGATCGACCTCGCGCTCTATATCGACGACATCGCCGCGCCCGCTGGCCACGCGCGCGGTAATCCGGCTGGGATAACCGAAGATGATATTGCCGAGGTTGATAGTGGCCAGTCCGTTGACCTGGCCGATGCGTGGGCCATCGACTTCGATGCGGATGGTCTTGCGCGTGATCTCTTCCAATATCCGGTGATAGATGCGGTCCCCGCGCCGCTGCTGCGCATCCAGGCTGTCCTGGATATCGTCGCGGGTTATTTCCTGCCGCCCGGCCAGTCCGGCGCGGCAATCCGCTTCCTGTAACAGCTCGGTCAAAGCGCGGATCCGGGTCGATAGCTTTTCGGAATCGCCGCTGGTGCGGGAGGCGTATTCGATCACCCGTGCGGCGGCCGGCGCGGCCAGCGGGCGCAATTCGTTCTGCTTGCCGATATCCGCCAGCAACCGCCCATAGCCCGCGATCGTTTCGTCGTTGCGGTCGACCCGATCGTCGAATTCGGCGGCGATCTTGAAGAGCTGGGCGAAATCAGGATCATGCTGGCGCAGCAGATAATATATCCGGGGCGAGCCGATCAGGATGACCTTGACATCGAGCGGGATGGGCTGCGGTTCGAGCGAGACGGTACTGGCGATGCTGAGGATCTGTTCAAGAGATTCAAGGCGAATCTCCTCCGTCCGCAAGGCCCGCTTCAGGGTTTCATAGCCGAAATTGCCGGTGAGAAGCCGTTCCGCGTCGATGATCAGATAGCCGCCATTCGCGCGGTGTAGCGAACCGGAGACGAGCAGGTTGAAATCCGTCACCAGGGCGCCCAGCCGGGCCTGATGCTCGATGCGTCCGGCCAGCGATTGATGGTTCGGCCGGTCATCATAGATGATCGGTGCGCCCTTCGTCTCGCTGTTGTCGACGATGACATTGACATGATAGCGGCGGAACGACGCCCCATCGGATTCCAGCATATGGCGCAGCATCGCCATCTGGTTGCTGCCGCCTTCGCGGCTGGCGGCAAGAAAATCGCCGGCATTTTCCGTGATATCGTGCTCAACCTCGGCGAGATAGCTGAGCACGTCCGGCAGGTCGAGGAAGTCATGGCGGACCTCCTCGATCAGGTAGCCGACCGCGGCCGTTGTCGTCTTGCGGTCCAATTCCTCGAGGGCGCGGCGCAGATCCCTTTCCCATTGCGGTACCTGGCGCAGCAATGCCTCGAGCTCGGTCTGCATGGCGCCGATATCGGCCTTGATGCGTTCCTGCTCCTCGGTCGTGAACTTCTTGAATTCCTCCTGAGGAATGACGTCGCCATTGCGCGTGGGGGCCAGGGCGAAGCCGACCGGCGTGCGGATCAGCGTGATATTCATCTGCTCGGCGCGCTCCTGCAGACCGCCGAAATTCTCTTCGTGCTTCTTTTTGAACTGCTGCTCGAGAATATCCCGCTGATGGCGGTAATCGTCGCGTTCGAATGCCGCGGGCAATGCGACCTGCAATTCGCTCAGCAGCTTTTCCATCGAGCGGCGCAAGGCCTGGCCGCGGCCCGCCGGCAATTTCAGCCATTTCGGCTGATGCGGATCGGTGAAGCTGTTGACATAGCACCAGTCGGGCGGGGTCGGGGCGGTCGCGGCGGTCTGCTGCAGAAGGGTACGGACCAGCGTATGCTTGCCGGTGCCGGCCGGACCGAGGCAGAAGATATTGAAACCCTTCTTGCGAATGCTGATGCCGAAGCTGATCGCTTCATTGGCGCGTTCCTGGCCGATCAGGCCGATGGTCGGCGCCGGGGCCTCCGCTATAGGCGCCGCGAGAGCGCCGGGGTCACAGACGCGATAAAGTGCTTCAACGGGCAGCGGCCTGCTGGCCGGCCATCCTGGCTGGCGGTCGTGACTGGTGGACGCCTCATCATCTTGGCCGGGCATCAGCGTATCCATCATATCGATCCATCAATTGCTTGGTCAGAGAGATCCAGCCCGGCTGCGGATGTGGGCGACCCAATGCAGCAGCTGAAAATATGGGCGCGAAGAACCCAGCCGACGTTGATCTGCGTCAAACAGGCTGCCCTCTAAGTGGCTGTCCCGCCATCTTTCCTGCCAAACGATAGCCGTCATCGCTGCCCACGGCCTTGATCGCAAATTCCAGCTCGGCCCGATGCCCGGCGTGAATGCGGTAGAGCGGTTCTCCCGCATCGACGGGATCGCCGACTTTCTTGCGCAGATCAATACCGGCGCCTTTCTCGATCGGGGCTCCGGCAAGGCCGGCGAGGCGGGCGAGACGGTAGCAATCGATATCTGCGACGACGCCGTCGGCATCCGCCAGGACGTCGAAGGTCAGGGGGCCAAGCGGCGGAGGGGCGGAATTAGCTCCCTGGGCGTTGACGATCTTGGCCATTTGCTCGGCCGCCTTGCCGGAATCGAGCAGGTCACGGGCACGAGCCAGTCCCTTTCCACCGCGCAGTTGCGGGTCATATTCCAGCACATGGCCGGCCAGCATCAGGGAACGGTCGCGCAGGTCTGCGGGCGCCCCCGGGTCGCAGTTGAGAACCGCCAGGACGTCCCGGGCTTCGAGGACCGGGCCAATACCGCGGCCGACCGGCTGGCTGCCATCGGTCATCACCACGTTGAGCTCGAGGCCGAGGCGCGTGCCGATCTGCTCGAACAGCTTGCGCAGGTGAATGGCGGCGCTCTGCGACCTGATCTTGGCTGAAGGGCCGACGGGGATATCGATGATCAGATGGGTCGACCCCGCGGCCAGCTTCTTGGCCATGATGGAGGCGACCAGCTGTTCGGAGGTATCGATGCCGAGCGGCCGTTCGACGGATATCAGGATATCGTCGGCGGGGGCCAGGTTGACATGCCCGCCCCAGACGATGCAGCCCTTCACCTCATCGACAATGGCGCGCATATGATCGACATCGACGGCAACCTCGGCGAGGACTTCCATTGTGTCGGCGGTGCCGGCCGGCGAGGTGATCGCGCGGGACGAGGTCTTCGGAATCGTCAGGCCGTGCGCCGCGACGATCGGCACCACGATCATCGATGTCCGGTTTCCGGGAATGCCGCCGATACAATGCTTGTCGACGACGGGTTTCGACGGCCAATGCAGAGATGTGCCGCCCGCCGCCATCGCCCGGGTGAGGTCGAGGACCTCATTAACCGACAGCGAGCCGGCCGACGCGACCAGAAAGGCGGCGATCTCCATCTTGGAATAGCGATTTGCCGTGACGTCGCGCATGATGGCGTTGAAATCCTCACCCTGCAATGTGGCGCCCAGGACCTTGGCGCGCATGGCTTCATGGCTTGGCGGCGGCGGCGCCTGGGAGACCTCCACAGCGGTACCTTCGGCGAAGCCCAACTGGCGGAAACCCTGTTCCGACAGGCCCAGTTCTTCAGGTTCGAGCAGACGCGGATCGTCGACGATATTCAGGACGGCGACAATCGTGCGTTCGCGGCAGGTTATCTGTATCTTTTCCAGGCCCTGGAATTTTTCCACCCGGTAAAGCGGACAGTTGCGCGACAGATAAGCGACATTCTCGCGGTAAGTGTCGATAGCGACATGGCGTAATCTCAGCATAGGCGTTCCTTGTCCCCGCTGATGCCCGTCGCCGCCGGAGGGCGCCTCGGGCATTGCCTGTATCCATGAGCTCTTTCCGGCCCGGCGGTGCAAGTCCGCGGCCGCAGCCAGATCGGCCGGAGAAATTCTTAACGCCTGGCATCGCCGCCTCCTTGATCTGCATCAGTAAATCCTCCCGCAAAACTTTCTAAGTTATAAAAATGCCTGGAAATCTGATCTATGTGATGGGACCATCGGGAGCGGGTAAAGACGCTCTCATGCAGTTCGCACGCACCCGCCTTGATCACGATAGTCGGGTCGTCTTTGCCCATCGTTACATCACACGGCCCCAGCAGGTGGCCGCCCACGAGAATTATATCACCCTGACCGAAGCGGAATTTGCCTTGCGGCAGCGACATGGCCTTTTCCTGCTGGACTGGCAGGCGCATGGCCTCAGCTATGGCGTCGGCATAGAAGCGGCGCTGTGGCGGGAGCGGGGATTGACCGTCGTCGTCAACGGCGCACGCAGTTTTTTCCTTGCGGCGCATCGCCGGTATCCTCAGATGAGGCCGGTCTATATCCAGGTGCCGAAGGATATTCTGCGGGAAAGGCTGATGGCACGTGGACGGGAGACCTTGCCGGAGATCGAAGAGAGGCTGGCGCGGCCGAGTGAGCAGATCCCGGCCGAATGCACGGTCATTGACAATAGCGGCGCCATCGAGCTTGCGGGCAACAGGCTGCTGGCGCTGCTGAAGGAAGCCGCGGGACAATTGCCGGCAAACTAGCTGCCGAGCGCCGGGACTATAGCCGGCGCTTGCCGGAGAGGATGGAGCGGGTGCGTATGATCTTCAGCGATCGCCAGGATGCCGGCCGGCAACTCGCGGCCAAACTCAAACGCTTTGCGGCGCAAAAGCCGATCATCTTCGCTTTGCCGCGCGGCGGCGTTCCGATCGGCTTTGAAGTCGCCCGCAGCCTGGACGCGCCCCTGGATGTCATCCTGGTGCGCAAGCTGGGGCATCCCATTTCACATGAGCTGGCGATCGGCGCGGTCGCGGAGGGCGCTGAAAACACGCCGTTTCTTGATGATCGGATCATCGCCGAATTCGGCATTTCTCCGCAATACGTCACGGAGGAAACCGAAAGGCAACGCCATGAAATCGATCACCGCCGGCAGCTCTATGCGAAAGGTCGCCGCCCTCTGCAGAGCAGAAGCCGTGTCGCGATCGTCGTTGATGACGGGATCGCAACCGGCTCCACCATGATCGCCGCCGTCCGGGCGATCCGGCGGCAGAAGCCGTCACGGGTGATTGTGGCCGTGCCGGTCGGGGCGGCATCGTCCATCCTGGCGCTGCAAGCCGAGGCCGACGACGTCGTCTGCCTGGAAGCGCCGGACGATTTCCGTGCGGTGGGTGAATTCTACCGCGACTTCCGCGCAATCGACGACCGGGAGGTCATCGGGCTGCTGGAGCAATCCGTCGAATTTGGCGCGGGCGACCAACCCTGACGCAGGCCCCGCGGCGCGCCGCCCGGTCTTGAGATACGTCTACCCTGCTGCAGGCGAGACAACCAGGAGCCGATCTTGCCCATCAGAAAGATGCCGCCAACCCCGACGCTGCTCACCGATCTCTATCAGCTGACGATGTTGCAGGCCTATCAGCAGGCGGCGATGAATGAGACCGCAGTCTTTGAATTCTTTGTTCGAAAGCTGCCGGCCACGCGCGGTTTCCTGGTAGCGGCGGGCCTCGAGCAATGCCTTGAATTCATCGAGGACCTGCATTTCGATGCCGCTTCCCTCGACTATCTTCGCGATGCCTGCGGCTTTCCTGAGGATTTCACGCAATGGCTGGCCGAATTCCGCTTCACCGGCGATGTCGATGCCATGCCGGAAGGGACGGTATTCTTTCCGGATGAGCCCATTCTGCGGGTGACCGCGCCGCTGCCGCAGGCACAGTTTCTGGAGACACGCCTGGTCAACCTGCTGCATTTCCAGACCCTGGTGGCCTCGAAGGCGGCGCGCATGGTGCTGGCGGCGCGGGGCAGAGCCCTCGTCGATTTCGGATTGCGGCGCGCGCACGGCGCCGAGGCCGGCCTTCTGGCGGCGCGGGCAGCCTATATCGCCGGCTTCACCGGAACCGCGACGCTGATGGCCGGGGCGGCCTTCGGCATCCCGACCTACGGCACCATGGCGCATTCTTTCATCCTGGCGCATGACAGCGAGACGGCCGCCCTGGCGCATTTCGCCCGCGCCCGGCCGAAGAATCTGATCCTGCTGATCGACACCTACGATACGGTCGCCGCCGCGCGGAAGGTCGTCGAACTTGGCAGCCGCCTGAAACCGGAGGGAATAGATATCCGGGGCGTGCGGATCGACAGCGGCGACTTCATGCAACTTGCGCCGGCGGTGCGCCGGATTCTGGACGAGGGCGGATTAAGGGAGGCGATCATCTTCGCCAGCGGCGGCCTCGATGAAAACGACATCGCCCGGCTGGTTGCCGGCGGCGCGCCCGTGGACGGCTTCGGCGTCGGGACCAGTTTGACGACGTCGTCCGACGCACCGGGCCTGGATTGCGCCTATAAGCTGCAGGAATATGCCGGCGTGCCGCGCCGCAAGCTCTCTCCCGGCAAGGCGAACTGGCCGGGACGCAAACAGGTTTGGCGGCGGTTCGACGATGCCGGCAGGATGTGCGGGGATGTGGTGTCGTGCGCGGGCGACGATCAGCAGGGCATTGCCTTGCTGGAGCCCGTCATGCGGAATGGGCGCCGTGTGCAGCAGCAGCCGGGATTGGCCGACATGCGGCAGACCTGCCGGGCATCGCTTGAGCATTTGCCGCTGTCCCTGGCCGGCCTGCAGGATGACCGCTATCCGGTGCAAATCGCGGCGCGCCTGAGAGGGCTTGCGGAAGCCTGCGACCGCCGCATTGCCGAGATGCAGGGCCGCGCCGGCGAGGGCGGGAAGACGGCCTGATCGGTCACGCAATCCGCCGGCGACCGCTCCCCTAACCCATGGTGCCCGCCAGCAGCGGCTTCAGTTGCGACAGGGTTCGCGTATTCAGCACATCCGATCTTTCAAGCCAGCCGCGCCGGGCCTGGCCGATGCCGAGGCGCAGATTGGCGAGGTCCTCGATCCGATGGGAATCCGTCGCGATGCTGATCAGCACGCCTTCTTCCATTGCGATCCGGCAATGAAGATCGATCAGGTCGAGCCGCTCCGGATAGGCGTTCAATTCGAGAAAGCAGCCGCGCTCCTTGGCGGCGTGGATGACGCGCGGCATATCTACGTCATAGGGCTCGCGCGTATCGATCAGGCGGCCGCTGGGATGGGCGAGAACGGAAAAATACTTGTTCTCCATTGCCCGCAGGATGCGCTCGGTCTGCTTGGCGCGCGACAGGTTGAACTGGCTATGCACCGCGCCGATGACGAGGTCCAACTCTTTCAAGGTGGAATCCGGCAGATCCAGGCTGCCGTCTTCCAGGATGTCGACCTCGATGCCTTTGAGAACGACAATGCCCGACCTTCCCTGGTTGAAGCGGTCGATGGCGTCCATCTGCTGGTGCAGCCGTTTCGGGTCCAGCCCGTGGGCCACGGTAAGGTGGCGCGAATGGTCCGTGACGGCAATATAAGAGAGGCCGCGCGCCTTCGCCGCCGCCGCCATTTCCACGAAGGAATTGTGACCATCGGTCGATTTCGTATGGGTGTGAAGATCGCCATGGAGGTCATCCAGCTCGATCAGATGCGGCAACTGGCGCTGCGCGGCGGCTTCGATCTCGCCGCGGTTTTCCCTGAGTTCCGGCGGAATATAGGGAAGGCCGACGGCGCGGTAGACTTCCTCTTCCGTCGCGCCGCCGAGCCGCTTGCTGCCGCGATAGATGCCGTATTCGTTGATCTTGAGCCCGTGCTGCTGGCCCAGCCGGCGGATCGCGATGTTATGGGCCTTGCTGCCGGTGAAATAGTGCAGCGCTGAGCCGTAGCTTTCTTTCGGAACCACCCGCAAGTCGACCTGCAATCCGGATCTTAGCGTGACGCTCGCGCGTGTCGTGCCGGCGGAGGTGATTTCCTTCACTTCCTCGTAGGACGTGAAACGGGCAATCACATCGCTCTTGCGGGATGCCGTCACGAGGATATCGATATCGCCCACCGTTTCCTGGCAGCGCCGATAGCTGCCGGCGACGACCGCCTTAATCACGCCGGTCGCCTGGGCAAGCCAGGCGAGAAGCGGCGTGACATAGCTTTCAGCCACGGCGAGCTTGACGCGTGCCGGCTTCGCCTCGGCCTCCAACGCGGCCAGCAATTTTGCCTGGATGCCTTTGCCGAAGCCCCGTAGATGCTCAATACGGCCATCGATGATCGCCCGGCGCAATTGCGGGAGGCTATGAATGTCGAGGTCGTGGCAGAGCGCATGGACACGCTTCGGCCCAAGGCCGGGAAGCTTCAGCAATTCGGTGGCAACCACCGGCGTGGTCTTGCGCAGGCGATCGAGCAGGGGCAGCTTGCCGGTGCGCGCCAATACGCCGATCTTGGCGGCCAGGTCCGCGCCGATGCCGGGAAGCTCGGCCAGATTCTTGCCATGCTGCAGCATGAAGCTTATTTCGCTCGGCAGGCCATCAACCAGGCGCGCGGCATTGCGATAGGCGCGTATGCGGAACTGATTGGCGCCTTCGAGTTCCAGCAGATCGGCGATCTCCGACAGGGCTTGGGATATCTCCGGATTGTGCACCGCCACTGGAAGTCCCCTTCTGCGAACGCGCGACCAGCCTGCTGCGCGGAGACGCAGCCAATCGTAAAAGCGCTGCTATCGCATGGTCGCCGCAGAGGCGGGGAGATGCATTGATCCCGATCAACGGGCAGCATTGGGACCTTTAATTGGTGGCTGTGGAGATGGTTTACCAACGGGTGGCTTTGCCAATTAATAATTGAAATCAAAGCTTTATGTCGCTTTTTCTTGACGCAAAAGGGATTATGCATTATTCATAAAACATAAATGTATGTTTCACCGTGAAATTGGAGGAGGCTGCATGACAATCGATTTCATGTCACTGGATTCCATTCTCACCGCAATCGCCTTGGCCCTCGGCATCCTCGTCAGCCTGAAGGCATTGCTGAAATAGCCGCTCAGCGCCGGCCCCTTGCCGATGAATGGGCAAGGGTTCCGCGCATGAGCACGCGGTGCCGCTTTGTTGTTACAGACCGTGGGTTTCGCGGATCAATGCGCCGGCGCGCTCGCCGATGACGACGCAGGGCGCCATCGTGTTACCGGTGGCGACCTGTGGCATGACGGAGGCATCGGCGATGCGCAACCGTTCGATGCCATAGACGCGCAGTTCGCTGTCAACGACGGACATCTCGTCGCGTCCCATCTTGGCGGTGCAGCTGAAATGCCAGTAGGGAGAGGCGGCATTGCGCACGTAATCCTCCAGCGCGGCGCCGCGCAGATTGCCCGGCACGAGCTCGCCTTTGCGTAGATGGCGGAAGGCCCCCGCGTTGCCCATCTCGCGACAAAGCTGCAGGCAGGTCGTGGCGGCCGTCAGGTCGGCCGGATCGCTGAAGATGCCGGTGTCGATATCGAGCGGATCGGCCGGGCCGGCGCCGGTGAGGCGGATCCGGCCGCGGCTGCGCGGGCGCACGAGACCCGGGGTAATCGACCAGTTGGTTGTCGCCTCGCCGGCGGACTGCAATTCCGGGCTGAGGAAGGTGCTGTCGACCAGGAAGGACTGCAGGTCGGGCACCTCCAGGCGTTCATCGCTCTTCCAGAAAAAAGTGGCCTCGGCGCCGCTGCCGCATCGCTGCTCCGGCCGCGCATATTCCCACACGCATCCCGCCAGCAGCACATGTTCCTGAAGATTCCTGCCGACACCCGGCAGATGCTGAATGACATCGATGCCGAAGCCGCGCAGATGGTCCGCATCACCGATGCCGGATTGCATCAGCACTTTCGGCGTCTGCACCGCCCCCAATGACAGGATCAGTTCCTTGCCGATATCGAAGCGCCTGGGACTGCCGCCCAGCAAGACTTCCACAGCGCTGGCACGTTTGCCGTCGAGAACGATCCTTGTCACCAGCGCGCCCGTCAGGACGGTGAGATTGGGCCGGTCCATATAGGGGTGAACATAGGTGCGGAAGATGGACAGCCGCTTGCCGTCACGAATGCGCAGGTTTGAAAGCGCGGCGCCGCCGGCGCCTTCCATCATCACGCCATTCTGATCGGCGAAAACTGGAATCCCGACCGCAACCGCTGCTTCGAGCATTGCCGCCCCGATCGGGCTGGGCTTTGGCCCAGCCTGGGTGAAGACGAGTCCGCCGCTGCCGCGACGATAGGGATCAGGCGCTCCCTGCCAATCTTCGATCCGCCGATAGATACCGAGCACGGATTCATAGCTCCAGCGGTTGTCGCCGGTTTCCGCCGCATAGCCGTCCCAATCGCTCTTATGGCCGCGCGACCAGACCATGACGTTGATGCTGGAGCCGCCGCCCAGGACCTTGCCCATGGACCATATCAGGCTGCGGCCATTGAGGCGGGGGTTGGGCCGGGTGGCAAAGCCCCAGTCGCGGTCGCTGCCGAGATTCTCGAACCAGCGGCCCGGATCGGAAATCGCGGGATGATCATCAGCGCCGCCGGCCTCCAGCAGAAGGACGCTGGCCTTGGGATCCTCCGCCAGGCGACGGGCGACAACCGATCCTGACGAACCCGATCCACAAACGATGAAATCATAGGCGGATTTCAGATTCGCAAGCTGCCGCTCCTGGTTCTGCCGGACACGCTCGGCAAACGAGTTCCGCTTTTCCACGTCAGTGGGATTCCCCTGCATCGTCGCTTCGTCCTTTGTTGCTTCCGGTGCGACAGGAAACTAACGATGCGGCACTACTGCCTGGTTACACGGGCCATCATTTGTATTTCATCTGTAACGCGTAGCGAGGCGAGGAAGCAAAGCCCCCTGAAGCGGCTGCAGCGACGCGATCTTAAAGCAGAAGGCGACCGGCGGAACCTGCACAGGCGCCGAGGGTTAATTGGCTGCGCAAGGCCGATTTCTTTAAATGCACACAGGTGTCGATCATTCACAGGGATTTGATGTTCGATGGCTTTACGCTGGAAATGGTTGACTTACCCCAGGCGCGGCTTCGCGTGCGGCATGGCGGGCGAGGCTCGCCACTCCTGCTGTTGCATGGCCATCCACGAACCCACACCACCTGGCATCGCCTGGCGCCGCTGCTGACAGCGCATCACACGGTCGTCTGTCCGGATTTGCGCGGCTTCGGCCGCTCGTCGCAGCCCGCGGATAGTAGCGATCACGCGAACTCGTCCAAGCGGGTGAAGGCGGCGGATTGTCTGGCACTGATGCAACATCTGGGCTTCGATCGCTTCGCGGTTGCCGGCCATGATCGTGGCGCCTATACCGCCTTTCGCCTGGCTCTGGATCATCCCGCCGCCGTGACGCATCTGGCGATCCTGGACGCGGTTCCCATTATCGACGCATTGGAACGCTGCGGCGAGAAATTCGCACGCGCCTGGTGGCACTGGTTCTTCTTCGCGCAACCCGAAAAGCCCGAGCGCGCCATCCTGGCCGATCCGGATAAGTGGTATGGAGGCTCGGCGGCGGTGATGGGCGAAGAGAATTACCGCGACTATCATGCCGCCATCCATGATCCGGCGGTGGTTCATGGCATGATGGAGGATTACCGTGCGGGGCTCGGGATAGACCGCCGCCACGACGCCGCCGACCGCGCAGCGGGGCGAAAAATAGCATGCCCCTTTCTCTGCCTATGGGCGGAACATGATGATCTGCCCGCTCTCTACGGCGATGTGCTTGGTGTCTGGCAGTCTTGGGTAAGCCGCCCGCTCGGCCATGGCATCGCTTGCGGTCACCATATGGCGGAGGAGGCCCCGGATGAACTTGCTGCCGCGCTCCGTGACTTCCTGCGGACTCCGGGCCAGATGCAGCGGAGATGCAACAATGAAGAAGTCGGCCAGCGAACCGGGTTCCGTGCTGCCATGTGAGCCCGGCGGCAACGACAGGGATGTCGCCTCGCCGACGCCCCCTCATAAACGTGCGGTGTGGTCCTGGTTTGGCGAGGAATTAGAAGAGTTGGCCGTTCTGGCGGCGCAATTGCGCAAGAGCTTTCCACAATCGGTGGCCTTCTTGCGCAGTTGGGACCGGCAATGTGCTGCGCTCGCGGCCAGCAGCCCGAGCACGACCTTATGGGCCGAGCAAGCACTTGACGATCTCGCGACGCAGCTGCGGAAGGCCTGTTTGCGCGTCGCCAATCTCTATGCGGTACGCGTCTATCGCTCTCCGCCGGATCACCAGATGCCGCGCACCAGCGAGGAACATCTCCTGGACTTCGGTTATGAGCGCGACATCCGGCCGGCGGAACTGGAGGCCAGGATTGCCGCAAGCGCGATTCCGGCGCCGGGCTGGGATGGCGCGCATCTCCTCTTCTCCAGCGGCCAATCGGCGCTGCATGCCATCCTGATCGCGGCGCGCCGCGCTGTCGGCGCCCGGGCGCCATGTGCGCTGCGGCATCTCGGCAGCTATTTCGAAACTCAGGACCTGATTGGTCTGCTGGCGGAAGCAGGCCTCTTCGACATCACAACAGGTGGTGATGATGATCCCAACCTGGTAATCTACGAGCCGGTTCATTGCACGCCTGAAGGGCAGGGAACCGCAACGACCGACCGCGCTACATTCGAACGCCTCTGCCGACAAGGGGTGCTGCGCGTGATTATCTGCGATACGACATTGTGCCGACAGCGTTTTGATTACGCGCGTCTACTCGCGCTCGCAGCCGGCATCGAGCCGTCGCCGCTGGTCATCATGTTCAGATCAGGCCTGAAGCTTGACCAAGGGGGGCTGGAACTCGCTAATGTCGGCATCGTTTCGATCTTCGGCAGACCGGAGCGATCGGTGACGGGCCTAAGCCGCTTTTTTACCGAGCTGCGCCGCATTCGCACCCTGACGGATAGCGGGCTGCGTTTCGAGGATATCAATGCACTTGGTGTCCCATGGTTTCTCGGTGAGGCGAGCCATCAATATGCTGACCGGATCTTTGCCAACAATGCAGAGCTGGCACGCAGCTATCAGGGTGCGGATGGCAAGGGTCTCTGTCATCCCGCGCTGCAGGAGGGCGATTCAGTTGCGCCTTTCTGCCTTTTGCTGGGGCAGCGCGCGGATCCCGCGTCTTACGGACGGCTGGAGGAGGAAATCGAGGGTGAGGCGAAGCGGCGCGGCATCCTGTTACAACGCGGCGGCAGCTTCGGATTTCGCGGCCATCGCTATCAAGCCATTATCCCCAAAGCGGGTCAGCCTTTCATCAGGCTCGCACTGGGCGCGCGCCGGGATCACTCCAGCATCGCCATCCGCGAGATGCTGGAAGAAATGCGGTGGTGATCAACGTCGACCTGCTTGAGGAGAACGTGCATGGATGAGTTATGGTTTCGATTGTGGTGGCAGAGTTGGGCCTTGGCAATCGAGGTGGCGATCGTCGTGCCGTTGCGGTTGCAGAAGCTGGCAGCGGGCGGACGCCGCGCGGAGCGCGAAGCTTGGCGCATGGTCGAAGAAAAGGTGAAAGCGGCCCATAAGGTCCAGGCGTTGATGGTGGCAAGCGGCGAGGCTGCCGGGCTGGAGACCATGGTGCAGTCGCTCGATCATTACCGCCGTAAGGTGGGGGCCAATCGGCGACGCCTTACGCGTTAGGCACGGATCGCCGCCTGATCCGCCGCTGCCCTATTCCGCGACATCCGGCATCGGCTCCAGCTCGCGGCGATCGACGGCCAGTCCTTCGACCGGGATATGGCAGCGGATCTGGTGGCCCGGTTCTGTACCGGGCAGCAGCGGCGGTTCCTGGCTGCGGCAGATCTCTCCCAGCATGCGTGGACAGCGCGTATGAAACACGCAGCCGGTCGGCGGATTGATGGCGCTGGGAATCTCGCCCTGGAGGCGGACGCGCTCCGGCGCCTGGCCATCGATCGTCGGCACGGCGGAGAGCAGCGCTTCGGTATAGGGATGATGCGGTCCAGCAAAGACCCGCTCGGCGGGGCCGATCTCCATCAGCCTGCCGAGATAAAGGACGGCGATACGGTCGGAGAGATACCGGACGGTGCCGAGATCGTGAGAGATGAAGATATAGCTGACACGGCGCTCGGCCTGCAGCTCGGCCAGCAGATTGAGGATGGCCGCCTGTACCGACACATCGAGCGCCGAGGTCGGCTCGTCACAGACGACGATGCGCGGGTCGCCGGCAAAGGCGCGGGCGATAGCGACGCGCTGCTTGAGACCGCCGGACAACTGGCGCGGCCGTGCCGCCAGGTATCGGTCGGCCAGGCGCACGGCGCGGGTGAGGGCCAGCAGGCGATCGAGGCGGGCCGCTCGCGGCAGGTTCGACAGCTTCGCCAGCGAGCGGGTGATCAGGCGGCGGATGGTATGCGAGCGGTTAAGCGCGGAATCCGGGTTCTGGAAAACGATCTGCAGCGACTTCAGGGCCTCAGCCGTGCGATCCTTGACGCGGCCGGGGAGAGGCTTGCCGTCGAGTTCGAGCGTGGCGCCGGCATCGGGCGCCGTCAGCCCCATCAGCACCCGCGCGAAAGTGGTCTTGCCGCTGCCGGATTCGCCGACCAGGCCCAGCGTTTCACCCGGCCATAGCTCCAGCGAGACATCGCGCAGCGCCTGGACGAGGTGCTGCGCGGAATGGAAGGACTTGCTGAGCCGGTCGACGCGCAGGACCGGCCGGCCGTCGCGCGTGAGGGTCGGTGTGGCATTGAGATCGGCGGCAGTCGTGCGCGGCAGTTCGCCCGCCTTGTCGTGATAGTGGCAGCGGCTGCTGCGGCCGCCGATATCATGCAGAGGCGGCGCCTCATGGTGGCAGCGATCGGTGGCGAGGCCGCAACGCTCGGCAAAGACGCAGCCGGGAATGACGGCGCCAGGGCTGGGCAGGAAGCCGGGAATGGTGTCGAGCCGACCGTGATCCTTGCGGCGGCCCCGGCGCGGCAGGCAGCGCAGCAGTCCGACCGTGTACGGATGACGCGGGTTGTTGAAGACTTCCGCCGTTGCGCCTTCTTCCACCAGCGTGCCGGCATAAAGCACGCCGACCCGGTCGCACATGCGGGCGATGACCGCGAGGTTATGGCTGATGAAAAGGATCGACGTCGCGTATTCAGCGCGCAGCCGGGCGACGAGATCGAGCACTTCCGCTTCCACCGTGGCATCGAGGCCGGTGGTCGGTTCGTCCAGGATCAGCAGCTTGGGATTGATGGACAGCGCCATGGCGATGGCGACGCGCTGCTGCATGCCGCCGGATAGCTGATGCGGATAGCGTTCCATGACCGAAGCGGGATCGGCGATCTGCACCCGCCGCAACATATCGGCGGCGCGCTGCAGGGCATCATGCTGCGACAGGCCTTTAAGCGTAAATATCTCCGCCACCTGGCGGCCGATGCGGATCGACGGGTTGAGGGCGCGGCCGGGGTCCTGATAGACCATGGACACTGTATTGGCGCGTAAATGACGCAGCTCCGCACCGCCGAGCGTCAGCAGATCGCGGCCGTCGACCAGGATGCGGCCGCCGCGCACGCGGCCATTGCGCGGCAGATAGCGCACGGCGGCCAGCGCCGCGGTGGACTTGCCGCAGCCGGATTCGCCGACCAGGCCATAGGATTCGCCGCGGCCGATATGCAGGCTGAGGCCGCGCAGCACCTGGCGGTCCTTGCCGCGCACGCGATAGACGAGGTCGAGGTCGCTGATGGTGAGCGCATCGACGACGCCCACGGCACGGGGCTGGGCCTGTGGAAGTGGGTTCGGTTCCATCGTCACGATTCAAGCGCCCCTTGAATGCCATCGGCCATTAGATTGACGCCCACCACCAGCGAGGCGATGGCGCAGGCGTCGAACATCACGGTCCACCAGTAGCCGCCATTGATCAGGCCATAACTTTCCGAGACCGCGAGCCCCCAGTCGGGTGAGGGCGGCTGGATGCCAAAGCCGATGAAGCTCAGCGTCGCCACGGTGAAGATGGCGTAGCCGAGGCGCACCGTGGTTTCGACCAGGATCGGCGGGACGATATTGGGAAGGATTTCTGCAAACATGATGTAGGCGGCATTCTCGCCGCGTAATTGCGCGGCTGCCACATAGTCGAGTTCGCGTTCCGACAATACCGCCGACCGCACGGTGCGGGCGACCAGCGGGGCAAAGAAGACGCCGATGACGATCACCACGGTGGTGTTGGAGGTGCCGAGCGCCACCAGGGCCATCAGGGCGATGATCACCAGCGGCAGGGCAAGCACGGCATCGATCACACGGCTGATGCTGTCGTCGATGATGCCGCGGAAATAGCCGGTGATGAGCCCCAGCGTCGTGCCGAGCAGCGTGCCCAGCAATGTTGCCAGCGGCGCCACGGTCAGGATGTCGCGCGCCCCGACGATCACGCGGGCAAAGACATCGCGACCCAATTGATCGGTGCCGAACCAGTGATCGGCCGAGGGCGCGGCGAGGGTATCGAGGAGATCGCCGTTGAACGGATCCTGCGACACGAGATCGATCCCGAAGAGCGCACAGCCGACCCAGAAAAGAACGATGATCAGCCCGGCCATGAAGGTCCAGGAGCCGAGCAGCAGACGCAGCCGCTCATACCTGGCGTTCTTGAGATCATCGGCCTTCCTGGCTTCCGCCATGTCCATCTGTGGCGTGCTCATTCCGCGGCTCCGAAGCGGATGCGCGGATTAAGCGCCGAATAGAGGAGATCGGCTCCCAGAGTGGCGAAAGTATAGACGATGCCGATGCTGAGGATGCCGGCTTCCAGCATGGGGAAATCCTTGCCGCGGGCGGCGATATAGATGAGGCTTCCGATGCCTTCATAGTGGAAGAGCACCTCAACCACCACGAGGCCGCCGATCAGATAGCCCATCTGCGTGGCGATGACGGTGATGGTCGGCAGCAGGGCGTTGCGCAGGACGTGCCGCCACAGCACGGTGCGCCGGGGCAAGCCCTTCAGCACCGCCGTCCGCGTGTAATCGGCGTCCAACGCCTCGATCGTGCCGGCGCGCGCCATGCGGGCGATATAGCCGAAGAGGACGAAGACCAGCGGCAGCGACGGCAGCAGCAGGTAATAGATCTGCGTGAGGATATCGGCATCGGCGGGCGCCGCCGCGGTGATCGGCAGCCAGTTCAGCCAGACGCCGAAGATCATGATGAGCACGATCCCGGTGACGAATTCCGGCAGCACCGTTGCCGAGAGGCCGAGCACGGTGATGACGCGGTCAAGCGGCCGGCCGACATGCAGCGCCGCCCAGACGCCGCCGCCGATCCCCAGCGGCACCACCAGGGCGAAGGCGACGGCGGCGAGTTTCAGCGAATTGACCATCGCCTTGATGACGAAGGGGGCGACCGGCGCGCGGAAGGTATAGGACATGCTCATATCGCCGATGGCGAAATGGCCCACCCAATCGAGATACTGTACCAGTAGCGGCCGGTCGGCGCCGAGCTGATGGTTCAGGTTGGCGACGGCGCGGGCATCGGCAAGGGGACCGAGGATGGCGCGGCCGACATCGCCGGGCAGCAACTGGGCACCGGCAAAGACAATGAGACTGAGCAGCCAAAGCGTCACCAAAGACAACAGCAGACGCTTCAGGAGAAGTTTGGAGAAGCTCAATGCACACGCCTCTCAAGCATGGAACGGGGTGGTCCGAATGAGTTTCGGAACCGGCTTGCCGCGGGCTTATCCGCGGCAAGCCGGTTCCTGTCTCTCGCCGTTGACGTCTTACGACTTGATCGAGGCGTTTTCCAGGAAGAGCTGCGCCATGGCCGTCGCCTTCACCCCTGAGACGTTCTTCGTCGTCGCCGTCAGGAAGTCGTAGAAATATGTGAAGAGGACCGGCGTCTCATCCAGCAGCAGCTCCTGGATCTTGCCGGCCGCGGCACGCTGCGATTGCAGGTCGAGGGCGCCGATATACTGGCCGACCAGCGCATCGTAGTCCTTGTTCTTGAAATGCGCGGCATTCCAGGTGCCGTCGCTTTTCAGGGGCGCCGCCAAGGCGACATTGGGCACGCCGCGATGGCCGTAATCGGTGCCGCCCATGATTGAATCCAGCCAGTCCGACTGGCCGTAGACGGCCTTGCCGTAATAGGCGTCCTGGCTTTCGACATTGAGCTCGATCTCGATGCCGGCGGCCTTCACCGCCTGCTGGATCACCTGAACATATTCCGGGATTTCCAGGTACTTTTCGGTGGTCAGCTTGACCTTGAAGCCCTTGGGCATGCCGGCCGCGGCGAGCAGTTCCTTGGCCTTGGCGATATCGTGCTCGCGCTGCTTGACGTTCTTGTCGGTCGAAGGGAAAACCGGGGCGAAAGGTGAATCGTTGCCGATATCGGCGCGGTCGCGGAACAGGCCCTTGACCAGCTTCTTGCGGTCGATGCAGAGCGCCACCGCCTGGCGGACACGCTTGTCGGTGAAGGGGGCCATGTCATTGCGCATATGGATCTGGGTATGCGCGCTGGACTTCAAACTCATGATGTTGATGTTGGGATCGTTCAGCAACGCAACGCCGGAGATCGCCGGCAGCTGGTTGATGATGTCGACCTGATGGCCCTGCAGCGCCAGGACCTGCGGCTGCATATCGGCATAGAAGGTGAACTCGGTGCGGTCCGGTAACGCCTTCGGGCCCCAGTAATCATCATTGCGGACAAAAGAGGCGCCAACCTTCGGCGTATATTTTTCCAGCTTGAAGGGGCCGGTGCCGACGAAATTCTTCTCGAAGTCGCCGGCATAATCCGCCGGCACGATGATCGAGTTGTAATTGTCGGAACAGACGTAATAGGGGAAGTTGCCGTTCGGCGCGTCGAGGTGGAATTCCACCGTATAGTCGTCGATCTTCTTGATGTTGCCCTTGGAGAGGACACCGCTGAAGGCGGAGAGCGCGTTGGAGGAATTGGCCGGATCGGCCAGCCGGTCGAAGGTGGCGACGACGTCGGCCGCCGTCATTGCCTTGCCGTTATGGAACTTGACGCCCTGGCGGATCTTGAAGGTCCAGACGCTGCCGTCCTGGTTGGGCTTCCAGCTTTCGGCCAGAACCGGCTTCAGCATCAGGTCCGGGCCGGAGACGGCGAGAAACTCGCCGGTCTGCTGCAGCATCAGCAAGCCGCCGCCATCGGCTACGGTGACCGGGTCGATCGCCGCGGCGGGCACCGTGGTGGCGACGCGGATCGTCCCGCCGGGTGTCGCGGCGCGGGCCGAAGAGGGCATCCAGAGTGTGGAGCCGAAGGCGCCAGCAAGGCCGCCCAGGAGCGGCAAGGACATGCCGATGATGCTGCCATGGCGCAGGAAATCACGCCGCCCGATATGGCCGGCGGCAAATTCGTCGATGATATGGTTTTCGAGCTCGCTGCTGCGACGACGCATGCTGTCGATATATTTGTCGTTCTTCTTCACTGAAACCTCCCAGTTTCTATCGTAGTGTTATTTAAGCCTCACCCCGCACGGGATCACGGTTGCATGCCTGATCCGGCATGTCTTGTTGTGAATAGTCGCGCGCGCGACGCCGTTCCCGCCACTGTCAGACGCCGCTGCAAGAAGGTCAACCGGCATTCGCTTGCGGCTCCGCCGTTTTCTGCAACGCAGCTTTGCCGTGCGCGAGACTGAGCGCTGCAACGAGGGCGCTGGCAAGAGCCATCGCGCCGGCGGCGATCATGGTCCAGCGATAGCCGCTGACGAAAGCTTGCTTGATCGCGACGGCTACGCCTGCCTGTTGCTCGGGTGCAAGGCCGGCCGGAACGATGGCGGCGGCAAGCTTGCCGCGTTCGCTCTGCAGCGCCTGCAAGGCCGCTTCCGGCAGATGGAGCGACGGCAAGGCCTGGGCGAGGGCGGCATCGAAGCGATTGGCCAGCAGCAGTCCGAATACGGCGATGGCAATCAGCCCGCCGGTTCGTGCCGCCATGTTGTTGATGGCGGAGGCGAGGCCGACATGATCCGCGCCGGCAGCGTTCATGGCGGCGACCGTTACCGGCGCGATGCAGATGCCCATGCCGAGGCCGATGGTCATCAAGGCCGGCATGAAGCCGTAGAGGTAAGGGGCGTCGGCATCCGGCAAGGTCAGCAGCAGGAAGCCGATGCCGGCGAAGCTGGCGCCAATGATCAGCGGGATGCGCGGCCCGAAGCGATCGGCGAGACCGCCGGCCCAGCGCGATAGGACCGAGACGATCAGGACGAAGGGCAGCAGTGCCATGCCGGCTTCCAGCGGCTTGAAGCCCTGGATCTGCATCAGGCGGAAGGGAACGAAGAAAAGAGCGCCGGACAAGGCCGCCCACAGGAGAAAGGTGAATACCTGGACGCCGGCGAAGCCCGGCAGCCGGAACAGCGATAGCGAGATCATCGGCGCGGCAATACGGCGCTCAGCCAGGATCAGCAAAGACAGGAACACGATCCCACAAGCAAGGGCCGCGGCTGTCAGCGGATCGCCGAACCCGGTCTGCCCCGCAGCGATCAATCCATATGTGAGGCAGCCGAGGCCGGTGGTCGCCAGCAGGATGCCGATCCAGTCGAGCGGACGCCTCTTCGCCGACCGGCTCTCCGGCACCTTGGTGCAGACGATCACCAGCGATGTGGCGGCGAGCGGCAGGTTTATCAGGAACACCCAGCGCCAGGAAAAAGTATCGATCAGCCAGCCGCCCAAAGCCGGGGCGATGGCGACGCCGATGCCGGTCGCCGCCGACCACAAGCCGATCGCTTTGCCCTGGCGCTCCGGCGGGAAACTGGCGGAAAGGATGGCGAGGCTGCCCGGCATCATCAGCGCGGCGCCGAAACCCTGGGCTGCGCGCGCGGCGATCAGGGTCAAGGGGTCTGGCGCCAGGCCGCAGGTTGCCGAAGCGAGGGCGAAGCAGATGATGCCGACGGCAAAGATGCGGCGTCGGCCATAGAGGTCCCCGATCGATCCGCCGGTCAGGATCAGCGCCGAGAGGAACAGGGTATAGGCCTCGACCACCCATTGTGCCTGGGCGAAAGAGGCATTGAGGCTGTGCTGCAGCACCGGCAAGGCGACATTGACAATGGTCATGTCGATGAAGGCCATGCCGGAGGCAATGATGGTCGCCGCGAGGACCCAGCGCTCCTGGCGTCGCGCGAGGCGGGAAGGGGCAGCTTCAACCGCTATATCAATACTGCTTGTCATGTAATCCGATGCGCTGGCAGCCGGGTAATGATCTGAAGGAGGCGAGGTGACGAGGTTACCGCAGTGACGGCCGTCGCGCCGGATGGTGCGCGATGACGTGACCTTGCGCAAGAGAGCCTGTCCGAGGAAGCCGAAAAGCGGTTCCCGATCGTGTTCCTGATCCGTCCGGAAGCATTCGGTGGCGATGGAGCCAGTGGTGATTGGAAACGCACCGGTCATCTCCGCCGGTGCTTTCCGCTTCGGGCGAGAATCCCGGCTCTTTCCTGGCGAGTGCCGGCGCGATCCACGAGCGAGGCCGCCGAACGGCGCTTTACCAACAGCGCGACGAGGCAGGTTAGAGGGGACACGCTTTCGGCCTTCGGGTGAATATTGCTGTATACAGCTTATCGCAGGCATCGCGAATTGCAAGAGCCGCAGACGGAACGCGCGGCAATGGTTCGCGTTTGACGAACCGGGGGACAATGCCTGTCGGATTTGGCCTCATGTGATGGCAGGGTGTGACATGCCGCATGGCGAATCGCCGCCAAAGACGTCATGTTTCGACCCGGCCACGATTTTGACACCTTTAGCGTGTAGAAGATCGCCTCGGCCAGTTGACACCGGTCGGGCAGGAAGGCACGAAATGGCGTGGCGGGGAAGTCGGGGTGTGCCGGCGGCGATCGTTGCATTGCTGCTGGTATGGGGATCAGGATCTACAGAAGCCGCCGGGCCGAGTTTTGATTGCGCCGCCGCCAAAGCCCCGATCGAAAGGCTTATCTGCGAAGACCCCGCTCTGTCGCGGGCAGATGCGGATATGGCCGAGGCTTATCAGTCGTTGCGCCAAACCCTCGATGCCAAAGGACGCACCGATCTTCTGCAGGCGCAGCGGCGCTGGTTGCAGTCTCGCTTCACCGATTGCAAGATTCCCGCGTCGGGAGAAATTCCGGCTCCTGATTCAGCCGCCCTCGCGGCCTGTTTGAAGGACCTCTATGCCACGCGCAGCAAGGATCTGACCGACGCGCTGACCCCCGGCGGTGCGAAAACCGCCAGTGGTGGATCGTCGATTCCGGCGGCGTCCGGCAATCAACCGGCAGCTTCGTCATCGCCCCTCGCACCATCCGCCAATTCCGCCGGCTCACCGGTATCTGGTTCCGTAGCGGAAAAAGCGGCCGCGGAAGACACAGCCGGCGGCATGGCGCGGCTCGACCGTACTGTCTTTCCGGCGAACGGCCGGCAAGGCACGCTTCTGAACGTCGGCACATTCGGCCGCTACGCGCTGATAACCCATAGCGCCCAGGGAACAGCGCTGCAGCTGGTTGACCGGATGGCGGGGCCTGGCGCGTTCTTCGGCGTGCCAGGCTCGAGCGATGGGCGGCTCGATGCCTTTCTTGATCGCGGCGTCTATAAGGTGGTCCTTGAAGCGAGCGCGAAGGGCAGCGGCGAAGTCGAGCTTGATGTCCGTTCCTTCGCCGAACTCAATGGCCCGGCAATTCCGGGCTTACCCGAACTGAAACTGGTGCAGGGCGAGCTGGATGATTTCCAGCAGCGCTCTTATTGGCTTGATATCAAGGAGCGCCGCGTTGTCGCCATCGAGGCGGCGGGCCGCAATCTCGCCGATCTTCGCCTATGGCGCGACGGCAACTGGCTGGTCGATGCAACGCCGGAGATTTCTGCCGGCGAGCCGGAATCGGGCAAGCCGCTCAACCTGCGGCGCCTGGTGGCGACGCTGGAGCCCGGCCTCTATCTGCTTGCCGCCTATGGTGGTCCGACCTTGCCCTGGGCCAAGAGCGACGGCGCCCACCCCTTCTATCTGCGCATGGGCATTCCGGCTATGGGCGAGGGCGGCCGGCAGGTGCATATCGCCAGCCCGTTCGGGATCGACCGCTATATCGTGCCTGCTTCGGCCAATTATTTTCGCCTCGAACTGCCGGAAGCGGAGGCGGCGGAGCTCGCGGTTGGCGATTATGATGAGAAGGCGCCCTATGCGCTGGGTAGCCGGGAAGGCATCACTAAGAAATCGGTGCCGCCTGTCGCCACGATCTACAATGAAAGCAAGACGAGCGGGCAGAAGCTTGTCACTATCACCCGCGCGGCCGGGAAGCCTTATCTGCTGCAGCAGTTCAAAGCGGTAGCCGACTATCCCTTCACGGCCAGCGGCAATTACTGGCTGAGCACGATACATTCCGGCTATGGCGCCGACAGCATCGACGCGACGGCGGTTCTGACCGAGCGGTTTCCCGACGGGCCGGAAAAGGTGATTCAGGCGCAGGTGCCGCAGCTCGACGCGCAGGCGCGCTGGACGCGACGTTTCAATCTGCTGGGGACCGCCACGGCCTATTTCCACGTGACGCAGGCCGGCGGCTATCGGATCGAGGCAGCGGGGGGCAAGGCCGCCTCGAAGGACGGCGCGGTCGCGGAATATCGCTTTGAGCCGATGGATCAGAACGCCAGCAATTATCAGGCGCCGCCCTATCGGCCGGCGGGCGAGGCCTGGCAATTGGAGCCGGGCTATTACATTTTGACCATGCTGCCGAAGCCGGACGGCAAGGGCATCCTGACCGTGACCGTGCGGGGCGAGGCTGCACAGCCTGGCGGCCCGGATGACCCCGGCCAGGTAAAGGTGACCAGCGCCACCTGGCCCGGCATTCAGCTCGACGGTAAAGCGGAATACATCCTCTATACCAACCAGCAGCCCGGCGTCGAAGTCGGCGTCGTGCTTCGTCGGCTGCCGATCGACCTCACCGAGGACCTGCCGGTAAACCTGAAGCGCGGCCAGCGGCTCGATGTGCCGGTGCGCGCGCCGGCCGGCGACACCGTGACGGCGATCGGCGAAGACGGCCAGCCGGCGAATTTCGTCGTCGACAAGGGCAATCCGCTCTCCGCCTGGACGGCGACGGACGGCGACCATGTCATCACGCTGGAGAACAAGGACGAGAAGCCGCTTTTCGTGACATTGCACGACGCGCCGGCCGCCTTGGCGCCGGAGACGCCGCTGCCTGCGGTCAGCGCGGATCGCCTCGCCGCAATGCCGGTGTTTCCGGCCTTGAGCGATGGTGCGCCGGCCTTCTTCGATATTGCCAAGGATGAAAAGAAGACCTTTGCCGTTTCGGTGCAGAAACGTGGCCTTTATCGACTGGAAACGACGGGGCTGCTGCAGACCGAGGGGGCGCTTCGCACCCGCACCGTGCTGGCGCTCGACCGGCAGTCCGACAACGGGACGGGGCGCAATTTCCTGATCCAGCAATATCTCGGCGAAGGCGCCTATCAGTTGACGGTCAATGCCCAGGGCCAGACCCAGGGACATCTGGGGCTGAGCCTCGCGCCGACGGCATTGGATGAGGGCGGCGAGTTGTCGGCGGATCTGCCGGCGCGCCGCAGCCTGCCGGCAGGGCATGGGCTGCAGTATAGCTTCACGATCCCGGCTGTCGGGCATTATCGCTTGCGCGCTCTTGGTCTCAATCACGGCTTCACCATGCGGCTCGAAGATGCCGATGGCTGGCCGATCGTGACGCCGGGCACAGAAGCCGATATCGACCGCGATTTTGCGCCTGGCAATTATCATCTCGTCATTCTGCCCCAGGCCGTCGATGCAAAGGTGGTTACGCTGCTGCAGAAGCAGCCTGCCGCGCCGGTTCTCGCCGGTCATGGACCGCATCCGCTGCCGCTCAATCAGGTAACGGCCTATCAGTGGCGCGAACCCGAAGCCGGCCAGCAGCGCGTGCCGGATAGCTGGCAGTTCGATCTGACCGGCCCAGCCCGCGTCAGCATTGCCCTGCCGCATGGCCTGCGCGGGCAATTGCATGCCGCCAAGAGCGACGCGGCGGAGCTGCCGGAAGTGAATGGCGGGGAGGCGTGGGAAGGGGGCCTGCCGGCCGGCAGCTATCGGCTCGATATCAGCAGCCGCCAGCCTAACAACCGGCTGGATTATACGATCGATATCCGCACGGCCGAATTAATTGCCGGGCAGAGCCGTGCAGTCACCGCACCGGCGGATATCCCGGTGTCGATCGGTAGCGATGCGGTCGTCGAGATCGGTTCCTTCGGCGATCAGGATGTGCGCGGCTGGCTCTATGACGATAAGGGCAATCTCGTCGCCACGAACGACGACAGGGCCAATGACTGGAACTTCGCCATCGCCGGCCGTCTGAAACCAGGGAAATACCGCCTGCATGTCGACCCGGTGGGCGATGCGCAGGCCGCCACCACGGTTTCGATCTATCAATCGCAGGAGAAACAGGAACCGAACCTGCAGATCGGCGGCGATACCAGCCTGAGCGGCAGCGTCACGCACCTGCTGTCGCTTGATCCGCCGGCCGGATCCTCGCCCGCCGGTGGCGTCCTGCTTGTCTCGGCAAATGCGCCAGGCAATATCACCGGCCTCAGCCTGGAGCGAAGCGATGCCGGCGGTGGGTGGCAGACATTGGGCGAGGTCACGGCGGAAAATCCGTGGCTCGCGGCACCCTTGCAAAACAAGGCCACAGATCACTACCGCCTGCGCCTCTGGTCGGCCGACCGCAATGCGGCGCCGATCGGGCTGCAGACCCGCCTGATCACACCCGCTCTGGCCAAACAGGACGATTTCCTCAGCGATGCCGGCGTGACGTTGACGGCGGTGCCGGGCATCACGCCGCCTGTCGCGCTCGTTGCCGTGGATCTGACGGCGCCGGCCAGTTTTCAGCTCAGCCACATGCCCGATCATGTGCAATGGGCCGATGACGAAGGCGGCGTCTTCCGGGAAGCCGCGTCCGGCGTGGTTTTCGGCCGCGGCAAGCGGCTCTATTTCGCGGCGCGCCAGGATGCAGGCAATGCGCGAACTGTCGCCGCCTCACGGCTGGTGCCGAATGCCGCCGGCGTCGCCTTGACGCTGCCGGCGCAGGACAAGGCTGGTTTGCAAAAGGACGCCGTCACGGTGCTGGACAACAGCGCCGGCGGCAACAGGCCGGTGCTATGGCTGGTGGAATCGCGCCTTGGCCAGCCGGGTATCGCCTTGGCGCGAGAGCCCGACTCCCTGGGCGCATCCGTGTTCGGCATTGCAGCGGCCGATCAGTCGAGCGTCGCCGTGACACTGGATGAGAAGGCGATGCCCGCTGCCTTGCGGTTATGGAATGCGGCGCAGCCGGGCAGGGATCTGCCCGTCACGCTACGCCGCTTCGATTTTGCCGCGCCCAAGCGGGAAGCGATGGATTGGGCGGCTCTTGATCGGACCATCGGCGCAGGACAGACCCTGGCTTTGGATCTGCCGAAAGGATCCAAGCGGCTGCAACTGGCGTTGCCGCCGCGCATGGCGGTGCTGTTACAGGGGGCGGGACAGCGCGATCAATTGATCTGGTCGGGGGCCGAAGGACAGGCGGTGACGCAGGATAGCGTTGTGGAGCATCTTCTTATGCTGAACGCGCGGAACGCCACCAGCCACCTCGGCATCAGCCTGGCGCCGCTTGCGAGCGCCGACGCACTGCCGGCGCTGGGCGGCGGGCGTATCATCAAGCAATATATGCCGACCGCCGGCACCTCACGACTGACCGTCACGCTGTCCGACAGCGAACGCCAGCAGATCCAACAAGGCCTCCCGGTCAGCCTGCATGTCGCCGGCAGCGTGGATCGCGTGACCCTGGTGGCGGATGACGGCTCGGTGCGGCAGGGAACGCAAATTCCGCTCTCGGCCGACGGCATTGTCGATATCGCCCATGAGCGCGGGCTGATGGTTGCCTGGATTGAAAGCAACGACAGGCTGATCGGAAGCAGCGAAGAAGAAACGCCGCATCCGATCGGCGATGCCGGCGTCATTCCGCTCGCCGGCGAGGCACGGGTGCTAAGCTTCCGCGTCGACCAGCCGAAGCTGCTGCAACTGAAGACCAGCACGCCGGTCATCGCCCTGACCCCCGTTGCAACGGCCGCCGGGCGGCAGCGGGACAAATTGCAGGTTTATCCCGACGGCGCCAATCTCAGCCTTTATCTTGCGAAAGGCGTGACGGCGCTGCAACTGCAAGCGGCCGGCCCCGGCGGCCTTGCAGGCGTGGCGCAGGTCGCCTTCACCGAGATCCAGCCGATTAACGAAGGGCTCGGACCGCGCCAACGCCTGGCGCCGGGCGAATCCCGCTTGTTCTCCTTCACGCTCAGCGATGAGCGCGATATCGGCGTCGGTGTCGCCGGTTCGGCCGATATCGCCCATTGCCGGCTGCTGGGCGCCGCCGGAACGGAGATCGGCAGCGGCGTCGTGCAGATGCATCATCTGAAGGCGGGAACCTATCTCCTGGCAGTCGATGTGCCGTCGGATGGCACCGCCATCGAAGTCCAGCCGGCGCTTGTCGGTGTCGCCACGCCGGATGGCAGCCCGCCGGACGAAGTCAAACGCAATTATCTCAGCCTCGCCGGGCTGAAACCCAAGCAACAGGAGTAATCGCCGTGGCGCGCTTTCGGTTCTTGCCGCAGTCGGGCCGGTCTTTGCTGCCATTGGCCATCGGTCTTGCGTTTCTGCTGACCGCTGCCAGCGGGTTGATCGATCATCGCCAGCTTGCCGCCTGGGCGCAGGAGGGTAGCGGCGATGCGCAGGCGCAGGGACCGGCCGACCAGGCCCAGCCGGAAGGTGATGAACAATCCGCGGAAGGCGATGCCGAAGAAGGCGCGGAGCCGGCCGACACCTCGGGCGAGCATTCGGAAGCGAACGGCGACGAGGCGACCGCGGATGATGAGGGCGATGAAAGCCAGCAGCACGCGCCGGTCGGCGGCAGCCTGACGGATTCTGGCGCCGTGGTTGCGCGCCCGGCTGGCGCCGTGGTCGTGCCGGACAAGTTCCTGCGCCGCTGGGATCCGATCACCTTCTTCTTCGACCAGGACACGGGTCCCGCCAATGGCGGCGCCGAGGATCATCCGGAGAAATACGCCACGATCCAGCCGCCGCATCCCGGTGCGGCCGTCTGGCTGAATGCCCGAACGCTGCAGTTCCGGCCGGCCGAACCCTGGCCCCCCTTGACCAGATACACGCTCACCGTCGGCAAATTTGCGACCAGCCTGGCCACCTTGATGTCGGCGCCGAGCGCCACCTTGCCGAAGAACGGCGCCACCGATCTCGACCCGGTGAAGTCGATCGCCTTGACCTTGGCCGAGCCGCTGGATGCGACGGCGCTGGCCAAGCTGATTTCCATCGAGCTGCGGCCATTGCCCGGCATCGACGGCAGCCAGGCCCGCCTCCTCGCGGCAGAGGATTTCGACGTCAAGGCCATGGAGCGGAAGGACCGCAACGCGCCGGCGCAATATGTCATCAACCTGCATGATCCGATCCCCGGCGGCACGCGGGCGGTGCTGCATCTGCGCCTTTCGACCGAGGCCGATCTCGCCGGCGGCTTCCAGGATATCGCGTTCAGCACCGCCGAGCCGTTCCATGTCACGCAGTTCGGCTGCGCCACGGCGCGCTTTCCCGTGCCGCCGGCCGGCGCCACCTATGACCGGCAGCAGGCGATCACCTGCCCGGCGGGCGACCGCGCCATCACCGTGCAGTTCTCCGCCAATCTGCAGCAGGTTGGACCGATCGCCGCCCGCAACCTGATCCGCATCACCCCGGCGGTGGAGGATCTCGCCTATGCCACCGTCAACAATGTGCTGTCGGTGACCGGGAAGTTCGCGGCCGGCACGCTCTATCAGCTTCGGCTGGAGCCGAGCGCCGTCACCGATGCGCAAGGCCGCCCGCTGCAGATGTCGGCGCCGAGCGAAGGCTTCCTCGCTTTCGCCGAACGCCCGAGCTTCCTCAACTGGCGCAGCAATGCCGGTATCCTCGAGCGCTTCGGGCCGCAGATGTTGCCGCTGCAAGGCCGCGGTTTCGACCAGGTCGATTTGCGCATCCACAAGATCGATCCGCTGGATCGCTCCTTCTGGCCGTTCCCGGCCAGTCCCGTGCTGGTCGACGATGCCAAGCAGCCGCCGGCGCCGGGCGAGCGGCCGCAGCCTTTCGCCAGCGCCGATCGCTATATCTCCGCCAGCGAGCTCGGCCAGCAGATCAAGGCGCTGGGCTCGCCGAGCGTGTCAGACCTTCTCCATCTGCCGCTGAAACGGGGCGGGGCGGCAGCGAAGTTCGGGCTCGATCTCGCGCCCTATCTGAGCGAGATCAGCGGGGCGAAGACGCCCGGCACCTATCTGATCGGCCTGCGCCAGCTCGACAGCTCCACCCAGCGGAGCTGGGTGCGGGTGCAGGTCACCGATCTCAGCCTGACGGCTGTAGAAGAGGCGGACCGGGTTCGTTTCGTCGTCACCTCGCTCTCCTCCGGCGCGCCTATCGCCGATGCCAAGCTAGTGGTGGAAGGCGATCGCCGCGGTGACTGGGTTGAACTCGCCGCCGGCAGCAGCAGTGCCGACGGTGCCTTCGATTGGCCGGCGCCCGGACAGAGCGACGCCAGCGGTGATATCCGCCGCATCATCGTCAGCAAGGGCGACGACATCCTTGTACTGGACCCCAGCCGCGGCCCGGACGTCTACGCGGACAATAACTGGCAAGGCTCGCGGACGACCTGGCTGCAATGGACGCAGGCGGCTCTGGCCGGCCGCAGCGAGGCTGATCGCGATCTCGTTCACATCTTCACCGAGCGGCCGATTTATCGTCCCGAAGAGCCGGTGCATATCAAAGGCTTCCTGCGCCATTACAGCGCCGGCAACCTGACCCGCTATAAGGGCGCCGCCACGTTGATCATCACCGGGCCGGATCAGACCGAATGGCGGCGCGAGGTCACGGTCAACGAGAACGGCAGCTTCTACGATTTCTTCGATGAGAAAACCGAGGCAACCGGCATTTACGCGGTCAAGCTGGAGTTGAAGACGCCGACGGGCACGGAAACCCTGGGTGGCATGACCTTCAAGAAGGAGGCCTATCGCCTGCCGACTTTCGAGGTGCGGCTCAATGGTCCGGACCAGACCGGATCGGACAAGCCGTTCCAGATCAAGCTTGCCGCCACCTATTATGCCGGCGGCGTGGTCGCGGACCGCCCGATCCATTGGCGCGTGACACAGTTCCCCTATGATTACGCGCCGTCGCATCGCGAAGGCTATTTCTATTCAACCGATGCCCGCTTTTCTGGGCTGAGTGAATTCAAGTCCTCACCGGTATTGGAGCGCGAGGCCCGCACCGATGCCCAGGGCGCCGCCACGCTCGACCTTGATCCCGGGGTTGAGCCCACAGCCCAGCCGCGCAGTTACGTGGTCGAGGCGACGGTTGTCGGCGAGGACGACCAGACCGTCACCTATACCAAGCAGGTGAATTCGGTGCCGCCCTTCGCCATCGGCATCAAGGTGCCGCGTTATCTCGACAAGGCCCAGACCGTGGATCCTGAAATCGTGCTGGAGGGGCCGGACGGCAAGCCACTGGCGGGGCAGGACGTGACCGTCCAGCTGCTGAAACGCCGCTGGGTCTCGCAATTGCAGGCTGGCGATTTCAGCCAGGGCTCGGCGAAATACGTCACGGAGACGGTGGATGAAACCGTTTCGGAGACGCATGTCACCAGTACTGCCGACGTGCAGAAGCTCAGCCTGAAACTGGATGGGGCGGGGGTCTATATCGTCCGTGTCGAGGGTCGCGACGGACTTGGCCGCAGCCAGAGCGTCAGCGTCGATCTCTTTGCCGATGGCGGCACGCCGGTCACCTGGTCGCGGCCACCGGCGCAGGTTTTCAAGGTGACCACCGAGCAGCCGCAATATGCCGCCGGCGAGACCGCCACTTTCGTGCTGGAAAGCCCGTTCCAGACCGCGGAAGCGCTGGCCATCGTCGAGCAGCCGGATGCCCGCAACCGCTATGAATGGGTGCCGGTGCGCAACGGCGTCGGCCGCTTCAAGTTGCCGATCGAAGCCAATTACATGCCGCGCCTGCCGGTGCATTTCCTGCTGATGCGCGGGCGCCTGCCCGGCAACCTGCCGGCCGCGGACCAGCTCGATCTCGGTCGGCCGCAGACCCTCGCGGCGACCAACTGGCTGTCGATCAAGCCGGCCAAGAACCTGGTTAATATCAAGCTCGACTATCCCGACAAGGCGCAGCCGGGCCAGGAGCTGACCATGAAAATCAGCCTGGCCGACGATACCGGCCAGCCGATCGCCGGCGAAGTGACTTTGTGGATGGTCGACCAGGCGGTGCTCGCCCTGGCGGAGGAGCAGCGCCTCGATCCCCTGCCGGATTTCATCGTCGATCGCGCGAGCCGCATGCAACTGCGCGATACCCGCAACCTCGCCGTCGGCGGCATGCCGCTGGAAGAGGATCCCGGCGGCGACGAGGGCGAGGCGGAGAAGCGTTCGCTGCTCGACAACGTGACGGTCCGCAAGAATTTCACGCCGGTGCCGTATTACAATCCGAATATTACGGTGGGGCCGAGCGGCCAGGTTGAGGTCAAGATCAAGCTCGCCGACAGCCTCAGCGTCTTCAAGGTCCGCGCCAAGGCGGTCAGCGGCGATGCGCGCTTCGGCTTCGCGACCGGCAGCCTCAGGGTACGGTTGCCGGTGATGGTGCAGCCGGCGCTGCCGCGTTTCGTCCGTCCGGGCGACCAATTTGCCTTGACGGCTCTCGGCCGCATCATTGAAGGCGAGGGCGGCAAGGGCAGGGCGGAGGTGCGGGTTGATGGTCTCGATCTCGATGCCAAGCCAGCCACCGATCTCGACCTGCTGGCAGACAAGCCGGTCAGGGTGGAATTTCCGGTCAGGGTCCCGACCCCGGGATATACCGACAAGGGGCAGTTGGAGCGCCAATCCGTCAACGTGACCGTCGGCGTGGAGAGGACCGCGGACCAGGCAAAGGATGCCTTCAGTATTGATCTGCCGCTGCGCCCGGATCGCCGGCCCGTCTCGCTGCGCCAGCTCGCCGATCTGCAGCCCGGCCAGCCGGTGACGGTGCCGGCCGTCACCGATACGATCCGCCAAGGCACGCTGAAGCGCGTCCTCCTCTTGTCCTCCCAGCCGGCTCTGCTGCGCATGTCGGCGGGCCTCAATTATCTGCAGGCCTATCCCTATGGCTGCACCGAGCAGCGCATCAGCATGGCGCGCGCTGAGCTGGCCATGCGGCGGTTCAATGACGTGCTGCTGCTGGACGGCGCCTTGGGCCGGCTGGACAAGGACGTGGCCGATACCATGGACGAGATCGGGAGGGCGACCAATGATGCCGGTCTCGTGGGCTTTTGGCCCGGCTCGCGTGGCTATGTCTTCCTGACCGCCTGGTCACTCCAATTCCTCGTCGAAGCGCGCGAGGCCGGCTATACGGTGAAGGCTGAGCAGGTCGACAAGCTGACTAGCGCGCTGAAGCAGTCGTTGCGGTCGGATTATGCCAATCTCGTTTCCGGCATCGACTACGCGGAACGGGTCTGGGCGCTGACCGCCCTGGCCGAGGCCGGACAGATCGACAATGCCTATGCCGCGGAGCTCGCGACCCGCAGCCAATGGCTCGATCTCGAAAGTCTCGCCGGGGTTACCCAGGCGCTGGCGCAGTCTGCCGTGACGGACCAGGCGACACTGAGCGATCTCAGCGGCAAATTGTGGGGCGGCCTGGTGACGCGGCTTTACCAGGGTAAGGAAATCTATGGCGGCTTGCAGAGCACGGCGTTGGCCGGCAGCCAATTGATCCTGCCCTCCGAGGCACGCACGGTGGCGCAGGTCCTGCGCGCGGTCGCCGCCACCAACAAGTCCGATACCGGTGCCGCGACGATGGCGAAGCAGCAATTGCTCGTCAACGCGCTGGTGACCCTCGGGCGCGGTGACGGCTGGGGCTCAACCAATGCCGATGCGGAGGCCATGCTGGCGCTGGCGCAATTCATCGAACGGCAGCCGGCCACGCAAGCCGGGGAAAGCGTCGATATCGCCATCGACGGCAAGAGTCGTCAGATCCGGCTGGGCGGGGACAAGCCGATGCAGCGCATCGCCAATCCGGGTGCCGGCAAGATCGACGTTACGTTGGACAAGGCCGCGGCGGCCAGCAATGTCGGTCTCCTGGTCGACACCAGCTATCTGCCGGCGGCGGACGGCAGCAAGACCGAGACCCATGCGGAAGGGCTGGTGGTCAATCGCGAGAGCTTGATGGTGCAGCAGAATGACGTGCCGCCGCTGCATGTGCCGCTCGATATGCCGGGCAAGAAAATCGCGCTCAAGGTCGGCGATATCGTCGAGGAGCATGTCGAACTCGTCAATCCGGCGGACCGTTTCCAGGTCGCGGTGGTCATACCGCTGGCGGCCGGCATGGAACCGCTCAATCCCGGCCTCGCGACCGCCCCGCCGGAAGCAAAGCCATTGAATGAAAACACGTTGGCGCCCTCTTACGTTGCCTTCCTGGACGATCAGGTTGCCTATTTCTATGACGTGCTGCCGAAGGGAACCTATCAGTTCTTCTTCCGCACGCGGGCGCAGATCGCCGGCCGCTTCATCCAGCCCGCCGCCTATAGCGAGCTGATGTATGACGGCACGGTCAACGGCAACAGCAACGGCGCATTGGTGACCATTGTGCCGGCGATACCACAGTGAGGATGTGCTGCTGTGCGGCGTCCAAAACAGTCCCCCTCACCCCACCCCTCCCCCGCGAAGGGGGAGGGGGCTCTCCGAGATCGCTATAGGCGCATTTGCGAGATGCTGACCGCTGCTCTCCTCTCGAAGGAGAGAGCCGGGGGGAGGGGGCAGTCGCACCAGCGGTGGATTGCCGGTATCTGCGCCACTGTCATCGGCCTGTTCTGCTGGGGCTATTTCAGCGCCGAACTGATTGCCCCGCCGCCGACCCCGTTATTGCTGGATCGCGCCGGACAGTACCTGGCGCAGGTCGCCGCGCCGGGCGATCTCGGCTATGGCTATTGGCCGGTCGATGACTTGCCGCCGCGCGTGGTGGCAGCGACCCTGTCGTTGGAAGACCGCCGTTTCTGGTCGCATCCTGGCGTCGATCCGCTCGCCATTCTCCGCGCCTTCAAACAGAATTTCGATAACGGCCGGCGCATCTCTGGCGCTTCCACCCTGGCGATGCAGGTCGCGCGCATGCAGGACCCGGGGCCGCGCGATTTCCGCCATAAGCTCGGCGAGGCGGCGACCGCCTTCTTTCTCACGCTGCGCTATGGCCGCGCGGCGGTGCTGAAGCAGTATTTGCGCCTGGTGCCCTATGGCAATGGCAGCCATGGCATTGCCCATGCGGCGCGGTTCTATCTCGACAAGCCGGTCGCCGATCTCAGCTGGGCCGAGATCGCCTTTCTGGCGGCAATCCCCCAGGCGCCGAGCCGGATGAACCCGCTCTCGTTCCAGGCCCGTGTCGCGGCCCTGGCTCGCGGCCACCGGATCCTGGCGGCCCTGGCTGCAGATCGGGTCATCACGGCGGCCGAGTTCTCCCTTGCCAATGCGCAGCTCGACAATCTGCCATTGATCCGACGCCAGGCACGGCCGGGCGAGACCCTGCATGCGATCATCAATCTTCGGCATCTTGTGGCGGCCGATGGGGCGGCGACCGATGGCAAGGCGGATCCGCGCGTGCAAACCACCATCAATCCCGATATCCAGGCGGAGATAGACCGGCTGACCAGCCGGTATCTCGAGCGCTGGCACGCGAACGGCGCCGAACAGGTTGCGGTGATCGTCACCAAGGTGCAGAGCGGCGAAGTCCTGGCCTGGCTCGGTTCAGCCGGCTATTACGGGTCCAAGGCCGGCGCCATCGACTTTGCCCGTACCGAGCGTTCGCCGGGAAGCACATTGAAGCCTTTCATCTATGCCCTGGCGCTCGATCGCGGCGCCATCACGCCCAGCACGCCCCTGCAGGACAGCGCGCTCGACGCCGGCACGATCGTGAATGCCGATCGCGATTACCTCGGAACACTGATGCCGCGCCAGGCCCTGGCCAATTCGCGCAACGTTCCCGCCGCCAATCTCGTGAAGACGATGGGGCTTGACGAGACTTATCTCTATCTGCGGCTCCTCGGCCTGCATGACGACGACCGCCCTGCCGCCTATTACGGCCTCTCCATGGCGGTCGGCGCCTTGCCCACCAGCCTGGAGAAATTGGTGCGAGCCTATGGCGCCCTGGCCAATGACGGCGTGATAGGCGATCTCGTCTGGTATCAAGGGCAGCGGCGCAGCGAGGGCAGCCGGGTAATGTCAGTCGATGCGGCGCGTTTGATCACGCAATTCCTTGCCGATCCGTCGGCACGCCTACCGAGTTTTCCGCGCATGGGCTCGATCGAATATCCGTTCCCGGTGGCGGTGAAAACCGGCACCTCGCAAGGTTATCGCGACGCCTGGACCATCGCCTATTCGCGCGATTATCTGGTTGGAGTCTGGGTCGGTCGGGCGGATGCCGGCACCATGCAGGATATCGGCGGCGCCCAGAGCGCCGCGGAACTGGCCCGCACCATCATGTTGAGCCTCTATCCGACAGCACCGGACCCGGCCGCTAGCGCTTTTGCCGTGCCGGAACATTACCAGCTCCAGGATCATTGCGCCGCTGTGCCGGCGGACGAGGATCGCATTGCCGTCGCGACTACCGGCGGCACTGCTTCAAGGCGGATAGGCGACGGCCCGATCTGCATCAGTCGGCTGCCGGAGTGGCAGCGCAAGGTGGCCTCGGCCGACGAAGCGGCCCGGGCTGTGGCCGCGCCTGGCGATGACGCCCCGCCGCAATCGGTGCGCATTCTCTCGCCGCAGAATAATCTGCGGCTGATACGCAATCCGGAACTGCCGGCCGATCTTGCCAGCCTGGCGCTGAAAGTAGCTGTGCCGTCGCCTGGCCAGGCGACGTCCATCCCGGGCAAAGCCGGCGCGAACTGGGTACCCACGACGCAAGTGCTGTGGTACGTCGACGGCAAACCGTTTCAGCTCGCCGCCGCCACCGAGACGCTGCGCTGGCCGCTGCAGCCGGGGCAGCATGAATTCCAGGCGCGCATTCCCTATAGCAAGCTTGCCTCCGCGGTTGTCACGATCCAGGTACAATGACGATCAGCGACATGCATGACGCCCGGCAGCCGGCCCTGTCAGTGACGTTCCGCCGCGGGGATCAGGGCTGCCTGACCATGCAGGCTGCCGCGGTCAAGGCATGCTGTTTTCTTTGCCGGCAGGTTGTTTCCCGAGCGGGTCGCGATCAGCGGTGGCTACCGGCTTTTCGCGCTCGGCAAATTCGCGGGCAAGCCAATCGCTGAATGCGCGCAGGCGAGGCGATAATTGTCGGTTCTGCGGGTAGAGCAGCGAAACTGGTGAGGGCGAGGGGGGAAATTGCGATAAGACGGGTATCAACGTGCCCCGCGCAAAGTCAGCCTCGACATGATAGCGCGGCACCTGGATGAGCCCGAGGCCGAGACGTGCCACGGCAACGAAGTTCTCGGCGCCGTTGACGGAAAGCATCGTCGGCAAGGTGATTTTCCGCGCGGCGCCGTCCACCGTGAATTCCAGGGGCAACAACTTGCCCGACCGGCTGGAATGAAAGCCGACCATCCGGTGTCGTTCCAGATCGTCAAGGTTCTGCGGCATGCCAAAGCGTTCAATATAATCGGGCGCCGCGCAGGTCACTTCCTCCAGCATGGCGATGCGGCGGGCGACAAGATCGCTGTCGGCCAGTTCCCCGACGCGGACAGCACAATCGACGCCTTCGCGAACGAGATCGACCAGCCGATCGGCTTCGCCGATATAGAGGTCGATCTCCGGGTAGTCGGCGAGAAAGCGCGGCAGGCCGGGAATGATGAAATGCCGGGCCAGGGTGCCATGGGCATTGACGCGCAAGGGACCCTTGGGTCGGGCGCCGCTGAAGGCGCCCTCCGCGTCGTCTATATCGGCGATGATGGTGAGGCAGCGTCGATAATAAGCTTCCCCGTCCAGCGTCGGGCTGACATGGCGCGTGGTTCGCTGCAACAGCCGCACGCCCAACCGCGCTTCCAATTGCTTGACGGCATCAGTGACGGTCGAGCGCGGAATGCCGAGATTCTGTGCCGCAAGAGTGAAACTGCGCTGCTCCACGATTCGCGTGAAGAGGCGCATCGCATCAAGCTTTTCCATAATTGTTCATCATCACCGAATTATAATGCCGAATTATCTTCGATTATACGCATATAGGAAGTGTTCATTCCAAGCCTCTAAAAAAAGCAGCCAGCAGCACGGCATCACGAGCGACCGGCTTTGCCGGACCGATTCCCCCGCTGGCCAGAAGAGGCAGGGAAAGAGCGAAGCCGCCGCATTGCCTGGCGGCAAGTCACGCACGTCACGGCAAGCTAGCTAACGCCTGTTACGCGATCATTTCCCCCGGTCAGGGGGAGGTTACAGCGGTAATGGCCCAGGCGCCCAAAGGCTGGGGCGCAAAGCGGATTGCGTCACGGGTTCCTGCTGTCCCCCCGCAGGCAGGGACAGCTTCGCAATCGGCTCGATTGGATGCAGCCGTGGCTGCTGCTCTCGGTCTACGAGGCGACACCTGCCTTTTCGCATTTGATAGAAGCGAGTGTCGACGAAGCCGACTAGCGTCCAGTCGGCGAGATGCGATGGCCGCCGAGCATCAAGGCGGGCGCCCCAGAATTTAGGGCGCGGCAGTAATGCTCGGCGACGGATCAGGCTGCGGCAAATCATGCGGGGATACGATTCTACTAACAAGCGCGAGGAATTCCGGTCTATCCTGCCGCCGGAATTTCACGATTACCTGCCGCCCATACATATCGCGGCTGGGCATCTCCGCCCGGCCCAGGGGGATGCAATGGCAAATTCTGTTTCCGACAACAAGATATCCTTGGTGCCCGCGATCCTGATGGTCGCCGGCAATATGATGGGATCGGGCGTGTTCATGCTGCCGGCCAACCTCGCCACGGCGGGCAGCATCTCGCTGATCGGCTGGCTGATCACCATGGTCGGTTCGGTCGCGCTGGCGCTTGTCTTTGCAAAGCTCGCGGCGATCGATCCGGCGGCGGGCGGGCCTTACGCCTATACGCGCAAGGCTTTCGGCAATTACATGGGCTATCAGACCAATCTCATCTACTGGCTGGCCAATGTGGTCGGGAATGTCGGGCTTGCCGTTGCCGGTCTCGCCTATCTGCGCCACTTCTTTCCGATGCTGAACGACGCGTTGGTGTTCGCTCTCGCCCAGATCGCAGTCATCTGGTTCTTCACCTATGCCAACATTCTCGGCCCTGCCACTGTCGGCAAGATACAATCCCTCACCACCGGCTTCGCGCTTGTGCCGATTGTCGGCATGGCGGTCCTCGGCTGGTTCTGGTTCAACAGCGACACTTTCAGCGCTGCCTGGAATGTGTCCGGCAAAAGCAGTTTCGATGCCGTCAATTCCACGCTGAACTATACGCTTTGGGCTTTCATCGGTGTCGAAAGCGCTTCGGTCTCGGCGGCGGTGGTGCGGAACCCGTCACGCAATGTGCCGATTGCCACGGTCGCTGGCGTGCTGATCGCTGGCGTCTGTTATATCCTCAGCTCTTCGGTCATCATGGGGATGATCCCGAACAAGGATCTGATCGTCTCCAATGCGCCTTTCGCCGATGCGGCGCGCATCGCGCTTGGCGACACTGCCGCGAATATCGTCGCCATCTGTGCGGCAATCGGCTGTCTCGGCTCCTTGGCGGGCTGGACCCTGTTGGTCGGCCAGACGGCCAAGGCGGCGGCCGATGACGGCTTGTTCGGCGCCATCTTCGCGCGCGTGAACTCACGCGGCGTGCCATCCGCTGGTCTGATGATCGTCGCCGCCATTATGACGGTGCAGGTGCTGGCGACGATGTCGCCGACCGCCAGCGAGCAGTTCGGCAAGATCGCGTCGATTGCCGTGATCATGACGCTTCTGCCCTATATCTATTCGTCGATTTCCATAAAGGTTATCGGCTATAAGCAGATGTCGCATAACCAGTATATCGTCTATACGGTGATTGGCGTCATTGCCGCCGTCTATAGCCTGTGGGCCATGATCGGTTCCGACGGCGCGCAGACGCGCTGGTCGTTGATCTTCGTCATTGCCACCATCGTCTTCTATTCGGCGGCGATCAGCCGTCAGCGCGAAATCGAAGAGACCGGCCATCATCCCGGCGGCCGCGCCCCGCATTGGATCCGCCATGTCACGCTGGCGATCACCATTATTTCCCTGATCGCCATGTACTGGGTTTCGGTCGGCCGTAAATCGGCGGAGCTTATTCATGAACGGGCGATCAAGCCTTCGGTCGAGCAGGGGAGCGAGGTTCCGCCTGTCGTGCAACCGCCGGCGCCGGCGACGCAACCCGCGGCTCCGGCGCCCGGCCAATAGCCGCGGGACAACTGGTCGATACCGGCACTCGATATTTTGTCCACGCCCGGGCAGCCGATCGGAAGCCCCCCGGCTGCTGGGCTTGGACCTCCATGAAGACCTTCTCAAAGCCCAGATTGTCAGCAACCCGATGGCAGGAGGCGTCAATGACATCGCGCTCAATGAGCCAGCGCCAAGGCAACCGGCTCGGCATGTTTGCCTTGATCATCGATGACGAATTGAACGACCAGACCGCGGTGGGACGCGCGCTCCGCGCCCTGGCCGAGGATTTGCGCAGCAGGGATGTTCAGGTGGTCGAGGCATTGACGCCGGAGGATGCAAAGGCAATCGTGGCTTCGGATACCGCGATCCAGTGCGTCCTGCTCGATTGGGATTTCAGGAACGACAAGGGCCATGCGAAGTCGGCGGAAATCATGGCGCAGATCCGCACCAGAAACGCCAACGTACCGATCTTCCTGGTGACCAGCCGCAGCGCAGCCTCATCGATCTCTACCGAAGTGATGCAGGAGGCCAACGACTTCATCTGGCTGCTCGAGGACACGACCGATTTCATCGGCGGCCGGATTGTCGCCGCCATGCACCGGTATCGCCAGCACGTATTGCCGCCGATGTTCCGCGCGCTTGTGCAGTTCGCCCGGGTTTACGAATATTCCTGGCACACGCCGGGCCATACCGGGGGTACGGGCTTCCTGAAATCGCCGGCCGGGCGCGCCTTTTTCGAATTCTTCGGCGAAAGCTTGTTCCGCTCCGATCTGTCGATCTCCGTCGGCGAGCTTGGCTCGCTGCTTGACCACTCGGGGCCGATCGGAGAGGGAGAACGCTATGCCGCGCGGATCTTCGGCGCGCATCGCAGCTATACGGTGACGAATGGGTCTTCGACCTCCAACCGGGTCATCATCATGGCCAGCGTCACGCGCGACCAGGTGGCGTTGTGCGACCGCAACTGCCATAAGTCGGTCGAGCATGCGATGACCCTGTCGGGCGCGATACCGACCTATCTCATCCCCACCCGCAACAAGCTCGGCATTATCGGGCCGATTCCGCCGGAGCGCTTGACCGCCAAGGCGCTGAAACAGGCGATCGGCAGCAACCCGCTGGTGGGAAGCGAGATCGATCCGACGCCCGTTCATGCCGTCATCACCAATTCCACCTATGACGGCCTCTGCTACAACATCGCGCGCGTGGAACAGGTGCTCGGAAAAAGCGTCGACCGGCTGCATTTCGACGAGGCATGGTATGGCTATGCCCGCTTCAATCCGATCTATCGCGGACGTTTTGGCATGCATGGCGATCCGAAGGGTCACACATCGGACCGCCCGACCGTCTTTGCCACGCAATCAACGCACAAGCTGCTGGCAGCCTTGTCGCAGGCCTCCTTTATTCATGTGCGCGACGGCCGGCGGCCGATCGAACACGGACGCTTCAACGAGGCTTTCATGATGCATGCATCGACCTCGCCGCAATATGCGATCATTGCCTCGAACGATGTCAGCGCGGCGATGATGGATGAGTCGGGCCAGGCGTTGACGACGGAATCCATTCGCGAGGCCATCGCCTTCCGACAGATGTTGGCCCGCCTGCGCGCTGATTTTGCGAAGAAGGGGGACTGGTTTTTTGCGGGCTGGCAACCGGAGCAGATCCAGGATCCTCAATCGAAAAAGAAGGTCGCCTTCCATCAGGCGGCGGAGGACCTGCTGGCTACCGATCCGGCATGCTGGGTGCTGCATCCAGGCGCCGACTGGCATGGTTTCGAAGGACTGGAAGATGATTACTGCATGCTCGATCCCATCAAGGTGTCTGTCCTGACGCCGGGCGCGACGGCAAGCGGCGGCATCGGCAAGGACGGCATTCCGGCCAGTATCGTCACGGCCTATCTCGCGCAGGAGGGAATCGTGGTGGAGAAGACCACAGATTTTACCATTCTCTTCCTGTTTTCCATCGGCATTACCAAAGGCAAATGGGGAACGCTGATGAATGCGCTGCTCGACTTCAAGCGGGACTATGACGCCAATGCCCCGCTGGAACAGGTCTTACCGAGCCTGATCGCGGCTTATCCCGTCTATCGGAACCTCGGGTTGCGGGACCTAGCCGCGTCAATGTTTGCCAGCATGAAGAAGCTGCGCACGACCGAATATCTGGCCAGAGGATTCGCCGTCCTGCCCAAGCCGGATCTCAGCCCCGTCGAAGCCTATGAGGAATTGGTCAAGAACAATGTCGAGAAGGTGCCACTGGCCGAAATGGCCGGCCGCACCGTTGCGACGGGTGTCGTGCCGTACCCGCCGGGCATCCCCTTGCTGATGCCGGGTGAGAATGCGGGGCCGGCGGATGGTCCGCTGTTGGGCTATTTGAAATCGCTCGAAGCCTTTGACCGGGATTTTCCCGGCTTTGCCCATGACACCCATGGTGTCGAGGTGGAGGATGGAGCTTATCGGATTTATTGCATCAAGAAGCCGCCGCGCTGAGCGACGGCCTCATCGCCTGTCACGCGCATCTGTCGATCAGCGCCATCGCAGCCGCCGGATTGCGTTCCTTGAAGCCGCTGATGACGTAGAGGAAGACGTCGCGGCTTGCGGCCTTCTTGGCAGCAGAACCGATCGTTTCCAGATCATCCGGCTGGCTGCCTTTGGCCCAGAGTTCGGCGCGCTTGGCCCAACCATCCAGGGCTTTACTGGAATAGCCGAGCTTCTCCTTTTCGCTGGTTCCCATGATGCGTACATAGACGAAGGGCGCCGTCAGATCGGCGATCCGGGTGTAATCGGAATCGCCGGAGATGATAACCGCCACTTCATATTCGCGGGCGAGGGCGATGAAGTCCGGCGATTTGAAGCTGTCATGCCGCACCTCGATGGCATGCCGCAGTTTGTGTCCCTCGATGCTTTTCGGCAGTAACTTGAGGAAAGCGGCGAAGTCATCGGGGTCGAATTTCTTGGTCGGCATGAACTGCCAGTTGATGGGGCCGAGTTTATCCTTCAGCTCGGTGATGCCGCTGACGAGGAACTTGTCAACCGACGGGCCGGCTTCCGCCAGGACCCGACGGTTGGTGGCAAAACGCGGCCCTTTGAGCGCAAAGACGAAATCTGCCGGCGTCTCATCGTGCCATTTGGCAAAGCTCTCGGGTTTCTGAGATCCATAATAGGTGCCGTTGACCTCGATGCTGGTCAGCTTGCTGCTGGCATATTCGAGTTCGCGCTTTTGCGCCAAGCCTTCCGGATAGAAGGTGCCGCGCCAAGGTTCATAGGTCCAACCGCCGATGCCGATGCGAATCCGGGTTTTGCCGGCCTTGGCCATGACTGTGACTCCTGTGACGAGGGGAAGACCTAAGAGGAGCGGGAATAGCAACATGGGGTGAAGTTGCTGGCAACCCCACCAACGTCACGGCGCCGTCGCGAACGGCTTCTGGTCGGCTTCTGCTGCCATCCAACTGACAGGCATCGCAACCGATGCCCACCTGACCCAGTGGTTCCGACTGGGCGGCTTTTTGACTCAGCCGCGTCGCGACCAGAAGGTGATCAGCACAACAGCGACCAGACCGACCGCCGCCAGCAAGGCGCCGCGATAGATCCAGCCCGCCTCGTTGATCATGAAGCTGCTTGACGGGTAGGGGAAATATCCGCTGCCCTGGCCGATCCAGATGACCCCGAGCAGGATGGCCAGGACGGCGGCGGCCAAGCTTATCTTTTTCATGACGGTGCATCCTTTTCTCGTTTCCAGATATCTTCGAGAAGGGGAAGGCCTAGTCCGCCTTCTTGGCTTCGTTTGCGCTTCAGCTAGCTGACAGCGTGGCGATGGTGCTTGGCGATCCGGCCGGCTCGCCGGCAGGGCATCCGCCGCAGATCGGTTGGCGGGCCCGATCAACCAATTGCCGATCGACCAACTCCTCGTCAACGAATCGCCCTGCCGCCCGATTGGGCCGCCGGTCACCCTCCGCCGGTACCGTCCGGCCAAGTGTCTTAGCCCTTTATGCCTAGGTGTCGGAATGCGACATGTCGGGCATCAAAGCCCGGCGTTTTAGCCGCCCGAAGCGGCGGCTGGGAGGCGATAAAGATTAGCTCAAGTTTTTCTTATCGCCAGAACTGTGAAATCTGCCGTCCCAGGCCGCCGCAAATTTAATTCATCTGTTGCAACATGTGGCAGCGTGCCATTAATCTAACATCAAAATGAACTAAAAGTTTGAAACAGGGGCTGACAATCGATTTTCACCTAGGTGTACCGCTGGGAGCCAGCGGCCGTGGCGCATTCGATTGTAGATGACGTGCTGTTGGTGTTGGCCCCTGAGCCGACAGATGTATCGTCTTGGGAGGAAATTTGATGACTAAATTGAATCGCCGTACGATGTTGAAGGGAGCGGCTGCCGCTGCTTCCGTCATTGCTGCTCCACGTTTCGTCCGCAACGCTTTCGCCTCGTCGGGCGAGCTGAATTTCATGGGCTGGGCGGGCTACGATTTCAAGGACGCCTTCGCCGCCTTCACCAAGGCCACCGGCATCAAGGTGAATTTCAACGAGCAGCCTGACCAGGATGCCATGTTTGCGCAGTGCAAGCTGGCCCTGCAGACCGGTGCCGTTGACGTCGTCGAACCGACCCTGGACCGCCTGCCGGCCTGGGTCAGCAACGGCATCATCCAGGCTTGGGATCCGAGCAAGCTGGCCCTGTCGAACTATCTGGACGGCGTTCCGGGCGGCAAGCCGGGCGATGCCGGCGAAATCAGCGGCAAGCGCTACTTCGTTCCCTCGGTCTGGGGCACCGAAGCGCTGGTCTACAGCAAGAAGGACGCGCCGATGACCTATGGCACGGCCAGCCTCGCTGATCTCTTCGATCCGAAGTTCGAAGGCAAGGTGACTCTGCGCGCCCATTCCTCGCTCGCTGCCATGGGCCGCGTCATGGATGCGCAGGGCAAGCTGCCGAAGCCGTTCCTTGAAAGCTACAAGGACGAAGCGACGATGAAGCAGATCTGGGATCTCGTTCTGGCCGAAGCGATCAAGCACAAGGCCAATGTCGCGCAGTTCTGGGCTTCGGAAAACGATGCCCAGGGTGCGTTCCGCACCAATGGCTGCACACTCGGCCTGTGCTGGGATTCGACCGGTGCCAACATGGCCTCGGAAGGATTCGGTTTCATCGCGCCGAAGGAAGGCGCGTTCGGTTGGAGCCAGGGCTTCTTCCTGATGGCCAATGCGAAAAACACCGAGCAGGGCCATGAATGGTCGAAGTGGATCTCGACCGCTGAAGGTTCGGCGGCCTGGGCTTCCGCCTTCAAGGCCAACGCGGTCGGCAAGGGCGGCATTGAGCTGGCCGATCCGGCGGTGAAGTCGTTCTATGCTGCCGCTTATCCCGGCGACGCCACGCAGAAACTGTGGTGGTGGCCGGCGCAGGATGCTTGGTTCATCAAGCTGCGCGGCGAATATGCCGACAAGTGGAAGGCGGCGTAACGCATCTGTACTGATCTGCTGTCGGATCCCGAGAGCCGGACTGTTCCTGACCGACGCACGGTGTGAGCCAGTCAGGAGCATGAATCCGCCTCTTATCAAGAACTGAGGGCGATACGTATTTCCGGGGAGGCCATCGGCTTCCCCGGAAACAACGCGTTATCGGGGGCAATAGCATCAGTCGGACATTTGTTTTGAACGGCCGGCGACAGGCGGGGCGGCCAAAGGTATCTATCGGGGTTTATATGAGTGAAGGCGTAGAATTATCCGGCGTTTGCGCGGATTTTGGCGATTTTCGAGCCGTTGACCGTGTGTCCGTCACCATCAAGCCGGGCGAGTTCTTCTCCTTCCTGGGGCCATCGGGCTGCGGCAAGACGACGATCTTGCGCATGATTTCCGGCTTCATTTCCCCCAGCGAGGGTGAGATCAAGATCGGCAACCAAAATATGCGCGGCATCGGCCCCAACAAGCGGCCGACGGCGCTGATCTTCCAGAACTTGGCGCTGTTTCCGCTGATGCCGGTCTGGGAAAACATTTCTTTCGGTTTGGAAGTGCGTGGCGCCAGCAAGGCCGTGCGGCGCGCCAAGGCGGAAGAGCTGCTGCGCCTCGTCGATCTGCCGGGTGCGGCCGATAAGGCGATCAGCCAGCTCTCCGGGGGGCAGAAGCAGCGCGTGGCGATCGCCCGGGCGCTGGCTGTCGAGCCCAAGGTGATGCTGCTCGACGAGCCGCTCTCCGCGCTCGATCTCAAGCTGCGCCAGCATATGCGGGCCGAGTTGCGCGCCATTCAGAAGCGCACCGATGTGACCTTCATCTACATCACCCATGACCAAGGCGAAGCCTTGGCGATGTCTGATCGTGTCGGCGTGATGTCGCAGGGGCGCTTGCAGCAGGTCGCGACGCCGCAGGAAATCTATAATCGTCCGGTCAATGGTTTCGTCGCCTCCTTCGTCGGCGAAAACAATATCTTTACCGGTGACGTCGAGAATATCTCCGGGCCGATCGGCAGTTTCCGGACGGCTGCCGGAACGTTCAACGCCATTCTCGGTCCCGACGTCACAAAGAATTCGGTGGCCCGGCTCTATGTGCGTCCCGAATATGCGCGCTTGCAGGAAATGCCGAGCGCCACGAACAGCCTGCCGGTGGAAGTCGAGAACGTCGCATTCGAAGGCAACTTCATCAATGTGCATCTCAACGATGCTCATGGCGGCGCCCGCATCGTGCAGCTTCGCAATGACAATACCACTGCCATCCCCGAACCGGGAGCGCGTCTCTATCTCACCTTCGCGGCCGAGAATGCGATGATCCTGGTTGACGGAGCCGGACAGCGTCCGGCGGCCGGGGCGACCACGGCGTCGGCCGTCGAAGCGGCGCTGGAGGCCTCCGATGCGTGAGCTGGCGCGGCGTTACGGCGTCGTTCTGGCGGCCGTGTTTGGCGGCCTGACAGCCTTCTGGCTGCTGGCGCTGGTGGTCTTCCCCTATATCTTCCTGGCCGAGAAATCCTTCCGGCCCTACCTGCCGGTCGATCAGGTCGGCGGGCCGACTGATCTCTACACGCTGTCGAACTACATGACCTTCTTCAATAGTTCCAGCACGGTGCATTTCTTCTTTTTCGACCTGCCGATCCACGTCTACATCTTCCTGGAAACCGTGTTCTTCAGCAGCGTCGTCACGGCAGTTACCTTGGCGCTGGCTTATCCGCTGGCCTATTTCATCGCCAAGGTCGCCAAGCCGCAGACAGTGCCAAGCCTTTTCCTGATGCTGCTGATCCCGCTCTGGGTCAGCGAGATTCTGCGCAGCTTCGCCTGGTACATCATCCTGTCGTATCAGGGGCCGCTGAATGCCGGGCTGGACCTGCTGGGCTTCCATAAGGTGCGCTGGCTGACCGCCTATAACGGCGTGATCATCGGCCTGGTCTATACCTATGTCCTCTTCATGCTGTTCCCGGTCTACAACGCCATTTCGACCCTGGACACCAACCAGATCGAGGCGGCGGAGGATATGGGCGCGCGCTGGTGGCAGATTCATCGCCGCGTGGTCATGCCGCATGCCAAGCCGGGTATCGCCTCGGGCTGTGTCATGGTCTTCATGCTGTCCGCGGGCTCGATCATCGTGCCGTCGCTGCTGGCATCGCCCAGCTCGCGTTGGTTCACCGAGGTCATCCAGCAATGGATGTTCGAGGCGCAGGATTGGAACACCGGGTCGGCCTACGCCTTCCTGCTGCTGCTGATCTGCACGATCTTCGTTTCCCTGATGATGCGCCTCTTCAAGGTGCGTCTCGCCGATATCGCTCAGTGAGCCGTCGATGAACAGAACTCCGCTCAGCCGCATCATCTTCAATCTTTATGTGGTGATCTTTCTCGCCTATATGCTGTTGCCGCTCGTCATCATGGGCGGCGCTGCCTTGAATGCCTCGCGCTTTCCCTCGGTCTATCCCTGGAAAGGCTTCACCACGCAATGGTTCATCGATCTCTATAACGATCCTCGCATGTGGACGGCGGGCACCAATACGGTGCTGGTGGCGCTCGGCGTGGTGGCTATGGCGGTGCCGATCGGCACGGCGGCCGGCATTCTCATCAACAGCCTGCGGGGACGGTCGCGCTCATTCCTCTATGGTCTGATGGTGGCGCCGATCCTGACGCCGGGTGCGGTGATCGGTATCTCCACCCTGCTGTTCTGGAACGATTTCAAAGTTCCGGCCGGTCTGCATCTGTCGGCTTTCGGCCAGGTCTCCTATATCGCTGCCTATGTCATGCTGCTGGTGCTGGCGCGCCTGCAAAGCTTCGACAAGGGGCTGGAAGAGGCGGCTCTCGATCTCGGTGCCAGCCATGCCCAGGTGGTGCGACGCATTCTGGCGCCGCACCTCTATCCGGCAATCGGTGCCGGCGCGTTGATCGCCTTCTTCCAATCGGTGGAGAATTTCAACGTGACGCTCTTCACCAAGGGCACCTATGACACGTTGACCGTCTATGTGGGGTCCAAGGTGCGTACCGGCATTACGCCAACGATCAATGCGCTGGCGCTGATCCTGATCAGCATCACGGTCGTTGGCGCCATCGCCTATGAGATCCTGCGGCGCCGCGAGGAGAGCCGCCAGGCGCATTTGCGGGAAATGGCCCGCCAAGCCGAGGAAGCGGCGGACGCGGCATTGTTGTCAGGTGCAACCGAAGTGGCTTGAGCCAGCGCCAACTACGTTTGAAGAAGGGCCGGTCCAGACCTTGGACCGGCCCTATTCATTTGGCGTCGCCTACCGCTGCCGCCGCGGAGGGCTCCATAATTCGAGCGCGTCATTTACATCCCGCAGTCGCATTTTTATGCATCTCTGCGGTTTAAGAGAGTATTGCCCTTGGCAAATGTGGCTCCTTTTGCGATCATTCGCCTGAGAACGTTTTCCTCGATGCCGACTGGAAACCCACAGTCCAGCCGGGCCGTCGCAACCACTGAGAGGTGTGTAGGTGACCTTGGAAAAGCCGGATGCTGTCGGCCAGCGCGATCGCGAGGTGTTTCAGCGCGTCGTGGAAGCGGCGCCCAATCCGATGGTCATCATCGATTTTGGCGGCAGCATTGTTCTGGTCAATGCCGAGGCGGAGCGGCTGTTCGGCTATACGCGCGCTGAGCTGACGGGAAAGTCCATCGAGGCACTTGTTCCGGAGCGTTTCCGAGCGGGGCATCCGGGATTGCGGCAGGGCTTCTTTGCCGAACCCCAATCACGGCCGATGGGACTAGGCCGCGATCTTTATGCCCTGCGCCGGGACGGCAGTGAATTCCCAGTCGAAATCGGCCTCAATCCGATCGAAACCGATGAAGGGACGCTGGTGTTGTCGTCGATTATCGACCTTTCGCCCCGTAAGCGGGTGGAAGAACGGTTCCGGCGCGTGGTCGAGGCCGCGCCGAGCGCGATGGTCATGATCAATCAGAGGGGGCAGATCGAAATGGTCAATACCCAGGCCGAACGGGTTTTTGGCTATGACCGGTCCGACTTGCTTGGCCAGCATGTAGAGGTCCTGGTGCCGGAGCGCTTCCGCACGGGCCATCCGCAACTGCGCGGCGATTTCTTCGCCGATCCGCAATCCCGCCCGATGGGCGCGGGCCGCGATCTCTACGGCCTGCGCCGGGACGGCAGCGAGTTCCCCGTCGAGATCGGACTCAATCCGATTGAAACGGAGGAGGGAACGATGGTGCTCTCGGCCATTGTCGACATCTCCGATCGCAAGCAGAAGGAAGAGCGCATTCAGGCGGCGCTCGAGGAGAAGAGCATCCTGCTTGCGGAAGTCCACCACCGCGTCAAAAACAATCTGCAGATCGTGCACAGCCTGCTGGATCTGCAGGCGGCCCGGCTGACGGATCAGACGGCGATTGACATGCTGAACGACAGCAAGAATCGCGTCAGTTCGATGGCCTTGATCCACCAGATTCTCTATCAGTCGAAGGACTTCGCCGAAGTGAATTTCCGGGTCGTGCTGGATTCCCTCGTGCCGGCCTTGATCCAGTCCTATCGCATCACACCCGCCGCCATAGAGCTGGACGTCGAGGCGGAGGAGGTTCACTTGCCGCTCAATATCGCGATCCCTTGCGGCCTCATTGTCAATGAACTGATCTCAAATGCGATGAAGCACGCCTTTCCGCATGAGCAATCGGGGCGGCTGCGCGTTTCCATCAAGCGGCTGGACCGTGAAATGGTGGAACTGCTGGTGGAAGATAACGGCATCGGCATTCCGCCCGAACTCGATTTCGAGACGTCACAAACGCTTGGTTTGCAACTGGTCGGGCTGCTGACGGATCAAGTCGCCGGCAGCTTGGCGGTGAACCGAAGCGAACCGACGCGGTTCATGATCAGGTTCCCATCCGGGTTATAGATTTGCGGCCCGCGGAGATCGGGAAGCTGATGCTTCCTGCCGCACCGGCCGTATGAATTGGGACCTGCGGCGAATCAGATTGATCGCCGCTCAGCCCAATTTTCTGCTCTACGCCGATAGCGATCCCGGGTAGCGAACCCGTTCCGCCGGCAGGATGACACGAGCCGCCGTTCCTTTGCCGGGCTCGCTCGTGAGGTTGAGGCTGCCGCCATGTAACTCCGTCAAGCGTTTCACGAGGAAGAGGCCCAGCCCGCTCCCCTCCACGCGGCGTGTATGCGCGCCTTCCAGTCTCTGAAACGGCTCCTGGGCGCGTTCGATATCTTCGGGCGGCATGCCGCAACCCGTATCCGAAACCTCGATCAGCACGTCCTGCTGATGGGTGGTGCTGCCTGATACCGTGACGGTGCCGCCGGGCGGTGTGAATTTGATGGCATTTGACATCAGGTTGAGAATGATCTGCCGCATTCTGACGGCGTCGGCAAAGATGACGGGGAGGTCGGGCTGCGTCAGATTCGTCAGGGTCAATCCGCCGGCTTTGACCATCGGATCGACCAGATTGCAGCATTCCGCGATGACCTGGGCGATATCTACTCCTTCGCGTCGAAGCTCCATATGGCCGGCTTCGATCTTTGACAGATCCAGGACGTTGTTGACGAGCCCCAGCAAATGATTGCCCGCGTCATGAACGAAGCCGCCATATTCGCGGTATTGCGGCGGATGGACCGGTCCATGGACCTCATCCATGATGATCTGGGAAAAGCCGAGGATCGCGTTCAATGGCGTCCGGAACTCGTGGCTCATATTAGCGACGAAATCGGACTTGGCGCGGCTCAAGGTTTCAGCCTCTTCCTTTGCGATGCGCAGCTCGTCAAGAAAGCGCATCTGCTCGGTAATGTCGCGGCCAGTGCCGCGATATCCGATAAACGTGCCGTCAGCGTCATAGATAGGGATGCCATTGACGATGAGATGGCGCGGTTCAGCATCTTCGGGCTGATGCATGAAGCGGAAATCATGAAAGGGCCGGCGCTCTTCGAGATCCTTCAGATGGGCCTCGATTGCCGCGCCCATGGCTTCGTCCAGTATCATGTCCTGCCAAGGGCGGCCCACCGCCAGGACGCTGCCCATGCGTTCAAGCAGTGCAGGCTGGCAGGAGACCCAATTGAAATGCAATTTGGCGTCCAGTTCCCAGAACCAGTCAGAAGACAGTTCCGCGAAATCGCGTAACTGCCTTTCGCGTTGCCGGTTGAGGCGGTTGGTTGCGCTATGGGCGATGGCTAGCTGCAGGGTGGCATGCAACTCGCGTTCGGAAAACGGCTTCAGGAGATAGCCATAGGCATTAGTTGTCGCAGCACGTTGCAGCGTCGCTTCCTCGGAATATGCGGTGAGATAGATGACCGGCGTAAAATCTTCCGCCGAGATCATCGCTGCCGTTTGGATGCCGTCGATCTCGCCCTCGATATTGATGTCCATCAGGACGACATCAGGCTGTGTCTGTCGCAGGAATTTCAATGCTTGTTCGCCCGAAGCGACGACGGCGACGACGGCGTAACCGAGCTTGGTCAGCTGCTGCTTCAGGTGCAGGGCGACGATACGCTCGTCTTCAACAACCAATACACGAATTGGCTGCATGAGAGTTCTCCGATCCCCATTGCACAATTCAGTCATGGCAGTGTCATTAGGAAGTCTGTCGTATTGAATCCTACCTGCCAAGCGCAAAACGAAGCTAGACGCCCAATATTTCGGAAAATTGAGTCACCAGCAGCGACATCGATGACGCCGATGATGATGCCGGCGTGGCAGGCGAGCACGAAGCATCGCGAGAGACGGCCACTCAACTGTCAGATCGGAGCCACGTTGTTCAGCATACCCGGGGATGATGCTCGCGGACACGAACGAAGGCGGTCGGATATGGCAACGATCTCGTGGGAGACGCCGCTCGCAGGCTATTGGACCGTCACATAGCGAGGATTGTGATCTGTTCCGGCGGCCTCCAGGAGATGTTTCATCTGCCGGGCTTCCTCGAGCGGCGTGCGACCGAAAAAGCGCTTGAACTCACGACTGAATTGCGAGGCGCTTTCATAGCCGACCCGGTTTGCCGCCACCGCCGCGCTCATCCCATCCTGGACCATGAGCAAGCGGGCCTTATGAAGGCGGGTCGTCTTCACATATTGGATGGGCGAGGTGGCGGTAACCGCCTTGAAGGTCGCATGGAAGGCAGGGATGCTCATTCCAGCTTCGTCAGCCAACTGTGCGACGTCGAGGTCGCCATGATATTCGGCATGGATGCGGCGCAATGCCTTGGCCACTTTGCTGAACTGGCTTTGATGGGCGAGGGCGGCGCGGATCGCGGAGCCTTGCGGGCCGGTCAGCACGCGGAAATAGATTTCCCGGATAATGGCTGGCCCTAGCAACCGCGCTTCAATGGGCGAGGCCAAGGCTTCCATCAGTCTGACGACGGTATCGGCCAAGCGCGCATCCATGGCGGTGGCGTATATGCCTTTGGCGTTGCTCTCGGCAAAGCCGCCGGTTTCTTCGAGGTTCAGCGTCAATTCGGCGATGACGCTCAGGTCCAGTCCGATCCCCAGGCCCAGCAGGGGTTCTTCCGGGCTGGCATGGGTCTCGCTTTCGAAGGGCAGGGGCACGGAGAGCACGAGAAATTGCTGCGCGTCGTATATGAACGACATATCGCCCAAATGGCCGATCTTCCGGCCCTGGCAAATGATCACGATGCAGGGCTCATAAAGCACCGGGCTGCGTGGCAAGGAGCGGTTAGACCGCATCAGCTTGACGCCCGGAAGTCCAGGATAGGTCACTCCCTCCGCAGGTGCCAATTGGTTCATGAGCGCGACCATGCGCTGTTGCATTTCTTGCTGTTCAGGTTCCAGAAGCGGCCTTGTCAGGAGCTCTGTCATGTTCCATCCCTATGTGGAAGTCGATACAAATAAGATATGAAAGTTCTAAAAAATCCAATAGGTGGCGGCGGAAATAATAGGATTAGGCAAGAAGACGATAAGTTTGGGTATTCGTAAAGCGACCACCGCTTCCCAAATGCTGCTGCGCCGAAACAGCCTTGCTAAGGAGATTTCCATGTCGGCAGCCAAGATCCCAGCCATCCGCGACCGCATGCGACAACAAGAAATCCTCGCCCGTGAACTGGGCGGGCCGGTTGTCGAATGCGCTAAAGCCGCCGGTGCGGCCGCCGAAGGGCGACGCGCAAGACCAGCTTCCGGCGAGCGCATGCCCGCCCGGACAAAGGCCGCATACCAGCCGGGACATCTGCCCGGCTTTGCCGGCCTGATTAGAAAAGTAATTGCTTATTAAATGCGGCGCTTTTAGCACGCGTCAGGCATGGAAGCCGAAACGCTTGCTTTCCGGGCTTGTCCTTCCTTCCAGCTTTCCGGTCCGCCGTGCCAGGGGCCTTCCTTGCAGAGACGCACTTGCGCCGTGGCAAGGGGGGCGGCGACCGGCGCGAAAGTCCACTTCCACGACGCGGTTTCAACCGTTTTTCCGCATATGAGGTCATCATGAACACGACGATCCTGAAGCCGCGAACCGCCCGATCCGTGACAGGCGAGGGCGCAAGCAGTGGCCGGCCGCGGCCTTTGACCGGAAAGGTGATCGCCATCACCGGGGCGAGCAGTGGGATCGGTGCGGCGACTGCGCGCTTGCTCGCCGCCGAAGGAGCCCATGTCATTCTCGGGGCGCGACGGCTGGACCGCTTGGCCCGCCTGGCCGGCGAGATAACGGTGGAGCGCGGCTCCGCTCGGTTTCACCGCATTGACGTCACGCTGCGTCACGATATGGAGGCATTTGTCGCCGCAACGATGGATGAGTTCGGTCGGCTGGATGTTCTTGTCAACAACGCCGGCATCCTTCTGGCCGCGCCATTCAGCGCGCTCGAAGTAGATGGTTGGGGGCAGATGATCGACGTCAATCTGCGCGGCGTCTTGCACGGCATTGCCGCTGCGCTGCCGGTGATGCGGGCACAGGGCGAAGGCCATATCATCAATCTTGCCGCCATCGGCAACCAGGACACGGCGCCGGAGATGGCGGTCTATACCGCCACCAAAAGTGCTGTCCGGGCTGTTTCTGAAGGGCTGCGGCAGGAAAGCGAACATATCCGGGTAACACTCGTCAGCCCCAGCTCGGCCTTTTCGGAGCTGGGGGATCACATCGCCGATCCGGTCACGCGTTGTGAAATGCGTGCGCGGCGCAGTGTGGCCATTTCGTCGGAAGCCGTGGCGCGGGCCATTCTGTTCGCGATTGAACAGCCTGCGGAAGTCGATGTCGGCGAGATCGTCGTGCGTCCAACGGCCAATCCATTCTGATCGCCCGCCGGTGCGCGTTATCAAATAACCATGCTTCGGTCACGTATCTGCAACCGATAGGGCGATAGGCTCGGCATCTCGGTCAAACCTGTCACGTCCGGCAGGGTTCAATCGTGAAGGAGCCGCCATGTCACGTCCTGCCAGCCGATCGTCCCGGACCGCGCTCTTGCCGATGTCGCGCCGTCGCTTGCTTCGCACCGGCCTCATCGGCGGCGGGGCCGCGCTGGGGCTAGGTGGCGGGTTTCTCTTTCCCAGGCCAAGCCTGGCGACGCTCAGCGCCAATGCGCCGGTCCTGACGCATGGTGTGCAAAGCGGCGATATCGGCCTCGATGGCGGCGTCGTCTGGGCTCGGGTCGATCGTCCGGCGCGCATGATTGTCGATTACGCGCTCACCGACAGTTTCCGCGACGCGCGCCGCCTGATCGGAGCGGCGGCGTTGCAGGATACGGATTTCACGGCGCGGCTGGAATTGGGCGACCTGCCGGCCGGCCAGGACGTGTTCTACAAAGTGACTTTCCAGGACCTGGGCGACCTGCAGAGCCTGAGCGAACCGATGATCGGCCGCTTCCGTACTGCGCCGGCGGCGCGGCGCGATGTCGCCTTCATCTGGGGAGGCGATGTGGTGGGGCAGGGCTGGGGCATCAATCCGGCACTTGGCGGCATGACCATCTGGAAGGAGATGGCGGCTTTGCAGCCGGACTTCTTCGTCCATTCAGGCGACGCCATCTATGCCGACGGCGTGGTCAAGGAGCAGGTGACGCTGCCGGACGGGTCGCTCTGGAAGAATGTCACCGCTGAGGAAAAGTCCAAGGTGGCAGAGACGCTGGACGAATATCGTGGCAACTATAAGTATAACCTGACGGATGAAAACCTGCGCGGTTTCAATGCCACGGTGCCGATCCTGGCGCAGTGGGATGACCATGAAACGCGCAATAACTGGTATCCCAACCAGATTCTCGATGACGACCGCTACAAGATCAAAAGCGTGGCTTTGCTCTCCGCCAATGCCGGGCGAGCCTGGCATGAATACATGCCCTTGCGGTTGGATGCCCAGCGCGCCGATCAGGTCTATCGCGTGGTGCGGTATGGCCCCAGCCTCGACGTCTTCATGCTGGATCAGCGCAGCTATCGCGGCGACAATTCCCGCAACCGGCAGGACAAGCTCGGCCCGGACAGCGCTTTCATGGGACCGGAGCAGATCCGCTGGCTGAAGCGGGAATTGCTGGCGAGCAAGGCGACCTGGAAAGTCTTTGCCTCGGATATGCCGATCGGCCTTGTGGTGCCGGATCCCCTGAAGGATGGCAGCGAAAATTACGAGGCGATCGCCAATCGCGACGACGGAGCGCCGCTCGGTCGCGAACTGGAAATCGCCGATCTGCTGCGTTTCATCAAGCAGAATGGGGTCAAGAACACTGTCTGGCTGACGGCCGACGTGCATTACACGGCAGCCCATTACTATGATCCCGACAAGGCCCAGTTCCAGGACTTCGAGCCATTCTGGGAGTTCGTCTCCGGCCCGATCAACGCTGGCACTTTCGGCCCGAACGATCTCGACGCGACCTTCGGGCCACAATTGAAATTCGTTAAGGCGCCGGAAAAGGGGCAGGCCAATCTCTCCCCCGCTGCCGAGATGCAGTTCTTCGGTCATGTCAGGATCGACCGCGACACCGAAGTGATGACGGTGACCTTGAAGGACCTGAAGAACCGCGATCTCTACAAGGTCGATCTCAATCCCGTTGCCTGAGGTCGGCGCTCGTGGAAGGGCTCTTGGCCTAGCCTAGCCTAGCCTGGGATGCGGACGGGCAGGGAGCGGATACCGCGCAGTAAGTTGGAATAGGCCCGCACCGGCGGACCGACGACTTCGATCATCGGGAAGCGTTTCAGAATCTCCTCCCAGAGAATCCTGAGCTGAAGTTCGGCCAGCCTGTCGCCCACACAGCGATGAATGCCGGCGCCGAAGGCAAGATGCTGGCGCGGCTTGACGCGGTCGACGATCAGCCGGTCCGGCGCCTCGATCATCTCCTCGTCCCGGCTGCCGGAGATGTACCAAAGTATCACCTTCTCGCCGGCCGGGATGCGCTGGTCTCCAACGATGACCTCGCTTTGCGTGGTGCGGCGGATATGGATCACCGGGCTGCTATAGCGGATGATCTCGGGCACGGCGCTCTCCATCAGCGCGGGATTTGCCATCAGTTTGCGATATTCATCGGGGAATTCATTGAGGCCGATCAAGCCGCCGCTCATCGCGTTTCGCGTCGTGTCGTTGCCGCCGACAATCAGCAACATGAGGGTGCCGAGCAGCTCGCTCAGGGGCATCTCCTGTACCCCTTCGCCATGGGCCAGCATGGAAAGAAGGTCGAAACGCGGCGGCTGCCGGCCGCGTTCGTCAAGCAGGCCTTTCATATAGGCCGCCATCTCCTTCATCTCGGTATATCGCTCTTCTTCCGTATGTACCGGCGCATCGGGCGCATTCAGATTTGCCGATGCGACGTCGGACCAATGGGAGAGCTTGTGGCGCTCTTCCAACGGAACGCCGAACAAGGTCGCCAACATCTTCATCGTCAGATCACGGGATACAAGCTCAACCCAGTCGAACGTCTCGTTGCGCGGCAAGCCGTCGAGGACCTTCCCTGTACGATCCCGAATCAGCGATTCCATATTCTTGAGATTCGTCGGGGCAATGATCGGCGCAACGATCTTGCGTCTTTCCGTATGCTTCGGCGGATCCATAAGGATGAAGCTGTGCCGTTCCATCTCCTCCGGCATATCCTCGAAGGAGATGCCGCGGCCGACACTGGAAAAGCTGCCATGGTCGATGGCGCAATTCATGATGTCCTTGTACCGGGTAAGCGACCAATAAGCCCCGTGCTGGCTCTGCGCGCAATAATGGACTGGTGCTTCGCGTCGCAGCCGCTCGAAATAAGGCCGCCAGGTGTCCTGCTGGTAATAGCGGGGATCGCTCATGTCCAGCCTGTCCAATGAGCAGCGGAGCGCATCCTCGCGCGGCTCGGCAACAACGGTCGCCATCTGGTCCATCACGCACCTTCGTCCTGGATATGCAGGTTACGGAAGTTTGCGCCGGCCGGATTACAGATTCGCTTCACCCGAAGCCTGAACCAGTTACAGCCGTAACAAGTCGCCTGGAAAGGTCGCGCATGGTTTCACGCACCTATCGTCGAAACGGCCGGCCCGACTTGTCAGCCTCTGAGCGGGTCGAAGCTGTCGGCGCGGGCCAAGCGCCAGTTGTTGGTGTAGAAGTCGCTGCGCGTGCTTCTGCCGTTCAGCAATTCGCCTTCCTCGAGGAAGGTATGCAACTGGGACAGCATGCGGATTTCGGTCGGGGTGACACGGCGCATCATGTGATGCGGGCCGATCTCGCCGGGATGCCGCAGGCCGGCGGCGGCCAGCATCTCCGAAAGCGCCTTCAAGGTGTTGCGATGAAAATTGGCCACGCGCTCCGCTTTGTCCGGCACTACCAGCGCCCGCTGCCGTAACGGGTCTTGCGTGGCGACGCCGGTCGGGCAGCGATTGGTATGGCAGCTCCGGGATTGGATGCAGCCGAGGGCGAACATGAAGCCGCGCGCGGCATTGGCCCAGTTGGCGCCGATCGCCATCACGCCGGCGATGTCGAAGGCGCTGGTGATCTTGCCGCTGGCGCCGAGCCTGATCTGGCTGCGTAGATTGGCAGCCGTCAAAGTATTGTGGACGAACAGCAGGCCTTCGCGCATCGGCACGCCGAGGTGGTCGATGAATTCGACGGGAGCGGCACCCGTACCGCCCTCGGCCCCGTCGATGACGATGAAATCCGGCAGGATCTGGGTTTCCATCATCGCCTTGACGATGCCCATGAACTCCCACGGATGGCCGACACAGAGCTTGAAGCCGGTCGGCTTGCCGCCGCTCAATTCACGCAGGTGGGCGAGGAACTGCATCATCTCGATCGGCGTCGAGAAGGCGGTATGGCGCGAGGGCGAGATGCAGTCCTCGCCCAGGCCGACCCCGCGCGTCGCTGCAATCTCCGGCGTCACTTTCCGGGCCGGCAGAATGCCGCCATGGCCCGGCTTGGCGCCCTGGCTCATCTTGATCTCGATCATCTTCACCTGGTCGGTCTGCGCCTGTTCGGCGAAACGTCCCGGGTCGAACTGGCCATCTCTGGTGCGGCAACCGAAATAGCCGCTGCCGAGTTCCCAGATGAGATCGCCGCCATTTTCACGATGATAGGGGCTGATGCTGCCTTCGCCGGTGTCATGGGCGAAATTGCCCATCTTGGCGCCCTTGTTGAGGGCGCGGATCGCGTTGGCGCTGAGGGCGCCGAAGCTCATGGCGGAAATGTTGAAGACCGAAGCGGAATAGGGCTTGCTGCAATCATTGCCGCCGACCTGGATGCGAAACGCGTTGGGATCGGTTTGCGGCGCCGGCCGGGCGGAATGGCTAATGAATTCAAAGCCGGGCTTGTAGACGTCGATCAGCGTGCCGAAAGGCAGATCCCCGCCTTGCTGTTTCGCGCGGGCATAGACCAGCGAGCGCTGGCTGCGCGAGAAGGGCGTCTGGTCGTCCTCGGATTCCAGCAGGTACTGACGGATCTCCGGCCGGATCATTTCGATCAGGTATCGGATATTGCCGATGACAGGATAGTTGCGCCGCACGGCATGATGCGGCTGAACCAGATCATAGATGCCGAGCAGCACCAGCAGGAAGGCCGTCACGGCGACGAATTGCAGCCAGGGATATTGTGCCACAAGTGCGAGCGCCACCAGGCAGGTGAGGATGCAAAGAGCGAAAGCGGTGTAGCGGCTGATGGAAGCCTGCATGATGCGTATTCCCGATCTGGAAGACGGACCGACCGAACCGGCGGGCGGTGCGTCCAAAACTATTCCCCCTACCGCCCCGGGCTATGCCGACAGCCAAGGGACGGTGATTTTCGCCGAGCTTATGGCAGTTTCCGCTCTTCGCAAAGCCACCCGATCCGGGGCAAGAACCGGATTGACCGGTTCAGGTGCTGATCCGGCCGTTTCAGTGATGGCGGTCACGGGGCGGGGCCGATAACATTGCTTCTCTTCCGATCCTCTGACCCGCCCGGACCAAGCGCCCGGCAATTGCGGATGAAAACGATGGCTGACGATGACATGAAGGCTAAGAGTCCTGTGGCGATGATCGCGGCGGAAGCGCCGCCGCGCCTTAAGTCCTCCAATTATCCCGAACCGTTTTTCTCGATGATGGCCAAGCGCGTGAAGCATCCGCTGGGCGATCTCTTCGGCCTCAGGAATTTCGGCGTCAACCTGACCAGGCTGCCGCCGGGCGCGATTTCGGCGTTGCATCACCGGCATTCGCGCCAGGATGAGTTCATTTATGTTCTGGAGGGCACGCCGACGCTCTGCATCGACACGCAGGAGACTGTGCTGCAACCCGGTATGTGCGCCGGCTTTCCAGCCGGTGGCCCGGCGCATCATCTCGTCAATCGTGGCACCGTCGACGCCGTCGTGCTGGAGGTTGGTGACCGCATTCCTGGCGACGCGGTGAGTTATCCCGATGATGACATCCAGGCGGTGCTGGACGGGGACGGCAAGTGGCGCTTCACGCATAAGGATGGTGCGTCTTACTGATTTGGCGGCCCAGTAAACATGCCGGTGAACATCTTGGACCAGCGACAGCGCATCGGTCGATCAAGGCACTTTCGCAAGCGGCGGCTGAAATCTATGCTGCTGCCGATTCGCGATGCAGGATAGTGCAGCCATGACCGCCACGCTCTTTACCGACAAGCTCAATGCCTTTTGCCGACATGCCAAGGTCGAGATCGATGGTGCGGCGCAAGGGCCGCTGCATGGCCTCACCTTCGCCGCCAAGGACATCTACGATGTGAAGGGCGAGACCTGCTGCTGTGGCAATCCGGACTGGCTGGCAAGCCACGGACCGGCCGAGGCGACGGCGCCGGTGGTGGCGGCCTTGCTGGCGGCCGGCGCCAATCTGCGCGGCAAGACGCTGACCGACGAGATTGCCTTCAGCCTCAACGGGCAGAATTTCCATTACGGCACGCCGCGCAACAGCGCGGCACCCGACCGCATTCCCGGCGGCTCGTCCGCGGGATCGGCGGCGGCCGTGGCGGGGCAGGCGGTGGACTTCTCCATCGGCAGCGACACGGCGGGCTCGATCCGCATTCCGGCGGCCTTGACCGGCATATTCGGCATACGGCCGAGCCATGATGCGATCTCGCTGCAGGGTGTCATGCCGCTGGCGCCAAGCTTCGACACCGCGGGCTGGTTCGCGCGGTCTGCTGCGGTGTTGCGCCGGGTGGGCGAGGTGCTGCTGCCGGCCGACCGCAATGATGGGCTGACGGCGCGCCGTCTGCTGATCGCCGCGGATGCCGTGGCATTGGCCGACCCGACCATCGCCGAACGCCTCCGCAAGGCCGCGACGAAGGTTGCCGATCTTTTCAGTTCGGTCGAGACGGTGACCCTGGCGCCGCTCGACGATGCGGATCTGTCGCCGACCGGGCAGGGCTTGAAGGATTGGGTGCAATGGTTCCGCGGCCATCAACCGCGCGAAGTCTGGGCCTCGCACGGCGCTTGGATCGAGCGGGTCCAGCCACATTTCTCGCCCGACATTACCGCGCGCCTGAAGCTGGCGAAGCAGTTGAGCGGCATTCCCATCGACGGCGATGACGGCCTGCGCGACCGGGTGACCGCACATCTCGATCGTCTGTTGGACGGTGCCGTCATTCTGCTGCCGACGGCGCCCTGCCTGGCGCCGCTTAAGGATGCGCCGGCGGAGGTCTTCACCGATTTCCGCGATCGCGTGCTCGGCCTCACCACGATTTCCGGCCTGGCGCGCGTACCGCAGATCCAGATTCCGCTCGGCCTTGCTGAGGATGAACATGGCAGGGCGCCGATCGGCCTGTCGCTGATCGGCCGCCGCGGCACCGATCGGGCCCTGCTGCACCTGGCGGAGCAGGTGGCGGCGCGTCTCTCGGCCTGACGCCCCGGCTTGACAGGACGGGATGCGGCCGGCATGTTGACAACATGATGATCAGCCAGCGCGCCCTGTTGAAATCGAAACCGTTCTCCGTCTGGGGAATGGAGCTTCGTCGCGCGTTCTAGCATCATCAGCACAGCGACCGAGACACAAACCCCGCCGGTTCGGACGGGGTTTTTTGTTGGCTCGCCCTTGTTCCGCCGGCTCCCTGACTGGAGACGAGGATGACAAGCTTTCAAGAAATACCGTTGCGCGCCACCACTTCGGCAAGGCTGCAGGGCCTATGGCTGCCGCTGATCACCCCTTTCCGCGACGGCGCACTGGATGAGGGGAGCCTGCGCCGCCTGCTGCGCCACTATCTGCAGCAGCCGCTCGACGGGCTGATCCTGGCCGGCACGACCGGCGAAGCGATGACGTTGGATGGGGTGGAGACGGAGCGGTTGGTGCGGATCGGCGCCGAGGAAGTGGCTGGCCGCCTACCGCTTTATCTCGGCCTCAGCGGCAGCGATACGCGGGCGCAGGCACGGCATCTGGCCGCGCTGCAATCCTGGCCGCTCGACGGCTATCTGATCGCCTGTCCCTATTACACGCGGCCTTCGCAAGAGGGGCTCTATCATCATTTTGCTGCCTTGGCTGCCGAGACCGACCGGCCGATCCTGGTCTACAACATTCCCTATCGCACCGGCGTCAACCTGGCCAATGAGACCCTGCTGCGACTTGCCGAGCTGGGCAACATAAGCGGCGTCAAGGATTGCTGCGCCGATGGCGCACAGAGCACCGATCTCATCCGGCAGAAGCCGGAGGATTTCGCGGTGCTGACCGGCGAGGATGCCTGGTACTATTCGGCGCTGGTGCAGGGCGCCGATGGCGCCATTCTCGCCAGCGCACATATCGAGACCGCGCGCTTCGCAGCAATCCGCCGCGCCGTCGAGGCAGGTGATCACCGGTTGGCCCGCCGGCTGTGGGACGATCTGATCGGTCTGGTGCGGCTGCTTTTTGCCGAACCCAATCCGGCGGCGATCAAGCATTGCCTCTGGCGCAGCGGGCTGATCGCCAGTCCGGAACTGCGCCTGCCGATGATGCCGGCCAGCGCCGGCCTGGCGGCACGGCTCGATCAGCTGGTCGCGGAAACCGGCTGGCGCGCCAGCGCATAGGCGGCGAGGGTGGCGCCGGCCAGGAGCAGGTCGCCGCAGAGCAGGCCGGCCCAGATCCGCCACAGCGACAGTTCTGCGCCCACGGCGGCACCGAGCACCAATGCGACGATCACGGCAAGGCGGCGGCCCTGGCGATCCGCCTTGCCGCCCGCCAGCACGCTGTCGAAGAACACGCCGTGCAACACCATGGTGGCGGCGGGCAGGGTCATATCAAGGACGCCTGCCTGCCGGCTGCCGGCGACCTGGATGCCCATGGCAAGGCCAAGAATGACGACGGCGAGATAGTGCATCCGCGGCTCCGACAGATCGGTGACGGCGGCGAGGAAGGCGGCCATCAGCACGAGAAACGTGACCAGGGTCAGGACATGGGCGAGGATGCGGATGCGCGCGGCATTGCCAGAGCTGCCTGCTGCCTCGCGACGCACCAGGCGGCCGCCCAAGGTGGCGCCTGCGCCGAAGCTCGCCAGCGCGATGATCGGCGGCAAGGCAAGAGGCGTTGCCCCGGTAAGATGGATGCCGACCAGGATCATCGTGCCCGTCATATAGGCGGTGAAGACCTTGAGGTGCAGCAGGCAGATCGCATCGATGACACCGGTCGACAGCGAGACGATCAGCAGGATGCGCAGGAGATGCGGTTGATCGCTCTGGACTTGCGGCAACGGCGCTGCCGGTGAGGGCGCTGTGGGTGAGGGCGGTATCGAGGCGTTCACGGCGACTCCTGGCTGGCCCGGGCATCCCGGCAGGGATTATCAGGATTGCGAATAAGCGTGGCCGCCGCAAGATCGATTGCCACCGCCCTGCAATGGATGGCCGTTGCCTCAGTCCGGCGCTTTCAGCGTTTCCGGTTGTTTCTCCAGGGAGGGAATTTCGGCCGGAAAATCCAGCCAATGTGCCTGATGCCGGTTCCAGGTGACGAGCTGAGGGGCAGGGAAATCGGCATCGGCGAAGCAACCGGCCGCAACGCCGATACGCTCCTTGATGCTGCCGTCGGCGCCAGTCCAGTAGAGTGTCGTGCCGCAATGCGGGCAGAAATGTGTCCGCACGTTCCGGCCGCTCTCGGCCTGCCGCTCATAGCATCGTTCTTCGCCGCGCAGGCTCATCACCTGAGCACCGCGAAAATAGGCGCTAAGCCCGAAGCTGCTGCCAGTGCGGCGCTGGCACCCTGTGCAGTTGCAGGCCAGAACCAGGAACGGATCGCCGGTGAGTGTGACGGATAGCCGGCCACAAAGGCAGGTAGCTTCCCGTACCTTCGTGGCAGTCCGGCGGTCGGAAAGATCAGGCGTCATAGGCGACGATCGAGCTGACCGGCACGTCGAGCCGCTGGCGGCCGCCGAGGAAGGTCAGTTCGATGACGCAGGCGGCGCCCACCACATTGGCGCCGACCTTGCGCAGGAGGTCGACGGCCGCATGCAGGGTGCCGCCGGTCGCCAGCAGGTCGTCGAGAACGACGACACGCTGGCCGGGCTTGATGGCGTCGGACTGGATCTCGACCACGTCGGTGCCGTATTCCAGCTCGTAGGTGTGGCGGATCGTATCCCCCGGCAATTTGCCTTTCTTGCGCACCATGGTGAAGCCGGTGCCCATCAGATAGGCGAGGGGGGCAGCGACCAGGAAACCGCGCGATTCGATGCCCACCAGCAGTTCCGGCTCCAGCGGGGTCACCGCCGTCACCAGACGGTTCACCGTTTCCTTCCAGGCCGGGCCATCGGCGATCAGGGTGGAGATGTCGTAGAAAAGGATGCCCGGTTTGGGGAAATCGGGGACGTGACGGATATGCTGTTTCAAGTCCATGAGGCGCATTCCATAGGGGCCCGTAAGGGCGGAGTGGCATTTCGCCGCTGACCGGCTGGGCGGGCGTCGGCGCGTGGTGTATAAGCCATTTGCCGATCGGGTAAAAGGGCTGTGACCGTTGAATGACGGCCGGCGTGCGGCCAGAGCGGGGGTATTGCAGGGGAGACGGGGAATCGATGGCGCGTAAGTCGGCCAAGGTGGACAAGATCGACCTGAAGATCCTGGGCGAGTTGCAGGAGCGGGGGCGGAGCTCAAACCTGGAGCTCGCCGGCAAGGTCGGCCTGTCGCCCAGCCCCTGCCACAATCGCCACCGCAGCCTGGAAAAGGCCGGTATCATCCGCGGCTATCGCGCCGATATCGACCTCACCAAGCTGACCGATTACGTCGAAATCCTCAGCTTCGTCACCTTGCACAAGCATGGCCGCACCCAGCAGGGCGCCTTTGAAAAGCTGATCGAGAAGACCCCGCAGGCGATCGCCTGCTACCAGATTTCCGGCAATTTCGACTACATCGTGCATTTCGTCTGCCGCGCGGTTTCCGACTATGTCGACTTGCATCACCGGTTGATCGAGGAGGAGCCGAATATCGCTTCGGTCACGACCAACGTGATCATGTCCGAAACCAAGAAGTTCGCCGGCTATCCGCTCAAGGAACTGATCGAGCCGGCCGAGACGAAGCCGGATTGAGGTTGGCAAAACTTAGGTCGGCCGGATCGCGCGCAGTCAAGGCGCGATCGGCCAGGCTTTCGGTCAGGCGCTGGTTGCGCGTTTCCAGCGCCAGCACATAGCGCACCTGCTCGACCGACATACCCTGGAACCGGCGCTTGAAAACCGCGATCATCCGCGGATCCCAGCGCTGGCGGGTGCAGGTATCGGCCAAGGGAATGCCGCGTCCGAGATTGAGCTCGACTTCGCGGATGGCGGCAACGATCCATTCCGCCGACCGTTCGGTGATGGCGGGGGCGGTGGCTAAGGTGGCGTCATCGTCAGCGGGCCGATCGCGCCGCAAGGAAAAGCTGCGCTCGGGAAACAAGTGACGCAGGAAGGACAGGCAGGCATCCGCGGCCGACAGGCGGTCCGTCTCATCCGGCTGCAGCATGGCTTCCTGGAGAAACACCGAGAGCATGCCGATGAAGGCCGAGGTGATGCCGCGCGCCAGCGCCGGATCGATATCGGTTGGATGCATCTGCATCATCTGGTCGTGCACGAGCTGCCAGAGGAAGCGATCAGCTTCGGCGCAGATCTGCTGGTAACCGTGCCGCGCCTGGGTTTCCCCCCAATAGGCGTACCAGAGCGCCGTGCGCTCCGGCGTCATGATCGGGGAAGAGAAGTGGCGGTCGACGATGATGGTGAGGATATCCGCCGGATCGGTTGTCAGTGCCGTAGCTGCGGATAGTTCGGAGGCATATTCCTGCACCAGCGATTCCAGGGTCGCCGTCAGCAGGGCTTCCTTGCTCTTGAAATGGAAATTCACCATACCGGCGGTGATGTTGGCCGCTTCGGCAACACGCTGCAGCGTCATGCCGGAAATCCCGAATTGCGAGATTACCTGCATGGTTGCATCGATCAGCTGGCGTTGCCGCGAGGCATGATCGAGGCGGTTATAGCCCGTCTCGATTCCCTTATCCGACGCCGAAGATTTTCGTTTCCGCAAGGGTGCTCCTAGCTTGTTGAATGAGGATTTGACTCTTGCAAAATATTAATATATTCACACCTGCATATACTCTATACCTGGGATCGGCTAAGACCACAACAAAATGGTGTGAGGATACTAAATTATGCCACTTCCCGGGTGGCCCAAAATTGTAATTAGGCGTAACTAGGCCACGCAATTGCCCTTTGTGTTGGCTTGGAAACCGAAACCATGCGGACGAGTTGATGGCTTCCGGAATCCCGACTGATGACAGCTCGCCAAGGAGCGGGCCAGCCCAGCAGGATGAGGGGCCATCCCAAGTCGCCGGGCAGAGCCTAACCCCGAACCTCGACGATGCCCAGTGGCAGTACGCCAACCGCTTGCTTGAACGCCGCTATCTCGAACTCGGGCGCGCCCAGATCGACGAAATGTGTCTGGACCTGAAAGCGCGGCTGGCAGCGACGATGAGCGTCGGCCTGCAGCGGCGGCTGCATGAGGAGGAGACAGCCCTGTCGCTGGATATGAACGATCCCAACGCCGAGCGCCAGATCGAAACGGCGGCGGCCATGGCCGCCAAACTTCTAGGGGACATCTCCTGGGTGCTCCCTTGGGACCAGGCGCGATCCCTGGTCGAACCCTATGCCAAGGGAAGCTGGCTGCTGGCACAGATCCAAGCCAATGAAGAGCAACGGGTGATCAGCGTCTTTGCCGGTGAACTGGTGCGGCAGACATCGGACTATATGCGCGAGCTGATCTTCCGCTTCTATGACGCCGACGCGCCGGAACAGCCGGCCGAACTGGTGCCGCCGGCATCGGCTGTACCCGATCAAGCATCCGACGATTGACCAGATGGCCGCTCCAGATTTGCGTATCCGGCGCATCCGCGCCGCGGCTTGCCGGGAGGCCCAATGATCCGCTGCGGGACGGCTCGGGGCAGTGTGACGCTTGAGGTTAAAAGCGGCGTCTTCTGGGTAAAGGTCGTACAAGACCCGCGTGGGCAGGATCTGGTGGCAGCGTTCCAGCAGGCCCGCCAGCAGCGCCTGCTGACAGGACCGATGCCGACCATCATCGATATGCTCGACTTCAATGGCAGCATCGACTGGGCGGCGATCGGCGCCATCCGCGATATGACGCCCTGGGAGCGCAATCGGCTGCCCGGGCGAGATGATGAGAAACCCATTCTGGCGCGCTGCGCCTATATCTCGGAGGATGCCTTGCTGGCGCCTGTCATCAAGATCATCTGCGATCTTTTCGGGCGGGCGCGGCATCGCCAGTTTCGCAACCCGGAGCAAGCCCTGCTCTGGGTGCTCCAGCCGGAAGCGCCGCCGGCCGCAAGCGCCATTATCGACGAGGACTGAGCGGATTGGCCATCTGACGACCGCCTGACCGGTGCTGGCCGAGCGGCGCGGCGCCTTTGCTGTGTGCGCCGGCAGCGACGGCGCCTTGGCTGCCGGTCCATGTGAATGTGACAGCCATTCGAGTCAAATTGGCCGTTCAGGCTCCTCCGACTTCATAATAATTCTGCAATATCGGTTAAGATCGAAAGCAAATACTAACGTTTCGACCTTATCTATTTGCTCAAGCCAAGACGGCAAAATCGCCGCGCCGGCGCATCTTGAACTGACCCGACAGTCTTCGGGAACGGTTTGGTTGCCCCAGCGCGGCGATTTTTTCTTGGTCACGCTTTTGGTTGGACCTTTTGCCGGATACCGCGACGTGCCGGCCAGTATGAGTGGAGGGTACCATGTCGGATCGTGCCTTGAAGTTCCTCGAAGAGACCCAGCCGGCGACGCCGTGCCTGGTGGTCGATCTCGACATCGTCGAACGGAAGTACCAGGGACTGACCCAGAGCCTGCCGTTGGCCGAAATATTCTATGCCGTGAAGGCCAATCCGGCGCCGGAAGTCCTCGCCCGTCTCGCCAAGCTGGGCGCCAGCTTCGACACCGCCTCATCCGGCGAGATCCGCGCCGTGCTGGCCCATGGCGTGCCCGCCGAGAAGATTTCCTTCGGCAACACCATCAAGAAGGCGGCGGATATCGCCTGGGCGCACCGCCAGGGCGTGATGCTCTATGCCTTTGACAGCGAGGCCGAGCTGGAAAAAATCGCCACCCATGCGCCGGGTGCGCAGGTGTTTTGCCGCATTCTGGTCGAGGCCGAAGGCGCGCTGTGGCCGCTCAACCGCAAATTCGGCTGCGTGCCGGAGATGGCGGCCGATCTGCTCGGCAAGGCGGCGGCTCTTGGCCTGCAACCCTACGGCATTTCCTTCCATGTCGGCTCGCAGCAGCTCGATGCCAGCCAATGGGAAAAGCCGGTGGCTGCGGCCAAGGTGGTATTCGACAAGCTGGCGGCGCAGGGCTTCGAATTGAAGATGGTCGACCTCGGTGGCGGCTTTCCGGCCAATTATGCCACCGGGGGCAAGGAAATCGAAAGCTATGGCAATGCCATCATGACCTCGATGACCAAGCATTTCGGCAACCGTCTGCCGCGCATCATCATCGAGCCCGGCCGCTATATGGTTGGCGATGCCGGTGTGTTGGAGGCGGAAGTCGTGTTGATCTCGCGCAAATCCTATAATGCCGACGACCGCCGCTGGGTCTATCTCGATATCGGCCGCTTTGGCGGCCTGGCCGAGACGGAAGGCGAGGCAATCCGCTATCGTATCGAGCCCAGCCGCAGCATTGCCGGCGACTCACAGCCGGTGGTACTGGCCGGTCCGACCTGCGATTCCGCCGATATTCTGTACGACAAGGCGCGCTATGAGATGCCGCTTGGGCTCAAGATCGGCGACCGGGTGCGGATCTTCTCGACCGGCGCCTATACCACCACCTATTCGGCGGTGAACTTCAACGGCTTCGAGCCGCTCAAGGCATACTATATCTGATCAGGTCGTCAGCTTGAGGTGAAGCGAGCCGCCGGCCGACTGGCCGGCGGCTTTTTCTGCGGATCGCGCCCTGCCGATCGTCCGCGCCGCGGGATGGGGGCGGGGGCGCAGCCATCTGACACAACTGTGATCAGCCCGCCGCCCGGGGAAACCAGGAGGGAGCGGGCCCCTGGAGGGCGCGCGCCGTAGATTTCTCGGATAACCTTTCGCGGTCGGCTCGCCCGATCCGGCCTCGCCGGCTAGCGCCATCTGGTTTGACTTTGCGTAGGAATGGCATTTCTGCTATCCGCAATAATTGAGGGTGCGTCGATGCCGACGGCCCCGCGGAGATGATTACGTCATGGCGACCGCCGCAGACTGGGTCAGTACGACGCGACAAGGGCCAGAGGCGATCTGGTCCCTCAATGGTGATTGGACCATCCATCATGCGCAGGAGATCGATCGCCTTCTGCGGCGCCAGTCCGATGCAGCCGGCCGTGGCGAGCGGCCCCGCCGGATTGATCTCGATCTCAGCAATCTCACCAGTCTGGATTCCGCAGGTGCCTGGCTCCTGGCCCGCCTGGCGCGGGACTACCGTGCTGCAGGCACGGCGATCGGCTTGGTCCATGTTGATGCCCGTATGCAGGGATTGCTGCAGCGGGTCATCGATGCCGCTCCGGAGGAGAAGGCGCCCGAGCCGCCCAGCCGCAGCCTGGCAGACTGGGTAGCGCAGATCGGCAAGGCCGTCCTGGATATCTGGGACGAGACGGTCGATCTCCTGGCCTTCTTCGGTTCCCTGGCGCTGGTCACGCTGCAGGCGATGATGCGGCCCCGGCGCCTGCGCCTGAATTCGGTGGTGAGCCATATCGAGCAGACCGGCCTCAACGCCATGCCGATCGTCGGCCTCATTTCCTTCCTGGTCGGCGTCGTGCTCGCCTATCAAGGCGCGGATCAGCTGGCGCGCTTCGGCGCGCAGATCTTTACCGTCAACATGGTCGGCATTTCCGTTCTGCGTGAGATGGGCATATTGCTGACGGCGATCGTGGTTGCCGGCCGGTCCGGCTCCGCCTTCACGGCGCAGATCGGCACCATGAAGGTGAACGAAGAAGTCGATGCGCTGGAAACCATGGGCCTCAATCCGATAGAGGTCCTGGTGCTGCCGCGCGTGCTGGCGCTGGTGATCAGCCTGCCGCTGCTGACCTTCTTTGCCGATCTCATGGGCCTGCTCGGCGGCGGCCTGATGTGCGTCCTGCTGGTCGATATGAGCTTCCAGCAATACCTGAACCTGCTGCGCCAGGCGATCACGGTGTCGCAATTCGGCGTCGGCATGATCAAGGCGCCGGTCTTTGCCACATTGATCGCGCTGATCGGATGTTTCGAAGGGATGCGCGTGACCGGCAGCGCCGAGAGCGTCGGTAAGCTGACGACGAAGTCGGTGGTCGAAGGCATCTTCCTGGTGATCGTTTTCGACGCCTTCTTCTCCATCCTGTTTTCGATGCTGGGTGTGTGAGATGAGCGCCTCCGCCTCAGGCAACACCGCAGATGTCGCCAGCCCTCCTCAGCTCGGCTCCACCTTGCCGGGAGCGCGCGAGGAAAAGGCGGTCTCGATCCGCGGCCTGGTGAACCGCTTCGGCAAGCAGGTCGTCCATGACGGGCTCGACCTCGACATCAAGCGCGGCGAGGTCATGGGGATCGTCGGCGGATCGGGCACCGGCAAATCCGTCCTGCTGCGGACCATTCTCGGCCTCAACAAACCGGCCGAAGGCGACATCATGCTGCTCGGCCAGCGCGAGCGCGATCTCAGCGAGGCGCAATGGCAGCGTGTCCAGGCTCGTTGCGGCGTTTTGTATCAGAGCGGCGCCCTGTTCAGTTCGCTGACGGTCGCTGAGAATATCCAAGCGCCGATGCGCGAGCACAGCGATCTCAGCCAGGATCTGATGGACGAGCTGGCGGCATTGAAGATCCAGCTGGTAGGCCTGCCGCTCAATGCCGGCGACAAATATCCCTCGCAGCTTTCCGGTGGCATGAAGAAGCGTGCCGGCTTGGCCCGTGCCTTGGCGCTGGACCCGGAAATCATCTTCCTTGACGAGCCGACGGCCGGGCTCGACCCGATCGGCGCCAGCGATTTCGATCAGCTTATCCTTAGCCTGCAGCGCAGCCTGGGCATCACCGTGGTCATGGTAACCCACGACCTGGACAGTCTCGTGGCGATCTGCGACCGTATCGCGGTGCTGCTGGAAAAAAAGATCCGCGTCGGCACCATGGCGGAGCTGATGCAGGACCCCCATCCCTGGATGCAGGAATACTTCCACGGGCCTCGTGCGAGAGCGGCCGGGATGGGCAATGCAGGGGCAGGCGTTGGCGGAACAAGGGTAGGTGACGAGCCGCGCCCTGCCGGTCAGCAGACGGAACGAGGTTAGGCACATGGAAACCCGCGCGAAACATATTACCGTCGGCCTCTTCGTCCTTGTCGTGATGCTGGGCATCGCCGGCTTCTGCCTGTGGGCTGCGAACGTCCAGACCAAAGACGACTACTCGAAATATTTCATCCGCTTCACCGGCTCCGTGGCGCAGTTGCGGGTTGACAGTTCCGTGCTGTTTGGCGGCATCCCTGTGGGACGCGTGACGGATGTGCGGATCGATCCCGATAATTCCGAGCTGGCGCGGGTCGATATCGCCGTGCGCAACGGCACGCCGATACGCAAAGACAGCCAGGCTTCGATGGAGCTGCAGGGCATCGCCGGCGGTGTCGCCCTGCAGATCACGCGCGGCAGCCGCGACGCTGCGTTGCTGAAGCCGGGCGAGGAAATCATGTCGGCCGCTTCACCGCTGGAAAAGCTCGCCAAGAAACTTCCGAACCTGCTGGACCAGGCCTCGGTCGTCGCCGATCGTCTGAACAACATGCTGAGCGACGACAACCAGAAGGCATTCACCGCCGCGGTCCAAAACCTGGAGCATCTCACTGTCAACCTGAACAAGGCGACGGAGCATGTTCCCGAAGCGGTGGACACGGCGCAGATCGCGCTGAAGAACCTCGCCAGTGCCAGCGACGCTTTCCAGAAGCTGGCTGTCCAGCTGCAGGGGACCGCGGGCAATGTCCAGGGCAATCTCCAGCACACCACGCAGGATATTTCCAAAGCTGCGCAGGATTTCGCCCAGGCCGCCAATCGCTTGACGGCGATGCTGGATGAAAACCGCGATCCGCTGAAGCAATTCACCGGTTCGGCTCTCTATCAAACGACCCAGTTGTTGTCAGACCTGCGGCAGCTGGTATCGTCAATGACCCGCATCGCTCAGCAGATCGAACGTGATCCGGCCCGGTTCCTGCTCGGTGATCGCAACAAAGGCGTGGAGGCTAAATGATCGTGTCGAAATCTCTGTCGCGCCGGGACTGGCTGCTTGCCGCGCGCGGCCTCGGTCTCGTCGCGGCGCTCTCGACCGTCGCCGGCTGTGCTGTGCTTGGCGGCGTCAATACGCCGACGCCGCTCTATGATCTGAAGCCGCAGGTGGATCTGCCGGCCGGCTTGCCGAAGGTGAAGTGGCAGCTTGTCGTGTCCCAGCCGGATGCGGATGCCGATCTCGATACAGCACGCATTGCCTTGCGGCGCGGCGGCAATGTCACGGAATATTTCGCCAATGCGGCCTGGACCGATAACGTTCCCAATCTGGTTCAAAGCAAGCTGCTGGAGGCATTCGAACAATCGAATTGCGTGGCGGTCGGCCGCGACGTCGCCTCGCTGATACCGGACTACGTCCTGCAGATCGAATTGCGGGATTTCCAGGCGGAATATGGCGGGCCGGTTGCCGGCGCTCATGTTCGCATGACGGCAAAGATCGTGCGCATGAGTGATCGGCGCATCATCGATACCATCAATGCCGAGGCCAGGGCTCAATCCAGCGGAACGGACATGCAGCAGGTGGTCGCGGCTTTCGATAAAGCGCTGGGGCCGGTGCTGTCGCAGATCGTAGCGGGGACGCTCAAAGCCATCCCGGCCAGCTGAACTCTCGCCACTTACCGCCAGTCGACCATGAAGCGGTCGAAAGCCAACGCGATTTCTGCGATCGGCACATCGTTCCGGGCGCGGAAGATCCCCATGCGTCCGGCCATCCGCTCTAACTGGGCAAACCTTTCGATGACGTGATAATTGCGCCGGTCGCCGTAATCGTCGAACAGGATGGTGCTGTCCCGGTTGCCATGCAGTTGCATGAGGGAAAAGAGCGCGCAGGCAATGCGGAAGCGGCCGTCGATCAGAATGAGGTCCGGTGTCATGCCCGGCGGCAGCCGCAACCAGGGCGCGCTGACATAGCGTTTCCACAGTTCTAACCGGTCGCTCTTCGGCCGGGTGAAAAGCGGCGCACCCCAGGCTCCCGTGGTGCCGATATTCACCGCGATGATGTCGCCGGCGCCTTTTGACGCGCCGATGCGACCTGTTACCGCTCTGGAAAAGCTGATATCGGATTCGACAGAGATGAATGCCTTGCCAAGATGCGCGGCGAGAACGGTGCTGCCGCCTGAGCCGTACTCCATGTAAAGTCGGCTCTGCTGGAGGAGTTCTTCAAAGAGCAGGGTGCCTTGCCGGTCGAACCAGGGACGATCGGGCACCTGCATGCGGGAGAAGCTGCGGCGAAGGAAGTACTTGGCGTGCTCTTTGAGCCAAGCGGACGCAGACGGGACTCTCCCCGGAACGGGCAGCATCTCTTCATTTGCCAAAGGCATGTCGGTACCTTTCCAAGGCGGCACCCCCGTGAGGATCAAATGCCTCGATACGGTGTAAGTTCCGCCGGCCGGGGCCATTGTCCCGCAACAATTGCACCCTTGGCCGCTGAACGTCGTCGCGCTAAGACCATGGTCGAACCGCCTAAGGCATTGCCAGGGCGGCGCATTGCCAGCCAATCGTGAGTGCGTCATGAGCCATGTCTTCCCCCGCGATATCAGCAACAAGCTCCCCAGCATCGTGCGGGGTGAAGGCAGCTACCTGATCGATTCCGACGGGCGGCGCTATCTCGATGCCTCCGGCGGGCCGGCGGTTTCCTGTCTCGGCCATAACCATCCCAAGGTGGTGGAAGCGATCCAACGCCAGGTGAGCGAGATCTCTTATGCTTACTCGCTGTTCTTCACGACGCCGGCGATCGAGGAATTGGCGGAGATACTGGTAAGCCAGGCACCGGCGGGGATCGAGAAGGCGTTTTTCGTCAGCGGCGGTTCCGAGGCGATCGAAGGCGCCTTGAAGCTCGCCCGGCAATATTTCCTGGAAATCGGCCAGCCGCAGCGGCGGCTGTTCATCGCCCGCCAGCGCAGCTATCACGGCAATACGCTGGGCGCTTTGGCGCTGGGGGGCGACGTCAATCGCCGCCAGCCCTATGAGCCGATGCTGCAGGCGGTGACACATATCGCGCCGTGCTATGAATATCGTCATCGCCGCGCCGGCGAGAGCGCCGAGGAATACGGGCTGCGGGCGGCCGACGAGCTGGAGGCCGCCTTGCTGGCGCAGGGGCCGGAGAACGTCGCCGCGTTTTTCTGCGAGCCGGTGGTCGGCGCCAGCCTTGGCTGCGCGCCCGCCGTACCCGGCTATCTCAAGCGGATCCGCGAGATCTGCGACCGCTACGGCGTGTTGCTGGTGTTTGACGAAGTGATGTGCGGCATGGGGCGGACGGGGCATCTCTATGCCTGTCAGGAAGACCAGGTGACGCCCGATATCATCACCACCGCCAAGGGGTTGGGTGGCGGCTATATGCCGGTCGGCGGCCTGCTGATCCATGACCGGATCTATCGTGCCGTCGCCGACGGGTCGGGCGCGCTGAAGCATGGTCACACCTATGCTGGCCATACCCTGGCCTGCGCCGGCGCCCTGGCCGTACAGCGGGTCATCAAGGAAGAGGGCTTGCTGGCGGAGGTGCGCCGCAAGGGGCAAATCCTGCGCAGCCGCCTGGAGGAGCGATTCGGCCAGCATCCCCATGTGGGCGATATCCGCGGCCGGGGTTTGTTCCTGGGCCTGGAACTGGTCGCGGATCGCGAGACCAAGGCGACCTTCGATCCGGCCCAGCGGACCTGGCTCAAAATCCGGCGGACCGCCCTGGAGCAGGGCCTGCTATGCTATCCTTCAGGTGGCTGTGTCGACGGCAAGAACGGCGACCACATCATCCTGGCGCCCGCCTACAACATCCCGGACAGCCAGTTGGATGAGATTGTCGACAAGCTGGGCCGGAGTCTCGACCTCGTGCTCGGCGCCGCCTGAGGTGGCGCCGGCATCAGGCACGGCGGGGCGGAGGTGGCGGCGGACTCTGCTGTAATCTTAACGATTTAGATGGGGTTCGCTGCCAAATCTGTGCAGCCGGGAAGGCCTCCGGTATCAGATTTTTAACTTTCTCGATGTTTGATCTGGGATGAACCGCCAGCGGACCAGCCGAGGCGGACCAGGACGGAGATTGAGAGTATGGCGGGAATCCTCAGCGAAGCGGATGTGCGGCGACTGCTCAACGATCCGTCAGTTGATGCGCGGGCCGGAACCGCCGCCAAGGTTGCCGAAGCCTTCGATGCGAGCGAATTGTCGGAGGCGGAGCGGGAGCTTGCGCGCGAGATTTTCCGCATCATGGCCAAGGATGCCGAAGTCATGGTGCGCAGCACCTTGGCGAAGCACCTGAAAGCCAATCCGGACCTGCCGCGGGATGTGGCGCTTGCCCTGGCGCGTGATGTCGAGGAAGTTTCGCTGCCGGTGCTCGAGTTTTCCAGCGTCCTCGATGACGGGGACCTGATCGAGATCGTCCGCAGCTCAAGTGCCGACAAGCAAAAAGCCGTAGCGCGTCGCGACAGCGTCTCGCGCAAGGTCGCCAATGCCCTGATCGATCACGGCAAGTCGGCCGGCGTCGTTGCCGAGCTGATGAACAATCGCTCGGCGCAACTGGGCGAGGCGGAATATGCCAAGGCGCTGAAGAAGCACGGCGACGATCCGGCAGTCGCGAATTCCGTCGCCAGCCGCCCGCAGTTGCCGATCACGATCGCCGAGCGCGTCGTCAACATGGTCTCTGAGCGGCTGCGTGAATTCCTCTTGAGCAAGCACGAGATCGCGCCCGAACTGGCGACCGATATCATCCTGCAGGTGCGGGAGCGGGCGACGGTAAACCTGCTGCCGCCCGATGCGAAAAGTGCCGATGTGGTCGATCTTTGCCGGCAGCTGCGCGACAACCGGCGCCTGACACCGTCGTTGATCCTGCGGGCGCTCTGCACCGGAGATCTGGCATTTTTCGAGGCAAGCCTCGCGGTTCTTTCGAATACCAGCATCGTCAACGCGCGTATGCTGATCCACGACGAAGGCCGGCTCGGCCTGAAGACGCTCTATGGCTATACCAGCCTGCCGCTGCATCTCTATCCGGCCTTCCGCGTCGCCTTCGACGTCGCGCGCGAGGCGGAGATGGATGGTGGCGAGAACGACCGTCAGCGTTTCGCTGTTCGGGTCATCGAGCGCATCCTGACGCAATTCGATGATCTGGCGGCTGACGATCTCGACTATCTGCTGACCAAGCTCAACCAGCTTGCTGCCTAGCGATCCCGCCCCATCGTTCGAGGAGGCGAAAGGTGTCGTCAGCTCCTGGTCTGCAGCCCTAGGCTAGCGATGCCGCCGGTCATCAGGGTGATACAGCCGATCTGCCAGGCATCCATGCCCTGACCGAGCCAGAAGGCGCCGGTCAGGATAATGCCCAGCGCGCCGATCGCGATTCCGATGGCGGCACCGGTGCTCCGGCGCAATGACTTGAAGGCCCAGCCAAGCAGGACGAAGCTGCCGAGCATGGCGGCAACCGTGGCGAGGCTTGGCAAGAGGGGCGAGAATCCATGTGTTTCGCGAAGGCCGACCGCCCAGATGACTTCAAGCCCGGCTGCGGCGATAAGCAGGATCCAGGGCATTGCTAACTCCTTAGCAGTACCAAGGTCGTCCTTGATGGTGAGAGTATCGCGAGCGAGGCCGTCCACGCCCGAAGCCCGGACCGCAATCGGCCGGCGCCTTGCCTATATTGTCCCCCAGGATGACGCCTTCAAGGCAACCCGGCCCGGCGAAATGCCGCATGTCGAGAGCGCTTGAAAACCGGATATCTATTTGGCGGGTAAGGCTTGGCTCCAGGCCTTGCCGGCGGCCTCGATCTCGAGGATAGGCCTGCCGTTATCATCTTCCTCCCAGCTGAGCAAAAGCCGGTCGGAACCGTCGACCGTCGTGAAGGTGACGATGCCGGCGGCATTGGCGTCGAAGCCGAAGTCGAAATTGACGTCCGTGATCGAGCCGATGCGCATCGGCCCGCAGGTCGAGGCGAACTCCGTCCAGATCAGCACGGGTGCCGGATTGAGCGCATAGAGCCGCTCGACGAAGGCATGGAAGGCGGGCGTCTTGGTATGCGCGAAGGGAATGCGGATGCGGCGCCGCGGCAGATCTTTCATCTCCGCCATCTGCTGCTTGAGATGGCGAGCGATATCGACATCCATGAGATCGCTCTCGACCGCTTCGAACAAGACGAACAGCGACAGCTCCTGCAGATGCTTGTGCATGTGCCGGTGATAGGCGAGGCGCTGCTCCAGCGCGTTAGCCTCGTTTTCGTCCGTCGTCGTCATCGCGGTCTTTCAAGTCGATGGCTTGGCTAGGATGGAACGCATCCACTCTATTCAATACGATAACGCATTCTCTGCAAGACCGACGATGATGAGCGATCGGAGGGGCGCCGCTGCGCGACGGGAGATGATGGATTGTCTTGGTTTCAACCGCGCCGGGACGGCGGTTGAATGGTCGGAGTGAGAGGATTCGAACCTCCGGCCCCTAGCTCCCGAAGCTAGTGCTCTACCAGGCTGAGCTACACTCCGACACGCGGGAAAAGGCCGTTAGGCCCTGCTGGGTGAGCGCGGTTATAGCGACAAGCCGATGACAGCGCAAGCCCTTCCGGAAAACCCGCCAAAACCTTGAAAAAGAGCCTTAATCGGCCGGTCAGCAGGGAGAATCGCCAGTCGCGGCCAGCCGCTGCGGCCGGTATCGTAAGGCGTTTGGGGTAAGTCCTTAATGGCCGCGGCGGATGACGAATTCGACGACGTCGATCAGCGCGCGCTTCTCCGGGCTTTCCGGGAAGATACCGAGGGCGTCGCGGGCGATGGCACCGTAATGGGCGGCGCGCTGAACGGTATCCTTGAGAGCCCCGTGGCGTTCCATCAAGCCGAGGGCCTGGCGCAGGTCGTCATCGGTCTGCTCGACCTGTTCCAGAGTGCGGCGCCAGAATTCACGCTCCGCCTCGTCGCCGCGCAGGAAGGCGAGGATGACGGGCAGCGTGATCTTGCCTTCGCGGAAATCATCGCCGATGGTCTTGCCGAGCTGTTCCTGCTTGGCCGAATAATCCAGCGCGTCGTCGATCAGCTGGAAGGCGATGCCAAGATTCATGCCATAGGAGTTGAGGGCTTCCTGCTCCTTCTTGGGGCGGTCCGAGACGACGCCGCCGACTTCGCAAGCGGCGGCGAACAAGGCGGCGGTCTTGCCCTTGATGACTTCGAGATAGGCCTGTTCCGACGTCGCCGTGTCGTTGCTGGTCACGAGTTGCAGCACTTCGCCCTCGGCGATCACGACAGAGGCGTTGGACAGGATTTCCAGTACCCGCAGGTTGCCGTCGGCTACCATCAGCTGGAAGGCGCGGCTGAACAGGAAATCGCCCACCAGCACGCTGGGCTTGTTGCCCCAAAGCGCGTTGGCCGAAGCCTCGCCGCGCCGCAGCTTGCTGTCATCGACGACGTCGTCGTGCAGCAAGGTGGCGGTATGGATGAATTCGACGCAGGCGGCGAGAGCGGCATGACGCAGCCCGCGATAGCCACACATCTGTGCCGAGGCCAGGGTCAGGACGGGGCGCAGGCGCTTGCCGCCGGCAGCGATGATATGGCCAGCCAGTTGCGGGATCAAATCAACCGGGCTGTGCATGTTTTCGATGATCAGGCGATTGACCTGGGCGAGGTCATCCTGCACCAGATCCGACAGCCGGGTGAGGGCGTCGGGCTGATCTTTCTCGCGTTCCTGATCCAGGTTGATGATGACGGCCACGCTCTCTGTCCTCAATTCTGCCAACCGGCGCCGTGGGCTCAGTATGCCATGGGACTGCTATCGGACATGTTGTGATCCCGCGACAGGGAATCGCACCAGCCGTGTTAATCATCGCCCACCAGCGGCTCCAAAGCCTGCCGCTCTGTTTCGTCCGGGCGATCTTCCCGTTAACCGAGCCCCCGCCAGCTTATGGTCGCGGAGCATAGAAACATATTAAGATAGGTCAAGGCTGCTGGCAGGCTGCCCAACATGGGTTATTGACGGATAAACTGCGGCGAAACGGCACAGGTCCTGCCCGGAAGGGTTGTGACCCCGTCCGCCGCCAGGGACGAGGAATCGGAGCGAGTATGGAGGAATTGACGCGCAGTACCGATCCGATCCGGCTTTCTTTTCTGATTCATATCCTGGATGAGGCCGGAATCAAAGCTGTGCTGCTGGATCAGCATACCAGCCAGATGTTCTTCGGCAGTCTTTCCGGTTTGGAGCAGCGCCTAGTGGTGGCGAGCGAGGATCTTGTTCGCGCTCGACGCCTGATGCATGAGGCCGAGGCCGCCTTCGACCAGTCTTCTGTCCACAGCCTGAGCGGGCAGCCCGATGGCAGCTGAGACGCCCCTGGATATCCCGGGCATGGCCCGGTCCGTGCCGCCGCCTGCGGTCGCCGAGGGGATCGCCGTCACCACGGATTCGTTCCTGGACGGTCGGCTCGTGCTGCGCCAGCCAGGCGAGGGCTACCGGGCTGCGATCGATCCGGTCCTGCTGGCCTCAGCCGTCACCGCGCCGATGGGCGCGCGGCTGGTCGATCTCGGCTGCGGCGTTGGTACCGCCGGCCTGTGCGTATTGGCACGGCTGCCGGGTATTGATTGCATCGGTATCGATCTTCAGCCGCCATTGGTCGAACTGGCAAAGGCGAATGCCAGGGCCAATGATCTGGGCGAGCGCTACCAGGTGCGATGCGGCTCCATTCGCGCGGAGGCGGTGTTGCGCGATCTCGGCACGGTGGATCAGGTCATCGCCAATCCGCCCTATTTGGCGCAGGGCCAGGCCAGTCCCTCGGCCCATCCCATCAAGGCCCTCGCCAATGTCGAATCCGATGCCTTGCTGTCGGACTGGGTCGGCGCGGCGGCCCGCATTGTGCGGCCGGGTGGCGTTGTCACGTTCATTCATCGCGCCGACCGGCTGCCCGAGCTGCTGGCGCTGATGCGGGAGAGCCTCGGCAGTCTCGTTATTCTGCCGATCCAGCCGAAGGCCGCCAGCGATGCGAACCGCGTCATCGTGCAGGGGCGCAAGGGGAAGCGCGCGCCGGCACGCTTGCTACCTCCCTTGATCCTTCATGAAGCGGACGGTCGGTACGCGGCGGCGGCACAGCATGTGCTGCGTGACGGCGGTTCGCTGGATTTGTAACGCCGGCTGCTGCCGGTGCGCCCGGCCTTGACCGCCGCCCTCAGGCACCGCTAAATGGCCCGATGTTCGGAATCCCCACTATCCCCAAATTCCTGGTCCTGGTCGCCGTTATCGTCGTCGTGTTCATGTGGTCACGGCGCAATGCCGTGCAATCACGCGGCGGGCAGGCGCCAAATCAGCGCACGGGCCAGGCCGGGAGCGCAGGTCCCGCTGGAAAGGCCCCGGCGGGAAAGAGCGCCGCCGTCAAGCAGAAGGCCGTCGAGGACCTGGTGAAATGCCCGTCCTGCGGCACCTATATCGCCGCCGGCAGCCGGTGCGATTGCGGTCAGAGCCGCCGCTGAGCCTCACTCCGCCGTTACCGCCGCAAGTCGTTGATCGCGCTACCAATCACGGCCTCGTGCTTAGGGGCTGGCTTTCCTTGATTATTACGTGCCGGGTCTTTATTTTGCGCCGCACTATAAGAAGTCACACCGGTGTCTCGCACCGGTAGCGGAAACGCGCCCGATCGTACCGGGCGCCGATATGGGGTAACCGATGGGGCGGATCGCCAATCCCGATACTTGCGTCCAGGCTTTGATCCTGAAGCTGCAGAACTATTGGTCGCGCCAGGGTTGCGCCATCCTGCAGCCTTATGACATGGAGGTCGGCGCCGGCACGTTTCACTGGGCGACCACCTTGCGTTCGCTCGGCCCCAGGCCCTGGAATGCCGCCTATGTGCAGCCCTCGCGCCGGCCGAAAGACGGCCGCTACGGCGAGAATCCCAACCGATTGCAGCATTATTATCAGTTCCAGGTCATCCTGAAGCCCTCGCCGGCGGACAGCCAGGACCTTTATCTCGGCAGCCTGAAGGCGATCGGCATCGATCCGCTGAAGCACGATATCCGCTTCGTCGAGGACGACTGGGAAAGCCCGACGCTGGGCGCCTGGGGCCTCGGCTGGGAGGTCTGGCTGGATGGCATGGAAGTCAGCCAGTTCACCTATTTTCAGCAGGTCGGCGGGCTGGAAGTCGATCCCGTCTGCACCGAGCTGACCTATGGTCTCGAGCGCCTCTTCATGTATGTGCAGGGCGTCGAGAACGTCTATGACCTCGACTTCAACGGCGTCGAGGGACCGGCCGGCTTGTCTTACGGGGACATTTATCTGCAGGCCGAGCAGGAATACTCAGCTTTCAATTTCGAATATGCCGATACGAGCCTGCTTTTTCAGCATTTTCAGGATGCCGAGAAGGAATGCGCGGCGCTCTTGGACCTGCCCAAAGCCCTGCCGCTGCCGGCCTATGACCAATGCCTGAAAGCCAGTCATCTGTTCAACCTGCTGGATGCGCGTGGCGTCATCTCGGTGACCGAGCGCCAGGCCTATATCGGCCGCGTCCGGGCGCTGGCCAAATCCTGCTGCGAAGCCTGGGAGGCGACGCAGCGCGTGCCCGCCAAACAACCGTCACCTGATCAAAAGAAGGCCGGCTGACAATGGCCGAATTGCTCCTCGAAATCTTTTCCGAAGAAATCCCGGCTCGCATGCAGGCGAAGGCGGCCGAAGATCTGAAGCGTCTGGTTACCGAAAAGCTGAAGGCCGCCGGTCTCGCTTTTACCCGCGCCGATGCCTATGTGACGCCGCGGCGCCTGACCCTGGTGGTCGATGGCCTGCCGGTGACCCAGGCTGACGTCAAAGAAGAGAAGAAGGGCCCGCGCGTCGGCTCGCCGCAGATGGCGGTGGACGGTTTCCTGAAATCCGCCGGCATTACGTCGCTTGACCAGTGCGAGCAGCGCGATACTGGCAAGGGTGTCTTTTACTTTGCCGTCATCGAGAAGAAGGGCGCCGCCACGGCGCAGGTACTGCCCAACATCATCACCGAGGCGATGCTCGCCTTGCCCTGGCCGAAATCGATGCGCTGGGCTGGTTATACCCAGCGCTGGGTGCGCCCCCTGCACAGCATCATCGCCCTGTTCGACCGCAAGGTGCTGGAAGGCGGTTTCGATCTCGGCGGCAAGGCGGTCACTTTCGGCGCAGCGACGCGCGGCCATCGCTTTCTCTCTTCCGGCGAGATCACGGTTACCGATTTCGCCGATTATCAGGCTAAGCTGCGCGCGGCGCATGTCGTGCTCGATCCGGCTGAGCGGCGCGCGCTGATCAAGTCGCAGGCGGATACGCTGGCCAAGGCCAACGGCTTCCGCGTGAAACCCGATGAGGGGCTGCTTGACGAAGTGACGGGTCTGGTCGAATGGCCGGTCGTGCTGATGGGCGGGATCGATCAGCAGTTCATGGATGTGCCGGCTGAGGTTCTCACCACCTCGATGCGGACGCATCAGAAGTATTTCGCGGTCGAGCAGACCAACGGCAAGTTGGCGCCGCATTTCCTGGTAGTAGCCAATATTACCGCCGCCGATGGCGGGGCGCAGATCATCGCCGGTAACGAACGCGTCCTGCGGGCGCGTCTGTCCGATGCGCAGTTCTTCTGGCACTATGATCAGAAGATTAAGCTGGCCGATCGGCTGTCCGGTCTTGATACCGTCACCTATCATGCCAAGCTCGGCACGGTCGGCCAGAAGGTCGAGCGCAACACCGCGCTGGCGGTGGAATTGGCGCGCGAGATCGGTGCTGATACCGCTGACACCAAGCTGGCGGCGCAATTGGCCAAGGCCGATCTCACCAGCGGCATGGTCGGCGAGTTCCCGGAACTCCAGGGTATCATGGGCCGTTACTACGCCCAGTTGGAAAAACTGCCGGAAGACGTCGCCGATGCGCTCGCCGACCATTACAAGCCGCTCGGTCCCAATGACCGGGTGCCGGCGGCGCCGGTGAGCGTCGCCGTGGCTTTGGCCGACAAGCTGGATACGCTGGTCGGTTTTTTCGCCGTCGACGAGAAGCCGACCGGTTCGAAGGATCCCTTCGCCCTGCGCCGGGCCGCTCTCGGCGTTATTCGCCTGATCGTGGAGAACAAGCTGCGGCTCAGGCTGCGCGACGTATTGGGGCGCGCCTATAGCGGCTATTACGACCATGGTGGCTCGGCCGGCGGCTTCGAGAAGAACCAGCCGAAGGCGGTCGTCGCCGATCTGATGGAGTTCTTTGCCGACCGCCTGAAGGTTGCGCTGAAGGAGCAGGGCACGCGCCATGATCTGATCAGCGCCGTCTTCGCCCTCGGCAATGAGGATGACCTGACGCGTCTGCTGGCGCGGGTCGATGCGCTCGCGGGCTTCGTCGCCAGTGAAGACGGTGGTAATCTGCTGACCGCTTATAAGCGTGCCAGCAACATCGTTCGCATCGAAGAGAAGAAGGACGGCAAGTCCCATGACGGCGCGGTCGACGCTGTCCTGCTGGAACAGGCGGAAGAGAAGGACCTGCACCGCGCCCTGACGACGGCATCGGAGCAGGCGGCGCATGCCGTGGCGAAGGAGGAGTTCGCCATGGCCATGGCGGCCCTGGCCCAGCTGCGGCGGCCGGTCGATGCCTTCTTCGACAAGGTGACGGTGAATTGCGAGGATGCTGAACGGCGTGTCAATCGCTTGCGATTGCTGTCGGCCATCCGTGCGACCCTTAACAAGGTCGCAGACTTTTCCAAGATCGAAGGGTGAGATAGATCATGGCGAAATGGGTATATCGCTTCGGCGACGGTCAGGCGGAAGGTCGCGCGGATATGCGCAACCTGCTGGGCGGCAAAGGTGCCAATCTGGCGGAGATGAGCAGCCTCGGCCTGCCGGTGCCGCCGGGCTTTTCCATCACCACAGAGGTCTGCACCTATTATTATGCCCATGAGAAGATCTTCCCGGACGACCTGAAGGATCAGGTCGAAGCTGGCATCACCCATATCGAAAAAATCGTCGGCATGAAGTTTGGCGACGCTGCCGCACCCTTGCTGGTTTCCGTGCGCTCGGGCGCGCGGGTGTCCATGCCGGGCATGATGGATACGGTGCTCAATCTCGGCCTCAATGACGAGACGGCGGCGGGCCTCGCCAAGCAATCGGGCGACGCGCGCTTCACCTATGACAGCTATCGCCGCTTCATCCAGATGTACGGCAATGTCGTGCTCGGCGTGGAACACCATCATTTCGAGGAGATCCTCGATCTCCACAAGACCGATCTCGGCCTCTCGCTGGATACCGATCTCACTGCCGAGAACTGGCAGAAGGTGATCGCCGACTACAAGGCCAAGGTCGAGGAAGAAATCGGCAAGCCCTTCCCGCAGGAGCCGCGCACCCAGCTCTGGGGTGCGATCGGTGCCGTCTTCGCCAGCTGGAACATCCCGCGCGCGATCACCTATCGCAAGCTGAACGACATTCCCGAGGATTGGGGCACCGCCGTCAACGTCCAGGCCATGGTATTCGGCAATATGGGCAGTGATTGCGCAACCGGCGTCGCCTTCACCCGCAACCCCTCGACCGGCGAGAAGGAATTCTACGGCGAATATCTCGTCAACGCCCAGGGCGAGGACGTGGTCGCCGGTATCCGCACGCCGCAGCATCTGACCGTCGCCGGCAAGAAGGCCAACAATTCCACGCTGCCGGCGATGGAAGAGGTGATGCCAGCCGTCTTCAAGCAATTGGACGAGGTGCGGCACCAGTTGGAAACGCATTACCGCGACATGCAGGATATCGAGTTCACCGTCCAGAAGGGCAAGCTCTATATGCTGCAGACCCGCAACGGCAAGCGCACCGCCCAGGCGGCGCTGAAGATTGCGGTCGATCTCTGCCATGAAGGCTTGATCGACAAGAAGACGGCGGTGCAGCGTATCGAGCCGACCTCGCTCGACCAGTTGCTGCACCCGACACTCGACCCGAAGGCCAAGCGGGAAGTCGTGGCGCGCGGCCTGCCGGCGAGCCCGGGTGCCGCTTCCGGCAAGGTTGTCTTCACCGCAGACGAGGCCGAAGACCGAGCCGCCAAGGGCGACAAGGTGATCCTGGTCCGTGTCGAGACCAGCCCCGAGGATATTCACGGCATGCATGCCGCCGTTGGCATCCTGACCACGCGCGGCGGCATGACCAGCCACGCCGCCGTGGTGGCACGCGGCATGGGCCGGCCCTGCGTCTCGGGTGCGGGCGATCTTCGCGTCGACGCGGCGACAAAGCAGATCATCGTACGCGGCCAGAAGATCCTCGATGGCGATCTCATCACCATCGACGGCGGCACGGGAGAAGTCATGATCGGCGCCGTGCCGACCATCGAGCCGCAGCTTTCCGGCGATTTCGCCACCTTGATGAGTTGGGCGGACGACGTCCGCAAGCTGAAGATCCGCACCAATGCGGAAACGCCGCTGGACGCCCGGATGGCGCGCAAATTTGGCGCCGAGGGTATCGGGCTCTGCCGCACGGAACACATGTTCTTTGACGGCGACCGCATCATCGCCATGCGCGAGATGATCATGGCGGAAGATGTGGCGGGACGGAAGAGGGCGCTGGCCAAGATCCTGCCGATGCAGCGCCAGGATTTCGTCGAGCTCTTCACCATCATGAAGGGCCTGCCGGTGACGATCCGCCTGCTGGATCCGCCGCTGCACGAATTCCTGCCGAACAGCAAGGCGGAGATGGCTGAAGTCGCGGCGGCAGCGGGCGTTTCGGTCGACGCTGTTGCCGCCCGCGCCAGCGCCTTGCATGAAAGCAATCCGATGCTGGGACACCGTGGCTGCCGCCTCGGTATTACCTATCCGGAAATCTACGAAATGCAGGCCCGCGCGATCTTCGAGGCGCTGGCCCAGGTGAAGAAGGAAACAGGCGATACGGCGGAAGCGGAGATCATGATCCCGCTGGTCAGCATCCCCAAGGAACTCACGCTGATGAAGGCGATCATCGACCGGGTGGCCGGCGAGGTCAGCAAGGAGAGCGGTGTGGAGCTACCCTATTCGGTCGGCACCATGATCGAGCTGCCGCGCGCGGCATTGCTGGCCGGTGAGATCGCCAAGGATGCTGCCTTCTTCAGCTTCGGCACCAACGATCTGACGCAGACCACTTTCGGCCTCAGCCGCGACGATGCCGCGCGCTTCATCCAGGCCTATGAGCGCCAGGGTATCCTGGCTCGCGATCCTTTCATCACCCTTGATCCCGATGGTGTCGGCGAACTGGTGAAGATCGCCGCCGAGCGCGGCCGCAAGACCCGGCCCGATATCAAGCTCGGCATCTGCGGCGAACATGGCGGCGATCCGGCATCGATTCATTTCTGCGCCAAGGTCGGCCTCAATTACGTCAGCTGCTCGCCATACCGCGTGCCGATCGCCAAGCTCGCCGCCGCTCAGGCGGCGATCACCGGCACGGATGGCCGCAAGGGCGAGGGGTGAGCGGGCCGACTGAAGAAGAAAAGGGGCTCGCTGGTCGAGCCCCTTTTTTTATGGTCGCCCTATCAATCGACAGGGCGCGATAGCCGTGGCTCAAGACGAAATCTATAGCGGCGCCATTGAACCGTCGAACGTGGCAACTCCCGGGTTCCTTAAACTATATGAACGATAGCCCTCCGACTGCCTGCAGGTCGGATTTGATAAACCTTTGCGCAAATGCCGGTAGATCCGGATCGCTTTGCACGGAATCCTCTGCGGTTCAGGTAAAGCGCGAATTCGCCTCCCTTCAATAAGATAGAGGCAGTTCGCCGTTTAAAATGGAAGCCAATCCGTCTCCATTTGGAACCATCACGTTCCGGAGACGCGGCCTAGCGGCGGCACTCCTTCGCCCTTTGACACCGGCAGCAGGGCGAGTATCTTATTCTCTTCATAGTAGAGGAGGATCGCACCCATGAACCGTATGATCAGAAGCATTTTGTTGGCGGCACCATTGCTGTCGCTGCCGTTGGCAGCGAACGCCGAGAAGCTGTCGCCCAGCCAGTTCATCAGCGTCATGCAGAACAACACGCTGACCGGCCGCGACGCCGAGAATCACCGCTTCCATGTCTATTTCCTGCCCGGCGGCATCGTTACATACGAGAACCGGCGTGGCGTTAACGATCACGGCACCTGGATGCTGAACAAGAACGGCGATGTCTGCATCACCTGGGCGAGCCTGATGGCCGGCAAGCAGAATTGCTACTCGGTCAATGTCGACAAGAACAATATCACTTTCGGCAATGAAAATGCCTCGCTGAAGGGCGATCTGCTGGGTGGCGTGCAACCGCTCAGCAAAGACTAGAGCGCGATCGTTCCTGGCGGAAGCACGTCCGCTTCCGTCAAGAACGTGAATTCGTTTAGTCGATCAGCGGTAGCCGTTTAAGGGCGGGGCGCAAGGTGGCGCCCAGCTGTGCATTCAGTTCTTGCTTCAACTTATCCCGCTGGGCCACTGTCAGTGCTGCGACGCCATCGGCCCAGTAGTCCTTATTGACGGCGTCATAGTCGACGACATCAATATTCGAAATCGGTTGAAAGCTATGTCCGTCTATTACCGTCATCTTGTAAATGACACCGGCGTAATGCTGGTGGCCGTTGACGGTGGAGAGGCGGGCCATGAAGGCGCCGCGCACATGACGGCCTGAGTTGCCGACTTCGATGGTGGTGGTCAGGACGATATAGGCATCGATGGCGGGATCAGCACTGGGAAGCATGGTTGCGTCATGCACCATCGTGCCGATCGGCGCTTTCATGCCGTCACTACGAAAGTCAGTTGATTTATAGTTGACCGGAACGATCCGATAATGGTCTTTCAACCGCTCAGTGAGTTGGGCGATGACATGGGCGTCAAGACCGAGATCGGCGATTGGCCCCTTTGTGACGCTGCTTTCCATGCCGAAGAACGGCACGTCGATGGTCATCATCTCGTCGCCAACAGAAGAAACAATGGCGATGGTCTTGATTGCCGCTGCCTGCTGCGACGTCATTACCTGTCGACCCATACAGCCGCTCAGCATCAGGCATAACAGCCCGACCAACACACGCTTCATCATGATTCCCCAGAAGTCGACCCTGCGCGCTCATTGCGAGGCGCAGAGTCTCATATCCCAGATCATTTGGGCCGCGAAGGCATCAAATAGAGACGTCATATACCGGTATGCGATGGTTGGTTGGGCTGAGAAATCTGGTCTATAACAGGGTGTTTCCGGAGGATCTGTCTTGCCTGTTCACCGCTGCACCTTACTAAAAGATGGCCGTTTACCGGCAGATGCAATCGCCGCCTATCACCGCGACGGCGTCGTCATCATCGACGGCTTCAAGACGAAAGCCGCGTGCGAAAGACTGCGGGCGCGGGCGGCTGAACTCGTGCTGGAATACGGGCCGAAGGCGGCGGGGACGATCTTCTCCACCAAGCAGCCGCAGCACCAGGACAGCCGTTATTTCATCAACTCCGCCTATGGCATCGGCGTCTTCTTCGAAGAGGAGGCTTTCGATGCCGCTGGTAAGCTCGCTTATGACCTGCCGCTGGCGGTGAACAAGCTTGGCCATGCCATGCATGATCTCGATCCGGTGTTCTCAGATTTTTCCAAGGGCAGGGACTTGCAGGCGGTGAGCGAGAGCCTCGGCGTAACCGATCCCAAGGTCATGCAGTCGATGTATATCTTCAAGCAGCCCGGCATCGGCGGCGAAGTGATCTGCCACCAGGATTCGACCTATCTATATACCGAGCCGATGTCGGTGATCGGCTACTGGTTTGCGATCGACGACGCGCATCAAGGCAACGGCTGCCTGGGCGGTCTGCCGGGCGAGCATCGCCGGGGGCTGAAGAAGCTGTTCCGGCGCCAGGCCGGTGGGTTGATGGCGACGGAAACGCTTGATCCGGCGATCGACTGGGACATGAACGGCCTTGAATGGCTGGAAGTCCCGGCCGGTACGCTGATCGTCTTCGACGGCTGCTTCCCGCATCTCTCCAATGCCAACCGCTCGGCCCAGGCGCGGCATGCGTATACGCTGCACGTCGTCGATGGTGCTTGTGACTACCCGGCCGATAACTGGCTGCAGCGGCCGAAGGACCGGCCCGCACGCGGTTTCATCTGACCTCACCGCCGAACGGCAAACGGCCCGCCGCAGGTGCTTCGCGCGGGCCGTTTTATTTGCGCCGGTCGGCTAGTTCGCCGTGGTCCCAGGGTAGGCCGCGTCCAGCAGGAAAGGATAGGGGCCGGGATAGGATTCGATGTAGGCGTGATGGGTGGCGAGGCCGGTCTCCGGATTCCAGCGATGCAGCAGGAAAGAAGGCGGCTCCAGCGAGAAGGTCTCCGGCATCGCCGGATCGAGATCGAGCGAGACCTGATGGGCGGTGCTGGGCGCCACCTGGACGATGGTGCCGGCGAAGCGGGTGACGATCACCCGGTGCGAGTGGCCGCAGAGAATGCGCTCCACCTGCGGATGCTTGCTGATGACCGCGCCGAATTCCTGCGCCGAATGGAGATTGATCGTGTCCATGTTGCGCAACCCGCATTTGGTGGGCGGATGATGCAGCACGACGAGGGTCGGCTTGTCAGGTGCGGCGCTGAGCGCGCGGTCGAGGAAGTCGAGCCTTGCTTGGCACAGCTCGCCATGGCTGCGGCCCGGCACTACCGAATCCAACATGACGAGGCGCAGCGGGAAATCATCGATCACATACTGCACGAATTCGGGGTCTTCGGCGATACCGGGGAGATGGGCGAGCTTTTCCTTCATGACGTCGCGCCGGTCGTGATTGCCGGGGACGAGATAGACCGGCATGGCGAGATATCGCTTCAGCAGCTCGGCGAGGATTTCGTATTCCTCGGCAAGGCCGCAATCGGTGAGATCGCCCGAGACGACCACGAGGTCGGGCTGGGGCCGGAGCGCGGCCACCCGGCGCAGCGCGCGCTCCAGCATCATATTGGTGCTGACGACGCCATAGGCGGGCTTGCCATGGGGGCGGACATGCAAATCGGTCAATTGGCAGATAATCATGGTTCCCTCGACTGAGAGGAAATGGGGCGGCGCTGGTCCCTAGAGACCGGGCGCCGCCCCATCATACGCTGTTCTTCAGTTGGTGTAGTTCAGGTATTTGAGCGCCGTCTGTTCGACATAGGGGCGCATCAGCTCATCGGCCGCGGCCTGGGCGGCTTCGATAGCTTCCTTCGGCTGCTTGTCACCGGAGAGCACGGCCTGCATCTGGTCCTCGAGCGCCTTGCGGACGCCGACCACGTTGTAGGTGGCGAACCAGGAACCGGCATAGGCCAGCTGGTCGAGGGCAACCTTTGCGTCCGGATGCTGCTGCAGGAAAGTCTTCATCTCGTCCAGTTCATAGGCATGGCGGTTCGGCGCGAAATAGCCGGTGAAGCGGCTCCATTCGCCGGCGATCGCCGGGCTGGTCAGCCACTTGACGAGGGTCCAGGCCGCCTTCTTCTGGTCGTCGTTGAGGCCCTTCGGCATCATCAGCGAGGCGCCGCCGATCGGCACTGAGTTGCGGATATTTCGCGGCAGGAAGGCCACCTTGTAGGGATGCTTCATGCCGTCGCGGACGAAGCTCAGCGAACCGGTGGAGAGGATCGCCATGCCGAGATCACCGGCGAAGAAGGCATTGGTCACGGCATTCGCATCGGTGACGCCCTTCGGCATGACCTTGTACTTGAAGACCATGTCGCGGAAGAGGGAAACGGCGCCCAGCATTGTCGGCGTGTTGTAATAGACCTCGCCGCCGTAATTGGCGTTGTAGTACTGGCCGCCATTCAGCATATCGAAGGCGCTGGTGATCCAGCCGAGATAGTCATAGGTGCCGGGCATCATGAAGCCCCAGCGCTTGACGGTATCGCCCTCGCGCTTGGTGAGCGCCTGGGCGTCCTTGATGAAATCGGCCCAGGTGACAGGCGGCTGATCCGGATCGAGGCCGGCATCCTTGAAGGCGTCGACGCTGTAATAGAGCAGCGGGGTCGAGTTGTGGAACGGCACGCCATAGACCTTGCCGTCGATGATGGCGTTGCCATGCAGGGCCGGCCAGAACTGATCCATGAACTGCTGCGGCGTCTGTCCGTCGGCCTGGATCAGCGAATCATAGGGCTCGACCTCGCCGTTGATCACATATTCCAGGATGAAGTTGGCGCTCATGATGACGACGGCGGGCGGCTTGCCGGCCTTGATGGCAGCCCGGGTCTTCAGATTGGTGTCGTCATAGCTGCCGGTATAGACGGCGGTGACGCTGGTGTCCGGATGCTCCTTGTTGAAGCGCTCGACCAGGGTCTGCATCTGGTTGGCAAGCTTGCCCTGGACCGGCACCGGAAAGAAGAGCTGGATGTCGGTTGCCGCTTCGGCCTGGCTGAGACCAAGCGTAAAGGCTGCGGCTGCGCCCATCGCGGCGAGCTTGCAGGCCTTCAGCATTGATGACGTCGATAACCACGGTTTCATGTCGATAACCCCCTATTTGATACCCGTGAAGACAAAGCTCGAGACGAAACGGCGCTGAAACAGGATGAAGGCAATCAGCAGCGGCGCGGCGACCAGGAAAGTGCCGGCGGCGATGACGCCCCATTGCGAGGCGCTTTCGGCACCGCGCGCGAAACTGGCCAGGCCCACCGTCAGCACCTGGTTGCTGGGCGAGGTTGTCGCCATCAGTGGCCAGAGGAACTCGTTCCAATGCGCGGTGACGGAGACGATGGAGAAGGCGATGAGACCGGGCTTGGCGAGCGGCACGAGGACGCGCCAGAGGATCTGCAGGGGCGTGGCGCCGTCGACCAGCGCCGCTTCCTCGAAGTCGCGGGGAATCGTCTTGAAGGTCTGGCGCATCAGGAAGACGCCGAAAGCGGAGGCGAAATATGGCGCCATCACGCCGACCAGCGTGTCGTAGAGGCCCATGTCGGAGAGCAGCACCAGGTTGGGCACGATAAGGACAGGCGGCACCAGCATCAACTGGAGCAGGAAGAGATAGAAACAGAGCTGCCGGCCCGGGAAGTCGAGACGGGCGAAGGCATATCCCGCCATGGTGATGGTGATGAGCTGTACGATGAGAATGCCGCCGCACAGCAGCACCGTATTCAAGTACCAGAGCGGGAAATCGCCAGAGGTCCAGGCCTCGACGAAATTGCTGAAGCCGGAATGGATCGACGGCCAGAGCGAGGCGATATCGGCGCCGGCATTGTCGGGCCGCAGGGCGGCGACCAGCATCCAGAGAAAAGGCGTCATCCAGATGAAGGCTGTCGCGGCGAGCAGGATGGCGGCGGCAAGGGCGATGGAGCTGCGCCGGTTTCCGCGGGTTCCGCCGGTTGGACGATCAGTTCTCATAATGGATGCCGTGTTCGAGCGTGCGCAGCGAGATCAGCGACAGCGCCAGCAGACCGGCGAGACTGACGACGGTTGCGGCCGCGGCCAGGCCGGCATCGTAATTTTGCGCGGCCTGCTCATAGATATAGAACAGGATCAGGTTGGTGGCGTCGTTCGGTCCGCCCGAGGTCATCAGGATGATGTGATCGACCGTGGTCAAGACCTGCAGCAGCGCGATCACAAAGACGAAGGTCATGGTCGGCATCAGCAGCGGCAGGGTCACGCGCCGGAAGCGCTGCAAGGTTGTGGCGCCTTCGACGCGGGCCGCCTCGTGCAGATCTTCGGGAATGCCCTGCAATCCGGCCAGGAAGAACAGCATGTAGTAGCCGGCATTCTTCCAGATGGTGATGGCAATGACGGAGGCGAGGGCAAGGTCCGGATCGCCCAGCCAATTCACGGCACTCAGGCCGAAACGGCCGAGCTGGTAGTCGATCAGACCGAAGCGCGGCAGAAAGATGAAGGTGAAGAGCGCAGCGGCGGCAACCAGGGGAATGAGGGTCGGGAAGACGAAGCAGGCGCGTAGGATCGCCGAGAGGCGGGTCGATTCCTTGAGGCCGACTGCGAATAGCAGCGACAAGGCGATGCTGGGAATGATGGTGGCGATGCCATAGATCACGTTGTTCCAGACCGCCTTGCCGAAATGAGGATCGGCGAAGAGCCGGCGGAAATTGTCCAGGCCGAGATGCGCCTTGCCGCCGAAGGTTTCAACGGAGAGGGACTGGTAGAGGACCTGGAAGATCGGCCAATAGGTGAAGAGGGCGAGGAGCGCGAGCGACGGGGCCAGCAGGATCGCGGCGCGCCGCCAGATGCGGATATTGCCGATGCGCTTGCGTGCCGGCGAGAGGCTGATTCCTGATAATGTGGCCGCGTCCGCCATCTGCGATCCATCCGCGCCAGCTGAATCTCTGAAATTTGATTCTGGCGCTGTACCCAAGTTTCAAGTGCGCGGGACTATGGCTTTGCAGCAGGACATTTCGATGACGCCAGGGCGACAATCGAATGACATTCGGCATCATCAAAGTGTCATGTGATGGTGCTTGGAGATGGTGTTAAACGGACCTTGCTCGTGACGTCATTTAGTCGTGGCGCCGCACCTGTCATCCCATTCGGAGCTGGCCATGGCCGAAGTCAAATTGCGCAATATCCATAAGCGTTTCGGCGAGACGCGCGTGCTCAACGGGGTGGATGTCACAATTCCCGATCATGGCTTCGTGGTGATCGTCGGGCCGTCCGGCTGCGGCAAGTCGACCCTGCTGCGGTTAATCGCCGGCCTGGAGACCGCCGATGAAGGCGAGATACTGATCGGTGGCCAAGAAGTCGGCCGGCTGGAGCCGGGCGCACGGGATGTGGCAATGGTGTTTCAGAATTATGCGCTCTATCCGCATTTGACCGTGGCCGAGAATATCGGTTTCGGTCTTTCGGTGCGCGGCGTGCCCAAGGCAGAGATCAAGGAGCGGGTGCAGCGGGCGGCGGAAAGCCTGCATATCGCCAATCTGCTCGACCGTCGGCCGCGCCAGCTCTCCGGCGGCCAGCGCCAGCGGGTGGCGATGGGCCGCGCCGTGGTGCGCAATCCCAAAGTGTTTCTGTTCGATGAACCGCTGTCCAATCTCGATGCCAAGCTGCGCGTCGTCATGCGGACGGAGATCAAGCGGCTGCATCGCAGCCTGCAGGGCACCAGCGTCTATGTAACCCATGACCAGGTCGAGGCGATGACTCTCGGCGACCGACTGGTGGTGATGAACAATGGCGTGGTGGAGCAGGAAGGTGCGCCGTTGGAGATCTATACGCGGCCGGCATCCGCTTTCGTGGCGGGCTTCATCGGTTCTCCACCGATCAATCTGCTGGAGGCGCGGCGGACGCAGGGTGGGATCAGCGTAGCGGAGGGCGCCGTGATCGGCCTGCCGCAATATCCTGACTTGCCGGAGCGGGTCCGCGCCGGCATCCGGCCGGAACATCTGCTGCCCTGCGCCGAATCCGAAGCGCAGATTCGCTTGACGGCGGAGGTCGTGGAGCCGCAGGGAGCCGAGACCATCGTGCACGGTTTTGCCGAGGGCCTGAAGCTGACGGTGCGGCTTGATGGCGCGGCGGCGGTCACGGAAGGCGAGGCGATTCCCTTGCGGGTCGCGGCTAACGGCCTTCACCTGTTCGATTGCGAGAGCGGACTCAGGTTTTCCTGAGAAGATTGCGTCGCCGCTTGGGTGCGGGTTTAGTCCTCGATCAGATTGAGCTTCCGCAGCGCCGGCGCCAGGGTAAGGTCGATCCGCTTCTGCCAGATGGCAGCCAGCTGCAGCTTCTGGTCTGCGGTGAGGGCATCCACCCTGTTCGCCCAAACGGCCGGATCGACGGCATGATCGGAAAGTGTATTGACGTTGCCGAGGGATTGCAGCGTGTGCCCGTCGATCACCGTGATCCAATACACCACACCAAGATTGTAGGCCGGAGCGCCATCCGCGGCGGGAAGACGGGTCAAGCTGGTGCCGTAAAGAGATTGATCGCCAGCCTGCAGCTTTGCGTGGCCTGAGAGGAAGACGAGATAGATATCGACCCCCGAGCCGGTACCGGCCGCCATGCCAGTGGGCAATTGGGTGGTTGCACGGATCACCTGGCCAAGCGGACGACCCTGCACCACATCCGCATGCAGCGATTGTTCCCGTTCAGTCTGATGAAAGATGCCTGGCTGGTAGGCAACGGGGATGATCTCGTATTTGTCCTTCAGCTTGGCGGTGGCCTGCTCAATCACATAGGCGTCAAGCGCCAGGTCGGCGATCGAACCTCGATCGATCAAGCCATCGGGGTGGCTGACATCGGGTGCGAAGCTGCGGATATTGAGCTCGTCACCGATCGCCGAGATGATTCCTATCTTATGGACCTCTCCCGTCTGCTGGCGTGTCAGGGTCGTTTCCGAGCAGCCGCCCAGCAGAACCAGCAAAAGCCCGCATATCAGCCGCTTCATAAATCCTCCCTGGCGTCTTGCGGACCGTTCGATCCGCTGCGGTGATCAAGCCGCCGCATGATGACTGAGCTTCGGAGTCGCAGGAAGTTGTCTTGTGCCGTTTTGTGCGCGAACGCACGGGCATGTCCGACGATCACATTTCCCGCGATCAAATGCCGGGTAAGCTGAGATGGGCGATCCACGCGGTCCCCCTTGACGGCACGGCATAAAGCGAAGGAAAACAAGGCCTTGATCTGCGAGCACGGCGACCTGCAAGGCGAGGATAGCTTGACCGGTGGTAATTTGCAGCGAGGTCTCCCTGGCCGTCCGGCGGGGCCCAGAGACCCGGTGGTTTTGTCGACGGGGAGACGGACTTGAGCCGCGCTGCCATCGATCTGGCGACGCTACGGCAGGGCGGCAAGACCCTGATGGCGCAGGCCCTGGCGCGGCTGGAATCGGCGCCGGATGATCTGCAGACCGTGGCCCTTCTGGACGAGGCTTTCGACCAGCCGTTCGGACAGGTAATCGGGCTGACGGGACCGCCTGGCGTCGGCAAGTCGACCCTGCTGGGGGCGCTGATCCGTGCCTATCGCGCGGCCGGAAAAAGCGTCGGTGTGATCGCGGTCGATCCGTCGTCCAAGCGGTCGGGCGGCGCCCTGCTGGGTGATCGCACACGGCTGCGTACCGATCCGGAGGATGACGGCATCTTCGTGCGCTCCATGGCGGCGCGCGATCAACTGGGCGGGCTCGCGGAAATCACCTACGCGGCCACCATCCTGATGCGGGCGGTCTTCGATATCGTGCTGGTCGAAACGGTCGGTGTCGGCCAGTCGGAAACCGATATCGCACTGGCGGCCGATACGGTTGTCTTCTGCGTGCAGCCGGGCTCGGGCGACAGCCTGCAATTCATGAAAGCGGGGATTGTGGAAATTCCTGACATCGTCCTTGTCACCAAGGGCGACATGGGGAAGGCGGCGCTCCGCGCCAAGACCGATGTCCTGGGAGCCTTGTCGCTGGGTGCCGGCAACGGCCAGGACTGGCCGGTCGCCGTGCTAACGGTGGCCGCCACGACCGGGGAAGGAATCGGCGAGTTGATTGCCGCCGTCGACGGTCATTACGCCTGGCTGCGGCAGGCCGGCCGCCTGCAGCAGAAGCGCCACGATCAGGCGGAAGCGTGGCTGAAGCAGGCGATCAAGGAGCGTTACGGCCGCGAGGGCCTGAAGCGCCTCGGTGCCCTGTCGCTTACCCCCGGCACATCGCCTTTCGGTAAATTGGCGCCGCAGGAGGATTGACGGCGTGGGGCCGCAATCGACAGGGCGGCCTAGCGATCTTGAGCTGCGGCCCGCGCGGCCGGCGGATGATCAGGCGATCCGGGACCTGACCTATGCCGCCTTCCAGAATCATCCCCACCATCGGGCGGGTGCCGCGCCGAGCGAGCATCTCATCATGGGGCAATTGCGCGATGCGGGCGCTTTGACGCTTTCGCTGGTCGCGGAGCGAGGTGGCACGGTTGTCGGCCATCTTGCGGTCTCGCCGGTGGAGATATGCGCCGCCAAGGATCAGGGAAACAGCGTGAACTGGTTCGGCCTCGGACCGGTGGCGGTATCGCCGCGCTGCCAGCGCCTTGGCATCGGCTCGGCCCTGATCCGGTGTGCCATCGAATGCCTTCGCCAGAAAAAAGCCTCCGGGCTGGTGGTGCTGGGCGAACCTCAATTTTACCGTCGCTTCGGCTTTCGGGCCGAGGCGCAGCTCAGCCTGCCGGGCATTCCACCCGCCTATTTCATGGCGCTGCCCATTGGCGGCCCATTGCCGCACGGGAACGTCAGGTATCACCCGGCCTTCGGATGACCTTCGAGGAGCGGATCGGCGCAATGAGAGGCGCCGATCGGCCTGCCGCAATTAACCCGTGCTATTGCGGTCCCGTGCGATGATTGAGGCTGTAGATATAGCCGCCGAGCAGCCCAGCGCCGGTGCCCACGCCGGCGCCAAGCGCGGTGTTGCCGCCCAAGGTACCGATCATGATGCCGGTGGCGGCGCCGGCGATGCCGCCGATGATGGTGTCTCTCTGCGCCTCGGTCATTTCCGCGCAGCCGCCGGAGAGCAGCGCTGCCATCAGTGCCAGCACGGAGAGGCGACGTTTCGCGACCGACCTGCCGGCTTTGGCAGGCTGCGGCGCGACGAAAGAAACGGGAATCAGTTCTTGCATGGCCAGGTATCCGTCAACCATTTGAATTGCGCTTCGACGGCGTCCTCGCCGGCGTATTGGGGATGGGCGTCGAGCCAGGAAACGAATTCGGCGGCGGCTTTGCCGCGGCTCGGCTCGCCCCCTTGAAAGCAGATCACCGGCTTGGCGCCAGGACCGGCCTGGCTGGCGAGGTGATAGCGGTAAGCGCCGGTGATGAAGCCTTGGCAGAACTGGGCGGCGGCCAGCGAGTCATCGTCGCGCGGCGCGGCGCGGCAGAGATCGGCCAGTTGGCGGGCTGTCTCGACCCGGAAGTCGTCGATCGTCACCGCATTTGCCGCGACCGACAGGCTGCCGAAAGCAACGCAGAGTGACAGGAGTCCGATGAAGGCGGAGCGATATGCCGCGACCCGATATGGCTTGTTTCCGGATCGGCGCGATGCCGTCCGCTTGGTGCCGGCACCCGGCTTGTCGATCATCGCTGTTCTCCTCTGCAAAACTTGGCCCTGGGTTACCGCAAGATTAGAGGGATTCGCGGCTGCCCGACTTTGACCAGGATCAAGTCGTGGCGGGCGCGTTTTCGTCTCCGCCGTCGTTTTTTACGCTCCTCTAACCATTCCGGCAGTGAACCCACCTCGCCGCTTTAGTGTTCGGGGCTCTATTGATGACGAAGTGCAGTCGAAAATGCGTTTGTGATCATGCCCGGCTATTTCGTCCTGGGTCGTCCGGCCCGGCTTCGCGCGGCTCAGCCCGATGTCGAATTCTATCGTCTGTACGGCGCCAAGCCTGATGGCGCCGTCGTTGCCCGCTATTGCGGGCGGGATGTCTGCGATGTCGTGATCGACGAATATGGACACCGCTACGTGTTCGCCGGAGTGGCGCCAAGGCTGTTCAATGGCAACTATGATGTCCGGGGGCTGAAGATCGGCGAGGTCATTCTGGAGCCAGGGCTGATCTATCAGCTCATACCGGTAAAAAGGCACGATTCCATCTGATAGAGGCGACAAGAGCCGCTGCCGCCGCGTTTCGATTTCCGTCCCCTACCCAAGCCGGTCGTGCCTTTCAGCTCCGCTCGGCCACGAAGGCGTCTGGGTTAAAAGTCCGCAGCCTTTTGACGTGGCTCAAAGTGCGCTCCCGGGCCGCGTGCCATGAATCCCATCATGCGGCGCATATATCTGCCGTAAATGCCTGTTCCAAGGCTTTTCGCGCGGCCTCATCGCCTGGAGCGCCCAGGCAAATGCCAGCGTGAATGAAAGGCGGCATGTCGGATACAAGGGAGATGGAGGCTTGAGCGACCGCAGGGGAAATATCGCGCCCGGTGCCCCTGTCATCGGCCGCATCGCGGGCGCCGAGCCGGATAAGGCGGTGACGGGCAAAGCGGCACCGGCGCGCGGCGCGCGGCGGCGCCGGCGGTTTCTGGTTCCCATTGTCATTCTGCTGACAATTGCGGCGATCGCACTCGCCGTCTATCTGCCGGCACCGCGTATCTCCGTTTACCAGGTCACCCGGCACGATCTCATCCAGACCATCGTCGCCTCGGGCCATATCGAGACGCCATATCGGGTGAATATCGGCAGCCAGATCACGGGGATCGTATCGGAGGTTCCAGTTGAGGAGGGGCAGGCGGTCAAGGCGGGCGACGTTCTCGTTCGCCTCGATGACCATGAATATGCCAGCGCCGTGATGCAGGCCAAGGCGGCGGTCGCGCAGGCGGAAGCGAAGCTGCGCCAGATTCGCGAGGTATTGCTGCCCTCGGCGGAACAGACGCTGAAGCAGGCAGAGGCGACGGTGGCAAATGCCCGTTCCAGCTACGCCCGAGCGGTCAAGCTGCTGACTGACGGCTACACGACCCAGGCCGATTATGATGTGATCCGCCGCGACCGCGACATTGCCGAGCTTATCATGCGCAACGCCGCCCTCCAGGTGGCGACGAACCGCCCGGGTGGCAGCGATTATGTGATGGCGGAGACGCAACTGACACAAGCCCATGCCAATCTCGACAATGCCCAGGCAAAGGAGAGCTATACGACCATCACCGCGCCGACAGATGGGCGCTTGATCACGCGGAACGTGGAACGCGGCAATGTCGTCAAGCCGACAGATACACTGATGATTCTGGCGCCGACCGGCGAAATCCGCATCGATCTGCAGATCGACGAGCGCGATCTGGGTATGCTGCGCATTGGCCAGAAGGCCCTCGCCTCGGCGGACGCCTATCCCAACCAGATTTTCGAGGCTGAAGTTGCCTATATCAATCCGGGCGTCGATATCCAGCAGGCTTCGGTCCTGGTGAAGCTGCGCGTGCTGTCGCCGCCCGCCTACCTGGTTCAGGATATGACCGTCTCCGCCGATATCGAGACGGGGCGGCGTCACGCCGCTCTGGTTCTGCCGGTGGTCGCCGTGCATGAGGTTAAAAGCGCCGCTCCTTGGGTCCTGGCGGCGGAGCAGGGAAGGCTGGTCCGACGCAAGGTGACCATTGGCATGCAGGCGGATGATCTTGTTGAAATTACCGGCGGTCTTGAGGAGGGTGCACTGGTTGTCCCGGCAAGTGACGCGAGCAGGGCGGAGGGCGATAGGGTCCGGCCGGCGGTCATTCCATCCTCGGCCAACTATTCTCCGGCTCGTGAGGGGTGATGCGCCGCTTCCTGCCCTTCGAATGGATCCTGGCTACGCGCTTCCTGGGTGAAGGGATCATGCAGACGCTGCTGATCATCACCGGTGTCTCGGTTGGCGTCAGCGTCATCGTCTTCATGTCGGCGCTTCTGACCGGCCTGCAAACGAGCTTTCTTTCTCGGATCTTTGCCTCCCAGGCGCAGGTCGTCCTGGAGCCGCCCGACGAAATTGCCCGTCCCTTGCGTCACGATGACAAAGCTCTGATTCTGACCGTCAAGGTGATGCCCAGCCAACGCCTGCGCTCGATCGATCAATGGCAGAAGGTATCCGCCCTGGTGCAACGGTTGCCCGGGGTCCTGGTGACCTCGCCCATGGCCTCGGCGGCCGCCTTTGCGACGCGGGGGGAAGTCAACAAATCGATTTCGCTGATGGGCATCGAGCCGGACCGCTTCTACAAGATCGTCGATCTGCCGGGGAAGCTGGTGCGCGGCTCGCCCTGGCTGGAAGTTCAGGACATCCTGATCGGCACGCAGCTCGGGATCGACCTCGGCGTCGATATCGGTGACAAGCTTCGGGTGACGACCGGAACAGGCGCCAGTCAGGTCTTCACGATCCGCGGGATTTTCGATCTCGGCAACAAGGGTGCCAACCAGCGCAATACCTATGTCATGTTACATACGGCGCAGCCGATGATCGGCCTGATCGATGGCGTCACCAGCATCGATGTGACGATGCGGGATGTCTATCAGGCCGAAGAGCTGGCCCAGTATATCGCCGCCTTTACGGGCATCAAGGCGGAGAGCTGGATCAAGACCAATGCGGACTTCTTCAGCGTGATCAGTTCGCAAAATATCTCCAACACAGCGATCCGGCTGTTCGTCGGTCTTTCCGTCATCTTCGGCATTTCGAGCGTGCTGGTTGTGTCGGTGGTACAGAAGTCACGCGAGATCGGCATCCTGCGCGCCATGGGCGCTTCGCGTTCGCAGATCCTGCGCCTGTTCCTGCTGCAGGGCGCCATTGTCGGTTTCCTTGGGTCGTTGATTGGCTCGGGCTTTGCCTATTTCATCCTCGATTTCTGGCAGGCCTATGCGCGCCGGCCGGACGGAACGCCGTTATTCACCGCCGAGATCGACACCAATCTCGTGGTTGCGACCGCACTGATCGCGACCCTCAGTGGCGTGCTGGCGGCCTTGCTGCCCGCCTCGCGGGCGGCGCGGCTCGAACCCGTGGTGGCGATCCGTGGCTGATCCCGTTCTGTCGCTGGTGGATATACGGAAGTCGTACAATATCGGCACGCCGGTCGAAACGGAGGTTCTGCACGGCATCGATCTTGTTGTCGCGCCGGGAGAGTTCTGCGCTCTGATCGGGCCGTCGGGGTCTGGCAAAAGCACGCTGCTCAATATCATCGGCTTGCTTGACCGCGCCACCGCCGGGCGGTTGACGATCGCCGGATATGAATCGGGCGAGCTGGAAGATACCGAGCTGACCCGCTTGCGGGGCCGCAGCATCGGTTTCGTTTTCCAGTATCATCACCTCCTCAATGCCTTCACTGCACTGGAGAATGTGATGATGCCGATGCTGGTCGAGCGGGGCTTTCCCAGCGGCGAGATGGAGCAGCGCGCAACGGCCTTGCTGGAGAAGGTGGGATTGGCCAAGTGGAAGGACAACAAGGCGAATAACCTGTCCGGCGGCCAGCAGCAGCGCGTGGCGATCGCCCGGGCGCTCGCCATGAATCCGGCGCTGGTTTTGGCGGATGAGCCGACCGGCAACCTGGATACCGCCTCGGCTGACGCCGTCTTTGCGCTGATGCAGCAGGTCAATCGCGACTATGGCACGACCTTCGTCATGGTCACCCATAACACCAGCCTTGCCGAACGCTGCCAGCGGGTCTTCGAAGTGGTCGACGGGCGTCTCACCGCCGACCGGCGCGGCCTCCATCAATAGCGCATTGGAAGCATGATATTTCGCATTCCGTGAGAAGAAGCGGCCGGTGGCAGTGCCCCGGCCGCTTTTCGTCAATCTGCATTGCCTCGGCGATTATGCGTCGAGCCAGACGAATTCGGCGATGCGGCCGTTATAGAGGCTGTCGATGCCGCCGGTCTTGTAGCCCTTGACCTGGGTGCTGCGGGCCTCCAGTTCATCGGCAAAGACGGGAATGACGGCGCCGCCATTCTCGTGCAGCAGGCGCTGCGCTTCCCAGATATAGGATTTGCGCTTGGCGGTATCGATCTCGGCGGCGGCATCGATGAGCAGCTTATCGAACTTCTCGTCATGCCAGGCGGTTTCGTTCCAGGGCGCATCGGAACGATAGGCGACGCTGAGGATCTGCAGGGCGGTCGAACGGCCCTGCCAGTAGGAACCGGTGAAGGGTCGCTTCAGCCAGACATTCGACCAGAAGCCGTCAGCCGGCTCGCGATGCAGGTCGAACTTGATGCCGGCCTTGGCAGCTGAAGCCTGATAGAGTTCGGCGGCGTTGACGGCGCCCTCATAGGTCGTATCGGAAGCGCTGAGCGGCAGCGCGGCGCCGAGATTGGCCTTCTTGGCATAGAACTTCGCCTTGTCGAGATCGAAGGCGGTCTGCTGCAGCTCGGTATTGAAGAAGGGGTCGCTCTTTGGCACCGGATGGTCATTGCCGACCGAGCCATATCCGTTGAAGAGGGTCTTCAGGATCTGCTCGCGGTCGATCGCATGCTTCAAGGCAAGGCGCAGATTGGCGTCGCTGAAGGGGGCAGTATCCAGCCGGGCCGCGAAAATCGCATGCCAGCCGGTCGGGCCGGTTTCGACCCCGACATTCGGGCTCTGCTTCAGGAGGTCGACGGTCCGCCGGTCGGCACGGTTGATGATATCGACCTGTCCGGCGATCAGCGCGTTGGTGCGGGCGGCACCATCGGCGATGAATGTCACCTCCACGGAATCGACGAAGGCGCGGTCCGAGCGCCAGAAATTGGCGTTGCGGTTGGCGCGGAAGCTGACGCCGGGCGTGAAGCTGTCAAAGACGAAGGGGCCGGTGCCGACCGGTTTCGCCCAGTCGGTGAAGCCGTTCGGCACCACCTTGAAGTGGAAGTCGCCCAGCAGGTTGATCAGTTCGGAATCGCCGCGGGTGAGGGTGATGGCGATCTGCTGGTCAGAGAGCTTGCGGATGTCGCTGATATGCTTGGTCTGTCCGACCACGCCGGATTTCGAGTCACCGCGATGCAGGTTCAGCGAATAGATGATGTCGTCGACGTCCAGGGTCTTGCCGTTGTGGAAGGTGACGCCCTTGCGGAGATTGAGCACCCATTCCTTGGCGCCGGCTTTCACTTCCCAGCTCTCGATGACGCCCGGCAGCAGGTTATGGTGTTCGTCAAATTCGACCAGACTGCTGAAGACCTGCGCGCCCAGGGTGATGACGCCGATATCGGCATAGGTCCTGGGATCGAGGCTGTCGGTCGTGCTGGCGCCGCCGATGCCGATGCGCAGATTGCCGCCGCGCTTCGGCGTATCGGCATAAGCCGGCGCGGGGCCGATCAGATTCGTGGCTGCAGCGGCCAGTCCCAGCGCAGTGGCACCGGCAAAGAAATCGCGGCGAGACAGACGGCCTGCCGTGAAGGCGCGGCGCAGGTCGTTGAAGCTGGTCATGATACTCTACTCCGATTGTAGGGATTACCGTGGCCGCAAACTGCCTGTGCGGCCACGGATTAACAATCGAGAAGAATTTAGGTGCCGAGCGCGAAAAACTCGCTGGCCATCGCAGGCCACGGCAGCCGGCCGAGCTACTTCTTCTTGCTGAGTTTCTTCAGTTTTTTCTTCAATTTGCGGTCCGAGGCGGCCTTGGCTTCCGGCGAGGGGCCACGGCGGTCACGGCCGGCGGGCTTGTCACCTGCCGACTTGTCGCGCTTGTGACGGTCGGGACGCGCGCCAGTGCTGTCGGCACGCTTGGCGTGGTGAGGCTTGGCCGCCCGCTCCGCCGTCACATGCTCGCCGGCGGCGCGATTCTCGCCGTCATGGCGCGGACGATCCGCGCGCCGTTCGCCGCGATCTTTCCAGGGCCGGTCGGCGCGTTCTTCCCGCGTCTGGTGCGGGCGGGCGGGACGAGCGCCTTCAGCGGGCGGATGATCGGCAGGGGAGCGGTTGCGCTTCGGATAACCGGTCTTTTCGCGGCGTGGCCCCTGGTCGTCATCGCGACGCGGTCCTTTGGACCATTTGCGGTCGCGCTCCGCTCCGTCGGCCGGCTGCGACCCGTCATGCGGCGAGATGCGGACGTCGTTGTCGGGGGTCTGCTGGATCGCGGCGGCAAAACCTTCCGCGGCATCCTTGGCGATTTCGACGATGGTCTCGCGGTCGAAGATGCGGATGGCGCCGATCTCCTGCTTGGTGATCTTGCCGCGGCGGCACAGCATGGGGAGGATCCATTTCGGATCCGCGTTGGCGTTGCGCCCGGCGCTGAGGCGGAACTGAACCATGTTCTCGCCACCGCGGAATTCGCGGGGTACCCGCGGTTCCCGCGGCTCGCGGCTGTCGCGGCGATCGCCACGCTCGTAACCTTCGCCACGCGGCTTGCGATCGCCCCGTTCCTCACGCATGGGTGCGATGAACAATTCTTCGGGTTCCGGCAGGCGGGCGCGGTAGAGCCGGGCGAGGGCGACGGCGATCTGCTCCGCACTGCGTCCGTTCAGCAGCGTCTGGGCCAGGGCCGTATCTTCTTCGGTTGCCGCCTCGGTCAGGATGGGATCGGCCAGCAGTCGCTCCTGGTCACGTGCGCGGATGGCTTCCGGCAGGGGCGGATCTTCCCAGGTCGCCGTTACATTGGCGGCATAGAGCATGCTTTCGACCCGGCGCCGGCGCGGATGCGGGACCAGCAGGGCGCAAACGCCCTTGCGGCCGGCGCGGCCGGTGCGGCCACTGCGATGCAGCAGGGTTTCTTTGTTGTTGGGGATCTCGGCATGGATGACCAGCCCGAGATTTGGCAGATCGATGCCGCGTGCCGCCACGTCGGTGGCGACGCAGACCCGTGCATGACCGTCGCGCAAAGCTTGCAGCGCATGGCTGCGCTCGCTTTGGCTGAGTTCGCCCGACAGGGATACCACGTCGAAACCGCGTTCCAGCAGGCTGCCATGCAGGCGCCGGACCGACTCACGCGTATGGCAGAAGATGATGGCGGCGCGCGGTTCGATGAAGCGCAGCACGTTGACCACGGCATGTTCGATGTCGCGCGGACCGACGCGAATGGCGCGGTATTCGATGTCGCCATGCGCCTCGTTCTGCTTCAGCGTGTTGATGCGCAGAGCGTCGCGCTGATACTGCTTGGCCAGATTGGCGATCTCCTTGGCGATGGTCGCCGAGAAGAGCAGGGTGCGACGTTCCGGCGGCGTGGCGTCGAGAATGAATTCGAGATCTTCGCTGAAACCGAGATCCAGCATCTCATCGGCTTCGTCGAGCACGACGACACGCAATTCCGACGTATCGATCTGCCGGCGCTCCAGATGGTCGCGCAGGCGGCCTGGCGTACAGACCACGATATGGCAGCCGGCTTCCAGGGCGCGCGCCTCGCGCCTCGCGTCCATGCCGCCGACGCAGGAGACGATGCGGGCGCCGGCCGGGGCATAGAGCCAGCTCAATTCGCCATGCACCTGCATTGCCAGCTCGCGGGTGGGGGCGATGATCAAGGCCAGCGGCGCGCCGGCGCGGGGAAAACGCTCGGCATCGCCGAGGATGGTTTCGGCAAAGGCGAGACCGAAAGCGACGGTCTTGCCGGAGCCGGTCTGGGCCGAGACCAGGAGATCGCGGCCGGCGGCTTCGGGTTGCAGAACCGCTTCCTGGACCGGGGTCGGCTCCAGATAGTTGCGCTCGGCAAGGGCGCGGTCGAGGGCCGGATGAATCGCTGGAAAGGGCATAACGGGTCAATCTGTCAGAAACGGGATCGCTTGCCTGCCGCGGTCGACCGTGTCGGGATCAGCAGGGGCACGCCCGTCCGGGCGCGCGGCGAAAGGCGCTTGATACAGGATCGCGGGGCAAAGTGCCAACAATCATATACCGCTTGCCCCGGTTTCGGTCTGGAACAGCAAAAATGCCAAGATTGCCGTGCCATATTGGTTAATACGTCCCGATCCTACGCCTCGGCCGGTTGCAGCAGGTCCCAGCGATTGCCGTAACGATCCTCGAAGACAGCGACGCTGCCATAGGCTTCCTGGCGCGGTTCTTCGCAAAACCGGACCCCGCGTGCCAGATAGGTCCGGTAGTCGCGCCAGAAATCGTCGGTCTGGAGGATTAGAAAGACCCGCCCGCCGGTCTGGTTGCCGATACGGCTGGCCTGTTCGGGCGTCACGGCTTTTGCCAGCAGCAGGCGGGTTTCCCGGGCCCCCGGCGGCGACACCGTAACCCAGCGTTTGCCGTCCCCCATAGCGGTGTCTTCAAGCAGGACGAAGCCCAGTACCGCCGTGTAATAGGCGATCGCCTCGTCGTAATCCGGGATGAGCAGTGCGAGCGTGCTGATGAACTGGGACATCGAAAGCTCCGGCGATAGCGGGATATCAAATGAAGACGCCGAAAGGGCTTCTGTCAAAGCATACGGCTTTCGAATCCTAGGCCGATATCGGCGGTGGCTTCTCCCAGGATCAGGCCGCCATAGATGAGATTTGGCAAGACGGGAAAGGCAACGCCTTCGACGAAGCGGGGCACCTTGTCGCCGATCTGTACCACCTGGCGCATCCAGAGCGGCTGGCGGATCGCATAACACCGACGCAGGCCTTCAAGCACCTCCGAGCTGCGCGGGCCATGCAGGAATTCTTCCATGTAGTGCCCGCGGACGCTCCGGCCAAAAGCGGCGTCCAAGGCGGTGCCGACTAGTCGGATACGCAAGTAGGCCGCCGAAGCCGCTTGCGCCTCGACTTCGAGAATAAAGAAATGCGGCAGCAGGTCAGCGCCGATATCGAGCGGGTCTATATGATGACGCTCGTGCCTGGCGAGCAGGTAATCGGCAATGCGGCGCAGCTTTCGGTCCATACCAGCGGAACCCTTGCATCAGGATCGCGTCGAGGTGCGCCCATGCTGAGTCGAGCCGAGCCTCCCTTTGGATAGATATTCGGTTCTAACTAACAAGAGATCGTTAAGAGCGCCGGCAAAGTGATCATTCGCCGCTGCAAAACTCGACCGGCTCCGAAGGCGGCGAGGCGGCTCAGAGATCCGCGAAAGCGTCAATCGCCGATCGGTCGTAGCCCTTGCTGGCGACCAGCAACTGCTTCGAATAGGGATGGGTCAGCTTGCCGGCGCCGAGATCGGCGGCCTTGGCCTGCTCGACGATCTCGCCCTTGCGCATCAAGGCCAGGCGCTCGCACATCTGGCCGACCACGGCGAGGTCGTGGCTGACGAGAATATAGGTGAGGCCGAATTCCCGGCGCAGATCGCTCAGCAGATTGAGGATCTCGGCCTGGATCGAGACATCGAGCGCCGAGGTCGGCTCGTCCAGCAGCACCACCTGCGGACGCAGGATCAGCGCGCGGGCGATGGCGACGCGCTGGCGCTGGCCGCCGGAAAGCTGATGCGGATAGCGGAAACGGAAGGCGTGGCCGAGCTGCACCTGATCGAGCATCTTGGTCACCCGGTCCTCGACATCGCCAATGCCATGGATGATCAAGGGTTCGGAGAGAATCCGGTCGATCGTATGCTTGGGATGCAGCGAGCCATAGGGATCCTGGAACACCATTTGGATCTGCTTGTAGAAATCACGGTCGCGCTTGGCGCGGAAATCGCGGCCATCGACAGTGATCCGCCCCTTCCAGTCGGGGTTGAGGCCGGCGAGGACGCGCAGAACGGTGGACTTGCCGGAACCGCTTTCGCCGACCAGGCCGAAGCTCTCGCCCTTATCGACTTGAAAACTCACCTTCTTGAGCGCATGCACCTGCCGCTTGCCGGTGCCGAAGGTGACTTCTAGGTCCTGTACGTCGATCATATCGGTCATCGGTCGGCTCGCACGGCGATCGGCTCTTTCCAGGCGGGATCACGCTTCAGGGTCGGCAGGAGGGGAACGGGGTTTCCCAGTTCCGGCAGGCAGGCCAGCAGGCCCTTGGTATAGGGATGCCGGGCAGCGGTGAGATGGTGGGCGTCGAGCTCCTCCATCACCTGGCCGGCATACATGACGAGGACCCGGTCACAGAACGAGGCGACGAGGTTGAGATCGTGGCTGATGAAGATCAGGCCCATATCCCGGGTCTTCACCAGGTCATCGAGGATGGCGAGGACCTGCAGCCGCACGGTGACGTCGAGCGCCGATGTCGGCTCGTCGGCGATCAGCAATTCCGGTTCGGTGATCAGCATCATGGCGATCATCGCCCGCTGGCCCATGCCGCCGCTGAGCTCATGCGGCCAGGCGCGATAGACCCGTTCCGGGTCGCGAATCTTGACGGCGCTGAGCATTTCCAACGCGCGGGCCTTGGCGTTCTTGCCGCCGAAACCGTCGCGAACGGCCTCCAGCAACTGGTCGCCGATCCGCATTACCGGGTTCAAGGAATATTTCGGGTCCTGCATGATCATGGCGATGCGCTTGCCACGGATCTTGCGCCAGTGCGCGGCATCGAGGCCGAGCAGGTTCTCGCCCTGGAATTCCAACCGGTCGGCCGTCACCTGGCCCGGGCTAAGGCCGAGAATGGCGCGCACCGATTGCGACTTCCCCGAACCGCTTTCGCCGACGATCGCCAGCTTCTCGCGACCCATGGTGAAGGACATGTCGCGCACCACGTGGGAAATGCCGGTGGGCGTCTTGAAACGGATGTTGAGGTTTTCGACCTGTAGCAGAGGCGTTGCGTGCGTGCTCTTGTTCATCGTCGCCTCACTGCTCGCGCGGGTCGAGGACATCGCGCAGCCCGTCGCCGATCAGATTGAAACCCAAACTGACGACGAAGATGGCGATGCCGGGGAAGGTGGAAATCCACCACTGGTCCAGCAGATGCTCGCGGCCGCTGGAAACCATGGCGCCCCATTCCGGCTGTGGCGGCTGGGCACCAAGACCGAGGAATCCGAGGCCGGCGGCGGTCAGGATGATGCCGGCCATGTCGAGCGAGACCCGGACGATCAGCGAGGACATGCACATCGGCATGATCTGGCCAAGGACGATGCGCAGCGGCGAGGCGCCCATCATGCGCGCCGCCGCGACGTAATCCGAATTGCGGACCGCCAGCGTCTCGGCGCGGGCGATACGGGCATAAGGCGGCCAGACGGTCAGGGAAATCGCCAGCACCGCATTCTCGATGCCGGGCCCCAGCGCCGCGGCGAAGGCCAGCGCCAGGATGAGACGCGGAAAGGCCATGAAGATATCGGTGATGCGGATCAGCACCGCCTCCACCCAGCCGCCGGCATAGCCGGCAACGGTGCCGATGATGAGACCGATCGGCGCCGCGGTGATCGAGGTCAGGAAGACAATCATCAAGGTCACGCGCGAACCGTAGACGATGCGGCTCCACAGATCGCGCCCCTGCTGGTCGGTGCCGAGCAGATAGTCGTTATTGGGCGGCAGCAGGCGTTGCTCCAGATTGCCGGCCAGGGGATCGTGGCTGCAGAGCAGCGGCGCGAAGATCGCCATCAGCACGAGAATGACGAAGATGATGAGGCCGGCCATGGCCAGCGGATTGCGGGCAAAGCTGCGCCAGCCGAGATAGGCGCGCCCAAGGCGCGCCTGCAGGCGCGAATGCGGCGTGTCGGTCGTCAGCCAATGCCGCCAGCCGGTCGTCCTCGTGTCGGAATAGGTGAAGGTCATGATGAGCGACTCCCGGTCAGGTCATCGGGCGCGCGGATCGAGCACGCGATAAGCGAGGTCGGTCAGCATATTGATGAAGATGAAAACGGTGCCGACCACCAGCGTGCCGCCCAGCACCGCCGTCATGTCGACCGAGAAAAGCGAATTGGTGATGTAGAGGCCGAGCCCGTTCCACACGAAGACCGTCTCGGTCAGCACCGAACCTTCCAGCAGCGTCGCATAGGAGAGCACGATCACCGTCAGCAGCGGCACCAGGATATTGCCCATGGCATGGCGCCAGACGATCTTCCATTCGGCGACGCCCTTGACGCGCGCCGTGAGGATATATTCCTGGCGGAGCTGCCCCAGCATCAGCGAGCGGGTCATGCGGCTGATGTAAGCGAGCGAGAAATAGCCGAGGATCGAGGCCGGCAGGATGAGATGCATCACTGCATTGGTGAAGAGTTCCATGTCGCCGGTCAGGAAGCTATCGACCAGCATGATGCCGGTGACGTAATCGACCGAATCCTCGAAGCCGAAATCGATTCGCCCCGGACCCGGCAGCCAGCCGAGCTTGGCGTAGAACAGCAGCAGGCCCATCAGGCCCAGCCAGAAGACCGGCACCGAATAGCCGAACAGGCCGACGAAGCGGATGATGTGATCCTGCCAGCGGTCCTTGTGCACGGCGGCCCAGACACCGGCGGGCACCCCGATGATGACACCGATCACCGTGCCGGCCGTCGCCAGTTCCAGCGTTGCCGGGAAGACATGGGTGATGTCTTCCAGCACCGGATGGCCGGTGCGCAGCGACATGCCGAGGTCGCCCTGCAACACGTGGCTGAGATAGATCCAGAACTGCTGGTAGAGCGGCAGGTCGAGACCTAGTGCCAAGCGCGCCTTGGCATAGACCTCTGCCGGCGCGTGATCGCCGACCACCGCCAAAGTCGGATCTACCGGCAGGACCCGGGCAATCACGAAGGTGATGATGAGAAGGCCAAGCAGCGTGCTCAGCACCGAAACGACGACGCGCAGTGCCGCCTTCATGCGTACATTCCAATTGGCAGAGAAGAGGTGATCATTGGACGGCTAATAGCCGATTGGCGCCGGGCGGCCAATATTTTGTTGGGCGCGCTCTGGCGACCGGCGGAGCGAGCCGTACCATGAAACCGCGTGCTCCAAAAAAGCACCGCCGGACCGAAGCCCGGCGGTGCGACTTTGTGCAGTTCGTTCGTCATCGAGCGATTAGGCAAAAAGACCCAATCACTCCTTGACGACGTCCTTGTAGAGGTCGAGATCGAAGCTCGGGCCCATGATGAAGCCCTTGACCTTCTTGCTGACGCCAGCCGTTTCGATCTGCTGGAACATCACCACGAAGGGGCCGTCATCCAGCACCTTCTGCTGGATGTCGCCATACATAGCGGCGCGCTTCGCGCTGTCCAGCTCGTCGCGGGCGGCATAGACCTCCTTGGTCAGATCAGGGATGTCCCAGGCATTGCGCCAGGCCAGCAGCTTATGCGTCGACTGGTCGGAATTGTCGGCATTGGTCGCATAGCCTTCCGCGTTGGAATGCGGATCCTGATAATCCGAGCCCCAGACGCCGATATAGATATCGTGTTGGCGGGCGCGGTACTTGGTCAGGGTCTGCTTGTTGTCCGCCGGCTTGATCTCCAGCTTGACGCCGGCCTTGGCCCAGGTCGACTGGATCGACTGCGCCAGTTCCATGGTCTCGGTCTTGTTGGTGGTGTCCATGGTGACGCTGAAGCCGTCAGCGAGACCGGCCTGCTTCAGCAGCTCCTTGGCCTTGTCGACATCCAGCTTATAGGGCATGGCGTCGGAAGCGCCGAGCTGGCCGTCCGGCAGGATGGTCTGGTGCGGCTTGTAGACGCCCTTGAACAGGGTGCTGGCGATGCCGTCATAATCGACCAGATATTTCAGCGCCTTCCGTACTTCCGGCTTGGCCAGGTACTGGTTCTTCTGGTTGAGACCGAGATAGAGCAGCGTCGCCTTGGCGGCGGATTGCAGATAGACGTTCTTGTCGCTCTGCAAGGCGGCCAATTGATCGCCGGTCACATTGCGCGCGATATCGACATCGCCCTTCTGCAGCAGCAGCTGCTGCGAAGCGCTTTCCGTCACGTTCTTGATGAGGACGCGCTTGATCTTCGGCTGGCCGCCCCAGTAGTGCGGGTTGGTGGTCAGGCTCAGCGATTCATTTGGCTTCCATTCCTTCAGGAAGAAGGGGCCGGAACCGGCATAATTGGTCTTCAGCCAGGCATTGCCAAGGTCGCCGTCCTTTTCATGCGACATCACCAGCTTCTTGTCGACGATCGAGCTGGTATAGGTGATGCAGTTCAGGAAGAAGGTTGGGGCATAGACCTTGTCGAGTTCGACTTCCAGGGTATCCGCGTCTTTGGCGCGAATCATCTTGGTCGCATTGTCCTTGGTCAGGCCGAACTGGTTCATGATGAAGGCCGGGTTCTTGTCCAGCATCACATAACGCTGCAGCGAGAAGGCGGCGTCTTCAGCCGTCAGCGGATTGCCGGACTGGAACTTGATGCCCTTGCGGATCTTGAAAATGAAGGTCTTGCCGTCCTGGCTGACCGACCAGCTTTCCGCAGCCTTGTTGAGAATCTTTGAGGTGTCGCTGGGGTCGAGGGCCACCAGACGGTCATAGGCGTTGGCCTGGTATTCCGAACTGGAGATCTCGTAGATCTCGGCCGGATCGAGCGAGATGATATCGTCGATCACATAGGCCATCACCAACGTATCTTTCGGCGTCGCGGCATAAGCGCCAGCGCCGGCGGCGATCGTCAGCATCAAAGCGGCGACGGTCGTTCTCAGCAGCGGTTTCATTTTCAAGCTCCCGGTTTGCCGTCAGTCCCCTTCGCGACGGCAGGCGAGCCAGCCTCGGCCGAGGCGGCGGTGGTGACGCTAACACGGTTCTGTCACATACGTAAATAATCTTGACCGCCTGGTTAAACGGCGCGAAAAGCGTGGAATTTCGCGCCAAATGTGGCCGGCGAAAGGCTTGTCAGGTCATTGCCTGTCGCGGAAAATCGCGGCCCTCTGCCCGAGCGCGGCAAGGGGGAATTGCCGCGCGATCGCCACCGGCCGGTTTCGCTTTACCGGCGGGCCCATTACGATCGGCTTCATGAGCAAACGCCGAATCGCCTATGTGACCCTGCTGCTGCTTCTGACCCTTGCGGCCTATGAGACGCGGCGCTGGTTGACGGTCGATGCAGGCCTGTCGGGGGATGACCGGGCTCTGATCGCGAAATCCTGTGCGCAGAAAGCATCCGATGCGCCGCGCTTATTGCCTGCCGATGACACCGTCGATAAGCGGGTCTCGGAACGGTACGGCGAGGTCTGCCGCACTCTGACGCCGGACACGCACCTGCATTTCGGCGTCGGCATCAAAGTCTATCAATGCCGGATCTGGATTCCCCGCGTGACCGACAGCGCGGAGGGCGAGCGACAAATGAAGGCGCTCGCCACTTTCTTCGGCCGCCGTGAATTCGATCTCGCGACCTATCCGCGCAAGGCCGGCACGGACGCGACCGTGCTGCTGGTGACAGATGACGGCGAAGACGTCGCCGCCATCGGCAGCCGCGCCGATCTGCAGGCGGCTCAGGTGCAGGTCAAGGATCTGCAGGGCGCGGCAGAGCTTATCTTCTTGTTGAACGACACCGGGCGCCTGGCAGGGCCGCCGGCGCTTTGTGGCCTGGGGATCAGTGGCGATGCGCAAGGCTGGACGCTGAGCGATGTGAAGGTGCCGGAAAACTGTGCAGCGCCCTGGTGGCGGAGCTATCGTATCGAGCGGGATGGTACGCTTCAGGTTCTCTCCAGCGTCAAACGGTGGTGGCGCTTCGACAATGCGATCTGCAGTGACTGAGGAAGCATATGGCGGAAGAAACGATGGTGTTGCGCAGCCCGCGCCTCATCCTGCGGCCATGGCGTGACAGTGACCTGCCGGCGATCGCACGGCTGAATGCCGATCCGCGCGTGATGGAGTTTTTGCCAAACTGCCTCGACCGTGCGGCCAGCGACGCGATGGTGACGCGGATGCAGGCGGCGATCGAAACCCAGGGATTCGGTTTCTGGGCGGTGGAAGCGCCGGGCACGGCGGATTTCATCGGCTTCGTCGGTCTGAACCGGCCAAGCTTCGCAGCGGCCTTCATGCCTTGTGTCGAGATCGGTTGGCGTCTCGCTCATGACTTCTGGGGGCGGGGTTACGCCACGGAGGCTGCGCGGGCGGCCTTGCGCTACGGCTTCGGCGATCTGGGCCTTGCTGAGATCGTCTCTTTCACCGCTGTCATCAACCTGCGGTCCCAGCGCGTCATGCAGCGCCTCGGAATGCAGCACTACCGCGCGGAGGATTTCGATCATCCCGCCTTGCCGGAAGGTCACCGGCTGCGCCGCCATGTCCTTTATCGGATGACGCGGATGCGATGGTCGCAGATGGAGACGCGAGGAGCGTGATTGACTGAGGCGGATGACGCGTTTCATCCGCTGGCCAGTCCGGCCGCGCCGGTTCAGGATCAAGTCAGGCGCGTGATCCAATCCTGCAATTGCGGGTAGGTTGATAACAAAGCGGCTCGCTCGGCCATTTCGAAATCGGCGAAATCGAAGCCCGGTGACACGGTGCAGCCAACCAAACTGAAACGGCTGCCGGCGGCCGGGCAGGCGCCGAACCAGCGGCCGGCCGGAACCACGTGCTGCAGCACCTGGCCGGCGGCTATATCACTGCCGAGCAATGTCGCTGAAATGTCGCCGGCCTCGGTTATCTCCACCACCTGGAGCGGATCACCCTGGTAGAAATGCCAGATTTCGTCGGAACGGATGCGGTGAAACCGAGAACGGTCGCCTGCCGTCAGGAGATAGTAGATCGCGGTGCTCGCATGGCGCATCCCGGTGAATTGCGGCAACAACGCCTGCGCGCCGAGCTGGAACGCGGCGCGATAGGTCTCCCGGAAAAAGCCGCCCTCGGGATGCGGGACCAGGCTGAGACGCTCGATGAGGTCTTGTGCCTGTGCAGGCGGTTGGTTCCGGGCGGGTGTGGTCATGGCTCCGGTTTCTCCGAGGTGGCCTATCTTCCATATTTGGAGCGGCGCCGTCGAAAAGCAATCTAGCGCAAATAGATGTCGACGTAATCCGCCGCCTGGTCGCAGGGATTGTCGATCTGCTGCAGGCGCCAGTATTTGCGGTTGCCCTTCTTGGCGAAGATGAAATCGCCCTCGCGGAGGCAGTCCTGCCCCTGGTTGATATAACTGACATTGGTGACGATTTTGCCGGTGAAGGCGAAACTTGTGGCATCGATTGCCGTCACCACGCCGTCAAGGGTGACATGGCCTTCCTTGGCGTCCTGGCGGCCGGCGAGGCGCCAGGTTCCGTTATCATCGCGAATCTCGACCTGTCCGGCATCGCGGAGCGTACCGGAACCCAGCCATTGCAGGGTCAGCGCGTGTTTGCCAAGCAGCTGCCGGGCCATGGCCTTGTCGCCGACTTGCGGTTCGGCGCGCAAGGGCAAGGGTGACAGCATCTGCAGGCCGACCAGCAGCAGGATGGCGGCCGATTGCAGAAACATCGAAAAGCGAGGTGCTGGCCGGGGCAGGGAGCAATGCATGATCTGTTTGCGTCAGTCGTTTGCGGCCGTGCCGTATTGGCGTTCCAACTTGGCAAGGCGCCACTGGATCTGCTGCATGTCGGCTGCAAGCTCGTCGACCATTTCACGCAGTTGCAGGATGATCGGTATCAGTTCGTCTTGGTCGGAAATCGGAACCGGTGGCACGCTGGTCCTCATTGTCGCGAAATCGCCCCGCGACTCACTATAGACGAATCGCCAAACGCTGTCAGGTGATTGCCTTTGCCGGGTGATTTTTCGGCATTCGACGGCCGATCAGGCCTTCATTCTGAAAGCCGGACGCAGCCTTGCGAAGTCCTCGGCAGGCAACGGCCTGGAAATATGGAAACCTTGCGCATAGTCGCAGCCCTTTGTCTTCAGTGCGGCCAGTACATCCCCGCTCTCCACGCCCTCCGCAACCGTCCGCAATTTCAGATTGCGGGCCATGCCGATGATGGTATCGACGATGACATTGCTGCTTTCTGTCTTGAGCAGAGTCTGAATGAAGCTGATATCGATCTTCAATTCGGAAAAGGGCAGCTTCTGCAGTTGCACCAGGGATGAATAGCCGACCCCGAAATCGTCGATTGACAGATGAAAGCCTTTCAGGCGCAGGCGGGTGAGGACGTCCAGCAATTTGATGCCGTCCTGCATGGCGGCTGTTTCGGTGAGTTCAAAGGTCACGCGGTCGGGCGGCAGGCCGGCGCGCGCGCAGATCGTCTCCACCCAGTCCGGCAGATCATAGCCGTAGGTCGCGGCAGCGGAGAGATTGATGGCGATGGAAATATCATAGCCGTCGGCGCGCCATTCGCCCGCTTGGGCGATTGCCGTCGAGATGGTCCAGCGGGTGAGGGGCGTGATGATCCCGCTCCGCTCCGCCAGCGGGATGAAGGTAGCGGGCGGAACGGCGCCCAGCTTGGGATGGCCCCAGCGGGCCAATGCTTCCGCGCCGATGATGGCCTCGCTCTGCAGATCGAGTTTGGCCTGGTAGTGAAGCGAGAGGCCATTTCCTTCGATGGCACTCAGCAGTTCCGCCTTGTCCGGCTGCCGCGTCGCCGGGTTGAGGCGGCGGAGAATCTGGCGCAGTTCTTCAAGCCGCATCGGCTTTTGCAGGAAGCCTTCCATGCGCATGCCGCGTGCCAGGCCGAGAAACATCGCGGATTCGAGAACCTTGGTATCGCTGCCGCTGATGAGAAGGATCTGCCCGGAAAGGCCAAGACCGGAGAGCTCGCGCAACAGTTCGACACCGTCCATGCCCGGTATCTGCAGATCGAGAATAATGACGGCCGGGTCGAAGCCGGCAATCTCGCGCCTGAACTTGACCGGATCGGTGGTGGCGAGAACCTGGTACCCGCAATCCGTCGCGACACGTTCTACCAGCGCACAGATACCCAATTCGTCATCGACGATGGCCAAACGCGGTGTTGCCAAGGTCCGTTCCGGCATCGGTCCCCCTGCCTGAGAAGTTCCGTCTCATTGTGTCGGCACCGTACGCCTGCGCAGCGTGTTACGGGTCTCCTGCTTCGCCAAAGGCAGCGCGGACGATGCTTAGCAATTCGTCGCGCCTGAAGGGCTTGGTCAAGGTGGCGTAGGCGCCGAGCTTCTCGGCATAGACCAGATAATCGATATTGTCTCTCCGGCCGCTTCCGGAGACGGCGATGATGCGGATATCCGGATTCGATTTTTGCAGGGTGGAGATGATCTCCAGCCCCTCCATATCCGGCATGATGATGTCGGTGACGACCAGATGGGGCGCTTGTTGGGCAATTTGGTCAAGGGCCTCCCGGCCGTTGCGGGCGAGCCGCACATTCCAGTCGGGGGAAGCCAACATCCGTTGGACAGTTTTGCCAACCAGGGGATCGTCGTCGATCACCAAAATGGACTTCATGCAGCGATCCCAATCCCAGAGGATCCCGAACCGGATGAGCCGCTCGAAGCTCGGCCACCAATCGGATCGGCGCCCGACGAGGCAGTCGGTTACAAAGCTAATACAGCGAGATTATTCCTAGCGGAATTTTATGTCCATCGGAAGACCGACGATTCCCGACCGGTCTTATGCGGCGATCACGATCCTGTGTCCCGGCAAAAATTGCCCAAGGGCTGACGCGATGCAAGCGCGCGACGCGTCTAGTCGCGCCGTTGGTAGCGGGCGACGGCCTGCCGCAGCAGATCATGGGGGAGGGCATGTACTTTGCGGCCCTTGAAACCGGTCATGGTCTCCGCGGCGACCAGGGCGTTCCAGATCGCTTCCTCGGTGGCTTCGGCAGCGGCCTGGAAGAGCGGTGTGCATTGGTCCAGCCCCAGCATGCGTACCTCGACCATCTTCGCGGCGGCCTGGACAACATTGGCGGTGGAGAAGGCGAGGAAGATATCGCCGCTGGAATTGCTGCCGAAACCGCCGACCCAGGCAAGTCCGGTCGTGGCGCGGCGGGCAAGGCGCTGGCACTGGATCGGCAGGAGCGGGGCATCCGTCGCCAGGATGACGATGATGGAACCCTGGTCTTTCGGCTCTTCCTTGGCAGGCGGCACGACGGCCGAGCCGATTTCGAGGCCGACCGGAGCATGGCCGCAACGCAGCATCTCGCGCAGCCCGTAATTGGCTTGCACCAAGGCGCCCACGGTCCAGCCGCCCTGCTCGGCGGAAAGCCGGCGGGACGCCGTACCGGTGCCGCCTTTGAATTCGTGGCAGATCATGCCGGTGCCGCCGCCGACATTGCCTTCCGCGACCGGGCCGCCTTGCGCGGTTTTCAAGGCCGACAGCGCATGCTCGGTGGTGATGGGAAAGGTCTCGGCGTCGGACAGCCAGCCGTCCCAGGTCTCGCCGGTTACCGGCAGGTGCCAGGCATTTTCGACGAAGCGCTCCGCGGCCAGATGACAGATTGCGTCTCGGGCGACGCCGACGGCATGGGTGTTGGTGATGGTGACGGGGCCGGCCAGCGTGCCTTGTTCCTGCAGCCAGATCGTGCCGGTCATCTCACCATTGCCGTTGAAGGAATGGTAGCCGGCGAAGAGATGATCGGTATAGATGCTGTCCGACGGCCAGATGGCGGTCACGCCACTGCGCACCACATGCGGCGTGTCCTGGATAACGGTGGTGAAGCCGACCTTCACGCCGGCCACGTCGGTGATGGCGTTGAGCGGACCCGGCGCCAACTGGCCGAGTGAAATGCCAAGATCGCGCAAACGTGGCTTCGTCATGATCGTTCCTGCTATCAAGATCCCCGGCGCGCTCTATAGCAGGGAAGCAGGCTGTTTCCAACCGGACGAGCGCCTCGCGCCGCCGCCTGTTGGGCGGTGGCCATACGACTTCAGATGGCTGCCGCTTCGACTGGCGGCAGTTGCATCCAGTCCGGCAGCCGCGGCGAGAGTTCCGCGGTGCCGGCACGCAGGGTGATCGTTCCGCCGGAGCGCAAGCTGTCCAGCGCTTCCAGGCGCAGCATGGCGATGCCGACCGACCCATCGGCGGCATGGCTGCGCATCTCGCCGACCTCCTTGTCGCCCGCCATGACGACCGTTCCGGGTGCCGGCGGTGCGCCGGTGATGACCACGGGAAAGAGGCGCTTGCGGACCAGGCCGCGATACTTGGTGCGGGCCGTCAGTTCCTGCCCCATATAACAACCCTTTTGCCAGTCGACCGCGTGCAGTTCGTCGAACCCCGATTCCAGCGGGATGGACTTCTCGGGGATAAGATCGGCCGGGCTCTCCGGCACGCCGAGCGACAGGCGCAGACGGTTATAGGCTTCGGCATCCCCCGGCCGCAGGCCAGCTTGCTGCAGCAGCTCCTCGGCTGTCGCTATCGGCAGGAGAGCGCGGGCGCCGAGGGCGGGCAGGCGCGGATCGGTGAAGACGATGCCGGCGCCCAGCGGCCGCGCCGCGCCAGCCGTTTCCGGCAATGCCAGCCGCGTCAAGGCATTCGCGCCGTAAATGACCGCGACCACCCAATCGGTACCGGCATCGGCCAGGGTGACCTTGGAACGCAGCCGATACATCGACAGCCGCTTCAGGAGATCGGCCCGCCGGATCGCTTCGACATCGAGCAGATAGGTTTCGGCGCCGGCCTCATCGGCACGGGCAGCGATGCAGAAGTCGTGCAGATATTTTCCCTGCGGCGTCAAAAAGGCCGTGTAGATCGCCTGGGAGGGGGAGAGCTTTCCGGTATCGTTGGAAATCAGCCCCTGCAGAAAACTGGCGCGATCCTCGCCGGCGATGGTCAGAACCGACCGGGCCGGAGACAGAAAATAGAAGGCGTCGCTCATCACTAAAATCCGCGAAAAAATAAGGGCTTTGCCATCTGCGGCAGATCCTAACATAGTTGGTTGATCGGCGGCGTCCTGGCAAGTCCTTCGGCGGCGGAGGACGCTAGGGGCTGGCTCGGCTTGACAAGCCGGCAGCGACAAAGCCCTATGCTGGCCAAGGGCGAATGAGCGCAGCCGCAGCGCGGATGCCTCGGTTGGCAGCATGTGAAAGAGAGACGGGACGGCTTTGTGATAAGGCTCAATGCGGAAGGCTTTTGGGAATTCAGCCTCGCCTTCTATTGCAAATCACCGGTCGCCGTGGCCCTGCTCTCGCTGCAGGACCGGCGCAATGCCGACGTCAATATGCTGTTGGCAATCTGCTGGCTGGCGACGCTGGGATATCAATTGCCGACCAGCGGCCTCGTCGATATCGATGCCGCCGTGCAGCCCTGGCGCGACAAGGTCGTCCGCCCGTTGCGCGAGGTGCGGCGGCGTGTCAAGGGCGAGTTCAGCGAAGAGATCGGCAAGATCGATCAGCAGTCGCTGCATCACACATTGCTGGGCGCCGAACTCGATTGCGAGCGGGTGGCGCAGCGGCAGATCGCCTTGGCCGCCGAGCCCCATTGCGGCCGCCTGCAGGGCAAGCCGGCGGCGGAACTCGCCTTGCCGGTCATGCGGGCTTACCTTGATCTCCTGCCACGGCCCGATACGTCAAACGAACCCGATCCTCAAGATGAGCGGGATATCGCGGCGATCTTGCAGCAGCTCTGATCAATAATGCTGCATATGGCGGAAGCGGCCGACCACGCCGACCAGGAAGGCGATCGACCAGCCGAGCAGCAGGATGCCGTTGACGCCTTCGATCGCGCCCAGAATGCGCCATTGATGCGAGAGAACGACGTCGCCGTAGCCGATGGTGGCATAGCTGGTGAGGGAGAAGTACAGCGCGTCTTCCAGGGTCGGGAAGACATGCATGAAATCGAAGAACAGCGCGTAGAGCCAGATTTCCGCTGAATGGATTGCGAACAGCCCCAATACGGCTGCGATCAGGACCGCGATCTGGTCGATATGCATATTGTCCCGGCCCAGCCGCTTTTGATTCACGCGAACGAAGGCCGTCAACAGGAACAATCCGAAGAAATGGATGATGACGGTGGTGGTGACCAGGAAGGCGGCGATCGCCAACTGGCGGATGATCAGTGTGACAATCTCATCCATAATTTCTGTCCGTCAACAACAGGATCACGTCCCGCATCATCTTCCTGCACAATCAAGGAACGGCCGACGCGCCCGATCCGAATAGAGCCAAGTTCGCCGCGTCATGGCAACGAAAATTGCCTGGCTTTCCGTTATCGCTGGTGGGGCCGGGCCGGTTGCCTCGGGCGGCCTTCGCCCCAGCGATGAACGCGGTCGCTGGCGATGCCGAAGAGATCAAGCGCACGGCCCAGACTGTGGTCGATCATCTCGTCAATCGTCTGTGGGCGGGCATACATGGCAGGCACTGGTGGCGCGATGATTCCTCCCATTTCGGTGACTGCCAGCATGTTCTTCAAATGGCCGGCATGAAGCGGCGTCTCGCGCACCATCAGGACGAGCCGCCGACGCTCTTTCAGAACCACGTCGGCGGCGCGCGAAACCAGGGTGGTCGTCGCGCCGGTGGCGATCTCCGCCAGGGTCTTCACCGAACAGGGGGCGACGATCATGCCGAGGGTGATGAACGAGCCGCTGGAAATCGCCGCCGCCATGTCATCGCTCTCGTAACAGACATCCGCAAGTTCTCTCACGGCCTGCAACTTATGATTGGTTTCGTGGGCAAGCGTCACCTGAGCGGCGCGCGACATCACCAGGTGGGTCTCGATCATGCCGGTTTGCAGCATCTTCAGCAGGCGAATCCCGTAGGCGACACCGGAAGCGCCGGAGATGCCAATGATCAAGCGCGGTGGAACATGTGCGACGTTTTCACTCTTTTCGCGCGGGCTGCCCGATTTTTGTGTGTCTTTTCTTTGGCTTGGCGCCATAAAGGTCAGTTCCCTTGCTCCATTAACCCATCATTCGCCGACGATTCTTGAAAGGCGCAATGAAACTCCAATTTACTCTAATAGGGTAACGGCGTTACCATCGTTTTACAGTTTGTACCAATCGGACTTCGAAAGGGGGCTTTCAGCCCGCCAGACGACGGACTGTCTGCCCTGCAACCACCAGCCGCAAGGGAGATTCGCCGATGGCTCTCACGTCGCATATGGAATCCTTGAAAGCAAAGCATTCCGACCTCGAAGCTCGGATCGCCGACGAAGAACGCCGGCCGCATCCGGACGAGGTTTGTATAAGCGACCTGAAGAAGCAGAAACTCCGAATCAAGGACGAGCTCAACCATTTGGTACGGGTGAACTAGCCCTGCGGTTTTCGCTCCCCGGATTTCCACGCAGGCAGCCGAGGGAGCTGTGCAAACGATAGACAAGCCGGACGGTACTAGTCCGGCGGCCGTCACGCTGGCAAGTCGGATCAGATGGTTCGAAACGGCCAGGAAAGACGGCCATAACCGGTCCGCCGGGCCGACCGATCGCCAAGTCGGCCCCCGGGCCGGGCATATCCCGCCCGAGATATAACGCCCCAGATATCGCGCCCGCGATCGCTGATCAGATCGATCGGTGGAGATCCGGTGTTGCTATCTGCCGCCCTCAGCAAAACGGCGGGAGCAATTCCCGCCGTTCCACTGTTACGTCGTCAAATGCCTCAGGCAGTTTGAAGAAGGGGATAGTCGGTATAGCCCTTGGCACCGGAAGCGTAGAAGGTGTCGGCATCCCATGGTGTCAGCGAGGCATTCAATTTCAGTCGCTGCGGCAGATCAGGATTGGAGATGAAGGCCTTACCGAAGGCGACGGCATCGGCTTCACCGCTGGCCAGCAGCTTCTCCGCGCTCTCCTTGGTCAACTGGTCATTGGCGACAAAGACGCCGCCGAAAGTCTTGCGCACGCTGGGGCCGATCCGCGGCTCCGCCAGGGATTCGCGCCCGACAATGAAGGCGATCTTGCGCTTGCCGAGTTCTTTCGCGACATAGCTGAACGTCGCAGCGGGGTTTGAATCGCTCATCGAATGAGAGTCGCCGCGCAGATTGAGGTGCATGCCGACCCGGTCGGGACCCCAGACCGAGATCGCGGCATCCGTGACTTCCAGCATCAGTCGGGCGCGGTTTTCGACCGGACCGCCATATTCGTCGGTACGCTTGTTGGTGCCGTCCTGCAGGAATTGATCGAGCAGGTAGCCATTGGCGCCATGAATCTCGACGCCATCGAAGCCGGCGCGCTGCGCATTCACCGCGCCGGTATGGTACGCAGCGACGATACCCGGTATCTCGCGCGTTTCCAGCGCACGCGGTGTCACATAGGGCCGTTGTGGCCGCAGCAGGCTGACATGGCCGCCGGCAGCAATGGCGCTGGGCGCCACCGGCAATTGCCCATCGAGGAAATAAGGATCGGAGATGCGGCCGACATGCCATAGCTGCAGGAAAATGCGGCCGCCGGCGTCATGGACGCCCTTGGTGACGATCTTCCACCCTTCGACCTGTTCGTCGCTCCAGATGCCTGGCGTATCGGCATAGCCGACGCCCATCGGCGTCACGGCAGTTGCCTCCGACAGGATCAGCCCGGCCGACGCCCGCTGCACATAATAGTCGCGCATCAGCGCGTTCGGCACCCGGCCCTCGCTGGCGCGTTGCCGCGTGAGCGGCGCCATGAAGATCCGGTTGGGCAGATTGAGATCACCGACTTTGATGGGGTCGAAAAGCGTAGGCATGGACAAATTCTTTCTTTGTAATGGGTTAGCGGGGCTGTTTGGTGGGGTGATAAGCGGCGGAACGATCTATAAGTTCGATGATTATCGAATATAGTATCGGCGGCGGGCAGGACAAGGGGCAGCCGAGCCAGGAAACCGTTAGTCGCAAAAATACGCGCTTAGCCCTTGCGATGGGCGAGGGCGTGTCATAAATCCGGTGCAACGGCCGTGATGCGTAAAGAGCCGGCTATGTGTCGACGTGCGGGGCGATGAAACAGCCAGACCATCCCAAACTCTCGGAGATCAGCCTGACCAGCGTGCTTGCGGCCTTGAGCGATCCCGTTCGCCTATCGCTGGTGTGCCGCCTCAGCAAGGGCGAGGAACTCGCCTGGGGCCAGTTCGAGGTGGATGTCTGTAATTCCACGCTCAGCCACCATCTCAAGATTCTGCGTGAAGCCGGCATCACCCAGACCCGCCGGGAAGGCACGCGTTGTTTCGTGTCGCTGCGGCCCGATCTGGACGAACTCTTCCCCGGCATGATCCAGCAAATTCTCGGTTTCGCCCATCGCCATCCAGGGCAGCGGTGAAGGCCGGCAGCTCTTTTCCGTTCAATTTGGATACAATAATATCGGCACCCGATACTGCGACGGGGCGCGGGGGCTAGGGCGGTGAGATTGGCGATGCCGATCGTGCTGCTTCCGATGGCCGGACAGATTTTGATGCCGGCAGGAAATTGACAGGCTGCCGGTGAGACACTGCGGGATGACAGCTGCGGGACGGGAAAGCATATCCATGACGAGACTGCTACGTGGTGCCGCTGCAGCGACAACGCTGCTTTGCGCGGCGGTGCTGGCTTTCGGCATGCTCACGCTGTGGCCCACTGGCGCCCGCGCAGACGGCCAGCTTCACCTCTTTGTCTTCGGCGACTACCTCAGCCCGGAAGTGGTAAGCCGTTTTGCCCAGAAATACGGCGTCGAGGTGACGGTCGACACTTACGACAGCAACGATCAAATGCTGGCGAAGGTGAAAAGCGGCGTCACCGGCTACGATATCGCGCTAGCCGGGCATTTTGTGGTTCCGGCGATGATCCGCGACGGCTTGGTCGCGCGCACCGAGCCCAACCAGATGGGGAATTATAAAAATCTCCGCCCTGAATTCGAGCATGTCTTCTGGGATGACGGACGGCATTATACGGTGCCATTCCTGTGGGGGACGACGGGATTCAGCGTCAATACCAACTTCTACAAGGGCCCGCGCGACAGCTGGTCGCTCATTTTCGATCCGCCGGCCGAGCTGCGCGGCCATATCAATGCCGTTCCAGAGGTGCAGGACGTCATCAATTCGGTGGCCTATTATCGCCACCTTCCGCTGTGTTCGGCGGCCAAGGAAGATCTGAAGACGATCCAGGACACGTTGTCTGCCGCCAAGAAGAATTGGCAGTCGATGCAATACGGCGTCATCGACATCATGACCTCCGAGAGCGCCTATGCCACGTTGAATTGGAACGGCTCGTCATTGCGCGCGCGCGAGCAGGTGCCCAGCGTCGCTTACGTCTATCCAAAAGAGGGCATGGCCAGCTGGATGGATAATGTCGTCGTCTTGTCGAACGCGCCCAATCCAGCCAATGCGAAGCTGTTTCAGAATTTTCTGATGGATCCCGAGATTGCCGCCAAGCTGACCAGTTTCGCCCATTATGACAACGGCATTCGCGATACCGAGAGGTTTCTGCCGACGCAACTGACCCAGGCGCCGGAGATCGCCGTGCCCGCCGGCTTCAAGCCCGTCTTCGTGCCGGCCTGCAACCCGGAGGTCACGCGGGTTTACGGCAGGATCTGGAACAACGTGATGAAATGAATCAGCCGGCGCTGCTTGCGCTGATAAGGGCCGGCTGCCCGGTCAGTAATCCTGTTCTATGTTGATCGTCAGGGTACGCCGCAGGACGCCTTCCGGTCCGGTCATTTTCTGGACGCCATGCAGCGAATTGAATGTCTTGACGAAGAGCATGGCCTGGTTGGGCTGGAATTGCACCGTCCGCAATACCTCGCAGCCGGCATAGTCGATCTGCCGATTGAAATAGTTGTAGGTGTCTGACGGATCCTTCGGTTTCAGGATGTCCGTGCCGCCGCCCCAGGCCGTATCCCATTCCTTCTCGTCGGTCATGGTGATCACCAGCGTGATGAATTTGCCTGGCGAATCCGTATGGGGCACGACATAGCCGCCATTCGCCGGCAGGGCCGAGAACTCGAAACGGGAATAGATCGGTGGCCGGCTGATCGGCAACTGGCCGCGTTTTACATGCTTGAGGATCGTGCCCCAACGGCTGGCCAGGGTTTGGGTTTCGCGGCGAATGCCGAGATCGATCTTGCGGTCCCGCAATGCATCGATGATGGAGAAGATGAAGTCGTCGCTTTTGACGTAGCGGTGCAACTCGCGCCAGGCGGCATTGCCGGCGATATACTTCTCATACTTCTTCGGATGGTTCTTTTCAGACAACGAATATTTATTGCCGAAGCGGGGAAGGAATTTGAACAGTTCGAGCGGTGGATAGGATCGCAGCAATGTCTGATAGAACTGCGGCTCGAAAACGGGGGCGATCACGCCGATGGGGTAGGGATCATAAGCCATCCCGAGATTCGATAATTGAAACAGAGACATTTTCGCCGAATTCCACGCGGTGATCTGTAGAGGACTTCTGGAATCGCGCAAGCCGTTCCGGATGCCTGCCGCCCTTGCAATGCGGCCGGGATACTAGCAGGGGGGATGGGCAGGAGCAATTCGAGCGGTTGACCGATTGTTGAGCCAAATCAGCGCAGTCCGGGCTCGGCGGGTCCGGCCGCTTAACGCCGTTTGCCTTGCTCTATGAAGGAAATGCCTGCATCCGGCGAGAAAGCCGGGGCGCATTTGTTCTTGACCCTGCGGCGATCGGCTGATTAATTACCCGCCATGATGTCAAAAACCAGCCTTTGGACGCAGCTTCTGCGACTTACGACCCCGGCGTGCTGATCGCGCCGGGCGGCTCGCTTTGAGCCGATCCCTCCGGGCCTCATCCGGACCAAAATCGTCGCAAACCAAAGGATTAGGGGTTGATCGTGATCCCCGCAGCTTACATAAACACCTCACGTTCTGGCCTGGATATGGGCGAATTCGGCGATCGTGCCATCCGGCGCCGCCTTGCCCTGCGACTTCGCTGCGGTCGTCGGGTCACGGGCTAGCGCCCGCGACGACCGCCCGGCGGCTGTATCTCGCGTCGTCTTCGCCAGACAACATCATTTTAATCAGGAAGTCGCATCATGCGCATCGATCCCAGTCGTAAATACCGAGCCTTTCAGCCGATCAATCTGCCGAACCGGACCTGGCCCGACAAAATGATCACCAAAGCGCCGATCTGGTGCTCCGTCGATTTACGTGACGGCAATCAGGCGCTGATCGAGCCGATGGGACCAGAGCGCAAGCTCCGCATGTTCCAGACTCTAGTGAAGATGGGCTACAAGGAGATCGAAGTCGGTTTCCCGTCGGCATCGCAGACGGATTTCGATTTCGTCCGTCAATTGATCGACGGCAATCTCATCCCCAAGGATGTCACCATCCAGGTGCTGACCCAGGCGCGCGATCACCTGATCAAGCGCACTTATGAGAGCCTGATCGGTGCCCATCGCGCCATCGTCCATGTCTACAACTCGACCTCGACCCTGCAGCGCCGCGTCGTCTTCGGGCAGGACATGGCTGGCATCAAGCAGATCGCGGTGCATGGCGCCGAACTGGTGCGAGAATGCGCCGAAGCCGCGACCGGAAATACCGAGTTCATCTATCAGTATTCGCCGGAAAGCTTCACCGGCACCGAGATCGATTATGCGATCGAGGTCTGCGAGGCGGTAATGGATGTCTGGCAGCCGACGCCGCAGAAGAAGTGCATTCTGAACCTGCCGGCCACCGTCGAGATGTCGACGCCCAATCTCTATGCGGACCAGATCGAATACTTCTGCCGTCACATGACGCGGCGCGACAGCGCCATCATCTCGCTGCATCCGCATAACGACCGCGGCACCGGCGTTGCAGCCGCCGAGCTCGGTGTCATGGCGGGAGCCGATCGCATCGAAGGGACGCTTTTTGGCAATGGCGAGCGGACCGGCAATGTCGATCTCGTCACCCTGGGCCTCAACATGTTCACCCAGGGCGTCAATCCGGAGATCGATTTCTCCGACATCAACGATCTGGTGCGCACGGCAGAGTACTGCAACCAGTTGCCTGTGCATCCGCGCCACCCCTATGCCGGTGATCTCGTTTTTACCGCTTTCTCCGGGTCGCACCAGGATGCGATCAAGAAGGGCTTCACGGCGATGAAGACCGCCAACGACCCGGAATGGGCCGTCCCGTATCTGCCGATCGACCCGCAGGATGTCGGCCGTGATTATGAGGCGGTGATCCGCATCAACAGCCAGTCAGGCAAGGGCGGCGTCGCTTACCTGATGGAAAAGGACCACGGCATGCACCTGCCGCGCAAGCTGCAGATGGAATTCAGCCAGGTGGTGCAGGATATCGCCGACCAGACCGGCAAGGAGATCGCCGGTGATACGATCTGGCAGGCATTCAACGATGAATATCTCGGCCTGAAGTCACCCTATGAATTCGTCTCCTACCAGACCTCGGCCGACAGTCATGCCTCCGAAATACGCAACCTGACGGCCAAGCTGCGCGACAAGGGCAAGGAAGTGATCATCGAGGGGCGCGGCAACGGCCCGATCGATGCCTATATGGACGCCTTGCACAAGCATACCGGCATTGAGCTCAAGGTCGTCGACTATCGCGAACATTCGGTTGGTCTCGGAAGCGATGCGGCGGCGGTGGCCTATCTCGAAACGCGGACGGCGGACGGAAAAACCGTGTTCGGCGTGGGCATGAACTCCAATATCGTCAAGGCCTCGCTGATGGCCATTGTCAGCGCCGCCAACCGCGTCGCGAGCGGCAAGGTGCGCGACAGCCAAAGCTGATCGCGCGACGGAAAAGTCAAGGAATGGAAATGCCCGGCCGTAAAGCCGGGCATTTCTCTATCGCTTTGGCGGAACGGTTCCAATAGCCGCATCGTGACGGGGACGGCGCCAATCCGGCGGCGTCACGCTCCGGGGAGTTATTATGGTGTGCAATCGCCGATGCGCGTGCCGGTGACGGTCAGGTCGGTTGTGGCCGTATTGCTGTCCTGATGGACTTCCATATGGGTGACCGAGCGATAGCTGCTGCCGGCAAGATCGTAATCGCTGGTGACGACGCTGGTCGGACAGGTGGTGCGGGTTTTTGCCTTGCCGCCGCTGCGCCAGAGAAGCTCGGTCTTGCATTCTTTGCCCTGCGGCAGGCGCAGAATATCGGCCGCTTCCTTTGCCTTGGCGGCAGAGACACAGTTGTTCATCTCGTTTTTCGGCAAAGGCGATTGCTGGCCATTCAGCACGGTGCTGCCCTCCGTGACGAAATGCCATTGGCCCGGCTGCATCTCCTGGGCCAGGACCTGCTGGATTTGCGCCACCATGCCGAGGGCTGCCAGCATTTGTAACGCCACTACCGATAAGACCATCCTGTGCATCATCTTTCCCGCATCGCCAGTCATTTCTGTTAACTGGTCGATTCTTATCACGGCGCGGTGGATGCTTCGACGTGGGATTTAGCCGGCATGGGCCCGCTTGGCCGGCCTGCACCCCGGTGAGAAGAGATGACAAGAAGAGATGGGGATATATGATGTAGCTCAATCTCAAGAAGAACCGGACAGGCGGCAAAGAACGCCATGAAGCTGTCGCAGATATGGACAAAGATCTCGATTCTGGATCAACTCCGAGGCTATCAGCCGGGCTGGATCAGATCTGATCTCGCGGCGGGCCTTTCGGTTGCAGCGGTATCCCTTCCAACCGCCATCGCCTATCCAGCCATTGCCGGCTTGCCGATCGAGGCGGGCCTTTTCGCCACAATCTTTTCTCTGATCGGCTATGCCTTTTTCGGTCCCTCCCGCCAACTCATGGTGGGACCCGATACCGGCACTTGCATCATGCTGGCCAGCATTCTCACCACCCTGGGCGCGCAGGGGCCGTCGGAGCGCGAATTGATCTCAGTGGCGCTCACCCTGACAGTGGGTTGCCTGTGCTTTCTTGCCGGTGCCCTGCGACTTGGATTCCTGGCGAATTTCTTGTCGCGGCCGATCCTCGTCGGGTTCCTCGCCGGCATCTCGATCAGCCTGATCATTGGCCAGATGAGCCGGCTGACCGCGGTATCGATCCATGCGTCCGGCTTGGCGGCCCCGATCGTCGAAATGGTGGCGCGCCTGCGCGAGGTTCATCTGCCGACTTTCTTGACCGGCGTGGGGACGCTGGTCTTGCTCCGGCTCGGCCGGCACTGGAAGCCGGCCCTGCCGATGCCGCTTCTGGTGATCATTCTCGGCGTGGCTCTGTCCGCCGCTCTGAACCTGGCTGGCCATGGCATCGCCGTTCTCGGATCGCTGCCCGAGATCGCATTCAAGCTCGGTGCGCCCTCCTTCGGAACTGTCGCCGATGTGAAGTTCCTGGGCGGCGCTCTGGCGATCATGCTGGTGGGATTTGGCTCCGGTATCATCACCGCGCGCAGCTTCGCTATGAAGCAGCATCGCGATGTCGAGGCCGACCGGGAACTGGTCGGCTTCGGTGCGGCGAACATCGCCAGCGGCCTGTTCGGAGGCTTTCCGGTGACTGCTTCCGATTCGCGCTCGGCGGTGAATTTCGCCATCGGCGGACGGACCCAACTGACGGCGCTGATCGCCGCTGCATCCTTCGGCCTGGCCGTCGTCTTTGTCGGCAATATCCTGGCCTACCTGCCGATGCCGATACTGGGCGCCATTCTTATTTCCGCCGCGGTCGACCTCATTGATTTGCGTGAATTCAGGACTCTGCTGCGGCTGAGCCCGGTGGAATTCTTCTTTGCCGTCGTGACGACGCTGGCGGTTCTCGTGGTCGGGGTGCTGCAGGGCGTTTTCATCTCGATCACGGCCACGCTGGCGCATCTGCTATGGACGACATCGCGTCCGCGGCTTGCATTGTTGGGCCGCATTCCCGGTCGCGTCGGCCTCTACAAGCTGCACCGCTACAGCGATGCGCGACCGATCGCCGGGCTGACGATCGTTGTTCTGGAATCGATCCTGGTTTTTTTTAACGCGGATTTCGTCAAGCATCGCCTGCTGAAGATCGCAAAGGCGGCGCCGCGGGGGGAGCAATGGCTGGTGCTGGATGCTGCAGGGCTCAACATGCTGGATAGCACGGGTGTCGAAAAGCTTGAAGAAGTGCGCAGCTATCTGGCCGGCCGGGGCATCATGTTCGGGCTCGCTGATCTGAATACCAATGCCCGGCACATGGTGGATCGGGCCGGCCTCGCCAAGCGCGTCGGGGAGCAGATGCTTTTTTCCAGCGCCGAGGCGGCTGTGGCGGCCTTTGAGGCACGTGCTGCCGGCAGCGCGGGCTAGACGGGCGTCAGCGCGGCGCGATCAGCCTGTCGCGCGGTCGCCGCAAGGTTTGCATCGCTTGCCGTGGTTCGGCCCAACGCGCGGGATCGGTTTTTTCCCGATTGTTAGCGCCGCCATGGCGCTGAGCGCGCATTCTTTCTTGATCTCTCTCAATACCCTGATCGAAAATGGTGATAAGGATAATCAAGGAGAGTCGGGGAGGATTTCATGGCGGTTGCGCCACGAACAGGTGCGTGGGAAGCGGCGCATCGGCAATCAATCGAAAATCCGGCCGCCTTCTGGGGCGAAGCCGCGGAGGCGATCGACTGGAATAAGCGATGGGACCGGGTGCTGGACGATAGCCGCCCGCCTTACTACCGCTGGTTCCCGGGGGCTCAGCTGAATACCTGCTATAACTGCATCGACCGGCATGTGGAGCAGGGGCGCGGCGACCAGCCGGCCATCATCTATGACAGCCCCGTCACTCAGACCGTGCGCCATTACAGCTACCGGGAATTCCGCGACCTGGTTGCGCGTTTTGCCGGCGCTCTGGCGGCGCAGGGCGTCGTCAAGGGCGATCGGGTCATCATCTACATGCCCATGGTGCCCGAGGCCCTGGTGGCAATGCTCGCTTGTGCGCGCATAGGTGCCGTTCACTCGGTCGTCTTCGGCGGCTTTGCCGCGCCGGAATTGGCGACCCGCATCGACGATGCCAAGCCGCGGGTGGTGGTCAGCGCTTCTTGCGGTATCGAGGTGCAGAAGATCGTCGCCTATAAGCCGCTGCTGGATGCGGCGATCGATCTTGCCCAGCATAAGCCCGAACGTTGCATCATCCTGCAGCGGGAGATGGAAACCGGGCGTATGATCGCCGATCGCGATATCGACTGGGAAATGGCGATGCAATCGGCAGAGCCGCAGCCTTGCGTGCCGGTCAACGCCACGGATCCCCTCTATATCCTTTATACCTCGGGCACGACCGGCCAGCCGAAAGGCGTTGTGCGCGACAATGGCGGCCATGCAGTGGCGCTGCGCTGGACCATGGCAAATCTCTATAACGTCAAGCCGGGCGAGATCTTCTGGTCCGCCTCGGATGTCGGTTGGGTGGTGGGCCATAGCTATATCGTCTATGCGCCGTTGCTGACCGGTTGCACGACCGTCGTCTATGAAGGCAAGCCGGTCGGAACGCCTGATGCCGGCGCTTTCTGGCGCGTCATCTCCGATCACAAGGTCTCCGTGCTGTTTACCGCGCCGACGGCCTTCCGCGCCATCAAGCGCGACGATCCGGACGCGAAGCTGTTGCATCGATATGACCTGAGCAGCTTGCGGTCATTGTTCCTGGCGGGCGAGCGTTCCGATCCCGCGACGCTCGAATGGGCGGAGCGCCATCTCAAGGTACCGGTAGTCGATCACTGGTGGCAGACGGAAACCGGCTGGGGCATCGTCGGCAATTGCCTTGGCATCGAGCAGCTGCCGATCAAGCACGGCTCGCCCACCAAGCCTGTTCCCGGCTGGAACGTGCAGGTGCTTGATGAAGGCGGGCATCAGGTCAATCCCGGCGATATCGGTAACCTTGTCTGCCGTCTGCCCCTGCCGCCCGGTACCTTGCTGGGATTGTGGCAGGCCGAGGAGCGCTTCTTCAAATCATATCTGGAACACTATCCCGGCTACTATCTGACCGCGGATGCCGGCATGATCGACGAGGACGGGTATGTCTTCGTCATGGCGCGCACCGACGACATCATCAACGTTGCAGGGCATCGCCTGTCGACCGGTGGCATGGAGGAGGTGCTTTCCAGCCATCCCGATGTTGCCGAATGCGCCGTGATCGGCGTTGATGACGACCTGAAGGGGCAGGTGCCGCTGGGCTTCCTGGTGCTCAAATCCGGTGTCAAGCGCGGTCATGATGAGATCGTGGCGGAGGTCGTCAAACTGGTGCGGGAGCGGATCGGCCCTGTCGCTGCTTTCAAGACCGCGACGGTGGTGCACCGGCTGCCGAAAACGCGGTCTGGCAAGGTGTTGCGGGGCACCATGCAGAAGATCGCCGACAGCAAGCCTTTCAAGATGCCGGCCACGATCGACGATCCCCTGGTCCTCGATGAGATCAGGCAGGCGTTGCAGGTGATCGGCTTCGCGAAGGCAGGATAATCGAGGGATCCGGCAGGATCTCGGAGAAAGCCGCTCCACCGACGGGTGGCGGTGCAGGCCGTAAGTCAAGCAGGCCATAAAAGAACGGCGAACCTTTTCAGGTCCGCCGTTTTCTTTTGCTGACCGGCTTAGCCGTGGTTGCGCTTCAGCTTCTGTTGGCCACCGGCATTGCGTGGACCGCTGCTGCGCTGACCGTCTTGACGACGGCCACCTTGCTGGTGCTGGCGCTCGCCTTTCTGGTTCTTGGCGGCACTGTGATGGTTCCGTTCATCGCGGCCGCGACTCTCGGCCTGACGGCTTTCGCCCTGACGCGCCGGCGCGTGGGAACGGCTATGCTGCTGCCTTTCGCCCTCGCGATCGCGGCGCGGCTGGATCTCGCGTGCTTCCAGTTCGCGCATCATGGCCGCCGGCTGGGAAAGCTGGCGATCATCGCCGCGGGGATGACGCCCCTGCGGCGCTTGCGAACGTTGCGGCTGGCGGGCATCACGTTGGCGCTGGCCGTCCTGCCGCGCGGCCCCATCGCCGCGACGGTTCTCATCGCGGCGCTGTGCTTGCGGCTTCGACGCCGATCGATCGCGGCGTTCTTGCGGCTGCTGCGGCCGGTCTTCGCCCTTCAGTTCGGCGAAGAAGGCGGCGTCGTCATGCTGGCGACGTGGGTCCTGGCGCTTGCGCTGGGCCTGGCCGGCACGCGGCTTGCGTTCGCCACGGCCGCCGTCGCGATCGTTGTTCTGTCCGCCCATGCGATTGCCGCCACGCTTCGGCTTGGGGCCGACGACGTGCAGGGGCGGCAGATCGCCGTTGAAGGGATGCTCTTCGACCACCGGAATGGCCTGGCGGGTGATCTTTTCGATATCCCGCAGATAGGCGCGTTCCTCGACTTCGCAGAAGGAGAGGGCGATGCCGGAAGCGCCAGCGCGCGCGGTGCGGCCGATGCGGTGGACATAGCTTTCCGGCTCGACCGGCAGATCGATATTGATGACATGGGTGACGCCGTCAACATCGATGCCGCGGGCGGCGATGTCGGTCGCGATCAGCAGATTGATCCGGCCGCTCTTGAGATCGCCGAGCGCACGCTGACGAGCGTTCTGTGACTTGTTGCCATGGATGACGGCGGCCTTGAAGCCGTCCTTCTCCAGGTTCTCGGCGACCCGATCGGCGCCATGCTTGGTGCGGGTAAAGAGCAGCGCGCGTTCCACGGGCTCGGTGCGCAGCACATGGGCCAGCAAGGCACGCTTGTTGTTCTTGGTGACGTGGTAGAGCTTCTGCTCGACGCGTTCGGCAGTCGAGGAGACCGGCGCCACTTCGACGCGCACCGGATCGGTCAGCAGGCCATAGGCAAGGTCGCTGATCTCGCGCGGCATGGTGGCGGAGAAGAGCAGAGTCTGGCGCTGTTTCGGCACCAGGGCGACGATCTTCCGGATTTCCGGCATGAAGCCCATGTCGAGCATGCGGTCGGCTTCATCGAGGATCAGCACCTCGACGGATTTGAGATCCACATGGCCCTGATTGATGAGGTCGCGCAGCCGGCCCGGCGTGGCGACGACAATCTCGATGCCGCGCTGCATGGCGCGGACCTGTGAGAACTGCGTGACGCCGCCGAAAATCATCGTGCTGCGGATCGGCAGATGACGGCCGTAGGTCTGGATCGATTCCTGGATCTGCACCGCCAATTCACGGGTCGGGCAGAGGATCAGGACGCGCGTCGTTTTTGGTGCCGGACGCAGCTTCTTTTCCATCAGACGCTGCAGGGTCGGCAAAGTGAAAGCGGCGGTCTTGCCGGTGCCGGTCTGGGCGAGGCCCAGGAGATCGCGGCCGGCGAGAAGGTGGGGGATGGATTGTGCCTGGATCGGTGTCGGCGTGACGTAATTTTCCTCGGCGAGGGCCTGCGTCAGCGGCGCGATCAGGCCGAGGTCGGTAAAGGTAGTCATGGTCAAATAAAGTCCTTATCGGGGCGGCCCAGCAAACCGCTTCCGTTCAGGGCATCATAAGGCGGAGGTTCCGCGCGCGATGCATCGACGGGCAGCGGGCCAGTGTGGCCGGCTTTTTGATCCCGTGGCGCGCAGGCGCAGAATCAAAGGGTTTGTCGATGGATCTCAGGACGCGATGCCGGTCAAAAAGTGCTTGTTTATCAAGCGGCTGTCAAAAAGGCATCTGCGCGCGGTCGCGAGAAAAGACAAGAGTGTTTACCTAATTGCGCACCGGAAGTCAAGAAGATCGGTATAGGCAGCACCCGCCCCCGCCGCGCAGGCATTTCCAGGCTTAGGCCTTCTTCAGAAAGCAGGTCTTCAGGACCAGGCCCTTGACCTTCTCCACGCGGCATTCGATCTCCTCCGGGTCGTTGGTGAGATGGATGTTCTTCACCATGGTGCCGCGCTTCAGGGTGACCGAGGAACCCTTCACCTTGAGGTCCTTGATGAGCGTGACGGAATCGCCTTCGTTCAAAATATTGCCGTTGCTGTCCTTGGTATCCATCTGACGCTTCCTATAAAGGCCTATTCAAATTGTGGGCTCTCTATAACCATTCCGAACGCTCTCGGCAACTGATCGGGCAATGTCCGGATATGGCCAGGCCAGCGGCTCGCCAATCTGCGCGATTGTTACCGACGCAACGCGTTTGCACCGCTGCGAAACACCCCGGTAATTCGCATGCGGTGAGCTATCCGCTCCGAACTCGTTGGAGAGGACAGCATGAGCAATCTCTTGGGCCGGCGTGCAGTGGTGATCGGGGCAGGTATCGGCGGTCTGGCGACCGCGGGTGTCCTTGCCAATCATTTTGAACAGGTCGACGTGCTGGAGCGCGATTTATTGGGCGGGGAACCGGCATCGCGTCCGGGCACACCACAGGATCGGCATCCGCATGGATTGCTGGTGGGCGGGTTGAGAGCCCTGGACGAGATCTTCCCCGGCTTCGAGCGCGACCTCGCCGCCGCCGGCGGCGTCTATGTCGAGACCGGACAGGATCTTCGCTTCGAACGACCGGATTTCGGCACGTTGCCGCGACGTGATTTCAATATATGGGGCCTTGGAGCTTCACGGCCGCTTATCGACAATACATTGCGACGCAAGGCAAGGGCGGTCGCAAATATTACCCTGTGGTCGGAATGCCGCGTCCTGGAGATCGTGCCGATGGCGGACCGTTCCGGCGTCAAGGGCGTCAGGTTCGAGAATTTGTCCGGCCTGGTGGAGGAGATCGATGCCGACCTCGTCGTCGACGCTTCGGGGCGCGGGGCATTGACGCTCGCCTTGTTCGACGCAATTGGCCGGCAGCGGCCGGCGATCACGGAGGTCGGCATCGATATCAGCTACGCGACGGCGATCGTGGAGGCACCTTCCGTTCCGCCGACGGATTGGAAGGTGGTGGCGACGCTGCCAAACCCGCCGGAGACCCTGCTTCATGCGGTCATCTTGCCGGCAGAAGGCAATCGCTGGTATGCCTTGATCGCCGATCACGGCCGGCCTTCACAGTTGCAGGATTGGCCGGGCTTCCTGGAAGAACTGCGGCGGCTGCACACATCGACAATGTATGACGCACTGCGTCGCCTGCCGCCGCCGGAGAACATCCGGCATTACGGCTTCCCCGCAAGCTTCTGGCGTCACTTCGAGCGGTTGCCTGATTTGCCGCGCGGCATATTGCCGATCGCTGACGCGGTCTGTCGCTTCAATCCTATATATGGCCAGGGCATGTCGTCGGCCGCCGGCCAGGCGCGGCTCTTGCAGCGTGTCCTTGGCAGGGTGGCGGACGAGCCAGACCCACTGGCGGCGGCTCAGGCGGGGTTTATGGCTGAGATCGGCTCGGTGCTGCAGACACCCTGGATCATGTCGACAAGCGCCGATCTAGCCTTTCCCGGGACACGCGGCGAAAGGCCAGAGGGTTTCGAAGAGGGCAGGCAGTATGAGGCGGCAGCCTTCCGGGCTGCTGCAGTCGATCCTATTGTCCATCGCACCTTGCTGGAAGTCAGCCAGTTGCTGAAGCCGATCGACGTCCTCCACGCACCGGAAATGAAACAGCGCATCGAAGCCGCCGCCGTCAAGATGTCGGCCTGACATTGCAAGGACCGGCTGGTCGATGTTGCCGAAGCGGAAGCTCTCTTATGGCGGGTTGCCGCGAGAGAGCTTCCGCGCAAACTTGAATGCTGCCGTGCTATCGGCTGCCGATATTCGCCGCAGTCTGGCCGAAGAGAATCTTCTTCGCATCCTCGGACATGGTCGGCTGGACGTTGATTTCCTTGGCACGATCATAGGCGCGGATCGTTCCCGGGCGCGCCTGGATCGCCTCGAACCAGCGCTTGAGATGCGGGAAGTCCTCCAGCTTCTGGCCCTGCCGTTCATAGGGCACGATCCAGGGATAGCAGGCCATATCGGCGATGGAATAATCGCCGGCGACAAAGGGACGATCGGCGAGCCGCTTGTTCAGCACGCCATAAAGCCGGTTGGTCTCGTTGACATAGCGGTTGATGGCATAGGGAATCTTCTCAGGCGCGTAGGCGGAGAAATGGTGGTTCTGGCCGGCCATGGGGCCAAGGCCACCCATCTGCCAGAACAGCCATTGCAACGCATCGTTGCGCCCGCGCAGATCCTTCGGCAGGAACTTGCCGGTCTTGTCGGCGAGATAGAGCAGGATGGCGCCGGATTCGAAAATGCTGATCGGTGCGCCGCCGTCGGCAGGCTGCTGATCAACGATTGCCGGCATCCGATTGTTGGGGGCGATCTCCAGGAAGTCCGGCTTGAACTGGTCGCCCGCGCCGATATTGACGGGAATGATCCGATAGGGGACATCGGCCTCTTCCAGGAACATGGTGATCTTGTGGCCGTTCGGCGTCGTCCAATAATAAAGGTCGATCATACGGTGAAATCCTTGCTGTGCTGAGCTGCCGGCTGAGGCGCCGGGCAGATGAGACGGAACCATGAGAGCCCATGGCGGTGCGGATATGTCCGACTGGATCTCCGCTCCTTGGGCACTATGGTGGATCATGTCGCGGGACAAGGGATCCGAAAAGCGCCTTTTTGTTGAAAAGATGCGATCGATCCATGCGTTGCCGCGATAACTTCGCAGAGACCCTGTGTGAAATGCGGCCTATCCAACTGCCCGATTCCGGCGCGGTTGGATTTTTGTACGATCAGGCTCCGCGGTGCCGGACCGTGTCAGGGCCGCTTCAAGCGCTTGTCGAAGGCTTTGAAGGCGGCTTCGTCGCCGTCGAAGATCATGGCTTTGACCAGCAGGCAGCCTCCCAGGTCCGAGAGCTCGCGGGCCACCGCATAATAGTCGCCGCCGCGCCAGGTCATGGTGATCTCGCGCTCCGGCCAGGTCATGACCCGCTTATAGCTGCCGGTGCCATAGCTGGCCGACAACTGATCGACCGCCGTTTTGAAGCTCGCGTCGCAATGCGCAATGGATCCAGGTTGCGGCTGATAGGGGCCGAGATGGAAGTCGTAGGAGATATAGCGGAGGCGATCCTGCTCAAACAGCAGATTGACCAGCCGGTCGCCTTGGCGGGCAACCAGGATATGCCAGAGACCCTCGTCAGTATCGACGGCGATCTGGCTTTCCGTCTGCTGCAATTGCAGTCGTGCCGCCGCCAGGGAGGCGCCGATTTCAATCTCGCTGCCAAGGGCTTCCTGCGTAGCGACGGAGAAGATTACCGAAGCCTGGATGGCGATCGGCAGTGCTGCCCGCCGTAGGGATCCGGCGATCCTGAGCGCTAAGAGTTTTCGGCAATGCAGCGACAAGCGCACGCCGATCGGCAATCAGGTTGCGGCCTCGAAGGCCGCGCTGAAGAAACGTTCCATCGTCACCAGGAGTTGCCGGCGGTTGCCTGCCTTGTAGACGCCGTGCCCCTCGTCGCAGAACAGCAAATCCTCGTAGGGGATGCCGGCACGCTGCAGGTCGCGGAAGGCAGCCCAGGCGTTTTCGGGCGAGACATTGGTGTCGCGCAAGCCCTGGACCACCAGTAGCCGCCCTTTGATCTGATTCAGGAAATTCGCCGGGGACGCCTGATAATAACGGTCCGGCAGTTGGCTCGGCGTGCCGCCCATCATCTCCTCGCTATAGGCCCGGCCATGCGGCATGCCGGTTTCGTCGTAATCGATGGTGAGGTGATACATGCCGCAGATCGGCATGGCGGCGTTGACCAGGTCGGCGAACTTGGTGATGCCGTACCATGAGCTATAGCCGCCGTAGGAGGTGCCGATCATGCCGATCCGTCCCGGCTCGGCGAGACCGTCGGCGATGAGATGCTCGATCCCGGCACGGATATCCAGCTGCTCTGCGCCGCCCCAGCCTTGCTGCTTGATCGCTTCGCGAAAGGCGCGGCCATAGCCGGTCGAGCCCCGGTAGTTAGGATCGAGGACCGTAAAGCCTTGGCCGACCAGGAACTGGATAATGGGGTTCACCCAGTTCTCGCTGTGCCAGGTCGGACCGCCATGAATATAGGCGATCAGCCCGCGGCTTTTGCCGCGCGGGCGATAAAGCCAGCCCTGGATGAGCAATCCGTCGCGGGCCTCCCAGCGATAGCGCGCGGCCGGCACGAAATCACTGCCGGTCAAGCCGTTTGCCGGCTTTGCCAGTTGATCGGCCGAGCGGCTGAGATCTGTCCGGCGACCGCTCGCGAGATCGACGCGCAGGAAGTCATGCACCTCGCGGGAGCAATAGCGCTCCATCACCCATGCACCGCCCGGCAGTTCCGCGATCGGCAGCAGGCTGGCCGCATCTTCGGCGAAGACGATCTCCGCACCCGTCGTGACGTCGAGCCGTGTCGCGCGCAAGGAGCCCTGGTCAAAACCGATGACCGCCGCATATTTTCCACTCTCGCCGGGGATGACGCTATCGATATCGCGGCTCGCATCATCGATCAGCCAGTTCATGGCGGCGGCGGAAAAATCGTATGTGCCGACACGTTGATGCGTTTCGGTCTCGCTGATGACGAGGAGCCGGTCATCGGTCAGCCAATGGGCGCGGGTCTTGACGCGGTCGCCGAAATTCAGGACCTCCCGGTCGTTTCGCTCGGTGGCTGTCTGGCCGTCGAGGTCGATCAGCCAGACCTGACAGCCGGCGGGATGGCGATCGCGGCGGTGGTACAATAGATGCCGTCCGTCCGGGCTGAGGCGCGGGCCGGTCTCGTCGAGCGACGGGCCGTGCGCGAGGCTGGTGATCTCATTGCTGTCGAGGTCATGGGCCAAAATATGCTGCCCCTCGATCGCCTTGCCGGTCGCCGGGTCCATGCTGGCGGTGTAGTACAGCGTTCTGGCATCCGGCGAGAAGCAGCCGCCAAAGACATAATAGCTGTCCTGCAGGGCAGTGATGGGACAGAGTGCCGCCGCCGCGGTCAGATGGCTTTCCTTGCCACGGCCCGGCAGCTTGGCAAGGAACAGGCGGTCGCGCTCGCTGGAACCGATGGATTGCGCGAGGACGATCTGGGTGCCGTCCTTGGAAAAGCCGCGGACATAGAAATGATCGCTGCCATCGGTCAAGCGGACGGGCGGCTGTGTCCCGTCGGTCGGCACGATCCAGACATTGCCGGTCTCATCCGGCCCGGTCCAGGTCCAGGCCAGCCAGCGCCCGTCCGGCGAGACATGCGGCGCCCAGCTGATCGGGTAGCGCGCCCAGGCGGCGGCCAGCTCCGCAGTTCTCAGTGGCGTAGCAGTGTCTAAGGTCGGTGTCGGCATGGTTCGATCTCAATCCTGCGTAAATACATCAAACGCCCGCGACCGCGGGGCGTCCTCTGATGGAGAGGTCCCGGGGAGCGCGCGGGCCATTCTAAAACTGGTAGGCGAGTGATTAAATTACAAATCGACAGTCTTTGGTGCGCACCACATCACATGTCGGGGATGGCCGGAATTGTGGCAGCGTCATGGCATGTCTCGCCGATCAGACGTGATGGCAGGCGACCAGATGGGCGGGGCCGTGTTCAGCCGCGCCATGATCAAGCAGTTCCGGCGGCGTGGTATGGCAGATTTCCGTCGCCCTGGGACAGCGCGTGCAGAAGCGGCAGCCGATCGGCGGATTGACGGGCGAGGGAAGGTCGCCTTGCAGCACGATGCGCTGCCTTTGCCGCTCCAGTTTCGGATCCGGCAGCGGAATGGCGGAAATCAGCGCCTGGGAATAGGGATGCAGGGGCTGACGATAGAAACTGTCGCGGTCGGCGACCTCCATCACCTTGCCCAGATAAAGCACGAGAATGCGGTGGCTGATATGCCGCACCACGCTGAGGTTATGCGAAATGAACAGCAGCGAGAGGCCGTGCTCGCGCTGCAGCCGCATCAGCAGGTTGATCACCTGTGCCTGGATCGACACGTCCAGCGCCGAGACCGGCTCGTCACAGACGATCAGCTTCGGCCGGAGGATCATGGCGCGGGCAATGCCGATGCGCTGGCACTGGCCGCCGGAGAATTCATGCGGGTAGCGGTTCATCATTTCCGGCGCCAGGCCGACCTGCTGCATCGCTTCGATCACGCGCTGCTGCAGCTCGGCCCGCTTGATGCCGGGCTGGAAGGTCCTGAGCGGCTTGCCGATGATCTTGCCGACCGTCATGCGCGGGTCAAGCGAGGCGAGCGGGTCCTGGAAGATGATCTGCATGTTGCGCCGCTGCTCGCGCAGCTGCTTGGCGTCGAGCCCGAGAAAATCGCGCCCCATCCAGGCGACCTGGCCGCCGCTCGGCTCGATCAGGCGCAGGATGGCGCGGCCGAGGGTCGATTTTCCGCAGCCGGATTCGCCGACGATCCCCAACGTCTCGCCGGGCTTCAGGTCGAAGGAGACGCCGTCCACGGCTCGCAGCTTGACGGCATGGGACAACAGGCCGTGGCGTAAGGGGAAATGAACGCTGAGATCACGGACGGACAGCAAGACCTCTTCTGCCGGCTGCGCGGCAAGCGGGCCCTGCGACGCTGCGGCGCCGGTCATGACGGCACCCGGTGGCAGGCAACAAGATGAGGCACTTGGCTTTCATCCCTGCGCAGGTCGATGAGGGTCGGCTGTTCGCTGCGGCAGCGCGCCTCGCGCCAGGCGCAACGCGGCTCGAAAGGGCAGCCCGGCATGGGGGTTCCCATCAGGCGGGGCTGGCCCGGAATGGTGGTCAGTTCCTCATCCATGCCGGTGTCGAGCCGCGGCGTCGAAGCAATCAGTCCGGCCGTGTAAGGGTGGCGCGGCGTCTCGAACAGGGTATCGATGGCGGCACTCTCCATGACCCGCCCGCCATAAAGCACCGTGACCCGGTCGCAAAGCCGCGACACCACGCCGAGATCATGGGTGACGATGGCGATGGTGGTTCCCATGTCGCGCGCCAACTCGATCAGCAGTTCCAGGATCTGCGCCTGGACGGTGACGTCGAGCGCTGTGGTCGGCTCGTCGGCCAGCAGCAGAGCCGGCTTGCACAGCAGCGCCATGGCGATCATGACGCGCTGGCGCATGCCGCCGGAAAATTCGTGCGGATAGAGATCGACGCGCCGCGCCGCATCGGGAATGTGCACGCGTTCCAGCATTTCGATGACGCGCTGCCGCGCTGCCGCCTTGCCCAGGCCCTGATGCGTGGTCAGCACTTCCATCAGCTGGTCGCTGACCCGCAGATAGGGATTGAGCGAAGTCATGGGATCCTGGAAGATCATCGACAGCGACGAGCCGCGGATCCTGTCCAGTTTCGACGGCGCGGTGCCGACCATCTCCTGGTCCTGGAAGCGGATCGACCCGCTCACGCGGCCGTTATTGGCGGTCAGGCCCATCGCGGCGAGCAGGATCTGGCTTTTGCCCGAACCTGATTCGCCGACAATGCCCATGATCTCGCCGGCGCGCAGATCGAGGTCGACCCGGTCGACGGCCGTCTTCCAGCCATCCGCCAGTTTGAACTCGATGCTGAGATTGCGGATGGACAGTATAGCTTCGTTCGGCGTCATTGCCTTCCGCCTATCGCTCGTTGGGGTCGAAGGCATCGCGCAGGCCGTCGGTGATGTAATTGAGGCAAAACAGGACTGTCGCCAGAAAGGCGCCGGGCAAGAGCAAGACGCGGATATCCGTCTCGATCTTTGTGTAGCCGTCATTGATCAGATTACCCCAGCTGGCATAGGGCGCCTGCACGCCAAGGCCGACGAAACTGAGGAAGGATTCGGTGGAGATGACTTCCAGGACCAGCAGGCTGGAATAAACGATGACGACATTCAGGCTATTTGGCGCGATGTGTTGCCAGATGATCTGCCAGCTGCTCATGCCGCCGGCACGCGCCGCCTCGACGAATTCCCGGTGGCGCAGGCTGACGGCCTGGCCGCGGGCGATCACCGCCGGGGTCAGCCAAAGTGCCACGACGACAGCGATGAAGAGTGAGAAATTGCTGCGGCCGAGGACCACATTGATGACGATCACCAACATAACATAGGGCAGGCTGAGCAGGACATCGACGAGGCGCATCATCATCTGGTCGGTGCGTCCGCCAAGATAGCCGGCGGTGGCGCCATAGACGACGCTGATGGCGACCGAGACGATCGCGCCGAAGAAGCCGAGGCCGAGCGACACCCGGCCGCCATTGAGGACCCGCAACAGCAGGTCGCGGCCGAGATCGTCGGTGCCGAAAAGGTGGATCGAGGTGAAGTCGACCGGCGCAGACAGGTTGTCGAAATCGGCGTCTTCCGGTCCAAAGGGGTAGAAGAACGGCGCGATATAGCAGGCCAGGATGACAAGGCTGAGAACGACGAGGCTGGCGATGGCCAGCTTGTTGGCGCAGAAGCGCCGCAGCGAGGCACGGAACGGCGAGACGCCGGCCGGCAGGTGATCCGGCATGGCGAAGGGCTGTCCGCCGGATGAGGGTGGCCTGGTCGTGACGTCAGTCATGGGGCGCGTCATTCATAGGACACCTTGGGATCGATCAGGCCGCGCGCGATATCCGAGATCATGTTGCCGAAGACCACGACGGTTCCGTAGAACAGCGTGACGCCCATCACCAGCGAATAGTCCCGGTCCTGGGCGGCGGTGATGAAATAACGGCCGATCCCGGGGATCTGGAAGATCTGCTCAATGGCGATCGAGCCAGTGATGGTAACGGCGGTGGCGGGCCCGAGATAGGCGATAACCGGCAACAAGGCGCCCTTCAAGGCATGCTTGTAGATGGTCCGTCTCTCGCCAATTCCTTTGGCCCGCGCGGTACGAACGTAGTTGGCGCGGATGGTCTCGATCATGCTGCCCCGCATCAGCCGCGAGACATAGGCTATATTGGGCAGCGTGAGGACGGCGATCGGCAGGATCTTGAAGGAAAGCGAGCCGTCCCAGCCGGCGACCGGCAGCCAATGCAGGTCGAGCCCAAAGGCAATCTGCAGCACCGGGCCGATGACAAAGATGGGAATGGCGAGGCCGACCATGGCAATCGCGCCGGCGCCATAATCGATGACGCCGTTGCGCCGGAGGGCGCCGGCGATGCCAAGGATGATGCCAATCAGGGTCGAGAGGATCATCGCCCAGATGCCGATCTCCAGGGAGACCGGGAAGCTATTGAGGATCAATTCGCCGACACTCGAATCGCGATATTTGACCGAGGGGCCGAAATCGAAATGCACCAGATTCCAGAGATATCTGAGGTATTGCTGCGGCAGGGATTCATCGAGGTGGTAGGCGCGGTTGAGCGCCGCCAGCGCCTCCGGCGTCAGGCGACGGTTGTCCGAGAACGGGCCACCGGGTGCCACGCGCAGAATGAAGAAAGTGATGGTCGCGAGGGCGAAGAGCGTCGGCAGGCTGCCGAGCACGCGCCGAAAGATATAACGCCACATATCGCTGAAACCCCGCCGCTGGCGGCATCCCGCGGCCCGGCGGCCACGGGATGCGCACATCGCTCTTATTGCGTTTCGACGGTGAGGAAGCGGCTCGGCACCACATCCCCGGGGCTGTCGGCCCAGCCCTTAACGGTCTTGCGCACCAGATGACGATTGGGCTCCGTCAGATTGGGCGTGAGGTAGTAGCTGTCGAGGATCAATTGCTCGGCCTGGGCCAGGACCTTGTAGCGCGCCTCGGTATCGGTGATCAGCATCGCCTTGTCCCAGAGGTCTTCATATTCCTTGCTCTGCCAGTTGTAACCGGCCTCGGCCCGGGGATCCATGTAGGCGAGATAGGGTTCGGGGCCGACGAAATCACCGACCAGATCATCCGCATAGGCTTCCCAGGTGCCGGCGGTGAAGGTGTTGTTCCAGGCCTCGCGATCGACGGCATTGACCTTGGCATCGACGCCCAGCACCTGCTTCCACATCACGGCGATGACTTCGGCGCGCTTCTTTTCCGCGGCCTTGCTTTGCGCCGTAATGGTGACCGTCAGTTTCTTGTTCGGACCGAAGCCCGCTTCGGCATAAAGCTTTTTCGCCGCGGCGATGCGATCCGCCTTGGACATGCTGCATTCGGCGGGCTTGGGCGAGGGGTAATGCGGGATCGGGATGGTGAAGCTGCAAGAAGCGACGTCGCCACCCTTGATGACTTTGATCAGGGCGTCGCGGTCGATGGCATAAGCCAGAGCCTGACGCAGCTTGATGTTGTCGAAGGGAGCCTTTTTAAGGTTGAAATCTAGATAGTAGGTGCTGAGGCCCGGGCCGACATGCAATTCCTCGGGGTTCGACTTCTTCAGCGCATCCAACTGATCGGTCGGCACGTCATAGGTCATGTCGATGGCGCCGGATTTGTAGAGTTTCAGCGCCGTGTTCTCGTCCTCGGTCACTTTGTAGACGACCTTGTCGATCTTGACATTGGCGGCGTCATGGAAGTTCGGATTCTTCACCAGGACGGCCTGCGACTGCGCGTTGTTTTCCGTCAGCGTATAAGCGCCGTTGGTGACGATATTGCCCGGCTTGACCCAGTCCTTGCCAAATTTGTCGAGGCTCGGCTTGTGCAGCGGCGGGCAGTAGAAGGAATAGAAGTAGTTGAGGGCGTAGGGGGCGGGCTTGTCGAGCTTCACCACCACGGTCTTCTCGTCGGGGGCGGAGACGGCGACCGATTTCGGATCCTTGTTCTTGCCGCCCATGAAGTCGGCGGCGCCAGTGATCGAGATGGTGCTGGAGAAGACGTAATTCTTCTGCGAAGCGGTGGCGGGATCGAGGATGCGGATGACGCTGTTGACGAAGTCCTGTGCCACCAGCGGATCGCCATTGGACCATTTCAGGCCGTCGCGCAGATGGAAGGTGTAGGTGAGGCCGTCCGGGCTGAGATCCCAGCTTTTCGCCGCGCCGGGAATGATGTTGCCGGCGGCGTCATAGGCGGTCAGGCCCTCATAAAGGTCCTCTTCGATCCAGCCTTCATAGACCAGGAAATTTACCTGGGGATCGAGCGAACTGATGGTCGTACCGATGTTGCGGTTGAGAACCATCTCCGCAGAGGCCGCGGAGGCAGTGAGCGCCAAGGCGGAAAGCAACGCCGTCGTCATGACCGCCGACAGAGCGGTCCTTCGCAAAATCGCCATATATATCCTCCCATGCGGTGCCGTTCGCCGGCACCTAGTTTCAGCCTTCCTTGTGAAAGGCCCTCATTGATCGTCCCCGCGCAGGGGATAAAGAAGCCGCAAGCGGGGGAAGCGACCGGATTGTCCTGCCGCGATTTAACGCCGCAGGATGAGTCGCGTCCAGCTCGTATTTTACATCTGTGATATTTGTTTTTCGCCTGTATACAGCAAAATCATCTAGCCAAAATTCCTAGCCGAGAGCAACCACCATCTCCGGCGCGGGGAATGAATTTTCACGAGGTAAAGTCGGTTTTCGATAAAGGAGAGAGCCGGGGCGATTTCAGCGGCTGATCTGCGCAGGCTTATTGCGGCTTGATGCGATAGATACTGACAGTCCAGCGCATTTCCTTGAGGAAATCCTGATAGGCCAGTTGATACTGGCCGGTATCAAGCTGCTTGCCGCCGGCGTCGATATAGGGATTGGCTCCCACTGCATAAGAGCGCGGATCGTTGATGATCACCTGCAGATTGTCCGCGGTGCCCTGATAGCCGACGATCAAGGCAACTTCCTTCGTATCCTTCTCGGCATCGCTCATTTTCGGAGGCTCGACCGCCACCACGATTGGCCGCTCGAATTCCAGTTCATGGATCAGTTCGTCCGGCGGCAGCACCTTGCCTTGCTGGAAGGCCATGTTGTGCGGCTCTTCGTCGAAAAACTTATGAGCGTAAGCGAGATAGTCGGAAATGATCTTCTGCGTCGCCTGCAAGGCCGTCATCTTGGCGGGGGCGGCGCAGTCTTCCGACATGCGCTGACCGGTCAGAAAATTGGCGATACCGCATTGGTAATCGTCATTGGGCCCGGTATTCGGCGCCGAATAGTAACGCATGACCATCTCGCCGACCGCAGCCCAGGAGCGCCCCGGTTCGCTTTCGACCACCGGATCGATGTTGAGGGTGATATCGGCCTTGGCGGGCTCAGCAAAGGAAAGCGTGCTGAGGCCGATGAAGGTGCTCGCTAGCGCCGCGAACCAGAGGCGAGGTACGCGCCGGCAAAAAATCCGCCCTTCGTCGCTGCCCTTTCGGTCGATATATCTCGCCTGAAGAGGACGGTGGATTGGACGGCCGGACATGCATTACCCCCGCTTGTCGTCGTTTTTGCGCGATCTGACGGCATGCTGCCTCAACCTCCGGCAGGTCGCAAGGCCTTCCGGCAATCCGCCGGTTGACATTCGGCTGCCCGATCCCGCATGCATGAACCCGGTTTAATCCCGGCAGTTCCGTTGGTCACGGTTTTTTGGTTGCCAACGTAATACCGATCCATGACGGAGATTTTATGTCGATTAATAAACTTCTGAAGCAGCTCGGCCTTGAAGGGAAGACGCTGTCCAATGGCGATATGATCGCCCGCTCGCCGATCGACGGCAGCGTTCTGGCCAAGGTGAAGACCGACAGCAAGGCGGCGGCGGAAAAGAAGATCGCCCGTGCCGACGAGGCTTTCAAGGCCTGGCGTGCCGTGCCGGCGCCGCAGCGCGGTGAGTTGATCCGCCTGTTTGGCGAGGAATTGCGCGCGCATAAGGCGGAGCTGGGGGCCCTCGTCTCCCATGAGGTCGGCAAGATCCTGCAGGAAGGCCTCGGCGAAGTGCAGGAAATGATCGATATCTGTGACTTCGCGGTCGGCCTGTCGCGCCAGCTCTACGGTCTCACGATCGCCTCGGAGCGCCCCGGCCATCGGATGATGGAAACCTGGCATCCGCTGGGCGTCGTGGGCGTCATCAGCGCCTTCAATTTCCCGGTCGCGGTCTGGTCCTGGAACACGGCGCTGGCCATTGTCTGCGGTAACAGCGTGGTCTGGAAGCCGTCTGAAAAGAATCCACTGACGGCGCTCGCCTGCCAGCAAATCTTCGAGAAGGCGGCCAAGAAGTTCGGCGCGACACCCAAGGGCCTGCTCGAGGTCGTCATCGGCGGCCGCGAGATCGGCGAGGTCGTGGTCGATGACAAGCGCGTCGCCCTGGTCAGTGCCACCGGCTCGACCCGCATGGGCCGCGAAGTCGGTCCGCGCGTCGCCGCCCGCTTCGGCCGTTCGCTGCTGGAACTCGGCGGCAACAACGCCATGATCGTCTGCCCCAGCGCCGATCTGGAACTGGCGGTGCGCGCTATCACCTTCTCCGCGGTGGGAACCGCCGGCCAACGCTGCACCAGCCTGCGCCGTGTCATCGTCCATGAAAGCGTCCGTGACAAGCTGCTGCCGCGCCTGAAGAAGATCTATGGCAACCTGCCGATCGGCAACCCGCTGGATGCCAAGACCCTGGTCGGTCCGCTGATCGACGAAGCTTCTTTCAACCGCATGCAGGCGGCTTTGAAGGCGGCGAAGGCGCAAGGTGGCAAGATCACCGGCGGCGAGCGCGTGAAGGTGAAGGGTGCCGCCGACGGCTTCTACGTCCAGCCCGCCATCGTCGAAATGCCGGGCCAGACCGAGGTGGTGAAGGAAGAAACCTTCGCGCCGATCCTCTATGTGCTGAGCTACAAGAAGTTCGAAGACGCGATCGCGCTGCAGAACGATGTGCCGCAGGGCCTGTCTTCCTGCATCTTCACCCAGGACCTGCGCGAGGCGGAATTCTTCCTCTCCGCTCAGGGCAGCGACTGCGGCATCGCCAACGTCAATATCGGTCCCTCGGGTGCCGAAATCGGCGGCGCCTTCGGTGGCGAGAAGGAAACCGGCGGCGGCCGCGAATCCGGTTCCGACGCCTGGCGGGCTTATATGCGGCGCGCCACCAACACCATCAACTATTCGGACAAGCTGCCGCTGGCTCAGGGCATCAAGTTCGACGTCGGTTGAACGGCAAAGAGACGATCACGATAAGCGGGCGGCACCCTTGGGGTGCCGCTTTGCTTTTGTGCTGCCGGTTCAGAAGCTGGGGTTCAAAAAAACTGGGGCTCAGAAGCTGAGCGCCAGAGCCGCAAGTGCCGCCAGCAGGGCAGGCGGCATGACCAGCATGCCGAGCTTCAGGAATGCCCAGGCGCTGATGGTTTCGCCATCGCGCCGCAGGGCGATCAGCCAGATGATGGTCGCCAGCGAGCCCGTGATCGACAGATTGGGACCGAGATCGACACCGATCAGCACCGCGCCGATGACAGGGTGCGGCGCTTGCGCCGCCGCCATCGTCGAACTGGCGATCAGCCCCGCCGGCAGGTTGTTCATCAGATTGCAGATGAGGGCGACGAGAAGGCCGGCACCGGTTGCGGTCCAGCCGACCGAGTTCTGCGCCTGGCTGCGCAGGAAGGTTGCCAGTTGATCGATCAGGCCGACATGCTGCATCGCCTCGACCAGGACGAATAGTCCGGCGACCAGGGGGATGACGCTCCAGGGCACGCCCCGCATCAACGGCCAAGGCGCCTGGCGATTGCCGATCAGAACAAAGGCCGCGGTCAGCAGGCCCGTGAGAAAGGTCGGCAAACCGAGTTGCCAGCCGAGGGCGGAGGCACAGAGCAGAACGAGTGCCGTCGCGATCAATCCGTAGCCGGTCAGCCGCCCACCGCGCGACAACGCGGCTGCCGTTGGCGTATTCTGCAGCGGCGCCCGGATCTCGCGGGCCAGCAGAAGGCGCAGCATGAGATAGGTCGCAACGATGGCGGCGAGGGAGGGCAACGCGAACTGCGCAAGCCATTCGGCGAGAGGCGGCATCGCGCGCCCGTAAATGACGAGATTTGCCGGATTGGAGATCGGCAGGACGAAGCTTGCCGCATTGGCGACAAAGGCGCAAAGCAGCAGATAGGGCAGGGGCTTGGCGCCCGCCGCTCGCGCCGCGGCATAGACCGCCGGCGTCAAAACGACAGCCGTGGCGTCATTGGAGAGGAAGACAGTCACGACGACGCCGACCCCATAAACCAGCAACAGCAGTCGCGCGCCGGAACCCTTGGCATGGGCGACGGCGAAACCGGCCAGCCAGTCGAACAACCCCTCCTGGCGGGCAAGCTCAGCAAGCATCGTCATGCCGATCAGAAACAGGTAGACGTCGACACCGCGCAGGATGCCGGCCCAGGCTTCGCCGATCGGCAACAGGCCGAATACCACCAGTAATACAGCACCGGCGACAGCCCAGATCGCTTCCGGCAGGCGCCATGGCCGCAGGACAACGCCACCCGTTGCCATCGCAGCGATGCCATAGGTCATCACATCGGCCGTCAATCCATCCCTCTTACATACTCCGCCGCGCGGGAGGCGCGCCGATATGCTCTCCGCAAAAACCGTTCTCAGCCGTCAGCGCGCCCAATATAGCGAGGTGCCGCCGGCCTGCCACTGCCGATTGGCGTAACCCGGCGGCGGCTAACTATGGCCGCATCAACTGGCGGTGGGGGATGATATTTGCCCGGCCGCTAGGCGGGCTTAGTCCTGCTCCTGGTCTTTAACCCTGATATGGGTATAGACCATGATCATATTGACGTAGCTGTCGTCATCGGAAAGCGGCAGGAAGACGATGTCGTCGTGAGCAGTGCGGCCGTTCGGCGTCTGGTAAGGCGCATTCCAGAAAAACGGCGTCTTGGTTGCGGCGACGTGCTCATAACGCCTCAAAGCCTGATCCGCTTCGGGTGCGAAAAAGGCTTCGGCAACGGATTTGCCGGTCGGGTCGCGGCGCCGCTGCGCCACTTCGCCGGTACCGACGAGCCGGTAGACAAAGCGGGGCTCCTGCGGCAGCACGTCGATCAACATCAGATGCGGCAGCCAGTTCTTCATATCGAGTGGATCGATGTCGCGCCGGCTCGGCATGGTCCGGCCATTTCGCTTGCCGTCCCAATAGCGATAGATCGCCTTCACCGTGTCATGGCAAAGCGATAGAAATGGCGGATCTGCCAGATATCCGTGATCCGGTGTTCGATGTTGCATCACAGCCCCCCGGCAGCAACAGCGGCGATGGTATAACTGGGATTTGAGTCGCAGGAAAGACTAAGTTGCACCCAATCTGAATATATTTTCAGATCCCGCCCGGGCGGGACGAACGCCAAGCCCGGCGGGATGTCAGGGGGCATGGCCGCTCCGTTCAGACTTGGTTTAGGCGAACCGAGGACTTGGAGGCGCCTGCAGCCGTCGTCGACGGCGCGGCGCTGCTGGGGGCGGGCAGAAAAGAAGCGGGCACAAAAGAAAAGGGACGCCTCAATGGCGTCCCCTTCATGCAATACAGGCCAGCTTCTTGACACTGCTTTCGGTCGGGCCTTCCCGACCTGTTGCAGCGGTATCAACCCTTGTTCGGCAGGAAGGTGCTGATATCGAAGCCGCCCGGCAGGCGGCCGCTATGCCCGTGGTCCTGATCCGCCTGATGCTGCTGATCATCCTCGACCGGCAGCGGATCAAGGGTCGCCGGTTTGCCGGCTGCCTTGCGCGCCTTGATGATGGCGGCATTGAGGTCGGTCTGCGAACAGAGGCCGAGCAGAACCGGATCGCGCGGACGCAGATTGGCAGAATTCCAATGGCTGCGGTCACGCACGGCGGCGATGGTCTGCTTGGTGGTGCCGATCAGGCGCGAAATCTGTGCGTCGCTCAGCTCGGGATGATGGCGAACCAGCCAGGCGACCGCGTCTGGCTTGTCCTGACGCTTGGAGATCGGCGTATAGCGCGGACCCTTGGTGCGGGTGACTGGCAGGGGGATGGTCACGCGCGCAAGGTTGAGGCGAGCGCTGGGATCAGCCTCGCAACGCTGTAACTCTTCCTTGGTCAACTGACCGTTGCCGGTGGGGTCGAGACCGACGATGCCGACGGCCACTTCGCCATCGGCGATGCCCTGGACTTCGAGCGGATGCAGATTGCAGAACGCGCCGATCTGCTCGAACGTCAATGCGGTGTTCTCGACCAGCCAAACGGCGGTCGCCTTGGGCATCAACAACTGTGCCATAAATACCTCCTTCTCGGCCGCCGGGAGCCGGCTTCGGCTCTGCCTGCGGACGGCCAAGGCCTTCCTTGACCTGTTCGATCGATAAAAATGCCGGCTCGCCGGGTCTCGCATCCCGATCGGCCGGTCGGCCGAGCCGCCGGTACGCAACCGGGCTCGCATTCACCCGCCACTTACCATCTTTGGCCGGCTCGTGCCAAGCGAAAGTTCAATTTGACAAGATACTTAGCGGTCAATTTTGCGCCGCCCGCGGACTTTCGCGCGGCAAGGCCATAACCGCCTATATGGGCATAATCATTTGTTTTTAAAGCAGGAACGCGATCGCTTATGCAGCCTGCTGCGGTGCCGCGAAAGGCGGCCCCGCCAGGGCAGGCACCTAGATTGCGCCGAGACCTCCCGGCAGCTCAGAGCGTCAAGATGATCTTGCCGGTATGCGCATTGGTTTCCATCAGCCTATGGGCATCGACGGCCTGGGCCAGCGGGAAAGTCTTGTAGATGATCGGCTTGATCGTCCCGGCGTCGAGCAGGGGCAGAACCTTTTCTGTCAAGGCAGCGGCCATGGCGGCCTTGTCGGCGACGGAGCGCGGCCGCAATGTCGAGCCGGTGATGGTCTGGCGTTTCATCATGACCTGGGCAAGATTGATCTCCGCGCTGCTGCCTTGCAGGAAGGCGATCTGCACCAAGCGCCCGTCGATGGCGAGGATCTTGAGGTTGCGATTGATGTAATCGCCGCCGACCATGTCGAGAATGACGTCAATCCCGGCCTTTTCCGTAACGCGCGTGATCTCGTTGACGAAATCATGGTCGCGATAGTTGATGGCAACATCGGCGCCGAGCGCGCGGCAGCTCTTGCATTTGTCTTCGCTGCCCGCAGTGGTGAAAACCCGGGCGCCGAAGTGATGGGCAAGCTGGATGGCTGTCGTGCCGATGCCGGACGAGCCGCCATGCACCAGGAAGGTTTCCCCTGATTTCAGTTTCGCGCGGTCGAAAACATTGGTCCAGACAGTGAAATAGGTTTCCGGGATCGCCGCGCCATGCGCGAAGTCATAGCCCTTCGGCAGGCGCAGGCAATGCGCGGCGGGTGTTGCGCAATATTCCGCATAACCGCCGCCGGGAGTCAGTGCCATGACGGCATCGCCCTCTTTCCAGGGACCGCAATCGCCGTTCGTTGCGACGATCGTTCCGGCGACTTCCAAGCCGGGCAAATCCGAGGCGCCCGGGGGCGGCGCATAATTGCCGGCGCGCTGCAAGACATCCGGGCGGTTGACGCCGGCCGCGGCCACTTTGATCAGCACTTCTCCAGGCTTCAGCACCGGCATCGGACGGGTAACGGGTTTCAGAACTTCCGGTCCGCCGGGCGTGGAGATCTCGATCGCAGTCATCTGTGCGGGTAGGGTCATGAATCTGTCCTCCTTCGGAAGCGGCCGGAAGCGATAATCTCGCCTCGGCGAGCCGGCGTGACCTGACGGGGTCATAGTCGATTCCCGGCCCCCGGTCGATTCTCCACGATCGGCGGGCGCCGTTTGGCTGTGGACTTTTTTCGCCGCGGCAGCCGCGCTAATCTTCCTGAAGAAGGAGATTAGGAATGGATATCGACGATCTGGAGCCGCAAAAGAAGAAGCCGGTCCTGCGCAACCTTGATCCCCTGTCGATCGAGGAGCTGCAGCGCTATATAGCGGAAATGAAAGAGGAAATCGCGCGCGTGGAGGCTAAGATCGCGGCCAAGCAGGCACATCTCAGCGCTGCTGCGGGCCTCTTCAAGACACCCTGAGTATCTGTTTTTTTGCCCCGGCGATAGGCGCCCTTCGGCTGCCAGGAAAAAACTCAGTATCGGCAAAAAACCCTGAAAAATTAACGCTTTGTTCACGCAGAGGGGGTAAAGTCGATACACAGGACGGTTCGTTTCGAGCCGTTCCTCCCTGGATCATTCCTGCGATCCAGTTTCATGCCTCCCTGTCTAACTTGCCGCCGATTTTTCGGCGGCTTTTCTTTGCGGCATCCTGCGCCCATACGCAGGCGCGACCCCGCGTGCGCGGCATGGAAACGCTGCGGAAGTCAGGCGGCTGCAAATCATGGTGAACGTTGCGGCAGCAAATCTTTTGCGGCTTGACGACCATGTCACGCGCTCGTAACTTTCCCCCTGCCTGAGGGCAAGTTAGACAGGTTGAGGCTATAAAAGAGAGGGCCGCCGCTGGTATATCCAGTCGAGCGGCCCTCCGTTTTTGCGGCCGGCCTCAGGGGAAGCGCATATCGAAGAGGGTCAAATGGCGGAGCCCAAATTTCTCGGGCCGGAGACGCTAAGCCTGCATGCCGGCCAGCAGGTTGATCCCGTAACCGGCGCGCGCGCCGTGCCGATTTATCAGACGACATCTTACGTTTTCGCGGATTCCGATCATGCCGCGGCGCTCTTCAATCTTGAGCGCTCAGGGCATATCTACAGCCGCATCAGCAATCCGACCGTTGCCGTTCTCGAAGAACGGATCGCCGCGCTGGATGGCGGCGTCGGCGCGGTGGCGACCGCCAGCGGGCATGCGGCACTGCATCTTGCCATCGCCACCCTGATGGGAGCCGGCGGCCATATCGTTGCATCGCAGGCGCTCTATGGCGGCAGTCTCAATATGCTGCGGCTGACGCTGCCGCGCTTTGGCATCACCACGACTTTCGTGCCGCCGCGCGATGTCGCTGCTTTCCGCGCCGCGATCAGGCCTGAAACGCGGCTGGTCTTTGCCGAGACGATCGGCAATCCCGGTCTCGACGTACTCGATATTCCCGCCGTCGCCGCCGTCGCCCACGCGGCGGGACTGCCGCTGTTGATCGATTCAACCTTCACGCCGCCGGTTCTGCTGCGGCCGCTCGATCACGGTGCCGATATCGTCCTGCATTCGGCGACCAAATGGCTGGGTGGCCATGGGCTTGCGATCGGCGGGCTGCTGGTGGATGGCGGGCGCTTCGATTGGCGACAGAACAACAAATTCCCGACCATGACGGAACCTTATGCGGGCTATCACGGTATTTCCTTTGCCGACGAGTTTGGGCCCGCCGCCTTCATCATGCGGGCGCGCCTGGAGGGCCTGCGGGATTTCGGCGCCTGTATGAGCCCCACCAATGCTTTCCACATTCTGCAGGGAATCGAGACGCTGCCGCTGCGCATGGCGCGGCATGTCGAGAATGCGCGTGGCGTCGCGGCCTTCCTGAAGGAACACACGTCGGTGGCCTGGGTGAACTATCCCGGCGCACCGGACAACCCCGATCGCGCGCTGGTCGAGAAGCTGATGCCGCACGGTGCCGGATCAATGATCAGCTTCGGTGTCAAAGGCGGCCGGGCGGCGGGGCGCAAATTCGTCGACGCGCTGAAGCTCGTTTCCAATCTTGCCAATGTCGGGGATGCAAAGACACTGGTCATTCATCCGGCCAGCACGACGCATCGCCAATTGGACGACGTCGCCTTGCGCGCCGCCGGGATCGGCGAAGACATGATCCGTCTTTCGGTTGGATTGGAGAGTCTCGGCGATATCCTGGATGACCTCGGTGCGGCCTTGCGCGCCTCGCAGAAGGATTGAGCCGCGATGGAGATTTCAGTCGGCGGGCACGCCGTCCATGTCGCCACCGGCGGGCAATCATTGGATATCGATAAGCCGGCCGTTCTGCTGCTGCACGGCGCCGGTCTCGACCACTCGGTCTGGGCCCTGCAGGCGCGCTACCTCGCACATCACGGCCAGACCGTGATCGCGCCGGACCTCCCAGGCCATGGCAGATCGCATGGCGCGCCTTTGGCCTCGATCGCAGAACTGGCTAAATGGTCCTGGGACCTGCTGGATACGCTCGGCATCGACCGCTGTGCCGTCGCCGGTCATTCCATGGGCGCCTTGATCGCTCTGCATATGGCGGCGACAAAGCCAACGCGTCTGCGCGCGCTCTGCCTGATGGCGGCAGCGGCGGCCATGCCGGTTCATCCTGACCTGCTGGCAGCGGCGCGCGACGACCTGTCGAGGGCAAGCGCGTTGATTGCCATGTGGGGTTTCGGCCCGTCCGGGCAAGTGGGCGGCAATACCGTGCCGGGAGTGCAGATGCGGCTTGCCGGCGAGCGTTTGATCGAGCGTTCCCGGCCCGGTGTCCTGGCGGCCGACCTCGCGGCTTGCAATGCCTACCGCAACGGCACCGACGACGCGGCGATGATCGAAGCGCCGGCATATCTGCTGCTTGGCGCGGAAGATCGGATGACACCGGCCGACAAGGGTCGGCAGCTGGCGGCGGCAATGAAAAACGTGCGGGGCGGGGCGAATGTGACCATCCTCGCCGGATGCGGCCATATGATCATGGCTGAACGGCCCGATGCGGCGACGGATGCCTTGTTTGCCGCTGCGGGAAATGCCTAGCTCATTGGCGAGAGCGGCATTGAAGCAAAAACGGCCGGGCAGCTTGCGCTCCCCGACCGTTTTCTAGATCACGTGTATCGGACGCGATCCGGCTGTGGTTAGGCCGCCTGGCTGAGGGCTTTGGCGGGCTGATTGATGGCGATCGTGCGCGGCTTCATCGTTTCCGGAATCTCGCGGACGAGATCCACATGCAGCAGGCCGTTCACCAGATTGGCGCCGGCGACGCGGATGTGGTCGGCGAGATCGAACCGGCGCTCGAAAGCGCGGCCGGCAATGCCACGGTAAAGGAAATTGCGTTCCTTCTCTTCCTTGGCTGGCTTGCCGGTGATCAGCAGCGAGTTTTCCTGTGCCGTGATGGTCAGTTCGGCTTCCGAGAAACCGGCCACCGCCATGCTGATGCGATAGGTGTCATCGCCCGTACGTTCGATATTGTAGGGCGGATAGGAAAGGGCCGATTCATCGACACGCATTGCGCTGTCCATCAGACGCGACAGGCGATCGAAACCAACCGAAGAGCGGAAAAGGGGGGTAAGGTCATAACTACGCATGGCCACATTCTCCATTGAGCAACATGGTTGAATATCTGAAGCCACCATCTGGTCGGCTTCGCTTTCTTGCCGGCACCAAGGGTCATCCGGCATTTCTGAAGTGGGAAGTGAAGCGCTTTGTGTCAAGGCCCGGGCGGGTCTGGCCGGTCGCGGATTTGGTTAATCGCTGATGAATGGCCGCTGCGCTCCGCCTCGCTGATACCAGCTGACAACCGACCAGACAATCCATTGTCGAGCCATGCAAATCCGGCGGCGGAATAGAGGGGTATGGTGCAGCCGACTAGCCCGCATTCTCGTTAAATGCGAACAAGTTCAGCGCGTTTCCTGCAACGGGATGCGTGGGTTGCAAAACTTTGTTAAGGGCTGACGCGTATTTGTGATGAAGCGCGTCTGGGATCGTCCTAGTGTTGGGGGCGTTATAGCCGCGCAAGCGAATGCCAGTGACGATAATGCCAGTGACGATCGGGTTGGTAAGGGCTGAATGGCAACGGTAGAATTCTTCGACCGGACGATGATGGAGACCATGGCCCTGCTGGCCGAATCCCGTCGGTATTTGATCGATCGCGCCGAAACGGAAACAAAGACCCGTCCGGTTGACCAGGGCCTGGTCACCAGCATGGAAACGATGCGGCTTGTGGCGCGTCTGACGCAGGTATTGGCTTGGCTGCTGACGCACCGTGCCGTCCATGCCGGCGAATTGACCCTGTGGGAAGCGACGCGGCCGGATCGCCGGCTTGGCGGGCATACGCTCTGCAACCGCAGCAGCGGGGAAGACGATCCCAAACTGCCGGAGGAATTGCGTCGACTGCTCCAGCGCAGTCTCTCGCTTTACCAGCGGATTGCCCGGCTCGATCTGCAAACCGCGCGGGCGGCCGCCGAAGGGGTACGTGGCCAGGTAAGCGGCGGGCCGAAGAAGCTCAATTGATTTGAATCTCCTTCCAAAAGGAACCTGACGGCTGCGCAGATTGTCCTGCGCCGGCGGCATGTGTAGCAGCACCCCGTCCATTCGGGCCAGGTGCACCTCTGCATGCCATTTCCGGAACACAACACATCGGCGTGACGATGTCAGGGTTTCTCCCGCTCGCGCGTTAAACAAGTGGGCCTCCAAAAAGATGCCTCTTGCAATGCCCAGTGTTCGGGAGTTTGACGTGTTTGCGCGAATGAAGATGCCGCTGCGGGTGGCTGGTGTACTGACGATGCTGATGGCCGCGCCGGCGCTGGCCTTGGCCGGCGTACCTGGTCGCCCCTTGTCGCAGTCCACGGCGATACTGCCGGCACCGAAACAAGCAGCGGCCGATGATCATTGGCATGGCCATGGCTACGGCCCCTATCCATATCCCGGCCCTTATTGGCGGCCTTACAACCGTCCGCCGGTCGTGGTGGCGCCAGGACCGGTCATTGTTGCCCCGGCTCCGGTGATCGTGTCGCCGCCGCCGGTCTATGCCTATCCGGCACCGGTCCTCGTGCCCGCGCCGGCACCGGTTGGCAGCCAGATCGTCTGTCGCGGCTCCAATACCGGCGCCATCCTCGGTGGCGCGATTGGCGGAGCGACAGGGGCGGCGGTCGGCGCGACGGCATCGCACCACCATTCATGGGAAGCGGCGACCGGCGGGGCTATCCTCGGCCTGCTTCTCGGCAGCGCGGTCGGTCATGCCGTCGATGCCGGCGATCAGTATTGCACCACCCAGGCGATCGTCGCTGCGCCGATCGGCCGGCCGGTCTATTGGACCAACCCGGCCTATGGCCGCCAGTACCAGATCGTGCCGATGCGGCAATATCAGGCCTGGGGAACCACCTGTCGGGATTACCAGGCGAGCGCCATGATCGACGGCCGCTGGCAGCAGATCCATGGCACGGCCTGCCTGCAGCCGGACGGCAGCTGGCAGACGGTGAGCGGTTAGGGGGCGGATCCGTACCCCGGAAGCCGGAAACGAAAACAGCCGCCCGAAGGGGCGGCTGTTTCGTACTCCTGGATCGGCAGCTGCCGATCGAACTTACTTCTTCAGGCCAATCCCAGCGAAGCGCTTGTTGAACTTGGCGAGCTGACCGCCGGTATCCAGCAGGCGATGAACGCCCGTCCAGGCCGGATGCGACTTGGGGTCGATATCCAGCGTCATCGTGTCGCCGGGCTTGCCCCAAGTGGAGCGGGTGGTGAACTTGGTCCCATCGGTCATCACCACGTTGATCTCGTGGTAGTCCGGATGCGTATTGGCTTTCATGGTGATAACTCCTCGAATCTCGGGCCGGTTTATAGCGAAGACGTCCGGGCGGCGCAAGTCCTTGCCGCTGCTGGGAGATTTTTAATAGGGCCGGGGCAGAGCCCGGAGCCGAATCTCGATGGATTATTTTTAACTTATTGAAAATAAAAGATATTAATTCCTGATGCCTGGCGAAATCGAGGATCCCGGCCGCAACGGACGAGATGTCGCGCTGGCGGCGATTGCAAGCCTGGACCAAGATGTCTATGGAGAACCCCACAACGACCGGTCGATCACCGGCAATCTATGGACCTGTCACGATGGATCAATCCGCATTCGAAGGGCTGGCGACGGCGCTTCTGGAACGGCTGTTCGACGAAATCGATATGCGTCTGGGCGACGAGATCGACGTCGATTACGAGGGCGGCATCCTGACGCTCAAACTTGCCGACGGACGCACCTATCTCCTGAACAAGCATGCGCCCAATCGCGAGATCTGGGTGTCTTCGCCCATCAGCGGCGCCTGGCATTTCGCCTATCGCGAGGGCGACAAGGCCTGGCATTCGACCCGGACGGTGACCGAGGGGCCGGATGAGTTGAACGCATTGCTGGAAGCGGAGCTCAACGAGCTGACCGACGGCGGTATTGAGCTGACGAAGTAAGGGACGGCGAACATGGCCAATATCCGCGATGCTAGACAGAGCGACCGGCCGCGTTCGCGTGACCTGCGCCAGTTGCTCGAACTGCGCGCGTTCCTGCGGCCCTACCGTTGGGAGATGGTGGGCGCCACGGTGGCGCTGATCGTCACCGCCGGCACGATGATGGCGCTGGGGCAGGGGCTGCGGCACCTGATCGATCGCGGCTTTGCCAATGGCGATCGTCATCTGCTGGAGCTCTCTGTGCTGGTGCTGTTCGGCGTGTCGGCGCTGCTCGCGCTGGGCACCTATGCGCGCTACTACCTGGTGACATGGGTGGGCGAACGTGTCGTTGTCGACATCCGGCGGGCGATCTTTGATCATCTGCTGAAGCTCGACCCCGGATTCTTCGAGACCACGCGTACCGGCGAAGTGCTGTCGCGCATCACCACCGACACCACCTTGCTGCAGGCCGTGGTCGGCTCATCGATCTCCGTGGCCCTGCGCAACCTGTTGCTCTGCGTCGGCGGCATGGGATTGCTGCTACTGACCAGCCCGAAGCTGACCGGGCTCGTCCTCCTCGTTGTGCCGATCGTACTGGTGCCGATCCTGTTCTTCGGTCGCAAGGTTCGCGGCCTGTCGCGCCTCTCACAGGATAAGGTGGCCGAGGTCAGCGCCGAAGCCAGCGAGGCGCTTTACGGCATTGCCACGGTCCAGGCCTTTGCCCATGAGGATCATGAGCGGCAGCGTTTCGCGGTGCATAACGAGGCATCCTTCGCTGCTTCCGTGCTGCGCATCCGCGCCCGGGCCCTGTTGACCGCGATCGTCATCCTGCTGGTATTCGGTGCCATCAGCGCCATTCTCGGCGTGGGCGGGCTGGATGTCGTCGCCGGGCGCATGTCGGGCGGCACGCTTGCGGCCTTTATCTTCTACGCCGTGGTCGTGGCGGGCTCGGTCGGCGCGATCAGCGAAGTGATCGGTGATCTGCAGCGGGCCGCGGGCGCCATGGAACGGATATTGGAGCTGTTAGCCACCGAATCCACGATTGCCGCGCCGGCCCGGCCGGTCGCCTTGCCCGTACCGGCGCGCGGCGCGGTCGACTTCGATGCGGTGACTTTCCGCTACCCGTCCCGGCCCGATGTCGCTGCGCTGGAAAGCTTCTCGCTGAAAGTCGCGCCGGGGGAAACGATTGCCCTGGTCGGTCCTTCCGGCGCCGGCAAGTCAACTGTCCTGCAATTGTTGTTGCGCTTCTATGATCCGGCCTCCGGCGTCATCCGCTTCGACGGCGTGGATCTGCGTGATCTCGATCCGAAGGCGCTGCGCGGCGCCCTCGGCCTGGTGCCGCAGGATCCGCTCATCTTCGGCATGAATGCCTGGGAGAATATCCGTTACGGCCGGCCGGGGGCGAGCGATGCCGAGGTGCGCGCCGCCGCCGATGCCGCCCATGCCACGGAATTCCTGGACCGTTTGCCGGAGGGCTTCAATACGCATCTTGGCGAGCGGGGCCTGCGTCTCTCCGGCGGGCAACGCCAGCGCATCGCCATCGCCCGCGCCGTGCTGCGCAATCCAGCGCTGCTGCTGCTCGACGAGGCGACCAGCGCGCTCGATGCTGAATCCGAATTGATGGTACAGCGCGCGCTCGACCGCATCATGGAGAACCGCAGCACCATCGTCATCGCCCATCGCCTCGCCACGATCCTGAAAGCTGACCGCATCGTGGTGATGGACCAGGGTAAGATCGACGCCATCGGCACGCACCAGGAACTGATCCAGCAGGGCGGCCTTTACGCGCGTCTGGCGGCGCTGCAGTTCCAGCAGCCCCGCGCAGCCGAATAGGCTGCAGTTCCAGCAGCCCCGCGCAGCCGAATAGGCTGCAGTTCCAGCAGCCCCGCGCAGCCGAATAGGCTGCGGTTCCAGCAACCCCGAGCAGCCGAATAGATCGCCTGGCGGTTTTCGCCGAACCGCGCTTCATAGGCCGCCAGGCCGGTCATCGGGTGGCAGATCGCCAAGTCGTAACCGCCAGATGCCGCGATAGGCGGAAAGCCGGATGACCGTCAGCGGCATGATGTCGATGGCGCGAAAGGCCAGGGCCGGGGCGTGCAGGCAATGAAGGACCGCCGCCCGCAGGCAGTTGGCGGGGGCGACCACCAGGATCTTTTCGCTCGGCTGCCGATGCCGGTCGAGCCATTCCCCGATCCGCGCAATGAAAGCGGCGATCGATTCACCTCCCGGCACGGCGCAGGCCGGATCGCCGAGCCAGGCGGCGAGGGCGTCCGGCGCTTCCTTTTGCACGGTTGCCAGTTGCTTGCCCGTCCAGTCGCCGAAATCGATCTCCCGCCATTGCGGCTCGATGGTCGCTTCTGCGGAGAGGCACTCAGCCGTCTCACGGCTGGCCGAATCAGGCCCGCAAAGCGTCGCCTGGCCGGCGGGGATGTGAGTCAGGAGCGCCATCGCCCTGGCATGTTCCATGGGATCCAGCGGGGCGTCGCTGCCAAATGTCGCATTCCCAGCAGCAGTCGTCGCGCCGTTGCTAATTAACGTGATATGTGCGGTCATGTTTCGCAAAGATCGATGAAAAGGAGGCTCGGTATGGCGACAGGCCTTGCCGGGCAGTTCGGTACGGCGTAATCATAGCATCGTTACGGCCTGAGGAAGCTGGTGCAAATCCGGCACGGTCCCGCCACTGTGACGGTTGTCGATCGTCTTCGACACCGGAGTCAGAGCTTCGGCGTAACGACATCATCCATTGCCGGGACGCGTGATCCCTAAGGAGACCAAGATGACGACGACGACCTTCGGTCAGTCCACCCAGCCTATTTCCATTCCGGTGCGCGAGCTGTTGCCCTGGGCGATTTTCGGCGGCCTGCTCATGATGCTGCTGATCTATTTCGTTGGTACCGAAGAGGGTGCCACGGCGCTGGTCAAGGGCATGTATGTGCATGAATTCGTGCATGACGCCCGGCACCTGCTCGGCTTTCCCTGCCACTAAGCAGGGGTTCTCGACATGGTTGGCAAACTCCTCCTGCGAGGCATGCTCGTGGGCATCGTTGCCGGCTTGCTTTCTTTCGGCTTCGCCAAGCTTTTTGCGGAGCCTTCCGTCGACCGCGCGATCGCTTTCGAAGCGCAGATGGAAGCCGCTAAAGGCGAGGCCCCGGAAGAAGAGCTGGTCAGCCGCGACGTCCAGAGCAGCATCGGCCTGCTGACGGGCACCGTTGTCTATGGTGCTGCGATCGGTGGTCTTTTCGCCCTGGTCTTCGCTTATGCCTATGGCCGCTTGGGCGGCCTCAAGGCGCGCGGAACAGCCGCCCTGGTAGCCTCTGCCGGCTTTGTTGCCGTCATCCTGGTGCCGTTCATCAAATACCCGGCGAACCCGCCATCGGTCGGTGACCCGGAAACGATCGGCAGGCGCACCATCTTGTACTTCATCATGCTGGCGATCTCCGTCATCGCGATGTTCAATGCGGTGGTGGTGGCGCGCAAGCTTTCGCATCGCCTCGGCTTGTGGAATGGCGCCGTGATTACCGGGCTCGCTTATCTCGTGCTGGTCGGCATCGTCCAGGCGATTCTGCCGACCGTCAATGAAGTGCCGGAGAACTTCTCCCCGACCTTGCTGTGGCAGTTCCGCACCGGCGCGCTCGGTATCCACCTGGTTCTCTGGTGCAGTCTTAGCTTGCTGTTCGGCTATCTGACCGAACGCAGCTTCGAGAGGCGGCGATTGCCTGGCCAGGCGCCGTATCTTCACCCAACGAAGTGACGGCCATTTCCGCAAATGAATAAGGCGCCTTGCGGCGCCTTATTTTTTGGAAGATTGCCGACCGCGGTTCAGCGCTGGTCGAAACGCATTTCGATACGGCGGTTCTTGCGATAGGCCTCTTCGGTATTGGCCGGGTCGAGCGGCGCGAATTCCGCGAAGCCGGCTGCGGCGAGATGTTCCGGCGGTATGCCGCGGCTGACGAGATATTTGACGACGGCGACGGCGCGCGCGGTCGAGAGTTCCCAGTTGGAGGGAAACTGCGGATTGGAAATCGGCCGCTTGTCGGTGAAGCCGTCGACGCGCAACACCCAGTTCAATTCCGGCGGAATCTCATGGGCGATCAGGATCAAGGTGGTCGCCAGCACATCGAGCTGGTCCTTGCCGGCCTGTGAGACTTCGGCAGAGCCGCTGTCGAACAAGACCTCCGATTGGAAGACGAAGCGGTCGCCGACGATCTGGATATCCTGACGGTTGCCGAGCACTTCGCGCAGCCGGCCGAAGAATTCCGAGCGATAGCGCGCCAGTTCCTGGACCTTGGTCGCGAGGGCCGCATTGAGGCGCTTGCCGAGCTCGGTGATCTGGACGTTCTGGTCCTTGTTCTTCTGCTCGGTAATATCCAGCGCCTTGGCAATGTCGGCCAATTGCTGGCGCAAGGCGAGGATCTGCTGGTTCAGCATCTCGACGCGTCGCTGCGCTTCGCTGGTGATCTGCTCGTTATTGGCGTTGCTGTCGTTGAGTTTCTTCTGCAGCTCGTCGCGTAGGCTCTGCAGTGTGGCGATATCGGTCAGCAGGGCCTGGATCTTCTGCTTGTCGGCGTCGATCGTCTTATAGGCATCCTCCAGCTGCTTCGCCTGGTCCTGGCTCACCGCCAATTGCTGCTGCAGTTTGTTGCGCTCGGTAGTCAAAGCGAGCACCTGATTGTGGAGGTCGTCGCGTTCCGCCGTGGACCGGGTCAGCTCGCCCGAGAGCTGCTGGATCTGCGATTTCAGCTGGGTATTGCTCGCCTGTTCCAGCGACAGCATATCGGCCAGTTCCGCCAGCTGCTTGTTCAGCTTGGCGAGCGCCTCGTCCTTGCCGGTCAGGATCTGGCTGAGGAACAACTGGCCGATGACGAAGATCATCAGCACGAAGACGATCACCATCAGCAGATTGGACAGCACGTCCACATAGCCGGGCCAGACTTCGACCTGGCGGCCGCGCCGGTTGCGAACGGCCATGGCCTAGGCCCTCACGACCGGTGATCCCCGCCGCCGCTGGCCGCAGCGGCGATGGTGCGGGCCAGCAGCTTGATCTCGCTGCGCAGTTCCTGGACCGACTGGTTACGGCCATGACTGACTTCCTGCAGCACATGCGAAAGCTGGGTGTCGATATTGCGCAGATGCGCCCGGCTCTGGGTGTCGATGCCAAGGCCGCCGCTTTGCGCCACATCGATCAGCTTGGTCAGCACGGTGCGGATATCACCTTGGGAATCAGCCAGATGCTGGCTCATATGCTGCTGGGCGCGCAGCTGGTCGTTGATCGCAACGAGGTGCTCCGCCAGCGCATTGAAGCCGGCACTGGCCTGCAGCCGGTTCTCCTCCGCCCGTGCCATGGTGCGCTGGAGGTTTTCCAGGCTTTCCGCCGTTTGCTCCAACAGGGCCTGGATATAAGCGGGCACCGATTGATCGCCATCGGCGAGCGGTCCGCCGCCGCCGATCCGCGCCATGCCGGAAAGCCAGTCCTCGACATCGACATAGAAGCGGTTCTGGGCCTGGCCGGCCTGCAGGTCGAGATAACCCAGGACCAGAGAGCCGGAGAGGCCGAAGAGCGAGGCGGAGAAGGCCGTGCCCATGCCGGCAAGCGGGCCTTCCAGGGCCGACTTCAGCTCGGAGAACATGCTGCTGGGATCGGTGCCGGAGATGTTCAGATCGCGGATCGCCGCGGCCACGGCGCTGATCGTTCCCAACAGGCCCCAGAAGGTGCCGAGGAGGCCGAGCAGGATCAGCAGCGAAATGAAATAGCGGGAGATTTCATGGCTTTCCTCGAGCCGCGCCTGCACGCCATCGAGCACCGACCGCAAAGCCGTCGCCGACATGTTCACGCGGCCGGTCCGCTCCCGCATCATGGCGGCGAAAGGGGCGAGTAGGCGGGGTTGTTCGGAGCTGGTCGAATGGCCGCCGCGGACAAAGGTCTCCAGCCAGGAAATGTCGCTGTTGAGCCGGATCACCTGCCAGAAGACGAAAATGATGCCGATCAACAGGACAGCGAGAATGCCGCTGTTGAGGGCGGGATTGTGCCAGAAGGCGGTGGTGATGCGTTCCCAGAGCAGAAAAACGAGAAAAGCGGCAGCAACCAGCCCGGCCACCATCCAGATCAGTTGTTGCGTCGGACGACTCATGATTACCACCTGGACCTTGTCTATGCCGGCGAGTCTCTCACCGGAAAGCTCTCTGATCGAATCGCCCAGCGCTTCGATCTAAAACACGAATCTATTTTTGTTCCAATAAGATAGAAGACGATTTGCGATCGCCTTCTAATACGGACAAACCGCCACTTTCCCGCGCCATCATGCCGAAGGCTTTCTCCTTGGCAAGAGAAGACGGCAATTTGATGTCGGCAGGGCGGGGCGAGCGGGCCGGCATCACAAAAAAGCCCGGCCCTCTGCGGGCCGGGCGTATCTTTGTGCCGGACGTGACACAGCTGCCGTTACTGGATCGGCGCCGCCTGGACGATGTCGATCCGGTCGACATTGGCGGTCTTCGAGCCGAGGGCGCGGATATCGAGCCGGGTCGCCTTGACGCCCTTGCTGAACAGATATTGCCGCAGATTGATGGCGCGAATGAGTGACATGCGCCGCGCCTTGCTCTCGCGTTCATCATCGTTCGGCTCGGTGGAGGCGGTGGCATAGCTGTTGACGACGATGCGCAGGCTCGGATCTGCGGCCAGTTTCTCGGCAAGCTGATCGAGCTGCGCCTTGATGCTGTCCGGCAGGTCGGCGCTGGCCGGATCGAAGGCAATGCTGAGCTCCGACGTCGGCGCGGGCCCCGGAGCCGGGGTTGCGGCCGCCGGCGCCGCCGGGGCAGCTGGTGCTGCCGGTGTCTGGTTCGCCTCGGTGGTGCTGCCGCTGGGAGCCGCCGGTGCTTGCGCCGCCGGCTGTTCGGTGCTTGCGGCGGCGGGAGCTGCCGGCGCGGGTCGCGGCGCGGCGGGCACGGTATAATTGCCGGCGGTATTGTCGGTCGAAGCTGGCGGTGTCGCGGCGGCAGGAGCGGCGCCTGCCGCAGGGGCTGCTGGGGCGGTGGCTGGCGCTGTCGCCGTCGCGCTGCCGGCAGGTTCCGGCTGGCCGGTGACGGCCGGCATGGTGATGCCGGTACCTTGCAGCATCTGGCTGACGCCCGGCACGGTCGAGGGGATATCGGTTGCCGCAGCAGGCGGTGTCGTGCCGTCGGTGGTGACTGCACCCGACGAGGCCGCGCCGGGCTCGGTTGTACCTTGGTCGGCCGGCGCCGGCGCGGTGGCAGGCGACGCGTTCGTTCCCTGGGTATCGGTGCCGGCCGGGCTCGCGGTATCGGCCGCCTGGGCCGACTGATTGGCCGCGTTTTGATCCGCCTGCATCGTCACGGGGGCAGCCGCAGAAGCGAGCTGCGTTGTGCTGCCCGGCGCCGCCTGAGCGGCATCTGCCTGAGGCGATGGCGCGGCAGCGGACACGACTGGCGGCATCGTCTCGGTGGGCTTGTCGGCCACCGCCATGCCGCTCGGGCTGATTGGCGACAGCGAGGTATTTGCCTGATTTGCGGTGAGCTCGGCCGGCGCGGCAGATGCGACCTGTTCGGCTGGTTTGGGGACGGCCGAGCTCGCCTCGGCGGGTGCACTTGCCGGTGTCGTTTCGCTTGTGGCGGCGGAAGCCGTATTCTCCGCTGCGACGGATGCACCGGATGCTGTAGCCGCAGCCTCGCTGACGGTCGCTGCCGGCGCGCCGGCGGGTGTTGCGGCCGACGCCGTATCAACAGTGCTGCCCTTGTCGGTCGCGTTCTCGGTGCTCGCGGCCTGCGCGTTCGCAGTCTGATCGGTGCTTGGGTTCTTGTCGGTCGCGGCGGTGCTTGACGATCCGGCCGGCGTTGCAGAGGCGGGAGGCGTTATGTGTTCGCTCGCCGCGCTCGCGCTGGCCGCAGCCGAGGCGCCGTTATCGGCAAGCTTCACGTCGCCTGCGGATTTGCCGGCCTCCGTTTTCTCGGTTGCAGAGGCATTGGTCGCGGATTTCGCCGGCGCAGCGGCCCCGCCGATCTTGACGGCGTGGTCCTGCGTGGATTTGGAAGTCTTCTTGCTGGAGAGCGGCTTCTGCTTGGACGATGACGGCGCCTTCAGATGCACCGGTGAAACGTCACCATTGCTGCCGACCACATCGGAAAACGGCGTGAAGCCCGGCGCGACTGTCGGTGTCGGCTGGGCAGCGGTCGGCAGGCTGCCCGGATTGAAGCTGGCCTTCGGATTGCTGGTCGGATAGGCGCCGTCGTAAGCCGGAACCGGTGCGCCGGAATAGGCCGGCATGCCATTCGCTTGGGCAGTGCCGACGGGGCCGGCATTGCCGGCGGGCAGGGCATTCAGCACGTCGTAATTGACGACCACTTGGTTCGATCCGGCGCTATAGGCCTGCGCCTGGCTGGCGCTGGTCTGTGACCAGATCAAGGCGCCAACGGCACCGGTCAATATCGCTGCCTGCAACCAGACGCGGCGGCCAGAACTCGTCATCATGCTATTTCCTGTACCCATTCCCCAAATGCCATATCGGCAGCTTCCCGGCCGAACCAATGACAGCCGTGGGACTATAACGCAACAGAATCAGCCTTAACAATCGGCACCTGCCGAAGCTGCTCCTGTATCGCATCCGACTCGGCCCCAATGCAAAACACCCGAACGGCGGGCCGATCGGGTGTTGGCTGAGATGCCAGTCGACTCGTTCAGGCTTTCCTAGGCGGGGTTGGTTAACAAAGCCTGAAGAGGGGCATGCAACAGGTTGTTGGTGGCGATAATGGTGCCGTTTTCCATCATCCCCTGACCACCTCTGATATCGGAAACATAGCCGCCTGCCTCTTTGACGAGCAGCAGCCCCGCGGCGATATCCCAGGGAGAAAGCCCTTCCTCCCAGAAACCTTCGAATCGTCCGGCAGCGACGTAAGCGAGATCCAATGCCGCTGCGCCCCAGCGCCGAACCCCGGCGGTCTCCGCCATCATCGCGCTCAGCTGTTGGTTGAACCGGTCGCCATCGCCGCGGCCCCTGAAAGGAATACCGGTGCCGATCAGGGCTTCATGCAGGTTCTTGCGGGCGGATACGCGGATGCGACGATCATTCAGAAAGGCGCCGCCGCCTTTTTCCGCACAGAACATCTCCTCCTTGATCGGGTCGTAGACGACGCCGGCGATAATTTCACCGGCCTTCTCGAGGCCGATGGAAATCGCGAAATGCGGCAGGCCATGCAGGAAATTGGTGGTGCCGTCCAAGGGGTCGATGATCCAGCGATGATCGGGGTCGGTTCCCTTCACTGTGCCGCCTTCTTCCAGCAGGAAGCCGAAGCCGGGGCGGGCCTTGGCGAGCTCTTCGCGCAGGACCTTCTCGGCCTTGATATCGGCATTGGAAACGAAATCCGCCGGCCCTTTCTGCGAAACCTGCAGCTGCTCGACTTCGCCGAAATCGCGCTTCAGACCGCGCGCGGCCTTGTCGGCTGCGCGGGTCATGACGTTGAGAATGGGGGAACGCGTAATCATTGCTGGAACGATACCTCAGTCTTTGGCGCGTTCGACATAGGTGCCGTCAGCGGTGTTGACGACGATGCGCGTGCCGTTTTCGACATGCGGCGGCACCAGGACACGCACACCGTTCTCCAGCTTGGCCGGCTTATAGGAGGAAGCCGCTGTCTGGCCCTTGACCACCGGATCGGCCTCGATCAACTGCATGGTCACGGTTTCCGGCAACGAGACCGAAATCGGGCTGCCTTCATAGCTTTCCACCGTCACCATCATGCCTTCCTGCAGGAAAACGGCCGGCTCACCGATCAGGTCGGCATTGACGGTCAACTGCTCAAAGCTCTCGACATCCATGAAGGTGTAGTCGTCACCCGAGGAGAACAGGAATTGATATTCATGCTCGTCCAGACGGACGCGCTCGACGGTTTCGGAGGAGCGGAAGCGCTCGTTCATCTTGGTGCCGTCGCGGATATCCTTCAATTCGACCTGCAGATAGGCACCGCCCTTGCCAGGCTGGGTATGCTGCGTCTTCACCGCGCGCCACAGCCGGCCCTGGTGTTCGATGATGTTACCCGGGCGAATGGAATTGCCGTTGATTTTCATGTGATCAACTCGTTAAGTGTCAGATAAGTGTTGGAAAAGTGGCGCGGAACCTAGCAGGAAGGCCGGCGGGAGTAAACCGGGGAAAAAACGGTTTCAAAGCCGGTTCCCGAGAGACGGGACCCGCCGCCGGCACGTTGGTCGCCATCAAGCTGCCGATCTTCGTCAGCTTATCGTACCGGCGACGGCAGCCGGAAAGTCCCCATACTTCTGCGCGAAGCGGGCATCGGTTATGCGACCGTCGCTAATGGCTGTTGCGAGCCCCCGACGCTGCGATCAGGCAAGAAAGGGGATAAGTATCCCAGGGCGGAGACGATCTTGAAGACGCGCCGTGATGCTCGTGGCTGCTCTCTTCTCGCAGCCGCAGCAAGCCTCTGCCGAGCTGACGCGCCTAACGCCCAATATATCTTCAAGATCGCGGACGCGCTGACGAGCGCTGCCGATGAAGACGAATCGGACGGGCCTCTCGTTCTATTTTGCAAGCCGCCTGCCGCCCAACCCGTCATCAGTCTCTGGGATATCAAGATCGGCCTGAAGCGCAGGCGGCAGGATCAGGCCGAGGAGCAGAATTGTCGGATGGCTTTGGGCGCGGTGCTGAAGCAGCTCATGGCAAGACGGTAGATGTTGGCGGCATCGCGAGCTACGACAAGCGCAACGTCTCCGGCAGTGAGATGGAATGTATGTCTCCTTGTTGCGGCTCTTGCCAGAGCGGTTCGCTGCACGTATAAAGGTGCCTAGGTATTCAAACTTATCGAGGGAGGGCTGAATGGATTCACGAATGTTTCGCTTCGCTCTCCCGCGGCCGCGACATTAGGTCGGGTCTTGCACAAGGCGCGATCCGCCCTGTGCCCATTGGCTGAACAGCCGATCACCTAAAAGCGCTCATCGTCGGGAGAAGAACCGGTGCCAGCAGGATGGCACGGCAGGTTCATCACCTTTGTCTCGACTTGGTTTCTTGGATTGTGGGGCGTCCAGCGCCGACCAAAAGATCGGCGGGCCGCCCGCTCTCTCAGTTTTATGCGGGGGTTACCTTCATGTTTTCCGCTTTCGCCGAATTGCGGCGCCGGGCCGGGCCGTTTCGCGCAGTGCTCGGCTTCACCTTTGCCAGTTGGCGACGCCATGCCCGTTGGGCCTGGGCCAGCGCCGGGGCGATGGTTCTATCGACAGTGACCGAATTGCTGGTACCGGTCTATGCCGGCAAGCTAATCGATGCCGTCGCCACGACCGAAACCAGTCGTGCGGCAGCCCTGGACGCGGCTCTGTCGGCCCTCGGCATGATGGTGGTGCTGGCCGGCATCATGCTGGTGCTGCGGCATCTCGGCTTCATGGCCATCATCCGGCTCACGCTGCGCGTCATGTGCGATGTCGGTGGCGGCGCCTTTGCCCGTGTGCAGCGTTTCGCCAGCGACTGGCATGCCAATACCTTCGCCGGCTCCGTGGTGCGCAAGGTGACGCGCGGCATGTGGGCGCTCGATATGCTGGACGACACCCTGCTGATCGCCATGCTGCCCTCTTTCGTCGTGCTTTTCGGCGCGACGATCCTGTTGGGCTGGCGCTGGCCGGTCATGGGCATCGCCATTTTCATCGGTGCGGTGGCTTTCGTCCTCCTCACGGTGCTGCTGTCGATCGCCTATGTCGGCCCGGCGGCACGGCTCTCCAATGCCTGGGACACGCGCATGGGCGGGGCGCTTGCCGATGCTGTCAGTTGCAATGCCGTGGTCAAGGCTTTCGGCGCCGAAGGGCGCGAGGATGAACGCCTGGCCAAGGTGATGGCGAAGTGGCGCCGGCGCACCCATCGTACCTGGGTGCGCGGCACCACCAACGGCACCCTGCAGCTCGTTGCCTTGCTACTGTTGCGGCTGGTGGTGGTGGGCCTTGCGCTCTGGCTGTGGTGGCGCGGCGCAGCGACGCCGGGGGACGTGACTTATGTGTTGACGACTTATTTCGTGGTCCACGGCTATTTGCGTGATATCGGCGTGCACATTCGGGACATGCAACGTTCCGTCAACGATATGGAGGAACTGGTTGAGATCCAGCGTGAGGAACCGGGGATCGCCGACCGGCCTGAAGCGCGCGCCATCGCCATCACCCAGGGGCGGATCGATTTCGACCGCGTCACCTTCCACTATCCGGGGCATGCGACAGCGCTTTACCGCGACCTCTCGGTCTCGATCGCGCCGGGCGAAAAGCTGGCCTTGGTCGGCCTTTCGGGTTCCGGCAAGAGTACTTTCGTCAAGCTGATCCAGCGGCTGCACGACATACAGGGCGGCGAGATCCGCATCGACGGGCAGGACATCGCGGCCTGTCGCCAGGCCTCGTTGCGTGCGCAGATCGCCATCGTTCAGCAGGATCCGGTCCTGTTTCATCGCTCCCTGGCGGAGAATATCGCTTACGCGAAGCCGCAGGCCGCGATGGATGAGATCGTCGCTGCGGCGAAGCTTGCCAATGCGCATGAGTTCATCGAACGATTGCCTAACGGCTACGGCACCCTGGTGGGTGAGCGTGGGATCAAGCTCTCGGGCGGTGAAAGACAGCGCGTAGCCCTGGCGCGGGCCTTTCTGGCGGATGCCCCGATCCTCATCCTCGATGAAGCGACCTCGAGCCTGGATTCCGAATCGGAAGCCTTGATCCAGGAGGCGACGGAGCGGTTGATCGAAGGACGCACGGCCATTGTCATTGCCCATCGACTGTCCACTGTGCGCGCTTTGAAGCGCATCATGGTTTTCGAACAGGGGCGCATCGTCGAAGAAGGGGATCATGCGAGCTTGGTACAGTGCCCCAATGGCCGGTATCGACGCTTGTTCGAACGGCAGGTACTGGGTTTGATCGACCAGCGAACGGCAGCCATCGTGGCATAGAAGAAGAGGCGTCAGGCAACGGCAAGAAACGTTGCTTGTGCAGCGGGCGGCACCGGAAACCAATCCGGTGCCGCCCTCTTGCGTTTGCGGCCGGCCAATCATGATCGCGATGACCAGTTGTCAGCTGCATGCCTCTTGTCGCAAGATGGCAGCATGGCCTCTTGGGGGATGTCATGCTGGAAGTCGATCGCAACAAAACAGATATAACCGCCGGAGGGCATCCGGTTGCCGGTTTGCAAAGCGGCATCGCTGAGAGGGCGGCGGCCGGCGCTATGCCGCAGGCGGCGCTTGCGCCGCGATCGCTCATCGGACCGGAAGTCGCCATCCGCGAAGCGCAGGATGCGGATGCCGCCGGGCTGGCGCATATCGTCGCCGCCATCATGGGCGAATTCCCCGGTTGCGTCTTCGACCTGGATGCGGACTTTCCCGAGCTGAAAAAACCGCGCAGCAGTTTCGAAGCCGATGGTGGACGCTTCTGGGTGGCCGAGCGGCATTCTTGCGTGAGTGGCGATGCCGAGCGAGAGATCGTCGGCTGCTGCGGCTTCCTGCCGGCGGAAGATGCTGCAGGGATCGAATTGCAGCGCGTCTATCTGCGGCCGGAATTCCGCGGCTCAGGCCTGGCGACCAAGATGTTCCAGATCGCGCGGGCCGTGGCGCGGCAACGCGGCGCCTGCTTCATCGAACTGTGGACCGATAGCCGCTTCAAAGCGGCCCAGCGCTTCTATGAGAAGCTCGGTTTCGTCCGGCAGCCGGGCGAGCGGTTGCTGAATGACCGCAGCCGGTCCAGTGAGTATCACTACCTGCTCAATCTGCCTTGATCAGCGCTGCGCGGCTGGCGCGCCGATCGACCGAAAGGGAGATCGATGCGGATGGCGGCGCAGCGCTTCGGCACCTTGATACATGCAGGATCATTCAGTCGCAGCGATAAGCGCCCGCCGCCGGGGAGCGTCTTCCAGCAGCTATTCATCAGCGTCTTTCACCGGCGCCATGGGCCCAAGCTGTGGTGTCTTTACCCGCTCTTCTAGGCCCTCTACCCCCATATCATCTATTTTCAATGCTCAAATTATACTACTTATGTGAGTATAATTATAATTAACGAGGATCAGGGTCCTACAAAGGCCTCATCATGAACTCCCATGTCAAGGGGAGGGCAGGGTGGTGGTTATCTCTTCCTATGAGGAGGTCTCCGATGAAGAAGGCAGCCAAGGAGGAATTCCGGTCGTTCGTTTCACGACGGCCTCCGTACCGCGATCAGGCCGTTTTGACGCGTGGCAGCAGACGATCGGGATCTTGTTCGACATCGCTCCAGCGCGGGGACGCGACGGCGGCGCGTTCTCCGCCGCAATGACGGCTTATCATTTCGGGCGCTTCGTGCTTTGCCATAGCCGGGTCGACGGCGCCCGCTACATGCGCTCGGACGAGAGGCTCCAATGGGACGACCTCGACCACTATCTGCTTCACTTGCCGCTGCAGCAGGCTGTCTCATTCAGCTGGGCCGGCGGCGGCAGACACCTGCGCCCCATGGAGAGCGGCGTGCTCGACCTTACGCGATCGGCTCATATATGCGCGGCCGCAGGTGCGGCCGTGACCTTGCTGGTGCCGCGATATGCTCTTTCGCCGCTGCTGCAAAAGCCGGACGGTCAGCACGGTCAGGTTCTGCGACGCGAGACACCGGTCGGCGCCTTCTTGGCGCGGCATCTGATGGCCCTGGCCGTGGCTGCCCCATGGCTGCGCAAGGGCGAGGCATCCGCCATTGCCGCCCCCATTCTCGGACTGGTCGCGGCTTGTTTGGATCTTGGTCCGGGAACGGATACGCTTCCGCCTGCCTTGGCCCGCTATGATCTTACCCGTCGTGTGCGGGCTCATATCGAGCAGAACCTGCATCGGGAGGGATTGAGCCCGGCCTCTCTCATCAAGGACCTCGGCATCTCTCGCAGCCAGCTCTATCGTCTTTTTGAAGGGCTCGGCGGGGTGCATCACTACATTCGCCAACGTCGCCTGCGTCGCTGCCTGCTGGCCTTGTGCAATCTGAGCCTCGCGGGCCAGCGTATCGCCGATATCGCCTATGACCACGGCTTTACCGATCAGGCACATTTCAGCCGACTCTTCCGGCAATCCTTTGGCTTGTCGCCCAGGGCGGCCCGCATGGCCGCGCAACATGGTGATCGTTCCGTCTTGGCGGCGCTGCTGTCGACGCGTAGCGACGCACCGCCTTTCGCCCAGTGGGTCCGAGAATTGATGGCGGGCTGATCCGCCTCGCCGGCTCTTCGGGTATTTAGCCCCAGTTTGGGACGATTGTCCAAGTTTATGGGACGTGCGTCCCAGGACAAAAAGCCGTTCCTCGCTATAATCGGAGCAACAAGACCGCCGGAACGATGCAACTTTTAGTTATGCGGCGGCACTGAAGCGAGGAGTATGCGCCTTGGCGAACCTGTCCCTCAGTCACCTGATCCAGAGCATCGCCGGCGCCGTGGTGGAAGCCCAGGATAGGATCCACCGCTTCCAGATATCCTCCGTGCGGCAGTATTTCGACACCGACAATCGTCCCGTCAGCGTCGATGTACGATTGCCCTCCCTGTCTCAGGGTGCGGCGGCAGACGAGGAACGCTTGGTGCGCGTTCCGTTGCTTTCGCTCATCGGTTCCCGGCTCCTGGGCATCAAGGACATGGAAATCGCCTTCGATGTAGGCCTGACCGGACAGGAAGAACTCGATCCTGGCAATCCGCAAAACGAGCCTGCCGCTGACAGGAGCGGAAAGACGGCTTGGACAACCATACAACAGCACAAGCCTTTGAGCGTCGATCTCGGCGCTCGACGTAACGGTGGCGCCGGGTCGACGGCCCGGGTCACCCTCCGGGTCGAGACCCAACCACCATCCGATGGGATGGCACGGCTGATCCAGCATCTCGACAAAATGATCTAACATCTGCAAGGAGACGGTCATATGCCTAATTTTTCAATGGGCGATCAGTTCCGCGGCCTACCCATGGGCGATCTGATCGGCGGCCCGCTGACGGCAGCCTGCGATGCTCAGGTACGGCTGGCGAACGCCACAGCCGACTTCATCAAGGTAATCGGCTTTCTGCCGCCGACGACCACGGCAACTCCTCCCGATCCCAATGCTGTCGGCGACGTGCGGACGGTGACATTCCGTTTCGACCGGCCGGCGCAAGGCGGTTCCGCCGATGCCTCCACCGGCCTGGCGCCGATGGAGCGAGTGGAGCTGGAGGTTCCCTTGCTGGCGGTGGTGAAGGTACCGAACCTTTCCATCAACAAGGTCGACATCACCTTCGACATGGAGGTGAAGAATTCGGAGGCATCGCGTGAGGCCACCGACGCCACCGCGTCGCTGGAGGCAGAAGCCAAGGTCGGTTGGGGACCGTTCAGCGCGACGGTCAAGATTTCGGGCTCGGTCTCCTCGCACAAGGAGAACACGCGCTCGACCGACCAATCGGCAAAATATCATGTCGAGGTCCATGCCGTGGATAACGGCATGCCCGAAGGTTTGGCTCGCGTGCTCGATATGATCGCAACATCGGTCGGTCCCAAGGCCATCACCCAGCAAGGGACGACACCGACGCCCCCGGTCGTCCACTAACAGGATCACCGCGTAACGGGCTGATGATGGCCAAGCTTTTCCGGGAAGGTGGCTTACCATGTTCGACTTGACGGACGTCGGATTTGTAAAGCGCATCGTGGTCGGCAGTACCGACCCGGAAAAGCTGGTTTCCGAGGCAGCGGTTGAGGCCGAAGCGGAGTTGCTGAACCGCTGCCTGACGGAATCGCCGCGGGGGCGGATCATCGGCATCGAGAAAAATTTTACCCTGCTGAATATCGGCGAGCACCAGGTCGTGCTGCAAGCCCTGATCTATCACGTCGGGTTCGCCCGAAAGCCTTATTGGCTTGTTGATCGCGAGGCACAATGATGATCCGTCGGTTGGAAGATTTCGCCCGCACGCTGGGCATGGAGTTGCAGGCAGCTCAAGAAGCATCCCAGCAAGCTTGGCCCGGCACCCGCATCTCGCAAATGAATATCGACTTGTCCGCGACGGTTGAGCAGATCGGCGGCAGCAAGGTCGTCGCTCTGCGCGTCGGCCAACCACGGTTTCGCAAGGCGTCGCTCCATCAGCTGACGATCGAACTGGCCGACGAGATCGCCATACGCTTCGACGGCAAGTTGCTGGGGCGTTATGAGGGGGCCGGCCATGCCACAGAGATCTGATCAATCATTGCTGTTGATCCTCTCGGAAGAAGAGACGCAGGCGTTGCGCGATATCCTCGATGCGCCACCCACGGCGCCGGTATATGCCCTGGCTGCCGGACGTTCCCGTCGGATGAAGCGGCTGGCTCTCATGGCCACGCTTTTGCTGATCACCATCCTTCTGTTGGGTCTGTATTGGCCTCGGTTACTCGCTTCTCTTGGCAACTGGGCGCCCGTGCTGCCCCTCAATTGATCACCGGGCCGGGAAAGGAAGATGGAGGCAAGAAAGGATATGACCATGGCACGCATCGCATCTCCACTGATCATCGCCGCATTTTTGGCGTCAACCGGCTCCGCCATCGCCGATGATCTGTATCGAGGCACCTGGACTGACAAAGACCGGCCCGTTCCTGTGATTCTGACGTTGCAGCCCGCCAGCTATCCGGGTGATCCCGCCGGAGAGATTCGCTTTGGCCAGCCCTGGGCATGCGGGCTCAAACTGGAGTTCTCCGGTGCGAGCGAGCAGAAGCGCATCTATTCGTTTGTCGATGCCGGGGCGGGGGCCTGTATGGCTTTGACTCTGGGCTATTTCCAGAGTGTGGCGGCTGACGGCGGTCTCGAGGTCGAATTCTTCAATCAGAAGCAGGTCAGCCAACAGAAAGTCTTGCTTAAGCTCGTGCCGCAATAGCGTTCACGGACGCCCGCACAAGGCATAGTCGGCGGTAATAGCCAGCCGAACCCTTCGCGCCCGCCGGCACATAACACGGATATGTCGATAGAGACCCGCGCGGCACCGCCGGCGCAGACGGCGAAGCCTTGTCCGCGGCAGCTCATTATAGCAACGGAGAATCATCATGTGCATCACCGGGACAGTTGGCAATGGCGGCGCTAACGCAGCCACGGATATCCGTTGCGTGCAGCTGCTGCTGAACATGAATCGCAGCCGAGACGACCTAAGTGCCGACCTGGCCATCGACGGGCTATGGGGAGCGCAGAGCCGCACGGCGCTGGCGAAGTTCCGCAGCGGCATCGGTGTCGATCCCGAGGCTTTGCTGGTTCCCGGGGATGTGACGATGGAGGCGTTTCGCCGTCTCCTGCCTGCCGGGCTGACACGGGGAAAATTGTGGACCGTCATGACCGATGCCGAGGCCGCGCGGATCGAGCTATTCTTTCAGCCGATCATCACCACATTGACACGCTACGCCATCGACACGCCGTTGCGCATGGCACATTTCCTGGCCCAGATCGGCCATGAAAGCGGCTGCCTGCGCTACACCAAGGAACTCGACAGCGGCAGGGCTTATGAAGGCCGGCAGGATCTTGGCAACGTGAAGAAAGACGACGGCCCGCTTTTCAAGGGCCGCGGCCTGATCCAACTCACCGGCCGCAACAACTATCGTGCCTATGGCAAGGCCTGCGGCCGCGATCTTGAGAGCGATCCCAATCTGGTAAGTACCGATCCCTATCTGGCGGCCGACGTTGCCGGCTGGTTCTGGGCCGGCCATCAGCTGAACGACTGGGCGGATCGCGACGACCTGAGCGAGATAACGCGGCGCATCAATGGCGGCTTGAACGGGCTGGCAGATCGCGCGGAGCTGCTCGCGCGCGCGAAATGGCTGCTGCTGCCGTGATCGCCGCGCTTCCCGGCCCATATGACCTGGCTTTCGCATTTCCGGCTCCCCGCCTAAGCGGCGAGCCGGTCAACCACTCCGGCTGAAATGCCGGAGCGGGGCGGTGCGCCGCTCTCCTGCCAAGCTCGTTTTCAAATCTTAAGGAGGAACCAAGATGAGAAATCGCATTGCTTTTCTCTCGACCCATGTCGGGAGCCTCTGCCGCGCAGCGCTGACCGGATCGGTCCTTCTGCTCGGCCTGACGATGTTCACGCATGGAGCCGCAGCGCAGGTGGCTTGCCCGCAGGCGAATTCGGGCGGGGCGCCGGTGGTGCATAACCAGCATATCTTCTGCGGCGAGATCAATGGTGCCGGACGCGCGACCGGTTTCCACAGTCGCCCGGGCGGGGTCAATCCGGCTACCGTCACCAATACGCCGGCTCCGGTGCCGCGCGCGCCGGCCGGTGTCTATAACCTGAGCAACTTCAACATCACGCAAGGCGGCGTGACGGCACAAAAGGCGATCTCGACGATGTTTCCTGACGCCTGCAGCCAGGCCAATGTCATTGCCGCAATCCAGAACGCGGTCAATAATGCGACTGCGGGTGGACACGGCGCCGGCCAATTCCAGGGCCCCTCGGGCGCGTCATGCCAGGCCGGTGCGCCGCTGGCTTCATTCGTGATCACCGGCTATCTTGATGGGCATGGTGAGGTGATCACCGCCTGGCCACAGTGAAGCTTCAGGCAAGGGGTTGGAGCAACTCCAACCCTTTGCCGCCTGCAGGCAAGACATGGAGCCTTCGATGCCGCAGCCGCCGCGCGCTTCCGATGATGAGGATGCAAGGTTCAGCCAGTTCCTCACCGAGGAGGTGCGGACGGTTGAATATGCCGATCTTTTGCGCGACCGGGCCGAGGCCGTGCACCGAGGAAAAGGGACAAGCGACGGCGAGGCGCCACCGGGTGCGAGCGGCAACGCCTATTATGTGACCTTCGGCCGCGACGAAATCATCATCGAGCATCATTACCTCGGAGACTGGCCGGCAGTACGCGTCGCCTATCCGCGCTTTCTTGCCGCGCTCAGCGATCGGCGCAAGCAGCTATAGCCGGTGCGACGCCTGGTCATCCCTTGAGGCGATCATCTATGGTGCCTGTTACGGCCGATAGGGCGCCGACCGCACCGGGCTCGGCGTCAGCGCCGCCTCGATGATGGCCCGCGCATCGATGCGGTAACGGGCATATAGATCCGGAATCGTGCCGGTCTGGCCAAAATGCTCCACACCCAGAGCCTGCACGTTGTGCCCATAGACGCCGCCCAGCCAGGAAAGCGTCGTCGGATGCCCGTCCAGCACCGTGACAATACGGGCAGTGCGCGACAAGGGCATCAGAAGCCGCTCGACCGCTGATAGGGCAGACGGGCTGCCGTGCTGGCGGGCGGTCTGCGCGGCCTTCCAGCCGGCATTGAGCCGATCGGCGGAGGTGACGGCAAGAAGTCCGGCACCGGGAAAGCGGCCGAGCAATTCGCCCATCGCCGTCGCTGCCTCCGGTGCGACGGCACCGGTATAGGCGATGGCGAGTTCTGCGCCTTCGGCCGGCTGCCGCAACCAGTATCCGCCGGCAATGATGCCGTCACGCAGGTCCGGCGCCATCGGCCGGATGATCTGCTCGATCGACCGGGTCGAGAGACGCAGATAGACAGATCCGCCGTCGCGTTCATGCAGCCAGGCATCCGCGGCCTTGCCCTGGTCCTTCGCATCAGGGGGGCGCTGGATATAGGCGAAGGCCCATTCCAGGATTGCTGCCAGCTCATCCACATAGGTCGGCTCGAAACTGGCGATGCCGTCCTGGGCCATGCCTATGAGCGGCGTGGAAACAGATTGATGCGCGCCACCTTCCGGAGCCAGGGTGATACCTGAAGGTGTCGCCACCAGGATGAAACGAGCATCCTGATAGCAGGCATAGTTCAAGGCATCGAGGCCGCGGGCGATGAAGGGGTCATAGAGGGTGCCGATTGGCAGCAGGCGCTGGCCGAAGATCTCATGCGAAAGGCCCAAGGCCGCCAGCATCAGAAACAGGTTGTTCTCGGCGATGCCAAGCTCGAGATGCTGCCCGGCGGGGCCTTTTGACCAGCGCTGCCCCGACATCAGCTTGCGCGACTGGAAGACATCCTCGACCGGGTTGACGTCGAAGACGCCGCGCCGGTTGACCCAGGGGCCGAGATTGGTGGAGACCGTCACATCCGGCGAGGTGGTGACGATGCGTTCGGCGAGCTTGCTGTCGCCACGGGCGATCTCCGCCAGGATCTGGCCGAAACCCTGCTGGGTCGACATCTCGCCCCGGATATTGGGCAAGGGCAAGGTACCGACCTCGATCGCCGGCGCTTCCAACCGTCGCCGCCCCTTGGCATTGAACGGCACCCGGGCCAGCAGGCGCTCCAGTTCCGCGGCCGAGCGGTTGAGACCGGCGGTCTTCGACCATTCCTGGCCTTCGACGATATTGTTCGCCGACTTGAAAGCCTGCATCTGGTCCGGCGTCATCAGACCGGCGTGATTGTCCTTGTGGCCGGCGAGGGGCAGGCCGCGCCCCTTGATGGTGTAGCAGATGAAACAAACCGGCTGATCGGTGTCGATGCCCTGGAAAGCTTCCAGCACGGTTTCCAGGCAATGGCCGCCGAGATCGGTCATGGTGGCGACAAGCTCGTTATCGTTCATCGCCTCGATCAGTGCGCGACTGGCGGGATTGGCGATATCGGCGAGCAGCTGTTTGCGCCAGGCGTCGCTACCCTGGAAGGTCAGTGCAGAGAAGAGGTCGTTGTCGCAGTCGTCGAACCAGTCGAGGATGGCTTCGCCGCCGGGCCGCCCGCGCAAGGCCTGCAGCTTCTTGCCGTATTTCACCGTGACGACTTGCCAGCCCATATTCTCGAAGGTGGAGACGAGCTTGTTGGTGAGCGGCGCCGAGATCACCGCGTCAAGGCTTTGGCGGTTGTAGTCGATGATCCACCAGGTATTGCGCAGCCCATGCTTCCAGCCCTCCACCAGGGCCTCATAGATATTGCCTTCGTCGAGCTCCGCATCGCCGGCCAGCGCGATCATGCGGCCAATCGGCCAGTCACGCTCCCCAGCGGCCTCCCTTCCATGATTGGAACGGTCCCAGTCATGAGCGTGGATGTAATCCTGCACCAGGCTGGCGAAGGAAGTCATGGCGACGCCGAGGCCGACCGACCCGGTCGAGAAGTCGACATCGTCGCTATCCTTTGTCCGCGACGGGTAGGATTGCGCGCCGCCCAACGCCCGGAAACCCTTCAACTTGTCCAGCTCCTGGTTGCCCAGAAGATATTGGATCGCGTGGAAGACCGGCGAGGCATGCGGCTTCACGGCAACCCGGTCTTCCGGCCGGAGCACCGCGAAGTACAGCGCCGTCATGATGGTGACGAGTGAGGCGGAAGAGGCTTGATGGCCGCCAACCTTGAGGCCGTCGACATTCTCGCGTTCGTGGTTGGCATGATGGATGATCTGTGTCGACAGCCACAGCACCTTGCGTTCGAGATCACGCAGGACCTCGATCGGCACAGGTAATTGCTCGTCCGATGCCTTCGATGCCACCCGGCTGCCGGCAATCGCCATTGCTTCAAATCCTCGTCACAAGATACCGCTTAATCAGTCAGCCACAATTCGTTAGGCGATTTTCAAGGCCTGCTCGATATCGGCCAGCAGGTCGCCCGCATCCTCGATGCCGATGGAAAGGCGGATGGAGCCTTCGACGATGCCGAGCTCTTCACGTTCCTTGGCGGGGATACCGGAATGGGTGGTGGAAGCTGGATGGCAGACCAGGGATTCCGTCCCCCCGAGGCTGACCGCGAGCTTGATTAACTGGAAACGGTTGAGGATCTTGAAGGCTGCTTCCCGCCCGCCTTTGACGGTGAAGGAAAAGGTCGAGCCTGCACTCTTGCATTGTTTGGCGAAGAGTTTTGCCTCGGGTGAACCTTCTTCCAGGAAGCCGAGATAATTCACTTCTTCGACGATCGGTTGCTTGCACATGAATTCTGCGATCAACCGTGCGGACTGGTTCGCGCGCTCCATGCGCAGGCTCAAGGTCTCCAGCGAGCGGCCGATCAACCACGCGCTGTGAGGATCGAGCTGGGTGCCGAGCAGGCCGCGCATCTTGCGGACGGTCTGCACCAGTTCGGCATTGCCGGCAACGGCGCCGGCAACAAGGTCACTATGGCCGGCCATGTATTTGGTGACCGAATAGGCGACGAGGTCGGCGCCGAAATTGATCGCCGGCTGATAGAGCGGGCCGAGGAAAGTGTTGTCCACCACCAGGACCGGGCGGTGGCCGTCGCGCATGCCGTGCTGCTGGCATTGTCCGGCGACCAGGCCGATATCGACCAGTGTATTGGTCGGATTGGCCGGGGTCTCGATCAGTACCATGCCGAGCGGTCCATGGCGCGAGGCTTCATTGAGCGCCTCGGTGATGCCGGCGACACTCATGCCGTCGGTCATCGGCACGACGTGAATGCCGAGATTGGGAATGAGCGAGGCAAACATGGACGATGTGCCGCCATAGATCGGCTTGCTGATGACCACCGACATGCCGGGCTTCAGGAAGGCGAGGGCGGTGGTGCCGATTGCCGACATGCCGCTGGAGAAGACCAGCGCATCCTCGGCGCCGTCCAGCAGGGCGATCTTGTCTTCCAGCATTTCCAGATTGGGATTGTTGAAGCGCGAATAGACCAGGCCGGAAGCCTCATTGGCGCCGGGGCGGACACGGCCGGAGGTGATGTCGAAGAATCGCGCGCCGTCCTCGGCGCTGGAGAAGACAAAGGTGGAGCTGAGGAACAGCGGCGGTTTCACCGCGCCTTCGGAGAGCTTCGGATCATAGCCGTAGCTCATCATCAAAGTCTGCGGGCTGAGTTGGTGCGAGCCAATCTGGCGCTTGTGATAGAGCTGCTTCTGTTTCATGGCGAGCCTCGCTGGATGGGTTGGGTCGGGATAATTCGGTCCCCGAGCATTGCGTGCCATGATATAGCAAATTCGGCACAATATCTTGCCATCTACACCCTTTCATGGGACTGTAATGGCATAAAATTGTTTCAATGGGATCATTCGTGGAAAAATTTGCCAATCCGGATTTGGACGATATCGACCATCGCATCCTCGCCGCGCTGCAGGAGAACTGCCGCATCACCTTGTCCGAATTGTCGGAACGCGTCGGGCTTTCCCAGTCGCCCTGCCTGCGGCGATGGAAACGGCTGGAGGCGGAAGGGCTGATCACCGGCTATACGGCGCAGCTCGACATGCGCAAGCTGGGGCGCAAGATCACGGCTTTCGTGCAGGTGCGGCTCGCCAATCATCAGGCTTCGACCATTGCCACCTTCGAACGGGCGATGCAGCAAACGGCCCAGGTGAAGGAATGTTTCCTGATGACGGGGCAGCGCGACTATTTTCTGCGGGTGCAGGTGAATGACCTGGAAGCCTATGACAGCTTCGTCAAATCATGCCTGCAGAATATCGATCATATCGCCTCGATCGATACATCTTTCGCGCTGCATGCGGTGAAGTAGCGAAGCTCAATCCGGCATCTGCGGATCGCGCTGCATGGGCGGCGTACCGAGCGAGAGGCTCGCCTTGATGCCGCTCGCCGCCGCCGGCTTCAGCCCCATGCGGCGGCAGATGCCGAGGATGAGGTCGGCACGGTTCAGCGTATAGAAGTGGAACTGGTCAATGCCTTCGGCCATCAGGGCACGGCATTGCTCCGTCGCCACCATGGCGGCGATCAATTTACGCGTTTCGGGATCGTCATCGAGCCCGCCGAAGAGATCGTGCAGCCAGTCGGGCACACTGGCCCCGCACATCCCCGAGAACTTCACGGTCTGGGCGTAGCCGGTGACGGGCAGGATGCCCGGCACGATGGCGCCGTCGATGCCCGCGCGCCGCGCCCGGTCGATGAAGGTCAGGAAGACGTGGTTGTTGAAGAAGTACTGGGTGAGCGCACGGTCGGCCCCGGCATCGAACTTGCGCTTGAGATTATCGAGGTCGGCATCGCTGGAGAGCGCCTGCGGATGGGTTTCCGGATAGGCGGCGACGCTGATTTCGAAATCGGCCACCCGTTTGATGCCGGCGATGAGATCGGTCGCATAGGCGTAGCCTTGGGGATGCGGCTGATAGATCTGGCCGCTCGGCGCATCGCCGCGCAAGGCGACGATATGGCGGATTCCGGCATCCCAATAGAGGCGCAGCAGGTCGTCGATTTCGCCGCGGCTGTGGCCGACGCAGGTGAGATGGGCTGCCGGATGCAGCGAGGTCTCCTGGACGATGCGCTTCACGGTCGCGAAGGTGCTGTCGCGGGTCGTGCCGCCGGCCCCGTAAGTGACAGAGACGAATTGCGGATGCAGCGGTTCCAGCGCCCGGACCGTGGCCCAGAGCTGCTCGCTCATTGCCGGTGATTTCGGAGGAAAGAATTCGAAGCTGACCCGGGGCAGGTTACTGATACGCGCAATCATCGGGCTTCCATTCCGGCTCAGATCCTTTTCCTAAAAGCGGCGCAAACAGACACAGAATCACCGCTTTTACGCTAACACCCGGGTCGGGAAGCGGCGAGCGCCAAATCACGGCATCCGATGATTATTTTCAACCGAGCTGTGAGCGCTTCTTACCGGTCCGGCATTGTTGAGGCTGGGCCGGCTTTTCTTCTTCTTGGACGAATGTTAAACAAGCCCCGCCGGTTACTTATAAGAGAAGGGGAGTGGGATGGCGAAATCGGTGGAACGGGTCGACTTGGGGGGCGCCAGCCTGGGAACGGCGCGGCACCTGCTGGTCCATCATTATCGTCCGAACAAACCCTCTCCGGAGGCGCGCAAGGTCTATATCCAGGCGTCGCTGCATGCGGATGAGTTGCCGGGCATGATGGCGGTCCATCATCTGCTGCAGCAATTGGACATGGCGGACCGCACCGATGGCATTCGCCAGGAGATCGTCGTCGTGCCGGTCGCCAATCCGGTCGGTCTGGCCCAGGTGATCAACGGCTATCATGCTGGGCGCAGCGACCTTTCCGGCAACGGCAATTTCAATCGCAATTGGCCCGATCTGTTCGCCGGTCTGGAGGATCGTGTTGCCGCTAAGCTCGGCGCCGATCCGATCGCCAATAAGGCGGCGATCCGGGCCGCGATCTCGACGGATCTGGCGGAGCGAAAGATCCTTGGCGAAGCGGATCAGTTGAAGCTGACGCTGACCCGCCTCGCTTGCGACGCCGACATGGTGCTGGACGTCCATTGCGATGACGATTCACTGATGCATCTCTATATGCCGCTGGAGAACTGGGCCGAGTACCAGGATCTCGCGGCCGAGCTTGGCGCGGTGGCCTGCATGACGGCCAATGATTCTGGCAGCTTTTGCTTCGATGAGACCTTTGCGCTGCCCTGGAACAAGTTGCGCTCGGCGGTCGGCGACAAGTTCCCGATCCCGGCAGCGCCTTTCGTGACAACCCTGGAGCTGCGCGGCCAGCCCGATGTGTTTGACGATCTCGGCGCTGCGGATGCCAAGGCGATCTATCGCTTCCTGCAACGCCATGGGATCATCGCCGGCGATCCCGGTCCTGCACCCAAGCTGCTCTGCACGGCAACGCCACTGGATGCCGCCGATGTGCCGCTCTCGCCGGGTTCCGGCCTGCTTGCCTATAAACGCAATCTCGGTGAAATCGTGAAGAAGGGTGACCTGTTGGCGGAGCTGATCGATCCGCTGGCCGAGGATCCCTCCAAGGCGCGCCAGCCGATTTTCTCCGCCAATGACGGCCTGATCCTGTCGCGGCGCCAGCACAAGCTGGTCAAGGCCGGCGACTACATCAACATGATCGTCGGCACCGAGGTGCTGGCGCATCGCACGGCAAAGCTGATGACCGATTGAGCGGCTGATTTGATGCCGCGGCGTGACAGGGGGCACTGCTAAGCGCGCGTGCCATCCGCCGGTCTCACCCTCAGGCTTAAGACCCGAGGGTCAATGGCTGAGGAAGCGTGCAACTGCCGGCATGGATTGCCGGGTCAAGCCCGGCAATGACAGGTTGTTTGAGGTTACCGCTGAGCGCGAGTGCCATCCGCCGTTCTCACCCTCAGGCTTAAGACCCGAGGGTCCATGGCTGAGGAAGCGTGCAACTGCCGGCATGGATTGCCGGGTCAAGCCCGGCAATGACGGGGTGTTTAAGGTTACCGCTGAGCGGCAGCGCCATCTCGCTGTCACCCTCAGGCTTAAGACCCGAAGGTCCATGGCTGAGGAAGCGTGCAACTGCCGGCATGGATTGCCGGGTCAAGCCCGGCAATGACGGGGTGTTTAAGGTTGCCGCTGAGCGGCAGTGCCATCTCGCTGTCACCCTCGGGCTTGACCCGAGGGTCCATGGTTGAGAAAGCGTGCAACTGCCGGCATGGATTGCCGGGTCAAGCCCGGCAATGACAGGGTGTTTAAGGTTACCGCTGAGCGCGCGTGCCATATGCCGTTGTCACCCTCAGGCTTAAGACCCGAAGGTCCATGGCTGAGGAAGCGTGCAACTGCCGGCATGGATTGCCGGGTCAAGCCCGGCAATGACGGGGTGTTTAAGGTTACCGCTGAGCGGCAGTGCCATCTCGCTGTCACCCTCGGGCTTGACCCGAGGGTCCATGGTAGAGGCTGCATGCAGTTGCTGACATGGAATGCCGGGTCAAGCTCACGGCAATGACAAAAGGGCGGAGATATCGCCGGGTCACCGTATCGCGGCGCTGAAAGCCTGCAAGGCGGCGAGCGGATCGGCCTGCTGCCACAGGCCCGGTGCGACCGCGATGAAGTCGGCGCCGGCCTTGGCGAAAGCGGCGGCGGCTGCGGGTGTGTCGGCGAAGATCACGCTCGGCACCGTCATCATCTCGCCCCACCACTGGATCAGTGCCATGACCTGATCGGCCGTGACATCCGGCGCCAGGGCCGGATCGAAGGCGACATAATCGGCGCCAAGCTCAGCGGCGATCATGGCCTCGTGACGCTCCGGCGGGCAAGCGACGCCGATGGAAAGGTCGCTGAACTTGCCGCGCAGTTTCTTGACGGCAGAAGCATCGCTGAGATGAATGCCATCGGCGCCGATCGCCTGCACGAGATCGACCTCGTCCTTGACGATGAGCGCGAAGTCACGCCCGGCAAGGCGCGGCATGAGATCCCGCTGCAGCCACATCGCGGCTGCCGGATCATTCGCCGGGTCGATCAGGAGGGCGGCAGCGCCGCTTTGCGCCATCGCGGCGAGCAGCAGATCGCCGAAGGCAGCAGCGGAAACGCCGCCCGGAATGAGACCGGGCGGCGTTGTCAGATAAAGCTGAGCGGCTGCCGGCTCAGCAAGGGTATTCGTGGCGATCGCCGTTACTCCTTGCCCTGATAGATCTTGATGATCTGATCGAGCATGGCGAGTGCTTCCGCGCGCGGCCGCTGGAAGGTGTTGCGGCCGATGATCGAGCCGTTGCCGCCGCCATCGCGGATGCCGCGGGCTTCGTCATAGATGCCGTTCAGGTCCTTGGCGGCGCCACCGGAGAAGACGACGATGCGGCGGCCGTTGAAGCAGGCCTGCGTTACATGGCGGATACGGGCGGCCAGGGTCGAGATGTCGACTTTTTCCTTCTCGTAGACCTTCTTGGCCTCCGGCTGCTCGAGGAAAGCTGTGGGCGGCTTCACCTTGATGATATGGGCGCCAAGCAGGGCGGCCATATGGGCGGCATAGGCGCAGATATCCATCGCCGTCTCGCCGTCCTTGGAGATGGCGTCGCCGCGCGGATAGGACCAGACGACGACGGCGAGGCCGGCCGCCTTGGCCTCTTCCGCCAGTTCGCGGATTTCTTCCATCATCTCGAAGGCATAGTCGCTGCCGGGATAGATGGTGAAGCCGATGGCCGCGCAGCCGAGGCGCAGGGCGTCATTCACGCTGCCGGTGACGGCCTGGTCCTTGGAGGTGGCGAGGCTGTTCGAGCTGTTGACCTTCAGGATCGTCGGAATGGCGCCGGCGAAGGTATCGGCGCCAGCTTCCAGCATGCCGAGCGGGGCGGCATAGGCGCTGAGGCCCGCATCGATCGCCAGTTCGTAATGGTAATGCGGATCATAGGCCTCGGGATTGGGCGCGAAGCTGCGTGCCGGGCCGTGCTCGAAGCCCTGATCGACCGGCAGGATCACCAGCTTGCCGCTGCCGCCCAATTTGCCTTCCATCAGGATGCGGGCGAGATTGGCCTTGGTGCCGGGATTGTCGCTTTCGTAATTCGCCAGGATCTTGCGAACCTTCTGGGTAATCTTCATGCCGCTGGGCTCCCCTTTGAGCTCTGGAATATGGTGGCTCAGAAATCAGAAATCAGAAATCAGGATGCCGGGTTCTTAGCCAAGAATGCCGTTCATTTCAATGACAGGGGCGACTTTCAACGAATTGTTGATGCGGGAACTTGGCGTTAGCGCTGTCAGTTCAACTTGATCGAGCGGTTTGCGCTAGTCAATTTGCGTCGGGTGCCGGGTCTCGACGCGGGAACCCAGGCCGTCGGCAATGGCTTGAAGCTTCGCCAGCATGCCCGGGCTGCCGCGAAAGCAAATGGCCGGCAGCCCTTCCCGAAGTGCGGCATGGGCAAAATCAGCGCGATCGCCACAATCCAGCACGATGACGGGCTTCCATTCGGGAAACTGCTCCAGAGCCGATTCCTGCAGCCCGACAAACCAGAGGACGCCGTGGATGCTGGCGGCGTCCGGGGGCGACCAGAATCGGGCAGCAGCTGGGTTCGGCGACCTGGCGTAAACGGCGGCCAAGTCATCGAGATTCTCGACCACATGGCAATCGGGAACCGCCGGTTGCATCCAATTGTTTTGAAAAACTGCCTTCATGGCTGCAGTTTGCGCGGATGCGCTGCTTTGGCAAGGCGCAACTATCCTGTTTCCCGTCTCGTCAGGGCAGCGCGACAGTCTGTCGGATAAAAATTGCGGCTCAGCGCGATGGGACCGCACGGAATGGTTAAGAAATTCACGCAGTGTTCATTGCTGGGCGGCAATCGCCCCTTCTGCCAAAGGATGAAACAAGGTTAGCATGGTTCCCATTCGGCAACGTCGCAAAGGAGAAAGCCGGCATGCGTCATGATAGGCGGCTGACGGAGGCGGGGCTGGCAGCCCTGACTGCGGGATTGATGGCGGTTACTGCTTTGGTCGTGACGGCCTCGGCCGCCTCGGCCGAACAGGTGGTGGTCAAAATGAATGCGATTTCCGCCAGCGGCGTCGGCGAACCGATCGGCACGGTCACCTTGTCGGATTCACCCGAGGGAATGAAGCTGGCTTTCAATCTGCGCCATATGCCGCCGGGCGACCATGGCGCGCATATTCATGAGAACCCGAATTGCGGGCCGGCCGAGAAGGACGGGCAGATGGTTGCCGGGCTGGCGGCCGGCGATCACTATGACCCGAATCATACCGGCCACCATATGGGTCCCAGCGGTGCCGGCCATATGGGCGATCTGGAGGTCGTCAGCATCGATCCCAGCGGGATGGATACCGAGATCACCACGGCCAAGCGCCTGCACGTCAGCGATGTCCGTGGCCGCGCCCTGATGATCCATGACAAGGCGGACAATTACACTGACACCCCGCCCAACGGCGGCGGGGGCGCCCGCATCGCTTGCGGCGTGATCCCTAAATAAGCCGCGGACCAGCAACAGCTTTGCGTGGGCTCATCCGCTCACTCCATGACGGCGGCGTGATCCATGGCCGGGGCTGCCGCAGGCCTGCGCAAGAAGACCACCAGCGGCATCGACAGCAATGCCATGATCATCAGCAGCTTGAAGTCGTCAATATAGGCGATCACGGTCGCCTGTTGGGTGAGGGCGTTGTCGAGCACGGCGCGTCCGGCCATTTCCAGCGGATTCATGTATCTCAGGATATCCGGCTGTTGCAGCGCATGGTTGAAGGGATTGATGTAATCGGCGAGATCGGCGTGATTTGCCTGGGTATTCTCGGTGATAAGCGCGGTCACCACCGAGATGCCGGCGCTGGAACCGATATTGCGCGACAAGTTGAAAAGCCCGGCGCCTTCGCCGCGCATAGGCGCCGGCAAGGTCGCGAAGGCGATCGTGGTAAGCGGCACGAAAAGAAAGCCGAGCCCGGCGCCCTGGACGAAGCCGACCGACACGATGGTCCATTGCGATACGTCAGGTGTCCAGCCGGTCATGTCATACATCGCCCAGGCCGTCAGGGCGAGGCCGATGGTCAACAGGAGCCGGGTATCGACTTTGCCAATGAGCCTGCCGACGACGAACATGCAGAGCATGGTGCCCATGCCGCGTGGTCCCATGACGATACCGGCGGTCGTCACCGGATAACCCATGAGGGTTTGCAGATAGGGTGTCATCAACGCCAACGATGCGAGATAGGTGACGCCGACGATGAAGATGAAGAACATGCTGACGGCGAAATTCCGATCAAGGAACAGCCGCGGATTAACGAAGGAGCGCTCTGCGGTGAAGGTATGGGCGAGGAAGAGGTAGAAGGCCGAAGCGGCGACGATCGCCTCGATGATGATCTCTCCGGATGAGAGCCAATCAAGCTGCTCACCGCGATCGAGGAAAAGCTGCAAGGCGGCGATCGCCAGGCTGAGCGTCCCGAAGCCGATCCAGTCGAGCTTGGCGCTCGCATCGCGCCGCGTCTCGACCACGAAGATGACGATGCCGGCGAAGGCCAAGAGGCCGATCGGCAGGTTGATATAGAAGACCCAGCGCCAGCTGATATTGTCGGTCAGCCAGCCGCCGATGACCGGGCCGAGAACCGGTCCCACCATGACCGAGACACCGAACATGGCCATGGCCGAGCCGCGCTCCGCCGGCGTGTAAATATCGAGCAGGATCCCTTGCGACAGCGGGACGAGGGCCGCGCCGAACAACCCTTGCAGCAGGCGGAAAGCGACGATTTGCACCAGCGATTGCGACAGGCCGCAGAGGATGGATGCCACGACGAAGCCGGCAATCGCCACGAGCAGGATGCGCTTGCGGCCGAATCTGTTGGCAAGAAACCCCGAAGGCGGCGTCATGATCGCCGCCGCGACGATATAGGAGGTCAGCACCCAGTTGATCTGGTCCGAACTCGCCGCCACGCTGCCTTCGATATAGGGCAGGGCGACATTGGCGATGGTCGTGTCCAGCGCCTGCATGATGACGGCGAGGATGACGCAGGCGGTGATGGCGCCGCGGTTCGCCACCACGGCTTCGGCCGCTGTTGCGGCCTTTCCGTCAGCCACCTTTTCGTTAGCCATGGGTCTTGTCCGGATGCGCAAATAGATTGGTGATCATCTTGGGCAGGCCTCGCGCATGGCCCGTATCGATATCGATGACCACGCTCATGCCGACGCGCAGCTGCGGCTTACCGGCGGTATCCACCAGGTTGACGATCATCGGAATGCGCTGCACCACCTTGACCCAGTTGCCGGTGGTGTTCTGCGCCGGCAGCATGGAGAAACTGGCGCCGGAGGCCGGGCTGATGCTGCCGACCACGCCTTTCCAGACGACATCGGGATACATGTCGACCGTCACCGTGACCGGCTGGCCGGGCCGCACATGCGTAAGTTCGGTCTCCTTGGGGCTGGCGGAGATCCAGAGATGGGTCGTGGAGACCAGGCTGAAAGCTTGCTGTGCCGCCTTCAGGTAAGAACCCACCTGCAGGGAGGGAACATTGGTGACGATGCCGTCGAAAGGCGCGCGCACCACCGTGTTGTTCAACTGGCGCTGCGCGTCGTCGACCACTGATTGCGCTTGCAGGTAAAAGGGATTCTGTTCGACCGGCTGATCCGGATCATTGCCGAGCTGGGCGAGGGCCGCCGCCGCCTGTGCTTTGGCCACCTTGACCTTTTGCTGCGCGGCATTGAGATCCTGTTGCGCTTTGTCATAGGCGATCTGCGACAGCGCCGAGCTACCGATCAGGCTCTGCTGGCGTTTGAACTGCGTCTCGAAATAGGGCAGGTCGGCTTCTGCCTGGGCGATCTGTGCCAGGGCCTGGCTATAGCTTGCCTTCAGCGTCAGGATCTGGTTGCGGACAGTCCCAAGCTGGGCCTGCGCGCCCTCCAGCGCGATGCGGAATGCATTCTGCCGCAGGCGGAAAAGCACCTGGCCCTGATGCACGAACTCATTGTCGTGCACGTCGATCTCAGCCACGGTGCCGGAGACATCGGTATTGATGCCGACGGTATCGGCCTCGACATAGGCATTATCGGAGGAGATGATCTCTCCGCCAGTGAAATAGAGATAGCCGCCGCCGATCAGGGCCACCGGCAAGAGTGCGAACAAGGCGTAGCGGATCAGGCGACGCCTGCGCCGGGCTCTTATGATCTCAGGGCTGACGAGGGGCGGCCGCGGCGTGCCCGACCGCTCTGCCTCATCGGCACGTGCCGCCTCGATGCCCGCTTCGTCAAGGTGTTCGGAATAATTGTCGCTGCGATCTGCCGTTCTGCCGTCAGCCATGTTGTGCCCTCACTTCATCGCTTGCCGGCCCTTCGTCACTGATCAGCGCCTGCCATTGCGAGCGAGGCAGACGCGGGCTCGGCCCGCATTGTTCGAAGCGCAGGGGCGCAAGAGACGCGAGGTGGTGCCAAATGATGCAGGAGGTAGGTGCGTTTCGGATTGTGAACATTACGGAGTGTCTGTCCGGCGTCGATCTGCCGTGGAGAAGAGGATTGCCCCAAATAACTAGGAGAGCGTATTATAAGCTTACTTATTACAATCGGTGTACATGAAAAGCATGCTGAAATGTCAGCCCTGCTGCCTGAAAAATGGCGTCTCGCGCATATTGCTGGGAATATTATCCTGCACCCGTAGATGGGGCGCGCCCATGGCAATGGCAGCTCTCGCCTTGCCGGCCCTGTGCAAGGTCGCCTGGGCCAGCCCGGTCGCCAGTTGCGCCGGTGCGGTGATGATGGGGGCCGCGACGCTTATGTGCAGTGACGGCAACCCGGAACAACCGCCGCAGATCTGCACCTATAGCTGGGCTCTGATGACGGCCGATGGTACCACCAAGGTGGTCGATGGCTCGTTCCTGATCTCGCCCGGCACGGCAAACTTGCAGGTTTATTCCGCCAACGGCTACAGCACGCAGCTGACCGGGCCGATTGTCCTATGCCGCGCGAATGCGACAGCCCAGGATAGCGCCAAATAGCCTCTGGAAGAGAAGAGCCGGCCGGCCAGATTGTCGGGCCAGCCCGAAAATGCCGGCGATCTCAGGCCGCACCGGTGATTCCGCGTGACGGTTCCTGCCGCGACGTTTTCTCGGGCAACACCAAACCTGGCTTGATCATCGCCCAAACAGCATCGAAATCGGCGATGACATTGGGCTCGGTCCATCTGGACGCGAAAGTAGGATGATGGAAGCTGGCTGTGGCCTGCAACAGCGCGCGCGCGATCTGCTGCGGGTCGCCGCCGACGAACTCGCCACGGGAGATGCCGTCGGCGACGATGGCCGCGACTTGGTCGACCAGGTGCTGAATATGGGCGGTCACCACCTCGCGCGCTTCTTGCGCCAAGCTGGTATAGGTGGCGAAGAGCTCCGGATCGTCATGGACTTTGCGGTATTTCGCGGCCATGAGAGCGCGGCACCAGCGATAGAGCCGATCATCGGCCGGCGCGTCTTCGGCAACGATCGCCTCCAGAGGCCGCGTCACCCGCTCGAGCATGCGGCTCACCACGGCATCGCGCAAAGCGGCCTTACTGGGGAAGTGGCGATAGACGCTGCCATGGCTGACGCCGAGGGCGCGCGCCACGTCGACGACGGTGGCCTTGGTCGGGCCGAAGCGGCGAAGTACATCCTCCGCCGCTTCGAGAATCTTCTCGCGGGTCAGTACCGCATCATTCATGATCCGACCGATTCCATCATCCTTCAACGCTCGCTGTCGAGCGTTGCCATGCCATGTTCAGGGTAGCGTTCACCGGCTGCGGCGTTGCGCGGCACCGCCTTTTCGATGGCAGCCAGATCGGTGGCGGTCAAGGTGAATTCAAGGGCGCCCAGGGCTTCGCTCAATCGTTCGCGGTGGCGGGCGCCGATCAACGGCACGATCAGCGGATCGCGGGCGAGTACCCAGGCAATGGCAATCTGCGCCACCGAGACGCCTTTCGCATCCGCAATCTGGCGCAGGGCCTCGACGAGGGCGAGGTTCCGATCGATATTGCCCGCCTGGAAACGCGGGCTGATGCTGCGGTAGTCCCCGCCGCCGAAGGTATGTTGCTTGGTCCAGTGGCCGCTGATCAGGCCGCGCGACAGCACGCCATAGGCGGTGATGCCGATGCCAAGCTCCCGGCAGGTCGGCAGGATCTTATCCTCGATACCGCGGGAGAGTAGCGAATACTCGATCTGCAGGTCGGCGATCGGGTGCACGGCATGGGCGCGGCGGATGGTCTCGGCGCCGACTTCCGACAAGCCGATGTGACGGACATAACCTTCCTTGACGAGGTCGGCGATAGCACCGACCGTCTCCTCGATCGGGACTTGAGGGTCGAGCCGGGCAGGGCGGTAGATGTCGACATAATCCGTGCCGAGGCGACGCAGGCTGTAGGTCAGAAAATTACGGATCGCCGCCGGCCGTGTGTCGATGCCGAGCCAGGCCTTGTCGGGGCCACGCAGGGCGCCGAATTTCACGCTGATCAGTACCTGGTCACGCGGGACATCCTTCAGCGCCTCGCCCAACAGAAGCTCATTATGTCCCATGCCGTAGAAGTCGCCGGTATCCAGCAGGTTGATCTCGGCATCGAGCGCCATGCGCAAGGTCGCCAGCGCCTCGTTGCGGGCGCTGGGACCATAGACATCCGGGGACATGCCCATGCAGCCGAGACCGAGGGGAAAGGAGCTGGGACCGGTGTTACCAAGTTGGCGCTGTTGCATATCGATCTCCTGGAATGAACGTAACCGACAGCTCGTCGCCGTCGCTTCAGGAGATAACGCGCAGAATGACAAAAATCAATATCTGTCAGTTGATTTGTGGCGCACTAATTAACGGGGCCTGTCACGGCGAAGGGGTAATAGGTATTTGGTCCGCTGTCCCGGTTAAGCGAATGGATGACGCTGGCCTCGGCAAATTGATGCCCGCCGAACAGTTCGAAACAGGTGCCGTCTTTCCACCAGGCCGAGCTTTTCAGGCAAAGCAGGCCGGAGGGATCGATCCACCAGCGGCCGTCGGTCACCTTGACCTGGTTGGCCACGCCGGCCGTGACGTCGTGGTTATGACTGAGATTGACCCAGAACGGCCCGTCTTCGTCCGTCACCTGGATACGGTGGCCCCGTACCTGGCTTTCCACCAACACCAGGCGCTGCCCATTGGCGATCGCCGGCTTGGCGAAACGCGACTGCGCACCGGCGTAGGGCTTGGGGGCGGGCGCCTTGGCGGCTGGCGTCGGGGGATAGGCGGGAAGCGAGCAGCCGCCCAGCGCTAGGCAGGCCAGGAGGGCGAGGCCGCTGACTACTAAACGGGCTGGGCCGGTCTGGGCCGGCAGGCGGCGGCTGATTGAAAGAGGAGCGGCTGCTCCGAGGGTGATGCGGCTGTGGAAACGATGAGCGCGCGGCATAAGGCCCTTCATGGTGGTCATTCTGGGGCGAGCGGATCGACCTGAGAATGGCAGAATGGCCGCAAATACGCCCTTCGCCAAACAAAAAACCCCTGCCACCAGTTCCATGCGGACCGGCGGCAGGGGTCTCTTTCGAGATCGGTGCGGCTTAACCGAGCTTGGCCATGGCGACGGCGGTGTCGCTCATACGGTTGGAGAAGCCCCATTCATTGTCGTACCAGGACATCACCCGCACGAAGGTGCCGTCGATCACCGTGGTCTGCGACAGATCGAAGGTCGAGCTATGCGGATTGTGGTTGAAGTCCATCGAGACCAATTTTTCGCTATTCGTGCCGAGGATGCCCTTCAGCGGACCTTCGGCGGCCTTGACGATGGCGGCGTTGATCTTGTCCTTGGTGGTGGCCTTCTTGGCGACGAACTTGAAGTCGATCAGCGAGACGTTCGGGGTCGGGACGCGGATCGAGGTGCCGTCGAGCTTGCCGGCCAGTTCCGGTAGCACCAGGCCGACAGCCTTGGCGGCGCCGGTGGTGGTCGGGATCATGTTGAGGGCTGCGGCGCGGGCGCGATAAAGATCCTTGTGCATGGTGTCCAGGGTCGGCTGGTCACCGGTATAGGAGTGGATCGTCGTCATATAGCCATGCTCGATGCCGATCGCCTTATTGAGAACGGCGGCGACGGGCACCAGGCAGTTGGTGGTGCAGGAGGCATTGGAAACGATCTTATGCGTCTTCTTCAGCTTCGCATGGTTGATGCCATAGACCACGGTCAGGTCGGCATCGGCCGACGGAGCGGAAATCAGCACACGCTTGGCACCCGCGTCGAGATGCTTCGATGCCTTGGCCTTGTCCGTGAAAATGCCGGTGCATTCCATCACGATATCGACGCCGAGCTTGCCCCAGGGCAGGTTGGCGGGGTCGCGCTCCGCGCTGACATGGATCCAGCCCTGGCCGACATCCATGGCATTGTCCTTGGTCTTCACAGTTCCGGGGAAGGCGCGATGGATCGTGTCATAGCGGAACAGATGGGCATTGGTCTCGACCGGGCCGAGGTCGTTGATGCCGACGACCTGGATGTCCTTGCGGCCGCTTTCCATGATCGCCCGCAAAACCAGACGGCCGATGCGCCCGAAGCCGTTGATCGCTACTTTCACTGCCATGTTTTTTTCCTCTGTCTGAGAGCTTATTGCCTGTGGCGACAACTCCTCCTGTCACCCGCGGGCTTGACCCGAGGGTCCATCCTTCAGCAGCAGAGAGCTACTGGAGACAGGGATTGCCGGGTCAGGCCCGGCAATGACAGGTAGGAGATGGCGTCAGTTCCCGCAAATTTAGTCGTTCTATAATTTCTTACAACCGCGCTTTTGCCGCAGCGACCGCGGCATCGGCGGTAATGCCGAAATGCTTGTAGAGCTCGCCGATCGGGGCGGAAGCGCCGAAGCTCTTCATGCCGATGAAGACGCCCTTGTCACCAAGATATTTTTCCCAGCCGAAGCCGCCGGCAGCCTCAATGCCAATGCGCACACCATCGCCAAGAACCTCCTTGCGATAGCTTTCCGGCTGCTGGTCGAAGAGTTCCCAGCAGGGCAGGGAGACGACGGCCGTGCCGATGCCTTCGGCCTGCAGCTTGTCGCGGGCGGCAACGGCGATTTCCACTTCCGAGCCGCTGGCCATGATCGTGACCTTGCGTGCGCCTTCGGCCGGACGGATCACGTAGCCGCCACGGGCGCAGTGATTGGCAACTGCCGCATCGGCACGCAGCAGCGGCAGCGGCTGACGGGTGAGGGCGAGAACAGACGGATGGTCCTTGGTGCTGAGCGCCAGAGCCCAGCATTCGGCCGTTTCCATCGTATCGCAGGGACGGAAGACCAGCAGGTTGGGAATGGCGCGCAAGGCAGCCAGATGCTCGACCGGCTGATGCGTCGGGCCGTCTTCGCCAAGACCGATGGAATCATGCGTCATCACATAGATGACGCGCTGATGCATCAGGGCCGAGAGGCGGATCGACGGGCGGCAATAATCGGTGAAGACCAGGAAGGTACCGCCGAAGGGAATGATGCCGCCATGCAGCGCGAGGCCGTTCATGGCCGCAGCCATGCCGTGCTCGCGGATGCCGTAATAGACGTAGTTGCCGTTATAGTCGCCGGGCTTCACCACCTTGGCGGTCTTGCCCTTGGTGTTATTGGAGCCCGTCAAATCGGCGGAGCCGCCGACCAGTTCCGGCATCACCGGCAGCAAGGCCTCGATGACCTGCTGCGAGGACTGGCGGGTCGCCTGCTTCTTGGCTTCGCCGGCGATGGTGTTCTTCAGGTCGTTGACCGCCTGGGCGAAATTGGCTGGCAATTCACCCGCCATGACGCGGTCGAATTCCGCCTTCTGCGCTTCGGCATCGTGACGCTTGGTCCAGGCGGCGTATTCGGCGGCGCCACGGGCGCCGGCGGCGGACCAGGCGGCGCGGATATCGGCCGGAATTTCGAAGGGCGGATAGTTCCAGCCCAAAGTCTGACGCGCAGCGGCCACTTCGTCCTTGCCGAGCGCCGCGCCATGGGTGGCGGCGGTGCCCTGCTTGTTGGGAGCGCCATAGCCGATGATGGTCTTGCAGGCGATCAGGGTCGGCTTGTCGTTCTTCTGGGCAGCGGCGATTGCCTTGGCGACCGCTTCCGGATCATGGCCATCGACCGCATCGGTCGCCCAGCCGCTGGCACGGAAACGCGCCAGTTGATCGTCGGAGGTCGAGAGCGCGGTCGAGCCGTCGATGGTGATGCTGTTATTGTCCCACAGCACGATCAGCTTGTTGAGCTTGAGATGGCCGGCCAGCGAGATCGCCTCCTGGCTGACGCCTTCCATCAGGCAGCCGTCGCCGGCGATGACATAGGTGTGGTGGTCGACCAGGCTGCTGCCGAAGCGGGCATTGAGAATGCGCTCGGCAAGCGCAAAGCCGACCGAGTTGGCGATACCCTGGCCGAGCGGGCCGGTCGTGGTTTCGATACCCTCGGCATGACCATATTCCGGATGGCCGGCGGTCTTGCTGCCCCATTGGCGGAAATTCTTCAGCTCATCCAGCGTCATATCGGCATAGCCGGTCAGATGCAGCAGCGAGTAGAGCAGCATCGAACCGTGGCCGGCCGACAGAATGAAACGGTCGCGATCCGGCCAATGCGGATGCTTGGGGTCGAATTTCAGGAAGCGGGTAAACAGCACCGTGGCGACATCGGCCATGCCCATGGGCATACCGGGATGGCCGGAATTGGCCTTCTCGACGGCATCCATGCTGAGGGCGCGGATGGCATTCGCCATATCGCGCGGCGAAACCTGGGTAGCGGCAGTCTGCCGGGCGGCTTCCATCGTGAGTCCTTAGGCTGAAAAGTTGCAGTAAAATCGGTGCGAAACATGCCGCCTGCATCGTCGCGGGTCAACCACCGAATCCCGCGCAGCCGTTGACAAAAATGTCCAATAAAGAGGTTTTGATGTCGCGCAAACCTGTCTTGAGGCGTTCACCTAAGCGCATTTGCGTTTCTTTTGTAACGAATATGGTCCGTCGCAAACCTGCTTATGGCTATAACGACCAACCAAGCCAGCTTTATGGTGAAGAATTCTCTTTCAATGGCAGCAACCTGTGGCGACTTGTTGACGTAATGCTATGAGACAGCTTAAATCGGCCTTCAGCTTGCCAGTCGAAAGCGGCCCAAGAAATCGATCGAGACCGATGCCGCGCGGCGGGGTGGGGGAAATAAAGGCAGGGCATGTCTAAACTGGATCTGGCGATCAGCCGGCTTGACGCCGCGATGGCGCGACTTGATGCGGCAATTGAAGAGAGCACGCAGCGCGGCGCCAACGACCGTGACGTTCTCACCAATGAACTGGCGGTCTTGCGTCAAACCTATGTCTTGCTGCAGCAGGAAGCGCTGCTGGTATCCGATCGCCTGGATTCGGTGATCGGCCGCCTGCAGCAGGTAACGGAAAAGGAATAATCTTCGACGAAACTGGGCCGATATGGCGGCGGAACCGAAAACGGGATCGTGCCGCAATCGTCATGTTCGATCGATGACCTGAGCGGCGCGAGGCGCCAAGAGGAGCGGCAATGCCAACAGTCTCAGTCCTGCTGAACGGGCGCAGCTATGATGTGGCTTGCGGTGCGGGGGAGGAAGACCGGGTCCGCGAATTGGCGGATAAGCTGCGTGGCCGCATGGAGCAGCTGGCGAAATCCGTCGGCGCCGTGCCGGAGAATCTGCTTTTCGCCCTGACCGCCTTGCTGCTGGCTGACGAACTTGATCAGCGGGAGCGCGAGGTCGCGCAGTTGCAGGCTGAGCAGCGGGATCTCGCCGGTGGGCGCGAAGCGCAGCTCGCCACTTCGCTGGAAACTTTGGCCAGCAAAATTGAGGCTATTGCAGCCAGGCTCCAGGCAGCCTAAGTCTATAGTGGGCGGTCTGCTGCAGGGTTCGACCGGTCATAGCAATCCCTGGGGCCAATAAGGATCTCTCGGGAGCTGTCTCTGCCGAGGCCGTGGTCTCGGTATATGGCGCCCACCTGCTTTAGCAGGCCACATGAGGATCTCTGAGCCACCGGCCCAGGCGGCGCCGCCCACTTTACCCTTTTCTTTCCGTGCTATAGAGGTTCCCTGAGCATCAGAAAGGGACCACTGTGGCAGAGCTTCCAGGAATCGATTTTGCCAAGGGTGCCCGCCGGCACCGCCTACCGCTTGCCCTCGGGAATCGGCATGGCCTGATTGCCGGGGCGACCGGAACCGGCAAGACCGTCACCTTGAAGGTGCTGGTGGAGGGCTTTTCACAGGCCGGCGTGCCGGTTTTCGTTGCCGATGTGAAAGGCGATATCGCCGGCCTTGGCCAACCTGGCGCCGCTAATCCCAAACTAACCGAACGTCTGCGCCAGCTCGCACTGCCCGAGCCGCGTTTTGCGGCCTGCCCCACGGTGTTTTGGGATCTTTACGGCCACCAGGGTTATCCGGTGCGCACCGTCATCGCCGAGATGGGCCCGGTGCTGCTCTCCCGGCTGCTGCAGCTCAATGACACCCAGGAAGGCGTGCTCAATATTGCTTTCAAGGCCGCCGACGAGGAGGGCCTGCTGCTGCTCGATCTGAAGGATCTGCAGGCGTTGCTGGCCTTCATGGCAGAGAATGCAGCGCAGTTCACGGGCACCTATGGCACGGTGTCCAAGGCGTCGGTCGGCGCCATCCAGCGGCAGTTGCTGATCCTTGAACAGCAGGGGGCGGAAGAATTCTTCGGCGAGCCGGCGCTTGATCTCAAGGATTTCATCCGCACCACCACGGATGGCCGTGGCGTCGTCAATGTGCTTGCCGCCGACAAGCTGATCCAGTCGCCGCGGCTTTACGCGACTTTTCTGCTCTGGATGCTCTCGGAACTGTTCGAAGTGCTGCCGGAGATTGGCGACCCGGACAAGCCGCGGCTGGTTTTCTTTTTCGATGAAGCGCACCTGCTCTTCGATGACGCCCCTAAGGCATTGATTGAAAAGGTTGAACAGGTTGTACGCCTGATCCGCTCCAAGGGCGTTGGTGTCTATTTCGTGACCCAGAACCCGATCGATATTCCAGATCGCGTATTGGGCCAGCTCGGGCATCGGGTGCAGCATGCCTTGCGGGCGTTTACGCCCCGCGACCAGAAAGCGTTGAAGGCCTGCGCTGAGACCTTCCGCTCGGATAAGGGGTTCGATGTGGCGGCGGCGTTGCAGGAGCTGGGCACCGGCGAGGCCTTGGTGTCGGTGCTGGATGAACGGGGTGCTCCCGAGGTGGTCGAGCGCGCTTTCATCTATCCGCCGGCCTCACGTTTTGGCCCGATCAGCGACGAAGAGCGACGCGCGGCGATCGCCGCCGGCGGCCTCGACTTGAAATACGCGACTGCCGTCGATCGTGAGTCCGCTTATGAGAAGCTCACCGCTCGGGCGGCGGACCGTCAGCAGACGGCTCCGGTCCCAGGCGAGGGCGGCCCCTGGGGTACGTCATCGAAACAAACCGCGCCGGGCCGCCGGCCTGGCGACAGCATCGGCGTCTCCGTATTCAAGAACGTGGCCCGCAGCACCGGCAGTTCCCTTGGCACGCAGATCGGGCGCAGTCTCGGCAAAAGCCTGGCCGGATCGGCCGGAGCCACCTTCGGCAGTTCGATCGGCCGGGCCGTCATGCGAGGGATTCTGGGCTCGATCCTGAGCGGTCGTTAGTGTGTTTTTACGTCATGAATGTTTTTTAATTCATTGATATTAAAATAAATATTATCTCTCGGTGATTCATAGACAGCAGATCTCCCCGAATAATAATTGACTCCGTCAAATAATAAATTGAATCTAGCTAATAACCTTTAGCTGGCTGGGGAAGACAACATGTCGGAGCTGGATTTCGATCGCCGGATCGCCGCCATGCGGCAGTTCAACCGGTTCTATACAAAGCAGATCGGTGTCTTGCATGAAGGCCTGCTGGAAAGCCCGTTTTCGCTGACCGAAAGCCGGGTTCTCTATGAGCTGGCCCACCGCGACCGGCTGACAGCAACGGAGCTGGGGGCCGAACTCAATCTCGACCCCGGCTATCTCAGCCGTATCCTGCGCAAATTCGACCAGCAGGGGTTGATCGAGAAACTGCCCAGCGAGAGCGACGCCCGGCAAACGCTGTTGCATCTGACGGAAGCCGGCCATCGGGCCTTCGCGCCGCTCGACGAGCGATCGCGCGGGGAAATAGGCGATTTGCTGGCGCGGCTGTCACTGGATGACCAGCGACGCCTGATCGCCGCCATGCAGACGATGACCTCACTGCTATCCGATCGGGTGTCGGACCAATCGGCGCCTTACATCCTGCGGCCCCATCGTCCGGGCGATATGGGCTGGGTGGTGCATCGCCAGGCGTTGCTCTATGCCCAGGAATATGGCTGGGACGGAAGCTTCGAAGCGCTGGTGGCCGAGATCGTCGCCCAGTTCGTGCAGAATTTCGATGCAGCGCGCGAACGTTGCTGGATCGCCGAACGCGACGGCGGCATTATCGGTTCCATCTTCCTGGTGAAGGAAAGCGATGAAGTCGCCAAGCTGCGTCTTCTTTATGTGGAGAAAGCCGCGCGGGGTCTCGGGCTGGGCCGGCATCTGGTACGCGAATGCATCGCCTTTGCCCGCTCAGTTGGCTATCGCAGGATGACCCTCTGGACAAATGACATCCTGACCGCGGCCCGGCACCTCTACGAGGAGGCCGGCTTCCGCCTGGTCAGCGAGGAGCGCCATCACAGCTTCGGCAAGGATCTGGTGGGCCAGTATTGGGAACTCGATCTGCAGGCCCGGCAGGAGGGCTTTAGCGTCATCATTTAACCGGCGAGATCGCAAGCCCTTCGCAATAATGTCGCGGACAGGCTTGCCAGATTCCGGGCGCTGGGTTTCTCTGCGGCTTCAATTCGGAATCGAGAAGCCGGACCAAGCCCATGGAAACTCAGGAAACTGCCGATCTGAAAACCGCCCTGCGCGAGACCGCGGCGCGGCGCCGGGAGGCGGCCTATGCTGCTAATCCGCGGGCCGGCGATAAACTGGCCGACCAGTTTCAGCATGCCATCACAATTGCGCCCGGCCTGGCGATTTCGGGCTATTGGCCGCTGGAGGGAGAGCTCGATATCCGCCCGCTGCTGCATCGCTTGCGGGGGCTTGGCCATGAAATCGGTCTGCCGATCGTCATCCGGCGACACGAGCCGCTGCTGTTCCGCGCCTGGCGCGACGACGACGAAATGGTAGAGGGCAAGTTCAAGGTCATGACGCCTCCCGATCATGCCCCGGAAGTGGTGCCCGAAGTCTTGCTGGTACCGCTTCTGGCCTTCGATCCCAATGGGTATCGGCTGGGCTATGGCGGCGGCTTCTATGACCGGACGCTGGACAAGCTGCGGCGGCAGGCGAAGGATAGGGGCCATCATGCTCCAATGGCGGTGGGGGTCGCCTATGCGGCGCAAGAGGTTCCCGATGTGCCGCGGGGGCCCTATGATCAACCGCTTGACTGGATCGTGACCGAGCGGTCTGTATTCAAGTTCACCTGAGGAAAGACATACAATCATATGAATTTATTGTTCTGTGGCGATCTGGTTGGCCGCGCCGGCCGGGATGTGGTGATCGAGAAACTACCGGGCCTGCGCCGCGATCTGGCGCTGGATTTCGTCATCGCCAATGGCGAGAACGCGGCCGGCGGCTTTGGCATCACCCAGAAGATCTGTCAGGAACTCTATGATGCCGGGGTCGATTGCATCACCACGGGCAACCATGTCTGGGACCAGAAGGAGACCGTGGGTTTCATCGCCAGCGATCCCAAGCTGCTGCGGCCGGCGAATTTCCCCGCCGGCACGCCCGGTCGCGGCGTCACCCAGCTGCAGACCCAGCGCGGCAAGAAGGTGGTCGTCATCAATCTCATGGGGCGGCTCTTCATGGACCCGCTGGACGATCCCTTCCAGCAGATCGAAGAAATCCTCAACACCTACCGGCTGGGCGGCAACGCCGATGCCGTCGTGCTCGATTTCCATGCCGAGGCGACCAGCGAGAAGATGGCCATGGGGCATCTGGTTGACGGCAGGGTCAGCCTGTCGGTCGGTACCCATACCCATGTGCCGACCGCCGACTACCAGGTCCTGCCCAAGGGGACGGCCTATCAGACCGACGCCGGCATGTGCGGCGATTATGATTCCGTGATCGGCATGGAAAAGGCGACGCCGATCGCCCGCTTCACCAAGAAACTGCCGACCGAGCGCCTCGCCGCGGCCAATGGCCCCGGCACCCTCTGCGGCATCTATGTCGAGACCGACGATCGCAGCGGGCTTGCCAAGCGCGTGGAGCCGGTGCGTCTCGGCGGGCGGCTCAGCCAGACCAAGCCACAGCTGCAAAACCAGGTCGCGGTCGCCTGATCTATTTCGCGTCTCGCATTTCCGCAATGACCGCATCGGTCAGGCTTTGCTGCAGCGCAGTTGGATTGTCGCTGCGGCAGCGCAGGACATGGGAAACCTGAGGAAAGGCCGGCAGGTCGGCGGTCGTTTCCATCAGGCCCGGTACCATGTTGCGGCGATTGAGCAGCGCCAGGCCGAGACCGTGCCTGACCCCGGCACGCACACCTTCGGCACTTGGGCATTCCAGAATGACGTTCAGCGAGCGTCCGCTTTCGGCGAGGCGTCGCTCGGCGGCAACGCGGTAGAAGCATTGCCGATCGAAAGAGACGAACGGAATGGCGCGATCGATCGGGACCGGGTGGTCGGTCGATCGGACCCAGATCAGATCCTCGTGCCACAGCTCCTGATCGTTCGGCCGTATGTCATCGGCGAAGACCTGCAGAATCGCGAGGTCGACTTCACCCGCGTTTAGCCATTCCTGCAGCCTCAGGCTTTGCGCCACCTTGATGTTAAGAGACACCTGCGGATGGGCGCGACGGAAACGGCCAAGAATGGCTGCGAGCCTTTTGCCGGTGGCGTCCTCGGTGGAACCCAGCCTGAGTTCACCGGCAAGGCTCGATGCACGGAAATAGTCGGCGGCTTCGTCATGCAGGGCGATCAGGCGTTCGGCATAGGAGAGCAGGTTGCGGCCATCCATGGTGGGACAGATGCCGCCGGTTCCCTTACTCAAGATCGGTCGCCCGATGCGCTCTTCCAGCCTTGCCAGCTTGTGGCTCACGGCCGACTGGGTGAGGTTAAGCCGCTGGGCGGCGCGGGTGATGCCGCCGAGATCGACCACCGTTTTAAACGTTCGCAAGGAATCGATATCCAGGCGCATGCCGACCTCATGACAGAAATCGATTGAGTTGATGAAAACATATCAATTTTGTCATGAAGCGCAATCGGTTAACACTGGCCATGTCACCAACACGCGTGGCAACCAATGAGGCGAGGCTGTAATGGCGCTGCGGGACCGCAAGATTCTGACCTTCGACGTGGTCGGCACGTTGATCGATTTTGAAGCCGGTATTCTCGATTACTTCCGGCCGCTCGCCAAAGCGGCAGGCACCAACATTGCCGATGAGGACATTCTGCTCAGTTACGGCAGGGCCGAAGCGCTGCAGCACGATCTGATGCGCGGCCAGCCATTCCCGGCCATGATGGCGCCGATCTATCGCCTGATGGCGAAAGAATTCGGCCTGCCGACGTCCGATGAGGCAGTCGAGGGCTTCCGCCTTTCGATCCCGCGCTGGCCCGCTTTCCCGGATTCAGTCGCCAGCCTGCGTCAGCTCAAGCAGCGTTTTCGTCTGGTCGCGATGACCAATTCCGATAATTGGGCGCTCGGCCATTTCGCGCGCACGCTGGAAATGCCTTTTGACGATACTGTCACGGCCGAGGATGTCGGCACCTGCAAACCAGATCCGCAGTTCTTTGCTTATGCGCGCGGCCGCCAGAGCACGCTTGGCTACCGTCTCGAGGATTATCTGCATGTCGCGCAGAGCCAATATCATGACATCGGCATTGCGAAGCAGCTCGGTTACCAGATGTGCTGGATCGAACGGCGCCAGGGGCTCAAGGGGTTCGGCGGGACGCCGGCGCCCCAGCACGTCACACAACCACATTATCATTTCGCCAATCTGGCCGGACTGGTTGCCGCCGTGGAAGCGGGCGCTTAAAACGCGATGCGTTCGGCCTGAGGCGAAACGGCCGCAGATATCGCGCTCCTATCGCTGATAGGGCGGCGGGTCCATGCTGTCGTCATGCGGCGTCTCCTTGAAGGCGCCGGGCGACAGTTCCAGCCACATGGCGTTGATTGCGGCGAAGGCGGCGGCGAAGGACAGACCGAGAATCCAGCTGAAATACCACATGTCTTGTCTCGCTCAGTAGGAATGGTTCTCTTCGGAGATCTGGTCGATGGTGACCGGACCGCGCAGCACGCGATAGACCCAGGAGGTGTAGGCGATGATGAGCGGCAGAAAGATCGCGGTCACCGTCGTCATCACGCCAAGGGTCAGTTTGCTCGAGGAAGCGTCCCAGACCGACAGGCTGGAATTGGGGTCGAGCGACGATGGCAGCAGCAGCGGAAACAGGCTGATCCCGGCGGTGCCGATGATGCCGGCGATGCCCAAGGCGCTCAGCACCCAGGCAAGACCGGGCAGGCGGCCGCTGCGCGCCAGCAGGCCGCCTAGCAGGACACCGGCAAAGCCGATGGCCGGCACCGCCATGGTGATCGGCATGGCGCTGTAGTTAGCGAACAACGCCCCCGCCGTCTGCGTCACTTGCTTGGCGAGGGGATTGGACGGGCCGTTGGGATCGATCGCCGATTGCACGGCATAGCCATCAAGATGAGCCGCCCAGAACCCGCCGGCGGCAAAGAGGACAACGCTTGCGATACCGGCGAGGAGAGCTGCCCGCTGGGCGCGGGCCTGCACCAGATGGCGGGTCTTGCCCGAGAGCCAGACGGCGCCGTGCAGGGTCAGCATCGAGACGCTGAGCAGGCCGCAGAGCAGGGCAAAGGGGTTGAACAAAGCCCAAAATGAACCCTCGTAGGTCATCCGCAGATCAGGGTCGAAGCGGAAGGGCACGCCTTGCAGGACATTGCCGAAGGCGACGCCGAACACCAGGGCCGGCACGAGGCCGCCGACGAACAGCGCGCCGTCCCAGAAGCTGCGCCAGCGGGGATTGGTGAGCTTGCTGCGATATTTGAATCCGACCGGCCGCAGGATCAGCGCCAGCAGCAGAAGCAGCATGGCGAAATAGAAGCCGGAAAAGGCGGCGGCGTAAAGCGGCGGCCAGGCGGCGAAGATCGCCCCGCCACCCAGGATGAACCAGACCTGGTTGCCTTCCCAGACCGGGCCGATGGTATTGATCACCACGCGCCGCTCGCCGTCGGTGCGGCCGACGATCGGCAGCAGGATCGCGGTGCCGAGATCGAACCCGTCCATCACGGCGATGCCGATCAGCAGCACGCCGAGAATGACCCACCAGAGCAGGCGGAGGATTTCATAGGCTTCCATGATCTTGCCTCCTATTTCGCGGCGTGCCAGCGATAGACGGGAGCCGGCGCGGGATTGTGCTCGGCGGGGCCTTCGCGGACAGTGCGGATCATCAGGTAAAGTTCGACCACGGCAAGGGCCGAATAGAGCAGGACAAAGCCGCCCAGCGACAGCCAGACATGTTCGGCTGTCAGGGATGAGACGGAGAGGAAGGTCGGTAGGATGCCGTCGATCGTCCAGGGTTGACGGCCGCCTTCGGCCACGTACCAGCCGACTTCCGCCGCCACCCAGGGCAGCGGCAAGGAGAAGAGGCAAAGTCGGAGCAGCCAGCGATAGCGTTCCAGCTGGCGGCGGCTGGAGAGATAGAACATGGCGGCGAAGAGGGCGATGAAATAGAAGCCGAGCCCGACCATGATGCGGAAGTACCAGAACAGCACCGGCACATTCGGGACGGTATCCCATGATGCCTGGGTTATCTGGTCGTCGCTCGCATGGGTGACATCGGCGGTGTAGCGTTTCAGTAGCAACGCATAGCCAAGATCCTCGGCATGCTGATCGAAAGCGGTCCGCGCTTCCGCGTTGCTGCGGTCCTGCCGCAAGGTCTGCAGCGCGCCGTAGGCGAGCATGCCGCTTCTGATCCGGCGCTCGGCATCCGCCACCAGGTCCTTGATGCCCGTCACCTGCTTGTCGATCGAGCGCGTGGCGATCAGGCCCAGCACATAGGGCACCTGCACGGCGTAACGTGTTTCGCGCCCTTCCAGGCTCGGCAGGCCGACGATGGTAAAGGCGGCCGGCGCCGGCTCGGTGTCCCACATCGCCTCGATGGCCGCGATCTTCATCTTCTGGTTCTCGCCGGCGGTGTAGCCGCTTTCGTCGCCGAGCACCACGACCGAGAGCGCGGAGGCAAGGCCGAAGCTGACCGCGACGGCCATCGAGCGCAAGGCGAGCGCACGATGACGGCCGCGCAGCAGGTAATAGGCGCTGATCGACAGCACGAACATCGAGCCGGTGACATAGCCTGCCGAGACGGTGTGCACGAATTTCGCCTGCGCCACCGGATTGAACAAGACCTCCGCGAAATTCGTCACCTCCATCCGCATCGTGTCGATATTGAACTTGGCGCCGACGGGATATTGCATCCAGCCATTGGCGATCAGGATCCACAGCGCCGAGAGATTGGTGCCGAGCGCGAGCAGGCAGGTGACGATCAGATGCTGCACGCGGGTGAGACGGTTCCAGCCGAAGAAGAAGAGGCCGACGAAAGTCGCCTCGAGGAAGAAGGCCATCAATCCTTCGATCGCCAGGGGCGCACCAAAGACGTCGCCGACATAATGCGCGTAATAGGCCCAGTTGGTACCGAACTGGAATTCCATAGTGATGCCGGTGGCGACGCCCATGGCGAAATTGATGCCGAAGAGCAGTCCCCAGAACTTCACCATGTCGCGCCAGATGGTGCGGCCTGTCGTGACATAGACGCTTTCCATGATCGCAAGAATAACGGAGAGGCCCAGCGTCAAGGGGACGAAGAGAAAATGGTAGAGGGCGGTAAGACCGAATTGAAGGCGCGACAGGTCGACGACGTCCATGATGCTTATCTCCCCGGAGAATGCGGAGGCTGATTGAAGTCGATTGGGCCGATCAGATGCGCAGCCGCATCGGCGACGGGTCGATGAGCGGGCGAGAAGAAAAGATAATAGAGAATGACAAGCGCAATGACTTTAAGGGCGATGACGAGCGCCAGTTCATAACCAAGGGGCAGATGCGCCGAGAGCCCAGGAGGCAAAAGGCGCCGATATCGTGAGATCATGCCAGCCTCAATCATGCTCGAGATACAACCATGCTCGATTTAAGTCCGCGGGCCGTTCATCACGGCAACAGCTTCAGAGCCAGAACTGGCTCCGCCCGCTTTCCGTGGGAATCATCTCTTGGTTGCTACTCTACGTGCCTCGGCCGGCAATCTCAATGAGGATGCAAATTAGAATTATGCGACAGATTGCTTCATGCGGCGTTCTAACCGCAGGTCGGCCAGATTGTGCGATCTGCGCGCGACCAGCAACCTTCAGTCTTCGAGGGCGACGGGCGCGACAAGAGCAACGCGCATGATCCTCAGAAGCTAGAGGAGCGCGGCGATCAGAGGCGCGAAAACGATATTCGCAAGGCCGGCCAGAACCATGACGAGGCTGGCCACCGAGCCTTCTTCGCTGCCGAGTTCGTGCGCCTTGGCGACGCCAACCGAATGTGCCCCCATGCCGAACAGGGCGCCGCGCGCAAAGCTGGAGCGCAGCTTCAACACGGTGAGCAGGATTTCGCCGATGACGCCGCCGATCAGGCCGGTCACGGCGGTTGCGATGGCCGCCAGTTGCGGCAGGCCGCCGATTTTTTCGCTGACGGCCATGGCAAAGGGCGTGGTGATGGAATGGGTTTCCAGCGTGTGGCCGATATCCTGTGGCAGGGCGAGCAGATCGGCCAGCGCCCAGGCGCTGGCCGCCGCCACAATGCTGCCGACGGTTATCCCCATCAGCAGGACCGGCCAGTGGCGCCGTATCAATTGGCGCTGGTCATAGATCGGCACGGCAAAGGCCATCGTCGCCGGCCCGATCAGCATCGAGAGCCAGGCGGTGCCGCGGAGATATTCCTGATAGCTCGCTTGCAGAAGCAGCCCCAGAGCCAGGCAGCCAAGCCAAGCGAGCAGCAGCGGTGACGACCACCAGCTCCGGCGCCAGCCATTGATCCGTCGCGCCAGCATGTAAAGCCCAAGCGTGACGGCCGCCCAGAAAAATGGGGAAGAGCCGCCATGCAGAAGGCTCCGCGCGTCAAGCATCGGCACGGTTTCCCATCGGTGCGGGCGCCGTTTCAGCGCCGCGCGTCCAGCGCCATCTGAAGCAGGCTTCCACGATCAGACCGGTCGACAACATGACGGAAACGGTGCTGAGCACGATCACGGCCAGGATCTTGAGCCCGATCGGCCCGAACAGCTCATGATGGGCCAGCGGCGCCATCATGGCGGGAATGAAAAACAGCAGCATATGACCAAGTAGTCGGCCAACCCCCGGACGCAGCCAATCGCTGCGGATGAAGCCGAGAGCCAGCGCAGCCAGGAGCAGCATCAGGCCGAGTACGCCGGAGGGGATTGGCGAATGCAGCCGCCGGGACAGCCAGTCGCAACCGATCCATAGCAAGATCAGGAGTCCCGCTTTAGCCCAGGCAGCCACCCATGCGACGATTTTGCGACGGTGGCGGCGCATCCGATGGTCGAAAGCCAGAAGGCGACGAAGAGGGAAACGATCTGGATTAAGTGAGAGCATGCTGGTCGCCGGCAGAGATTGCGATGGCTTGAATGTATGTTGCGTTGCGGTATACTTAAAATGAATTGATTGAATACAATTTATTCTATTTAGCTATGAGGGTGACGGGTGGATCTCCGAACTTTGCGGGCTTTTGTGGAAGTTGTGCGCCGGGGTGGGTTTTCGGCCGCGGCGGAAGCCATTCACGCGTCGCAACCCACCGTCAGCAAAGCGGTCAAGCAACTGGAGGAGGAGTTGGGGGCGCCGCTGCTGGACCGGCTCGGCCACGAGATCCGGATGACGGCAATGGGCGAAGTGGTCTATCGCCGTGCCCAGGTGATGCTGGCGGAGCGGGATAACCTGATCGCCGAACTGGCGGAACTGCGGGGGCTGCGTCGCGGCCGGCTGCGGATCGGTATTCCGCAGCTTGGCAGCAGCATCATCTTCGCCCCGCTGGTGACGCAATATCGCAGGCGCTATCCTGAGATCGACATCGATCTTGTCGAGCAGGGCAGCAACCGGCTGAAAGACGCCGTCCGTGCCGGCGAGATCGAACTCGCCGCATCAATCGCGCCCATCGAAGACGAATTTGCGCGGCTGTCGCTGCGCGACGAGCCGCTGATGCTGTTGCTGCCACCCGGTCATCGGCTCGCAGGGCGTCAGAAGGTGCGCCTGGCGGAGCTGCAGGAGGACAATTTCATTTTGTTCGAGGCCGGCTTCGCCCTCAATAGCCTCATCGTCGAAGCCTGCCGCAAGCGCGGCTTCACCCCAAGGGAAGCAGCTCGCAGCAGCCAGCCCGATTTCATCATGGTGCTGGTGGCGACTGGGCTCGGCGTCGCCCTTCTGCCACGGCTGGTCACGGCGAGCCACAGCGATCTTCCGGTCCAGCTTGCGCTGCTGGACGAGCCGGATGTGCGGTGGCAGTTGAGTCTTATCTGGCGGCGCGGAGCGGCACTCTCGCCGGCTGCGCGGGCCTGGCTCGACCTGGTGCAATCGGACGGGCTGCAATCGGACGGGCAGGGCAAGCAGTCAGCTAGTATGACGAAATGAGCGGTGCATGCTCGGCAATCCGGCGCGGACCGGAGGGTGTCGGCATGCAAAACCCGGCGAAACCGCCGGGTTGTTCACGCGCTCGAATGAGTTGACGCAGGCCGGCGAACGGTCTTTCAGTGCTGATCGCCGAGGGATGTGGTCCGGGCAATGCTCATGAAGCGATCGATCTCCGATTGCATGATTTCGGCCCGCGCCAGCACGTCGAAGGCGACGCTGCGGACCTTGTCAGGCGTGTCGTAATTGCCTTCGGCAGCGAGCGACAATGCAGCATTGACTGCTTCCAGCCCGGTGTCACGGGAGACGGTGAACACCATTTCCGCCATGCGGTTGATCTCCGCCTGGAGGCTGTCGATATTCTTCCGCTCGGCTTCGGTGATCTGAAAGGCTTCCGACATTTCGTCCTCGTGCTCGGTAGCGTCGCGATCAGCACCACCGCGATCGGCATCACTCCACGATCAGTCTCCGGCGCGCAGATTAAAAATCAGTAAACCGAAAGCTGTGAACCGCCGCAGCCGGCTATCAAGTTGTCCGCCGTGGCATGGACCGGAATTCCAGCCGATTACGCAATGAAACAAAGGGCTTGGCGGTCCAGATGCTCAACGTTTCAGAACGGCGGGCGTTCCCCGCCACAGCGAAGGGCTTTTCCGGCCAAGGATTTGTGCTAAAAGGCTGGAAAATCCGCAGGTTGCCGGCTTCAGGCTCAGCTTGCGCTTGCTGACCTCATTGCAAAATGTGGTAGGGTGCCCGCGGATAGTTTTCTATAACTTGGGCATCAGAGTAGGGACCATGGCTGGTCATTCACAATTCAAAAACATCATGTACCGCAAGGGCGCGCAGGACGCCAAGCGGGCAAAGGTCTTCACGAAGATCATCCGCGAGTTGACCGTGGCGGCAAAAACCGGCCAGGCGGACCCGGCTGCCAATCCGCGGCTGCGGGCGGCAATGATCGCGGCCCGCGAGGCAAACATGCCCAAGGACACGATGGATCGTGCCATCAAGCGCGGCGCCGGCGGCGACGACAATACCAATTACGACGAAGTGCGTTACGAGGGTTATGGCCCCGGCGGCATTGCGGTCATTGTCGAAGCCTTGACCGATAACCGTAACCGGACCGCTTCGGAAATCCGCACCGCCTTCAACAAGGCCGGCGGCAATCTCGGGGAAACCAATTCGGTTTCCTTCATGTTCGAGCGCAAAGGCGTCATCGTTTACCCGACCAAGACGGCCAAGGGCGCCGCCATCGGCGCTGATGCGGTTTTCGAGGTCGCCTTGGAAGCCGGCGCCGACAATGTCGAGAGCGATGCGGACACCCATACCGTTACCTGCGCGACCGACGATTTCTCCGCCGTGCGCGACGCGCTGGAAGCGAAGTTCGGCGAGGCCCGCGAGGCGAAGCTGCAATGGGTGCCGCTCAACGCCACCACGGTCGATGCCGATACGGCCCAGTCGCTGATGAAGCTGATCGACACGCTGGAAGATAATGATGACGTGCAGAACGTTTATGCCAATTTCGAGGTGTCGGAAGAGACCCTGGCGTCGCTGACGGCATGACCAGTCGCTGCCGGGATCGACGACGGCGGTTTCGCGACCGTTGTTTACCGACTCCGGCGCCGCGGCGTATGGCTGGATATCTTCAAACAAGATGGCGGCGATGCGGCTTTTAGGTCTCGATCCTGGCTTGCAGCATACCGGCTGGGGCATCGTCGATGCGCATGGCAATCCGCCGGGCTCGCGGCTGAGCTTCGTGGCCGCCGGCGCCATCCACACCGATCCCAAGCGGGAGCTGGCCGAGCGCCTGGTAGAGATCCATGACGGGCTGAGACAGGTGATCGATCTCTATCAGCCAACCGAGGCGGCGGTGGAAGAGACTTTCGTCAACAAGAACCCGACCTCGACCCTGAAGCTGGGCCTTGCGCGTGGCGTCGTCCTGCTGACCCCGGCGACCTATAAGCTGCCGGTGGCGGAATATCCCGCCAATCTGGTCAAGAAGTCCGTGGTTGGCGCCGGCCATGCCAGCAAGGATCAGGTGGCGATGATGGTGCGCGTGCTGCTACCGGCCAGTTCGGCGGAAAGCCCCGATGCCGCCGATGCTTTGGCGGTCGCCATCTGCCATGCGCATCACCTGGGTTCGCTGCGGCGCTGGGGTGCCAAGGATTTTCGCGAGGTCGGGCGATGATCGGCAAGCTGACCGGCATTCTCGACAGCGTCCAGGGCGATACGGCGATCATCGATGTCGGTGGCGTCGGCTATGTCGTGCATGCGGCCGGTCGCACGCTGCAACGCCTGGGCGCCAGCGGCACTGGTGTCTCACTGCTGATCGAGACCCAGGTGCGTGAGGATGCGATCAATCTTTTTGGCTTCCTGGATCAGGCGGAGCGGGACTGGTTCCGGCTGCTGCTGACGGTGCAGGGGGTCGGCGCCAAGGTCGGCCTGGCTATCCTCGGCACCTTGTCGCCGGATGACCTGGCGACGGCGATCGCCGCCCAGGACAAGACGGCGGTGACGCGCGCGCCGGGCGTTGGCCCGAAACTGGCGGCACGTATCGTTGCCGAGCTGAAAGACAAGGTCGGCGGCCTCAGCCTCGGCACGGCCGCACTTGCCAAGGCAGCATCCGGCGGCAAGGCGGGCGAGGGGAAGGCCGTGTCGTCGCTGATCGAAGATGCGGTCTCCGCCCTGGTCAATCTCGGCTATCGCCGGGCCGAGGCCTTCACGGCTGTTGCCAAGGCAAACCAGGCCGCGACCCAGCCAGCCACGCTGGATCAGCTGATCCGCAGCGGGCTGAAGGAGCTGAGCCAGTGAGGGGCGTTCGATGAGGGGCGCGATCCGTGGCCGATAACCGCTCGATAGATCCGCGCCTGACCGATGGCGCCCGCAGCGAAGAGGATAGCGGCGAGCAATCCCTGCGGCCTTTGGCGCTGGGCGAGTTCATCGGCCAGGAGCAACTGCGGGAAAATCTCGCGGTCTTCATGGCGGCCGCCCGCGAGCGCGGCGAGGCGATGGATCACGTGCTGTTCTATGGCCCGCCGGGCCTTGGCAAGACGACGCTGGCGCAGATCGTGGCGCGGGAACTGGGTGTCGGCTTCCGGGCCACGTCGGGGCCGGTGATCGCCCGGGCCGGTGACCTGGCCGCCCTGCTGACCAATCTGCAGCCCAATGACGTGCTGTTCATCGACGAGATCCACCGCCTGTCGCCGGCGGTCGAGGAGATCCTCTATCCGGCGATGGAGGATTATCACCTCGATCTGATCATCGGCGAGGGGCCGGCGGCGCGTTCGGTGCGGATCGATCTGCCGAAATTCACCCTGGTCGGCGCGACCACCCGGTTGGGTTTGCTGTCGACACCGTTGCGCGACCGCTTCGGCATTCCGCTGCGGCTCAATTTTTATACGCCGACCGAACTGGAGACGATCGTTCGGCGCGGCGCCCGCGTGATCGGCCTCGATCTGGCTGCCAGCGGCGCCGTCGAGATCGCCCGGCGGTCGCGCGGCACGCCGCGCGTGGCCGGCCGGCTGCTGCGACGGGTGCGGGATTTCGCGCTGGTTGCGAAAGCCGGCCTGGTGGACGCGAAAGCAGCCGATGCCGCCCTCCGGCGTCTGGATGTCGATCAGCTCGGTCTCGATGCCATGGATCGCCGCTTCCTGCGCTGTATCGCGGAAAACTATGGCGGCGGTCCGGTCGGGGTGGAAACGCTGGCGGCGGCCTTGGCCGAGCAGCGGGATACGATCGAGGAAGCGATCGAGCCTTACCTCATCCAGCAAGGGCTGTTGCAGCGGACGCCGCGCGGCCGCGCTTTGACAGCCAATGGCTTCAAATACCTGGGCCTGACGCCACCGCGCGGCGTTTCCCAGTTCGACCTGCTGAGCGGAGCGATCCCGGAGGAAGGCACCGACGACAGCGGGGAGGGGGCCTGAATTGGCAGTGGAATCCCGCCATTCCCGGCCCCGTCGCCACATTCTTGCCATCCTGGCAGGTGATGAATAAGCCCGAAATCGAGTTCAGCCATGCATGAGACGAATTGGACAAGCACGGCCGCCGCGTTTATCCACCGGCATTCGCTGCGCGTCTATATCGAGGATACCGACTCGGGCGGCATCGTGTATTACGCCAATTACCTGCGCTATGCCGAGCGGGGACGGACCGAGATGCTGCGGTCGGTCGGCATCTCCCATGCGGAGATGATCGCCGCCGATCACCTCGTCCTGGCGGTGCGGCGGTGCGAAGTGGATTACCTGCTGCCGGCCAAGCTGGACGATGCCTTGGTGGTAGAAAGCCAGGTGACGAAGATCGGCGGGGCGAGCCTCACCCTGGCGCAGCGGATTTGCCGCGACGGGGTCGAACTGGTCACGCTGGTCGTCATCATCGTTTGTATCAATGCCGCCGGCCGGGCGACCCGCCTGCCGGACAGGATGCGGCAAGCCCTTCAAGGCATCGCGCTCTGGGACGCCGGTTCGGAGACTGCGACAGCATGACGCAGCACGGATCCTGGCGGCGACGGCGCGAAGATGGGATGCCATTCGAGGATTGATCAGCAGGGCGATCGCCCGGCCGTTTCGACGAACTGATAGAGACAGAGCGAGAGCCATTTATGGACCAGACGACTCCTCCCGCGACACCGGTCGCGCCGGTTACCGGCGGCGCCCTCGATCCGCTTGCCGGCCAGGCGATCAGCACCGGCCCCGGCATGGGACCTGCCTCCCATGATCTCAGTATCATCGGTCTCTTCATGCAGGCCGACTGGATCGTCAAGGTTGTGATGATCATGCTGTTGCTGGCCTCAGTCTGGAGCTGGGCCATCATCATCGACAAGTCGATCCGCCTGCGCCGCCTGCGCAACCAGGCCAAGCAGTTCGAAGACGCGTTCTGGTCCGGCGGGTCGCTGGAGGAACTGTTCGACCGCATCGGCAACCGCCCGCCCGATCCCATGTCCTCGATCTTCGTTTCCGCCATGCGCGAATGGCGCCGTTCCGCTGCCAAAGGCCTGCTGGGATCGGAATCACTCCGCGAAAGCCTGCAGGAACGTATCGAGCGGGTCATGGGCATCACGCTCGGCCGCGAGATGGATCAGCTCGAGCGTTATATGACCTTCCTGGCCTCGGTCGGTTCGGCTGCTCCCTTCGTCGGCCTGTTCGGCACCGTCTGGGGCATCATGAACAGCTTCGCCGCCATCGCCGGCTCGAAGAACACCAGCCTTGCCGTGGTGGCGCCGGGCATCGCCGAAGCGCTCTTCGCCACGGCGCTTGGCCTCGTCGCCGCCATTCCGGCAGTGCTCGCCTATAACAAGCTGAACAGCGACATCTCGCGCTATGGCAACCGGCTCGATGCCTTCTCCGGTGAGTTCGGCGCCATCCTGTCGCGCCAGCTCGAAGAGAAGCACTGATCATGGGCGCGGCACTTTCCGGACCGAAACGTCGTCGCGGCGGTGGCCGCCGCCGGGCTGATCCGGTCGCCGCCATCAACGTGACGCCGATGGTCGACGTCATGCTGGTGCTGTTGGTGATCTTCATGATCACGGCGCCGCTCTTGAGCTCGGGTATTCCCGTCAATCTGCCGAAGGTCAAGGCCGAGGCGATGAACAATCCCGACGAGCCGCTGGTGATCACCGTCAACAAGGACGGCAAGATCTATCTCAGCGATACCGAGATCCCGATGGAAAGCCTCGGGCCGCGTCTCGCCGCCATCACCAACAACAATCCCGACGCCAAGATCTTCATTCGCGGCGACAAGGACATCAATTACGGCACCGTGCTGCAGGCCATGGGCGAATTGACCACGGCCGGCTTCCGTGCCGTCTCGCTGGTAGTGGAAACCCCCGGCGACACGAGCGGCGATGGTGGTGGCGCCAAAGACACCAACGCCAAGAAGCCGAGCAAGTGAGGTCGCTGGCTTGATTACTGCGTCGATCAAGGACCGCCCGATCGGTGCCGGGTTGATCATTTCGATCGGCCTGCATATCGCGCTTGTCGCCCTGGTGATGTTTGGTCTGCCGATTTTCTGGCAGAAGGAACCCTTGCCGGAGGTGATCGGCATTCAGCTGGCGCAAATGTCCGACATTACCGCGGCACCCAAGGCCCAGAAGGTTGCGCCTCAGGTCAAGAAGGGCGCCGACGCGCCGAAGCCGGTCGACCAGAAGCAGCCGCCGAAACCAGATACGCCACCGCCGCCGGTCGAAAAGCAGGCATCCGTGGCACCACCTCCCGCGCCGATACCGCCACAGCCGGAGACGAAGCCGGCTGAGCCACCGAAGCCGGAGGATGCCGAGGTTATTCCCGACAAGACCAAGAAACCGGAAGAGAAGAAACCGGAAGAGAAGAAGCCCGAGCCGCCGAAGCCCGAGCAGAAGAAGGTCGACAAGAAGCCCGACGAGAAACCGAAGAAGGATACGTCGGACCAGTCGCTCGACAGTCTCTTGAAGAACGTGCTGAAGGACCAGCCGGCGCCGGACACCAAGGCCGAGAAAACCAAGAAGGCGACGCAGCCGCAGCCGCTCGACGCATCTGAAGCGCCGCAGGCATCGCAGTTCTCGGAGATTCCGCTGACCGCGTCTGAGACCGACGGTCTTGCAAATCAGGTTCGACAATATTGGAATATCGGTAGCCTTGCGGGCGCTCCGGATCTCGATAAGCTCGTAGTGACAATGCACATTACTTTGCAGCCAGACGGAACCATCACGGGCGTTACCTACGATAACGATCAGCCTGGCAATCCATATTTCCGTCAAGCGGCCGAGAGTGCAAAACGAGCTTTCTTGATGATGCAGAAAGTTCAGCTTCCCCCAGGCAAATCGTTCCCAAAAATCACCTACGTATTCCGGCCCGGAGACATGAATTAGTCGCCATCGGTAGAGGGCGGCGCGGAAAATGATGGTCTATTTTGACTCCACGCCACGGCAACTATCGCCAAGGAAAGATAATGCCGATATTCCCGACCAGTTCGGCAGCGGCCCGGTTGTCGCCGTGACCTGCAAAGTGATCACATAATCGGCATTGGACGCTGAACGCCGAGGGTGGCCTCCACGCGAAGCCACGGCAACCTATGACGAATATTGGCGTTACTCGGCGGTTATTGGGCGCGGTCCCAGGCCGGGCTGCAATCCCGGGGGGCCATATTTCCGTCATAATAGCTGGCAAACATGCCGATAGGACCTGTTTCGTCCCCTGGCCGTCTTTTCGCTGGAGGCTGAACGGGTCGCTTGCGAATCCGACGCTGCCGCTCTAGTGAAAGATAGGGGTCGGCGCGGATCGCGACCGGAGGGGTTCATTTTGAGGCTCGAAGAATGAAGCGGATTAAAAACGTCCTGACGATCATGCTGGTCGCCCTGCCGATCGGTTTGGCTTTTGGTGGCTTCATCACCACTGCCGAAGCCGAGCCGGTCATCGATGTCACCAAGCCGAACGTCCAGCCAATGCCGATCGCCATTCCGGATTTCGCCGGTGGTGCAGCAAATGGTGCCCAGCCTGGTGTCGATATCGCCAAGGTGGTATCCGACGATCTCGAACGATCCGGCCTTTTCGCGCCGATCAACCATCAGGCCTTCATTCAGGATAATGCCTCGCTGCAGCAGGGACCACGGTTTCAGGACTGGCGCGTGATCAATGCCCAGGCGCTGGTCAGCGGCGCCGTTCAGGCGGCGGCCAATGGACAGTTGCAGGTCCAGTTCCGCCTATGGGACGTGTTCGGCGAAAGCCAGATGACGGGCTTCCAATACAACGCCGCGCAGAGCAACTGGCGTCGCATTGCCCACCAGATCGCTGACGAAATCTATAAGCGCATTACCGGCGAAGAAGGCTATTTCGACAGCCGCATCGTCTATGTCTCGGAGACGGGCCCCAAGGATCGCCGCGTCAAGCGCCTGGCGATCATGGATCAGGACGGCGAGAACCATAAATACCTGACCCAGGGCGATTCCCTGGTGCTGACGCCGCGCTTCTCGCCGATCAGTCAGGACATCACCTATATGTCCTACTACAACAATAAGCCCCGGGTTTATCTCTTCAATATCAATACCGGGCAGCAGGAAATCCTCGGCGACTTCCCGGGCATGACCTTTGCGCCGCGCTTCTCGCCGGACGGCACCAAGGTCATCCTCAGCATGGCCCAAGGCGGCAATACCGATATCTGGACCATGGACACCCGCACGCGGCGCGCCCAGCGTATCACCGACAGCCCTGCCATCGACACCTCGCCCTGCTATTCGCCGGACGGCAGCCGCATCGTCTTCAACTCCGACCGCGGCGGCGAGCAGCAGCTCTATGTGATGAACGCCGATGGCAGCGGCGTGCAACGGATCAGCAAGGGGCCGGGCCGTTATGCCACCCCGGTCTGGTCGCCCCGCGGCGACCTGATCGCCTTCACCCGTTTGTATGGCGGAAATTTCTATATCGGGGTGATGCGTCCGGACGGCTCGGGTGAGCGGCAATTGGCTTCCGGCTGGCTGGTTGAAGGACCTACCTGGGCGCCGAACGGCCGGGTCCTGGCCTTCTTTGAACAGGACCCCAGCGGCAAGACTCAGTTGCATTCGATTGATCTGACCGGTGCTAACGAAAGAGTGATGAAAACGCCGCTGGATGGCTCAGATCCTGCTTGGGGACCCTTGCTAAGCAACCAGTGATGCATTATCTTTTTCGCCGATTCCGGGGCTTGACAGCCCAAAAACGGCTCCACCACAGCGCGGAATAGGCAAACAGGTTGGATCCTGTCTCGATCATGGGGACTGGGACCGGTCCAAGCTGCTGAGACAAGTAATGAGGATGAGAGGATACTATGCGTATTAAGTTGATTTCGGCTGTTGCCGCGGCCTTGCTCCTGGCGGCCTGCTCGTCGGACGATACGGCCAAGGGCGCTGGTGCCGGCACGGGTACCTCCGCGTCGACCGATAACGGCCAGGTTGCGTCCATGGCCGCTGCGCCGGGTTCTGCGGAAGACTTCAAGCAGAATGTCGGCGATCGCGTGTTCTTCGGCTACGACAAGTACGACCTGACCGCTGAAGCCCAGCAGCAGCTGCAAAAGCAGGCCGCTTGGCTCAACCAGTACAAGGCCGTCACCGTCACCATCGAAGGCCATGCCGACGAACGCGGTACGCGTGAATACAACCTGGCGCTCGGTGAGCGCCGCGCCAACTCGGTCGCCAATTACCTGACCGCGCTGGGCGTCGACAAGGGCCGCCTCTCGGTCATCTCCTATGGCAAGGAGCGTCCGGAATGCACCGAGTCGAACGAGGCTTGCTGGTCGCAGAATCGTCGCGGCGTGACCTCGATCAATAAGTAAGACGCCATCGGCCGCAGCGCGGGGCAACCGGCGCAGCGCTGACTGGAACGACGCCGGCATGCGGATGGGCATGCCGGCGTTTTTCTTTGTCTGCTGCGCATTTGACCAAATCGCCCCGCGGGGCATGCGGTAGCGAAGGGCGCCGCCGGAGCGTGACGCGCGTAGTCGCTCGCGCCACTCTCTCATCACATCTCTGTGATCCGGCGGCAGGTCCGATCCAAGTTGCTATCATGCTACAACTTTAGGTTTATCAGAACAGTCGCCTCGGCCGGTGAGGAATGGCTGGTTTCTCCCGACAGGACGGAAGCGTGGCGTGCGCGCACCCGCCTAGTGGCGAGATCAACGGCATGGAACATTAGCGATTGCCCGGTGGTTGAGTTGCGCGGCGGGCGCAGATCATATTGGCCTCCCTCGCACCGGTTCACCGCCACGGGCTCCCTCGGTATCGGGTTGCCGGCCAGGGCCGGACTGGGCGGCGTGCTGGCCACTGCAGATCTTCGCGCCAGGAAGGCCGGGCCTCTCATGTCTTGCCTGGCCCCGAGTCTCTCTGGCACTTTCCAAGGCTGGACAAGGGCCTAGGGCATGTGGCTCGGACCAGGCCTTTCTCGGGAGAGAATCTCGGGGATGGCGCGCAGCAATGGCCCGGAGCGCTGAAAGGCGGCCGCCATAATTTTGCCCGGAATGAGTTCGACAGTGATTGGTCTACCAGTAGCGGCGAGTTTGGCATGATGGGTAATTTCTTCTCGGCAGCACAGGCAGTCATGGCGAGGAGTGCCAAACCGTCTTGTGACCGGCAGTTTTCCGGCCGCGGCCCTCTCGGCGAAGCGCGTCCCAGCGGTCCGTCGCTGCTGTTCAATTGGCGCTTCCTGCCGGCGGTCGGTGTGGCATTGATCGCGACAGCCTGCCTGACGCCGCTCTCGGCAGACGAAATCGATGATCTGCGGGCTCAAGTCCAGCAGATGCAGCAGCAGTTGCAGGCGATGCAAGGCGGGGCCGGCAGCGGACCGGCGGCTGCGCAGCAGGTCGTTCAGATGCAGCAATTGCAGCAGCAACTGGCCAGCATGCAAGGTGAGATCGAGCAGGTTCAGATCAAGGTCAATGACCTCAGCGACAAGCTCGACCGCGCGCAGAAGGATAACGAGTTTCGGCTGAGCGCTTTGGAACAGGCGCAGCAGAATGGCGGGGCAGGGGCTGCGGCCCCCGGCGCCGCGCCGGCGCCTTCGGCGGCACCGCCCGCCGCTCCGTCCTCCGCCGCTCCGTCGCCGGCGCCATCGGGCGTCAACAGCGCGGCGCCGGCCGGTGACCAGGCTGGGCAGCCGCATGTGCTGGGCAGCCTGAACGCCGATCAGCCGCTGCCGCAGGCGCCAGCCGGTGCAGCGGAGGCAGCCGCCGCTGCCGCAGGTGGTGGCAGTGCCGGCAACGTGGTGCTGCCGGGCGACACGCCAAAGGACCAATACGAATACGCAGTGGGCCTGCTGCAAAAGGGATCGTATCCCGAGGCCGAAGTCGCACTGAAGACCTTTCTCAAGGATCATTCCAGCGACCCCCTGGCGGGTAACGCGCAATACTGGCTGGGCGAAACCTATTACGCCCGGCAGGATTACAAGAATGCGGCGGTCGCTTTCGCGGAAGGCTATCAGAAATATCCCAACAGCCCGAAAGTGGTCGACAATCTCCTCAAGCTGGGCATGGCGCTGGGCCAGAGCGGACAGAAGGACAATGCCTGCGTCGCGCTGAAGCAGCTCGACAAGAAATTCCCCGATGCTTCCGGCACCATCAAGGACCGGGCGGCGCGGGCGAAGCAGCGTTTCGGCTGTCCGGCTTGATCTCAGCCCGCTGACGGATGTCAGCTCTGTCGGGCGGCACCGGCTTGGAGCAATGGTTTTCGCTTGTAGGTTTCACTGAAGCGAGCCGACGGGATCTGCATGATGCCATGGCCCAACAATCATGACCTGGGCCCGATCACATGAGCCGCGTATCGGTGCAGGAGACCTTCGCTGCCGCGATGGAGGTGCTGGGGCCTTACGAGCCTGAGCCCCAGATCGCCGTCGCCGTATCCGGCGGCAGCGACAGCCTCGCCTTGCTCCTCCTGCTGCGGGACTGGGTGTCGGCGCGCGGCGGCCATCTTACCGCGCTCAGCGTGGATCATGGATTGCGGCCTGAATCAGTCGAAGAATGCCGGCAGGTCGGCGCCATCGTGGCGAAGTTGAACCGAATGCCGGGCGGGGACACGGCCTCTGGCGTTTCCCTGATCGAGCACCGAACCCTGGTATGGCAGGGTGATAAGCCGGCGACCGGGCTGATGGCGGCTGCCCGGGAGGCCCGTTACCGGCTGTTGTGCGACTGGTGTCGCGCGCATGATATCCTTCACCTCGCGCTGGCCCATCATGCCGATGATCTGGCGGAAACCGTGTTGATGCGGGCGCATCACGGCAGCGGCCCGGCCGGTCTTGCCGGGATGGCGGCGATCCGACCGCTTGCCGGCATCCGCCTGCTGCGCCCTTTGCTTGCCGTGCGTAAGCAGGACCTGATCGCTTGCCTGAAGGCGGCCGGTCTCGACTGGACCGAGGATCCCAGCAATCGCGCCGCCCGGTTCGAACGGGTGCGCTGGCGCGCGCATCTGTCCGGAAGGACGGATATCGCCGCCATGCTGCAGGATGCGGCGCAGGCCGGTCGGCACCGCGATCGCTTGGAGAGGTGCGCGGGGCGTTGGCTTGGGGAACATGCCCGGATCGATCCGCTCGGCTATCTGCGGCTGCCCGCCGGCGCGCTTTCGGCGGTCGAACCTGAGCTTCTCACGCAGATATTGCGCCAGGGCTTGGTGGCAATTGGCGGCGGCGGATACCCGCCCGATCCGGCGGCGCTGCAGAGTCTGGCGGCGAGGTTGCAGGACGGCAGGCTTGACGTGACGGGCCCTGCAAGGACGCTGGCAGGCTGCTTGGTCGTCGGCCGGGGCGATGAATTACGGATTTACCGCGAGGCAACGGGAGCCATTGCTGTCCTGCCGTCCGGCGCGGAGCATGCCATGATCTGGGATGGCCGTTTTGCCATCCGCCTGCATTCATCCGGGCCGCGGACCGAAGTCCCAGGCCGGGGCGACGAGAGCAAGGACGGCAAGGGCCGGCCCTTGCCCCTGATGGCCCCGCCACTGATGATTGCGCCGATCGGCAAGCACGGCTTTGACGGGATGCCGGTACCGCCGAGGCTGAAGTCGGCGCCCCAGCAGGCGCGCGCCAGCCTGCCGGCGCTATGGCGGGGGGAGAAGCTGATCGTCTCGGGCAGCGTTCGTACCGGCGGCACGGTATCTGCGTGCCCCGCGGAAGAGGTACAGTCGCCTTTCTACACGCTAGAAGTGTCATTTTTGCCGTCGCAGCCGGCAACATCTTGCGGCTTTACAGTTGTTCTGCCGCCGGGACACACTATGTAATTGAGACTGAAACCGGATTTCTTGCAAAGCGGCTGCGAAGCGCCTAAGGAAATACGGTTCTGGCCGGCCTGGACCGGCGGGACATCGGAAGGAACGAGGATCGAAACGTGAATATCGGCAAGAACCTGTTGATTTGGGTCGCCATTCTGGTGCTGTTGGCGGTCCTGTTCCAGATGTTCCAATATAATTCTTCGCGCGATGATCGCCCGATGGACTACACGACCTTCCTGACCAATGTGAATGACGGTCAGGTGAAGGACGTCACCATCCGGGGCCAGCAGATCACCGGGCATCTCTCCAGCCAGGCGGAATTCTCCACTTACTCGCCGGCTCCGGTCGATACCAAGATGGTCGAGACCCTGCAGGGCAAGGGCGTCACCATCAAGGCGGCGCCGGCCGAAGAGAGCAACACTTTCCTCTATCTCCTGGCGCAATGGGGCCCGATCCTGTTCCTGGTCGCGGTCTGGATCTTCTTCATGCGCCAGATGCAGTCCAATGGCGGGAAGGCCATGGGCTTCGGCAAGTCGCGGGCGCGGCTGCTGACCGAACGCCAGGGCCGCGTCACTTTTGACGACGTCGCCGGCATCGAAGAAGCCAAGACCGAGCTTGAGGAAATCGTCGAATTCCTGCGCGACCCGCAGAAGTTCCAGCGCCTCGGCGGTAAGATCCCGAAGGGCTGTTTGCTGGTCGGCCCCCCGGGCACCGGTAAGACGCTGCTCGCCCGCGCCATTGCCGGCGAAGCCAATGTGCCGTTCTTCACCATCTCCGGTTCGGACTTCGTCGAGATGTTCGTCGGTGTCGGCGCCAGCCGTGTGCGCGACATGTTCGAACAGGGCAAGAAGAATGCGCCTTGCATCATCTTCATCGACGAAATCGATGCGGTCGGCCGTCATCGCGGCGCCGGTCTCGGCGGCGGCAATGACGAGCGTGAGCAGACGCTGAACCAGTTGCTGGTCGAGATGGACGGCTTCGAGGCCAATGAGGGCGTCATCCTCATCGCCGCCACCAACCGTCCCGACGTGCTCGATCCGGCGCTGCTGCGTCCCGGCCGTTTCGACCGCCAGATCACCGTGCCCAATCCGGACATCGCCGGCCGCGAGCACATCCTGAAGGTGCATATGCGCAAGGTGCCGCTGGCGCCCGATGTGGATGCGCGCACCATCGCTCGCGGCACGCCCGGCTTCTCCGGCGCCGATCTCGCCAATCTGGTGAACGAGGCTGCCTTGCTGGCCGCGCGCCAGGGCAAGCGCGTGGTCACCATGCTCGACTTCGAGCAGGCCAAGGACAAGGTCATGATGGGCGCCGAGCGGCGCTCCATGGTGATGACCGACGACGAGAAGCTGGCCACCGCCTATCACGAAGGCGGCCATGCCATCGTCAACCTGGAAGTCGAAGAAGCCGATCCGCTGCACAAGGTGACGATCATTCCGCGCGGTCGCGCGCTGGGTGTCACCATGTCGCTGCCGGAGCGGGACCGCTACAGCATCTCCAAGCGCTGGCTGGAAGGCCGCATTGCCATCTGCTTCGGCGGCCGTATTGCCGAGCAGCTGATCTATGGCGAGGAGCACCTCAACAGCGGCGCTTCCAACGACATTCTGCAGGCCACCAATATGGCCCGCCGCATGGTCACGGAATTCGGCATGAGCGATAAGCTTGGGCCGTTGCGTTACTCGGAGAATGAGGAGGAAGTCTTCCTCGGTCACTCGGTGACCCAGCGCAAGAACATCTCCGACGATACCGCTCGCCTGATTGACGAAGAGATCCGTCGCCTGGTGGAGGATGGAGAGAAGAAGTGCCGCGATATCCTCTCGCGCAACATCGATGCCCTTCATCGTGTTGCCAAGGGGTTGGTCGAGTTCGAGACGCTTACCGGTGAAGAGGTGAAGGCCCTGATGCGTGGCGAGGATATCCGCCGCAATGAAGGCCGCGATACTTCCTCGGGCCGCCCGCGCTCATCGATCCCGACCAGCGGGTCGCCGGTCGGCAGCAAGGCGCCAGGGCTTGAGCCGCGGCCGCAGCCCGGGGCTTGATCGCCGTCCTATCGGGGTCGAGATTGTTTTTGTGAAAGCCCCGCTTCGGCGGGGCTTTCTTTTTGACGTGCGGTTTTGCGGCGAGTGGCGGATAAGGCTGGCTGCGGACGGTTATGAGTCTTTGATGGCGGAGCGGTAATGGCGGCGTTTCATCTTATCCCGACGGGGTTTCTGGCCGGTGAAGCGGCCGAGCAGGCGGCGGCGGCCGGCCTGGCCCGCTGGCTTGCGGGCGGCTTGCGGGCATTCAACAGCGTCTCCCTGTTGACGCGCGGCGCCGATGGCAGCGGCATCCGCGCCGCACTTGATCTTGCGACAGCGGAGCGACGCTATCCGGGGCAACTCGACCGGTTGTCACAGACGCCGCAGCCCTGGGCCGGCTTCGACCTGAAGCGGCCGCTCATCATGGGGATCGTCAACGTGACGCCCGATAGCTTTTCCGATGGCGGCGATCACGGCGATACCGAGAGCGCGGTTCAGTTCGGCGAAGCTTTGCTGGCGGCCGGCGCAGATATTCTCGATATCGGCGGCGAATCCACACGGCCGGGCGCCGCCGAAGTCAGCGCCGAGGAAGAAATCCGACGCGTGACGCCGGTCATTCGCCGGCTGGCGGAGAAAGGTGCCGTGATCTCGGTCGATACCCGCCATGCTGCCGTCATGGCTGCCGCGGTGGCCGCCGGGGCGCGGATCATCAACGACATCACGGCGCTGACCGGCGACGCCGACAGCCAGCGCGTCGCTGCGCAAAGCGGGGCGGAGATCATCCTCATGCATATGCAGGGCAAGCCGCAGACCATGCAGCAGGATCCGCATTACGCCGACGTTACCTTGGACCTGCTGGACTACTTCGCGGCACGTCTTGATGACCTGGAACGACTTGGCGTGCCGCGGCACCGCATCTCGCTCGACCCCGGGATCGGCTTCGGCAAGAAGGATCGCCACAATATGCGGCTGATGCAGGAGATGGCGGTTTTCCATAGCTTCGGCTGCCCGCTGACCCTGGGCGTTTCCCGTAAGAGCTTCATCGGCCGGCTAAGTCGCCAGGAGCCGCCCAAGGCGCGCGTGGCCGGCTCGATCACCGCCGGCCTGGCCGGGGTGGAGCGCGGTGCTCAGGTACTGCGCGTCCACGATGTCGCCGAGACTTATCAGGCGATTGCGATCTGGCGAGCCATCGCCGCTTGATGTTAAATCGGGATAGGAATTGCTCGCGGGGAGTTATAGCAGCGCAATATTTGGCTGCTTGATGCATGCGGCAGCGGAGAAGCCGGGCTGTATCCATCGCTAAGAAGGACGACCAAAAGATGACGCGTAAGTTGTTCGGTACCGATGGGATTCGTGGCTTGGCCAATGCCGAGCCGATCACAGCCCTGACCGCTTTGAAACTGGCCTTGGCCGCCGGCGCCCGTTTCACCCGCGGTGACCACCGGCACCGCGTCATCATCGGCAAGGACACGCGTCTCTCCGGCTACATGCTGGAGACGGCGCTGACCTCCGGCTTCCTCTCCATGGGCATGGATGTGCTGCTGCTGGGGCCGATGCCGACACCGGCGGTCGCCAGCCTGACCCGTTCCATGCGGGCCGATCTCGGCGTGATGATCTCCGCCTCGCATAATCCTTTCGCCGATAACGGCATCAAGCTGTTCGGCCCCGACGGCTACAAGCTCTCGGATGAGATCGAAGCCGAGATCGAGGCGCGCCTGGAAGGCAATGACCTGATGGCCTGTCTGGCGCCCTCGGCAGAGCTGGGCCGGGCCAAGCGCATCGACGATGCGCCGGGCCGCTATATGGAATTCGTCAAGGCGAGCTTTCCCAAGGGGCAGACCCTGGAAGGCCTCAAGGTCGTTATCGATTGCGCCAATGGCGCTGCTTATAAAGTTGCCCCCACCGTGCTGTGGGAACTGGGCGCCGAGGTGATTTCGATCGCCTGCGAGCCCAACGGCACCAACATCAATGCCAATTGCGGCGCGGTTCATACCAAGGCGATGCAGGAGGCCGTGGTTGCGCATGGCGCCGATCTCGGCATCGCGCTCGATGGCGATGCGGATCGTGTGATGATCGCCGACGAACAGGGCACCTTGCTGGATGGCGACCAATTGATGGGCTTGATCGCCGCCTCCTGGCACCGTTCCGGCCGGCTGACCGGCGGTGGCATCTGCGCCACGGTGATGTCCAATCTCGGCCTGGAGCGCTTCCTCGGGGGGCTCGGCCTGGCGCTGACACGGACGCAAGTGGGCGACCGCTATGTGCTGGAAGAGATGCGGCGGCGCGGCAACAATCTCGGCGGGGAGCAATCCGGCCATATCATCCTCAGCGACCACGCGACGACGGGCGACGGCCTGCTGGCAGCCTTGCAGGTGCTTTCGGTGCTGGTCGCCGCTGAGAAGCCGGCAAGTGAAACCGGCCGCGTCTTCACGCCATTGCCGCAGCTTCTCAAGAACGTGCGCTACAGCGCCGGGCAGACGCCCCTGGACGCGGTCAGCGTGCGCCAAGCCATCGCCGATGGCGAAGCGCGCCTCAATGGCACCGGCCGCGTCCTGATCCGCAAGTCCGGCACCGAACCGCTGATCCGCGTGATGGCGGAAGGCGAAGACGAGGCGCTGGTTGCCGCGGTTGTCGGCGACATCGTCAAGGCGGTGGAAGCGGCAAGCGCCGCCTAAAGCCGGATCGTTTCAGGCCGCATGGACGGCGGCTAGAGGCAAGGCCGGCTCAGCTGCGGCGGCCTCACTGAGCGCATCGCTCTGACAGAGGGTCTCGATCAAGGCCGGCAGCGCGGCGCGCCAATCGACCCGGGGCAGGCCGAGACGGTGAGCCTGGCTGGAATCGAGCGCCAGGTTGCAGCCTTTCGCGGGCGATCCGCTGGCCGTCGATCCGCCGGCCGGCACCTCGATCGGCGCGAGTTCCGGTACGGGCATATATCGGCCAGCGAGGGCAAATATCTCGCTGGCGATCTCGTACCAGGAGGCAGGCATATCGCCGGCATAATGCAGGATCAATGGAAAGCGGCGCTCTTCGATCATTGCGATGGCGATATGCGGCACAATCGCTGCCAGCGCCTCGGTCGGCGTCGGGCAGGCATAGCCATTGGCGGTGAAGCCAAGATGCTCCGCCTTGCGGCCCAGCGCCAATATCGATTTGAGGAAGTTATCGCCATGCAAGCCGAAGAGCCGGCTGGTGCGCAGGATGAGGTAGCGACCCCGCGCGCGCCGGATAGCGGCTTCACCGCTCTGCATGCTCTGCCCATAAATGGAAACGGGATCCGCTTGGTCGCTTTCGACATAAGCGCCGGACCTGTCACCGGAAAAGACATGTGCGCTGGAATGATGAAGGAGAGGAATGTCGAGCATGGCGGCGGCCGTCGCCAAAGTCTCGACGGCCATGGCATTCAACGCAAAGGCGGCCTCCGGTTCCTGCGCTGCCAGATCAATCCGCGCATAGCCCGCCGTATTGATGATGATCTCGGGGCCGAGCGCGCTCAGTTGCTGGCGTAGCCGCAGCGGATGGAAAAGGTCGATCTCGTCGCGGCCAGCGAAATGCAGGCTGGTCAGGCTCGGCCATTCGGCGGCCTCCAGGGCCTGCGCCAGCTGACCGTTGCGACCGATGACCAAGATGCGATGCCGTCTAATCATCTCACAGCCCCCAGCTTCGCCGGATTACCGCCCTCGCAATCGGCGGCGGCACAGCGCCATCGCCTGGATAAATTTCAACAGAAATCGTAACCCATTACAACAATGGGTTTTTTCCTAAGAAAATCGAAAAAATAAATAATTTTAGGTAATATCCCGGTGTGCGGGCTGGTGCCTGGCGGACCGCTGTCCTGGCCCGCCGCTACTGCGCAGCCTTTGCCCCTACCCGCGGTGTAGCCGCAGCTTTGCTGACGGCGCGCTCCTGGTTCTTCACCCGGCGCATCGGCAGGGAATGGCAATGCCGCTTGTAATAGACGATCTCCAGAAGCGTCGGCCATAGCTCCAATGACGAGCGGATGATGCCGATTTCATCGTCGACAATGCGGCTGAGGTTTTGCTGAAAGAAGTCCGGTTCGAAGTCGTAGAAGGTACGGGCCAGACTGGCGGCAAAGACATTGAGGGCAATGCGGCGCTGTTCCGACTTGGCATGCTCGCAGGCGCCCAATACGCGGTGATGCAGTTCTTGCGCCTGTTCAAGGATCCCGACCGTATCCTCCAATGAAACCTCGCCGTCGTAATCGAAGGCGATGGTTACCTCGTCCGTGCGGCGCAGGGACGTGCGGATCTTGTTCTTCAGCAGGCTGCAGACCGCTTCGTTGAAGACCTCGGAAGCCAGGGGATTGCGCATGTAGTTGTTCTTCACATGCGTTTGCGCGGAATCGACATGCGCGGCGGCGATGCCGGGCTGCTGAACCCACAGGCGATAAATATAATCCTCGAACCGCAAACGCGTGGGGAAGAAGGGCGGCAGGCCGATGCGATTGTCATAGCCGGCGACGCCGCAATCCATGCGCCAGTTCTTATTCGTGACGCAGGGGCGGAAATTGACCAGGACATAGGTGTCGTTCAAGGCTTCGGCATCGATGCGATCATGGTCCTCGATGAAGAGGTTCACGTAGTCGACCGCGTCGATGTCGTTGGTGCCGGAACGGAATGTCTGCGCTATCTTGACGATGGCATTGCGCGACAATTTACCGGGCTGCATGAACAGCGAATTCTCGCGCGTCAGGCCGAGAGAGACATTGCTTTCAAGATCCATCGCCGTATCGACCAGGAGATCGCCGGTCTCGTAGTTCGCCGGCGCTTCGCCGACCAGCTTGCCCAGGATATCGCGAAAGGATTGGAGAATATCATAGGACTTGCTGCTATGTCCGTTGGCGCCACGCGGCAGCAATTTGCCGCGGCTGATCTCATGTTCTGCCAGCGATTCCGGGCTGTCTTCGACCAGGGCATAGGGGCGCATATCGTCGTCGGCGCTGACGATCAGATCGCCCAAGGTATACATCAGCGTGAAGTTGCGATTGCCGCCATAGCTGGGACGGAAGAGGTTGCGCACCAGCACATCGAGTTTCTGGTCGCGCAGACGGCGGCAGATATGCGCGATGAACTGCTCCTTCTCGGCCGGGCCGACATAGAACAGGTCGTTGCTCGTCTTGGTCTGTTCCAGCGTGGCGAAATACTTATCGTGATTGGCGAGGGACGAATCGTCGAAGACGACGATCGGTACCGTATGGCCATTGCGGCGAAAATTCTCGTCATAGGCGGAAACGGTGGCCCCAACGTCGCGTAATCGATAGGTGGGGATGACAAAATGAAGATCTCGTTCGGTGGTCATGTTATCTCGTGAGTCAATTTGTCTCACGAGAGCTAGGGGTTAGACGGTAAACGATCGAGGTGGAATGCCGGCAGTGCCGGTAAAAGAAATATAAAGCAACATCAAGTTGGATCGGCCTGGAAGCCCATTCTGCGGTACAGGCGGTGAGCGCAATTCCGGCTACGATGCGCGAAGAGCTGCGCGACGTCGCAGCCGCTTGAACGCGCGGCGGCGATGGCGGATTCGACCAGTCTAGTGCCCACTCCGACGCTGCGTCTTGCCGATGCAACACGCAGATCTTCCACGAGGGCACGGCACGCGCCGCGATAGCTGAGATGCCGGGTAATTGTTATCTGCACATAACCGATGACGATGGCTCTCTCATCGACCGCGACGAGGCAATGTACTGCCGGGTCGCGCGCCAACGCATCATAGGCGGCCAGATAGTGAGCAAGAGAAGCCGTTGCTTCGCGTTGTCCACCTAGTGGATCGTCGGCCAGCAGCGCAACGATGCATGGGACATCATCACGCGTAGCGGATCGGATCTGAATTGCTGAAGCCTCAGTCGCTGGTGGTTCTCTCAGCCGCCGAACCACCAGCGCAAAGCGAGGAACGCTGCCATGCCGAGGACGATCGTCAATAGCAGGTTACGGCAGACATAGCTGATGACGGCGGTGAAAATCGCTGCATCGAGGAAGGGATTGTGCCAATCGAGCTGCGCCTGCGGGCCATCGGGATAGACCACCGCGGGAACGATGATTGCGGTCAGCACTGCAGCCGGTACGAAGTTGAGTGCCCGCTCGATCAGCGCGGGAAAGCGGAAGCGATCGGCGAACAGAAAAACCGGATAGCGTATGGCGAGATTGATCAGCGCCATGCCGAGGATGAGGACGGGGATCGACATCTCAGCCATGGCTTGTTGCCTCCGCTGTCTTGGCATCGACTGTTCGCGCCGCTCCCGGCTTGCGACGCAGGTCGAGAACCAGCCCGACAAGAACGCCGGCCAGCGCGCCGAGCATCAGCCCGACCTTGTAATCGAGATTGTTGAAATAGGTGGCGACGAGGCCCGCAGTAATCGCCGCGGCCCAGAGCGGCGGCGTCCGCAATCCCGGTATCACAATGCCGATGAAGGTTGCGACCATGGCGAATTCCAGACCCCAATCCTTGACGCCGGGAAAGCTCTGCCCAAGCAGCACACCGGCCAGGGTCCAGAAATTCCAGTTGAGCCACATGCCGACGCATGAAGCGAGATAGTACCAGTGAGCATAGCGGGCGCGGCCGCGTTCGCGGTAGCGCAGATCCATCACCGCAAAGGTCTCATCGGTGAGCATCGCTGCCAGGGGGAAACGCCATCTCTGCGGCAGATGGCGCACATGGCTGACAAGGTTCGCGGCATAGAGCAGATGCCGCAGATTGATGATGAAGGTGGCGGCCAGGATCACCCAGAGTGCGGCCTTTGTTGCGACCAGGCCGACCGCCATGAACTGGGCCGAGCCGGAGAAGACGAATATCGACATGCTCGCTACTTCCAGGGGCGAAAAGCCCTGGGCGATGCCGAGCGAGCCGAAGATGATGCCGAAGGGCAGGGCGCCGACCATCAGGGGGAAGGTGTCGCGTAATCCGTGCCAGACTTCTTCGCGCCGAGAGTGATCGCCAGTTGGCGCAGCGGTAACCGAACTCGCGCCTGTCATGTTGTTTCCCCGCATCAGGTGATTGTGGCGTTGAGGCCTTATTGGCAGGTTATGTATGGTCGATCTGCAGGCTACACAACCCCCATGCCGGCCCGGCTGGCGGGGGTCTGGCGCAACAGATCGGCCAAAGTCTCCAAGGCCCGCTGCAGGGTGGAGCGCTGAGCGGGCGCGCAGAGACAGAGCCTGACGCCCGAGGGGGCCGCGCGATTCAGGGCAAAGGCGCCTGCGGGCGATACGGCAACCTGGCGCAGCCGCGCTTCGAGCGCAAAATTGTCGGCGTTCCAGCCATCCGGCAGCACCAGCCAGAGATGATAGCCGGCGCGATGCGCCTGGATGTCCCAGTCGCCGAGAATGTCCTGCGCCAATTGCTGGCGGGCGATGGCTTCGGCCTTGTGCTGGTGAACGAGCCGCAGGCCGGTGCCGTTCTGGATCCAATTGCTGGCGATCTCAGCGGTGAGCGGCGTCGCCATCCAGGTGGTGGAGCGCACCACTTGCGCGAAGGCGTCCTGGCCTTCCGGCGGGATTGCCAGATAACCGACGCGCAGGCCGGGACACATGGATTTTGAGACCGAGTTGATGTAATGCCCCAGTTCCGGCGCGAAGCTGGTCAGGGAGGGCATCTGCTCGTCGAGCAGGAAGCCGTAAAGATCGTCCTCGACGATCTTTACGCCATGCTTGCGGCAGACCTCGGCGATCTCGCGGCGCCGCGCTTCAGGCACCACGTAGCCGAGCGGATTCTGGATGTTGGTGACGCAATAAAGCGCCTTCGGTTGCAGGTTGCGGCAGGCGGCGTCCAGCGCTTCGGGATCGATGCCATGCTGGTCGAGCGGCAGGCCGTGCAGCTTCAGGCGCAGGAAATCGGCCAGGCGCCGCATCCCCGGATAAGTCAGGTTCTCAGTGACGACCACATCGCCGGGCTGGGTAAGGGCGCCGATTACCGCCGTCATGGCGTGTTGGCCACCGGAGGTCACGATCACGCGGTCGGCCGTGGTGCTGAAGCCGAAATTGCTCATCCATTGCGCGCCGGCTTCGCGGTGATGCTGCAAGCCGGCATGGGGATGGTAGTCCATCAACCGCGCGATGCCTTGCCGGGCAGCGATCGATTGCAGGCTCTCTGCCAGCAATTCATCGCCCGACATGGGCGTGGGGAAATTGATGCTGAGATCAATCAGCGCCTGCGGCGTGGTTTGGGCCACGACCTGAAACGGCTCCGGCAGCCGCCGCACCAGGTCGCCACGCACATAGGTACCGCGACCCACCTCGCCGCCGATCAGTCCCCGGCGTTCCGCCTCGCTATAGGCCCGTGTGACAGTCCCGACGGTGACGCCGAGGCGATAGGCGAGATCGCGATGGGTGGGCAGGCGGTCGCCGGGCATCAGCCGCCGGTTGCGGATATCCGCCGTCAGTGCATCGGCAATCGCCAGATAGCGCGGGCCGTCATATTGCGAGATGTCAGGTGCCCAAATTGCCATGGCGGTGCGTGCCTCGAGCTAAATTGTCTCGATGACAATGTAACAATTGACGCAATTTGGTGTCAATGCGATCTTCTCCGTACAGATTATACCGATACAATCGGGACAATATAGGAGATTGCCCCATGCCCAGCCGCAAGACGACCAACCCGAGCAACCATGTATCCTTGCCGGGCGGCATGACCGCCAAGCCCGCAAACGGCGCCTCCGCTTCTTCGGTCCTGATGCCGGTCGCCGCCGATCGCGGTATCGCCGCTGTTGCCGCACGCTTGGTCGATATCCTGCTGGTCTGGCATGAGAGACGCCGCCAACGCCGCCAACTGGCAATGATGGATGATCACATGCTGCGCGATATCGGCCTCAGCTCGGCCGATGTCGAGCATGAGGTCCATAAGCCTTTCTGGCGCATGTAAGGAACGGTGCGATGGAACTGCCGATCTATCAGGTCGACGCCTTCACCGATCGCCCCTTCGCGGGAAATCCAGCGGCCGTCATGCCGCTGGATTCCTGGTTGCCGGACGAGGTGATGCAGAAGCTCGCCGCCGAGAACAATCTCGCGGAGACGGCCTTCTTCGTGCCGAAAGGCGACGATTTTCATATCCGTTGGTTCACGCCGACGGTGGAAATCGAGCTCTGCGGCCATGCCACCCTGGCCAGCGCCTATGTCATCACGCGTTATCTGCAGCCGCATCGGCAGAAGATGATCTTCGACAGCCTGTCCGGGCCGTTGATCGTGACACGTGATGGCGACCGGCTGGCTTTGGACTTTCCGCGCCTCGGCAACAAGCCGGCTGATCACAAGATCGATGCCGTTGCCGCCTGTCTCAGCCATCGGCCCGTCAGCGTTTTCGACAGCGACCAATACATTGCCTATTTCGCTGTCTTCGATGATGAGGCGACGGTGCGCCAGATCGTTCCCGACATGCTGGCCATGGGGAAGCTCGATAAGGATATTGTGGTGACGGCACGTGGCGACGAGGTTGATTTCGTCTCGCGCCTGTTCGCGCCGCTGCATGGCATTCCGGAAGATCCGGTGACCGGCTCGACCCATTGCGTGCTGACCCCTTATTGGGCCGAACGCCTCGGCAAGACACGCCTGCATGCGCGCCAGGTCTCGGCGCGCGGCGGCGATCTGTGGATCGAACTGCAGCCGGAACGCGTCGTCATGTCGGGTTATGGCGTCTGCGTCCTGAAGGGGACAATGTCCTTCTGACCGGGACGAGGGCGGGAGAAATAATCACGCGATGCTACCGGACATTGTCACCAATATATTGGGCCTCTATGCTTTGCCGTGAGCAATAAGATGACAATCGCGAGAGACCCATGAAATTGTATCGATATCTGACCGGCCCGGACGACGCCTCATTTTGCCACCGGGTCTCGGCGGCACTCAATCAGGGCTGGGAGCTCTACGGCAATCCGACCCTGACCTATGACATCGAACGGCAGCGCGTCATTACCGGCCAGGCGATCGTCAAAGAGGTTGCCGGCACCTATTCGCCGGATCTCGATTTGTCGGCGCAGTAACCTTCAAAGCGCAGGCGCCGCCAGGCATGCGCAAGATCGCTGAGGTTGGAGAGACATCATGGCCGTCTATGAGTACTTCACTGTCGATGTCTTCACCAACCGCCGCTTTGGCGGCAACCAGCTCGCGGTCTTTCCGGACGCCGAAGGCATCGATGACGCAACCATGCAGGCCCTGGCGGCGGAGCTCAACTACAGTGAAACCACCTTCGTTTTTCCGCCCGAGGATTCGTCCAACACGGCAAAAGTGCGCATCTTCAATCGAAAGAACGAGATGCCTTTCGCAGGCCATCCCAATGTCGGCACGGCCTTCGTCCTTGCTCAGCTCGGTCGGGGCGGCGGCGGAACCCTGAAATTTGAGGAGGTCTCCGGACGGGTCGACATCCAGCTGATGGAGGAGGCCGGCGCCGTCGTCGGCGCGAAGATAAATGCCCCCCAGCCGTTGCAGACAATGGGCATCCTGCCTGCTGCCGACATTGCCGCCTGCCTATCGCTTTCGGAGACAGACCTCGATCTTGCCGGGCATCCGCCGCTGGTGGCCAGCGTTGGCGTTAGCTTTGCCCTTGTTGCCGTTTCCGCCGCTTCGCTCGCTGCCGCGGCACCGCAAGTCGCCGCTTATCATAAGCTTGCCGCTGCGCGCCCTGATCTCGGTGGACGCCTCTCCATCTTCCTCTATTCCCAGGCTGGCCCCGACATTCGTGCCCGCATGTTCGCCCCGCTCGCCGGAACCTGGGAAGATCCCGCGACCGGCAGCGCAAATGCGGCACTCGCGGCTCTCAAGCTGTCACAGTCGAACGCCGAGGCGCTTCACTATAATGCCACCCAGGGTGTTGAAATGGGCCGCGAAAGCCATCTCGAACTCCATGCTTGGCGTACTGCCGATGGCGTCCGCGCAAGTGTGGGCGGCAGATGCGTCAGCGTGTTTCGAGGCACGATCCAACTATAACGATCATACCGGCAAGTCCGGCAAGGCTGCCTTTTTTCCTGTCGTTTCCCGTCACGAAGACAAAAGGTTAAACCGGGTTCCCCCGGATAGGCCCGGCATAGCGACAATATGTCCCGAAGGGGAAGACATTACCCAGAATGGGTGCTTGCCGCGACGCAGTGAATTGGCTATTAGGCTCTGCACTCACGCCGCTTGCCGGCGGGGCGCAAGATACCGATGGTTCGATCCAGCTGAGCGCCCGAGACATGTCGACCGACAGCCAACAGTATTTATTGCCCGCGGGGCTTGCGGATGTGCTGCCGGGCGATGCTGCTTTCGAGGCGGCCATGGTCGAGCGGCTGATGGCGGTGTTCGCCGCCTGGGGCTATGACCGGGTCAAGCCGCCGCTGATCGAATTCGAAGACAGCCTGCTCTCCGGTCCCGGCGCCGCCATGGCAGCGCATACGTTCCGGTTGATGGATCCCGTTTCGCAGCGGATGATGGGGCTGCGCGCCGATATCACGCCGCAGGTGGCGCGCATCGCCGCCAGCCGTTTGAAGAACTGTCCGCGGCCCTTGCGTCTCTCTTATGCCGGCCAGGTCCTGCGGGTGAAGGGCGAACAAATGCGCCCCGAGCGGCAGTTAGGCCAAGCCGGCATCGAGCTGGTCGGTGCCGCCAGTGCTACGGCCGATGCCGAGGTCGTGCTGCTGGCCGTGGATGCGCTCCGTCAGGCCGGCGTGCCGCATCTTGCCGTCGATCTCAATCTGCCGACTTTGACCCCGACCATCCTTGCCGCAGCCGGTGTGGCGGAGCCGGGTCCGCTGATTGCCGCGCTCGATCGCAAGGACGTCGCGGCGGTGCGTCAATTGGCCGGCAGCCAGACGGGCTTGCTCGAGGGGCTCTTGCAGGCGATTGGCCCGGCCAAGCACGCCTTGGCGCAGCTTGCCCGGTTGAAGCTTCCTGCTAGCGCCGAGCCACAACGGAAGCGTCTGATCGAGGTGGTGGATCTGATCCAAGCTGCGGCGCCCGACCTCGCTTTGACGATCGATCCGACCGACCACCGCGGTTTTGAATACCATACCGGCATCACTTTCTCGCTGCTCGGCCGTCGTGTCAGCGGCGAGTTCGGCCGCGGTGGGCGCTACATCAATCAGGCCGGTGAAGAGGCGACGGGCTTTACGCTCTATCTCAATACCGTGTTGGCGGCATTGCCGGCGCCGGCGCAGCCGAAGCGGGTTTTTCTGCCGGCTGGCACGCAGCCGGCTGCGGGCGCGGATTTGCGCGCCCAGGGCTGGGTCACCATTCAGGATGTGGATGCGGCGAGCGACAAGGCTGCCGAAGCCAAGCGCCTGGATTGTCAATTTTTGTGGAACGGGCAGGCGGTGATCAAACTTTGAGCTCTGCTCGGAGAGCCGGTTGCCGCGTGAGTGAGGATTATCATGGCCAATGTAGCTGTCATCGGATCGCAATGGGGCGACGAGGGTAAGGGCAAGATCGTCGACTGGCTGTCGGAGCGTGCCGATGTGGTCGTGCGTTTCCAGGGCGGACACAATGCCGGCCATACGCTGGTCATCGGCAATCAGGTCTACAAGCTGAGCCTGCTGCCGTCCGGCGTCGTGCGCGAAGGCAAGCTGGCCGTCATCGGCAACGGTGTCGTCGTGGACCCGTGGCATCTCCTGAAGGAGATCGCGAATCTGAAGGGGCAGGGCGTCACCATCACGCCGGAGAATCTGGCGCTCGCGGAAAACGCTGCCCTCATCCTGCCGCTCCATAGCAAGCTCGATGTGCTGCGTGAAGAAGCGCGTGGTGCCGCGAAGATCGGCACCACAGGCCGCGGCATCGGCCCAGCCTATGAGGACAAGGTGGCGCGCCGCGCCATCCGGGTCTGCGATCTCGGCGATCCGGACAGCCTGCCGGGCAAGGTCGAAAATCTGCTGCTGCACCACAACGCGTTGCTGCGCGGCATGGGGGCGGCGGAAGTTGACGGGGCGGAACTCATCGCCCAGCTGCGCGAGATCGCGCCGAAGATCACGCCCTTCATGCAGAATGTCTGGCAGCGCCTGGATGCCTCGCGCAAGCGCGGAGACCGCATCCTGTTCGAAGGCGCCCAGGGCATGATGCTGGACGTCGACCATGGCACCTATCCCTATGTCACCTCATCCAACACGGTGGCGGGGCAGGCGGCGACCGGTTCCGGTCTTGGCGTCGGCGGCATCGGCTATGTGCTCGGCATCACCAAGGCCTATACGACGCGCGTCGGCAGCGGGCCGTTCCCCAGCGAGCTGACCGATGATATCGGCGAGCTGCTGGGCCAGCGCGGCAAGGAATTCGGGGTGGTTACCGGCCGGAAGCGCCGCTGCGGCTGGTTCGATGCCGCCCTGGTTCGCCAGTCGATCAAGGTCTCCGGCATCAACGGCATCGCGCTCACCAAGCTGGACGTGCTGGACGGGCTCAAGGAATTGAAGATCTGCACCGGCTACCGGATCAACGGGAAGGACTATGACCACTTGCCGGCGGGAAGCCACCTGCAGGCGGCAGCCGAGCCGGTTTATGAAACGGTCGAAGGCTGGAGCGAGTCGACCTTTGGTGCGCGCTCCTGGGCGCAGCTGCCGGCGACGGCGATCAAATATATTCGCCGGATCGAGGAGCTGATCGAGGCGCCGGTGGCCCTGCTGTCAACCAGCCCCGAGCGTGACGACACGATCCTTGTGACCGATCCATTCGCGGACTAATCATTAAGGAACAATCGGTTGACGAGAGACGCAGCCTGATCGCACGGAAGGCGAGAGGATCGGCGGTATTCCTGTATACTGGTTTGTTATGGCCGAACAAAAATGCCGGTAGTGCTCTCAGCTTAAGCGCCGGTTAACGGTCTCCGGATTAAATTGCCATGGGAAGAACCATGGCTGATGAACACGACTCCATCCTGCTTGCCGATCGTTACGAGATCTTGGCGGGCGACAGGCTGCCGCACCTCGACTCACCGGGCGCGCAGGCTTTCGTCGTGGTTGATCGGAACGATTCCGCGGCTGAGCTTTTCGCGCTGATTCCGCCGGTGCACCTGGCTTGCCGGGCCTTTGCTCATCCGACCAGCCAAGTCACCTCCACACAGATGCTCTGGCCGCTGAGCCTCGGCATTGTCGACTGGCCGGTTTCGGGCAGTGGCGAAGAGACGGTCTGGGGTCGCCGGCCGGCCCTAGTCTTCCAGCGCCCGGGAGGGGAGCGGGTCGCCGCCAATAGCAAGGGCACCTTACCGGCCTTTTCCGAACAGCAATTGCTGAAGAATGTGCTGGAGCCGGTGCTGCACGCGCTGCGCGATATGGGACCCAGCGGAGCCACCCACCGGGCCATCCGGCCGGACAATCTCTTCTATCAACTCGGCAACAGCGGACCTGTCGTCCTCGGCGAATGCTTCAGCCTGCCGCCGGGCTATGCCCAGGGCGCCATTTTCGAAACCATCGAGAATGGCGGCTGCCTGCCGATGGCGCGTGCACCGGGAACGGTGGCCGACGACCTCTATGCGCTTGGCGCCATGCTGTTGATGCTCTATCTCGGCCGTAATCCGATGGCGGGGATGAGCGACGAACAGATCATCCTGGCCAAGATCAATTACGGTTCCTTCGCGGCGATGGCGGGGCGCGAGAAACTGCCGCCTTCGCTGGCGGAATTGCTGCGCGGCCTGCTCAACGATAAATCGGCGGAGCGTTGGACCATTCGCGGTGTCGAAGGCTGGCTGATGGGTCAGCATTACACGCCGGTTCTTCCCTATCTGCCGCAACGGGCGAGCCGGCCGATCAGCTTCATCGGCGTCGAGCACGTCAACAAGCCCTCGCTGGGACATGCCATGTCCTGGCATTGGCAGGCGGCGATCCAACTGGTCGATCAGCAGGATTTCGATCTCTGGATGCGCCGCAGCTTCAACGACGAGAAGGCGCTGGATACGCTGACCCGCATCCGCAGCGTGGCGCAGAACTCCGGCCCGTCCAGCAGCATGCGGGACCGGCTGGTGGCGCGTATGATCGCTAATCTCGCCCAGCCCGGGCCGATCTGCTACAAGGACCTGCGGCTGAGCCTGAACGGTCTCGGCACCGTCCTATCCGATATCATCGATCAGCAGGACCTGCTGAACCAGTTCGGCGACATGATGCGCGCCCGCATTCACCAAGCCTGGATTCAGGAACAGCCGAGCCTGCGGCCGGAGCAGATCCAGGCATTGCGTCCGTTGGATGATGCCGAGAAATTCGTCGATCGCCCGGGCTTCGGCTACGGCATCGAACGGGCGCTCTATGAATTGGCGCCGCGCACGCCTTGCCGCAGTCCGCTTATCAGCGACTTTTATGTCACCGACCTGCGCGACCTGCTGCCGGCACTTGACGCGGCCATGCCGGGCCTTGAACCGGGTACCAAGCCGGTCGACCGGCATATAGCAGCCTTCATCGCCGCCAATCTCAAACGCTCGCTCGATCGCGAACTGGCCCAGCTCAACAATGCCGTCAGCGCGTCGGATGTGGCGCTGGCGATCATGCATCTGCTGGCGATCGTGCAGGGTGTGCATCCGACCACCAAGCTGCCTCACCTTGCCCAGGCGATGCACGAATTACTGCAACCGGCACTGAGCGTGTTCCATCTCGCCAGCACCCGCGAACGGGTGGCAAAGCAGCTCGATCGCCATCTCAGCGCCTGCGATTTCGGCGCGGTGCTGTCGTTGTTCGACCCCGAAGGTACCGTCCGGCGCGGCGACGAGATCGGCTTTGCGGCTGCCCGGATCGCCTATGCCCGCAAGGCCAAGGAAGTGGCCTGGATCGAGAATGGCGGCCTGACCGATCCGATGCGTGTGCGCCTTATTGCCCAGCGCACGGCGGCCGTCGGTTCCGCCCTGATGGCCAGCGCCGGAATCGCGGTGCTGACCCTTGCGACCTTGTTATGAAAGAAGCCCTCCGGATACGGCAGCAATGAAATGAGCGCGATGGATCAAACCGATTTTACGCTGAGGCCGAAACTGGTTCTGCTGCTGGCCGTTCCGCTGGCCCTGGTTTTCCTGCCCACCACTGCCGTTGTGACCACCGGGATGATTCCAACCTTGGTCGCGCTGGTGATCGATGGCTCGGCGCGCCGATATCTGACGATCACGGTCGGCGGGCTCAATCTGGTTGGCTGCGCCTATTTCCTGCATCTTCTCTGGTCGATGCCGCAAGGTGTGTCGGCTGTTATGCTGGTGCTTGGCAGCTCTTATGGCTGGCTGTGCGCGTTAATCGGGGCCGGTTGCGGCTGGCTGTTTTTTCTCGCCATGCCGTCCGTGATACGCAGTGTCGCCGGCGCCCAGGCCAAGATTCGGCTGTTCCGCCTCAATCGCGAGATGGAACGCATGGTGGAGGACTGGGGGCGGGAAGTGACGATGCGGGCGGAAGACCTGGAGGCGCTCAAAAAATAGCCGCGAAAAAGGCGGCACCGCCGATCGCACTCTAGCGGGCCGCCTTTTGCTTGTCGGCCGAACCGTGGTGCCGGTTCGAGCGGGCTTCCAATCAGGCGTGGGTGAGGTTTTCCTCGACTGCTGACTTGCGGATCGCCCGCTGGATCTTCTCGAAGGCGCGCACTTCGATCTGCCGCACGCGCTCTCGGCTGATGTTGAATTCACGGCTGAGGTCGTCCAGCGTCGCCGGCTCGTCCTTCAGGCGCCGCTCCATCAGGATCCTGCGTTCGCGCGGATTGAGCGTCTGCATCGCCTTCGCCAGCATGCGCTGGCGCTTGCCGAGCTCCTGGCTTTCGCCGAGGCGCGTCTCATGGCTCTCGGTATCGTCGACCAGCCATTCCTGCCACTCGCCGCCTTCGCCGTCATTGCGCATCGGCGCATTCAGCGAATGATCGGGGCTGGCGAGGCGCCGGTTCATGTCGACGACATCGTTTTCCGACACTTCCAAGCGCGTCGCGATCTCCTTGACGTTTTCCGGCGAGAGATCGCCGTCCTCGATGGCCTGGATCTGCCCCTTCACCCGGCGCAGATTGAAGAACAGCTTTTTCTGCGCGGCGGTGGTGCCGATCTTCACCAGCGACCAGGAATGCAGGATGTATTCTTGAATCGCGGCGCGGATCCACCACATGGCGTATGTGGCCAGGCGGAAGCCCTTGTCGGGATCGAAGCGCTTCACCGCCTGCATCATGCCGACATTGCCCTCGGAAATGAGTTCCGAGAGGGGCAGGCCATAGCCGCGATAGCCCATGGCGATCTTCGCCACCAGGCGCAAATGGCTGGTCACCATGCGATGCGCGGCTTCCGGATCGGCGTGCTCGCGCCAGCGCTTGGCCAGCATGAATTCTTCGCTCGCTTCCAGCATCGGAAACTGACGGATTTCCGCCAGGTAGCGCGCCAGATTGCTGTCGCTCATTAAGCTGGGGAGATTACGTGTTGCCATTCTAAAACCCCTTGCTCCGTCCCGTGTTTTGTCCGCCTTCCGGGTCCGTCGTCAGACGCCATCCCGGACCGGACACTCCACCTGGCCCGCTGGCCCCGTTCAGGCGGCCTGCGATGCCGATTGTCTCACCCTTGTTCTATTTCTACGGATTTGCCGGCCGTTCCCGCTCCGGCAGTCCCCATTTTTCTGGCCCATGCGGTTAAAACCGCTGAAGGCTTCAGAAGTTCTTAATAATATAGTCCGGTAGTCAACTTCTTCAAGATATCGCCGTTGTGCGCGATATCATACCCTACTTATGGCTTATTTGAGGCGGGGGCAGTGTTGTGGCCGCTAAGATTGCACTGCAATAACAATCAGTTATCGGATGACTTTGGTTGCCGGGGATGCGACCGATAGCCGCTGGATCAGCAATTCCATGTCGGCGGGGAGGGGCACCTGCCAGCGGAGCATTTCACCCGTGCGCGGATGCCGGAAGCCAAGACTGGCGGCGTGGAGGGCCTGGCGTGGAAAGGCCAGGGCGGCCTCGCGGGCGGCGGGCGCGAGGCGGCTGCGGCGGGCCGGGGTGGCGCGGCCATAGACCGGGTCGCCGATCAGGGCATAGCCGAGGGTCGACAGATGGACCCGGATCTGATGCGTGCGGCCGGTTTCCAGCCGGCATTCGACCAGGGCCGCACCGTCACCGAGGGGTTTCAGCACTTTATAATGCGTCACCGCGTGCTTGCCGCCGCTTTTGACCACGGCCATCTTCTTTCGGTCATGGCAGTCGCGGCCGATATTGCCTTCGATCCGCCCCTCGCGCGGTTGCGGGACGCCCCAGGTGACGCATTGATAGCTGCGTTCGATATCATGGCCGGCGAAAGCGGCGGAGAGGGTCTGATGCGCGGCATCGTTTTTTGCCACCACCATCAGGCCGCTGGTATCCTTGTCTATGCGGTGGACGATGCCCGGCCGCTTCACCCCGCCGATGCCGGACAGACTGTCGCCGCAATGGGCGATCAGCGCGTTGACCAGGGTCTGGTCGGGATTGCCGGGGGCAGGGTGCACCACCATCCCGGCAGGCTTGTTGAGGACAAGCAGATCGGCGTCCTCATAGATGATATCCAGCGGGATGGCTTGGCCCTGTGGCACGGCATCCTCGGCCGGCGGGATGGTCAGCGCGATTTCCTGGCCAGGTTTGACCCGATGGGATGGGTCGTCTATGGTCGGCGCCGCCTTGTCCGAACCGGTGTCCGCCGTGGGGGATTCCGGCGCGGCCACGGTTACCATTCCCTGCTCGATCAAAGCCTTGACCCGGCTGCGCGACAGCGCCGGCAGGCCGAGAGACGGCGCCTGTGCGGCGATCGCCCGGTCCAGCCGTTCGCCGCCGAGCTCTTCCGGCACGATAAAGGCCACCCGCGCTGCCGCGGATTGGGCCCCGCCGGGGGCGGCATCGGGAAGAATGGCCGCCGGTCGGGATGAGGTAGGATCAGTCACTCTGGTCGTGCTCTTTCACGGACGAAACGTTCACTGAAGGATGCGGCCGGAACAGGTATCAGAATAGCGTCAGGTTGCCAGAAGAATATGTCGACGTTCCGCGATCAGCAGGTGGAAGAAGCAGCGCAGCTCGCGCGGCGCATGCGCGTCCTCAAATGGGTGGTCCTGATCCTCGGTATCCTGCTGGTGCTGGCCATGGTGACCACCGTGGTCGGCGTCATCTATAAGGCACGGCATGGCTCTGTCGCCAGCACGCAATCGCCCGGCGCCGTTGCGGGAACGCTGTCGGGCACGATGCCTGGCGGGTTCGGTGCGGCCAGCCTGCCGGTACCGGCGGCGTGCCAGATCTCCAGCGCCGCCGCCAGCGGCGATCGCCTCATTCTCATCACCACGGGACCGTCCGATCAGTGCCGGCTGATTCTCGTGGCTGATCTCAAAAGCGGCCGGCTGATCGGCCAGTTCACATTCCAGGCGCCCTAGCCGGCCGGGTCCGGCGTCATCGATACCATCGGCAGGCGCTCCGCCATCATCGCGACCGCCGCCAAGATCTGCGAAGGGGAAGAACATGAATTTCTGCAGCGATAATGTCGCCGGCATCGCGCCGGAAATCTTCGCCGCCATCGGCGCCGCCAATACCGGGGCCAGCGCGTCCTATGGCGCCGATCAATGGACGGCGAAGCTCGACAAGCACCTCGCCGAGATTTTCGAGCGCAAGGTGACGGCTTTCCCGATCGTCACCGGCACGGCGGCCAATGCCTTGGCGCTGTCGGTCATGACGCCGCCCTATGGCGCGATCTATTGCCATGAGGAAGCGCATATCGCCGTCGACGAATGCGGCGCCCCGGAAATGTACACCTCCGGCGCGAAGCTGAAGACCCTGCCGGGCGCCAACGGCAAGCTGACGGTCGAGACCGTGGCGGCCGCTCTGGCTAATGGCCGCGCCGGCGACGTGCATCATGTCCAGCCGGCGGCGATCAGCCTGACCCAGGCGACTGAATGCGGCACTGTCTACCGCCCCGATGAAGTGGCGGCGATCTGCGCCGTCGCCAGGCAGCATGGGTTGAAGACGCATATGGATGGCGCGCGTTTCGCCAATGCCGTCGCCCATCTCAATCTCGCCCCGGCGGAGATAACCTGGAAGGCCGGCATCGACGCGCTGTCTTTCGGCGCCACCAAGAACGGCGCTATGGCGGCGGAGATGGTCGTCTTCTTCGATGACGACCTCGCCCAGACCTTTGCCTTCCATCGCAAGCGGGCAGGGCACCTTATCTCCAAGATGCGCTTCGTCAGCGCCCAGCTCGACGCCTATTTCACCGATGGCCTGTGGATGCGCCTCGGCCGCCATGCCAATGCTATGGCGCAGCGCCTGGTCCAGGGCTTGACCAGCCTGCCGGGCGTGAAGCTGCTTTATCCGGTGGAGGCGAATGAGATCTTCATCCAGCTGCCGGTGCCGACCGTGGATGCGCTGCGCGAGGCTGGTTTCGCCTTTTACGACTGGCCCGGCTCGCCGGCCGGGACGATCCGCCTCGTCGCGGCTTTCAATACCGAGCAGACGGCGGTCGACCAGTTCCTGGCGACGGCCAAGCGCCTCAACAACGTGGCAGCCTGAAGACGAGGGGCGAAAAGGCTGGGATTCCAGCGGCTTCGGCTGGAAAATTTCGGATCTCCACGGGATGGGGCGGAAATTGGGCTTGATCCCGGCCGCCCCATCCACTATCAGAAGGGCCTCGCGGCCAGGCGCCCATCTTTCGGGTCCCCATCGTCTAGTGGCCTAGGACACCGCCCTCTCACGGCGGTAACAGGGGTTCAAATCCCCTTGGGGACGCCAATTATTCCTGCGGCTTCGCTTTCAAGTTCCAAAAATCCTTCAGTAGATACTTAAATCGGAGCCAGCAAGCGGATGGCTCCACTGCTGCGAGTGCATTCTGACCTGCCCCCAAGAAACTAGACCAAAGTAAGCTGGAAAATTTCAAATTTAGCCGGGTTGGCTGGATGGGGAGTTTTCCATGAAGCGGATCAAGTTCAGAATTGCACGGCACCGCATCTGGCCGCGTCATCTTGTGCTGCAAGACGACGAGATGTACGGACTGTTCCGCTAGGGCGATTTCTTTGGGGGATTCGATGCGAAGAATATGGGCAGTAACGGCACTTCTGATGCTGACCACTTGCACCACGACCGCAAACATGAATTGGGTCTTTGTCGGTGGCAGTAAGGCCGATGGCAATGTCACGCTCGGGATCGACGTTCAGCCGGTCGTCGGCGTCACAGAAACGAACGTGATCTGGGACACCAAGCAAGCCAATACGGAGGCCATTACGCGGTGCCAGAATTGGGGCTATAGCGGCGCGGAGGTATATCGCGAGGGCGAATTTCCGGTTTTGAAAACCTGCTTTCCCCAAGGCATCAGCCCATGCTGGTCGAAATCGTATCGCGTCCAATATCAATGCACTGGATCGAAAACTCCATCGTGAACGGAGCGCAATCTCCTTCGCGATCTCCAGAGAAGGAGCGGCGGCCAGCCCGTAAGTAGCTCGGCTTGAAGCAGGGTTCAAATGCAGAATGGGACGCTTGGTCGGGAACTGGGGAATACCCGGATCTGGCATATTCAGTGATACTCAGGGGTATCATACCTGAATAAGAATCTAGTCTACGCGATTGAAATATAACGAAAGTAGTATTTCGATCCTCAAAATTCCCTAGAGGGACGCCAGTCTTAGCTATTCGCCGCAAAAATCTGTCCAATATCGTCCAAGGCGTCGATCAACGGCTTGGTTTACTAGCTGCCAAATGGTAGCGCCTATCTGCAGGCTGGATCGCCAGCCGTCCAAGCCTTCATGCGCGGGCCGATCCAGTTCCAGCCAGCAATATAATTACGGACAGTCACGTGACTACCGCCGGCCGGCAGGGGCGTTATATCCGCCGCCCAAAACTAAGCTGAATTCACTGAGGATCCTATCGCCACCTCGGCCCGACGGGTTTCCGGCAATAGGTCAGCCTGAATTATTGCGGGCGCACCGAAACTGCTAGTGAAGCAGGAACGGGTTGTCTGTACGATAACACTGTAAGTCTCTTCATAGTGGGAAGCGACATCGAAGTCATATTGACTGGCATGTTTGGTTTTCAGCTCAGCAATCGAATCCGCGCCCGGAAAGCAGCTGGCAAGCGGCAGGACAAGCGCGATCGAGATAATCGATCTCTTCCACATAGCACTCCTCCACACTCGACAGCCAAGCTGGTATTTAAGCCATGTCGATAGCCAGTTGTTTGGTAGCGGTCCTTATACGTTCGATATCGCCAGCGCGCACTATTGCTGCTTGCAGCTGCTATCGCCATTGGCCCAACGCTGGGCGTCCGGGCCCAGGTGCTGCCAGCCGGGATCGACCGTCCAGACCGTGACATGGGCGGTTAGTTCCTCTTTCGGCACGATCAGGATCATGCCGTAATACCGCTTGCCGAAATTCGTCAGCGAGATCGTCACCTCGCCGCGGTTCTCATTCGCGAAGAGATCGGCCTCCACGTACCAGGAGGCTGCCGGGCCGGCACTTTGGAAGCACTCGCGGGCCGCATAGGCAATGCGGCCGTAGATCGCCCCATAGCTCATGGGGGCGTCGAATTCGTATTTTGCCGCCGGCTTGTCCTGGAGTTCCTTGATGGATCCCGCACCACATCCGGTAAGTAGCGCCATCACGCAGAGTGCGCAGATCAATCTTATCATTTCCGCTCCTCATTGCTCGCAGGGCCAAAGGCGTGCCGCGGTAGGATATTAACTTCTCGCGCCAGTTGCCAGCGCCATGCCAGCCGTATCCGGAAAAGCGATGAGACGAGACCTCAGCAAGAGGGTGCGTGTGGCAGATAATTGTCGCGCAGCAGCTTCAGATGGGCCCCGGATTGAGAGGTTCCCGGAGAGAAGGCCGGCATCCGGCAGGATTTCCGGCGTCCGGATCTTGCGACGAACTAACGCGCGGCAAGGACGGTGCGGATTTCCTGGGAGACGAAAGTCTCGGCGCGTTTCCAGGCCTCATCATTGTCGCCGCGGAAGGTAAAGAGCCTGTCGAGGATGACGCGATTGGCCGATACGTCGATGGCGCTCACCTTCATCCACTGGATAAGCGTGCTTTGCTTGTGGATGCTGCCGAGTATGAGGATATTTGCACCGGCATCTGAAACGGAACGGAGAAGGTCTTCCGGCGTGGTGCTGTCGGTGGCGCAGGGCGTCGCGCCACAGGAAACAGGAACGATGTTAAACTGTCCGCCCGCCACGATATCCTGTCTCAAAGCGGTCATCAGCGTCTCGACCCGCTTCTTATGCGCAGCGCTTTGATCCAACTGTTCTTGCGAGCTGTCGATATAGGAGAAATCGACGATGGCAAGTTTTCCGGTGGCCGCGGTTGGAACATCGGCAAGGGCCATGCCGATGATTGTGGCAAATCCAATGAAGATCGCGGTGAATAGAGCAAAGCAGTTTCGAAACATGGAGCCCTCATTTAGCTGAAGCGGGCCTGCATATATGCCGATAGTAGAACCGTCGATGAGCCGCCGACAAGGTACTGATATGCGGTATTATGGCCCGATGCAGTCGGCCGATTGTTTTGAAAGCGACCCTTCTGTGACATTTCTGTAAGGCTCGTATCGCCCGCTTGACCGAATTCGACGAAGTTGGAATCATTTTCCAATTCGACGGTATGTAACGGAGGCGAACATGGCCAGGGCAACCATGTATCAAGAACCTCTTGAACGCTACCTGCTGACAAAGATCAATAGCGCCGCGCCAATCAAGATAGACGGCGTGCATATCCGGCGACTCAATGCCGACCAGGATAATTGTAACTGGGACCTGGCGACGACCCAGCCGCCCCTTCCGCTGGAACTGGTAGCCGAATTGAATCGCAAGGTAATCCTGCCGATCCGCAATGCGATTAACCTCGCCGATTAACGTTTCCGGCCGACCGATTCAACCGCGGGTGCCGACCATGCCTCCTACCGCGTCGGCACTCTTCTTGTCTTGCCCGTAACGCTTCGGCGAAATGGCTCCGAAAGGGAACATTTGGTCGCATTGCGACTTCACGCCGAGGTGGCCCGGAGCGGCCTCACTTTGAGCATCTCACCCTAAGCGGCACTGCGATAAATGGCCCGGGGATTGGAGCAAGAAGGCGATGTCATTGGAAATGAAACAGGGTTGCCTGATTGGAGACCGGCCTGGATTCCATTTGCAAGCGGAGGATGACGGCAAGCCTGTGACCTTCACGCTGGCCGCCGGCACAGCATGCCTTGCCCTCGGCATCGATCCTCATACAACCGAACTGCTTGACAGGATCCTGCATGACCGGCTGCCGGAAATATGGCAAGCCTGCCGAACGGCCTATGCTGAGGCGCAGGAGAGTGCGGCGGATGTCGACGGTACGCTGATCCTGACCGAGGCCCATTTCCGAACTCCTGCGCGATCGCGAATAGAATAATCGCGCAACCGGCAGACGCGTCCCTTTTCCCTGTAGCGAAGAGGCTGCCGGCGGCGCGGCACGCCGCCGTAAACGACGGGTATGCTTGCCGTCAGGAGCGCGGAATAAATTCGTCCGGGAAAACGTCCGCTTTTATGGTCGTAAAACATGACGGCCGAACACGGCTTCTCTCGAATCGGCAGCCGCGGGCGCCAACCGTCACATAGGCCGTCACATGGAGTGAGAGATGAAAAGGTCACATTTTCTGCTCGGTGCTTTGGTCACGTTGCTGACAAGCAGTCCGGCGCTGGCGATGTCATCGCCGGATTTCATTCGCAGGCATCAACACCAAGAACCTGAACCCGATGCAAATGACACCAGCGTCATCATCGATGTCCAGGTAAAAACAAGGTCGATTGCACTGGCGGATGGCCATAAATATACCATTCCCGCCTGGATCAACTTTGACAATTTGAAAAAGGGCGAAACGGTTTCTATCGTCTACACGCCAGATTATCACCATGGCACAGTGGACGTGAAGACCGTGAACGTCATCTAAGCGCTGCCACGCAACAAGCACTGTTCCGGTCATGGCCGGCATAGCGCGTCGGGCAGGGTTCGGCGTATCCCCCGCTTACCGACCACCCGATACCCATCGTTTCCGATCCGTATCCTGACCGCCCTGTCAGAGGCCGGTGCGGCGCCTGGGGCGGCAGTGGCCTTGCGTCGTTGCCGGCTTCAGATACCTGGTTCGCGCATTGCCCGGCTTGGCGTGCAGCCGTCTTGTGTCATAGTCACCGGCGGAGGGAACCTTCAGGAAAGCAACAATCGATGAGCCTTCAAGCCGATCCCCAGAGCCGTCCGACGCTCAGTGCTGATACGAACCGCCATCATCTGCGATTCCATCTTCAACATGCGCATCTGCAATCTACCTTCGGCAATGACTGGTTTGCGTTGAAGGCTGAGGCCTTTGCACGCTTCTTTGGAACGCCGGTCTTTCTCGTCGTGCAGACCGCCATCGTCGCATTGTGGATCGGCCTCAACATCACCGGGGTAGCCAAATTCGATCTCTATCCCTTCATCCTGCTGAATCTGGCCTTCAGCCTTCAATCCGCCTACGCCGCGCCTCTGATCCTGCTGGCGCAGACGCGGCAAACGGATCGCGACAAGGCCCATGCGGAGGCCGATGCCCAGCATCGCGAGGCATTGGCCCAGGCGAACGAGCAGAGACAGCTCCTCGCGGCGCAACAGAATGCCGCCATGCTCGATCTGCTGGAACAGAATACGCGCCTCACGGAGCTGACACAGAAGTTGAGCGAGCGCATCGAGGCCTTGACCCGCGACCTGCATGCAAAGCTGCTGCAGCAGCAATCGTGACTACGCTACATGCCTTGCCAATGCGGCTTGGCTGCTGCGCGCGATCAGCAGTTACAGGACGAACATCGCAAGTGCAGCTGCGGCCATCACCGCGACCGTGAGCCAGCCAAAGATTCGTTGGCCGAGTGAGGCGATGAAGTCACCCATCTCATGGCGGCGCGACGCCACGATCATCATCGCAATCATGATCGGCACGGAGATGACGCCGTTGAGGACGGCGCTCCAGAACAGCGCCTTGATGGGATCCAGCGGCGAATAATCGACCGCCAGGCCGAGCAGGGTGGCGAGGCTGAGTACCGTATAGAAGCCGACCGCTTCCCAGGGCTTGTTTTCCAAGCCACATTTCCAGCCACGCGATTCTCCGAAGGCATAGGCGACCGAGCCGGCAAGCACAGGCACGGCCAGCAGGCCGGTCCCGATGATGCCGAGGCTGAAGAGGATGAAGGTAAGCTCGCCGGCCAAAGGTCGCAACGCCTGGGCCGCCTCGGATGAGGTCTGGATATCGGTGATGCCCTGCTGATGCAGGGTGACGGCGGTGGTCAGGATGATGAAATAAGCGATCGCATTGGAGAAGAACATTCCAATCACCGTATCGCGGCGGATGCGGCGCAGCTCGCGCGGCGCGTCGCCCGGATGGTCGATCAGCGAGCCGGCGTGGTTGAGCTCTTCCTCCTCCACCTCTTCGGCGCTTTGCCAGAAGAAGAGATAGGGGCTTATCGTGGTGCCGAAGATGGCGACGATGACGGTCAGCGTATCGCGGTTGAAGCTCATCTGCGGCAGGACCGTGCGCAGGCCGACCTCGGCCCAGTCGATCCGCACGATGAGGACCACGGCCACATAGGCAAAGAGCGACAGCGTCAGCCATTTCAAATAGCGGACATAGCGGTGGTAGGGGACGAAGATCTGGAAGACCAGAGAGAGCAGGGCGAAGGCCACGGTGAGAAGATGCTGGTCCCAACCCACCACCAGCCGCGCCGCGGCACCCATGGCGGCGAGATCGGCTCCGATGTTGATGGTATTGGCGATGAAAAGCAGGGCGACCAGCAAAGTTACCAGCTGGCGCGGAAAGACGCGCTCCATATTGGCGGCCAGGCCGCGCCCGGTGACGCGGCCGATCTCGGCGCTGATCAGCTGAATCGCCGTCATCAGCGGGAAGGTCAGCACCACCGTCCAGAGCATGTTGACGCCGAACTGGGCGCCGGCCTGGGAATAAGTCGCAATGCCGCTGGGATCATCATCGGCGGCACCGGTAATAAGGCCGGGGCCAAGATCCTTGAAGGTCGCGGCATGGCGCAGCCGCCTGATGATCGAACGCATAGTAATTCCCGTCGGCCTCGTTGCCGTGAGATTAGCCGAGCAGGGGCGCGGATGGCGAGCCGGAAGTACGCCGCGCGATGCCGCCGGCGCTATGCGGTCGGCGGCGTGGAGGGCGCCAGAACCAAGCCATAGCGGGTCATAACCGCGGCCATGCGCTTCGGGTCGGGACCGCCGGCGGCCGAGACGACCTCGGCAATGTCGCGAAAATATTGGGCGCCAATATCAGGTGTGAGGATGATGAGGGCACGGGCCGTCCGGCCGTGCGGATTGCTGAAGGCATGGACGGAACCGCGCGGCGTATACATGCGCTCCCCAGGCTGCAGATCGCGGGTCTCGTCATCAACCCGGTAGCGCAGCTGGCCTTCCAGCACATAGACGATCTCTTCATTGTCGCTGTGGCTATGGGCCGGCGGGACGCGTGCGCCGGGCGGCACCGTCAGCTCGAACATGCCGGAACCCGCACCGCTCAGCGTGCCATCCATCAGATAGCGGATCTCCAACTGCCCGATCTTGATGACAGGCTGCTCTTGCGGCTGCATGTGATTCTCCCCTCGGCTGCCGGATCCCAAGTCGGCATCTGGCGACGTTCGCTGCGAGACATTCTGTCCGGCCGCTTGGCGCTCCGATATTGGCCGCGCCGGCTTTCAGGCGCCATGTGGCATGGCACGCAGCTTATCCAGGATAAACCGTCAGGCGGGAAACGGCACCATTTCCTTCGCCGCCTCGTCCCACAGGACGAAACGAGGCGCGCGCCAGGCATCGCGCATCGTCAAGGTATGAAACCGTGCGCCCCGTGCGAGCAGGGCTTCGTGGCAGGCTTCGAGCTTATAATTCGGCACGCGCGGCAGGAGGTGGTGAATGTGGTGAAAGCCGATATTACCGGTAAACCATTGCAGGATACGGGGAAGTTTGAAATAGGATGTGCCATGCAGGGCGGCCCGGGTTGACGACCATTCATCCTGAGGCAGCCATTTGACACCTTCGAAACGGTGCTGAACGGCAAACATCCAGATGCCGGCGATCGAGGCCACCACCATGATCGGCAGATGCACCAGGGCAACCGCGCGCCAGCCGAAACAGCCGATCAGCGTAGCGAACAAGGTGATCTGCGCCAGATTGGTGAAAAACACGCTGCGCCGCTCACGCCACCAGGATTTCGGCGTGTCGAAGGGGGTGCGATAGACCAGCAGGAAGACAAAAGGCGGGATCAAGAATTGTGTGACGAGCGGATGCTGCCCCAGGCGATAAAGCAATTTGCCGCGCGGCGAAAGGGCCTGGTATTCCTCGACGGTAATGCACTTCACATAGATGTCGAGGCCTTCATGCCGCTGGTCGAGATTGTTCCAGGCGGCATGGTGCACGGCATGATGGCGCCGCCAATTGGCGAAAGGCGTCAAGGTTACCAGGCTGCAGAGGCGTCCCGTAATTTCATTGGCGCGCTGCGAGCGGAAAAAGGCCGCATGGCCGCAATCATGCTGAATCACGAAGAGGCGAACGACTAGCCCCGCCGCTGGCAGCGCACAGGCTAAAACCAGCCAATAGGATACCGGCAGTGTCACATACATGATGGCGACAATCGCCAGATAAGCGAGAAATGTGCTGGAAATCTGATAGAAGCTGCGCATGGTCGAGGCGATCTGAAAGTCGCCGAGGCCGGCAATCAACGCATCACGCTCCGCACGCAATGCCTGGCTGTTCTTCTTATGTACCGCGCGATCGAGTTGGGCCGTTGTTCCGTCCGCCATGCTTTGTCCCAAATTGTGAACTCCCTTCGACCATACGGGAAATACCGCGCAGCGCAATTGCTGTCGGTATAGCAACGCTACAGCCACAATGGCGGTGGCTGAGTTCGCCTATCACCCGATCATCGTGTCGTGAAACCGTCGCCCCTAGACGGGTAGGAGTTGCTCAAACAATGCCGGCCGGTTTCTTTGGCTATACTTGCGCCTGTTCGGCTTCAGCATTCATTTAAGCAGTGCCATATATATTCAGTTAGCGCAATCGCGTTGCAGGCTAATGACAATGCCGGGCGCAATGTCAACTTGAGGTAAGGTTTATCGCCGCCAACATATAGCCGCAACGCGGCCAATTGACGGTACGTCACGCCCGGGCGAGAAAATACCCCCGTAAGTTGAGAGTAACAGCGCCTGTCGGGTGTATATTATCTAGAGATCAAGCTGTACTCGTTCAAGAGCCCCATAATCCTCCAAGGCGATAAACATGTCGGCGGGGCCATGCGGCCGGTTTGCCAGCGGCCAAAGCCCCGTCTGGATGCGATAGGGGGTCCCGCTGATGCTGCGGATTTCGACCTCGGCAAAGGTCGGTTGGCGGGATCGAGCGATCATTTCATAGATATCCTGCGTCGTGCGGCGAGTCGCCGGCTCGAACCAGGTGATCGCATCGAGGTATCGGCCGGTAATCTCGCCGCGAAAGGCGGTGATGCGGGTGCCGGCCAGGCGATAGAAGACCCGGAAGGGATCGAACTCGATATTGCCGAGCAGGATATTGGGCAGCAGGTGGGGGATATCGGTAGGATCGATCTGGGCGCGGCTGGGCAGGACGCCATCGCGATGCTTGTGCAGCCAATATCCATGAAGGTCGCCGATCATGCGCGAGGAGATATTTGCGGGGTCGGCTTCCCGGCGAAGCACGCGTCTCTCAGGAAACAGCGTCGCGGGCACGGTTTGTGACGGAAGATCCTGCATGGCCGTTCGGAAGATGCGTTCGCCCCTTTATCGACCGGAACTATAGGGGAGCGGGGAAATTCTGCCAATGGCGGTACATAGGCCAACCGGAGAGCGCGGTTGGCGTTACGAGCCGCGTTGCGTCACCGGGGGAACCGCTGCCCGGGGCAGCTTGGCCGTCAGCTGATCGGCAGGCAGAGGCGCACCGAAAAAATTGCCTTGCGCCGTATCGCAACCGAGGTTGCGCAAAAACTCGGCTTGCGCTTGGGTTTCGACACCTTCAGCCAGCACCTCGAGACGCAGGATCTTTGCCACGGCGATAATTGTTGCAGCGATTTCCCTGTCGGCGACGTCCTGTGGGATATCATGCACGAAGCTCCTGTCGATCTTCAGTTTGTTGATGGGCATCCTTTTCAGATAGGCAAGCGATGAATAGCCCGTGCCGAAGTCATCGATGGCAATGCGCAGACCGAGTGATTTCAATTTGGCGAGCTTCTGGTCGTTCTCGGTGGTATCGCCAAGCAGGGTGCCCTCGGTGATCTCAAGTTCCAGGTAATGTGCGGGCAGGGCGGTGTCGCGCAGGACGTCCGTCACCTCTTGCGCGAGTCCATCATGGCGGAACTGGCGCGGCGACAGGTTGACAGCCAAGGTATCGATCTCGATCCCCTGATCGAGCCAGGCTTTCATCTGCGTGCAAGCAAGCCGCAAGATCTTTTCGCCGAGCGGCACGATGATTCCGGTTTCTTCAGCCACCGGAATGAATTGCGCGGGCGGTATGAGCCCCTCTCCGGGGCGGAGCCACCGTACCAACGCCTCCACACCGCGTATCTGTCCGCTGGCGAGGGAGACCAGTGGCTGATAATGCAGGATGAATTCGTCGCGCTCCAATGCCCGACGCAGATTACGCTCCACGGCCAGACGCCCCAAGGCGGCATCGGTCATGCCGCTGGTGTAAAAGCGATAGAGGCCGCGGCCATCCGTCTTTGCCTGATACAGTGCGGCATCGGCATGCTGGATGAGTTCGCTGGCCTTGTCGCTATCGTCCGGAAAAATGCTGATGCCGATACTGGTGCCGATATAGACTTCTTGGGTTCGCGCAAGCTGGAACGGCTCGGTGAATTCATCCAGCAAGGATTGCGCTACCAAGGCAGCGCTCTGCGGATCCGAAATCTCCTCCAGCATGACGACAAATTCGTCGCCGCCGAGCCGCGCTAAGGTATCTGATTCACGCAAACGATGCTGCAGCCGCTTCGTTACCGCCAGGAGCAGTTCATCGCCAGCCGGGTGGCCGAGGCTGTCATTGATATTCTTGAAGTGGTCGAGATCGAGAAGAAGGATCGCCCCTTTCTGGCGATGCCGCCGCGCCTGGGAAATCGCGTGATCCAGCCGGGAGACGAGCAGCAGGCGGTTGGGCAGGTCGGTTAGCGGATCGTGATGGGCGAAATGCTCGAGTGCCGATTGCGACTGCTTGATTTTAGTAATGTCTGTAAAAGTGCCGACATAGCTTGTCAGTTGCCCACTCTCATCTCGCACCGAGCTGATGGTCAGCAGTTCGGCGTAAATCTCGCCGCCTTTTCGACGATTCCATATTTCGCCCTGCCAATATCCATGTTCAGCGATGGAGCTCCAGAGCGCCCGGTAGAAGTTGATATCCTGGCGTCCGGATTGCAGGATCCGCATGTTTTGGCCGACCAGTTCCTGTTCCTGATAGCCGGTGATGCGGCAGAAGGCTGGATTGACGGCAATAATTTGGGCGCGCGAATTCGTGATCACGACGCCTTCCTGTGTGCTGGTGAATACGGCCGCCGCCTGGCGCAAGCGTGCCTCGCTGGCTTTTAACGCCTGTTCGGTCTCGCGCTTTGCTGTCGTGTCGGTAGCTGAGACGACGAAGTAGGCCGGGCTGCCCTCGTCGTTGCGTACCAGCGAGATGGCGATATCCGCCCATTTGTCGCCGTCGTGCGGATTCTCTATATGGTATTCACTGAAATGGTGCTGGATTTCACCTTTGGTAAGGCGGCCGATGGCGACGGCGTCAGGTGACCATGCAATGCTGGCAGCCTCGCCAGCCGATGCATCCACCATAGCAGGGTTTCGATCCGCGATACCATCATGGGCCCGATCCAGCTCAAAGATTGCACGGAACTGGCCATTGACTTTCAGCCATCGCCCAGCCGGGGACAGCAGGCCGATGCCGATCGCGGCTTGTTCAAAGGTCTCGCGAAAGACCTTGTCGGCCAATTGCAGCGCGCGCCGTTCGGCAACTTCGGCCAAAGCGCGACGCAGGCGCCGTCGCTGCCAGAAGTATGCGACAAAGCCGATAATCGTCAGCAAGCCGGCCAGCGTTGCGATAGTCGTGACCACGCCCAGCATGCGAACCTGTGCCAGGGCTTCGTCTCGATCGATCTTGGCCAGCAAGACCCAACGTGTCGAGGGCACGGGTTCGACGACAGCCAGGACGGTTACACCGCGGTAGTCGATTCCCTCCATCACCTGTTCACCGAGCCGCATGAAACGGGCCAGCGGCAGATTGGGCGTATCCACAGGTACAGTGGTGCCATAGGCCGCCTCGCGTCCCGCCTTGGAGCGATAAAGATAGCGAATGAGATCGTCCTCGCGTCTTGCCAAGGCAAGTTCCCCGGACTCGCTTGGCAGGGGCGAGGTCAGGAGGCTGGGAAAGAGATAGTTTTCCGGTGCAAAATCGATTGCTACGTAGGCGATTGGTTTGCCTGAAGCAGATTGTGCCCCTGCCGCTTTTGCCATGACGGGGGCAATAAATGAAAAATGCAGGGCGGCTGATTCCGGATCCTGGCGCAGATCGACGAATGCCGTCTCGCCCCGGGCCAGCATGGCGCCCGCCGCAGCGATCTGTGCCGGCCAGTCATGCGACGAGCTCATCACGAGTGACGATTTGTCAGGCTTGCTGACAATCATGTCTCCATCCAGCGTCAGGACCGTGGTGGAGCGATAGGCGTTGCTGTGGACACGATTATTCGCCTCCACCATCTCGCTTAGATGCTGGTAGACGACGGCATTACGACCGCTCTGCCAGGCCTCGACGTCGGCTATCAGATCGGGGGCATTGCTGAGTGTCTCCGCGTCAGCCTGATAGCTTGCCAGCCAGTCCTGTATGCTTTTTGCTTTGATCTTGGCGATCGCCTGCAACTGCCGCAGCATGGCTTGCTCCGCGGCATCGCGCTCAGCGTCGTAGCGCGTCCAAGCCATCAGGCCGATCCCGCAGCAGAGTGCGAGGATGGCGACAATATGTGGCCAGGGTCGCCCCGGACGCGTCTCATCCAGCAGCGGTAGCTCTTCCGAAGGCCCGTGCTGGCTGGCGTGGCGCAGCGCGAGGAATAGCAGGGCGGAGGTGACTGTGACGAAGACGACACCTTTGGCCATAGCCAGCCGGGTGACCGCCTGTTCTTCGAAACGATGTGCCAGCAGCGAATCGGACAGAAAGATCCACAGCGCCGCGAAGATCGCGTAGCCGATTGTTGCCTTTAAGGCAAAACTCCGACGCTTGGGCTTCATACCGACCAACCCCGTGGAGGATCTTCATCCATCGGCAATGCGGGCGAATGATTCCAATCGTATTATGACTGACACTAATGATCGCGGATAGCAAAGTATTCCTTAACCTATGAGGGTCTGAGGCAAATCCATGACAAGTGCAGAGATTGCCTATTGGAATGGGCCGGCGGGCGAGAAGTGGGTGAAACGTCAGGTTATCTGGGACCGGGTCCTCTATCCGGTCGCCATGGCGCTCCTCGATCTTGCTGCGCCGCAACCCGGCGAACGGGTGGTCGATGTGGGGTGCGGTTGCGGGGCAACCAGTTTCATGCTGGCTGAGCGGGTCGGGGCTTCCGGACGTGTGCTTGGCCTGGATGTCTCCGCGCCGATGCTGGCGCATGCGAGGCGCAGGCAGCCGGCAGGCCTGCCGCTTGACTTCGCCCTGGCCGACGCAACCGACTACGGTTTTGCCGAGCCGACCGATCTCATGGTTTCCCGATTTGGCGTCATGTTCTTCAGCGATCCAGTGAGGGCCTTTACCAATTTGAGATCTGGCCTGCGGCCTGGCGGGCGCCTGGTCTTCTCCTGTTTCCGCAAGCCGAGCGAAAACCCCTGGACCATGGTGCCGCTTCAGGCTGCCTACCTCCATGTCCCACCGCTGCCCAAGCCGGGGGCGGAGGATCCTGGACCTTTTTCTTTCGCCGATCCGGAGCGTGTCCGGCGGATTCTGTCTCGCGCGTCCTTCGGCAATGTCCGGCTGACGCCCCTTGATCTAAGCTTTGATTTGGCCGCCGGAGAGGGGCTGGATGCGGCCGTGGCCTCGGTTTTGGAAATCGGCTCGACCAGTCGCGCCATTGAAGGCGCTCCTACCTCTGTGGTGGAAGCCGTGGCTAGTTCTGTGCGCGAGGCGCTCTCGGCATATCAGGAAGGAAGCAACGTGCTCCTGCCGGCCGCTGTCTGGCTGGTGGCAGCGGAGAATTTATGATCTTCCCCGAGCATTGCTGCGCAACGGGCTACCTGAAGCCGCATATGGCGTGGGCTTGTTTCGATTTCGGGGACCGGTGATCACGAGCCTTGTGCGAGGGTGGTCATCTGCCCATCGGCCGGGCAATCAAGCTTATGATACCAGCAGCCGGCATGCCAGGCGAAGGCGGTCAAGGCCAGAAAGCAAAAGGCGAGAAAGACCTGGCGACGAACACGCCAACTGCCGAGGAGAAAGGTTACCAGCAACAAAACGGACAGGCCGGCCCCTGCGACAACATCCCAGATGCTTGTAGACATGACGCACCTCTTCGGAATGCCGCACCGCCGCTTATCTTAATTAGAGAGTCGCCGGTGCGGTTCGCTCAGCACCATAACAACCAGCTTGCCTCCTGGTTCCGGCGATTGTGGTGCCCCCTCGGATAGTCGCCGCCGGATCGTCGGTGGATTGAGCAAATGGTTAATGTTCACCGGTTAATTGATCACCCGGCCGATCCTTGCCGGATGCGGCGACCACCAGATGAAGCTGGCGCGGCCAACGACCTGATCGCGCAGGACCAACCCGAACATGCGGCTGTCGACCGAATTATCGCGACTGTCGCCCAACACGAAAAAGGCATCGTCAGGTACGGTCACGCTGGAGAAGGAGCGGTAGGGGTTATCATTGTTCTGTCTGAGAAGGAGCACGCGCCGGCCGTCCGGCCAGATTTCCCGGTAAGGCGACGCCGTCTTGAGATCGTCGCGCGTCAAGCCGGTTTCCGCCAGATCGACGTCCGCCTGCTGGCGCAGCGCATCGCCGTTGATCGATAGCACGTCGTCGGTCATCGACACCTGGTCGCCGGGCACGCCCGCCACACGTTTGATGAAGACCTGTCCCGCGTGGTTGAACAAGATCACGTCGCCGCGACTGATCTGGCGCAGCCGTGCCGGATATGCATCGGCCAAAATGTAGTCACCGGTCGTCACGGCCGGCGTCATGCTCGCCGCCGGCACATAGAAACTGCGTGTGGTCTTGTTGAAGATGTTTGGCCCATCGAGCATAAAAGAACCCAGCCCAGCGATCCCAATCACGCTAAGGTAAATCCACCATCGATTGTACGGCCGCAGGATGTAATTGCGCTGTCGACCGGCCTGCCACCAGGCGTCGACGCCGCCCCATAGCCACAGCAGGAGGAGGAAGATCACTGCCAGAAAAACCGCGCGACCGAGCGGAAAGATGTAGGTCGACGTCAAAACGGCAATACCGAGCAAATAGGTGGCAAACCAGACGCCGGCGCCTCTTTGGTTGCCGGCGTAGAGCTGGCCGAGGCCAGGAATGTACAGGCTGGCGATTGCTGCCAGCCAACGGCGTCGCGGCCGGTAATGTATGGGAGACGTCGACGTCTGTTCCAAAATCTCGCCCCTTAGTGAATCAAGGATATACAACTATAACGATTTAATCCATGATTCCAAGTATATCTTGGGGAGCGGCGGGATCCGGCGCGTTGAAGCTGTCGACTTTGCTCAATCCAAGCCCGGTGCGGCCCGGCTTGGATTGAGGCGAGACGTCAACATGACGGCGGTTATGTCAACACCGGCCAGAGGCAGCCGTCGCACGACGGCAATGCGCTGGCTCAGCCGGCGAAGGCCGCTGTCGGCAAGCCGACGACGCCCGGCTCGATCTCAAAAAAGCTGCCTGCGTGGGGTTCTTTGTGCAGCTGCTCGGGCGTCAGGCCGATGCGGGCTGAGGTGACGAACAGCCGGTCCAGCGCGTCGCCGGCAAAGCAGCAACTGGTGACCTGGGAAACGGGCAGGGGAATGAAACGCTCGCGCTTGCCGGCAGGGTCGAAGCGGACGATGCCCCAGCCACCCCAGAGGGCAACCCAAAGAAAGCCCTCGGCATCGGTCGTCATACCGTCGGGAGACCCGTCCTCGGCCTCGAAACGGGCGAAGAGCCGCTTGTTCGCCAGCGTGCCGTCCGCCTTGACGTCGAACTGGTAGATCTCGTTGCGCAGACTGTCGGTGTGATAGACCAGCTTGCCGTCCGGGCTGAAAGTCGGCCCATTGGCGCAGATGTAATCACTATCGACCTGATGATAAGAGAAATCCGGATCGAGCCGATAGAAGGCGCCGCTCGCCGCCTTTTCGGCGTCGTCCATCGAGCCGAACCAGATCCGTCCGGCGGCATCGGCCTTGGCATCGTTGAGCCGGTTGCCCTGCAATTTTGGCTCGGGCTTGAAGCGCTCGCGGATGGAAAAGGGCGACAGAGAAAGTTCAGCCACGAAATTGCGAAAGCCGGCAACGAAGCCCGGCTGGTCGCGCCGCTCGACGATCCAGCCGATATAATCCGGCATGGTCCAGCTTTGCTGGCGGCCGTCGAAACCGTAGCGATGCAACATGCAACCTTTGATGTCGACCCAGTAGACCGACTGGTCGCGGGCTGACCAAAGCGGCCCTTCGCCGAGAACCGAACGGATATCCCAAACCAGATTTGCTTCGCTCATCAGCGCCTCCCCTTGCGCCTACAGCCGCCGTGCTCCGGCGGAACGTTTATGCTTCAGACCCAGCCGCCATCGACGATGAACTGCTGAGCGGTGCACATCTCCGAATCCTTGGAAGCGAGGAACAGGACCATGCGCGCCAGATCGACCGGCATGACCCGGCCCTTGGTGCACTGATTGGCTTCGATCTCGCGTTCGCCGGCTTCGTCGAGCCAGAGCTTCATCTGTCGCTCCGTCATCACCCAGCCCGGCACCACTGTGTTGACGCGGATGCCATCCGCACCCAGTTCGCGGGCAAAGCTGCGGGTCAGGCCGTGGATGGCCGCCTTGGCGGAAGTATAGGCCGGCATGCCGGGGGTCGATTTCATCCAGCTGATCGAGCCGAAATTGATGATCGAGCCGCCGCCATTGCGTTGCATGCCCGGCGCCACAGCCTGGATGGCAAAGAAGAGCGGCCGCAGATTGATCGCCATGCGGTCGTCCCAGTAATCGGGCGTCACCTCGCGCCAGTCATGGCGCGTATCGCTGGCCGCATTGTTCACCAGCACGCCGACATCCCCCAGGGCCGAACTTGCCCGCGCCACTGCCTGTTGCAGTGCAACGACATCGCGAATGTCACAGCGGATGAAAAGCGGGCGGACACCATACTGCGCCTGCAACTGATCGCAGAGGGCCGTGCTGGCGGCTTCCTCGATATCGATGAAGGCGACCTTGCTACCCTGGTCCAGGAAAGATTCCACGATCGCCGCGCCGATGCCGGTTCCGCCACCGGTGATGAAGACCGTCTTCTCCTTCAGACTGGGATGCCGCGCATATTCTGCCAGCTCCATGGCCAATGCTCCTTCTACCGGCCGAGTCTGCCTTGCCCGGCAGAGTCGGGGCAATGTGTTGAAAAGGAAAGGACGGTCACGACTTTCCGGCGGCGCGGCTGGTGGCTGCGCTCTCGCGAGCCAGGCCGATCACCCGGTTGGTATCGCCCAGCAGTTTCCGGACGGCACGGCGTGCGGCCTCCGGCCGCCGCTGCCGGATCGCCACCAGGATATGTTCGTGCAGCGGCAGGGCGCTGCGGAAATCTTCATTGTGACGCGTGGTCCAGTCGAACATATTGCCGAGCGCGGATTCGATGACGAAGCCGAGCGGCACCAGTAATTCGTTGCCGGCCGCAAACAGGATAGCAAGGTGGAAGCGGACGTCGGCGGCGTTCCAATCCGGAAAGGACTGGGATTCGCGCATGCCGTTATAGGCGGCCTCGATCTCCGCGAGCTGCGCCTCGGTATGATTTTCCGCCGCCAGGGCCGCCGCTTCCGGCTCCAGAATCTGGCGCAACTGCTGCATATTGGCGAGGAAATGATGCTGATCGGCGGCGGCGCAGTACCAGACCAGCACGTCGCGGTCGAGCAGGTTCCAGGCATCGCGCGGCTGCACGCGCGAGCCGATCTTCGGCCGCGAAACGATCAAGCCCTTGGCCGCCAGCATCTTGATCGCCTCGCGCACCGCGGTGCGGCTGACGCCATAGGCGCGGCACCATTCGGCCTCGTTGGGAAGTAGGGTCCCGGGGGCAAATTCCCCCTTCAGGATTCGGGCGCCGATATCCTGGGCGACGCTGTGATGCAGGCTGTTCCCCCGCCGTGACCGCGTGATTTTTGGTTGCTTCTGCATGGCCCTTCCAGTCTGCGCCACTTTATCATGGCCTCTTCTCATTTGTAATACAAAACGGCATTGCTGCCTTGTTTTTTGTATGATAAAACGCCGCTGTTTCAAACAAGATCCGGTTTCCGACAACGGATCGAAAAAGATCCGGCGAGGCGAAACCATCGTCAGGCAGATATATACGGGAGGCGCTCAAATGAAAAAACTCATGATAGCAGCCGGCAGCATTTTGCTGTCGTCGATGACCTTGGCCTTGGCGCCACAAGCGGCACATGCCGATGTGGATGGCGGCTGCTCAGGCAAGAAATTCGTCTTTTTCCCCGGCGGCGGCGAGGGCGACACTTTCGCCTCAATCGTCTATCGCGGCGCGCAACTGGCGCAGAAGCAGACCGGCTGCCATGTCGACTATGTATGGTCCGACTGGAATCCGGAAAAGATGGTGGCGCAGTTCAAGGAGCAGATCGCGCGCAAGCCGACCGGGATTTCCATCATGGGCCATCCGGGCGAGGGCGCGCTCTCCAAGCTGATCGATGAGGCACGGGCCCAAGGCATCCTCGTCACCACCGCCAATGTCGACCTGCCGGACAGCGAAGCCAAATACAAGGGCGATGGCATGGGCTATGTCGGCCAGAAGCTCTATCCCTCGGGTGAAATGCTCGGCAACGCCGTCTTTGATATCTGCAAGCTGAAAACCGGCGACAAGGCCTTGGTCTGGGGCCTGATGGGCCAGCAGGGCCGCGGCGAGCGCACCAAGGGCGTGGTCGAGGCATTGAAGGCCAAGGGCATCAATGTCCAGTACCTGGAAATCTCCGATGCGGTGAACAAGGATCCGTCGCAGGGCGTGCCGGTCTTCTCGGCCTATTTCCAGAAGAACCCGGATACCAAGGCAGTGGTTACCGATCACGGCACGTTGACGGCGACCATCCCGCTCTATTTCAAGAACGCCAATGCGGATAAGGACAAGGTCTGCGGCGCCGGTTTCGATCTCTCGGCGCCGACCGCCCAGGCGATCAAGTCGGGCTATGTGAAGGCCGTGCTCGATCAGCAGCCCTTCCTGCAAGGCTATCTGCCGATCCTACAGATGTACCTGACCAGCAAATTCGGCTTTGCCGGCTTTGACGTCGATACCGGTGCCGCGATCATCAGCAGCGCCAATATCGATGCCGTGGCGCCGTTTGCCAAAGAAGGCATTCGCTGAACTTTCTTTGCGGAACCTGCCGCCGCTGACCCTCCGGCGGCAGGTCTCCTTTTTCAAGCTCCGATAGACACTCAGTGGCGCTCGGGTCAAGGCAGGATGCCGGACCCGGGGTGCGAAGAGACGCGATTATCGCAGCGGTTGCCAGATCGAAGCAGGGCGATAGAAGGTACGACAGTGACAGATCCACTTCTGCAGCTTAACGGCATCAAGCTTGCTTTCGGACGCCTCAATGTTCTGAAGGGCGTCAGTTTCGAGATCAATCCCGGGGAGATCGTTGCGCTGGTCGGCGACAATGGTGCCGGTAAATCCTCGCTGATCAAGGTCATCACCGGCGTGCATCATCCCAGCGCCGGCGAAATCCTTTTCAAAGGCCAGAAGATAACGCTGACCTCGGTCAAGCGCTCACGCGAGCTCGGCATTGAGACGGTGTATCAGGAGCGCGCGCTGGCCGATCAGCAGGAATTGTGGCGCAATGTCTTCGTCGGCCGCGAGTTGACGACAGGTTTGGGCTTTCTCGACATCAAGCGGCAGAAGGAAGAGACAAGACGCCTGCTGCGCGACTATATGGGCTTCACTTCTGAAGTCATCAATGTCGATTCCGAAGTGAGAGGCCTGTCCGGCGGTGAGAAGCAGGGTGTCGCCATTGCTCGCGCGCTTTATTTCAATGCCGAACTGATCATCCTCGATGAACCAACCACCGGGCTTGCGCTGTCCGAGCAGCGAAAAGTGCTCGATTTCATCCGCAATATCCGCGACAAGGGCAAGTCGGCGATCTTCATTGATCACAACATCTTCCACGTTCACGACGTGGCCGACCGTTTCATCATCCTCGACAAGGGCCAGGTGGCAGCCCAGTTCACCAAGGCCGAGATCTCGCGCGATCAGCTGATCGACATGATGGTCGAATTGCATCAGAAGGGAGCGATCGCATCATGAGCGCGCAACAGTTTTTGACCCGCAACCGCATTCCGGTCGTGGTGACGGCGATCTGCGCGCTGCTGTTCGTGGTCTATATCGTCGGGGCGCCGGAGGTATTTCTCGATTCCGGCATCTATGCCGCCTTGATGGGAACGATCGCGTTTTCTGGCATTCTCGCGGTGGCGGCGACTTTCATCGTCACCTTGGGCGAGATCGATCTCAGCTTTCCGTCGATCATGGGCCTCAGCGCCTATGTCTTCGCCTATCTCTATTCCAACGAGGTCAATTTCATCCTGGCGGTGCTCGCTTGCGTGGCAGTCGGGCTGGTGCTCGGCTGGTTCAACGGCGTCGTCATCACCAAGCTGCGCGTGCCGTCGATCGTGCTGACGATCGGCACCATGTTCCTGTGGCGCGGCCTCATCCAGGTCCTGGTGCAAGGGCAAAGCATTTCCCTGTTCGAAATGGACGGCACGATATGGAACAGTCTGCTGGTCGGCAAAATTGGTGGCTATCTGCCGGCGCAATTCATCTGGTTCCTGGCGATCGCCATCGGTCTCGGCCTGGTCTATCGCAAGCACCGTTTCGGCAGCCATGTGCTCTTCGTCGGGGACAATGCCGTCAGCGCCCGGATGGTCGGCATCGATACGGATATGGTGAAGATCAAATGCTTCATGCTGATGGGCTTCATGGCGGCAATCGCCGGCCTGCTCAGCCTCGCCTTCAACCAGTCCTTTTTCCCCAGCCATGGCGACAGCATGCTGCTGCCGACCCTGGCGGCGGTTTTCATCGGCGGCACTTCGGTCTTCGGCGGCAAAGGCACCATTTGGGGCACCTTCATGGGGGTCTTGATCATGGGCTCGCTGGAGACCGGAATTGTCTCGCTGGGGCTCACGGGTTTCTGGTATCAGTTCATTGCCGGGCTGACCATTGTCGCCTCGGTGGTCACCTATGCCCTGCTGCTGAAGAAGGTCGGTTGAGATGCGCCTGGTACAGATCGAAATGTCGATGGGCCGTGTTGTCGCGCGGGTGGATGGCGAGCGCGCCATCGTTGTGCCCGGTGACGAGAAGACCGTAATCGATCTGGCAAAGGCGGCAATCGTCGCCGGTGTTCGGCTGGATGACCTGGTCTTTGAGCGCGGCGAGGGTATGGTCCTCAACTACGCCATGCTGCTCGCCGACGGCCGTGTCCTGCCGCCGGTGGATCATCCAGATCCCGCCCATTGCATCGTCTCCGGCACCGGCCTTACCCATCTCGGCAGCGCCGATGCGCGCGACAAGATGCACCAGACGTTGAGCGGCGGTGACGAGACGCTGACCGATTCCATGAAGATGTTCAAGCTGGGGCTCCAGGGCGGCAAGCCGGCAGGCGAGGGGCCGGGTGTCCAGCCGGAATGGTTCTACAAGGGCGATGGCAGCATCGTTGCCAGGCCGGGCGCCGATCTGGCGCTGCCGGGCTTTGCGCTCGATGGCGGCGAGGAGCCGGAGCTTGCAGGTATCTATCTGATCGGTGACGATGGCAGGCCCTGGCGGCTCGGCTATGCCTTGGGCAACGAATATTCCGATCATGTGATGGAGCGGCAGAACTATCTCTATCTCGCCCATTCGAAGCTGCGCGCCTGCAGCATCGGCCCGGAATTGCTGGTCGACGATCTGCCGGAAAAGCTGGAAGGTGAAAGCCGCATCCTGCGCGGCAACGAAATCATCTGGCGCAAGCCGTTCCAGAGCGGCGAGGGCAATATGTCCCACACCATAGCCAATCTCGAATACCACCATTTCAAGTATGATCTGTTCCGGCGGCCGGGCGACGTGCACATCCATTTCTTCGGCACGGCGACGTTGAGCTTCGCCGACGGCATCAAGACCCAGCCCGGCGATATTTTCGAGATCGAGATGGGTGAGTTCGGTAAACCCCTGCGCAATCGCCTCGGTGAGAAGCCGGCCGCTGAGACCAGCTTCGCCTATGGCGGTGTCGGCATTCTTTGAGCGTCATGAGCAGCGGGCGCATCGATTGTATCGTCGCCGATTGGGGCACGACCAACCGGCGCGCCTGGGCGCTCGCACAGAACGGAGCGGTGCTGGAGGAGCGGCATGACGACCAGGGCTTGCTGGCCCATGCCGATCGCCGCTTCGCACAGTCTTTCGCCGCTTTCTGTGGCGATTGGCTGCAGCGAGGGCGTCAAATTCCGGTGATCATGGCCGGCATGGTCGGCAGCAAGATGGGCTGGCAGGAAGTGCCCTATCAGCCGGCGCCGGTTCACTTACGCGATCTTGCCCGGCACCTTGCCCGGGTCGAGGATGCGGAATTCGACAATGCCTGGATCGTGCCGGGCATCATGCTCGACGATGAGCATCAGCCCGAGGTGATGCGGGGTGAGGAATGCCAGATCCTCGCCGCCCTGCTGCGTTCAGGCCGGCAAGAGGGCGCCTTTCTGCTGCCCGGCACGCATTCCAAATGGGCCTTGGTCGAAGGCGGCAAGCTGGTTACTTTCCGCACCTATATGACGGGTGAGATATTCGGTCTGCTGCGCAAGAGCAGCGGCACGCTCAGCCAGCTGATGGAAGGCGATGCCGTCGATGATGACGCCTTTTTGCGCGGTGTCGACCATGCCAGCGGCCCCGATGCCGCCAATCTGCTGCACAGTCTCTTCAGCGTGCGCACGCTGGGTCTGCTCGATCGCGTACCGCGCACGGGCCTTGCAAGCTATATGTCCGGATTGTTGATCGGCGCCGAGATCCATGACGCGCTCCGATGGCTGCTGTCGCGGGGGCTTGCCGGCAAGGTTTCGGCGATCGGTTCACCGGGCCTGTTGGGGTCCTACCGCCGGGCTGCCAAACATCTCAATCTTGATTTGACCCTCCAGGACAGCGCGGATCTGCTGCCAGTCGCCTTGCTGTCTCTGGCCAAGGCGGCGGCGTTGCTGCCCCAGAGCTGAACCGCTATCCGACCGACCCGCATATGCAGGGAGACAAGCCATGAACCTCATTCGTCGCGCCTTGCAGCAGATGCCGATCGTTGCCATTTTGCGTGGCATCCAGCCGGAAGAAGTCGGTTGGGCCTTCGACGTCCTGAGTACTGCCGGCATCCGCCTGATCGAGGTGCCGCTGAACAGCCCAGCCCCTTATGAGAGCATCCGCCGGCTGCAGCAGCTCGCCGGAAATGATCTATTGGTTGGGGCCGGCACCGTCCTGTCGGTGGCGCAGGTAGAAGATCTGCATGCGATCGGCGCCAAGCTGGTGGTGGCACCGAATTGCGACACGGCGGTGATCCGCGCCGCCAAGGCCTATGGTATGGCGGTCCTGCCGGGCGCCTTCACCCCGAGCGAGGCTTTCACTGCCCTGCATGCCGGTGCCGACGGCCTGAAGATGTTCCCCGGGGAATTGCTGCCGCCAGCAGCGGTCAAAGCTTGGCGCACCGTCATGCCGCCGGAGACACTGCTGCTGCCGGTCGGCGGCGTCACGGCGGACAACATGGCAGCCTATATCGCCGCCAGTGCAGATGGCTTCGGCATCGGTTCGTCGCTCTACAAGCCGGGGGTCGATGCCGCGGAGCTAAAGCGGCGGGTGGATATTTTCGTCAGCCGGCTGGCTGAGATCCGCGCCGGCACATAGCGGATCATTCCGCCGCCGGCCGCATGCCGATCACGGCAGCAATATCCGGCTCATCTATCTGCTCTGCCGACAGGAAGCGCGTGGCGTAATCACGCCAGACCCCGGAGGTCAGGAAGAGATCCAGCAGGTCGGGATCGAGGTGACGCTCCTTCTTCATGGATCCCATGATCTTTACCGCTTCGCTGAGCCGCTTGGCCCTTTTGTAGGGCCGATCGGCGGCGGTCAGCGCCTCGAAGACATCGGCGATCGCCATGATCCGCGCTACCACGGACATGTCATCGCCCTTCAGCTGTTTCGGATAGCCCGTGCCGTCCATTTTCTCGTGATGCCCGCCCGCCAGCTCCGGCACGTTTTTCAGGTGCTTCGGGAAGGGCAGGCTGTTCAGCATGATGATGGTCTGGACGATATGGTCGTTGATGCGATAGCGCTCTTCGGCGGTCAGGGTGCCGCGTGAGATGCTGAGATTGTAGATCTCCCCGCGATTGTATTTGACCTCGGGGCTCTTCAGATGAAAGCCCCAGGGGTTGTCGGCGGCGATGAGATCCCGTTCGGTCAGAGGGATGATATGGTCGTCGCGATCCGCCAGCAGGTGTTCTTCGACCGGCAGCGGCGGTTCCGGCTGGCGATCGAAACGGGCTTTTTCCTCGTGGGAGAGACCTTGCCGATTGTTGATCGTGCGCATCCAGGTGCGCGCCGCGATGGCCCTGAGACGGTCGATCTTCGCCGGTTCCATGAACTCGCCGCCTTCGTTGCAGCTGGCGACGAAGGCGAAATCGGCATCAAGATCGCGTTTTTGCTGTTCCATGGCGGCACGCAGGGCCGTTTCATCGCAGCCCTCCGCACGGCCGCGCCAATAGGCGATCTCCGCATCGCGCTTGAGTACCTCGAATCTGGTTCTGACCTCATGGATGCGGTCAGAGATGGTTTCCAGCTTGGTCGCTTTGTCGACGACATATTCCGGCGTCGTCACCTTGCCGCAGTCATGCAGCCATGCGGCGATGTCCAGGGCTTCCCATTCTTCTTCGCTCAGGCGGAAGTCGCGATAGGGGCCGGCCTGTTGGGCGACGGCAGCTTCCGCCAACATGCGTGTCAGAACCGGCACGCGCTGGCAATGTCCACCGGTATAGGCAGACTTCGCGTCAATCGCGCCGGCGATCAGCTTGATCAAGGAATCGATCAGTTTGCGCTGGGCCTGCAACAATTGCTTGTTCTGGATGGCAACGCTGGCGCTACCGCTGACGGCATGGATCAACTGCACCATGCGGTCATCAGCAACCCAGCTTTGCTGCTCTTTTTTTAGCGCCTTGAGGAGCAGCAGGATGCCAAGGGGAACTTGATTCCGGTCGAGCAGCGGCACGATGACGAGCGCCACATGGTCGGCGGAAAAGGCGGTCACCATCCGTCTTAGCCCGAGTTGCTTCAATTCATCTTCATCATGGCGGCACTGAACCACGACGATGTCTTTCTTCTCCAGCGCTATCGTCATCTGCCGCAAAATGCCATCCCGTCGCAACGAGATATCAGATAGATCCGTCTCGCCGTCCACCTTGTGATCGAGCCAGCGTACGACCTCCGGCTTCAATAGGTTCTGCTCGTCGTCGACCAGATAGATGCCGCCGCCATCGCTGTTGCTGACGTCGATAGACTCCTGTAACACGCGGTTAAGAAGGGATTTGAAATCCGGCTCGGCAGCCAGTGCACGGCCGATCTTGAGAAATTTCCGGATGGTTCGCTTCATGCGGTCGAGGGCGCGGCCGAGATCGTTGATTTCGGCAATGTGGCTGCGGAGCTTTGCCTCCGTCGTGAAGTCGAAACGCTCTATCTTGGCAGTCTCCTTCGCCAGCCGGCGCAATGGCTTGACCAGCCGCCCGGTCAGCCACCAGGCGATCGGCATGGCAAGCAACATGAGAACCATAGCGATCACGGCCTGATGCCAGACGAGGCGTCTTGCCGAAGCAAAGAACTCGTCGTCGGGGATGGCAATCAGCAGCTTGAGCTGGCGCGCCTCGCCGACATCGACATTTGATTGCATGATTTGCCAGCTACGGCCATAGGCGGTGATCGTGCTGCGGCTGATGGAGGCGCCGCCATAGGCGAGGTCGGCTGCGCGGCTCAACGGTATGTTATCGAGTTCATCGATCATCGCCAGTCGCAAGCTATCGTCCTTGCCATGGATGATCATCTTCAGCATGTCGTGATAGGCGACGACCTGCCTGTCGCTGTTGATGAGGGCAACTTCGGCCGAAGGAGTCACACGGAATTGCGCAATCTGCGAGGCGATGGAAAGCAGCTTCGCGTCGAGGCCGATGACGGCACCGCCATCGAGGCTGCGTTGCGCCAGGGTGATCCCGATCGCCTGTGTAGTGAAGAAGATATAGGGGCTGGTCGTAATGATCTCCGCCTTGCCGATAGCCGCTTGATACCAGGGCCGGGTGCGCGGGTCGAAGCGGTAGTCGGGGTCGATCCGTGAGCTGAGGAGGCGATTGTCGACGTCGTAGATCCGATATTCACCGACCATGGCGCCGCCGGCGTCGAGAGTGATCGACTGGACCAGCAGCGCGGCATTCGCGGGGGCCGAAAAACGGCGCCGCATGTCGTCGTTTGCCAGAGGCCTGAAGAGAATGAACTCGCCGTCGGGATAGCCGGCATAGATGGCGTCGATCAGACTGTTCTGGCGCAAGGCGTCGGCGATCGCCGGCACTTCCTGCAGTCTCTCGGCTAAGGTCATCGCACCTGAGAGAGCGTTTCTCGAGAGAAAGCGAAGCTGGGCCTCGGCCGGCTCAAGGATGCGTCGCGACTTTTCGGTGACGGCTTCCCTGATATAGCCGATGGTATCATTGGAGGCTCGCAGAAGCGCCTCTTGCGAAGCGCGATAGGCCTGCCAGCTCAGAAGGCCGGCAACCAAGGTCACGAACAAGATGACGCTGAGGGCTGCGACCAGCTGTAACGGCAGGCGCAGGCGCCGCTTCTGTCGCGACAGCGGCGCCTGCGATTGGCCAGTGGCCGGCGAAGCAGTCATTCCAGGATCAGGTGCAGCTTCTGCCATTTCAGTGCTCCGGAATGGAACCCTCTCAATATGTGAGGAGGCCGCTGGCGATTTGTGGCGGCAATCTGCGCTGGTAGATGCGCAACAGGGTGCCGTCGAGGCGCATCTGTTCGAAAAGGCGCGTCCAGTTGTTGATCATTGTCGGGGTGAAGCGGAACCGGGAGAAGACCATGGCGTGGGGCATGGGTGGCGCCGGTGAGAGATCGGCGATGGCAAAATGTTCTTCCTGGCTCTTCAACGGTAGATAGAAGCCATAGTTCACCGCCGCCGAGAGAACGGCCTGGACCTCGCCATTTGCCAAGGCGAGATAGAGGCTCTGCTGGTCGAGATAGGTGCGGATCTGCGATTGATGGGCAGGCGCCCGCAGCCGGTTGTCATAGTAGCCGCCATAGAGAAAGCCGGCGACGATGCCGATGCGCCAATCCGGACGGGCCAGGAGATCGTCAAAGGAACTGATTCCCGCGGCATCATCGCGGTTCGTAACGATGACATTCTTCAGGCCGAGATAAGGAATGAAATGGGCAAATATCGCGCGGGAGGCGGTTTCGGTTCCGCTGGTTGTCATGTCGAGCCGTCCGCTCTCCAGCTGCCGCCAGATTTCGTCGCGGGGCAGTATTTGCGTTTCGAAACGACAGCTGGTGCGCCGGGCGATCTCTTCGACGACGTCGCGATCAATGCCGACGCCCTGGTGAAAGAGAGAGCCGAATTCATAAAACGCAAGGCGGATCGGCCGCTCGCAGCCGAGCATCGGCAACGGATCTGCATGCGGCGCAGCCAAGCCTGCACACATTGCCGTACCGAAGCTGATCAAGCAACGCAACCACTGCAGCAGCAAGACTTCTCTCCGGAGCCTGCCTGCAACCGCACCGATCCGATCTTGGCCGGTTCGAGCGCCTCAGATAGGCGCCATCAGCCTGCAGCCATTAAGAGCAATCCTATCACAGACCGACGGAATGTCAGTGCATTTCTGAGACCGGATAAGGCCGCATGGCATGCGGCCAAAGGAAGAAACGGCCGATCTGCTCAGCGGGATGTGCTCTCGGCCATGACGGCGGCGACCTCGGTTTCACCCGCGTCCCGCAGCCCGGTGACGACCCCTGATTGATCGGCGGCGCTTCGGTTCTGGCTCATCTTCCATTTGCCTTCAAGCCGCGAGATCGGCAGTTCCAGCCCGACAATGCCCTTCAACATGGCGGCAATATAATCAGCCGGCGCATCTTGAACCGACCAAGGCTTGCTGCGCGTCTTCTCATGCCGCTGCGTCAGGCGGGTGACCAGGTCGAGCAACCTTGGCGCATCATCGAAAGTCTTCAATCTGCCATAGGCGTGTATGGCAACGTAGTTCCAGGTCGGCACCACTTTGCCGGTTTCCTGTTTTGTCACGTACCATGAGGGGGTGATATAGGCGTCCGGCCCTTGGAAAATTGCCAGGGCATCGATATCCGTGCGAAACCGACGCCATTGCTCATTTGTCTTCGCCAAATGTCCGTAGAGCGTTCCGAACGGTGCCGAACCATCCGCAGCAGGCGTCGGATCGTAATGCAAAGGGATATGGCTCGCCTCCAGGCCTTCGTCGGTGGCTGTCACGATGGTGACAAGACCGGCGGAGGCGATCGTCTGCCGGAGGCGTTCGGAATCAGTTTCGGTGAAGTGCGGCGGCAGATACATGGTCATGGCTCGCTTATGGCGGTATTTCATCTAGTACCGCGAAACCCTAACCGGAAAGTGCCACTTTCTGCCGGAGGCTGAGGCCGCCTAGCTGTCTGCGACGATAGTAGCGGGGAAGCCGGGCGCACGCAGGTCGGTGCCTAAGGCATCTTCCAGCAATTTCACCACCTGGCTGGAATAGGCACTGCCGCCATATTGCGAGCGGGCACGGATGAATGTCTGTTCGACCAGGCCGGCGAGCTCCAGCGGAACGCCGAATTCACGTCCCAGCTCATGCGCGAAATGCAAGTCCTTGCAGGCAAGGTCCATGGTGAAGTTGATGTTGTAGCTTCCGTTCAGGATCACCTGGCTCTCGGTTTCGTGCACGAAACTGTTGCCGGAACTGGCCTTGATGGCGTGAAACGCCTGGGCAAGATCGAGGCCGCCGCGTTTCGCCAACATCAGGGCCTCGCCGGCCGCCACCAGATGGATGAAGGCCAGCATGTTGGTGATCACCTTGATGACCGAGGCGCTGCCGAGCGGACCCATATGGAAGACTTGGCCGCCGATCGCCTGAAAGATCGCGAGATGGGCGACGAAGACCGCCTTGGGGCCGCCGACCAGAACGGTGATGTCGCCGCTGGCTGCCTTATGAACGCCGCCGGTGACAGGGGCTTCCAGGCAATGGATGCCGCGATCGTCGAGCAGGCTCGCGAGCCATTTCAATTGATGCAGGTCATTAGTGCTGCAATCGATCCAGGTACCACCCCGTCGCAAGGCGGTCAGAATTCCGTCTTCGCCGGTGACGACGCGCGTCACGGCCTCGGGCGAGGGAAGACAGGTCATCACCGTCTCGCAGCGACGTGCGGCCTCCGCTGGACTATCCGCCCAGCTGGCGCCGCGCTGCAGGAGCGGAGCGGCGGCCTCGCGGTTGAGATCGTGGACGGTCACGTTGAAGCCGGCTTTGATCAGGCTTGCCGCCAAATGGAAGCCGAGATTGCCGATACCGATAAAACCTATCTGCCTTGTCATCATCAATTCCCGTCAAACTGGGCGGTCATGCATTTCGAGATGGAGCTGCGTGCCGGTATAGGGATGAGCCAGCGCCACGGCTTCATCGAGTTCCACGCCAAGCCCTGGCTCGGTCGGCGGAATAACATAGCCGTCCTGCCACTGGACCGGCCGCTTCAGAAGCTCGGCGTGGAAGCCGCCCCAGGTCTGAATGCTTTCAAGGATCAGGAAATTGGGGCTACAGGCGCTGAGCTGGATATTGGCGGCGCCGACGATGGGGCCGCAGTAGAGATGGGGGGCGATCTGCGCGTAATGGGTTTCCGCCATGGTCGCGATCTTTTTTGCTTCCAGGATGCCGCCCACCCGACCCAGATTCATCTGCAGGATGGCGGCGGCTTTCAGGTTCAGCAGCCGGGCGAATTCATATTTGGTCGTCAGCCGTTCGCCAGCCGCGACGGGGATCGAGGTGGCGGCCGCGACCCGCGCCATCTCCTCCGGCATTTCCGGCGGCGTCGGTTCTTCGAACCAGAGCGGATCGGCAGGCTCAAGACGCTGCGCCAGCCGGATTGCCCCGGCGGCCGTCATCTGCCCATGGGTACCGAACAGCAGATCGGCGCGACTGCCGACCGCTTCACGCAGCTTCCGGATGAAACGTTCGGTGTGGTCGAGGGCTTCTAGCGACAATTGCCGCGGATCAAAGGCCGAATAAGGACCGACGGGGTCGAATTTGACGGCGGTGAAGCCCTGCTTCACATAGGCCGCGGCGCGCTCTGCGGCAAGATCGGCGTTTTGGTAGACGTTGGCGGTATCGCCCGGCTCGGGATAGAGGTAGGAGTAGCTGCGCAGCTTCTCGTGGATGCGCCCGCCAAGCAAGTCGTAGACCGGCTTGTTGGTTTCCTTGCCGACGATGTCCCAGCAGGCCATCTCGATGCCGGAAAGGATGCCGACCAATGACGGATCGGGACGTTGCGTATAACCGCTGGAATAGATCCGGCGCCACAGCGCCTCGATCTTGAAGGGATCGGCGCCGGCGACGTGACGCTGGAAAACGTCCTCGATCATTTGCGCGACGACATGGGGATGGAACGGGACGGAATAGACTTCCCCCACACCTTCCACGCCGCTATCGGTGATCAGTTTGAGGAAGATGAAATAGCGGCCACCGAAATGCGGCGGCGGGTTGCCGACGACGAAAGTGCGGATGTCCTTGATCTGCATCGTGTTCCCCTTGCAGTGACCGAGCCGGCAGCAAGCCGAGCGGCACCGTTGGTTTCAGTGAAAGCTGGTGACGCCATTGCCGGCAATTGATATTTTGTGGCGATGATTCAAAGAAACTAAATCATAGAGCCGATGACAAGACGTCTGCCACCACTGAATGCACTGCGCCATTTCGAGGCAGTGGCGCGCCATCTCAGCTTCAAGCTGGCGGCCGAAGAACTGGCGGTCAGCCCGGCAGCCGTGACCCATCAGGTCCAATTGCTGGAGGCCTGGCTGGGGACCGCCCTGATCGTTCGCCTGACGCGCCGCATCGACCTCACCCCCGCTGGTGAAAAATTGGCCCGGCAGGCCAGTCGAAGCTTCGCCGATCTGGCGGAGACGGCGCGACAGCTTGCGGGACCGGCCGCCAATAATTTCGTCACCGTCAAGCTTGGCCGGTATATCGGCGCTAAATGGGTATCGCCACGCCTGCGTGATTTCTGGCAGCGCCATGCGGCGATCGACCTGCGGCTGCATCATTCGGTCAATGAACTGCCGGACGATCCGCCGGATATCGACATGGCCGTGTTATGGGGCGGGGGGCATTGGCCGAGCCTGACCGTCGAGCCGCTGCTGATGGTTGAGAACGTCGCCCTTTGCGCGCCCGCCTTGCTGAAGACCGCCAAGGCATTTCTGCGCAAACCCGGCGGCGACGGACGGATGCTGCTGCATTACCGTGACTATAGCGGCTGGGAGGAGTGGTTTGTCAGCGCCGGGCTGCCGGCGGAGGCCGCCCGGCACGGCCAGTTATTCGACGACGCCAATGTGGTGATCGAGGCTGCCGCGGCCGGGCAGGGGCTTGCGCTTGGCTATCTCCCGATCAGCCAAACCGAGATCGATCTCGGTCGGCTTGCCTTAGCCCATCCGCATCGCTGCAAGCCGGCGAACGGATATTATCTGGTCTATCGTCGCGAGGTGCTTGGCCGTCGCTCGGTCGCCACCTTCCGCCGCTGGATTCTGGCCGAAGCGGCCGTCTCGCAAGGGTCGGGAGAGGGCTAGCCGCGCGACCTTGCCAGACCCGCGCCGAGGCCGACCAGCACCATGGCCGCCGCCAGCATCGAAAGTGAAATCGGCAGGCTGGTCAGCGTTGCCAGTGGGCCGATCAGCGGGGGTCCGGCCAGGATGCCGGCATAGGCCAGGGTCGCCACGGCAGAAATCGCAACGCCCGGGGAAAAGCCCGGCAGCTTTCCCGCCATGCCAAAGAGCTGGGGCACGATATTGGCAAGGCCGATGCCTGTCACTGCAAAGCCGGCCAAGACCAGGGGAGCGGGATCGGCCATCGTCACGAGACAGAGACCGGCTGCCGCGATCATGCTGCCGATCCTGATGGTGAGAGCCGCACCGAGGCGGCCGACAACCCAGTCCCCCGTCAAGCGACCGATCGCCATGGTTGCCGAAAAGGCGGCAAAACCGAGGCCGGCACTGGCTTCGTCGAAATTGCGGCTGAAACGCAGGAAGACGGCACTCCAGTCCATCATCGCGCCCTCGGTCATGGCGGCGGCAAAAGCAAGCAGGCCGAGCAATGCCACGAGCCCGGTCGGACGGTTGAAGTGCTTGCGCTCACCCTTGCCTTCGCCGCCGTGTAGCAGCCCGGTCAATTGTCCCAGAACGATGAGCGCCATCAGGCCGGCGATGAGGCTTGCCGCGACCAGCGGCGTCAGGCCGAGATGCAGGAGACCGCCGCAAAACGTCGCACCAAGAATGCCGCCGATGCTGAACATGCCGTGAAGGGACGAGAAAATCGGCTTGCCCGCGAGATGCTCGACAGCGACTCCCTGCGCGTTCATGGAGATATCCATCAAGCCGTTGGCGGCGCCGAAGATGAGGAGACAGACCGCCAGCAGCGGCACAGAGGTCAAGGAAGCCAGAAGCGGCAACATGGCGAAGAAGACCATACTGGCGCTGATGATGACCGGTCGAGAGCCGGTCCGGGCAATGATCGCGCCTGCCAACGGCATCGATACCAGCGCGCCGGCACCGAGCGACAACAGAATCAGACCGAGGCCGGCGTCATTCAGCATCAACCGCTGCTTGGCAAGCGGGACCAGCGGCACCCAGGCGGAAAGGGTGAAACCATTGGTGAGAAATATTGCGCGGCAGGCGAGGCTTGCGCGCAAGGGCGAGGGAGTGACGCGCCTGGAGTCATTTCGGATGAAGGAGAGCAAAACAAGGTCTTTCGGTTTCTGATGGCTACGTAGCTGCGGTGCACTTCACTCAGCCGGCATAGATGATCTCGACACCGGCCTCGCGATAAGGCTCGATGAGGGCTGACGGCGCTTGGGATTCAGTAACGAGCGAGCTCAGCAGATCGACAGGACCGATGCGATAGGGAGCCCGGGTACCGAGCTTGCGCATCGGGACTGCGGTGACGACCCGATTGGCCGACTGGATCATCCGCGCCTTCAGCCTCGCGCCATCCGGCGACATTTCCATTAGCCCGGTTGCCGCATCGAGACCACAGACTCCCAATAGGCAAAGATCAACGGAAAGGCCGGCGATGCTTTCCCAGGTCGCGATCCCCGTCGTCGTTTGCTCTGCTTTGTCGACGACCCCGCCCAAAACGATGAGGTCGATATGCCGGTGCGCCATCAGGACCATGGCAGCCGGCAGGCTTGGCGTAACGATCGTGGCGCAGAGATCGGGGGCGATCGCCTCGGCCGCTGCCAGATTGGTCGTGCCGCTGTCGAGCAAGACCGTGCTCCCGGGTTCGATCAAGCGGGCGAGCTGCGCCGCAAGCGGCCGGCGGCTGCCATCATCTTCGCGCCGCCGGCTGGCAAAGGGCGCTGCCGCTGGCGTAAGGGGCAGAAGAGGCAGGGCGCCACCATGCACCCGTCGCAGTTGTCCGGCCGCCGCCAATTCGTTCAAATCGCGACGCACCGTGTCTTCCGACACATCAAGTTTTCGGCTTGCTTCCGCCGCAACGATTTTGCCTTCCCGTTTCAGCACATCCAGCAGAAACCGGCGACGTTCTTCGGGCAGTGAGATTTCGCTATTTTGCATGAAGCTGCGCCATTTGTCAGTAATGATTCTTAAAATTATGCATAATCGTGCAAAAACATGCAATGTCGAAGAAGCGCACGACCTCTCACCCTTGTCGAGGGTCGCACAGGACGGATTTTGCAGGCTGGGCCATACTGTGGAGCCGCGATAGATTATCGCCCTCGCTCCCGGCCGTTCTAGTCTGCTCGCCGGTAGCCGTGCGGGTTGATCTGTAACCGGGGCCGACACGGCGGGCGACAGCGGGGCGGGGACTGATATCCAGGATATTCTGCAGGGAAGCCCGGTGAGCCTTCCATCATGCTCTTACTGTTTCGCAGTCGCAGCATGGGGCTTGACCAAAGGGCGAGGGGATGCGAGCTATCTTAACTCTCGTCCGATCGCACCGGCTGCAGCGAAGCGCGGCCGCGTCGTTTTCCCGATCGGATATTCAATGGCTTAGGGGTCTCCTTCGCATGATGCCTGCCTTACGGAATGCCATCACGGTTATCCTGTGCGCGCTTGCTCTGGCCAGTTGCGGCGATCAGAAGCAGACGCAGCAGCAAGCCGCCGCCGCACCGCCGCCGGCTGTCGGTGTCGTCACGCTGCAGGAGCGACCGGTCGCCAAAGGCTACGAATTCATCGGCCGAGTCAAAGCTGTGACACAGGTCGATATCCTGGCGCGCGTCGAAGGCTTCCTGGAAGCCATCCATTTCCGCGAGGGACAGGAGGTCAAGAAGGGCGACCTGCTGTTCTCGATCGAGAAGGATATGTTCAAGGCTCAGGTCGACCAGTATCAGGCGCAGGTCGCCGCGGCACAGGCCAATCTTGCCAATGACGAAATCCAGTACCAGCGTGACCTGCAGCTGGTCAAAAACCAGAATGTGCCGCAATCGACGGTCGATAAGGACAAGGCGGCGCGCGATGCCGGCAAGGCGCAGGTCATGCTGAGCCAGGCGCAGTTGGAGCAGGCGCAGATCAATCTTGGCTATACCGATATTTATGCGCCGGTTGACGGCAAGATTGGCGCCCATAACTACGATGTGGGCAATCTCGTGAGCCCATCTTCCAAGGCGCTTGTGACGCTGGTCAGCCAGGATCCGATGTATATCACTTTCCCGGTGAGCCAGGAGAAGCTCCTCGAGATCCGCGAAACCCGCCAGCAGGATGATGGATCGCTGACCAAGATCGAATTTGTCGTCCGTTTTTCCGACGGCACGCAGTACAAGTATGCCGGGCGGTGGGATTTCACCGCGCCGCAGGTCGATCAGTCCACCGACACGGTGGAGATGCGCGCTACCCTGCCTAACCCTGAGCGCCAATTGATCGACGGTCAATACGTCAAGGTCGTCCTGAAGGAGCGTCATCCGCAAAATCGCCTGGTTGTTCCCCAGGCGGCGGTGCAGACGGCGCAAGGCGGCAATCAGGTGCTGGTGGTCGGCGCCGACAACAAGGTCATCGCCCGCATCGTGGAGCTCGGGCAAACCGAAGGTGCCGATTACGTCGTCAACAAGGGGCTGCAGACCGGCGAGAAGGTCATTGTCGAGGGCTTGCAGAAGGCAAAGCCGGGTCAGGTGGTCGCGCCGACGGAAGTGAAACAGGACAGCGGCGATTCCAACACCTCCGGCCAGGTGCAGCCGACGGCGAATCCTCCCGCTGCCAATCCGCCGGCCGCCAATCCGCCAGCGGGGCAGGGAGGCACTGCCGCGCCAGCCAATAACACCGGCGGCGCCACCAAGGGAGCCGGCCAATGATTTCCGCGGTCTTCGTCGACCGCCCGCGCCTTGCCTTTGTTATCTCGATCGTCATCACGATCGCGGGCTTGATCGCGCTTACCCAGATTCCGGTCGCGCAATTCCCCGATATTGTGCCGCCGCAGGTCTCCGTTACCGCCAATTATCCCGGCGCCGATGCCAGCGTTGTCGAAACCACGGTGGCGCAGCCCATCGAGCAGCAAGTGGTTGGTGTCGACAAAGCCATCTACATGCAGTCTACCTCGGGTGCCGATGGCAGCTACAACCTGACCGTCACCTTCGAACTCGGCACCAATCCTGACATCAACACGGTCAATGTGCAGAACCGCGCCGCCCTGGCGCAGCCCGTCCTGCCGGCCGAGGTGACCAAGCAGGGTCTCACCATCAAGAAGAAGAGCTCGGCGCTGCTCTATGGTATCACCCTGTTCTCGCCGAAAGGGTCGAACAGCCCGCTTTTCCTCAATAACTACGCCACGATCTACATCATCGATCAGTTGAAGCGCCTGCCGGGCGTCGGTGATGCCAGCCTGTTCGGGCCGCTCAATTATTCGATGCGGGTCTGGCTCAATCCCGATCGCCTGACCAGCCTCAATCTGACGCCGAGCGATGTCATTTCGGCTTTGCAGGCGCAGAACGTTCAGGCGGCGGTCGGCCGTATCGGCGCCCAGCCGATGTCGAATGACCAGCAGCTGCAGTTGAACCTCACCACCAAGGGCCGCCTGACCACGGTCGATGAATTCAAGAACATCATCCTCAGGGCCAATTCCGACGGCTCCGTCGTGCGTGTCTCGGATGTGGCGCGGGTCGAGCTCGGTGCGCAGGCTTCGGACCGCTATACCCGCTTCAATGGTGCGCCCAGCGCCGCGATCGGCATCTACCAGTCGCCGGGCGCCAATGCCGTGCAGGTGGCGAAGGCAGTCCGCGACAAGATGGACGAGCTGTCGAAGTCCTTTCCCGAGGATGTCCAGTACAAGGTCTTCTATGATTCGACCGTCTTCATCACCTCGACCATCGAGGAGGTGATCAAGACCCTGATGGAGGCCTTCGTCCTGGTCGCCATCGTGGTCTATCTTTTCCTTGGCAAGCTGCGGACGACGCTCATTCCCCTGATCGCCGTTCCGGTCTCGATCATCGGCACTTTCGCCGTGCTGCTGATGATCGGGTTCTCCGCCAATACCGTTTCGCTGCTGGCCCTGGTGCTGGCGATCGGCATTGTTGTCGACGATGCGATCGTCGTCATTGAGAATGTCGAGCGCGTATTGGAGGAGGATCCGCTTCTCAGCGTGCCGGATGCGACCAAGAAGGCGATGGCGGAAATCACCGGGCCGATCATCGCCATCACCCTGGTGCTGCTCTCGGTCTTCGTGCCGGTTGCCTTCATCCCGGGCCTCAGCGGCCTGCTGTTCCGTCAGTTCGCCGTGGCCGTCGTCGTATCGATGCTGATTTCCGCGGTCAATGCCTTGACGCTGAGCCCGGCGCTCTGCGCCGTGCTGCTGACCCGCAGCCATGGCAGCAAGGGACCGATCAAATATGTGCTGCGCGGCATCGACAAGGTGCGCGACGGCTATGCGGCAATCGTCGCCCGCCTGATCCGGGTCGCCATCATCAGTGTTTTCGTCATTGGCGGCCTTGCTGTCATCTCGTTTGTGCTGTTTGGCCGAACGCCGCAAGGCTTCCTGCCTGATGAGGATCAGGGCTATTTCTTCGCTTCGATGCAGCTGCCAGACGCCGCCTCGGTCGGCCGCAATTCGCAAATCACCAAGCAGGCGGAAGACATCATCAAGGCCGATCCGGCTGTACGTGACGTTCTGGCCGTGGTCGGGTTCAACTTCCTCGACGGCATCGCCCAGTCGAATTCGGCCTTCTTCGTCGTCGCCTTGAAGCCTTATGAGCAGCGGACCGACCCGTCGCTGCGGGTGCAATCCGTCCTCGGGCGGTTGCGCGGCAAGCTCTTCACGATTCCCGGCGCGGTCATCATTCCGTTTAACCTGCCACCGATCATCGGCCTTGGCAGCACCGGCGGTTTCCAGTTCATGCTGGAGGACCGGGGGGGCACCAGCACCACGCAGCAGATGGCACAGCTGATGGGTGGCATGGTGGTGGCGGCCAACCAGGAGAAGGGTCTGACATCGGTCTTCAGTACCTATTCCTCCAGCACGCCTTCGCTCTATCTCAATATCGATCGCGACAAGGCACAGACCCTCGGCGTGAAGATTTCCGACATCTTCACGGCGCTGCAGGGGACGCTGGGCGGCATCTATGTCAACGATTTCAACCTCTATGGCCGTACCTGGCAGGTGCAGATCCAGGCGGAGCAGCAGTTCCGCCGCCGGATCGATGATATCTATGACATTTACGTGCGAAACTCCGCCGGCAACATGGTACCGCTCAGGGCCTTGCTGTCGGTCGACACCAAGCTCGTCCCCCAGGGCATCACGCGCTATAACGGCTTCCGTGCCGTCACCATCAACGGCAGTGCTGCGCCCGGCACCAGTACCGGCACGGCGTTGTCTCTGATGGACAATATCTCGCAGCAGGTCCTGCCCCAGGGCTTCAGCTATGAATGGACCGGTACAGCGCTGCAGGAGATCGCCGCAGCCGGCAAGACGCCGATCGTGCTGAGCATGGCGGTGCTGTTCGCCTATCTCTTCCTGGTGGCGCTTTACGAGAGCTGGACCATTCCGGTGCCGGTGCTGCTCTCCGTCGTCACCGGCGTGCTCGGCGCCATCATCGCCGTCGTGCTGACGGGGCTCAGCTTCGACGTCTATGCCCAGATCGGCCTCGTGGTGCTGATCGCGCTGGCAGCGAAGAACGGTATCCTGATCGTCGAGTTCGCAAAGCTGCAACGCGAAAGCGGCAAGTCGATCCATGATGCCGCCCTGGAAGGTGCGCGGTTGCGCTTCCGCCCGGTCATGATGACCAGCTTCGCCTTCATCCTCGGCCTCGTCCCCTTGATCACCGCTCTGGGTGCCGGCGCAGCGACCAGGCGCGCGGTCGGCACGCCGGTCTTCGGTGGCATGCTGGGGGCTTCGGCGGTCGGCATCTTCCTCATTCCCATGCTCTATGTGGTGTTCCAGCACACCCGTGAATGGGTGAAGGCGAGGCTTGGGCGCGGGCAGCATGAGGCGCATCGCCCGGTCGCCGGTCCGGAAGAAGACGAGGAAGTCTAAAGCGGCTGCAATGATTAAGCCCCGCCGATTGATTTCGGCGGGGCTTTGCTTGATACAGCGCAAAGGAAGGGCCAGGCTGTTGCCCGGCCGGTTGCCACCTTATTCCTTTGTGTGTTCGCCCCAGGGCGTGCGGCCGAATATTCGTTCCACCGCGGGCCGGAAGGCCGCGAGCGGCATCGTGTCGTAATTCGGATCGAAGGCCGTCTGGTCCCATTCATCGCAGAACTTCGCCGTCCGTTCGAAGCCCGGATGGCCACGATGTTTTTCGCGCGCGAAGCGGTCGCCGCCGAAGAAGTGGTTGTAGTAGTAGCCCTGGAACGGCTCGTGATTGCGCACCATCCAGTAATTCAGCGGGCTGACATAGGGGCGCAGGATCTCCGCCGCGAGCGCACCGTGATTGACCGGGGCAAGGTCGTCGCCGATATCGTGGAACAGACCGCAGACCACGGTCTCCTCGTCGGCACCGGCGCGCAGCGCGCGGGTGGCGGTCTGCAGCGAATGCTCATAGCGGTCGACCGGATAGCCGAGATCGCCACCCTTCAGCCGTTCAAGGGCGCCGAGCAGGCGATCCACCAGACCATGCTCGTAGACGGTGAATTTATCGCCGATGACCTTCCATTCCTCGGCAGTGCTGTCGGCGAATTTGGTGAAACGAACGATGGTCATGCTGATTCCCCGCTATTGGATGGTTTCTGGTTGTCGTTTGCCATTGTCTTCCTGCCTTATTCGGCTGCCAGGGGGCGGGCTTGCCGTGCCAGCACCTTGCGCTTGCTGCCCACAGTGTCGCGGTCCATATAGCACTGGCGCATATGGCGCATGCCGGTGTCCAGCTTGAAGCCCTTGCGCCCGTGCAGCAGGCGATAATTGTCCATGATCATGCAATCGCCGGGGCCGAGCTTGAAGGTCAAGGTCAGGGCCGGATCATTGAGCAGCTGGAAATAGAGCTGCCGCGCCTTGTAATAGCGGTCCAGCATGTCCAGCGGCAGATGATCGACCATTTCGGTGCGATTGGAATAACGCACCTGATGCAGGCGGCCATCGCCGTCGAGCTCGATCAGGGGGCCGTCGCTTTCCAGGATCGCGGTGTTGTCGGCATAGCGGAAGCGCGGCCGCACGGTGGTCAGGGTTTCAAAGGCCTCCGGATCGCGGACCTGCAGCTCACGGGCGACGCGGAAACCGTCGACGATGACGGATTCGCCGCCCTCGGCGTCGTTGCGCAGGCAATGGAGGAAGATATAGCCCGGCACCGGCGTGCGATAGGGATTGTCAGCATGCTGCTCCAGGCCGCGCGTCGTCATGGTGAGGTCGTAGGCCTTGGGTATGGCCTTGACGTCGGCCAGCCCGCCCCAATTGGTGATGCGGATGGGGCCGATGCAATTGGTGAGAGCCATGGCTCCCTCCATCTCGACCGGCACATTGTGCACGATCATGAAGCCGTAACGATGCAGGCCCTGCAGCATCTCACCGACGGCGGCTTCGTCGCGCTGGAGTTGGGGCAGGTCGGCTTCCGGCCGGGTCCCGAGATCATGGCCCCAGAGCTGCAGATCCGGTGAGGCTTGGCCATAGCTGGCCTGGCGCGCGGGCAGGGGGCGCACAACCCGATGCAGCCAGTCGGCCGTTACGGTTGCCTGGAACGCGTCGCTGAAGGTGAGGGCGACGCGATCTTCGGCAGGCATCGCGCAGGTGGACAGCTTCAAATCGAGCGGCAGTTCAGCGGCTTCAATCAGCCGCTGACCGGTTCGGGCGTCGAGAATGTCATCGACCGGCAGGCGTTCGCGCAGCCAGAGCGGATGAAAAACCTGCTGCCGGCCATCTTGCCAATCCATTACCAGTGTGCCGTCTTTAACGCTGGCTGTCTTTGCCAGACGCGTCGCCTCGGCCATCGCCATCTCCCAATTTGATCATTTGTTGATTCTGCTCGCCCGATCTTCCGATCGGACCGGTTAATGAATCCTAAGATCGCGGCTCATCATCCGAGGGTGTTTTTTTCGCCATACGCGTGCTATTTTTCGCCATAGTCGCAAAAAAGATAGAAGTCGTCGCATGGCTAGGAAATCAACGGAAAAAGCCAATACTGGGACGAAACGAGCGTCGCAAAGCACCGGGTCCGGGCTTGGCGCATTCCCGTCATCTATCCCCGGCGCCAGTGCCTGGCGGCTTGTCGAACCCCGGATCGGCTTCCTGCTGGTGCCGCAATTCTCCATGCTGGAACTGTTTTGTGCGCTGGAACCCCTGCGCATCGCCAACCGCCTCGGCGGGCTGAACTTCTCCTGGAGCTTTCTGTCTCTGGATGGGGAGCCGGTCTCGGCCAGCAACGGCATTCCCGTCGCCGCCAGCAATTCACTGGCCGCTGTCCATGATTTGCCCATCCTGTTCGTCATGGCGAGCTTCGAACCGGAAGCCGCCATCCGTCGCCGGGACCAGGCGAAGCTGCGTGATCTCGCCCGGCACGGCACGCTGCTCGGCGGCATCGATACCGGGCCGTTCATCCTGGCACGCGCCGGTTTGCTGCGGGATCGTCGCGCCACCTTGCACTGGGAAAGCATTGCCGCCTTCAGCGAGGAATTCCCCGATATCGTCACCAGCGCGCATGTCTTCGAACTGGACCGCGACCGGCTGACCTGTCCCGGGGGAACCGCGCCGATCGACATGATGCTGCATCTGATAGCCCTGCGGGCGGGTGAGGCGCTGGCTAATGCTGTCGCCGAGCAGATCGTGCATCCGCGCATCCGGCCGGGCCATGATCCCCAGCGCATGACGCCGGGCGAGCGCTATCAGTTCGACAACCCCTCTATCGGCCGCGCGATCACGGCCATGGAAGACAATCTCGATGAACCGCTGAGCCTGGCGGAGCTGGCGAAAGCGAGCCGGATTTCCCAACGACAGCTGGAACGGCTGTTTCGCGAGCAGATGAAGACCACGGCAAAGGCCTTCTATGTGCGGCTGCGGCTGGAGCGCGCGCGTCAGTTGCTGGCCGATAGCGGTCGGCCGGTCGGCGAGATCGCCCTGGCAACCGGCTTTGCCAGCAGGGCCCATTTCAGCCGTGCTTATTTGCGTGCTTTCGGAACCGCCCCGGGGCAACGCCGCCGTTCCCGAATGGAGGCATAAACGGCGATGATGTGGAGGCGCGGCCGGTCAGACGCTCGCCGACGCCTTTGCCGGCGGATTTGTGACGTGTTCGAATGAAGCCTGCTGATAGATCTGCGCCGCCAATTGCTCGCAGCTGCGTCGGATATCGGGTACGGCAATGATCTCCCAGAAGGTGCCCTTGGTAATCGGCCCGATCGCGTAGAGATCCTCGCTGATATCGCCATTGGCGGTGATGACGGCACCGGTGATATCGGTATCGATGCTAAGCCTTAGCTGATCCGGTCGGATATGCCCGTCGGCGAGGAGCTGCCGGACGAGCGGCCGGTCAAGCTTGGTGAAATCGCCCTGCAGGCCGGAACAGTCGATGACACGTTCGACGGTGATTTTGCCGGTATGTCCGGACTTCTGCGCCAGCTCGACTTCCACCAGGCCAATGCAAGGATTGATCTGCCCCAGCCGCGCCGGCGTGATGGTGAGCTGGCCACGGCGAATCGCATCCTCAATCCGCGCATGGATGCGGGGCGCGGCGCGATGCCGATGCACGTCCCACCACGGGCGCAGGTGGCGCAGGAAGCGCCGCCGCTCAGCCATCGGCATATCGAGCCAGAGACGTTGCGTATGCGGCCGCAGGCCGTCGATGACCGCGCGCCAATCGACGCCGACCTGTCTTGCTTCCCGAATCGTGGTCCGGATCTCGCGCAGCAATTTGGAGAGTGTCCGTACCTGCGGCGGGGCAGCAAAGTGCCAGGGCTGGGCAACCGCGCCATGCATGCGCGGCAACAAGCCGCGGCGCGAGATGGCATGGATGGGCCCGTGATGCCCGGCGTCGAGCAGGGAGATGACTGTGTCCACCATGGTCAACCCGGTACCGATCAGCAGCACCGGCGCCTGCGGGTCGAGTTTATCAAGCGCCGTCGGGTCCCAGGGGTCCTTGAAAATGCCGGGCTGGCCGCGCGCCGGCGGAAAGTTGCCGATTGCCAGCACGGCACAATCAACCGAGAGCCGCCGGCCGACCGCCAGTTCCACATCCCAGCCATGGGCCGACGTGCCGTCGGCCTCGTTCTGGCGGCGGTGCAAGGCGACCGCCTCGTCACTCACCAGAAAGACGTTGCTGTCATTGCCTTGGCGCCAGATCCCGTCGCCAAGGAGTTGCTGGATGTAACGGCCATAAAGTCCGCGTGGCACGAAACTGTTCGGGCCCGGCTGCTCCTGCGAGCCGTCCGCCAGATCCGGCGGCAAATCGCGGAGCCATTGTACGAAATGCTCCGGCCGGTCGGCAAAAGCACTCATATTGCTGGCGCGTACGTTCAGCAGATGGTTTGAATTGCCGGTCGAATAGGCCAGGCCGAGACCGAAATGCGGGTTCTTCTCGATCAACAGCACGCGGTCTTCCGGCCCGCAACGTTTCAGCAGATGCAATGTCAGCAGGGCACCGCTGAAGCCGGCGCCGATAATGGCGACGGTCCGTCCGGGCGATTCCGCCGCCATGGCTTTTCTCAAGGTCGTTGGCATGGAGACTCCCATGATGCAGTCACGGCAGGATGTCCGGCGGTCAGAAGGGCTTGTCGCCGATGATGGTGGCGCGATGCATGACGCGCCGGTGGGGCATATAGTCGGCCAGGGCATAATGCTGGGTGCTGCGATTATCCCAAAAGGCGATATCGTTTTCGCGCCATTGCCAGCGAATGGTGAATTCCGGTTTGGCGGCATGGGCAAATAGAACCGCCAACACCGCCTCGCTTTCCGCCCTGCTCAGTTGATCGATCGCGGTGGTGAAGCCGGCGTTGACGAACAATCCTTTCCGGCCGGTGACCGGGTGAGTGCGGATGACGGGATGGCTGACCGGCTTGTGGCTGGCGCGGGTCGCCTGCCAGCGGGCATCGTCTTCCGGCGTATTGCCGTAGCGGCTGCGCGGAAAAGACTTTTCAAAATCGTGGCTGGCAGTGAGACCGTCGAGGAACTGACGAAACGCGGGCGAGAGCGCCTCATAGGCCGCGATGGAATTCGACCAGGTCGTATCGCCGCCCAAAGGCGGCAATTGCCGGGCATAGAGCAGGGCACCAAGCGGCGGCGTTTCGATGAAGGTGACATCGGTATGCCAGACATCATTGTCCGGCGGATTGGTCTGATCGGTGTCGAGGACGATGATCTCCTCGACCTCCGGCACCGTCGGATAGATGGGATGGATATGCAGCTTGCCGAAGCGGGCGGCGAAATCTCGCTGCTGCGCAGCCGTCAGATGCTGGTCCCGGAAAAAGATCACCTGGTGGTTCAAGAGGGCGAATTCGATTTCGGCGATGGCTCCGCCATCGAGTGGCGCGGCGAGATCGATGCCGCCGATCACCGCGCCGATGGTCGGACTGAGCGGTGTCACCGTGAGATGGCCGATCTTGCTGCGAGTGCTCATCTTAAACTCCCGTCTTTGCAGAGATTCGCGGTAAGGCCGTGAAACCCGGTCGTTCAGGAGCATAAATCTCTACTATTTTAGTAGACAAATGAAAAATGCCTATGCCGGCACGAGTTTTCCTCGCTTCTCGGCAAAGTGCCCCGGGAGGTCAGGCGCTGAGGTTTTTCGGTTTGAAGAGCGGAGCGCCGAGGGCGGAAAGTCCCAGCAGGATGAGCACTGCCCCGCCGTGCCAGATCATGATCATCATCGACGTATCAAGATCATGGAGGAGCGACAAGCCGGTGGCGGCAAAGGCCGCAGTAGACAACATCCCCAATACCAGCGTGGGGCCGGGGCGGATCCAGGCGGCATGCCGGACCATGAAATACAGCACCAGGCTCAAGGGCAGACTGATCGCGACGATCCAGCTGAAGCAATCAACACTGTGCCCCAGGCTCAGCCCGCTGGGGCCAAGCCGTATCCAGTCGCTGAAACAACCGTAACCCGCGGCGGCGAACCAGAGAACGACGCCAGGGATGGGAAGCAAGGCCCAATATCTGGAGCGCCCCGGAATGCTGATCAGGAAGACGGCCATGGCGGCGAGGATACCGGTCAGGATCGTCGCCGCGAGCAACAGCGAATAATTCATGGTCTTCAGCAGCGGCATCAGATCGGGCCGCACGCCGCCATGCAGTATGACGGCTATCCCATTGACAGCCAAAGCGATAGCGACCCAAGCTACGGTGCGCCAGAAGGGCGCCGCCAGCCGATGGACAGGCTTCAGATCCGCCGTCAGATCGGCGATCAGTTTGTCGGCCTGATCTGTCATGTGCTCTTCCGTCATTCGTTCCGGTCCGCTTCGCTCTGTTCCTTGCCCAGCAGTTGGCGCAGGGCCTTGACGGCTCGATGGACCGATAATTTCACTGCCCCTTCGCTTTGTCCCGTCCTGGCGGCCGCCTCGCGCAGTGACAATCCCTGGACCTTGACGAGGCCGATCGCCTGGCGCTGGCCCGGGGGCAATTGCTCGATGGCGCGACGCACCGCCCGCATGTCGAGGGACACCTCGCTTGTCATATTCGCGTCATCCGCGGCAAAGGTTTCATTGGCATCTTCCGGCAGCGGGGCTTCTCGCGCCCGCTGGCGATAGAGGCGGCGCAGCCGGTCGGCGATGCGTCGTTCGGCGATCACGCTGACCCAGGGCTGCAGCGGCCGCTGGGGATCGTAAGTATGGCGGATTGCATGAATTGACAAAAAAATATCCTGGACAGTGTCCTCGACGTCCTGGGGGCGTGCCAGACGACGGGCAGCCAGGCGCCGCAGATAGGGAAGCAAGCCCTGAAGCAATGCCGCATAGGCGGTTCGGTCGCCATTTTGGGCAAGCACCAGCAAGCCTGCCAATTCGGCCCAGGCACCGGAAATTTCACCAGTCTCGGGTTGCTCCAGCACTGTCTCTTGCCGTTCCGATTCGATTGCGCACCGCGACGCAGCGTCACTCAGGGATACCCTAGAGGGCGTCGGCGCCAAGGGAAAGCTGATTTGCGGAACGGAAAAATACAGGAAATATTGCCGGCGCCGGGCAATCAGGTCACGGATTTCATTCGGATAAGCACCGGCCTTGTTGGAAATTGCGATGCCCTGGAGCGAAAAAATGGTGACCGCGTGTAACCAGAGTTGCAAAGTCATCGAATAACACGGCGTAGGTTGATCGGCAGGGGTATGCGCCCCGAGCCATCGGTTCGAATGATAAAGGGAGTTACCTATGAACAAGAGCATGATCGCCGCCTCGGTCCTCGGCGCCGCACTCAGCCTCGGCACGGTCGGCCTGGCCACGGCGCCAGCAGCCTCGGCGGATGACCAGGAGAAATGCTTTGGCATTGCGAAGGCCGGCGAGAATGCCTGTTCCGCCGCCAGCAATGCCGGCACCCATTCCTGCGCCGGTCATTCGACCGTCGATTATTCAGGTGCCGATTGGAAGCTGGTACCGGCCGGCACCTGTGAGAAGATGGGCGGCCAAAAGCAGGCCTTCGAAGGTATGGGCAAGCCGACCTCGATGTGATCGGCCCAATCTGCTTTCCATATTGAGATCGCATCGTCATGTCGTCCCTTGAATGCGACATGCCAGCGGTGGAATCCGCGGCCCGGTCATATTCACGCGCAGCGATCGGGCTGCGGAACCCGCATCTTCCGGAGATTGTCGAAGCTCAGTCGGGCCTGACCTGGCTGGAGATTCATAGCGAGAACTATCTGCTGCCGCCAACTGCGCCGCGGTCGCTGGCCCTGGAACGCGTGCGAAATGATCTTGCGCTGAGCTGCCATGGCGTCGGCCTTTCGCTCTGTTCCGCGGAGGGGCTTGACCACACCCATCTGCAGGATCTGCGCCGTCTCTATGATCGACTGCAGCCGTTCATCGTTTCCGAACATCTGGCCTGGAGCGCCACGGACGGGCGCTACTATAACGACCTTCTGCCGGTGCCTTATAGCGATGAAGCGCTCGATATCGCTTGCCGCAATATCGACCAGGCACAGCAGGCATTGGGGCGCCGGCTGCTGATCGAAAACCCGTCGCGCTATATCGACCTGCCGGGCAGCAGCTGGTCCGAACCGGCTTTCCTGGCCGAGATCACCAGGCGCACCGGCTGCGGCCTGCTGTTCGACGTCAATAATCTCCATGTCAGCGCGCATAATTTGGGCTTCGACGCCGCCGATTATCTTTCGGATCTGCCGATCCAGGCCATCGGCCAGTTTCATGTTGCCGGCCATAGCCAACGCCGGCTGATGGCGCCCGATGGGCGGGAAGATGTCCTGCTGATCGATGATCATGGCAGCGCCGTTCCCAATGAGGTCTGGCGGCTGCTTGAGACCATGCTGGCGGCGACCGGTCCCCTGCCGGTATTGGTAGAGTGGGACAACCAGGTGCCGGCGCTTGCAGTTCTGTTGGCCGAGGCGGCTAAAGCCCAGGAATTCATTGATGCTTGCGCCATGTGCCGCGCGGAATCGTCGGGCCATGCTGCGTGACTGGCAAAGCCGTTTTGTCGCGCAACTGCGCGCGCTGCCGAGTGCTCCGTTACCTGCGGATGGCTTCCTTGGTAGCCAGGCTCACCGCTTCGCCGTTTATCGCGACAATATGATCGGTTCCCTGGTCGAAGCACTGGGAGAGACTTTTCCGGTCACGCGGCAATTGGTCGGCGGCAGATTTTTCGACCCGGTCGCTGCGGATTTTGTGCGCCGGGACCCGCCAACCGCACCGCGGCTATCCCGCTATGGCGGCCGCTTCCCCGGCTTTTTGGGCGAGCTGCCGCAGTTGCGCGATCTCGCCTATGCCGTAGATGTGGCACAGCTGGAATGGGCGCGGGTGGAGAGCTATTTCGCCGGTATCGCGGAGACGGTCCTGGAGCCCGACGCATTGCTGGCCCTGCCGCCGGAAGTCCTTCCGGCGCTGCGCTTGGTCGCCGTTCCAAGCTTGCGCGTCGTCTCGACAGCGACCTCATCGCAGAGCATCTGGCTCGCGCATCAAGGAAGAGAGCCGGCTTTCGGCGAGATCGACCCGTGGCGGCATGAGGCGGTGCGGTTGGTTTGTGCGGTGCAAGGTGTCAGGGCCGACCGGATCGCCCCTGCCCATGCAGTTTTCTTGCAGGGGCTGATGGCTGGGCAGGATCTGACCCAGGCATTTTCCGCGGCAGCGACCGTCGATCCAAATTTCGATTTGCAGGGGGCCTTGGTGGCGGAAATGCAGATCGGCAGCTTCGGCGCCATCGGTCTTCCTGCGGCGGGTTGATGCGGCACGCCGGCAGTTCTTTAAATGAGTTGCACTTTTCAAGGGATGCCACGATGCCGACCGCGATCAACCGCGTGATCATTTTCGCCGATACGATGCAACGGATCGGTGCGCCGATCGTCGACCTGTTGATCCGGATCGCCCTTTTTCGCGTCTTCTTCTGGTCGGGGCTCGTCAAAATTCACGACTGGGGCGCGACCCTGCAGCTCTTTCAATATGAGTATATGGTGCCGCTGCTGCCGCCGAATATTGCCGCTGTATTGGCGGCCGCTAGCGAGCTTGGCGCATCGAGCCTGATATTGATCGGCTTGTTCAGTCGATTGGCGGCCGTTCCGCTTCTCTGCCTGGCGATGGTCATTCAATTCGCCCTTGGCGCGGTCAATCCGGCATATAATCAACTTGAGCACTATCTCTGGATGGTATTGCTTCTCAACGTCATCACCCGCGGTCCCGGCCTTCTGTCTGTCGACGGCGTTTTGCGGCAGCGTTACGCGCCATTGGCCAATCCCGTTTAGAAGCGCGCAACGATTTTCGGCCGGCCTTGGGCCGGCTGGATCGGCCCTCAGGTGAGGTAAAATCTCTTGCCAGCCCCGGCAGAGACTGATTTGATTCAAGCCAGCAAGCAATATGGTCGCGATGCGGGTGGAATTCCGCGCTGACCATCGCGGCCGCGACTGGGGAGGATCGAATGCCTGGCAGAGATCCCACGGCGCCGCGTTGCGCCGCTCTCATTGGCCCGCATCTCTCGGGCAAGACAGCCTTATTTGAAAGCCTGATGCTGCTGACCCAGGCATTGCCGCGTAAAGGCAATGCGCGCGATGGCTACGCGCTGGGCGATAACTCGCCCGAAGCGCGGCAGCGCGGCACCTCCGTCGAGCTTTGCATGGCGACAACGAGTTTCCTCGGCGAGAGCTGGACGTTCATTGATTGTCCCGGCTCGGTGGAGTTCAGCCAGGACACCCGCAATGCGCTGATGATCGCCGACATCGCCATCGTCGTCACAGAGCCGCTGGTCGACCGCGCCCTGAGCTTGGCGGCCACCTTCAAGTTCCTCGACGACTATGCCATCCCGCACCTCGTCTTTATTAACAAGATGGATGTCGCGGCCTATGCGGTGCGCGATATTATGGCCGCCTTGCAGTCCGTATCGGCGCGGCCGCTGCTGCTGCGCCAGGTGCCGATCCGCGAGGCCGGCCCCAATGGCGACGTCATTACCGGCTATGTCGACCTCGTAAGCGAACGCGCCTATCGCTATCAGCCCGGCCAGGAATCCGCTCTGATACAGCTTCCGAATACCATCATGGCGCGTGAGCAGGAGGCTCGCGGCGACCTGCTGGAGCATCTCGCCGATTTTGACGATCATCTGCTGGAGCAACTGCTCGGCGATGAGCAGCCCAGCGCCGGCGAAATCTACCAGCAGATATCCAAGGATCTCGCCGAGGATCTGATTGTGCCGGTGCTGCTGGGGTCGGCGGAGCGCGATCATGGCGTGCGCCGCCTGCTGAAGGCTCTGCGCCATGATGTGCCGGGTCCGGAATTGACCGCGCAGCGGCTCGGCCTGCAGGGCCAGGCAAGCGGCGCCGTCGTGTTCAAGACGCTGCACCAGGCGCATGCTGGCAAACTGTCATTGGTGCGCGTGCTGGCCGGCAAGTTTGCCGATGGCCAGACGGTCAACGGCCAGCGGATCGCCGGCGTCTTTCGTCTGAAAGGCAATCAGTCCGAGAAGGTCGGCCAGGCGGGTTTCGGCGAGGTGGTGGCCTTTGGCCGGCTGGACCAGGCGCGCACCGGCGAGGTGCTGGTGGCCGATGGCAATGCGACGGCTGAGATCGACTGGCCGGCGGCGCTGGAACCGCTCTTCGGCCTCGCATTAAGCGTGGAAAATCGCAACGATGAGGTCAAGCTGACGGCGGCGCTCACGAAGTTGTCGGAGGAAGATCCTTCGCTCAGTTTCGAGCACGATCCCGATACCCATGAACTGCTGGTCCAGGGCCAGGGCGAGATTCACCTGCAGGTGGCGGCGGAGCGGCTCAAGAGCCGTTATAACCTGCCGGTGCGGGTGCATCGTCCGCAGGTCAGCTATCGTGAAACCATTCGCCATAAGATGGCACAGCATGCCCGCTTCAAGCGCCAAAGCGGCGGGCACGGCCAATTCGGCGATGTGCAGATCGAAATCTGGCCGCTGGGGCGCGGTGAAGGCTTTCAGTTCGAGGATCGCGTCGTCGGGGGCGCTGTGCCGCGACAATTCATCGGCTCGGTGGAAGACGGGGTGAAGGACTACCTCAGCCGCGGCCCGCTCGGCTTTCCGGTGGTCGATGTCGCGGTGGCGCTATGCGACGGCCAGTATCATTCGGTCGACAGTTCCGACCAGGCCTTCAAGACAGCCGCCCGCATGGCGATGCAGGAAGCCATGCCAAAATGCGATCCGGTGCTGCTGGAGCCGATTCACGCGGTGGAGATTCTCACGCCTGCCGAGTTCACCTCGCGGATCCATGGCTTGATCAGTTCGCGGCGCGGCCAGATCCTGCAATTCGCCGCGAAACCCGATTGGCCCGGCTGGGAGGTGGTGGAGGCATTGATGCCGCAAGCGGAGATCCTGGACCTGGTGATCGAGTTGCGGTCGCTGACCCAGGGGCTCGGCAGCTACAAGGCACATTTCGATCATCTGCAGGAACTGACCGGCAAGCTTGCCGACAAGGTGATCGAGCAGCGCCGCGCTGCACAGTAGAGCCGGGGATCTGGCGCCTGACATTGGCCGGCGCGGTCGTCCTCAGGAATGAACCTTGACGTAGCTGCCGGGCGCGTCGCCCAGGGGCTTTATCTTGTGATCTCCGGGCTTGCGCGCCGGCACGGTCCCGTCGCTGAATCCGGCGATCCATTTTTGCCATTCCGGCCACCAGGAACCCGGCCGTTCTTCGGCCGTGGCGAGCCAGTCGTCGGGCCTGGCTGGCAAGCTCTTCGCGTTGTTGATCCAGTGATTGTATTTCTTGGCGGCCGGCGGATTGACGACCCCGGCGATATGCCCCGAAGCCGCGAGGACGAACTTGACCGGCCCCTTATAAAGCTGTGTCGCGGCGTAGGTCGATTTCCACGGCGCGATATGGTCCTCCTTGGTCGAGAGGATGAAGCTTGGCGTCTTGATCTTGGTGAGGTCGATCGGCACGCCGTCCAGGGAGATGCCGCCCGGTCTGCTCAGCAGGTTTTCCTGATACATGTTGCGCAGGTAAAAGCTGTGCATCGCCGCCGGCATACGCGTGGAATCCGAATTCCAATACAGCAGGTCGAAGGGGAAGGGGTCCTTGCCGAGCAGGTAGTTGTTGATGACGAAGGACCAGATCAGGTCGTTGGCGCGCAGCATGTTGAAGGTATTGGCCATCGCCGATCCCTCCAGATAGCCGTGCTGGCTCATCCGCTGTTCCAGCGCCAGCAACTGCTCCTCATCGACGAAAACCGACAATTCGCCCGCTTCGGCAAAATCCACCATGGTCGTAAGGAAGGTTGCGCTGGCCACGCGATCCTGCCGCTTCTTGGCCGTCAGATAGGCCAGGGTGCAGGCAAGCAGGGTGCCGCCGAGGCAATAGCCGATGACGTTGACGGTCTTCTCGTCGGTCAGCTTTTCAATCGCGTCCAGCGCGGCGAGCGGGCCGGCCTGCATATAATCGGTGAAAGACTCCTTCGCCAGCGTCTCGTCGGGATTGACCCAGGAGATGACAAACACCGTGTGGCCCTGTTCCGTCAGCCACTTGATCAGTGAATTCGCCGGCTTGAGGTCGAGGATGTAATATTTGTTGATCCAGGGCGGAATGATCAGCAGCGGCCGCTTGGCGACCTGCTCGGTGACCGGCTCATACTGCAGGAGCTGCATAAGGTTGTTCTGGAACATCACCTTTCCCGGCGTGACCGCCAGGTTGCGCCCGACCTCGAAGGCTTCCAGGTCGGTCATCCGTACCTGCAGCTTGCCCTTGCCGCGCTCCAGGTCTTCCAGGAGATGCTGCAGACCCTTGATCAGGTTCTCTCCGCCGCTTTCGGCCGTCGTCCGCAATACTTCGGGGTTGGTCAAGGCGAAGTTGCTGGGCGCCATCGCGTCGACAAATTGCCGCGTATAGAAGTCGACCTTCTGCGCCGTCTTAGGGTCCAGACCGTCAACCTCTCGCACGGTCGATTGCAGCCACCGCGCCGTCAGCAGATAAGACTGCTTGATGAAATCGAAGACCTGATTGTCCTGCCAGGCCTCGTCCTTGAAGCGGCGGTCGCTCGGGGCCGGCTGGATCACCGGCTCGGCCGGCTCGCCCATCATGCGGCGCGCCGTGGTCTGCCAGAGGTTCATATAATCCTGCCAGAGTGAAACCTGCGCCTCGAACAACTTTTGCGGGTCCGACATCAGGCGCGTGGTCATTTCCAGGAAGGCGCGACCGATATTGAGCGGGTCGGTTTGCGTATCGAGGTCGATCGCATTGCGGCTGAGGAATTCGCTGACGAGACGCTGCGATTGCTCGGCGATCTTGGCCATCGAAGCTGACCAGGCAGCGGGATCTATAGCCTGATTTTGCTGTTCCCCGCGATCCACCATGCAACCCCCGAATTTATTTGTTTTTCAATCTATTAGTCGCCGGCGAAAATAGCAATCGACGGCGTGGTTTCTCTGCTATAGTACCTCACCCGAGGGGGATTCGACCGGTATATTGTCCGAAGAAGATGGCAAATATATAGGTTGGCTGGCCACGACTGTCATCTGGTGGAATAACCGGATGGCGTGCGCGGTGACCTCGAGGCGGTTGGGAGCAAAGAGGCCAGGATGAATAGGTTTGGTAACAGCGATCTTCGCGGACGGCAGCCACGTAATGCCATCGGCGCGATCGCTGCGGAGCTGTCAGACGCAACGACGCTGCTGAAGCGCGGCGTCCTGCTTGCCGCGATGCTGACATTAGGTGGCTGCAGCTGGTTCAGCAATGACGAACCGGCCTTTCCCCCTACCAGCGGCGGCCCCAGCATAGCTTCCGTGCCGAACGGATTGCCCGGCGATAGCGCCAATGCCCAATATAGCGACCAGGAGTTGCGGGCGCTCCTCGGCTCGGCGCCGCGGCCACTGCCGCCGCCGCCAGCCGAACCGAAAGCTGCCGATACGCAAGCGCCCGACGCCACCACGCCGGAGGCGAGCCCCAATGGTGCCGCCGCGGCACCGGCGGCAAACGCCCAGCCGGCAGCTACGGCGCCGGCCGGGACCGTGCCCGCCGCGCCGGTTCCCGATGCGGCAAAGAACAATTCCAACGACTATCCGGACATCAACACCGTGCCGATGCAGCGACCGGCCCCGGTGCCTGACGCCGAGCAGCCGAGCGATGAGCCGAAGCCCAAGCAGTCTTCGATGCTGGTGCCGGACCCGCGGGGCGAGGCGCAGCAAGGCGAGCTGCTCATCCTGACCGCGGCCGGATCGAGTCCGGCGGCGCCGACTGATCTGTCGCCCCAGAACGCTCCGACGCAGACGGCGCAGACATCGGCTGGTTCCGATGATCCGATGTTCAGCAAGCCGGTCCTGCCGCCCTATACCGGTTATGACCAGACGCAGAAGCAGCCGCAAGGCGTGCCGGCGCAATCTATCTACCGGTCGCCTTATGCGGGCCCAACCCAGGTGGACCAGGGGGGCGGCGACGGGGGCAGCCTCTATTACGCGTCGCAATCCGAAAGCGGCGCGCAACTGACGGCGACGCCGGGTGGCCGGCCGGTCGGCTTGGTCTATTTCGGCATCGGTTCGACGACGCTCGGCGGAGCGGATCGCCAGGTATTGCGACAGATCGCCGATCTGCAGCGCGCTTATGGCGGTGTCGTCCGGATTGTCGGTCATGCCAGCTCGCGCACCGAAAATATGCCGATGGATCAGCATCGGAAAACCAATACGGATGTCGCTGCGGCGCGCGCCAAAGCGGTGGCCGAACAATTGGTGCGATACGGCGTAAGGCCGCTTTTCGTGCAAATCGCCGGGGTCAGCGATACCCAGCCCCTATATCCCGAATTCATGCCCGCTGGCGAAGCCGCCAATCGGCGGGCGGAAGTCTATCTCAGCAGCAACTGAACGATTATGAAGCGTATATTTGTGTGGCAGCTGATCGGTGACGATCATGGCTGCTAACCGTCACGAGCCTTTGCGCGTGGGCATCGCCGGCCTGGGAACAGTCGGCGCCGGTGTCGTGCGCCTGTTACGGGAAAACCGCGACATCCTGCAACTGCATTGCCCGCGCCCCATCGAAGTCGTTGCGGTTTCCGCCCGCGACCGCTCGAAGGACCGCGGCATCGATATTTCGGCCATCGAATGGGTCGAGAACAGTCTGGCCCTGGCCAGCCATCCCAAGGTCGATGTCGTTATCGAGCTGATCGGCGGTTCGGAAGGACCGGCCAAGGCCTTGGTCGAGGCGGCAATTGCCAATGGCAAGCATGTGGTAACCGCCAATAAGGCTTTGCTGGCACATCATGGCACGGCGCTGGCCGTGGCTGCCGAAGCGAAGGGGCTCTGCCTCGCTTATGAAGCGGCTGTCGCCGGCGGCATTCCGGTGATCAAGGCCATGCGCGAGGGCCTGGCGGCAAACCGGATCGAGCAGGTCTATGGCATCCTCAACGGCACCTGCAATTATATCCTGACGCAGATGCGGGAGACCGGCCGCGAATTCGCCGATGTCCTCGCCGAGGCCCAGGCTCTCGGCTATGCCGAAGCCGATCCCAGCTTCGACGTGGACGGTATCGATGCCGCCCATAAATTGTCGATCCTTGCCAGCGTCGCCTTCGGTTGCGCGGTCGATTTCAATGCCGTGCGCGTCAGCGGCATTCGCAATGTTTCGGCGATGGATATCGCCTTTGCCGAGGAGCTCGGCTACCGCATCAAGCTGCTGGGCCTGGCCAGGCCCAGCAAGGACGGGATCGAGCAGCGGGTTCTTGCCTGCATGGTGCCGCAGGCCAGCGTCATCGCCAAAGTGGACGGCGTCTTCAACGCGGTGGTCACGAAGGGCAATTTCGTCGGCCAGAACGTCTCGATCGGCCGCGGTGCGGGCGCCGGGCCGACGGCCTCGGCGGTGGTGAGCGACCTCATCGATATCGCCCGCGACCGCATCCTGCCGGCTTTCTCGGCGCCGGCAGCCAGCCTGAAGCATATGCAGCCGGCGCCGCGCGGCAGCCATGTTGGACCCTATTACCTGCGCCTCATGGTGGTCGATAAACCTGGTGTTATCGCCGACATTGCCGCCGCCTTGCGGGACGAGCAGGTATCAATGGAGGCCATGATCCAGCGGGCGCGCCATCCTGGGCAATCGGTGCCGGTGGTGATTACCACCCATGAAACCACCGAAGCGGCGATAGACAGAGTCGTTAAGCGCCTGGAACAGGTAAAATCGATACTTGAGCCGGCACATGTGATGCCGATTGAGCTGTTGGACTGAACCAACGCCGCGGCATCGCGTTTATGCAGGCCGGCGCGACATCAAAACGGCCGGCCGGCGGGATTCTCAGCTAGGAGTGAAGAAATGGATCGTAACCTGGCCCTGGAAGCGGTGCGTGTGACGGAAGCCGCAGCTTTGTCGGCCTCGCGTCTCATGGGGCGCGGTGATGAAAAGGCCGCCGACCAAGCGGCGGTGGATGCGATGCGGCGGGCATTGAACGATCTCTCGATCGACGGCACCGTCGTGATCGGCGAGGGCGAGCGGGATGAGGCGCCGATGCTTTATATCGGCGAAAAGGTCGGCGCCGGCGGTCCCAAGATCGACATCGCGCTCGATCCGTTGGAAGGCACCACTATCTGCGCGAAAGGCGCTCAGAATGCCTTGGCCGTGGTTGCCATGGCCGAGGCCGGTAATTTCCTCAATGCGCCGGACGTGTACATGGACAAGATCGCCGTCGGGCCGGGCTTGCCGGAAGGTGTGGTCGACCTCGATGCCTCGCCTGAGGAAAATCTCAGGAACGTCGCCAAGGCCAAGAAGATGGAGATGAGCGACCTGGTCGCCTGCATTCTCGATCGTCCGCGCCATGCGGAACTGATCGCCAAGGTGCGCGCGGCGGGTGCGCGCATCATGCTGATCTCCGATGGCGATGTCAGCGGCATCATCGCCACGGCCACGCCCAATAGCGGCGTCGATCTCTATATCGGCAGCGGCGGCGCGCCGGAGGGTGTGTTGTCGGCGGCGGCCTTGCGCTGCATCGGCGGCCAGATGCAGGGGCGTCTGCTGTTTCGCAATGATGACGAGCGGGGCAGGGCGCACCGCCTCGGCATCACCGATCTCAACCGGAAATACACCATGGCTGAACTCGCCAAGGGCGATGTCATGTTCGCAGCCACCGGCGTTACCGATGGTGCGATGCTGCGCGGTGTTCGCCGCTCGGCCGGCATGGCGACGACCCATTCGCTGGTGATGCGCTCCAAGAGCGGCACCGTTCGCTATGTCGAGGCGCAGCACAACTGGAAGATCAAGCGTCCGCTCGACGTCTGAGCCTTTGTGAAAGCCGTCCCACGACTCGGTTCGAAGGTTTAGCATAGACATGGCGTCTCTTGTATTGACTTGGTGAGTGCCATGTCTATTTCGCCTTTCCTGGGCGTTTCACGTTCCGCGAGCGGCAAGATGTGGATGCTGCGTGCGCCGGGCCAGGCTGGCGTCGATCGGCAGGCACTGGCCATTTCGCAGCGGCTCGATCTGCCGGAAATCGTCGGCCGCCTGCTCGCGGCCCGCGGCCAGACCCTGGAAACGGCCGAAGGCTTCCTCAGTCCACGCCTGCGTGACCTGTTGCCCGATCCCTCGACCTTGCGCGATATGGATCGCGGCGTGGCGCGCATCGTCGCCGCCATCGAAGCGGGGCAGCAGATCGCCATATTCGGCGATTACGATGTTGACGGAGCGACCTCCGCCGCCCTGCTGATGCGCTTCCTGCGCGCCGTCGGCGCCAAGCCGACCCGCCTCTATGTGCCGGATCGGATGGCCGAGGGCTATGGCCCCAACGGTCCGGCCATGCACCGCCTCAAATCCGAAGGCGTCGATCTCGTCATCACCGTCGATTGCGGCATAACCGCCTTTGCCCCACTTCAGGCCGCGGCGGATGTCGGGCTCGACGTGGTGGTCGTCGATCATCACATGGCGGAACCCGGCCTGCCGGTCGCGGTCGCGGTCATCAATCCCAACCGGCTGGATGAGGCGCCGGGCCTCGGCCAGCTGGCGGCCGTCGGTGTCGCCTATCTGCTGGTGATAGCCCTCAACCGCAGTCTGCGGCAGCGCGGCTGGTACAACGCGGAGCGCCCTGAGCCCGATCTCATGCAGTGGCTGGATCTGGTCGCCCTGGGCACGGTCTGCGACGTCGTTCCCCTGACCGGCCTCAACCGCGCCCTGGTCGCGCAGGGGCTGAAGGTGATGAGCCAGCGCCGCAATATCGGCATCAGCGCGCTCAGCGACGTGGCCAAGGTGACGGAGCGCCCGGGAACCTATCACGCCGGCTTCCTGTTCGGCCCGCGCGTCAATGCCGGCGGCCGCATCGGCGCTTCCGATCTCGGCGCCCTGCTGCTGAGCGGCGATGACCCAGCCGCGGCGGCCGGCCTGGCCCAGCGCCTCGACCTGCTCAATGCCGAAAGGCGCGCCATCGAGGCGGAGGTGCTCGCAGCGGCGATTGCAGCGGCAGAGAAGCAGGCAGCCGACAATCCGCATCTCATTCTGGTGGCCGAGCGCGGCTGGCATCCCGGCGTCATCGGCATCGTTGCCGGGCGCTTGAAGGACCGCTTCCAGCGCCCGGTCTGCGTCGTGGCGCTGGATGAAAACGGCCACGGCAAGGGTTCGGGACGATCGGTTGCCGGGCTGCATCTCGGCAATGCCATCATCGCCGCGCGCGAGGCCGGCATCATCGAGCGGGGCGGCGGCCATGCCATGGCGGCCGGCTTCGAGACCGCGGAAGGGCGCCTGGCCGAACTCAGCCAGTTCATCGCCAGCCGCTTCACCGATGAGCTGGACGGCAGCCCGCTGGTGCCGGTGCTGCAACTGGACGGCGCCCTCCAGCCGCGGGCGGCGACACCCGATTTCGTCGCCATGCTGGAGCGTATAGGTCCCTTCGGCAGCGGCAATCCGGAGCCGCGCTTCGTCCTGCCCGATGCCCGTATCGCCTTTGCCGATCCGGTCGGCACCGGCCATGTCCGCTGCCAGATCCAGGGCGCCGACGGCTTCCGGTTGAAGGCGATCGCCTTCCGCGCCGCCGAGGAACCGCTGGGACGCACCCTGCTGAGCAGCCGGGGAACCACCCTGCATCTCGCGGGCAATCTGCGGGTCGATCGCTGGAACGGCCGGGAAGAGGTCCAACTGCAGATCGAGGACGCCGCGACGGCGGGATGAGCGCGGCGCCTCTTTATTTCTTGAAATCAGCCACTTGGATTCGTTCTTTCAGGCTCAATCTTTTTTTCCCGGGAGGAGCCGACTCCGCGTTTCGGGGTTGCATTTGCAGGCTGTGGCGGCTAAATAGGCGCCGTTCTGTGGCCACGGCGCCTGCCGCCCGCCACCGGCCCTTAGTCCCCATCGTCTAGAGGCCTAGGACATCGCCCTTTCACGGCGGTAACAGGGGTTCGAATCCCCTTGGGGACGCCAAACTGCCATGAAACCGATAACTCCCGTTTCATCCAGGCTGGTCGCCAGAATCGCCAGTTTTCGCGTATTCCCCATCAATGTGACGGTATCGTGGTCGACGACGACCTTGTCGACGATGAGCTCGATTCCTGCCTTCCGTGCGTTGACGCCCGGTTCTCCAAGCTTGCCGCGGATCAGCTCGACCAGCGACCGGATCTGGGCGGTGCTCGGATTGGGAAATGCTGGCGCTGCAGCGGCTCGCGCCTCCAGAAGACGCTGTCTGGCAGTCTCGCGCCCGGCCTGAGCCTCGGCGAGATGGCGCTTCAGGTCCTGGTCCTCAGCAGAGAGCAGCCAGAATAGCAGTACGAGCCTCTATCAGGATCTGATGCCTGGTATCGGCAATGTGACGCTCAGGATACGCTACTACGGTCTCTATGCGTGGCTGAGCTGGGTGTATGCGAGACGCGTCGGCAGCACTGACCCAGAGCGGTGGCGGCGCTTTGTCAGGCGAGCTGAAGCACTATACGCCCTGATCGCTTACCGCCGTGGGTCCGAATCCGGCATTGCCACCCCCGCCTCCTGCTGCCGCAGAATGCCGATGATCTGTTCCTTTCCGAACCTCGATCGCTTCATCGTCCGTCTCCTTCTCCAGGGACGGATTCTACCCAAAAATGGAGGAGTTTTGAGGGCTCAGGTCAACACCAGTAGGACCCGCTTCATTCCAAACACTCTCTTGCCCCACTTCGACCAAGTGTCATGGACGAGCGCAAAGGGTGAATTCATGGCGGCGATTCCTGCGGTGCTGAAGACTCGTGTCGACCTCGCGGCGACTGTCCGAAATAGATGGAGGTAGGCGGGCTAGTCACGGTTGTTTGCGGAAGAAGGTGGATAACAATTGGCAAGAGGAAGGTGCCGTATGTAAATGCTATTTCTGAAGGTACGCATCCAAGTCTTGTATGGCTTTGACCCCAGTCGGCGTCACAACATAGCCAGCCCTTTCAAGTGATGCGTCCGTGACCTCCATAGCCGCATTGTTCGGCGGAACATATCGGCGATAGGTACAACCTCGAATGTTCACGGACACGCTATCATCCTGCAAGGATATGTTTATATCATCTCTATGCACATACCCTGCTTGCTCAGTCAATTTCTCTAGAGATGGGATAAGAGGACACTGATCGTCGTCCTCAAAATCTTGAAGCGAGCCATCGGATAGGCTGAGCGGATGCCACAATCCGGAAAGCGCAACCCCGCTGCGCAGGTCGAAGAGCTTTACCCCCGTCGATGTGAGGAACGCTACCAAATTCATTTTCTCTGAACATGATATTCCATTCACTCTGCTGCCAAAAAGTTCCTGGCGGAATTGTCTCCAAGAATATTCTGGCGAGATTGCTTCTAAGGAACCGTCAATCGAAATGCGAGTAAGTGAGTTGCCGCACTTCGCAATTACGGGATCCGAAAGAGCATGAGCTCCGAGTGCCCAATCGCCGCCCATTGAAGAAAATGAGGTTGGCAATCTACTTGCCATTTCCTGTTCCAAAAAATCACCGTCGCGTAACCTCTCTTGATCAACCTTTTCAATCTGAAAAGTATAAATGCGACCACTCTCGTCCATAAATGCACCCGCGCTAGATCTCCCGTCGAACGTACCAGTTGTCGCCTTGACCAGTTTGGTATCGATGAAGAGCGGATTGAGATAGTCGGTAGGGTATATGACTAGAGTGCGAACAGAAAAACCCGAGCTCAGGTCCGGAACTGAGAACATGACCGAGATACCATCGCCGCGATACTCGGCATCAAGAGCGTCGTCTCCATCGCCCCGATATCGATCCTCAATTGCGTCGTATCCAATGCAACTCTCAAAACGCAGAGCGTCGGCCTTTTTTGTGCAGATAACAGTTGTCCCTCTCGGATGGCCGCTAGGATATGCCATTCGTCGAAATAGAATGGTCGACCGAGATGTGGATAGGATTGTTCCTTCCGACGGACCGGTCCACGCACCATTTTCATCCCAGTTCGAAGGATCGCACAGTATCGACTCATCGACTGGCGAACCAGGGAAGTGGACTACGTCTTTTGTGATACTTGAGGATGGTTCCTCTGTCGTATCTTCGGCCGACTCGTCATCGGAATATGACTCGTCAGAGTCATCCTGATCCAAATCGCTATACTTTCCCGCGGGTGGATACAGATGATTCTTGCAAAGGCTCTCCATTCCTGGAGCTTCAATCTTTACTTTTGTTTGGGTCGTCTGCGCACGATCAAGCTGCCAGGCCGCAGATTCCCCTGAAGATACTGGGAAATCTAGCTGAACAACCGGGCCGCTGTTTAGAGGGATTCCCGCAATCGGAGTTAGAGTCTCGCTTGATTCGGAGGTGGCCGCCCTTTCTTCTTTGGTTTCACCTGATTCCGGGTCTACGTACACGCGATGCTTGTCGATGGCACCGTTGTAGTCGCCGACACGGACGTCGGTCTCAATCGTAAAGAGATACGGCCCTTCTTCATGCAACGTGGCACCGCGAATGTGCTCTGAGTTATCAAATTGCAGGACTTTCGTGACTTTGCGGTTTGGCACATTCCAAAAGACTGCTCGGTTATCTCGCGTGTAGAGCAAGAGCCACTTAGCGTCGGGATCAATTTCATATGACAAGGCGTCCTGCACGTCCACGGATGTTAGATGTTGGTCTGCATATTGATAGAGCTTACCGTGCCAAACTACGACACGTGAATTCAACTTGGTGAGAGTCTTGTCTAGGCCCTGCATTCCTTCCACGTTGAAACTCACAACTCTCTCTAAACTACTTCTATCAACCTGGTCGGGTGCATTTGCGAGTAGCTGCATTGATTGTGCGACGTCAATCGCACGAAAGCCCTCGCGGTCAAGTTTGGCGACGACTTCGATCGCAGATTGTCGCCAGTTCGAAGTCGCCAGCGTTTGATATAGGTTGTGGCCAAACGATCCAACTATGGCACCTATGGCGACGAGGAGAGATACCTTCAGGAATTCAGCATTCTGAATTAGAACCAGCTTAACGCCCTGAAGTGGCGTCGGATCGTCTCTCTCGTCATATGCTTTGGGCGAAGAGTCAGAGAGAATGCTCGGCATCCACTTTGACTCTATGAATGACTGAGTACCCTCCGTTGGAAGGGAAAAATAGTGACTATGCCCCCCTTTGAAGAACCGATTTACAACCGTCGATCCTTGAAGCCCAATGAAGCCGAGGCGGCCAGCCATCCCAAGTCCGGGACACAGTAGCTGACTAAGAATTAGAATTGAATCAGACGTACCACAGTCGTTGATGATGCGCTTGAGACTATGCCCTCTGAAAAGACGGTCAAATCTATATCCAACTGGAAGAACGCTGCCAGACAAGATGACCGCACGAATGTTTAGACTTGTTCCCCTGGCAGCGAGTTCTAGGCCCTTGATAAGTACATAAGTTCCAAAGCTATGGGCAATGAAGACAAAACTGGCATCTGGGGACCTTGCGGACAAGAGCTGAATGTCCTGCGCGAAACGACGTGCAACAATGTTACGAAGTAAGGGGACAGCCAACGCAGGTGCTGAGAAGTAATTGTACCGGAAAGTTTGCACCTCGGCTTCGGGATCTGCGCGGGTGACAATCTCCTGAATCCGCTCCTGCCAGCGACCGAATGTCCTTATCCCATGAATTGTGACAACTACCGTCCGCTCCGGCATTCGCTCCTCCATGGAATTGATGCGAGTCAAGCGGTTATTGCTATAGAGAAATACTCTTTTTAGAAAATACGCAACATCGAGATGTGAATAGGCGCCTAAGTATGGCCCCTTGATTGTCAATTGATGCAGGGAGTTAACATACCTATCGTGACCTGCTCCTCGGAATCTAGGCCACGGATAGCTGGAAAATTCCAGTTATGATGGCTGGGCTAGATGGAGAGGAAGCGATGAAGGCATCTAAGTTCAGTGAATCCCAGATTACGTATGTTCTCCGCCAGGTGGCGGAAAGCACGGCCCTGCGGTTCATCTACAACCAGGGACAAACTTTGCAGGTGTTTCAATTGACTAAGGCGTATCGCCAGATTAGCGATGATCTACCCGTCCTGATTGGAATGTAGGATACCGACTAGGTTCCAGTTATCGGTTTCATCACCGCGGGGACGCCAGCTTGACTGGCTGCATATTCATCGTCGCACAGATTTCGGTTCGCGCTGCATCCGGTATCGCCGGCAGGACTTTCAGCTGGCGGTCTGTCGGCCGTTGCGACCTGTGCCGCCGACCGGCGCTTCCCTCGGACAATAGGCCGCTCTAGACTGGCCTGCCTTGGGGGAGGAGCCGAATCGATGAAGCAAATCGAAATCCGGCTCGCCGTCGTTCTTTATGGCGGCGTGTCGCTGGCGGTCTATATCCACGGCGTCACCCGGGAAATCCTCAATCTGGTGCGGGCTTCCAAGCAATTGCATGACGCCGAGGCGGAGGGCTTCGGTAAGGAGGGCGATTCCACCGCGGTCTATGCCGAGGTCCTGCGTGCGCTAGGGCCCGAAATCGACCTCCGGGTCGTCGTCGACCTGGTCTCGGGTGCTTCGGCGGGCGGCATCAACGGCGTCATGCTGGCGCGCGCCCTGGCGCATGACCTGCCCTTAGAACCGCATCAATATCTCTGGCTGCGCAATGCCGACGTGACCCGCCTGGCGCCGCCGACCAGCCAGTTCAACCGCATGGCGAAGGCGGTGGTGGCGCCTATCCTCTACCGCCTGCTGCTCGGCCGCTTCGGCCAGCAGATCCGCGACCCGGAGACGCGGCAAAAGCTTGGCTACTTCATGCAGACCCAGTGGTTCACGCCGCCTTTCTCCGGCGCCCGCTTCACCCGCTGGATGCTGGATGCCTGCGACAAGATGGAGCGGCACGGCAAACATCGGGGCAGCCTGCTGCCGCCCGGGCATCGGCTCGATCTTTTCGTGACCCTGACGGATTACCGCGGGCACAGCCATATGATCTCCCTGCATGATCCGCCCAGCGTCGAGGAGACGGAGCATCGGCGCATCATCTCCTTCACCTGCAAGCGCGCTTTGTCCGGCGAGATTACCAGCGAGTTCGACGCCGACCATGTGCCGTCCCTGGTATTTGCGGCGCGCGCGACCGCCTCCTTTCCAGGCGCCTTTCCGCCGGCAACGATCGCCGAGTTGGACAAGATCCTGGCCCATCGGGGACGCGCCTGGCCGTCGCGGAAGAGCTTCCTCACCGAAAAGCTGTTTGCCGGCGGTGACGAGGCGAATGGGGCCGGCTTTTTCATCGACGGCAGCGTGGTGATGAACAAGCCGTTTTCGCCGGTCATTCATGCGCTCGGCAATCGTCCGGCCAGCCGCGAAGTCGTGCGACGGATCATCTATGTCGATCCCGATCCCCGGCGTCACGGGCATCAGCAGAGCGAGATCGGCGCTCCCGGTTTCTTCCGCACCATCCTGGCGTCGCTGGCGCTGATCCCGCGCAATGAGCCCATTGCCGACGACCTGATGGCGATCCAGGGCTGGAACGAGCGCGCGCGACGCATGGCCGAGATCCTGGCGGCGGCGGACCCGCAGGTCGAGCAGCTTGTCGATGAGATCGTCACGGACGACCCCGACAATCCGCCGACGATCGATCAGGTGGCGCGTTATCGGGCCATGGCCAATGACAAGGCCCATGCCGGCGCCGGCTATGCCTATCTCAGCTATCAGACCCTGAAGCGCCGCCGGCTGATCAACCGGCTGGCCTGCCTGATTGCGGCCCTGGCGAAATCCGACCCGGCCGGCAATCGCAACGACCGGATCGAGCGGTTGCTGGACCGGTCGGTGGCCTTGAGCGGCACGACGGGGGCGGGGGCGATCGTGCCCTTTTTGCGCGGCTTCGATATCGACTTCCGCCTGCGGCGGGTGCGCTTTGTCATCCGGCGCCTCAACGAGCTTTACCGCGATGTCGGCAGCGGCCGGGCGCAAGTCGTCTCCAGCGCCATTGATGACCTGAAGACCACGCTCTATGACGTGATCGAGCGGCTGGCCCGGTTGTGGCATCCGAAGACCTATGGCGCCGAGGTGGTTACCGCGGCGGTCAGCATCGCGGAAATGGCGGACGCGGAGATCGGCCATACCGTCGAGGCGGCGCTGCTGGCGCCCTTCGAGCAGGCGATGGCCCTGGTGGAGATCGACCATGATATTGACGAGATCATCTCGCTGATGGGGCTTGCTTATCTGCCGGCCGTGGCGCGGCGGGCCGTGGCGATGTCCTATGTCGGCTTTTCTTTCTACGACCTCATCACCTTTCCGATCCTGCAATGGACGGATATGGATGAAATCAACGAGGTGCTGGTCGACCGGATCAGTCCCGCGGATGCCCATGGCATCGGCGAGGCGCATGTGGCGCTGAAGGGAACGGCGCTGATGAATTTCGGCGCCTTCTTCAATCGTGCCTGGCGCGAGCACGATTATCTCTGGGGGCGCCTCAATGCCGCCGACAGATGCCTCGACATGCTGCTCTCGGCGGTGGGGCCGCGCCTGGCCCAGCCGCTCGACACCACCGCCATCCGGCAGCGTCTCTTCAACGCGATCCTGGATGCGGAGGCGCCCAATCTGCGGGCCGATCCGGACCTGATCGATACCCTCAAGCGCAAGCTGAACGAGCCGGGCTGAACGGCATGCGCGGCAGATTACCGCCCTTGGACTGGCTCCGGACCTTTGAAGCTGCGGCGCGGCTGAGCAGTTTTGCTGCCGCTGCCGAGGAGCTGGCGATGACCCAGGCCAGCACGAGCCATCACATCCGCAGCCTGGAGAAGTGGCTGGGCGCGGCGCTTTTCGAGCGCCTGCCACGCAGCGTCCGGCTGACCGAGATCGGCAGCGGCTATCTGCCGGCGGTCCGGCGGGCGCTGAACGAGCTGTCCGAGGCGACCCTGGATCTTTTCGGCCAGGCTGCCCAGAGATCGATTACCATTCAGGCACCGGCTGCCCTGACCACGCTCTGGCTGGCGCCCCGGCTGCATCGCTTCGTCAAGGTTCACCCGCAACTCGAACTGCGCTTGCAGATCACGAATTGGCCCGGTGCCGGAACCGAGGAGGCCGATATCGATATCCGCTACGGCGACGGCACCTGGCCAGGCTTCACCAGCCGCTTGCTGCTTGATGAGCCGGCAGTGCTTGTCTGCGCGCCGGCCTTGGCCCGCAAGCGGGGCGCGGGTGCGACGCTGGCGGATCTGGGCGAGGCGCCCCTTATCCATATCCTGGGAACCGGCGATCTCTGGAGCGCGATCGGCACGCAACCCGCGATCACCGGAGCCGACCAGGACTGGCTCCGTGCGAGGCAACTGTTGAAGGTGGATTCATCGCTCACGGCGCTTGAATTGGCGGCGAGCGGGTTGGGCGTTGCGCTCGTGCTGCATTGCTTCGCCCGGCCATACCTCCAGGACGGGCGGCTGATCAGGCCGCTCCCGCTGCAGGTGCAGACGGGCCAAGCCCATTTCATCGTTACGGCGGCATCTCGGCGTGAGCTTGCGCCGGAAGTACTGGCTTGTCGCGACTGGCTGCTGGCCGAGGCCCAATCGGATCCGCAACCCGGCCAGTCCTAACGTCCTGAAACCAGATATTAACTTCTAGTCCCAAGGATGCTTGTCCGTCCTGGGCGATATCTCAGCGGCGGCATGGTCAGCACGGCTAATCAGAAGATTGTCTTCAGTCGTCGCCAATGAGCTTGCGGAGATTTGATTGACAAACGGCAGCCTTCAGGATTCGCGCTGGGTCGATCCAGTCTTCAGAACCTCCGCAGCAGTGGTGACCGCATGGTTCGTCGGCCGCGCCATGAAGGCATTTCTGGAGACCCCGCAAAACATCATCCTGGTCTTGCTGGTGATTTCAGAGATGATCTCGCTGATTACGATCATTCTCTCACGGCGCCCGACGATCCGCGATATTCATCCCGCCTATATGGTCCTGACCGTCTGCGCCAGTTTCGTCGTGCCGCTTTTCATTTCGGTGCGGGACAATATCGAGCTGATCCCGCAATGGATCGGCGCTCTTGCTTCCGGCATCGGCCTAGTCTGGATCATCTACGCCAAGCTGTCGCTCGGCCGCTCATTCGGCTTGCTGGCGGCCAAGCGCGTGATCAAGGTGAAGGGCGCCTATAGCTTCGTGCGGCATCCGATCTATGCCGGATATTTCATCGTCCATGTCGCCTTTCTGCTGACCTCCTATGACCATGTGAACCTCGTCGTCATCGTCAGCCTCTACTGCATGCAGGTTTTGCGGGCTCTCCGGGAAGAGAGCGTGCTGCTGAAGGACGATCTCTATGCCGCCTATTGCCGTGAAGTACCCTATCGCTTCATCTATGGCGTGTTTTAGCGCATGCCGCCGGACATAGGTCAGCGCCGCGCCGCATAAAGCCCGAGCCATTCCTGGGCGATATGGGCGGCGGCCAGTGCGGTGATCTCGCCGACGTCATAGGCGGGCGCGACTTCCACGACATCCATGCCGACAAACCGCAATCCGGCAAGCCCGCGTAAAATGGCCAATGCCTGTGCCGAACTGAGCCCGCCCGCGACGGGCGTTCCCGTGCCCGGCGCAAAGGCCGGATCCAGGCAATCGATGTCAAAGGTAAGGTAGGCCTTCCTGTCGCCGACGATCCGCCGGATTTCGCCAATCACTGCTTTGACGCCGTGTTCGTGGACCCAATTTGCGTCCAGGACGTTGAAACCCATCAGGTCGTCATTGTGGGTCCGCAAGCCGATCTGGACCGAAGCCTGCGGATCGACCAGACCCTCGCGAGCGGCGTGATAGAACATGGTGCCATGATCGACCCGGCCGTCGCCGCCGGCGTCGTTCCAGGTGTCGGAATGGGCATCGAAATGAATGAGCGACAGCGGACCATGCTTGCGGAAATGCGCCTTCAGCAGCGGATAAGTGATGAAATGATCGCCGCCGAGCGAGAGCAGGGCGACGTTCCGGTCGAGAATTGCCGCGGCATGGGCTTCGATGGCGGCAGGGATCGTCTCCGGCCGGCCGTGATCCCAAAGGCAGTCGCCGTAATCGATAACCGCCAGTTCCTCGCAAGGATCAACGGGGCAGCCATAAGGACGCGTCCAAGCCATATGGCTGGAGGCGGCCCGCACCGCGCGCGGACCGAAGCGCGCGCCGGGCCGGTTGGTGGTTGCGGTATCCAGCGGGAAGCCCGTCACGGCGACATCGACCCCCGCCAGATCCCGGGTGTATTTGCGCCGCAGGAAGCTGAGCGCGCCGGCGAAGGTCGGCTCCATCTGCGTTCCTTTCAGCGACGCAGCGGTGAAAGCACGGTCATTGCTCGAGGTGGCGCTCATGTCTGTCTCCCGGTCGGCAGATATCTCTGCATTGAATCTACGTTCAATTTCCGGAATAGATTTGACCGGTGATTGCATTATGTCAATCGATCGCCGTAAATGGCGGCAGGACGGCATCGCTATCAGGCTGTCTGTCTCATCCTTTCGCCAGAAATTGCGAGGCTTGCAGGCATGGAGGGTATTCTCATTCGCCCGGCTGAAGCAGCGGATCATGCCAATCTCAAAGAAGGCCTGATCGCGCTGCAGGAATATGAATGCGCGCTGCATGACAGCCGGCTTCCGCCACAAGCGACAACCGAGCCCTATCTCGCCTGGATGCTTCGGCAGGTGCAGGCGTTCGACGGCCTATGCCTGGTGGCATATCAGGGCGATGTTTTTATCGGTTTCGTTGCTGGCTGGGTTGAGCGCGCGGAAAATCCTGCCGAGACTGAAGATTCGACCACCTTCGGTTATATTTCCGATATCTGCCTGTTGTCGCGTTGGCGTGGACTCGGTCTGTCGGGGCCTTTGCTGGCGGCGATGGAACGCCATTTCGCCAGCCGAGCGGTCAAACGTGTCCGTATTTCCACCCTGGCAAACAATCAGGCTGCCCTGGCCGCCTATCGGGCGGCCGGCTTCGCGCCCTACGAAACCGTGCTGGAAAAGACCATCCGAGCCGGCGAAGAGGACATCCCACATTGACGCCGGGCGGGCGCCGTCCGTCTTGGCGTCAGGCGACGATCAAAACAATGTCACACTGCAAATGATATTGCAGTGCAATAGAAGGCGCTGCATCCTATGCCCGGCTGTGCAATGCAGCTTCATCAAAGGCGCCGGCATCGCGCAAGGCAAGCAAGGAGAAAGTCTATGTCGAAGGGAAAAACAGCCGTCGTAACCGGTTCGACCAGCGGTATCGGCCTCGCAATCGCCCGCGCCTTGGCCGCACAAGGCAGCAATGTGGTGATCAATGGCTTCGGCGACGCGGCGGCGATCGAACAGGTGCGGGCGGCCATCGAAAAGGAATACGGTGTCAAGGCCAGCTATGACGGCGCCGATATGACCAAGGGGGCGGAAATCGCCGCCATGATCGCCAATGCGGAAAAGACCTACGGTTCGGTCGATATCCTGGTGAACAATGCGGGTATTCAACATGTAGCCCCGCTGGAAGAGTTCCCGGTCGAAAAGTGGGACGCCATCATCGCCATCAATCTCACGGCCGCCTTCCACGCGATCCGGGCGGTGATCCCCGGCATGAAACAGCGCAAATGGGGACGGATCATCAATACCGCCTCCGCCCATGCGCTGGTTGCTTCGCCCTTCAAGTCAGCTTATGTCGCGGCCAAGCATGGCATTGCCGGCCTGACCAAGACAGCGGCACTGGAACTGGCGACATTCGGCATCACGGTGAATGCCATTTGCCCCGGCTACGTCTGGACGCCGCTGGTGGAAAAGCAGATCGCCGATACGGCAAAGGCGCGCGGCATCAGCGAGGACGACGTCAAGAAGAACGTTATGCTGGCTGCGCAACCGACCAAGGAATTCGTCACCGTCGAAGACGTGGCTTCCTTGGCTGTTTATCTCGCCTCTGATGCCGGCAAGTCGATCAACGGCTCGATGCAGTCGATCGACGGCGGCTGGGTCGCCGAATAGGCCTCGGTTTCGGGTCGGCCGGCGGTTCGACCCGAAGCCCGATCGCGATCAGAGGGAATTTCGGAGCTGAGCAGGGCTGCGGAGCCGAAGCGCTTGCGCCCTGCCGGGCCGCGTCAGCAAACTAATTGACAGAATCCCTTTCTCGCGTCATCTGAGAACGTTAAGGGATTGGCGATTGTGCGGCCGCAGCGGCGCGAACCGCATTCCCTGTTCGATTGCATCGAGGTGCCCGAAGAGCACCGTTTCTCGGCGGGGAGGGCTGCATGTCCAGCGATACCAATAAACAGGCGTCGAAAAGCAGGAAATGGCTGCGTTGGCTGCTGATCCTGCCTTTCATCGCGGTCCTGTGGGTTCCCTTCTATAACAGCATCGAGCCCAGCCTCGGCGGGATTCCCTTTTTTTATTGGTATCAGTTGCTCTGGGTGCTGATCAGCTCCGTGCTGATCTTTTTCATCTATCTGGCCGAGGGCCGCGAAGGGCAATAGGCGTTCCGCAGCCGCGAGGTGATAGAAGAACGCCGTATCAGGCAGCCGAGATTTCCGGGGATATAAGATGCTGAATTGGACCGCTACCATTGTATTCGTTCTGCTTTTTGTATTTGTGACCTATCTCGGCTTCGCCGCCGCACGATGGCGCCAGGGCGATCTCAACCATCTCCATGAATGGGGCCTTGGTGGGCGGCGGTTCGGCACCATTGTCACTTGGTTCCTGCTGGGCGGCGACCTCTACACAGCCTACACCTTCGTCGCGGTTCCGGCGCTGGTTTACGGGGCAGGGGCGGTCGGTTTCTTCGCCATTCCCTATACGATTTTGATCTATCCGATCCTGTTCCTGGTGTTTCCGCGGCTTTGGACCGTTGCCCATCGCAAAGGCTATGTCACGCCGGCCGACTTCGTCCGTGGACGCTATGGCAATCGCTGGCTGGCTTTGGCTATTGCGCTGACCGGCGTCATCGCCACCATGCCCTACATCGCCTTGCAGCTGGTCGGCATGGAGGTCGTCATCGGCGCACTCGGCTTTCATGCCGAAGGCCTGATCGGCGATTTGCCGCTCATCATCGCCTTCATCATTCTCGCGGCCTTCACCTATACCAGCGGGCTGCGCGCGCCGGCGATGATCGCCGTCGTCAAGGACGTGCTCATCTATATCGCGGTGATTGCGGCGGTGGTTGTGGTGCCGGCGAAGCTCGGTGGCTTTAGCGCGATCTTTGCCAAGATCGATGCGGCAAAGACGATCTTGCCGGTGCCAGCGGATGGAACGACCATTCCCTTCAGCGGCTATGCCACCTTGGCGCTTGGCTCGGCCCTGGCGCTGTTCCTCTATCCGCATTCCATGACCGCCATCCTCTCCTCGAGCGATGGGCGAGTGATCCGGCGCAATGCCTCAATCCTGCCGGCCTATTCGCTGGTACTCGGCCTGCTGGCCCTGCTGGGCTTCATGGCGGTCGCGGCGGGTGTCGGCCAGTCGCCGGACTTCGCCGATGGGTTCAAGCAATATGGCGCGAATTTCGCGGTGCCGGCCCTGTTCCTGGCGATGTTCCCGTCCTGGTTCGTCGGTGTCGCCTTTGCGGCGATTGCCATCGGCGCGCTGGTGCCGGCAGCGATCATGTCGATCGCCTGCGCCAACCTCTATACGCGCAATATCTATCGCGAGTTCATCAATCCGAATTGCAGCCATATCCAGGAATCGAGCCAGGCCAAGATGATGTCGCTGCTGGTCAAGGTCGGCGCGCTTTTCTTCGTGGTCTATTTGCCGCAGCAATATGCCATCCAGATGCAGCTTCTCGGCGGCATCTGGATCATCCAGACGCTGCCCGCGATCATGCTGGGCCTCTATACGCGCTGGTTCAATTCCTGGGCGCTGTTGATCGGCTGGGCGGTCAGCATGGTCGCCGGCACCTGGATGGAAGCCAGCCTCGGCTTCAAGGGGGCGGTATTCCCGCTCCATATCTTCGGCTACAGCTTCCCCTGCTATATTGCGCTGGCGGCCGTCGCCCTGAATATCGTGGTATCGGGAATCCTGACCGTCATCCTGCAATACGGGGCATCCGACCGGCATATCGACGATACCAAGGCAGCCGACTACGTCTGATATCGCTCCATTACGCCACGCTCTCAATCGTTAGGTCCGGCCCCCCATCCAGGCGGCCGGACCACGTCGGGGCGGGCGGTCAATCAATCAAGAGAAAATTAACCCTGACTGGCCAAAATCGGCGAGACGGTGCGTGAGAACGCCGTCTTGCCCCGGCATTGTCAGGAGCCCCGTCAAGGCATCATGCCGAGGCCGGTGCGGCCGGTATTCGGTGTGAGGAGGACTGCCGTACGGATTGCCTGGGGCGGCGACCGTCGGAAGGCAGCCGATGGATGGGATTGACGTGATTGACCAGATCGTGGCCAACGGGCCGCATCCTGCGGAGCATGCCGCCAGCGGAGCGAAGATCCTGATCTTCGTCCCGATGTACAATTGCGCCAATCAGATCTCTCGGGTGATTGCCCAATTCACCTTTCCGCTGCAGCGACGATTTACAAAGCTGATCTTGGTCGATAATCGCTCCACGGACGGCGGTGTCGAGAAAGCCGCCGCGGCGATCGCCACCTTGACGGAGATCGATGTCGATATCCTGCGCAACAACGAGAATTACGGCCTCGGCGGCTCCCATAAGGTCGCCTTTTCCAAGGCGATAGAGCAGGGTTTCGATTACGTCATCGTGTTGCATGGAGATGATCAGGGCGCGATCGCCGATATCATTCCCTGTCTCGATCGCGGACTCCATACGGAAGTGGATTGCCTGCTCGGCGCCCGTTTCATGCGGGGCAGCGAATTGCGCGGCTATTCCGCCTTTCGCACCTTCGGCAACAGGGTCTTCAACCTGCTTTTCTCGATAGCGGCGAGGCAACGGCTTTATGACCTGGGCTCCGGTCTCAATCTCTATTCGGTCGGCGCACTGAAGGATAAAGCCTGGCTCACTTTTCCGGACGACTTGACCTTCAACTACTACATGATCCTGGCCAGCGCCGCGAAGGGCTGGAGGATGCGTTTCTTTCCGCTCACCTGGCGGGAGGAAGATCAGCGATCGAATGTGAAACTGTTTCGCCAGGCCGGGAAAGTAACCGCCATTCTCTTGTCTTTCATCGCTAGGCCGAGACGCTTCCTGACCGCTGATTGGCGCGCGGTTCCGGGACGCAGCTATGGCGCCGAAACCGTCGCGCAGGTGCGGCGGGTCAAGCAGGCAGAGGCCGGGCCGCAATGATCTTTCGCGACGAACCCTGCAGGCTGCCGAGCTGGTACAGATATGCCTCGGTGCTGGCATTCGCCGGATGCGGTATTGCCATGCTTGCCGGCCTGTGGCTGCTGGCGGCGACACCGATCTCGATCTTCGATTGGCAGGCGGCCGCTATCGCCGGCGGACTTTATATCCTGTCCCAGGGGCTGCGCGCCTTGCGGTTGGCAATCATTGTGGGCGATCCCGCGAAGAGCCTTCGGCAGCTGGTACAGGCGCATCTGGTCGGCGCCGCCGCATCCTTTACCCTGCCATACAAAATCGGAGACCTCCTTCGCATCATGGAACTCGCCTTCGTCCTGAGGCGCGGCCGCAGCTACGGAATCTGGCGCGCGGTTCTGGTGGTATGGATCGAGCGTGTCTATGACGCCTTGCCGATCACGGCGCTTCTGTTCTTCCTCGGTGTGACCATCGGCGAGGATACGTTGCGGCTGGTTGCGCCGATCCTGGCAGCGATGATTACGTTCATTGTTTTGACGCTGCTGACCTTCTTCGTGTTGCCTGAAAATCTCGACGGCCTGGCGCTGTTCCTGGCGCGCCGCTATCACGGCAACCGCGTCGTCACCGTATTGCGGTCGATCGACCGCCTTCACCGTTTGGCTGGAGATGCGCGCCGGATGCTGCACCGCAAGCATATTACGCTGATATCGATCTCGGCGGTTATCTGGATCGCTGAAATCACCACAGCCGGTTTGATCCTGGGCAAGGGCGAAATCGGAAGCTCCGCTGCCGCCCTGCTGCGCTTCCTGTCCGGCCTGCTGTCGCCGACTTTCTCGCGCGAGCTGAATGATCTCACCGTCTATTCGGCCGTCATCGGCCTGCCTTTGTTGTTGTCCGGGTTGGTCGCTTGGGTAGCTGCGATACGGTCCGGCAGGCTTTCAATTGTTAGAGCTGCGGGGACGCCGAGCCGGTTGGCGGCGCAAAGACCTCAATGATGAAACTCATCTATGACGATGCGATCGCCGTTACACCGGAGGTCACCGATATTGTCGGCATCCGGCATTATGGCGACTTGCTGCATGGCAAGCGACGCTTGTCATCGATCGTGCGCGAGGCCGCCGAGGGCGCCGGGATCGAGGATGTCGTCCACTTCCGCCGCCTCGAGGATCTGCGGGCGCTGGCGGATGGTATCGATAGCCAACAGGTCGGCCGCCGCTTTCTCTATCTTCCGTCGAACGTTATTGCCCTTGGCGGCAAGATGGCGCTGACCGCGCTTTTCGGCAAACTGCGATGGCTGAGGCAGAATGTGCTGGTGACGGCGGCAGGGGGCGACACCCATGGTTCCGCGACAGGCGCCAATGCCTGGTCGGGCGCTGCCGCGCTCGACCTTGAGGCTTTCAGGCGGCTGATCGAACAGCGATGCCAGGGCGTGATCCAGCCGGTCCATGGTGAGCGTCGGGGGAATTTCGCGGATATCGGCAATGGGGCCAACCTCGTCGATCTCAGTGACAAGGCGTATCTGTTGAAGTTTCTCGGAAGCCATTTCGAAGTCCGGCATTTCAACGCCATATCCTTCGATGACTACACCATCCGCAAATCCTCCCGCAACAAGGAGAAGATCCGCCAGGAATACACCTATTGGGGACTTTTGCCGGATCGCATGAAATTCTGGTTCGTCCAGCCTTACGATCTGGTGGAGGAGGGCGAGACTGCCTCCTATGCGATGGAGCGTCTGCATATCCCCGACATGGCCCTGCAATGGGTCCACGGCGCCGTTACGCCGGGCAGCTTCGACCGGTTTCTCGACCGCGCTTTTCATTTCCTTCAACAACGGCCTTCGCAACGGATTGACCGCGATGCCGCCGTTTCGCTGCGGCGCAGTCTCTATCGCGACAAGCTCGCGACGCGGATGGCGGATCTACGCAAGACCATGCCGGCCTCGCAGATCGAATTGCTGCTGAGATCGACAGGCACGGCCACCGTGACAGACAGTTTGGCCGGGCTGCTTGAGCGATATGCAGTCTTGCTCGAGAAGCTCGAGCGGCGGCGGAGCGATCAGATAGCCGTCATCGGGCACGGTGATTTCTGCTTTTCGAACATTCTCTATGAAAAGAACAGCAACCTTATCCGCTTGATCGATCCGCGTGGCGCAGCGAGGCCGGAAGATCTGTGGACCGATCCATATTACGATCTCGCCAAGTTATCGCATTCGATCCTCGGCAATTACGACTTCATCAATAACGGTCTTTACGATCTGGTACTCGACGACGGGTTGAGACCTCGGCTGGAATTGCATATCGAGACTGACTTGGGGGAGATGCAGCAGGCGTTCAAGGGGCGCCTCGCATCGCACGGCTTCGATCTCGAACTCGTGCGGCTTTACGAGGCCTCGCTGTTTCTCTCAATGGTGCCATTGCATATCGACATTCCCAGCAAGGCCCTCGCTTTCCTGATCAATGCCGAGGAGATCCTGACTAAACTCGAGAACGGGGAAGCGGCGTAGCGCCCGAAGCGGGTCCTGCATGGCTTTCAGGAAAACGGTGGCGGCTCCGCAGCGGCGAAGGCCTCCACCTCAGCCGGCGTGCCGAGGGGATGCACGGCCGCTATCGGGACCCGGTGCATATAGACCCTGCCGGATGCGGCAATGAGCTGGTTATACATTGGCGCTATATAGCGCTCTCCGGCCTCAAGACGATCCGTCGCGGCGTAGAAGCGCTGATATAAATCGGCGTAAAGCTTGGCCGATCTGAACCAATAGAGACCGATGGTTGCATGCGGCGAGATCCGCTGTTTCTCGCGGATCTCCACGATGCGATCATCGGTGCCCGACACCTTGGCGAAGCTCCAACCATTGCCGGCCCCTTCGAAGCAGGGAATCCAGCCATCGCCATGCGGCGCAGCGAGGGGCAGGGCCTGCGGCTCGACATAAGTGTCGATATTGTAGATCAGCAGCGCTGCGTCAGGAGCTATCATCGGCAGAGCCTTGAGCGCCGTCGTGGCCTGACCATCCGTCGGCGCATCAAGCTCCAGGAGCGACCATTGCCTGATACCAAGCTTCGGTATTTCCGTGGCCAGAAAAGTGCTGCATTGATCGGCAGCTCTGGCAATGAAGAGAACCGGACTGCCGGCCTTGATGAAATTGGCCAGGCTGGAGAGCGACCAGAAGAATAACGTCCGGCCGTGTACCTCGATCTGATACTTAGGCAGATCATAACCCGCATTCCGGAACCGCTGACCGAAGCCGGCCATGGTGATGACGATATGGGGCGGTCGCTCCGATGGTTGGCTCATTTGCCGTTTCGTACCCACATCTGCCAGATTGGCGTCTCCCCCGCGACATGAAAGTTCGCCTGGAGATAGTCAGCCACCATATTGAACAGCTTCTCGTGATCGTAGATCTTGAGAACCATGACCACATTTGCGTCGGCGAAGTCCCGTTCCGGCACGATCGGGGAGCGCGGCCCGAAGGTTCTTTCGTAATCCATCCATGCCGCCATATGGCGTGGCGGCATCGTCTCAGTGGCGACGGTCATCAGCGGCGCGGAGTATAGCGTAACGATACGCGGGTCGTCCGGCCTATTCGCCTGAAATAGCTTATAGCCGTCATCCAGTGTCGTGGCGATGTCGTTATGCCAGCTGGTCAGCGATTTCACGCTATAGAGCGCCGGGTCTACCTTTCCGGCGAGGACATCACTGATGACACCAGGCGTCGGATCAACCGGCACGATCATCCCTTGCAGGGCAGGCGACAGCATGGAAGCCGGCTGGCCCATGTTGAACGCCGTCTTCGCGATATGCAGGACAATACCGCGCCCGCTGTTGAAGATCGTGCCGCCGGCGATGAAGACTAGTACCAGGCCGGCAAGGATGATGGCGGACCGATCCGTGGAAGCCCGGGCAGGCAGGATGACGGTCTGCTCGCGCCGCATTTGCCGCTTCCAGATAGCCGCGAAGGTAATCGCCATGGCGACAATCTGGCTGGGAACGGCGTGTTCGTGGTTCTGCCAGGCGAGGCCAAGACTGCCGCCTGTCGCAATCATGCAGACCAGCAGCGTGCGGTTCCCGCTTCGGCGCTCTTCCAGCGTCTGGCTGGATCGTCCGAGCCAGACAGCGAAGCAAATCGGGGCGAAGAAGGCAAACCATTCGCCGGACAGGGCAGACTTCAGATTGACCAGCCTGAAAGGATCCAGCGACTGCGCCGATACGGGCGAGGCGAGCGAGGTACGGTGAAGGTCGCTGAAATAAGCCGCCATCAAGGGGCCTGTCCCCCAGATAAGCCCGAGCGACAGAAGAAGAAGTCCGCCGGCAATGAGGCAGCTGCGACGATTGGCGGGAACAAGGACGACCGCCAGCGCCAAGGTCGATATGGCGACCGCAGCGAAGGTAATCTTCAGATAGAACAGCGCCAGGACGAGCAGGAAAAGCAGAAATCCATCCGTCATCCCCCGGCCTTTGCGCTCGTGCAGGGGTTCCAGAAGGGATATTGCGGCAACGGGTGTCATCAAGACCCAGCCAAGGCGATTGTAGCTCGCGAGAAAGCTGAGGCTCGCGGAATCATCCAGATCGCTCGGGGAGATGCATAACAAGCCGACCATCAGCAGGATGACTGCCCGCAGACTGGCCGGCAAGCGATCTCGGGTTGCCAGAAGTGTCGCACAAACCGCGAATGGCAGGAAGATAAGCTGTTGCCACATGACCAGCTTCGGCGTGAAACCGAAAAGCCGCGCCGCCAGGCCAAGCGTCAGATAGTAGAGGTCTCCAACCGGCGTATAGAAATCGAGGTGCGGCCACTGACCACTCAGCATCCGCAAGGCGCCGTCCATAGGAATGAAGAAGTCGTAGGTGTAATCCGACAGCAGAATGCGCGGCGACGCGGCCATCATCGCGGCAAAGACCACAATAACGGCTATTGTCCAGAACAGAACTCTGGTCACCGCTTGCGGCTTCTGCTGCAGGGAGGCGGCGAAGCGCCAGAATGCTCTGTCAAATATATCGGGGCTTAGTTCAACGGGTTTGCGCATGTCGATCAACCGGCCATGTCGGTCGCCGCCCAGCGCGCGTAATTCAACGGAGCTCGGACCATGTGCCTGGCGGTCGATTATGGGGCGGCGTAAACCGGAACAGCCGCCTTGGTTCCGGCGGCGTCGCCGTTGATCTTACCTTCAACTTTGCCAACCGGCGCAGGTGTCGCATCCTGGGAACTCGTATCCGGAGCTGGTGCGCTGAAAAGCCCGCCACCCGTGCTTCCGCCAATATTGGAGCCGGGAATCAACGTGCAGTTCTGAGCGCAAGCATAGCTGTCCTGGCTCATCGTTCCGCCACGCGGGCCGTGGACGATCACCAGGCCGTCATTGCCGTCGGAGACGACGACCATGCGCTTGAGAATGACTTTCTGCTGGGGATCCAGAATCAGCAGGCTTGTGCGCCCGGCCGCCTTGCCGATGATGATCATTTGATCCGGCGTCTGCATGGTGACATCGGCAATATTCGGATTGGCGATGATGATGTCCTTGGGCGTGCCCTGCAGATGAATCATCTGGACGCTGTTGAGCGGAATTGAAAGAACCGCGTCGGCGGAGGCGACCGGTGCAAAGCCGCAGATCACGGCCGAAGCCGCACAGACCAATATAAAGGCGCGCATAAAGGATTTATTCATCATAAGATTCCAGGATGCCCGGGTGAAACGCAGAGGTCGGTCGATATCAATTATGCCTACCGGGATTTGGTGAATTCTGCGTTAACTTGCGAACAGGGGCCTTTATGCGAGCGAGATATTCCGGATTGTGCGGGCTAAGCCTGGCGGCGCTTCTGTTGGCAGGCTGCCAGAGTCTCTCCGCTGAGGGACCGGCAGAGGCGGCTGCACCGGCGGCCGATCCAAACCTGGAGGCGACTGTCCGCAAGGCCGCAGCAGATGCGGAGGCGAGCTACAATTACGGCGAGGCTGCGCAGCATTACGCACGCCTGCTCGAACGGCATCCGGACGATCAGGACGTGATACTGGCTGTGGCGCGCAACCTGCGCTACTCCGGTTCGCCACAGCAGGCGGTCGTGGTGATCGACAAGCGTATCTCGAAAACGGGAGCGAAGGAGCCGCTGCTGATCGAGCTCGGTAAGGATTATCTCGCAGCGGATCAGTTGAACCTGGCAATTTCGGTCTTGCAACAGGCGCATGCCGCCGATCCGAATAACTGGCAGATCCTGTCTGCCCTCGGCGTGGCGCAGGATCACCAGGGCGATTACAAAGAGGCGCAAGCCACTTATGAAACCGCTCTGAAGCTGTCCGCTAACAACCCTGTTTTGCTCAACAACTATGCTCTGTCGCTGGCGCAAACCGGTCAGTTGGACGCCGCCATCTCGGCGCTGCAGACGGCCACGTCGCAACCAGAGGCAACCGCTCAGTCGCGGCAGAATCTTGCATTGATGTTGGCGCTCAAAGGCGACAATGACGGCGCTTCCCGGTTGATCCGGGCAGACCTGCCGCCGGATATGGCGCAAAACAACATCAAATATTACGCGGGAATGGGGCCGCAATAAATCGGTCTGCCGGCACGGTCGCTTGCGACCTGGTTACTTCTTGAAGGTTTGCATAACCTGGATCACGGCCGGACCGGCGATAACCAGGAAGAGAACAGGCAGGAAGAAAAGAATCATCGGAACGGTGAGCTTCGGCGGCAGTGCAGCCGCCTTCTTTTCCGCGGCCGCCATTCGTGAATCCCGGCTCTCTTTCGCCAAGACGCGCAGGCCCACCGCAACGGGCGTGCCATATTTCTCGGATTGCTGCAGCGTTGTGCTCAACGACTTGAAAGCGGGCAGTCCGGTCCGTTCGGCCAGATTGTCCAAGGCCTGGCGGCGATCGTTAAGGAAGGCAAGCTCGGCTGTTGTCAGGCCGAATTCCTCGGCGATCTCAGGAGCGCCTTCCACCATCTGCTCGGTGACTTTGGTGAAGGCGGCCTCGATCGACATGCCGGATTCGACGCAGATGACGATCAGATCCAATGCATCTGGATAGGCCCGCTGCAGCTTGAGCTGGCGCTTTGCAATTCGGTTGCGAAGCATGATCTGCGGCAGATAGTTGCCAAGGCCGGTCGCACCGATGACCACCAGCATGCGCATGGCAAACGGGCGATCGGCGAGGACCAGCGAGGTATAGATCAGGGAGCCGATCAGGAGGCCGATCGGCATGGAAATCCGCGTGAAGAGAAAGTTGACGACGGCGCGCTGCCCCCGCCGGCCCGCCTGGGCCAGCTGAATGCGCAGCGCCTTTGCTTCCAGCAGGTTCTGCAGGCGGAAGCGACGGATCGCAAGTTCCTTCCACTTCGACCCGCCGCCCAACTGGAGCTTGCTGCGCGTGCTATAGGCCTCCTTGCGGCGGTTTGCGAGTTCCCGCCGGCGCTCGGACACGGCCTTGAGGCGTGCCTCGAAGCGGTCGCCGCGGAGAAAAGGCAAGCCGACGGCGATAACCGAAGCAAAAGCCGCCAGGGCCGAAGCTGCAATAATGACGTTCTCGATCTCGAATTTCATTGCCGCGGCCTAATAGTCGAAGTGGATGATCTTGGCCATGACGAAGACACCCGCCGTCATCCAGAGCAGCCCGATGAGGATAAGCCAGTTGCCGGTATCGGTGGTGAAGAGCAAGCCGACGTATTCCGGCGACAGTACCGTCAGGGCCATGGCGACGAAGACCGGTAGTGATCCGACGATACCTGCTGACGTCTTCGCCTCACTGGAGAGTGCCTGAATCTTGTCCCGCATGCGCTTGCGTGACCTGATGACATCGGTCAATTTCTCCAGCGTCTCAGCCAGATTGCCGCCGGTCGACTTCTGCATGACGAGAACGATGGAAAAGAACCGGATCTCCGCGGTCGGAACACGCTGGTACAGTTTCGCCAGGCAATCATCGAGGGTAAGGCCGATCTGGATACCTTCGGTCACAAGGCGGAATTCCAACCCGACAGGGTCCGGCATTTCTCGTCCGACGATTGCCAAACACTCGCCAACAGTCAGACCGGTGCGAACGCCACGGATCATAATATCGATCGCATCGGCAAACAACGCGGTGAATTTCTTGATGCGCCTTTTCACCTTGGTGCGCAGGAAGAGTTTTGGCAGGCCAAGCATGCCGATGATTGCCGCCATCGGTAGACCGATCAGCGGCAGCTTTAAGAAGACATAGACGAGCGATAGCCCGATGCCCAGCGCAACTGAGATAATGATAAAGGTGCGCCCCGACATGGTGAGGCCGGCCTGCATCAACTCTTCGTTCAGCTTATATCCGCGCTTGCTGTTCTTGAGGCGCTCGATCTCCCGAAGCTTGGCTTCCACGTTCAACCGGCGATCGGCGCCTGCCTTGCTTCTCTTGCCGCCCTCGGTGGCGGTGCCGACGACCGCATTCAGGCGCCGCTGGAAGCGCGCCTTGGGGCCGTAGATGCTCATGAACAGCAGGCAGGAGATACAGATGAAGCCGACCATCAGGGCGACGATGATGGCGAAGACCGCCGGCGGCAGATGGCGCAGGACTTCAGACATTCGCGCTCTCAAGCAGTTCGCCGAGTTCGCGCTCCTTGCCGAAATAGCGTGCGCGATCCCAGAAAGACGGCCGCAGTCCGGTGAATTTGTGGCGCCCGATCAGGCGACCGGCAGCGTCTTCCCCCTGTATCTCATAAACGAAGAGGTCTTGCAGGGTCACCACTTCGCCTTCCATCCCGATGACCTCGGTCACATGGGTGATCTTGCGCGAGCCGTCCCTGAGGCGCGCAGCCTGAATGATGACCTGCACCGCGCCGGCGATATGTTCGCGAACCGTCTTGGCCGGCAGGTTATAGCCACCCATCGCGATCATGTTCTCCATGCGCGAGATGCATTCGCGGGGATTGTTGGCGTGAATGGTGCCCATAGATCCGTCATGGCCGGTATTCATCGCCTGCAACAGGTCGAAAGCTTCCGAACCGCGGACCTCGCCGACGATGATGCGTTCGGGACGCATACGCAGACAGTTGCGCACGAGGTCGCGCATCGTCACCTGACCGACCCCCTCGAGGTTCGGCGGACGCGTCTCCAGGCGGACGACATGGGGCTGCTGCAGCTGCAGCTCCGCAGCGTCTTCACAGGTCACGACGCGCTCGCCGGCATCAATATATTGCGTTAGGCAGTTCAAGAGCGTCGTCTTGCCGGAACCGGTGCCGCCGGAGACGATCACGTTGAGGCGGATATTGCCGATAATGCGCAGCAGTTGAGCACCCTCCGGCGAAATCGAGCCGAATTGCATCAATTTGTCGAGGGTCAGGCGATCCCGCTTGAACTTGCGGATGGTCAGCGTGGCGCCGTCAATGGCGAGCGGCGGGACAATGACGTTGACACGTGAACCGTCTGCAAGCCGCGCGTCGCAGATGGGGCTTGCTTCATCGACACGACGGCCGACGGCCGAGACGATCCGCTGGCAGATGTTCATGAGCTGCTGGTTGTCGCGGAATTTGATGTCGGTCAGTTCGATCTTGCCGTCGACCTCGATATAGACCTTGTTGCACCCATTCACCATGATATCGGCGATATCATCCCGGGCGATCAGCGGCTCTAGCGGCCCCAAGCCAAGGACGTCATTGCAGATGTCGGTAATCAGAAGCTGCTGTTCCGCGGCGCTGATCGTCAGATTGCGCACGCCGACAATATCCGTGACAACGTCGGTAATGGCCTCGCGCATGGAATTGGTATCCAGCTTGGCCAATTCCGACAGGTCGACAGTCGCGATCAGGTCGTTAAATACACTGGCCTTCACTTCGGCGAGCCGTCCATTCAGCTCCGACGGTCGGACATTGGTTGTCGTCGTATTGGAGGCAGCCGGTGAAGAGGCGAGCGGGCTCTCGACCGGAACACGGACTTCAGGTGCCGACGATGTTAACGGTGCGCTGCGTTTGCCAAACATAGCGTCATGCCTTTACCGATGAAGCTTTGCGGCGAGCGAGCCAAGGGGGCAGAGCCAGGCTACGGCGCGGTCCCTTGGCATGAGAAAGCTTTCCGACTTCCAATGTGAGCTGCCGAAGTGCCGCAGTTGCCCGGTGCGCTTTCGATCTCTCGGCCAGGACCTTTCCGTCGTTGATCGCTTCGGCGAAAGCCAGCGGGTCGAAACCCACCGTCACAAGCGGCTTGATCGGCAGGGCGCGGACCGCATCCTGCATGGTCAGGCGGCTGCGCTTCGTCATATCCGCCTTGTTGATCACCAGCCTGGGATCGCGGTTCTCACCGCGCTTTGTCTTGAGGAAATCCAGAATGCTTTTCGCATCGCGCAGATTTGGGAGATCCAGCGACGCGACGACGATGAACTCGTCGGCAAGCAGAGAGAAGTCTTCGATCCATTGATTCCAGATATGGGGCATGTCCACGACGACGACGTCAGCCATCTGCCGCGACAGATCTACCAATTTTTCAACAGCGGCATTGCTCGGCATGATATTGCTGCGCAAGGTGCCGTTGGTCGACAGGATCTGCAGCCTGTCGTCGTCACCGACCATGAAGCGCTTCAGGAGAACCTGATCGAGGCGCTGGGGGTCTGAAAGAGCATCGGAGATCGGTTGCCTGGGTTCCTCGTTGAAGGCGAGGGCACTGGTACCGAAGGTAAGGTCAAGGTCGACAAGGATGACACGCTGGTTGAATTCCTTGGCGAGCAGCCAGGACACGTTTTGCGCGACCGTGCTGCTCCCGACGCCGCCACGCGCGCCCATGAATGTCAGTAGACGTCCATGCGTGGGTCTTTGTGGATCGTGGGTCGCCCGATCGATGGAGGCCGATATCTCATCGATCGTCGCCGGGCTGAGCAGGTAGTCCGAGACACCGAGCGAAACGATCTTGCGGTAGAAACCGATATCATTGACGGCACCGATGACAATCAGCTTTCTGCCTGGCTCAACAACCTCCGCAAGCTGCTCCAATCGGCTGTGGAGTTGCCCGACATCGCCGTCGTCTTCGACGATAATGACGTCAGCGGAGGGCTGGTGCATATAGTGCTGGACGGCGGCCTGCAGTCCGCCCGGCTGATGCTGAACCGGGCAGCGGGCGAATTTCGGCAAATTGTGCAAGGCGAGCGCTGCTTCCGCAGTCTCATGCGTCAGAGTAAAAGCATCGATCTTCAGACGATGAAGCACGGTTTCCTCACGTCGCCTACTGTGCCTGGGTACCGATTGAGGTGATCACACCGGCACGGATATCGTCGGAGCCGGGAATTGCTTTTCCCATCTGATAATTTTCGACGATTGTCCATGAACGGACGCCATCACGGCCCGTGGATGGGCTCGGCATCAACAGGTCGCGCGGGTTGGCGGCCATGACGTCAATGTTCTGCTGCATGGAACAGCCAAAATTATCGGTGTTCTGTGCCTGCGGGTCGTGGTCGACCGGATTTTGCCAATGGCCGCAATCCCGTCCAGTGACGACATAGATCGGGAAGGCCAATTGCGGCCCGACGCGAAGCGGAGATTCATTGATAAAGAGCTTGATGTCACGAGCCGCGACGCCGCGCTTCTGCAACAGAACAGCGGTATCGCTGGCCATTTTCCGACCTTCTATATCCGACAGGCTCGGCGCGGTAATCGTGATCGCGATTGGCGCTTCACCTTGGCGGTGATAGGCATCGATGAAATCGTCAATCCGCGTATTGTCGGCAGCGACTGCGTGGCCCTGAACGAGAGGGGCCAAGTCAAGATGGGCCGTCTTCTTGGTCGCGGTTGTCGGAAATGCAGCGTGCGGGTCGTAATTCGCGAAATTTTGCGGCTTCTCGCAGCCGGCAAGCATCAGGACGAATAAACCGAGGAGAATTCTTGTCTTCATGCCGGCCACCTATTGAACGATATAACCGAGAGGGCCCTGGATCGATTGCGGCGCGTTGGGACCCTGCGCAGGCTTTTTCAGGTACATGTCCTGCAGATGCCCGAGGAAATAGCGGTCAACGTCGGAGCCTGGGACGAATCCATCCGTCGGCAAGGCAAATTGCCGGGGATCGGCGGGTTTTGCCAAAACTGCGGTGACCAGCACCACAAGCTCTGTCTCGTTTCGCTGGAACGAGGTTGAGCGGAAGAGTGAGCCGAGGATCGGCAGGTTCATGAGCCCCGGCACGCCATTCAAGCCGCTGGTGATATCGTTCTGCAGCAGGCCCGCAATCATCAGCTCGCCGCCGCTCGGCAATTCAACCACGCTATTGGCGCGCCGCGTCACGAAGCTCTTGAACGTGAAACCTGCGGCAGAAACGGTGTTCAGGTCTGAAATCGCGCTTACCTCGGTACTGATGCGTAAGCTGATCCGCCCGCTATCGAGGACCACCGGCAAGAAAGAGAGGATGACACCGAACGGCTTGTAATCGACTGAGATCGTGCCGTTCTGCTGCGCGATCGGTATGGGGTATTCGCCGCCGGCCAACATGCTTGCGACTTCTCCCGACACTGCCAGAAGATTTGGTTCAGCCAATGTGCGGATATAGCCCTGCTGCTCCAGCAATCTGATTGTCGAGGAGGAGCCGCCGCTCGAAATGCCAAGTGTGCCGGCGATATCCGTTCCCAGGCCCAGCGCCGATGTCGCTGCCTGGATCGTCAGCGGGCCAAGGGTTTGCGGGCTTAGCAGATTGTCGACGCCAAGCTCCTTGAGGACGGTCTTCTTTGCCTCGGCGACCCGGACGCGCAGCAGGACCTGTTGCTCGTTGCTGATGCGCAGCATGCTGATGACGTTATTGTCGCCGGCGACGAAGCGCCGAGCGATGTCATGAGCCTTGGCGGCGACGCCGTCGGAGCTCGCCGTGCCCGAAAGCACGACGGAATCACCCATGCCTTTAACCACGATATGCTCGCCGGGCAGTATTTCGCCGATATTGCTTTGAATGCCGTCGACATCCGGTTGGACAACGAGATCGATCTTGCGGACCAGATTGCCATCGGCATCGGTGAAGAAAATATTGGTATCGCCGGTCTTCTTGCCAATCAGAAAGATCTGCTTTTGCGAGCGGACGACGATATCGGCGATATCAGGATTGCCGATGATCACGTCACGGATATCCCGGTCGAGTTCAATTCCCTCGGTCTTATTGAGCGGCAATACCATATTGGAGTTCGCGGCCAGCGGAGCGTTCGGCAGCACAGGCACGGGAATCTGGATGGTCTTCGGCGCCGCGGGTATCGCCGCGGGAGGAAGCGGCGCTGCGTTGTCTGCTGTCGGCATGGCCTGCGGAACTTGCGCGGCGGCCATTGAGGCCGCTGGCAGTGATGCCGCCGGGGTGGGTGCCGATTGCTGCGCCAACTGCTCCGCTGAGGCGGGCGAGGCCGATGTTGCTGGAGACTTGCTGACCGGCGCAGTCTGGATCAGGGGCGCCGCAACCACGGGCGAGGTTGGGGCCGGTGTCGGCGCAAGCGGTTGCTGATCCGCGGCCTTGCCGGCCGGCGAGGGCTCTCCTAAGGGGACCTGCTGCGCGCCTGCGAACTGCGTTGCTGAAAGCAGCAGGAAAAGAGCCGTTGCGACGATGAAATGCCGGAATATCTGCACGATCAAAAGCTCTGCTGTGAGAGAACACCACCGCGGTTGAAGCGGATAACCGTCCGCGCGGCCACCGCCGGTCCGCTTGGCGGTGCCGTGTCATTGCTCATGGGATGCACCAACGTATCCAATGCACGGCTGGCTTCGGTATCCGGCGTGAACGGATGGAAACTCGGGTTGTCCACGTCCCTGACCTTGGCTGAATCGCTGCGATCACTTAGCAGGCTGCGCAGGGTGACGCTGAAGGCTCCCAACTGTTGCGCGGCAAACAGGCGCTCAGCATCGCGGGGCGTGACCTCGAGCGTAAGGACCTTGCCCAGCGCGGCGGGCCCATCCTTCGCGTCATGCGATAGCTGTTGGTCAATGGCGATGACCTTGGCATCAAAGAGAACAGTTTCAGTCGCCCAGGCAGCAATGCCGTCGGCGGCAGTTGCACTAGGTGCGTCCTTGGTCTTGTCGGCGATGCTGGCTTTCAGGTTCTGCGCCAGGAGGACGTCGACGCGGTCGCCCGGGCCGATGAAGCCAGCGGAGGCGGATTCCGCCTGAATGGGAATACTGAAGGCGCGCATGCCTGGCGCGAGAACGGCCGAGGCGATACTGCGGCTTCCTGGCTGTATAAGAGCCTCCAGGCCGATGGGCTCATCCGGCATGATCCGTCGACGTGCGACGGAGCCAATGAGGACCGTCCCAGCGGCGGCTTCTCCTACATCGCCGGATGAATTGACGACAGGAATCGTAGCGCCCTCAGGCGGCGCCTGCTGCGCGTCCAAAGCGGCTTCGCTGATTTTAGACGTATCGATGAAGCGGTCCTGAACAGCCGCCTTCGGCCACGATGCCCATTTAAAGTCGTCGCGCGTCAGTTTGGTTCCGGTGGCAATAGGGCGGGCGGCAACGAGCACTTTGACCATGCCTGCCGGTTCAGCCGGCGGCTGTTGCTGCTGGACGACGATTGGCGTCTGCGCGTCCAGCCACACCTTCACCAGATAAGCGGTGACAAGGGCCATGATTGCCGCGAAGAAGACAAAAACCAGAACGACAGGTCGCATATGTCGCGGAGTCCCCAAGGATGGACCGGGCTTTCGCTTTAGCCAAAAGCGTTCTCGGTCCGAATTAACGTCCAGAATTAACCGTAGGGCGATATAGTGAACGATTAGTAAATCGCGTTCCCCGTCAAAGAATTACAGGAACGATTTCAATAGAATCCTATGTAGAGAGAAGCGCTCGTCAGGTTCCTCGACTTGACGCGCCGGCAGGCTTGTTTACCCAAGCGTCAGGCTGGCGTGACTGAGGCAATAGTCGAGCCCGGCAGCGGCAATCGCGATGCCGTAGGGAACGCGCTGGTCATGGATGCGGCCATCGGAACTTCTGAGCCAGCGGATGACGAGGATCAATAGAGCGAGGAGACCGCCGGCAAGCGCTGTCACCAATAGAAAGCGTGGCAGGCTGACGAAGCCGACCCAAACGGCGACGCTGGAAAGAAGCTTCAGATCGCCGCCGCCAAACATGCCTCTGACAAAAAGGACGAACCCGCCGGCGAAGATGAGTGCCGTGCCCAAAAGATCCAAAGCAAAAAGACGAAAGGGCGGAGCGGTGACGGCTGTGTGGAGTGCAAACAGGGCCAGGATGGCGAGGCTGATCCAGTTGGGAATCGTATATCGGCGATAGTCGCTAACAGCCGCGATCAGCAACAAGGCGGCCAGGCTGGCCAGAAGGAACGGCTCCACGACTCAAACCCGGTGTTTCGGCTGCCGCTGCGCTGACTGAGATCCGCGAAAGGCGGTTAATCGCGTCATCCCAGCGAGGGTGTTGGTGCAGTTCAATTGCAGCCGCATGAAACGCAAGCGCCGCTCGAGATGAAGGTCATCTGAGCGGCGCTGGAACGCAAATCGCTCTTTTTAGCTCCCTGCGGCGCCTGAGACGGCGGAGGCAACCTTGCCGAATTCAGCCGACAGCGAAGTGCCCAGGGTGGTGAGGGCGGTGATCAAGACTACCGCGATCAAGGCGGCGATCAGGCCATATTCAATCGCCGTCACACCAGATTCGTCGCGGCGCAGTTTACGGATCAACTTCATCATCTCTGTTCTCCTGACCAGGGCCTAGCAGGCCAACCGTTTCATTTCGAAGACTTATTGCGACGGCCTCGCAATAGCCGAGGTGTCATCATATGAATACAGTAATAGGTAGCCACATACAAGTAAAAATCTGCTCTCAAGTGGTTGTTTCGCTTACGAATATTCGAAAATGGATAAGAAATACAACAAAACCTATCAGTAATATTTACAATCTAACTCACACTTGCGTGTGTTTGCCTAACTAGAAGCAGATTATCAGGCATAAAGGGTTGACAAACTGTGAACCGAAGCGTGGTCAACCATGGTTTTCCGCAGAAATGCGAGAAGATCCTCATTGGATCAGCGCCACCCCTCGCGTCGTACTGGGATTATCTGGACAGGTCACGTTGAAGGCCATGTCGTTATAGTCTTTGTCGTCTGAAGTTGGTCCGCCCATGTCGTTCCAATAGTAGCGGATGGTCTTGCCGCTATTCTTGGTGCAATCGAGCTTCATATTTTGCGTATATTGACCGGGCGTCGTACTGAAACAACTGCCTGTTGCCGGTGCCGCGGGCGAAGAGTTCGCGGCTGTCTCGCCAGTTCCGAGATCCTTCGAGATCAGCGAACAATTCTTGGTATTCGCCGCGTATTTGCCTTGGCTCGTCGAATCCGTTTGCGTCGTATTGGTGCTCACCTTGGTCGACTGCGAATAGAAGGTGTTCACCGACTTGAAGGGCGCCGCATAGCTGTTGTTTCCATAGCCGACGAGCTGGTGGCGCGAGTTGTAGGTATTGCCCCCGGTGGTGTTCTGCAGCGCGAGGCCAAGATTCTGACTGGCGACTAGCTTCACCTGCACTGTCGACGGGTTACTCGTGCTTGTATTGTCGGCGATGAGCTTCAAGGCGGGGGCCTTAGGCAGGCTACCGTCAAGCGGAATGGGGTAGGCATAGATGACGTTCTTATCGCCGGCATCTGACGTGACATGCGGCTGACTGATCGTGAGGATCAGAATCGGATTTTCCGCCGTCGCCGAGACCGAGACAGCCATGGTGTTCATGACGGCGGACATGAATGTCGTGTCGATGCTGCTGGTTGCGCTGATTTGCACGGTGAAGCCGGTTATGGAACCGTTAGATGTCAGGACGGTCCCGACCGGATCAGAGATCGTCACGCCGTGATTAGCCGGCAAACCGGCGAGGGATTGCGTCAGATAGGTTTTCGCCGTTTGCAAAGCAGCGGTTTGATAAGTCGTATCGATATAAGCACTGGCGCCGGCGAGTGCTGCATTATCAACCGCATTCTGCAACGCCGATTTGAACTGGACGATGCGCGCGAAGTCGACGGCGACCCCAATTGCCGGCACGAGCGCAACCAAGGAAACGGCGAACATGACGCTGACGGCGCCTCGCCTGTCTCGCATAAAGCGCTTGCGCGCAGCGCGCTTCAGTAACTGTGCCAATCGATTTCGCGTGTGAAACATATCGGCATCCTAAGAGTGAGGGATCGTACTGCCAGAACGCGGCCGCTGATAGGCAGACTGGCTGATGGTAAAAGTGGCAGGCAAAACGAAGTGGATCGGCCCGCTGTAACTATACGTGACCTTGACCATGATGACCGTATCGCCGTTATTGCTGAGCAGGCCGTTCGACGCGATAGTCGCATCTAGGAAACTGCCGGCGCCGCCGCCGCAGCTAGTATCCTGCCAGTCAAAAGCGATCGTGCCGCTGGCCAAATTCTTTGTAGCGCTGGCGATGGTGGCTTTAAAGGCGGAGCCGGGGAAGGGCGACATAGCCAGCTTCCCGGCGGTGCAGAAATCCGCGCTTTCCGCAGTTGTCAGGCCGTCAGAACCCTCGGCTGCCACGAGATTGGCAACGACCTGCGCGGCCTTGTTCGTTGTCATATAGGCTCTGACAAGGCGGCTCGCCTCGAAGGTGCCGAAATACATCACCAGCATCGCAGGCGCAATGATTGCGAATTCGACGGCGACGGCGCCGCTGCGGTCTTTGTTCAATCTGCCGAGGAAGCCTAAGAGCTGAGCTATGCGCATCAGTAGGGCTCGCTCTTCATGGCGATCGTCGAGACGAGAAGCTCGCTGTTTACTCCCGAGAACATGCCGTAAAGCGGCACAAGGAATGGCCGATTATAAGAGACCTGGATCAGGACATCCTGGCTGAACGTGCCGGGAGAAAATTGCGTGTTGAGCATGTCCCCGTTGGCGTCGGTCTGCACGGCTGAACTCAGGCCCGAAAAGCTTGTACCTGACTGAACCCGGAATTTGATCTTCGAGCACGGGATGATTCCATTGACGCCGTTGCACAAGGCTGTCGAGAAGGAATCAGACGTCGTATTGCCGAGGAGGATCAGACGCGATGCGTCCCTTGTGGCATTATCGAGGACGGTCTGGCTGAAAAGAATCAAGCCGTTTTCCAGGATGCCGCAAAGCAAGACGATGAAGAGGGGGGCGAGCAAGCCGAATTCGACGGCAGCCATACCCCTGCCATCGCGACGCAGCAGCTTCAAACCAGCCACCAAGCTCGTCATGGTACGGCTAGCGGCCATGAGCGTCCACAATGCCGAAAAGCGCTGCAGACAACGATCCGCTGATCGTCGTCGACGGCATTGCCATCAGGCTTATGATCCACATCGTCATCATCCACCGTTATGACGACTGCCCGATTGCGCTGATCCGCGGGTGCTTCGACCGAGATGCATGCACCCCTGGCGCCTTCATCTTGGCCGATTCAATCCAGCATTTTGCGCAATCGGCAGTTGCTCTGAAGCCAGAGCGTGGATCATACCTAAGCTAAAAGTATAAACAACACATTAACATACTGATTTCATTGTCTTTTTCATAGATCTTTATGAAAAAACACACACCCAATTGTGTCTCATTTGACTTTTTGGATGTTTTTTACTGAAATTTCTAGCTTTTAATGCGCGCATTTTTCGCATCATAGAGCGGTTGCAGGCTGACTTTGGCCGGATAGCGCTTGCAGGCAATTTCCAATTCATAATCGCCGGTCAGCACCTCGTCGGCGGTGATGCCTTCGCCGGGATTGCGTACATAGCCGATACCAATATTGGTGTTCAGCGTATAGCCGAAGCCGCCCGAGGCCAGCCACCCGACCTGCTTGCCGTTACGGAAGATCGTTTCGCGGCCAAGCAGCACGATCGAGGGATCATCGACCGTGAAGCAGGCGAGGAGCTTCGGCAGTTTCTTGGCAGACTGCGCTATCAAAGCATCGCGCCCGAGGAAGGGAACGCCCTTCTTCAGCTTGACGGCCCAGCCCATGCCGGCTTCCAGGGGCGAATGGTCAGGCGAGATATCGCTCGACCATGCGCGATAGAATTTCTCCAGGCGCAGGCTTTCGATCGCGCGATATCCGGCATTGGCAATGCCATGTGCCTTGCCTGCCTGCATCAGCGCGTCATAGACGGCTCCCAGCGCCTCGACCGGCACATGCAGCTCCCAGCCAAGTTCGCCGACATAGGTGACCCGCAAGGCCCGTACCGGCGCCCCGGCTATCTGCAATTCGCGCATCTGGCCAAAAGGGAAGGCGGCGTTGGATACATTGTCGACCGTCACCGTCTCAAGGACGTCGCGCGCCTTCGGCCCCATCAAAGAGAGGACGCCATAGGCCGAGGTGACATCGACCAGGCGGGCATCGAGGTCTGCCGGGATGTGCCGGCTGATCCAGTTGAAATCATGCGTCGCAAAGCCGGTGCCGGTGACGATGTAATAGGCATCCTCAGCAAGACGCGTGACGGTGAGGTCGCATTCGATGCCACCCCGGCTGTTCAGCATCTGGGTATAGATGATGCTGCCCGGCTGCTTGGCGACGTCATTGGCGCAGATCCATCTCAGCGCCGCCTCAGCATCCTTGCCGACCATCAGGAACTTGGCGAATGAGGTCTGGTCGATCAGCACCACACGCTCACGCGCCGCCTTGTGCTCCAGACCGACTTGGTCGAACCAGTTCTGGCGGCCGTAAGTGTAGATGTCCTTGACCGCTGTGCCTTTCGGCGCGAACCAGTTCGGGCGTTCCCAGCCAAGCTTCCAGCCGAAGACGGCCCCCTGGTCCTTCAGCCGCTGATAGAGCGGCGAGGTGCGAACGGGTCGGCCGCTTTCCAGCTCTTCATGCGGCCAGGCCATGGAATAGTGATGCGCATAGGCCTCGAGCGTGCGCGTCAGCACCCAGTTCTTGTCACGGTGGACGGAGCCGAAACGGCGGATATCGACCGGCCAGAGATCCATCGGCGGCTCGCCCGCGGCAACCCATTCGGCGAGCGCCCGGCCGGCGCCGCCACCCGAGGCAATGCCGAAAGCATTGAAGCCGGCGCCGACGAAGAAGTTTTTCACCTCCGGCGCTTCGCCGAGAATGAAATTGCCGTCCGGCGTGAAGCTTTCCGGTCCATTGATCATCTGCTTGATACCGGCATTCTGCAGGCCCGGCACACGTGCCATGGCCTGTTCCATCAGCGGCTCGAAATGATCCCAGTCATTTTCCAGGAGCTGGAAGGCGAAATTCTCCGGCAAGCCGCCACGCTCCCCGTTGGGCTTCCAGGGTTTCGGATTGTGTTCGTAGCCGCCCATGACGAGACCGCCGACCTCTTCCTTGAAATAGATCAGACGGTCGGGATCGCGCAGGGTAGGGAGGTTCTTCGGCACGCCGGCCATCGGCTCCGTGACGACATATTGATGCTGCACCGAGGTGAGCGGGACATTGACCCCGGCCAACTGGCCGATCTCGCGCGCCCACTGGCCGGCGCAATTGATGACGACATCGCAGCGGATAGTGCCCTTGTCGGTGACCACACCAACGGCGTGGCCCTTTTCGACGATGATGCCGGTCACCGCGGTTTCCTCGTAGATCTTCACGCCGTTCTGCCGTGCGCCCTTGGCGAGCGACTGGGCGATGTCGGCGGGATTGGCCTGGCCATCCGTGGGCAGGAAAGCGGCGCCCACCACATCGGAGATATCCATCACCGGCCACAGCTTCTGCGCTTCTTGAGGCGTGAGGATTTCCATTTCCAGGCCGAAGGAATGCGCCGTCGTCGCCTGGCGCTTGATCTCGGTGAGGCGTTCCTGGTTGCAGGCGAGGCGCAGGCCGCCATTCATCTTCCATCCGGTGGCAAGCCCCGTCTCCTGCTCGAGCCGGTTATAGAGCTCGACCGAGTTCTTCAGCAGCTGCGTGATATTGGCGGAGGTCCGCAGCTGACCGACAAGGCCTGCGGCATGCCAGGTCGAACCGCTGGTCAGCTTGTGGCGCTCGACGATGATCGTGTCCTTCCAGCCGAGCTTCGCCAGATGATAAGCGGTGGAGCAGCCGATGATGCCGCCGCCAATGATGACGGCGCGGGCCTGGCTCGGGAAATCTGACATGTCAAAACCTCAGCGATGGGATAAGTCGGCATAAGCGCGTTCGAAACGCGCCGAGTTTTCCGCAGTATAGGCGGCGTAGTCGAAATCGAGCGTCGAATGGATCTCGGAGATCATGCTCCAGAGCGTTTCCCGCAGCAGCGAGGCGCATTTCATCGCGCCATAGCGGCGTAGCAGATCATCATCGGCCCGGCGCTCATAATAGGCCTCCAGCAGCCATATCTCGCTCTCGAGTTCCACCTCATTGTTGGAGCAGAGGTTGGCAAGATCGAAGAGCGGCGAATTGAAGCCGGCATAGTCCCAATCGATCAACCAAAGCCGCTTGCCGTCATCGAGCAGGTTGGAGGGCAGCAGATCGTTATGGCCATAGACGATGTCCACCGGCCCGACCATCTGCTCCAGCTCCTCGGCGATCTGCATCAGACGGGTGAGGGCGGAAAGGTGGCGGCTCGCCGCGTCCTTGAGACTGTGGGCGTAATCACGCAGCACGTGGAATACCCAGAAGATCAACGCCGGGCCGCGAATTTCGCGCGGCATATCGCGGTGGCACCGGCGGATGAGATCCAGGATGCGGCCGAGGTTGTCGCGCTGTCGCACATCTTCGGCGGCGAATGTGCGGGCATCGACGAAATCGAAGACCAGCGCGCCGGGCTCGGCATGCCGGACCTGGGGCGAAAGACCACAGCGCGCGGCGGCATGGCTGGCCGCGAGCTCGTTGAAACGCATCACGCCATGGACCGGAATATCGTCGCCGATGCGGACGAAATAACGCTGACCGCCGCAATCAACGCGGAAATTGGCGTTGGTGATGCCGCCCTTGATCTGCTGCGGCGTCACCGCGCCCGACCAGAACTTCAGGGACTTTGCCCGTTCCACTGCCGTCGTCATTTGCACTCCCCTCGACCCGAGCAACTTGCCATTGGTCTGGAAAAGTGGCAACCACAAAACAACACTATTTGACCGGTTCGTGTTGGTTTTTGGATCGGGCAATTATTCCGCGGAAGTCGGGGAGCGCTATTTCGCGATCAAAATCTGGACGTCCGCTGCTTCCAGCTCGCGCGCAACGGTTTCCGGCGGTTCCGCATCTGTCACCAGCAGGTCGATATCGGAAAACGGACAGGCGGTGATCAGTGCTCTTGCGGTGAATTTTGTATGATCGCTGACGACGATGACCCGCTCAGCGTGAGCGATAAGGGCGCGACAGACCTCCGCTTCGCACAGGTGATTATCCATCAGCCCGCCATCCGCGCTGAGCGCGGCCGCCGAAATGATCGCCGTTCGCGCATTGAACTGTTCGATGAAGGCGAGGGTGACCGGGCCGAAGCTGGCATTATCATCGGCGCGCATCTCGCCGCCGGCGAGGAAGACGCGGTTGCCGCTGCTTTGGGTCAATTGCTGGGCGATGGGGGCGGAATTGGTGATGGCGGTGAGGTCGCGATGCCCCCGCAGCGCCTCCGCCACATAGATATTCGTACTGCCGGTATCGATCAGCAGGGATTCGCCGTCACTGATTTCGCGCGCAGCGGTGGCGGCAATCAGCCGTTTCGCCGCCATATTGGCAGAAAGGCGGCGCTGCAGCGGCTGATCGTCGCGGCGATCCGGCCAATGCACATTGCCGTGGCTTTTGACGACCAATCCCTTGGCCGCCAACAACCTGATGTCGCGGCGCAGAGTCTCGGTCGACACCTGCAGCGCGTCCGCAAGACCGCTGATGCTGCAGATGCCTTCGCGACGCAGCATTTCCAGGAGCTGGCCCTGCCGCTCATTGAGGCGGAGGGCCGGCAGATCGAGAGCGATGTCGTTCATGTGGCGCCTCCCAGCGTTTCGCGTTAGCTCTGCTTGTCCCTCTCTCGGCGGCCGGGGTCAATCCCGCACCGCCAGCCGGCAGCGCCAGCGGCCTCCCGCGGCCGCCGCAGGCATCCCCTGCAGGCTGCGCTACGCGAGAGTTACCGCTAACAAAAACGCTGACAAGTGGCACAGGATCGTTCAAGTTAACCCTGGTTTTTATCCCCGAGTCGGACCGGATGGAGTAGGTTTAACCATTACCTCGCCCGGTTCCAGCGGGCCCCATCCTGCCGAAGGTGCGTCATCCGATGCTGCGACCAACATTAATCAGCCAACCATTTGATATTGTTGTGTTTGGTGGACGAGGAGATCTCGCCAAACGCAAGCTCCTGCCGGCGCTGTTCCAGCTAGACCGCGAAAATCGTCTGCCGCTTGACGGGCGCATCATCGGTGCTTCCCGGGGCGGCATGGACGGGGACGCTTACCGCCAGCTCGTTGAGCAGGCCTGTCATGATTTTCTGCCGGCCAAAGCCTTTGATCCGGCGACATGGGAACGCTTCGCGAAGCGGCTCAATTACGTGGGCATGGATGCCACGACCGCGGCCGATTATCAGGCGCTGAAGGATCTGCTGTCCGGACGTGAAGATGTGCCGCGCGTCTTCTACCTTGCCACGGCCCCGGATCTGTTCGGTCCGATTACCCGCTGCCTGCAAGATGCCGGCCTGGTCACGCCGGTGACACGCCTCGTTCTGGAAAAGCCGCTGGGTCACGATCTCGCCTCTTCGCATGAGATCAATGCCGAGGTGGGCGCGGTGGTTTCCGAACATCAGCTCTATCGGATCGATCATTATCTCGGCAAGGAAACGGTGCAGAACCTCATGGTGCTGCGCTTCGCCAATTCACTGTTCGAGCCGCTGTGGAACCGGACGCATATCGACCATGTTCAGATTACGGTGGCGGAGAGCGTCGGCGTCTCCGGCCGCTGGAGCTATTATGACGGCGCCGGTGCGCTACGTGACATGGTGCAGAACCACCTGCTGCAGTTGCTTTGCCTGACCGCGATGGAGCCGCCGATCTCGCTGGAGGCCAATGCCATCCGTGATGAAAAGGTGAAGGTGCTGAAATCCCTCGTGCCGATTGGCAGCAGTGACGTGGCGCAGTTGACGGTGCGCGGCCAATATCGCGCCGGAGCCATCGACGGGAAGCCGGTGCCGGGCTATCTCGACGAACAGGATTCACGCGGCAGCAGCGACACCGAGACCTATGTCGCCATCAAGGCGCATGTCGATAATTGGCGCTGGGCCGGCGTGCCCTTCTATCTGCGCACCGGCAAGCGGCTGCCGCAGCGCTGCTCGGAAATCGTCGTACAGTTCCGCCAGCCGCCGCATTTCATCTATCCGGAGAGCGCCGGGCCATTCCCGCCCAATCGGCTGGTCATGCGCATCCAGCCGAATGAAGGCATCCGCTTTCAGATGCTGAATAAGCGGCCCGGCCCGGGCGAGCTGAAGCTCAGCCAGACGGCGCTCAACCTGAGCTTTGCCGATGAATTCGGCAGCGTCATTCCCGACGCCTATGAGCGTCTGCTGCTGGATGTGATCCGCGGCCGGCCGACCTTGTTCATGCGCGTCGATGAATTGGAGGCCGCCTGGCGGTGGACCGATACGATCCTTCGCAGCTGGCAGCAGCAGGGGACGCCCGTGAAGCACTACACCGCCGGCGCCTGGGGCCCGTCCGCCGCGATCGCCCTGATCGAGCGTGATGGCCGAACCTGGCATGAAGAAGACTGAGCGGGCGAAGACTGAACCGGCCGGCAGCCCCTTCTGCCGCCCAACCAATGAAGAGCGCTGATATGACTGGCGCAACAATTACGCTGCATCATCACGCCGATGCCGGGGCTTTCGCTACGGTCATTGCGGAGCGACTGGCCGGCGAAATCCGCACCGGCCTGGAAACCCGCGGAAAGGCGAGCTTTGCCGTTCCCGGCGGCTCGACGCCCGGACCGGTTTTTGACCGGCTGGCCGCCAGCGAGATCGACTGGCCGCGCGTCACCGTGACGCTGACGGATGAGCGCTGGGTGCCGACCTCGGATCCGGCAAGCAACGAGCACCTGCTGCGGCAGCGCCTGTTGGCCGGAAAAGCGCAGGCAATGCAGTTGGTTGGCCTGCATGCCGCGACTGCAATGCCCAGCGCGGCGGTGGAAGCGGTTGCGGACCGTCTCCGCCGGCTGCCGTTGCCTTTCGATGCCGTCATGCTCGGAATGGGCGGGGATGGCCATTTCGCCTCGCTGTTTCCCGGTATGAAGGCGCTGGCCGAGGGCCTGGCGCTCGACGGCAAGGAAAGCTGTGTCGCCAGCGATGCGCCGATCAATGGCCAGCCTCGTATCTCGCTGACGTTGCCGGTGTTGCTGAACACGCGCCTGCTGCTGCTGGCGATACGGGGCGCCGACAAATTGCAGGTCGTCGACCGCGCTAAAACGGCGTCACCCCTCGAACTGCCGATCGCTGCCGTCCTGCGTCAGGCGCGCGTGCCGGTGGAGATCCACTATACAGATTGATGAGGCCGAATATGCATCCCACCCTTCGCGACGTCACCCAACGCATCATCGATCGCAGCAGGGAGAGCCGGAAGGCCTATCTCGATAAAGTCGCCCGCGCCCAACAGGGCAAGCGCCGCCGCGGTCTTTCCTGCGGCAATTTCGCCCATGGCGTGGCGGCTTGCGCGGCCGACGACAAGCATAAACTAAGTGCCGAAAGCATCATCAATATCGGTATCGTCACCGCCTATAACGACATGCTCTCCGCGCATCAGCCGTTCCGCGATTATCCCGAACTGATCAAGGCGGCGGTCGAGGAAATCGGCGCCGTCGCCCAGGTGGCGGGTGGCGTGCCCGCAATGTGCGACGGCGTTACCCAGGGCCAGCCCGGCATGGAATTGTCGCTGTTCAGCCGCGATGTCATTGCGATGTCGACAGCCGTTGCGCTCAGCCACGACATGTTCGATGCGGTCCTTTGTCTTGGCGTCTGCGACAAGATCGTGCCGGGCCTGCTGATGGGGGCGCTCAGCTTCGGACACTTGCCGACCATCTTCGTGCCGGCGGGGCCAATGCCCACCGGGATTTCCAATGCGGAGAAGAGCCGGGTCCGCCAGCTCTATGCCGAGGGCAAGGCGTCGCGGGATGAATTGCTGCAGGCTGAAATGGCCTCCTATCATGCGCCCGGCACCTGCACCTTCTACGGCACCGCCAACAGCAATCAGATGCTGATGGAGATCATGGGCCTGCATATGCCGGGAACGGCCTTCGTCAACCCTGGTGAGCCCCTGCGGCAAGCGCTGACCAAGGCCGCCGCCCGCCATGCAGTGGAAATCGGCGTCGGCGGCAAGACGCCGCGACCGATTGCCGAGGTCATCGACGAGCGTTCCTTCGTCAATGCCATCGTCGGGTTGATGGCGACCGGGGGCTCGACCAATCATACGATCCATCTGATCGCTTGCGCGCGCGCCGCCGGCATTCAGCTCAATTGGCAGGATTTCGCCGAGCTTTCGCAGGTGACACCCTTGCTCGCCCGTGTTTATCCCAATGGCAGCGCGGACGTGAACCAGTTCCAGGCCGCCGGCGGCATCGGCTATGTCATCGGCCAGTTGCTGAAGGCAGGCCTGTTGCACGAGGACGTGCAGACGATCATGGGACAGGGGCTGGCCCACTATACCGCTGAGCCCTTCCTGGAGGATGGCGCGGCGGTCTGGCGGCCCGGGACAGCAGTGTCGCACAACACCGATATCCTGCGGCCCGCAGATGACCCCTTTGACCGTGAAGGCGGCATCCGGCTGCTGACCGGCAATCTTGGCCGCGCCGTCATCAAGATTTCGGCCGTCAAGCCGCAACATCGCCAGGTGACCGCGCCGGCCGCCGTCTTCGAGGATCAGGATGACGTGGTGACGGCTTTCAAGGAAGGCAAGCTGCATCGCGACGTGATCGTCGTCCTGCGCGGCCAGGGGCCTTCGGCCAATGGCATGCCGGAGTTGCACAAGCTGACGCCGTCGCTCGGCGTCCTGCAGGATCTCGGCTACAAGGTGGCACTGGTCACCGATGGACGCATGTCCGGCGCCTCCGGCAAGGTACCTGCGGCCATTCATGTGACGCCCGAGGCGACGCAAGGCGGCATGCTGGCGCGGCTCAGGGATGGCGACGTGGTCACCCTGGATGCCGAGCGGAACGAGTTGAGCGTACGCCTGGAGTCTGCGGAATTGAACAGCCGCAACCTCTGGCAGAGTCATGCGGTTCAGGATGGCATCGGTCGTGAATTGTTCGCCGGCATGCGCGAACTGGCGACGGCGGCGGAGCAGGGTGCGATGACCTTCGGCGCCTGGACGCGCGCCTGACGGTAACGATAGCGACGGAAGATAGCGGCAGGCAATGAAGAGCGGGGTGACCAATGGCTGATCTCGACCTGAGGGAAAGCTTGAAGGCGACGGGCGTGGTGCCGGTCGTCGTGATCGACGATGAGGCCGTGGCGGTGCCGCTGGCCCGTTGCCTGGTAGATGCAGGCATCACGATGATTGAAGTCACCTTGCGCCGGCCAGGTGCATGGAAGGCCATGGAGCGGATCATCGCCGAGGTGCCTGAGATCATCACCGGGGCCGGCAGCGTCACCTCACCGGAACAGTTGCAGCGGCTTGCCAAGATGGGCTGCCGCTTTGCCGTCAGCCCCGGCCTGACGCCGAAGCTGATCCGCGCAGCGCGTGATGCCGGCATGCCCTATCTGCCGGGCGCCGTGACGGCGTCAGAGGTGCTGATGGCGATGGAAGAGGGACTTGATACGCTGAAGTTCTTTCCCGCCGCCCAGGCAGGAGGCATTCCGATGCTGAAGGCCCTGCGATCGCCTTTGCCGAATATCATGTTCTGCCCGACCGGCGGCATCGATCTTGGCAATGCGTCGGAATATATCTCACTCCCCAACGTCATCGCGGTCGGCAGTTCGTGGGTCGTGCCGGAAGCGGCCGTCGCCGCGGGCGAGTGGGGCGAGATCGCCGATCGGGTCCAGCGTTTCCGCGCCACGATCCTTGAGGAGGCGACTGCTTGAGGCGGTTGCGATCGGCCGGCTTGCCGGGAGTCCTGGCGGCCGGCCTCCTGGTCTTCCTCGCCGCCGGCAGGGCCGAGGCGGCGAGTGTCGAGAGCTATCACACCAAGGGAAGCTGCGCCGGGTTACCCCGGTTGCAGGTCGAGACTGCGCCGGGATTTTGCCTCGGCCTCTATGCACGGGGTTTCAAGTTCCCGCGCGGCCTGCTGGTGCTCGATCAGGGCGACCTGCTGGTCGTCGACATGGTTGGCTGGGGCGTTGCGCGGGGCACAGTAACCCGATTGCATCGCAACGATGACGGCAGCCTCACCCGTACCATCCTAGCCGACAAGCTCAACCAGCCCCATGGAATCGCGCTCGGTCCCGATGGCAAGGTCTATATCGGCGTGGTTGGCGGGGTGAAACGCTTCGATCCAGCCCAGCCGCGCGGCAGCCTGGAAGACGTGATCGGCGGCAAGGCAAAGATCGGCGGTCTTCCAACCGATGGTCGCCATCCGTTGATCAGCCTGCTTTTCACCGATCGCCAGACTCTACTGCTCGATGGCGGATCGGAAACCGACAATTGCGAAACGGCTGACGGCGCTTTGCCGAGCCCGGACAGGCCGTGCCCGGAAACGCAGCGGATCATGCCACGCGGCGTGGTGCGCGAGGTTTCTTTCGATTCCAGGCGACCGGCTTGCGGACCTTTGCCAGCGGCCTGCGCAATTCCGTCGGCCTGATTGAAAACCCGGCCACTAATGTCATTCTGCAGGCGGAGAACAGCCGCGACGATATCGGTAGCCTCATTCCCTCGATGAAGGATGACGAGGACCTGCCGCCGGACGAGATCAACGTGCTGAAGGATGGCGACAGCTATGGTTGGCCCTATTGCTATGGCGAAAATGTCGCCAGCCCCGAATATCCAAAATGGGATTGCAGCCACGAGCATAAACCGTTGATCCTGCTGCCGGGCCATGCGGCGCCGCTCGGCATGGCCTGGTTCGACAGGGGCCTGGCCATCGGTTTCCATGGCTATCGCAAGAACGGCCACCGCATCGTCTGGTTCGCGCTTGGAACGGATGGCCTGCCCGCGATGCCATACAAGGAATTGGTGAGCGGCTGGGAGGCCGGATCGGCCGGACCGCAAGGTGCGCCCGTCGATCTCAAGCCCAGCGCAGATGGCGGCCTCTTCATCAGCGAAGACCATAACGGCACCATCCTGAAGCTGGTCAAGGAATAGCCGCAAGCCCGAACATGAAAAGAGCGCCCGGCAGGGATGAATGCCGGGCGCTCGATCATGCCGAACAGACGCGCATGGGGACGGTGGGTGTCGCCTGTTCTGCGATTGGCAACGTAGCAGGCCAATACCGGGGGCGCTGTGAGCGGTGTCACAAGACCTTCACGCCCGTATCCGCAAAGGCAAATCCGTTTTGCAATCCGGCGCCTTGAGTTTTTCGCATGGGCGAACGGCTTGGCAGAGCTTGAGCGCGGCGGGTAGATTGCCGGTCATCTCAGCCGGCCCGTTTCGCCGGCACAACCCGAGGAGAGATCCATGTCCGCCGCCTTGTCCCTGGATGCCTGGAAATCGCAGGCCGAGAAGCTCACCTATCGCAACCAATGCTTCATCAACAATCAGTTCGTGCCGGCCGCTTCGGGCAAGACCTTCGATAATATCAGCCCGATCCACGGAAAGGTGCTGACGAAGGTCGCCGCTGGCGACAAGGAAGATATCGACCGCGCCGTGAAGGCCGCCCGCAAGGCTTTCGAGAATGGCAGCTGGTCGCGCCATCGCGGCGAACGCAAGAAGCTGCTGCTGCGCTTCGCCGATCTGATCGAAAAGCACAACGATGAACTGGCATTGCTGGAAACGGTCGATATGGGCAAGCCGATCGGCGACAGCAGCAAGATCGACGTGCCGCTGGTGTCGCAGTGCATCCGCTGGTACGCCGAAGCGATCGACAAGCTCTATGACGAAGTGGCGCCGACCAATCCGGAAGCGATCTCGCTTATCCGCCGCGAGCCGCTGGGCGTCATCGGCGCCGTGGTGCCGTGGAACTTTCCGCTGCTGATGGCTTCGTGGAAGATCGGCCCGGCGCTGGCCGCCGGCAACACGATGGTGATCAAGCCGGCCGAACAGTCGCCGCTGTCGCTGCTGCGTCTCGTTGAGCTCGCCGCTGAGGCCGGCATTCCGGAAGGTGTCATCAATGTGGTGCCGGGCTTCGGTGAAACCGCTGGCCAGGCGCTCGGCCGCCATATGGACGTTGATTGTATCACCTTCACCGGCTCGACCGAGGTCGGCAAGTACTTCCTGAAATATTCCGGCGAGAGCAACATGAAGCATGTCTCGCTAGAATGCGGCGGCAAGTCGCCGAACATCATCATGGCCGATTGCCCGGATCTCGATGCCGCCGCGACCGCCGCGGCCTGGGGCATCTTCTTCAACCAGGGCGAGGTCTGCAATGCCGGTTCGCGCCTGATCGTCGAGGAATCGATCAAGGACGAAGTCCTGGAACGCATCAAGGCCGTCAGCCAGAAGCTGCAGCCGGGCGACCCGCTCGACCCGAAGACCAAGATGGGCGCCATGGTCGATGAATCGCAGATGAGCCGCGTCCTCGGCTATATCGACACCGGCAAGAAGGAAGGCGCCCAACTGCGCTTCGGCGGCAACCGCGTCCGCAGCGAGACCGGCGGCTACTACATCGAGCCGACCCTGTTCGATGGCGTCAACAACCAGATGAAGATCGCCCAGGAGGAGATCTTCGGCCCGGTGCTCTCCACCCTGACCTTCAAGGATTACGAGGACGCCATCAAGATCGGCAATGATACGATCTACGGTCTCGCCGCCGCGGTCTGGACCCGGGACATCAACAAGGCCTTCAAGACCGCCAATGCGCTACGCGCCGGCGTGGTCTGGGTCAATTGCTTCGATAACGGCCATATCTCGTCGCCCTTCGGCGGCTTCAAGCAATCCGGCTTCGGCCGCGACAAGTCGCTGCATGCGCTGGAGAAGTATACCGAGCTGAAGGCGACCTGGATCCATATCGGCTGATCCCGGCACCAACGCGATGGAATGAAAAGGGGGAGCCGCAAGGCTCCCCCTTTTTTTACGACCGTCGCCAGTCGGATATCAGCTTCTCAATGTGCCTGAGCGGCGGCACGCAGCGCCATCTGCTCATCGAGCTGGCGTTGACGCTCCTTGCGCCGCATCCAGATGCTGGAGATCACCACGCCGCAGGCGACGATGCCGATGATGATGGTGGCCAGGGCATTGACTTTCGGATCAAGACCCAGGCGAACCTTGGAGAAGATCACCTGCGGCAAGGTCGTGGTGCCCGGGCCGTTGGTGAAGGAGGTGATCACCAGGTCATCGAGTGAGATGGTGAAGCAGAGCAGCCAAGAGCTGACAATGGCTGGTGCAACGATCGGCAAGGTGATGACGAAGAATACCTTGGTCGGTCGCGCGCCGAGATCCATGGCGGCTTCTTCCAGCGACTGGTCAAGGCTGAGGAAGCGGGATCGCATCACCACGGCCGAATAGGACATGGTGAAGGTGACATGGGCGATGATGACGGTCATCTGACCACGCCCCAGCGTCGTTCCAAACCAGATCTTCAGCAGTTCGTCGAACGAGACGAAGAGCAGCAGCAGCGAGATGCCGGTGATGACTTCCGGCATGACCAGGGGCGCCGTCACCATGCCGCTGAAGGCGGTGCGGCCACGGAACTTGTGGAACCGCACCAGCACGTAGCCGGCCATGACGCCGAGGATGGTGGCGAGCGTGGCGCTGATGGCGCCGATCTTGATGCTGAAGCCGGCGGCGTCCAGCACCTGCTGGTCTTGCACCAGCAACCCGTACCACTTGGTCGAGAAGCCGCCCCAGACCGTGACGAGCTTGCTGTCGTTGAAGGAGAAGATGACGAGCGACACGATGGGTGCATAGAGGAAAACGAAGCCCAGCACCAGCATCAGAAGGATGAACCAGGATTGCCGCTTCATGATTGCTCTCCCGCTTCCATCTGCCGATCCTGATAGCGCTGGAAGATCATCAGCGGACCGACCAGCAGGACAAGGATGGCAATGGCGATGGCGGAGGCTGTCGGCCAGTCGCGATTGAGGAAGAACTCGTTATAGAGGGTCCGTCCGATCATCTGCGTATTGGGACCGCCGAGCAGTTCCGGAATGACGTATTCGCCGACCGCTGGAATGAAGACCAGCATCGCCCCGGCGACGATGCCGGGAATGGAGAGCCGTACCGTGATGACGAAGAACGCCTTGAGCGGCTTGCAACCGAGATCTGCCGCCGCTTCGAGCAAAGAGATATCCATTTTCTCGAGATTGGCGTAGAGCGGCAGGATCATGAAGGGAAGATAGGAATAGAGAATGCCGACATAGACCGCGAAATCGGTATTCATCATCGCTATCGGGGCATCGGTGATATGCAGCGCCATCAGGATATTGTTGATGACGCCGTTATTCTTCAGCAGGCCGATCCAGGCATAGACGCGGATCAGGAACGAGGTCCAGAACGGCAGGATGACCAGCATCAACAGGATGTTGCGCGTCGAGGGCTTGGCGCGGGCCATGCCATAGGCCATCGGATAGCCGAGCAGCAAGCACAGCACTGTCGATATCGCCGCCATGCGAATGGCATTGAGATAGGAGCCGATATAGAGCCAGTCGCTGATGAGGCGGCCGTAGCTCTCGCTGATGTTCAGGCTGAGCGTGCCGTCTTCGGTGTAATGGGTATAAGGCGGTTGGGCGATGGTAGAATAGGCGAAGCTGATCTTGAGTACGATCAGGAACGGCACCAGGAAGAACAGCGTCAGCCAAAGATAGGGCACGATAATCACGGCCCAGCGCGGCGCGATGCCGATCCTCACTAGAAGTTTCGTCAGTTTATCTGCCCACATCATATGGCGCGCCGCGCCGCGCGGCTGCTGACTGCCGGGCAGAGCCGATATGTCGTTTCCCGCCATGATGTCAGCCCAGCAACGCCACGGGACTGTTCGGATGGAAAGTCAGGGTCACCCGGTCTTCCCAATCGATGGCATTCTCGGCCGCGCGGATCTGGTTCGGCTGCGTCACCTTCACCTGTTTGCCGCTGTCGAGCTGGATCAGGTAGATCGAGAGGTTGCCCATATAGGCGATGCCTTTGACCGTTCCCTTCAGGCAGTTCACGGCATGGTTCGCATCTTCCTTGCTGATATGCATCTTCTCCGGCCGGATGGCGACCCAGACCTTGGCGCCAGGTGCGCTGGAAATGCCATGGTCGATATAGATATCGCCGCCCGCTTCCGCGGATTTGATCAGCACATGGTCGGATTCGTCTTCGACGATCTGTCCTTCGAACAGGTTCACCGAGCCGATGAAATCCGCCACCATCTTGTTGTTGGGATATTCATAGATTTCCTGTGGCGTGCCGATCTGCACGATCTCGCCGGCATCCATGACGCCGATGCGGGTCGACAGCGTCATCGCCTCTTCCTGGTCATGGGTGACGACGATGAAGGTGATGCCGAGGCGATCCTGAATGTTCATCAGCTCGAACTGGGTCGCTTCGCGCAGCTTCTTGTCGAGGGCGCCCAGCGGTTCGTCAAGCAGCAAGAGCTTCGGCTGCTTGACCAGGGAGCGGGCGAGGGCGACGCGTTGACGCTGGCCGCCGGAGAGCTGGTGTGGCTTGCGCTTGGCAAACTGTGTCAGCTTGACCAGCTCCAGAATTGCGCCGACACGCTCCTTCAGTTCCGGGTCCTTGACGCCGTCCTGCTTCAAGCCGAAGGCGACATTCTGCTCGACCGTCATATGCGGGAACAAGGCATAGGATTGGAACATCATGTTGGTCGGACGTTCGTAGGGCGGGATATCCGCCATATCGACGCCGTCGATATAGATCTTGCCCGAGGTCGGCGTTTCGAAACCGGCCAGCATGCGCAGCAGGGTGGTCTTGCCGCAGCCGGAGCCGCCCAGGAGGGAGAATAATTCGCCGCGATAGATATTCAGAGAAACATCATTGACTGCAACGAACTCGCCGAATTTCTTCGTCACATGCTCGATCCGGATATAAGGCTGCGCCTGCGGATCGTTCCAGGGAGTGCTTTGCGTCTGTGGTCTCTGCTTTTCTGCCGCCATGATTATTCCTGATGAGAGGGCCGAATTCTAACAAAACATTCTAGGCGGTCACACGCCGCCGTCGATCGAAAAAGGCCGATTGGGCCACGATCCTTCATTAACGGATACATTGGAAGACGGTTTGATGACGCCAGCAAGAGCGATAGCCGATAACAAGGCGGCCTTCGCGTCGCGGCCGGCGGTCGTCATGTTTAGTCCTCCCGGTCGGTGTCGGTTCATCCCGACATCCTTAGGTGGTCACTTGGTGTGACCTGGAATGCTGCGTATCTCAGCCTTCCCGCAACAGGATTGTCAACTGTTTCGCGGTTTTCAGCTTTCTTTGAGGGGATTCGAAGAATGGAAGGCATTAACGAAAAGGCGCCCCGTTGCCGGGGCGCCTTGCATATGTTGCCGATAACAGCGGTTATTGGCCGGTCTTGATGGTCGTCCAGGTACGGGTCCGCAGACGTTCGGTTTCCGCATCGACGATCTTGTCCGGGAACAGCTTCTTCTTGACGTCATCTGTCGGGTAGATGCCCGGATTCTTGGCGATGTCGGGGCTGACATCCGGCATCAGTTCGAGCTTCACCGAGCTCGGATAGGTCACGAAGTTGACGCCGGCGGCGGCCACTTTCGGGTCGAGCAGGTTGTCGATGAACTTGAGCGCGTTGTCGACATGCTGCGCATCCTTCGGGATGGCGAGGTTGTCGACCCAGAGCAGCGAGCCTTCCTTCGGGATGTGGTATTCGATGTTATTGCCGTTCTTGGCATCGGCTGCACGGCTCGCGGCGATGAAGACGTCACCGCTCCAGCCCAGCACGGCGCAGACTTCGCCATTGGCGAGATCGTTGATGTAGCTGGAGGAGTGGAAGTACTTGATGTCCGGGCGAATGCCCTGCATCACCTTTTGCGCGGCGGCGAAATCATCCGGCGAGGTCGTGTGCGGATCCTTGCCGAGATAGTTGAAGATCAGCGGGAAGATGTCCGACGGCGAATCCAGCATGGTGACGCCGCAATCCTTGAGCTTGTCGGCATATTCCGGCTTCAGCAACAGATCGAGGCTGTCGACCGGCGCATTGTCGCCGAGCCGTTGCTTCACCTTGTCGACATTGATGCCGATACCGACGGTGCCCCAGAAATACGGCACGGCATATTCGTTGCCCGGATCGAAAGCGGCCTCTGCCTGCAGAATCAGCGGATCGAGATTGCCGTAATTCTTCAGCTTGGTCTTGTCGATCTTCTGATAGATGCCGGCCTTGATCTGGCGGCCGAGGAACGGGCCGGTCGGAACCACGATGTCGTAGCCGGTATTGCCGGCCATCAGCTTGGCTTCGAGCGCCTCGTTGGAGTCATAGACGTCGTACTGGACCTTGATGCCGGTGGCCTTCTCGAAATCCTCGACCGTATGCTCGCCGATGTAATCGGACCAGTTATAGACATTGAGCTTTTGCTCGCCGTTGCCCGAGCTGCTCGGTGTCGCGGCTGCCTGCTGGCTGTCTGCAGGAGCGGGGGCGGGCGTCGAGGTGGTGGCCGGCGCGCTTGCAGCGGGCGCACTGCTCTGATCGCTTTGTGCCTGCTCTTCCTTCTTCTTTTCGCCGCAGCCGGCGATAAGCAAGGCCGTTACGAAGGCAACGGCGCCGAACCTGAATTTTTTCAAGATATGTCCCTCCAAGCTGATGGATCTTTGGATTATTCGCATGCCAAGTCGCCTTGGCATCGGCTTCCTCTGCTATAAACCTTAACAGCCTTGCGATTCTCAGGCATTTTCGCGGGCGCCATGCCGGCTGTCAATCAAGCCGACCGCGACTGGTAATGCAGCCGGCGATGATCATCGCCATATAACGACTGGCCCGGTTATTCACTCCAATTTTGCCCGTCGAGTGTCATCAGCGCCGTATAAAGTTCGGGACGGCGATCCCGGAACAGGCCCCAGGCGGCACGCTGTGTCCGGATTTCATCGAGATCGAAGGTCGCCGTTAAAATCGCTTCCTCATCTCCGGCAGCTTCGACCAGCGCACCCAACGGATCGGCGATGAAGGAGCGACCGTAAAAGGTCAGCGTGCAGCTTTCGCCAACTTCCCGGCCGATCCGATTACTGGCGATCAACGGCACCATATTGGCGCCCGCATGCCCCTGCATGACGCGCTGCCAATGGTCGGCGCTGGAATAGGACCCGTCCACCGGCTCGCTGCCGATGGCTGTCGGATAGATGAGGATCTCTGCGCCCTGCAGCACCATCGCCCGGGCGCATTCCGGAAACCATTGGTCCCAGCAGATTCCCGCGCCGATCGCGCCATAGGCCGTTTGCCAGACGCGAAAGCCGGTATCCCCGGGGTTGAAGTAGAATTTCTCCTCGTAGCCGAGGCCGTCGGGAATATGGGACTTGCGATAGAGGCCCATGACGCTGCCGTCGGCGTCGATCATCGCCAGAGAATTGTAATAGGCATTGTTCGCGCGCTCAAAAAAACTGACCGGCAGCACGACTTCCAAGGCCGCCGCCAATTCCCGCATGCGTTCGATGGTCGGGTGGTCCTCAAAGGGCCGCGCCAGATTGAAATGGGATTTGGCGACATCCTTGCAGAAATAGGGCGTCTCGAACAACTCCTGCAGAACGACAACTTGAGCGCCATCAGCCGCAGCGCGACGCACCATCTCCTCGGCCTTTTCGACATTCTCGGCAATCGATGTTCCACACGCAAATTGCGTGGCGGCTACAGTAACTTGCGCCATCCCATGCTCCCTCACAACCTGATCGATTCATAGCCGTATCGGCCAGCCGCGCAAGTGCGGAAAAGGGCTGGGCCGATAATTGCCATGGTCAGCCACGTGTCGCGAATCGGCCTGTGACCGCTAACCGCATCAGCCTTCGGGATAGCGGAACTTGAGCGCCCGCGCGGTCGTGAAGGCTGCATCGGTGACCTTGGTATAGGCCTTGGCGTCCTTGAGGAATTTGAAATAGGATTTGGCGATGCGCTTGGTGAGTTCGTCGCCCTTATCGAGCACATCCTGCATGATCTCGCCCGAAGCGTTGCCGAAAGCGGTTAGGACGTCCTTCGGGAACTGCATCAGCTGCACCTTGTGCTCGTTGACCAGGGTGGCCAGGGCGGCTGGGCTGCGGCCGTTGAACTCAGCCAGCATGATATCGTTCTCCGCCGCGCAGGCAGCCGCCACGATCTGCTTCAGGTCGTCCGGCAGGGCATCGAACTTCTGCTTGTTCACCATGCATTGCAGCGCCGAACCGGGTTCGTGGAAGCCCGGCCAGTAATAGAGCTTGGTGATCTTGTAGAAGCCGAGAGAGAGATCGTTATAGGGGCCGATCCACTCGGCGCCGTCTATCGTGCCCGACTGTAGATTGCTGAAAATGTCCTGGCCGGAAAGCTGGACAACGGTTACGCCGAGCTTCGCCAAGGCATCGCCGCCTTGACCCGGCATACGGAACTTCAGGCCCTGAAGGTCCTTGACCGACTTGATCTGCTTGCGAAACCAGCCGCCCATTTGCACACCGGTATTGCCGGCGAGGAAAGCCTTGATGCCATGCTTGGCATAGAGCTCGTCCCAGAGTTCCTGGCCGCCACCGAAATAGACCCAGCCATTGAGCTCGTCCGCAGTCATGCCGAAGGGAACTGCGGTGAAGAAGCCGGCCGCCGGCTCTTTGTCGATATGGTAATAAGCAGCGTCATGGGCCATGTCGGCGGTGCCCTGGCTGACCGCGTCGAAGCAGCCCAGCGCCGGCACCAGCTCGCCGCCGGCGAACACCTTCACCGTCAAGCGGCCACCACTCAATTTACCGATGCGGTCGGCGAGGCGCTCGGCCCCGGTCGCCAATCCGGGCAGCCCCTTCGGCCAGCTGGTGACCATCTTCCATTCCGTTTTGTCTTGAGCGATTGCCGGCTTGGACAGCGAGGATGCCAGTGCGGCACCGGCAACCAGCCCGGCGCCTGACAGGAAATTGCGGCGCTTCATGAACTCAAGACCTCCGTGCGGACCGATTTGTTGATCCGGTGATGGCGGCGCGCTGGCCGCGAATTTGATGATATAGCAAGCTCATACCCCAACAATCTCAGGCAGGCAATGAGCCGCCGACCGATAATCGCGTAAAGTCTGACAAACTGCGATGTCCTGGCTTCGGGAAGGCGGCGAGGGGGCGAAGAGCTAAAGCGCCGAGGCCGGCAGTTGCGTCCAGCCTCCAGGACCATACGCTTCGAGCGGCTGGAAACGCGCCTTGTAAGCCATCTTGCGGCTGCCCGCCACCCAATAGCCGAGATAGACATAGGGGAGTTGGTGCCGAAGCGCCTCCTCGATCAGCCAGAGGATGATATAGCTGCCGAGGCTGTCCGCGGCACGGGAGGGCTGGAAGAAACTGTAAACGGCGGAGATGCCGTCGGCGCCCCAGTCGGTCAGGCAGCAGGCGGTCAAAAGCCCGTCGCTGCGAAATTCGATCAAGCGGGTATCGACCGGACTATCGGCGACCATGCTGCTGTAATCCTGCGGCCCCATGCCGACCATCTCTCCATCGCTGTGACGCGCTTCCAGATAGGTGGCGAAAAGATCGTACTGTTCGTGGGTGGGCAGGTTTTCACAGACGCTTGCCGCAAGGTCGCTGTTACGCCGCCAGACGCGCCGGTGCCAACGCGAAAGCTGGAATTCCGCCACGGGGATGCGCACCGGTACGCAGGCTTGGCAGCCGGCGCAGGCCGGGCGATAGGCAATGCCGTGACTGCGCCGGAAGCCGGCATGAGACAGAAGCTCAAACAACTCGGGCGCATTGCCGCCGCTCAGTTCGGTGATGATCTTCCGCTCCTGCCGGTCAGGCAAATAGGGACAGGGCACCTCGGTCGTGACCAGGAACGGAATGGGGAAGTGGCGGCCGTAAACGCTCATGCCACAATTCTAATGTAAAATGGCCGCCACTGGCCAGACCATGCGGTACGAGCCGGTCACGGCTCGCCTTTAAGCATCGCCCAGCTCTTTCGCCGCGTCACGCGCCGTGCTCGACGGCCAGCGCCTGCTGCCGCAGAACAATCACTCCTGATAGATGATCGTGAATGCAACGCAACCGGCGATCGAAGAGCGCATAGAGCAAAAGAATGCCGCCCAAGGGCACGGCCGTCACATAGAACAGAACAGTCATCAGGAAGGCCTGGAGATAATCCGGCTTGCGTCCCTGCCAACCGCGTACCGTCAGATCCATGCATCGCATCCCAGGCGTGGCGCTTGAGCGTCCGCCAATCGTCCAGGTGCCGTAGATGATCGGCAAGAGGCTAACGATGAAGATCGCCACCGGCGTGAGTGTGCCGAAGGTGAAGACCGCCGTCGTGCAGGTCGCGAGGTAGCCGAGGGCGAAGAGGCACAGCAGGACGAGCCAGTCGATGAAAAAGGCAATGCAGCGCCGCAAGACAACCCCTTCATACAGGGTTGGCGCCGTCAGCGGATCGCCTGGTGGCGAGCCTTCGCCCGTGGCGGCAAGGTCGATGACGACGGGCAGACGATTAGGCATCATCAGCAACTCCAGCTAGGGCATAGCGGCCGTTCGGCCTTGCCTCACCCGATTGGGGGTAATACCCAGCTGATATTGGGGGCATTGGCTTCCCGCGCAAGAGGAGCGCCTGGACCGGAGCCCGTCCAGCCGCAGCCCGCCCAGACGGACAGAACGTGCGGCGCAGTGCAGCCGCGTCTCCGGCTCAATTTCCCTGCAGCGTCGCCGGGGGAACGATTTTCGGCACGGCGGCCTGCGCGGCGGGATCGCCGACGGCTGCGGCCTTCTGAGCGGCATCGACCTGCGCCTGGCTCGGTGCGCTTGAGGCGCCGTGCTGTGACGCCCCTTCAGGCGGCAAATTGTGCAGCAGAACGATGCTGATCCGCCGATTGATCGGCGAAAGCGGATTCTTGGCATCGAGCGGATCCGTTTCCGCCTTGCCGTTGACGGCCTGTACCCGTGCGGGATCGATGCCGGCCTCCACCAGGACGCGCCGTGAGGCATTGGCGCGATCGCTGGAGAGCTCCCAGTTGCTGTAGCCGGCTTGGCCCAAATAAGGCGCCGAGTCGGTATGTCCCGAGATCGACAATTTGTTGGGCAAGCCATGAATCGCCTGCGCCACTTTCTGCAGCAACTCGCGGCTCTTTTCGTTCATCGTCGAGCTGCCGGATGCGAACATGGAGATCTTATCGCGATCGATCAGCTGGATCCGCAAACCTTCGGGCGTCTGGTCGATCATCAGATTGTCCTTCAGGTCACGCAGTTCCGGCGACTGCTTGATGGCCTCCTGGATCTGCAACTTGACCTGCTCGAACTGCTTTTCTTCGGCCTTCGCCACGACGTCGCGCGCGGTCTGCTCGTCGACCGACTTGCTGTTGTTCTGGCTCTGGCTGCTATCGGCTTTGGGCTTGCCGGTGGCGTCAGGCGAAGTGTCCTTCGTCTTGGCGTCCTGGGCTGCCGCGCCCTGGCTCTGGCTGTCGGCATCGGCTTCAGCGCCGGTCGATCCGGTCATCGAATCCAGCACCGCCGGCTGGCCGTCCAGCATGACGCTCTGGCCCGACAGCGGCTGCATGGCGAGGGTGGGGCGGAAATAGTCGGCAATGCCCTTGCGCTGCTCCACCGTGACCGCATTCAGCAGCCACAACAGCAGGAAGAACGCCATCATCGCGGTGACGAAATCGGCATAAGCGACTTTCCAGGCGCCGCCATGATGGGCATTGCCGGATTTTTTGATCCGCTTGATGATAATCGGGCGTTCGTCTGCCATTTCCGTCTCTCTGCGATCAGACCGGCGGCAAGCTGCTCACGGCTTGTTCGACTTCGTAGAAGGTGGGGCGTTCAGGTGAGTTGATGACCTTGCGGGCGAACTCGACGGAGACGGCCGGCGGATAGCCCTGCATATGGGCGAGCAGACCGTTTTTCATGGCCTGATAGTATTTTCCGTCCGTGGCATCTACCTGCATGATGGCGCTGGCGATGGGCGCCACGAAACCATAGGAGCACAGCACGCCGAAGAAAGTGCCGACCAGCGCCGCGCCGATCAGATGGCCGAGTACGGCCGGCGGCTCGGTGATCGAGCCCATGGTATGAATGACGCCCAGCACCGCGGCGACGATACCGAGGGCCGGCATGCCGTCGGCCATGGTCTGCACAGCATGGGATGCACCATGCAGCTCCTGGTGGTGGGTTTCCAATTCGGCGTCGATCAGGGTTTCGACCTCGTTGGGATTTTCGGTGCCGAGGGTCATCAGGCGCAGGTAGTCGCACAGGAATTCCAGCGCGTGGTGATCATGCTGGAACTTGGGAAACTGGCTGAAAAGCGCGCTTTCGTCGGGTTTTTCCACGTGCTGCTCAAGGGCCAGCATGCCCTTGGTCTTGGCCAGGCGGAAAAGCTGGTAAAGCACGCTCAGCAGCTCGACATAATCACCCTTTTTATAGGTCGGCCCCTTCAGCGCCCGCTTCACTCCCTTCAGCGTTTCCTTGATATTGGCCTTGGAATTGCCGATCACAAAGGCGCCAACGGCGGCGCCAAGAATGATCAGAAATTCAGCAGGTTGGATCAGAACCTCAAAGTGGCCCCCATTTATGAGGTATCCACCCGCCACGCAGCCTATAACGATAACAGCGCCAATGATTACGAGCATGACAAGGCCGTCGGCATTCCCCAGTGAAAAGGTCAGGCCCCAAGATTGACGAAGTTAGTTAAGAACTGGTTAGATTCGGGCTGTAAAAGCCGGCTCTCTTAACCCTCGGTTGAGTGGCTGGAAAGACGCCGGGTCGGGAAACCGGCCTGTTCGAGCTGGGTAATGATCTCGCCCACATGGGCGGTGTTGCGGGTTTCCAGCGAGACGTCGATATCGGCCCGCTTGACCGGCAGGTCGAAGAACATCCGCTGATGGTGGACTTCAATGATATTGGCTCCGGTCGAGCCGATCAGGCGGGCCACAGCCGCCAGCACCCCCGGCTGATCGGCAATTTCGATTCGCAGGGTGGCAATTCGCCCCTCCCGAACCAACCCGCGCATCAGCACCTGCGCCAGCATGCGGGCGTCGATATTGCCGCCGCAGATGACCAGACCGACCTTGCGGCCGCGGAACAATTCCGGATGGGCGAGCAGGGCGGCAAGGCCGGCCGCGCCGGCGCCCTCCGAAACCAGCCGCTGGGTCTCGACCAGCATATGGACCGCCCGTTCCAGGGCGTTCTCGTCGACCAGCAGAACTTCCTTCACCAGCTTCTCGACGATCGGCCGGGTCAGGGCACCCGGCGATTTAACGGCGATGCCCTCGGCGAGGGTCTGGCCGCCATTGGCCGGCGCCAGGCCATGCACGGCGTGATGCATCGACGGATAGAGTGCGGATTCGACCCCGTAGATATCCACCTCCGGCCGGACGGCCTTGATCGCCGTGGCGATGCCGCCGATCAGCCCGCCGCCGCCAATGGGAACAACCAGGCAATCCACATCCGGCGCCTGCTCGAGTAATTCGAGGCCAATCGTTCCCTGGCCGGCAACGATATAGGGATCGTCATAGGGGTGGACGAAGACAAGATTTTCCTTGGCCGCAACCTCGCGCGCGAAGGTCGCTGCCGCATCGATGCCTTCCCCTTGCAGCATCACCCGTGGTCCGAAGCTGGCGGTCCGTTCGACTTTGGTGAAGGGTGTCCCTTCCGGCATGACGATCGTCGCGGGTATGCCGAGGCGCTGGGCGTGATAGGCGACGCCCTGGGCATGATTGCCGGCCGACATGGCGATGACGCCGCGGCGCGCTTCTTCGGCTGTCAGGCTCTTCAGCTTGTTGAGCGCGCCGCGATCCTTGAAGGAGCCGGTGAATTGCTGGTTCTCAAGCTTCAGGTACAGCTTCTCGACGCCGGTCTGCCCGGCCATGCGCGGCGCCTCCACGCAAGGTGTCAGCACCACCGCGCCACGAATGACATCGGCGGCACGACGAATGTCCTCCAGCGTCGGGAGTTGCACGGAAGCTTTGCTGGTCGGGGAAGTCGTCATTTAGGGCACACTGGTTGTCGGTTGCAAAATGAGGTGATGCGTAAGCCTGGTCAGGATCGGCTTGGCCGCGCCGTCGCGCCAGGCCGGGAGAAGATCATCGTAATGCGGGGATAGAGGATTGCCGGACTGGCCGCCCGCAAGCGAAAAGAGCGGCGAGAGCGGTTGCGCCATATCAATGGAAAAACGCATCGAGGGCCCATGGATGACCGGATAGTCACCGTCCAGCGAAGGGGTGGCCGTTGCGTTGTCCACCGTCAAGTTGTCGCCGTCATCCGGCAACGTGCCGCGCAACAGGCGGTTGATCAGCGGCACCTGCCGCCACAGCGGATTTTCGAAGGTCACACGATGCGCATCGCCCCAGCGCCAGGCTTGCCAGTCGCCGCCATAGCTTTTCGCGAGATCGGCGAGCGCATCGTCGAGCGCCGCTGACACCTGCTGGCGGCAGGTTTCCACAGCCGGCGTCGCTGGATCGTCGCACCAGCGGTCTTGCGAGGTCAGGGCGGTCAGCACATCGGTCTGCCAGAACCACCACTGGCTGTAGAGGTCGCCCAGCCTCTTTGCCAGCAAGCGATGGGCAAGATGGTCGATCCAGGCGGTGGCGATCAGCGGCTCCGGGCGATCGCGGCGCATCTCCCCGTTCCAATGCCGCAAGGCGGCAATGACCTCGGCATGGCCCGATGCCGCATCCATCATCGGCAACCAGGCATTCAGGATCGCTTGGACGCCAAGGGACACGATGTCATGCTGGATGGCCGCGCTGTCCTCCAGCGTCATGCCGGAAATCTTCTGCAGATGATCGGCGATGCGCTGATAGCGATATCCGACATCCCACGAGACGCCGTAGAAGCCGCCCTTCGCATAGGCGCTAATATCGTTATTGGCTGTGGCGATCCATCCTGAAGCAGGATTCGTCACCTGCGGCAATTCATCAAAGGGCACCATACCGATCCAATCTGCACTGTCGGTCCAGCCGGGGACCGGTAGTCGCGATTGATCGTAGAGGTTGCGCCGGATCGGAATCCGGCCCGGCGCGACAAGGCCGATTGTGCCGGCGACATCGGCAAAGACAATATTCTGCTGCGGCGCAGCGAAATCCTGCAGCGCCGCGCGAAAATCCTCCGCCGTCGTTGCCATGTTCATCGCCAGCAAGGCTTCCGCCGTGCGGTCGTCCGGCATCATGGCTGTCCAGGCGAGCGACAAGACATGACCTGACGCCGGCTTGGCCGGCAAGGCGTCGCTGATGACAGGGCCATGGCGCGTGCTGCGGACGACGAAATTTTCGTCAGCCTGCCCCTTGATCTTGATCAGCTCGTGGCGCGTCTCGAAGGCCTGGGAGCCGCCGGGCGTAACATATCGGTCAGCGTGCTGCGGATCGATCTTCTCATCGAAAACATCCTGCACATCGCCGGTCGTCGTGGTGAAGCCCCAGGCCAGATGGCCATTGGTGCCGATCACCAGCAAGGGCAGGCCGGGAGCCGTCGCGCCGATCAACGTACGATCGGGCGTTTCGATCCGCGCCAAATACCAGGTCGATGGCGCGCTGAGGCCAAGATGCGGGTCGTTGGCGAGAATTGGCTTGCCTGATGCGGTGCGTGATCCGGCAACAACCCAATTGTTCGAAGCGTGGTCGGTCTGCGCCGGTGCATCAATGGCGGAAGAGGCAATGCCATGCTGGGTCAAGATCCGGTAGAGATCGTCCGGCAAGACGGCCTTCAGCTTCGCATTGAGCACTTCGCCGGCGCTGTTATAGCTGAGCTGCAGCGCCATCAAGCGGCCCCAGACCAGGCTGTCGACAGGCGACCAGGGTTCGGGGCGATAGTTCAGCACGATGAATTCCGGCGGCAGCGCCCCGCGATGCTGTTCAAGGAAGGCGTTGACGCCGGCTGCATAGGCGTCGAGGCGTGCCTTGAGCGCGGGGCTGGCAGCAGCGTATTGCGATTGCGCCTGCAGCCGCAAGCCCAGGACCCGCATCCGGCGATCGGTCGGCAGGGCCGCGGTGCCGACGATTTCCGAGAGCCTGCCACTGCCCAAGCGACGCATGCTGTCCATCTGGAAGAGGCGATCCTGTGCATGGGCGAAGCCCAGGGCAAAGGCGGCATCATCATCGTCCGCCGCCTTGATGGCCACAAACCCGTCGTCGTCGCGATCGATCGTGACGGCGTGGTGCAGGCCGGTCGCGTCGAGGACGATCTCGCCATCCAGTTTCGGCAGCGACGTGCGCAGCCAGAGAAAGCCGCCGCCAAGAAGGCCGGCGAGCAGCAAGCCGAAAATCAGAAGGCTCCAGCCGGCAAGGCGGCGCCAGCGCCGGGGCCGTTTGCCTGTCACCGAGAGCGGGAGATCGGAAATTTCATCCATCGCGGCGGATCATCGTGAAGCCAAGCGGAAAGGATCTGTAATCGCAAAATCGGCAGGTGCTGCAGCCGGCCTTGCTTTCGCTTCGTTCCGCACCGTGTCGGCGGCAGCAATGCGCCTACTCATTCAGCGATGATTCTGCAGCGGATCGGTGCCGAGGTCGATCGGCTGCCCGTGCGGCGTGGCACGCGCGGCGCGATCCCAGGCCTCGGCGCGATCCTGGAGGGCTGCGGCCGAGCTGACGCCTTTTTCCACGATCAAGGTCTCTAACGCGGTCAACCAGTGCTGATAATAGGTGTCGCCGAGATCGCGGTCGCCCGCCAGCTGCGCCGATTTGATGGCGCGCGAGAGCGATGCAGCCCATTCCGCCCAGGTGAAAAGACCGCGCTCATAGAGCGCGATCGTCATGGCGAAGGCCTGGGCCTGCCAGGGCTCGGCGAAGACGGGACCCGCCTCATCCCGAGGAATCTGGGGCAGGGCCTCCAGCAGCCCGTGCGCAACGGCACCCGTTTCACAGACGCTCAAGATAGGGCTCCCAGCAATCCATGGCGACGGTCAGGGACGGGTCTGCCTCGCTGCCCCACAATTCGCGGCCATCGAAGACCACGCTATAGACCCATTGCGGATTCTCGCCGCCGCCATGGCCGTTGGTATCGGGAAAGACGAAACTGCCTTGAATGCACTCGATACGGCCGATCCTGCCGCGGGCATAGCGCGGCAGCCGGGTGTGGCCGGTCGGGTTGATGTTCTTCGTGCGGACACGGTCGCCGACGGCAAAGCCGGCCGGCCGGGTGAGCGGCCGATCGCAAGGGCCGCCGCGCTTCAGCGCCGCCTCGACATCTGCCGCCTTCAGCGTCGGCCGATTGGTCGGCCTGGGCGGCTGTTGGCTATGTCCCGCCGCAAGCTCCCCCTCCGTGATCAGCTGGCGCGATTGCAGCAGCTTGATCAGGCCCTTGATCCAGATCTCGTAATAGCTCGACGATAAATAATCGACCGGATGCAGGGTTTCACGGGCATGGCGGCTGATATCGATATTCCACTCGCCCAGCGCACCGCAACACAGCGTGAGGCCAAGGGCGCGCTTTTCCCAACCGGCGTGGAAGATCGGCTCATTCGGTTCCGGCTCAACCGGTCCAAATCCCATCATGCCGCCGAGATCCTGGGCGCCGTTCATGCGGGAGCGCTCGCTTGCCGCGGTGTTCCCGGCAGCAGGGCGAGGCCGGTGCCGATCATCGAATCGCGCGTCACCAACTCGGCCAATCGCTCTTCCGACCAGCCCTCCGTTCCCGCCGGCCGCAACGGCAGGACGAGATAGCGCAACTCGGCGGTCGAATCCCACACGCGGATGGCCGTCTGCGACGGCAGGGTGACGCCGAAATCGTGCAAGACGCCGCGCGGATCGATGACGGCTTTGGAACGGAATGGCGCCGATTTATACCAGACGGGCGGCAGCCCCAGGACCGACCAGGGATAGCAGGAGCAAAGCGTGCAGACGACAAGGTTATGCAAATTCGGCGTGTTCTCGACTACCCTGATGTGCTCGCCCTGGCGACCGGCGAAGCCAAGTTCGGCAATCGCCGCGGTGGCATTGTTGCGCAGCCGCTGAAGATAGGCGGGGTCGCTCCAGGCCCTGGCGACGACTTTGGCACCGTTGCGGGGCCCCACGCGTGTTTCATAGGTCTCGACGATCGCATCGATCGCTGCCGGATTGACATATCCCTTCTCGGCCAGGACGGTTTCAAGGGCACGGACGCGTAGCGCGATCGGGGATAGCGGCTCGCCGGGGTCGGCGTGATCGTGATCCTCGGCATGGGATGAAGTGTCGTGAGGCTGTTGCATCTGCCGAGCATAATCCCGCCCTCCCGGAAAAGGCAATTGCGGCGCTGCCGGGATATTCCTGTCGCCAGGCTAGCCGCGCGACGGCCCGGGTCGAGATGACAATCGGGTGAACATCCGGGCGGGTGAACATCCGAGCGGCATACTGTCGAATTCTCGGACCATTTCCGATGCCCGCCATGGGGTGACAAGATTTCCCCGATCCGCTAAAAGCCAAGCAGAAGGTGCAGCTTGTCCGCCGTTTACCGGTGTTCTTGTCTCGCGATCGGTCGCATCGTCCCGTCGCGAAAACGGAGGTCCAGCTCTATGGCCAAGGAATTTGCCACCGTCCGCGACATGATCGAGGCCCTGACGCCGAGTTATCCGGTGTATTGCCTGCGGCCCAAGATCATTGCCGAGAGTGCCAGGCGCTTTGTCAGCCAGTTTCCCGGGCGGGTGCTCTACGCCATCAAATGCAATCCGCATCCGGAAATCGTCAAGGCGCTCTATCGCGCCGGTATCCGCCATTTCGATACGGCTTCGCTGCCGGAGATCGCCCAGGTGCGGGAGAGCTTTCCCGATGCCGGCTGCTACTTCATGCATCCGGTCAAGACGCGCGCCGTCATCGGCACGGCCTCGCGCGTCTACAATGTCGACACCTATGTGATCGACCATCCGCGGGAACTGGAAAAGATCCTGGATGAAACCGATGGCGGCGAGGGCGTCACGATTTTCGTCCGCATCAAGACTCCGCCGGTCGAAGGAACGCTCTATCACCTGGCGGCGAAATTCGGCGCCGATGTCGATGATGCTGCCAGCATGCTGCGCGAGGCGCGGTCGCGCGGTTGCCAGGTGGGCGTCGCCTTCCATGTCGGCTCGCAATGTCTGGTGCCGGGCGCCTATCGCGCGGCGCTGAAACTGGTCGGCGAGGTGGTGGAGAAGGCCAAGGTCGACATCTCCGGCCTGGATATCGGCGGCGGTTTTCCGGCCGAATATATCGGCACCAACATGCCGCCGCTGGAAGATTTCATCCGCGAGATCGAGGAAGGCGTCAAGGAGCTCGGCCTGCGCCGCGATTGCGTGCTGATGTGCGAGCCGGGGCGCGCTTTGGTCGCCCATGCCGTTTCGCTCGTCGTCCAGGTTCAGCTGCGCAAGAATGACCAGCTCTATATCAATGATGGCATCTATGGCTCGTTGTCGGAAATGGTCGATGCCGGTATCCGCCTGCCGGCGCGCCTCATTCGCCTGAAGGGCGAGCCGGCGACCGAGACGCGGGACTTCGTGCTCAACGGACCGACCTGCGATTCCCTCGATGTCCTGCCGTCGACCTTCGCCTTGCCGGCCGATGCGGAGGAGGGCGACTGGATCGAGATCGATCGCGTCGGCGCCTATTCCTATGCGCTGGCGACACATTTCAACGGCTTCCATCCGGAAACACTGGTGACCGTGCATGACGAGCCTCTCTCGATGAAGCGTTGAACCCGGATGCAAGGCAGGCTGAAGACATGACGATCGAACCGCAACAGACGCAGTTTCTCGGCCTCGACCCGCAGGGCTTTCACCGCGTGAGCTATCTCGACTGGCGTCGCCCAAAGACCGCTGCCGGGGATATCGACGGCAGGACCGTCATCTGCGTGCATGGCCTGACCCGCAACAGCCGCGACTTCGATTTTTTCGCCGGCACGCTGGTCGACAATCCGTCGCCCGTTGCGCGGGTGATCTGTCCCGATGTCGTGGGGCGCGGCCGCAGTGACTGGCTGAGCGATCCCAATGCTTACGGTACTCCGCAATATCTGGCGGATATGACGGCGCTGATCGCGCGGCTCGATGTCGAAACGGTCGACTGGGTCGGCACGTCAATGGGCGGTTTGATCGGCATGGCGCTGGCGGCCTTGCCGAAAAGCCCGATCCGCCGCCTGGTGCTGAACGATATCGGGCCTGTTATCAGCAAGGCTTCGCTGCAGCGCATCGCCGACTATGTCGGTCTTGACTATCGCTTTCCTTCGACCGACGCGCTGGAAAAGCACCTGCGTAAGATTCACGCACCTTTTGGCCCGCTGACGGATGCGCAGTGGAAGCACATGGCGCGCCATAGCCAGCGCCCGCTCGATGACGGCAATCTCGGGCTGGCTTATGACCCGGCCATTATCGAGAACGTCAAACGAGGCATCGCCGATGTCGATCTCTGGGCACTGTGGGATCGCATCACCTGCCCGGTCTTGATTCTCCGCGGCGCGGAGTCAGACATCCTCACCGCCGAAACAGCGCAGAGCATGACCGAGCGCGGGCCCAAGGGCGAATTGATCACATTCGCGGGAGTGGGGCATGCGCCAGCCTTGATGACGCACGAGCAGGTCGATATCGTCACCGGATGGTTGACCAAGACGGCCTGACCGGCCTTTTCGGGCAGTTGCCCGGTTTCTTTCCGAAATTTCCCTGGTTCGGCGGCGATCTGCAGACGCTGCGCAATGTCTTGCGGCCGCCGCGGGCGTCATTGACGGCGTGGCCTGGCCAGCCGATCGCTTTCGACACGGCCGACGGCACGGGTGACCGCCTGCTCGCCGAATTGCATCAGCCGGCGGAAGCTAGTCGTCCGCTGCCGCTGGTGATTCTCGTCCACGGCCTGACCGGCAGCATGGACAGCAGCTATATCCGCGTCAGCGCGATGCATCTGTTGCGGGCCGGTTATCCGGTCTTGCGACTGAACCTGCGCGGCGCCGGGCCGAGCCGGGGCCTGACCCGGGGATTCTATCATGCCGGCCGCAGTGACGATCTGCATCAGGTGATCGGGCAGCTCGATGGCCGGCTGGCAGGCAACGGCATCGCTTTGGTGGGTTTTTCGCTGGGCGGCAATGTGGTCCTGAAATATCTGGCGGAACGGGGCCAGCTCGCCCCGATCATGGCCGCTGTCAGCATTTCGGCTCCCATCGATCTCGCCGCCACGCAGCGCGAGATCGGCAGAAGGCGCAACCGACGCTATCATGATTTCCTGCTCAAGGAGATGAAGGTCGAGCGGCCTTGTCCATCCGGCATCGACCGCATCGTCGATTTCGACGATCAGGTGGTGGCGCCAGCGAACGGTTTTGCCGACGCGGCCGACTATTACCGGCAATCCTCAGCGAAGCCGCTGCTGCCGGCCATCAGGCGGCCGACGCTCCTCATCCATGCCGCGAACGATCCCTGGATTCCGGGGCATATCTATCGCGACATCGATCCTGCGAGCAATCGTCGGCTGCGCCTGCTGCTGCCGCGATCCGGCGGTCATGTCGGCTTCCATGGTATCGGCCTGGATCGGCCCTGGCATGATCTGGCGATCGCGCGGTTTCTCGAGTTTGCGGCGCGAGGCCAGATATGAGCCGGATGCCATCCGACGGAATCCGGCTCTCTCCAAAATGATGGAACGCGGTTATTCGCGCAGCAGTTCCGCCGCTTCGATGGCCGAATAGGTCAGCACGCCGTCGGCGCCGGCGCGCTTGAAGCACATCAGGCTTTCCAGCACGACACGGTTATTGTCGAGCCAGCCATTGGCGGCGGCGGCCTTGACCATGGAATATTCGCCGCTCACCTGATAGGCAAAGACGGGCATGCGGAATTCCTGCTTCACGCGATGCAGGATGTCGAGATAGGGCAGGCCGGGCTTGACCATCAGCATGTCGGCGCCTTCCGCAACATCGAGGGCGCATTCGCGCAGCGCCTCGTCGCCATTGGCCGGGTCCATCTGATAGGTGCGCTTGTCGCCTTTGCCGAGCGCCGATTTGGAGCCAACCGCTTCGCGGAACGGCCCATAGAAACCCGAAGCATACTTTGCCGCGTAAGACATGATGCGGACATCCTGATGCCCCGCAGCGTCCAGGGCATCGCGGATGCGACCGATGCGTCCGTCCATCATATCGGAGGGGGCGACGATATCGACACCGGCATCGGCCTGGGCCAGGGCCTGACGTATCAGGACCTCGACGGTCGCGTCATTGACGATGACGCCGTCCTCCATCAGGCCATCATGGCCGTGGTCGGTATAGGGGTCCAGCGCCACGTCGCAGATCAGGCCAAGCTCCGGCACGGCCTTCTTCAAGGCTGCGACAGCACGGTTGCACAGATTGTCGGCGCGGTAGGCTTCCTCGGCCAAAGGGGATTTGCGATCGCCCGGTACAACGGGGAAGAGGGCGAGGGCGGGAATCCCAAGCTCGGCCGCTCTGACCGCCAGATCGATCAGCGAGGGAATGGTATGGCGGTAGACGCCTGGCATCGCCGCGACGGCCTCGCGCTTGGCGCCGCCTTCCTTGACGAAGGCCGGCAGGATGAAATCCTGCGGGCCCAGGCGATTTTCCGCCACCATGCGACGCGACCACTCGACCGCCCGGTTGCGCCGCATGCGGATGCGGGGAAACTGGCCGATGGGTTGGGTTGGTGCCTCGGACATGCTCACCGCATGACCGGCAAGACCGGTATTTTCCTTCAAGCTGGCCTTGTGACCCTTCCGAGCGTGACGCATGGATTAAACCCCGATCTGCAAGATGGCTGCCCCCGTAGCTCGCCCGGACGAAGGCGCCGGACTGCACCGGACCGAGCGGCAAAGCTGGTGCGAATGCGGGGCATCGTATCGGCAGGACCTGGAACTTGCCAGAGGGCAAGAAGGCCCATCCCGACGGGCGGGACGGGCCTTTTGTCGCAGCGGGCACAATTTTCGGTGCCGGGCGGGCCGGCTATTCGGCCGCTTTGGCCGCTTCCGAGGCTGCCAGGGCCTGGGTCAGATCACCTAGAATGTCGTCGATATGCTCGAGGCCGATGGATAGCCGGACATAGCCGGGGCTGACGCCCGTGGCCACCTGCTCATCCACCGTCAATTGCGAATGCGTGGTGCTGGCGGGATGGATCGCCAGGCTGCGTGCATCGCCGATATTGGCGACGTGGTAGAAGAGCTGCAACGCGTCGATGAAGCGCCGGCCGGCTTCCTGGCCACCCTTGAGCTCAAAGCCCACAAGGCCGCCAAAGCCACCCTTCAGATAGGTCTGCGCGCGGCGCAGGTTTTCGCCATCCGCCACATTGGGGTAGATCACTTTCGTGACGGAGGGGTGCTTCTTCAGGAAATCGACCACTGCCTGGGCATTGCGGCAATGCTCCCGCATCCGCAGCGGCAGGGTTTCCAGGCCTTGCAGGAACAGGAAGGCATTGAAGGGGCTCATCGCCGCGCCGAGATCGCGCAGCAACGTGACCCGCGCCTTGATGATATAGGCGACCGGGCCGATCGGCTTCACCGCCTGGGTCCAGACCGCGCCGTGATAGCTGGGATCCGGCTGGTTGAGCCCGGGGAAGCGCGCGGCATTGGCTTCCCAGTCGAAATTCCCGCCATCGATGATGGCGCCACCGATCGACGTGCCGTGCCCACCGATATATTTCGTGGTCGAGTAGACGATAATGGCGGCGCCATGATCGAAGGGGCGGCACAATATCGGTGCGGCCGTATTGTCCATGATCAGCGGTACACCCAGCTTACGGCCGATATCCGCCACCTCGCGGATGGGGAAAACGCGCAGCTTCGGATTGGGCAAGGTCTCCGCATAATAGGCCCGTGTCTTGTCGTCCGTGGCGCGGGCAAAGGCCTCGGGATCCTGCGGATCGACAAAGCGCACCTCGATGCCCTGATCCTTCAGCGTATTGGCGAACAGATTCCAGGTGCCGCCATAGAGATCGGTCGAACTGACGATATTGTCGCCGACCTTGGCGATGTTCTGGATGGAAAAGGCCGAGGCCGCCTGGCCCGAACTGACCGCAAGGGCCGCCGCGCCGCCCTCGAGCGCGGCCAGGCGCTGCTCCAGTACATCGGTCGTCGGATTCATGATGCGGGTATAGATATTGCCGAAGCGCTTCAGCGCGAAAAGGTCAGCGGCATGGGCGCTGTCGTCAAACTGGAAGGAAGTCGTCTGGTAGATCGGTACCGCGACCGAGTTTGTCGTCGCGTCGCGCCGATGACCGGCATGCAGGACGATGGTTTCTGGATTCTTGCTCTGTGCGCTCATGATGGGGCCTCCCTCAGCCACGATGTTCGGGCAGTCGTCATCGGTGCCGACCTGACCGTCCCCTGTCAAGCGAGCAATCCGTTACAACCGTAGCAGAATTCTTGCGACAAGGCCGCCGCCTCGGCCGATTTGCACCAAGACTTGACGCCGCCCGGAGTGTGGTCGAAAAGACCGGGCATGGCGAGGAGGGGCGCAGGGCGTTCTTCGGCTGTAGTTAATCTTTCCAGGATCGGAGCCGACCATCGTGACCGAATACGTCCAGTTTTCCGAAACCGATGGCGTCGGGACAATCACTTTCAACCATCCTGAAATCCTCAATGCCCTCGGCCTGGAAGAGATAACTGCCCTCGATAGCCAGTTGCGCCGCTGGCAGACCGATACCGGCATCGCCGGCGTGATCCTGCGCGGCGAGGGATTTCGTGCCTTTTCGGTGGGCGAAAACCTGACCGAGATTTATGAGGCGCTGACGGCTGGCGATGACACACATCTCGCCGCGCTGCAGCGTGGCACCCACCGACTGGTGCAGCTTTGGGGTAATTATCCGAAGCCGACCATGGCCGTGATGAATGGGATCACCATGGGGATCGGTGCGGCTCTGGCAATTTCCGCCGGCATTCGCGTGGTGACGGAACTGACGTTGTTCTCGCTGCCGCATTGCCGGCTGGGGCTCGTGCCTGATGCCGGCAGCGCGTATTACCTCGCCAAATGCCCAGGCCAGATCGGCCTCTTTCTCGCCTTGACCGGCATGGAGATTCGGGCGCCAGGCATGCTGCATGCCGGCCTCGGGACGCATTACGTCCAGCCCCAGGATGTCGACTGGGTCAACTTCGACAACATCGAGGGATTGAGCCAGCCCTTGGCCAACCGGCCTCTGGCGGTCATTCAACCTGAGATCGATCGCTGCTTTGGTCAGCGGTCGGTGCCCGAGATCGAGACGGTGCTTTCTGCCCGGGCGGAACAGGGCTTCCGCGATATTCTCGGCCAGCTGAAGCGGGGTGCGCCGACGGCGCTGGCCCTGACCTATCGGCATTTTTCCGCCACGCCGGGCCGCTCTCTCGAAGAGATATTGGTGGAAAGCTACCGACTGAACCGTCGTCTGATCAATGACGGAGATCCGAAAGAGGCGATTCGGGCAATTCTTGTCGAGAAGGACGGGGTGCCGTCCTGGCGGCAGCTACCTAGCGATGCCGCGGCGGTGGAGCGATATTTTGTCGCACTTACTGCGGAGCCGGAATTATACTTTGAAAAAACGCGTTAGTTCAGATGCTTGGTTGTGTTTCTAGAGGTATAGTGCGAGCTTCGCTCGTAAAATAACGTGAAATTAACCACTTTTTTACAGCAAATCCCTATCGTCAACCTGGAGTAAATGGGGGATTGGCCATGGGGGTCGCTCTCGGACGTCGGAGTACTTAGGGTGAAAAAGGCCTATCTGGAGACGATTTCGCTGATCGAACGCCTGCACCGGGAATGCCTCGAAGTCATCAAGGCAGATCTCGACCGTCAGGGGATTCGCGATCTCAATAACGTGCAGGCAATGATCCTGTTCAATATCGGCAAGGATACGTTATCGGTCGGCGAGTTGACCAATCGCGGTTATTACCTCGGCTCGAATGTCTCCTATAACGTGAAGAAGATGGTCGAAAACGGCTATTTGCTGCAGGAACGTTCGACCCATGATCGCCGTGCCGTGCATGTACGCCTTTCGCCGAAGGCGCTGGAGGTGTGCGAGCGGATGGATGAGATGTACGACCGTCATCTCAAGGCGATGACGAGCGAAATCGCCACTCAAGGGGATCTCGAAGCGATCAACACGACGCTGCGGCGGATCGAACGCTTCTGGGCGCATGGCCTCAGCTACGCGTTGCGGACCGCCTGATATCCAGCCCGGCGTCCCGCGGCGTCAGGACCGCAAAGAAAAGAGGGGCCGAGCCCCTCTTTTGCTATTCGCGTACCGGCTGGCGGCCTAGCGATCAGCCGATGCGCGTCTTCTCCAGCATCTTCTCATCCAGCGCATAGCCCAGCCCCGGCGCTTCGCCCAACCGGATCCAGCCGTCGCTGTCGACCTTGAACGGCTTCTCCATCATGAAGTCGCGCCGTTCCAGGCTCCATTCGGGCGGATCATAGGGAAATTCGAGGAAGAGGCCGTCCGTCAGGCCAGCCGTCAGATGGGCATTGGCGACGACACCCATGCCATTGGTCCAGGTGTGGGGTGTGAAAGTGATATTGTGCTCGGCCGCCAGCATGGCGACACGGCGCAGGCCGGTGATGCCGCCGACCAGGGCCGCATCCGGCTGCAGGATATCCAGCGCTCGGCTCTCGATCAGCATGCGGAACTCGTAGAGTTCGCGAGTCATCTCGCCGCCGGCGATGCGGACATCGACCATCTGCCGTAGCTCCGCCATGCCCTTATGGTCGCCGCGATGCAGCGGTTCTTCCATCCAATAGACATCGAGACGCTCGAGCTCCCGGGCTACCTTCAGGGCATCCTTGACGGTCCAGGGCGTTGCCGTGTCCCAGGACATGCGCCAGCCCTGATTGCAGTCGACCATCAGCTTCAACTTGTCGCCCACCGCCTTGCGTACGGCCTCCAGCGCCTTGATGTCGTCGCGCCAATCGCCGCGATGGAAGCGCACTTTCATGGCCTCGAAGCCTTGCCCCAGAAAGCTTTGCGCAACGTCAGCCATTTCACTCGGCGTGCGCAAGGTGCCGGAGGAGGCATAGCCGCGGATCTTGTCGTTCATGCCACCGATCAGGCGCCAGACCGGCTGGTTGGTGATCTTGCCGGCGAGATCCCAGAGCGCCAGGTCGAGCGGCCAGCAACGGCCGTAGTGAAAGTTGATATTGTTGATGACCCGGTAGTGGCGCTCGATCGCCAGGGGATCTTGGCCGATAAAGAGATGTTCGTGGCCCTGGAACCCGACCATCATGTCGCCCGACGCAACGCCGACCAGACCCTCGTCGGTCTCGACCCGCGTAATGGTGGCGTCGAAATGGGTGCGCGGCCGGGTGTCCCAACTCGCCCGGAAGGGCGGGTCCAGGGGCAAGCGGTGGTGGCTAACTCGGATGTCGGTGATTTTCATGGTTGGGCTCTTTGCCGGGAGATCGATGACGCGTCAATCTGCCCGCGTCTTCCGCGCTTTTCCAAGGCCATTTTCTCAAAACGCTATGACCTGCGGGTATCGCCTGCCAGCCGCTAATAACCCCAGAGATGCTGAAGCGCGACCGCGCCTTGCAAATTGGTCGTCAGCAGCTGGCAATTGACGTCCGCGTCGGCAGATTTCACCAGCAGGCCGCCGATCCGGCCTTCCAGGAAATCATCCAGCGCCGGGAACAGATCGTGCAGCCAGACCAGACGGGTACAAAAAGCCGGCAGGGTGAGCGTGGCCTCGCACATCGCTCCGTCCAGCTTGCTGACAATGACCTTGATCCGGGCGGCGCGATCATAGCGCAATGAACCGCTGCCATTCACGAGGGCAAGGCCGCTCAGATAGCCCTCGCCATGGCGCACGCGCCCCACCAGATTGGTGCGGCCGATAATGCCGTTCGCGGGGCTCAGCCAATGCGGGAAGCCGTCGATTGCAACACCGAGGTTGCGCCAGCAGGACTGGAATTCCGTGACGTCGCGGTCGCCGGTCATGCGGTCCTCGACCACAAGATCGGGCTGCAATTTGTAGCCAGCGCGGGTCTGTCCGTTTTTCGGCCAGTCCGGAGAGACGACGGCAAGGCGCGTCACTGCAGCGATGGCCGGGTCGACATCGGCCAGAAAATGCTCGGGAAAGTTCGGCCCCGGATGGTTTTTCACATAGGACAAACTGGTCAGCATCTTGCCGGCGGCGTCGAACAGATGCAGGCTGAAATCCCGGCAGGGCGGGTTGGCGCTGTCGCAATCGAAGCCGAAACGAAGGCGGTTTCCCGCTTCCAGCACCGGAACCGGATGCGGATCGATGATATACCCTGCCTTGCTGAGCTGGTTGATGCGTGCCGCTTCTTCAGCCGTTTGCGGCATATTGCTGCGATCGGCCCAGGGTACGCTGATATGGTGATTGGCGGAAAGGCTGCCGCCGTTCTTTGCCTCGCGATCAAAGGCGAACCAGAAAGAACCGCCATAGCCCTGATAACGGCAGCTGACATAGGCGCCCTGGCCGCCGTCCGACGGCGTCAGTCGTACTTCCTGCAGATAGGCGCCTAGGTCGCGGTTCTGGCGGTCGAGGCGTGTGCCGTCGCTGGTTTCGATAACCGATCCGGCGATCTGGTTGCGATCAAAGTTGGGGATCGTCAGGGCAATCTCGCCCTGCCGCACCAAGCCAGCCGACAAGCGGAATTCTTCGTTCCGTTCCGGCTTGCGGTTGAATTCATGCGCACTGTGCAACGTGGTGATGGAGTTTCCCCAGAATACGTCGCCGCAAAGCCGCATCCGATAATGCCGCCCGCGGGTCAGGCTCGGATGTTCCACCGTCGCCGCCAGCGCGGCCGCGTAGCGCCGCTGCGGGAAGAAATCGGAAAGCCTCAACGCCAGTGACTGATTGGGTTCGAGGACGCGGTAGAAATGCTTCTCCTCCGGTCCATGATAGATCGAGATCCGGAACTGCAGCGGATCGCGAATGCCGAAAAACTGTTCGAAATGATTGAACAGCAGCGCCTCTGCGTCATCAGCTTCGACCGGTACGGGCAAGGTGCCGCCACAGAATTCCCAATTGCTTGCGACCCAATGCACCGGCAGCGAGCGATCGTCTTGCTGCAGCAGCAGGACCTGCTGCAGCGACTGCCGCCAGCGTGTCAACACATCGGCGCCGCCGCACAGCACAGCATCCACCGCCGAGAGATCGGCCTGTTCGAGCAATAAGGCGCCGCGTTCGATATCGCGAAAATCGGTCGACACCCAGGTCAGCTTGAGATCGGGCAGGGCGGCTGTCACCGATTCCAAGAACGCGGCGGAGCCGTTAACGCAGACCCGTCGCGCGCCGTCGGCAATGAGCGCCCGGCCGACCTCATCGAGCGAACGCGAGATCGCCGGATTGAATTTTCCGGCGGCCGATTTTGATGCCCGGTCGCGCGGCTTGGCCGCCGGCTTAGTGCCAAAGCGCAGGATGGTCTTAATCGGTGACCGCCAAACCGAAGTCCCGCCCATTCGTCCAATCCGTTGTTTGCAATGAAAGAACGCCGATAGCTTACGTATCGCTATTTGTAGCGCCATCGGTGCATCGTTCTCAAGCGACCGCGCGAATATGCCCGATTTACGGCAGTTTTGGAAAACCCCGGAGTCGGCCTTGCCACCAAGAAAAACGGCTTGGTTCTTGCCAATCCTGCCAGTATGAAGCTGAGGAGATTGAGAATGGGATCAGAACCAAGAGGGCGCCGTGACCGTTTTACCGCAATTTCTGGCCGAACAGCTGCTGCGGAACAAGCTTAAATGCGTCGATGTCGGCGCCCGTGGCGGCTTGCAGGGAAGCTGGGCCCGGTTCCGGGACTTCATTGAAACCGACGCGCTTGAACCCGATCCCGCAGCCTGCGCGCGCGAGAAGAACGCGGCCCGCCCCGGTGAACATTGGTTTCCGATCGGCTTTGCCGGCACATCCGGCAAGCATGCTCTATACGTCCTTGGAAAGCCGTCCGGCTCGTCGCTCTATCCGCCCAATCCGCCGGTGATCGATGAATTTGCAACCGAGAGCTATCGGCGTCTGGATAAGGTCGTCGAGATCGATGCGCTGTCCTTCTCGGATTTCATCCGGCAAGAAACCCGGCCGCTGCCCAACCTGATCAAGCTCGATACGCAGGGATCCGAACTCGACATCCTGCGCTCCTTAGAGGATGCGCATTGGCGCGACCTCCTGGCCGTGCAGACCGAGATCGAATTCATCGAGATGTATAAGGGGCAGCATCTCTTTGCCGATGTCGATCATTTCATGAAGTCGAAAGGCTTCATCCTCTACGATCTCTTGCCGGTGCGAAGCTACCGGTCGGGCGGCGACGAGACACATTATTATCTCAAGAAACATCTCGGCATCGGCCGCAACAGGCGTGACATCAGCTGCCGGCTGATTGCGGGAGACGCATTCTATCTGCGGCCGCTGCCGGAGGTTTTAGCCACCCGCGATATCGGCCTGTTCAGCAAGGCTTTCCTGATTCTGCTCATCTACCGCTGCCTGGATGAAGCGCTATGGCTGGTCGAAACCGGGCATCAGCAAGGTTTGCTGAGCCGCGCCGATCTGGACGCCGCCCTAGCCTGCGTCCGCGCGGTGGCGCCACGCCCGTCCCTGCGCCAAAGAACGGATGCCATCGGCAAATGGGCGCGCAAGCTGTGCCGATGGGCCGGCATCGGACAGGCCCGCAAGGCCGAGTATTGGCTCGACCGGAAATGGGATTACTGAGTTCGGCTCAAGCGGCCGAACATACGGATCATCGGAAGGCGACGAAACTTGCCTTCCCGTATCAGTGGCCTTTTTGCGCGCCGGCCGCTTTGGCCAGATAGTGGCGGATAAAGCTTTCCACGGCTTCGGAGGCAGTACCGCGCTCCGGCAATTGCATATGACGGCTGAAGATCACTCGACGCTGTTGCGCGGTTCCCCGCTTGAGATCTTCGCCCGCCGCAGCACGGCGGAGCAGGGCGGCGAATTCCTCTCGCGATCTGGCGATATGGATCACCTCGGCGATCGCCGGGTCATTTGGATCCAGCAGGAACTGGGACGGGTCGACCTTGGTTTGCCCCCACCACGGAATAACGACGGCCGCGTCCGTCAGCAACGCCTCGACCAGTGCCAAAGAATTATAGCCGATCACCAGCCGGGAAACGGGAAACACTTCGAAGAGCGGCGTATCGTAGCTGAGCGAGAGAGCACGGCCGGCGGGAACCTTCGCCGAAATTTCTTCGTAATCAGCTCGCTTCTTGCACTTGACCAGCCATGTCACGCGCTTGTCCGTCTCCGCCGCGGCGGTCTCGGCGAATTGCTGCAGCACTTCGGAGAACAGATCCTGAGCGGCGTAACCCGGCAGATTGAAGGTCACGAGGGTGATATGGGTCTTTTCGCCGATCGGCCGCGGCGCGATATTCAGCCAGCGATCGTAGCGCGGTGCGCCGGTGACCCAGATGTCATCCGGATCGGCAAGCCCTGGCGACATCGCTGTCTTAGTCGCGTGGCTGAAGCAAGCCACACCGCTGCCATGGAAGCGGAACCTCGCATCGGCGATCCGCTGATGCAGCCACGGGGACGTCCAGGGAATGGTGTAGTTCTCGCGTGAGAGGACGAGAAAGGGGATACCCAAGGCAGCACAGCCGAGCTTGATGGCTTCATCTTGCCAGTAGTCGAAATTGGCTGCCATGAAGGCGTTGATTTTGACCTTGCGGGACGCCTCCTGCAGAAAGGCGCGGCCGAACTCTTCAAGCTTGTTCAGGAGATCCGGATTTTCGCGCAGCAAGGCCGCAAAATATGTCTGCTGGCGCAAGTCTTCGGGAACCCACGGCTCCTGCGCCTTCTTCACCTTGACGGCACTGATCGCGGCAAAATTCAGATTGGTCCGCTGGCGCAGCTCCTCGACATCCTTTGAGAATTGCGCCCGGCGTGCGACCAGTATCGTGGCTCGGCCCGGTTTTACCCCGTCCCAGGAGATTTCCTGCGCCAGCTTACGCGCCTCGCGTTGGACATCGTCGCCGACAAAGGAAGCGAGAAAACGTCGATATGCTTTAAGGGTCGAAGATAACATTCAGGCCATGGATGTGGTTATCGGCGTGTCCCAAAGGCGGAGGGAATATCGACCAATCTTACCGGAAAATCGTCGGGAGGGAGACAGCGAAGCCGCCTCCCTCCGATAGCTTGCCTGCCGGCGCTTCAGGCGCCGGTGAAGGCCTGCAAGCCGGTTTGGGCCCGGCCGAGGATCAGCGCATGGATGTCATGCGTGCCCTCATAGGTATTGACGGCTTCCAGATTCATCACGTGACGAATGACGTGATACTCATCGGAAACACCGTTGCCGCCGTGCATATCGCGGGCGGTACGCGCGATATCGAGCGCCTTGCCGCAGGAATTGCGCTTCAACATGGAGATCGCTTCCGGTGCTGCCCGGCCTTCGTCCTTGAGCCGGCCTAGACGCAGACAAGCATGCAGGCCGAGGGTGATTTCCGTCTGCATATCGGCGAGCTTTTTCTGGATCAGCTGATTGGCGGCGAGGGGACGCCCGAACTGCTTGCGATCGATGGTATATTGCCGCGCCGCGTGCCAGCAGAACTCGGCGGCACCGAGTGCCCCCCAGGAGATGCCGTAGCGGGCATTGTTGAGGCATCCGAACGGGCCGCCGAGGCCCTTCACATTCGGCAGCAGGTTTTCGTCCGGGACGAGAACGTCCTGCAGCGAGATCTCGCCGGTAATGGAGGCGCGCAGGCTGAACTTGCCTTCGATTTTCGGCGTGGTGAAACCCTTCATCCCGCGCTCGACGATGAAGCCGCGAATAACGCCATCTTCGGTCTTGGCCCAGACCACGGCGATATCCGCGATCGGCGAATTGGTGATCCACATCTTGGCGCCGTTGAGGATATAGCCGCCATCGACCTTCTTCGCGCGGGTCTTCATGCTGCCCGGATCGGACCCATGGTCGGGCTCGGTGAGACCGAAGCAGCCGACGATCTCGCCGGTCGCCAGGCGCGGCAGGTATTTCTGCCGCTGCTCTTCGGTGCCGTAGGCATGGATCGGGTGCATGACCAGGCTGGACTGCACCGACATGGCGGAGCGGTAGCCGGAATCGACCCGCTCGACCTCACGGGCAATGAGACCGTAGCTGACGTAATTGGTGCCGGCGCAACCATAGCCGTCGATGGTCGAGCCGAGCAGTCCGAGTTCACCCAGTTCGTTCATGATCTCGCGGTCGAAGCGCTCGTGCCGATTGGCTTCCTTCACCCGCGGCATCAGCTTGTCCTGGCAGTAGTTCCGCGCCGTGTCGCGCACCAGGCGCTCTTCTTCGCTGAGCAAATCCTCCAGCAGGAGCGGATCCTCCCAGATGAATTCGGGCTTGCGGGAATCTGCTTTGGCCGACTGGCTCATTTTACGGTCCTTCATGCAACGGTACCGGCCGCCGCCGGTCCTGTTATCGTGGTTTGGTCCCTCTCGGCACCGATAGCAAGCCTTTCACGGCACCATCCAGTGGTCAGGGTACCGGCCGGCGTATATCATGCTCCTTGCAGCGGCGGCAGTGGCCTGGAGACATAGCCCTATGACACAGAAGGATGGCTATATCATCGAGTTCTATCAACTCGGGAATAGCGTCAAGGTAACGGCTTTCGACCCGCAAAGCCTGACGGAAGTTGCGATCATCGGCGTTCCTGGCCTGTCCCGCGATGCCTTGGCGCGCAATGCTGTCCGCAAACTGGAATATGTCATGGCGAAAAAGGCGGGGAAGGCAGGCGTATGACGGCGCTACCAGACCCCCGCCACGGCTGTCGCGACGCGCGCGATGCCGACAACGGGAAATAGACGGATCGCCGCCGCTTTCTACTACTAGGTCGCCTTTAGGACAAAAAGTCGCTGATTTGAATGAGAGTTTGTCAAATTACCCCTGCCGCGGATGTTAAAATCTCTTGTCGACTCTCCAGGCTTTGCGCTACGGTCCGCGCAATAAAATGATAAATCTGTTGGATGCCGGCATAGGCTGGTTAGCCAAACAGGGGGCTTAAAACGTTTAAATATCTGCCACGGAAGCAGCACTAACCTGATCGTCCACAGGGCGACGGGGAGGGTGTCTGCGTGCCGTTTTACGGGTTTCTATATTCGGAACCAGGTAGCGGAATAGCGGGCAGTGGGAGCAAGGGAGCTCAGGAGACCAGATGGAATATTTCCTGCAGCAATTGATCAACGGCCTGACACTAGGGGCCATCTATGGGCTGATCGCGATCGGCTATACGATGGTTTACGGTATCATCGGCATGGTCAATTTCGCGCACGGCGACGTCTATATGATCGGCGCCTTCCAGGCGATGATCGTGCTGCTTATCACCAGCGCCTTAGGGCTGTCATGGGTGCCGCTGCAATTGGCGTTGATGCTGATCGTTTCGGTGGTCTTGACCGCGGCGTATGGCTGGACGGTTGAGCGTGTCGCCTATCGCCCCTTGCGCGGATCGACCCGCCTCGCGCCGTTGATCTCCGCGATTGGCATGTCGATCGTCCTGCAGAACTACGTGCAGCTGCTGCAAGGACCGCGCCCCAAACCGATCGAGCCTCTCATTCGCGGCGGTTTTGCCTTGACCAGCCAGGCGAGCGGTTTTGTCGTGCAACTTGGCTATCTGCAGATCGTCATCATCCTGCTGACCGTCGTCCTGATGACGGGCTTCGCCTATGTCATCGCCAAGACACCTCTGGGCCGTGCCCAGCGCGCCTGCGAGCAGGATCGCAAAATGGCCTCGCTGCTTGGCGTCAATGTCGATCTCACCATCTCGCAGACCTTCATCATGGGCGCAGCCCTGGCGGCCGTTGCCGGCATGATGGTGACGCTCTACTGGGGCGTGAATGATTTCTTCATGGGCTTCGTCGCCGGCATCAAAGCCTTCACCGCAGCTGTGCTGGGCGGCATCGGCTCGTTGCCGGGCGCCATGCTGGGTGGCGTCCTGATCGGGCTCATCGAGGCGTTCTGGTCCGCTTATTTCTCGGCCGAATACAAGGATGTTGCGGCTTTCAGCATCCTTGTTCTCGTTCTCATCTTCCGCCCGACGGGCCTGCTCGGCCGACCGGAAGTCGAAAAGGTATAAGAGCATGACCGACGCCACGCTGAACCAGACGGCGCGTTCCGATAGCGCCGCCAAAGCCCCATCCATCATCGGGGTCGCGTTGAAGGAGGCCGCGTTTACTGCGGTCATCGTTTTCCTGATGAGCATCCTGATGATCGGCTTCCAGACGCAAGCCGTGCAAGGCCAGTTCCTCAGTTATGTGACGCGCTACAGCGATGTCTTCTGGGCGGTTGTCATCATTCCGGTCGGCCGTTTCGTCATGGCCCTGGATCGCCAGGGCAAGGCCTTGCCGGCGCTCATCGTCGGCACCCTGGGGTTCATCTATTTCTTCGGCTCCGGCGCCGTTGGTGTGCTGGAACTGCCGATCTATAAGAGTATCCCGCTGCCTTACGATCAGCCTATGGTCAACGTTATCTTCGGCCTGGGAGCGCTCTACATTCTCGGCACGGCGATCAAGAGCCGCCATTCCGCCGGACAGCGGCGCCAGACCCTGGAGGCACGCGAAGCAGCCGAAGCGCGAAGCGCGCATATCGCCCGCAACATTTCCTCCGTTCTCGCGCCGGTGCTGATCATCGGCGCCATCGTCCTGCCGATGACGCCTTGGGGCGACCGCAAGCTGGTCGACAGCCTGATCCTGGTCTTGACCTATGTCATGCTCGGATGGGGCCTCAATATCGTCGTCGGCCTCGCCGGCCTGCTCGATCTCGGCTACGTCGCCTTTTATGCGGTCGGCGCCTATACCTACGGCAAGCTGTCGACGGAACTGGGCTTCACTTTCTGGGAAAGCCTGCCGATCGCCGGCATCATGGCGGCCAGCTTTGGCGTCTGCCTTGGCTTCCCTGTCCTGCGCCTGCGCGGCGACTATCTCGCCATCGTGACGCTCGGATTCGGCGAGATGATCCGCATCGTGCTGATCAACTGGCAGGCCTTCACCGGCGGCCCGAACGGCATTGGCGGGATCACCAAGATCACCTTCTTCGGCTATCCGTTCGAGCGTTCGGCCCCCGAAGGGACGACGACTTTCGCCCAGCTGTTCGGCCTCGAGTTCAGCAGCGCGCACCGGGTCTACTTCCTCTATTACGTCATCCTGGTACTGGCGATGATCACGAACTTCGTCACCATGCGGCTGCGCAAGCTGCCGATCGGCCGGGCCTGGGAAGCCCTGCGCGAAGATGAAACGGCGTGCCGCGCGCTCGGTATCAATCCGACCAATACCAAGCTGACGGCCTTTGCCATGGGCGCGATGTTCGCCGGTTTCGCCGGGTCGTTCTTTGCCACCCGGCAGGCCTTCATCAGCCCGGAAAGCTTCACCTTCATTGAATCGGCCGTCATCCTGGCGATCGTCGTGCTGGGCGGCATGGGCAGCCAGGTCGGCGTCGCGCTCGCGGCGATCCTCCTGATCGGCCTGCCCGAGGCGCTGCGGCAACTGGAGCTTTACCGCATGCTGGCCTTTGGCGCGAGCATGGTGCTCATCATGCTGTGGCGCCCGAAAGGCCTGCTGGCACATCGCGAGCCAACCGTGCTGTTGAACAAGCGTAAGAAAATTCAAGCCGCAGGAGCCGCATGATGGTTGGCCAAGCTGCTCTCATGCCGCAAGCCGGGGTCGCGCCGTTGTTGACGGTGGATCACCTGACCATGCGCTTCGGCGGCCTGACGGCCATCGATGATGTGAGCTTCACGGCGCTAAGTCGCCAGATCACTGGCGTTATCGGACCGAACGGCGCCGGCAAGACCACACTGTTCAACTGCATCACCGGTTTCTATAAGCCGACCGTGGGTCGGCTGACGCTGCAGGCACCTGATCGGCCGACTTATCTGCTGGAGCAGATGGAAGGCTTCAAGATTGGCCAGAAGGCGCATGTCGCCCGTACTTTTCAGAATATCCGCTTGTTCACGGGCATGTCGGTGCTGGAGAACCTGATGGTGGCCCAGCACAACAAGCTGATGAAGGCATCCGGGATGACCTTCCTCGGCTTGCTCGGATTCCCGGGCTATAGCCGCGCGGAGCGCGAAGCGCGCGACCTCGCCGTGCATTGGCTGGAGCGCGTCAACCTGAAGCATCTCGCTGACGAGCCGGCTGGCAGCCTTCCTTACGGCGCGCAGCGCCGTTTGGAAATCGCCCGGGCGATGTGCACCGATCCCGTTCTGCTATGCCTCGACGAACCGGCCGCCGGCCTCAATCCGCGCGAGTCAGGCGAGCTCAACGATCTGCTGCGCTCGATCCGCGACGACCTCGGCATCGGCGTGCTGCTGATCGAACATGACATGAGCGTCGTCATGCAGATCTGCGACCATATCGTCGTGCTCGATTATGGCCGCAAGATTGCCGATGGATCGCCGGCCGAAATTCGCGCGGACCCCGCCGTGATCCGCGCCTATCTCGGCGAAGAAGATGCCGAATAAGGACCTGCCTGCATGCTGAAGATTTCCGGTGTTCGCACCTTTTACGGCCATATCGAGGCACTCAAGGGTATCGATATGGAAATTAACGCTGGCGAGATCGTCACCTTGATCGGCGCCAATGGCGCCGGCAAGTCGACATTGCTGATGACGATCTGCGGCACGCCGCAGGCCCGCAACGGCAGCATCACCTATGAGGGCCGCGACATTACCCGCGTTCCCACATATGAGATTATGCGCCTCGGCATCGCCCAGTCACCCGAAGGGCGCCGCATCTTCCCGCGCATGAGCGTGCTGGAAAACCTCAAGATCGGCGCCATCACCACCGATCCGAAGTATTTCGAGGAGGATCTCGACCGGGTCTTCCGTATTTTTCCGCGTCTGCGCGAACGCGAAAGCCAACGCGGCGGCACCTTGTCCGGTGGCGAGCAGCAGATGTTGGCGATCGCACGTGCTTTGATGAGCCGCCCACGCCTGCTGCTGCTGGATGAGCCGTCGCTCGGCCTGGCACCGCTGATCGTCAAGCAGATCTTCGAGATTGTTCGGGAGATCAACGAACAGCAGGGCGTCACCGTTTTCCTGGTTGAGCAGAATGCCAATCACGCGCTGAAGCTGGCGCATCGGGGCTATGTTCTGGTCAACGGCAAGATCACCTTGTCCGGTACCGGAAAGGAATTGTTGAGCAATGCTGAAGTGCGCGCCGCATATTTGGAAGGCGGCCACTGACGGCATATCCCGCCGCATAGCGGGACAAGAAGGAGTTGTGACGATGTCCGGCGAAAACATCCCCGTTTTTATCGGCCTTACCGTTATTCTGTTCGGCGGTGCTGCTTTCATGATGGGTCAGGCGATCGCCGAGACATGGCGGCCGATATGGCAGAATATCGCCTATGGGTTACTGTTGACGGCCGGCAATCGCTTCATGTCCGGCGCGCTGTTCCATGGCGACTGGTTCAGCCTGACGCAATATGTGATCGACGCTGCAGTGATTATTGGCATCGCGCTCTTCGCTTATCGCGTCACCCGCGCGCGACAGATGATCACGCAATATCCCTGGCTCTATGAAAAAGCGGGGCTCATGACCTGGCGCGACCGCGATGCCGCCCGCGGTTGATCCAGTACCTGGGAGACGAGGTGGCTTATTTGGCATTGGCAGCCGGTATTGGTTGACCCGGCTGTTGATCGGCGAGAAGATGCCGATCAGCTTGACCTCCTGGTCAAGTGTCAACCCAGTCTGACGTGAGGGAGACATGTTGAAGAAACTGGTAACCACGACGGCGCTCGTCGCAGCATTATCGGCTGGCGCATTTACCCTTGGCTCGCAAGCCAAGGCGGATGACATCACCATCGCCGTGGCTGGTCCGATGACCGGCGACTTGGCTGCGTTCGGCGAACAGCTGCAGCGCGGTTCGGAAATGGCAGTCAAGGACATCAATGCCAAAGGCGGCGTGCTCGGCAAGCAAATCAAGCTGGAGCGGGGCGACGATCAGTGCGACCCGAAGCAGGCTGTGCAGGTTGCTAACGATCTGGTGAAGAAGGGGGCAGTCTTTATCGCCGGCCACTTCTGCTCCGGTTCGTCGATCCCGGCGTCGGACGTGTACGCGGAAGAGGGCATCATCCAGATGACCCCGGCCTCGACCAATCCGGCTTTCACCGAGGGCCCGGCCACGAAGGGTATCAAGACGATCTTCCGTACCTGCGGCCGCGATGACGCGCAAGGCAAGTTCGCCGGCCCGTGGCTGGCCAAGACCTATGGCGGCAAGAACATTGCCGTTCTCGACGACAAGTCGGCCTATGGTCAGGGCCTCGCCAACGAAACCCAGAAGGGTCTCGAAGGTGCGGGCGGCAAGGTGGCGCTGCGCGACACCTACACGCAGAAGGAAAAGGACTTCTCGGCCCTCATCTCCAAGATGAAGGAAGCGAAGATCGACGTCGTCTATATCGGTGGTTACCACAACGACGCCGGCCTGATGATGCGTCAGGCGCGTGAGCAGGGCTTCAAGGCCGACTTCGTGTCGGGTGACGCGCTGAACACAGCCGAGTTCTGGTCGATTTCCGGCCCGGCCGGCGAAGGCCTGCGCTTCAGCGATGCAGCTTCGGCCATCAACCTTGATTCGGCGAAGGATGTGGTCGCGGAATTCAAGGCCGATAACTACAACCCCGAAGGCTATACGCTCTCGACCTATGCGGCTGTCCAGGCTTGGGCTGCGGCGGCGACCAAGGCGGGCACCACCGATCCGGCGAAGGTTGCCGAGGTTCTGCATTCCTCGACCATCCCGACGATCATTGGCGACCTGACCTGGGATGCCAAGGGCGACCTGACCAAGGTGAACTATGCCTGGTTCATCTGGCATGACGGCAAGTATGCCCAAGAGCCACTGAACTGAGGCGCACCGCTCAATCGAGCGAAAGCCTGATTAGAATTGATCCGGCAACGGATCGCTGGAAGCCCGGGTGCAAACCCGGGCTTCTTTTTTCGACAGTTTGTGGTTGGCGTCGCCGGGTCGCGGAGATATGGTATCGGCGCTTTATTTCCGATCGTGATCGAAAGCCTGATTTGTCATGCCCGAGCAGTCTGAAACCATCGCCATTGCCAGCGACCATGCCGGCTTTGCCCTCAAGGAAATCTTGAAGGCGGAATTGGCGCAGCTGGGCTATCAGGCGCTGGATCTGGGGCCCGACAATGAGGCTTCGGTCGACTATCCGGACTTTGCGAACGCCTTGGCGTCGGCGCTGGATCAGGGGCGGGCGAAGCGGGGCGTGCTGGTCTGTGGTTCAGGTATCGGCATATCGATTGCCGCCAACCGCCATCGCCACATCCGTGCCGCGCTGGTGCATGACGCCCTGGGCGCACGGCTATCCCGGGAACATAATGACGCCAATGTACTGGCGCTGGGCGCCCGGCTCACCGGTGTCGATGTCGCTAAGGATTGCCTGAAGGTGTTTTTGACGACAGATTTTGCTGGGGGGCGGCACCAAAATCGCGTCTCCAAACTGGGCTAAATCCCAAAAATCGGCGCAAGCCCAACAGGTTAGAACGCGACAAGGATTCTCGACATGGCCACTTCGTCTTACACGCCAATGGCTGGCTTTTTCACCGCCTCGCTGGCCGAGCGCGACCCCGAATTGAACGCCGCGATCGGCAAGGAGCTGTTCCGCCAGCAGGACCAGATCGAGCTGATCGCCTCCGAGAACATCGTCTCAAAGGCGGTGCTGGAAGCCCAGGGCTCGGTGCTGACCAACAAATATGCCGAGGGTTATCCGGGCAAGCGCTATTACGGCGGCTGTGAATACGTCGACGTCGCCGAGCAATTGGCGATCGACCGGGCCAAGAAGCTGTTTGGCTGCGCCTACGCCAATGTGCAGCCCCATTCCGGCGCCCAGGCCAACCAGGCCGTCTTCTTCGCGCTGCTGCAGCCGGGCGACACCTTCATGGGCCTCAATCTGGCGGCCGGCGGCCACCTGACCCATGGCTCGCCGGTCAACCAGTCCGGCAAATGGTTCAAGGTGGCGCCCTATACGGTGCGCCAGGACACCCAGACGATCGATATGGACGAGGTGGAGCGCCTCGCCAAGGAACACAAGCCGAAGCTGATCCTGGCCGGCGGCTCGGCCTATCCGCGCTTCTGGGATTTCGAGCGCTTCCGCAAAATTGCCGATATGGTCGGCGCCTATTTCATGGTCGATATGGCGCATTTCGCCGGCCTGGTCGCCACCGGCGTCCATCCCAGCCCGCTGCCGCATGCCCATGTCTGCACCACGACGACCCACAAGACGCTGCGCGGCCCGCGCGGTGGCATGATCCTCAGCAATGACGAGGAACTGGGCAAGAAGATCAATACGGCCGTGTTCCCGGGCCTGCAGGGCGGTCCGCTGATGCATGTGATCGCCGCCAAGGCGGTTGCCTTCGGCGAAGCGCTGCAGCCGGAATTCAAGACCTATACCCAGACGGTCGTCGAGAACGCCAAGGTCCTGGCGCAGACGCTGGTCGAGGGCGGCCTCGCCATCACCACCGGCGGCACCGACAACCATCTGATGCTGGTGGATCTGCGGCCGAAGAAGCTGACCGGCAAGGCCTCGGAGCACAGCCTCGAGGAAGCCGGCATTACCTGCAACAAGAACGGCATCCCGTTCGATCCCGAAAAGCCGGCGATCACCTCGGGCATCCGTCTCGGCACGCCGGCGGGAACGTCGCGCGGCTTCGGCCCGGCCGAGTTCAAGCAGATCGGCCAGTTGATCGTCCGGGTGCTGGACGGGCTGGTCGCCAATCCGAATGACAACAGCGCGGTCGAGAAAGCCGTGCGCGAAGAAGTACGCGCCCTGTGCAAGCGGTTTCCGGTCTATCGTTAACCGGAGTATCGTTGAGCAGGGCCATGGCCATCACGGCCAGGGCTGAGTGAGGGGGAATGCATGCGCTGTCCGTTCTGCGGAAACGAAGATACGCAGGTCAAGGATTCAAGGCCGACCGACGATAATTCGGCGATCCGCAGACGGCGGCAATGCACCAATTGCGGTGCCCGCTTCACCACTTTCGAACGGGTTCAGCTGCGCGAGCTGATCGTTGTGAAGAGCAACGGTCAGCGCGAGCCTTTCGACCGCGAAAAACTGCTGAGCTCCATGCAAATCAGCCTGCGCAAGCGGCCGGTCGATGCCGACCGCCTGGAGCGGGTCGTCAACGGAATAGTGCGCCGGCTTGAAAGCTCCGGTGAAAGCGAAATTCCCACCTCCGTCATCGGCGAAGCCGTGATGGACGCGCTGGGCACCTTGGACAAGGTCGCCTATATCCGTTTCGCCTCGGTCTATCGCAATTTCCGCGAGGCGAAGGACTTCGAAACCTTCGTCGGCAAGATTGGCGGAAGTGACGCCGACTGACACCGATCTCGGCCATATGCGCGCCGCCTTGTCCCTGGCAAGGCGGGGCCTCGGCCGCGTCTGGCCCAACCCAGCCGTCGGCTGCGTTATCGTCGATAAGAAGGGGTGCGTCGCTGGCCGCGGCCATACCCAGCCGGGCGGGCGCCCGCATGCCGAGACCGAAGCCCTGCGCCAGGCCGGCGCCGCTGCGGCCGGCGGTACTGCCTATGTCACCCTGGAACCCTGTGCCCATTACGGCAAGACGCCGCCTTGTGCCGAGGCCCTGATCGCCGCCGGCATCGGACGCTGCGTCGCGGCGCTGCAGGACCCCGATCCGCGGGTGGCGGGCAAGGGGATCGAGATGCTGCGGCAAGCCGGCATCCAGGTCACTCTGAGAGTCCTCGAAGACGAAGCGGCGGAGGCCAATGCCGGTTTCCTGAAGCGGGTGCAGCAGGGACGGCCGCTGGTCGGCTTGAAGCTTGCCACCACCCTGGACGCCAGGATCGCGACCAGCAGCGGCGAGAGCCAGTGGATCACCGGCCCGGCGGCCCGGCAGTACGGCCACCTGCTGCGTGCCAGCTTCGATGCCATCCTGATCGGCTCCGGGACGGCCCTGGCCGACAATCCCAGCCTGACCTGCCGGCTGCCCGGGCTTGAGCAGCGCTCGCCTGTGCGGCTGGTGCTCGACCGGCGTCTGCGGCTGCCATTGGGCTGTGATCTGGTTCGGACCGCAAAAGCGGTCCCCGTCTGGCTCATCACCAGCGAAGGCCATGACGACGCCAAGCTCGCGGCCTACCGGGCGGCGGGTGTCGAGGTCCTGGCCCTGGCCGGCACCGATCCCGGCAGCATCCTGTCCGCCTTGGGCGCCCGCGGCCTTACCCGGGTCCTGATCGAGGGCGGGGCACAGGTGGCGACGGCATTTTTGCAGGCAAAGGCGGTGGATCGCCTGTTCTGGCTGCGGGCCGGCAGCATCATGGGCGGCGACGGATTGGCCGCCATTGGCGGCCTCGGCCTCGACCGGCTGTCCGACATGCAGCGTTTTCACCTCAGCTCCGCGCAGCGTCTCGGCGGGGACTATCTGGAAACATACCGGCATTTATCGTAAGACAGTCGCGAAACAGCCTGGGCCGATCCGGCTTGGCTGGCTAACTGGTTGAGTTTTCAGCATGTTCACTGGGATTATTACCGACCTGGGCAAGGTCCGCGCGGTCGTGGCCGGCCCGGTTACGAAACTCAAGATCGATACCGCTTTCGATACGGCGACGATCGATCTCGGCGCCTCGGTGGCGTGCAACGGCATCTGCCTCAGCGTGGTGGAGAAGGCGCCCGGCTGGATGGCCTTCGAAGTCAGCAACGAAACCATCGACAAGACCACGCTGGGCGACTGGCATGCCGGCACCCCGGTAAATCTGGAACGCGCCTTGAAACTCGGCGACGAACTTGGCGGCCACATGGTCAGCGGCCATGTCGACGGCGTCGGCGTGATCACCTCGGTGAAGCCCGATGGTGCCAGTACCCGGATCGAGATCGAGGCGCCGGCCAATCTCGCGCGCTCGATTGCCGCCAAGGGGTCGATCACCGTCGATGGCGTCTCGCTGACGGTCAACGAGGTGGCTGACCGGGTCTTTGGCGTGAACATCATTCCGATCACCCAGACAGCAACCAATCTCGGCGCCGCGAAGCCGGGTGTCCGCGTCAATCTGGAAATCGATCTCATTGCACGTTACGTCGCCCGGTTGCTCGGCAAGGAGGCTGCGTGAGCTTCGACGATGTGATCTCACCGACCTCCGACATCATTGCCGATGCCAAGGCCGGCCGCATGTTCATCCTGGTCGATGACGAAGACCGCGAGAACGAGGGCGATCTCGTCATTCCGGCGCAGATGGCAACGGCGGAAGCCATCAATTTCATGGCGCGGTTCGGCCGTGGCCTGATCTGCCTCACCATGGAACGCGAGCGGGTCGAGCAGCTTGGCCTGCCCTTGATGGCGCAGCGCAATGGCACGCGCCACCAGACCGCTTTCACCGTCTCGATCGAGGCGCGGGAGGGTGTCACAACCGGTATCTCCGCGCATGACCGCGCCCGCACCGTCGCCGTCGCGATCGATCCCGCCAAGGGCCCGCATGATATCGTCTCGCCCGGCCACATCTTCCCGCTGATGGCGCGTGACGGCGGTGTCCTGGTTCGCACCGGGCATACCGAGGCCTCGGTGGATATCGCGCGCCTGGCCGGTCTCAATCCCGCCGGCGTCATCTGCGAGATCATGAACGACGACGGCACCATGGCGCGCCGCGACGACCTGATCCAGTTCGCCCAGTTGCATGGCTTGAAGATCGGCACTATCCGCGACCTGATCGCCTATCGGCGCCGCTATGACCGCATCATCGCGCGGACGCTGGAGACCAGCTTCAAGAGCCGCCATGGCGGTGATTTCAAGATGTATGTCTACACCAATCAAGTGGCGCATTCGGAGCACGTCGCCCTGGTGAAGGGCGACATCCATGGCGATGACGCGATCCTGGTGCGCATGCATGCGATGAGCGTGCTCGACGACGTGCTGGGCGATGCTGAAAGCGGTCGCGCCGGCGAATTGACCGCGGCCATGGATCTGATCAGCAGGGAAGGGCGGGGAGTCATCGTGCTCATCCGCGAACCCCTGCCGACCAGTCTGTCCGACGCCGTTCGCGCGCGCACCGAATTGCTGGAGCAGCCGCATCACGATGATGCTCATTGTGAGGGCGATAGCGCCAAAGGACCACGCGCGGAATTGCGCGACTACGGCATCGGCGCGCAGATTCTGCTCGACCTCGGCGTCCGCAAGATGACGCTGCTCAGCAACCGCAAGAAAACCATCATCGGCCTGGACGGCTATGGCCTTACCGTGGTCGGCGAGCGCCCCATTCCGCTCGACACTCTCTGACAGACAGGAACAGAAATGCCCGACAAGCCGCATGTGCTGATCGTCGAAGCCCGCTTTTATGACGACATCCAGGATGCCTTGCTGCAAGGCGCCACGCGCGCCCTGAAAAAGGCCGGCGCCAGTTATGAAGTCATCACCGTTCCCGGCGCCTTGGAAATCCCCGCCGCCATTCGCTTCGCCGTCAAGGCGCAGGCTGAAGGCAAGCTTGCCAAACCCTATCAGGGCTTCATCGCCCTTGGCTGCGTCATCCGCGGCGAGACGACCCATTACGAGACCGTTTGCAACGAAAGTGCCCGCGGCCTCATGGATTTGTCGCTGCAGCATAGCCTGGCGATTGGCAACGGCATCCTGACGGTAGAGAATGAAGAGCAGGCTGCTGCCCGTACCCGCTCAGGTGACGACGATAAGGAAACCAACAAGGGCGGCGGCGCGGCCGAGGCCTGTCTGGCGATGATTGCTCTGAAAGGCCGCTTCGGCCTTGCCGGCGTATAATGTCGGTTCGTTGCGATAGAGGCGGACGGATATAGGTCAATGACAAGCAAAGACAAGAAAGACGCCTTCACCGAGCGCGGCAAACAACTGGCCCTGACGCGCAGCGCCGCCCGCCTGGCCGCCGTCCAGGCGCTCTATCAGTGGGAAGTGGCGGGCGGTAAGCCGGAAGCGATCGTGCGTGAATTCGCCGATCACCGGCTGAAGGAAATCGTCGACGGCGCGGAACTGCCGCCGGCCGATCTCAAGCTCTTCACCAATATCGTGCTGGGTGCCGCAACCCATGTGAAAGAGCTCGATGACATGATCGCCGGCGTCCTCACGGAAGATTGGACCGTCGAGCGTCTGGAGGCGATTCTGCGCGCCATTCTGCGCTGCGGCACCTATGAGCTGGTCCATCGCGCCGATGTGCCGCCGCGCGTGACGATCGCCGAATATGTCGCCGTGACCGATGCCTTTTTCAGCGCCCGGGAAACTGGCCTGACCAATGGCATCCTGGATCAGCTCGCCCGCAGCCTGCGACCGGACGAGATGGCCAGGCGCAGCGGCCATAACCCGGCCTGACATGGCAAGTTCAGGCGCCGACGCCAACGGTGCGCTGCCGGGCGAGTTCACGGTCATCCGGCGCTATTTCGCTCCGCTGGCAAAGGGCATGCCGGGTGCCCTCGATCTGACGGACGACGCCTGCACCTGGCAGCCTCCGGCGGGCGAAGAGGTCGTCCTGACGGTTGACGCACTGGTGGCCGATATTCACTTCCTGCGCAGTGATCCGGCCGATCTGGTGGCGCGCAAGATGCTGCGGGTCAATCTGTCGGATCTCGCCGCCAAGGGCGCCAGGCCGGCAGGTTATCTGATGACGGTGGCGGTGGACGATTCGGTCGATGAAGGCTGGATAGCCGCTTTCGCGCGGGGCCTTGCCCATGATCAGCAGTTGTTCGACATCCATCTGATGGGCGGCGATACCGTCAAGACGCCGGGCCCCTTAAGCCTGTCACTGACGGCAATCGGCACCGTGCCGGCCGGCCAGGCGCTGCGGCGCAAGGGCGCGAAGCCGGGTGATCTGGTCTTTGTCACCGGCACCATCGGTGACGGTTATCTCGGGCTGCAGGTGCTGCAAAATCGCTTGCTGCATATCAATAGCGAAGATCGGCGCTTCCTTGCCGGACGCTATCAGCTACCCGAGCCGCGCGTATCCTTCGGCCAGGCGTTGCGCGCGGGCGGGCTCGCTTCCGCGGCGATGGACGTGTCCGATGGCTTGATTGCCGATCTCACGCATCTGGCCGAGACGTCCGGTTGCGGCGCCGTTCTGCACAGCGACCGCGTCCCGCTCTCCGAGCCAGCGGCTGCCCTGGTGGCTGAAGAGCCCAACCTGATGCTGGATCTCCTCGGCGGCGGAGACGATTACGAAATTCTGTTCACTGCCGGCGCCGATAAGCGCGCCGAGATCGCCACCCTGGCGCAATCACTCGATTTGGCCGTGACCGAAATCGGTGCTTGCGTGAGCGGCACCGAGGTCGCGATCGTCGACCGGGATGGCACCCCCATCCCTTTGACTCATAAGGGATATTCACATTTTTAGCGGTTTGGCGGAATCGTCGGTCAGCGAGCCGTTTAGTTAAGGCTTATTAACCAAAGGCCCCTTACACTCCGCTCCTGAAAACGATTCGGGCCGTTTCGCGGAATGAAAAAACTGCTGCTCATCCTGATTTTGCTGCTGCTTCTCGGCGGCGGGGCAGGTGCTGCCTGGTGGTTCTATTTGCGCAAGCCGGACAACGCGCCGCCACCGCCGCCGCCGGCCCCGACCCTGAGCAAGATCGACCTTGAGCCGCTGCCGGTCTCGGTCATCAAAGGCAATCGCGTCGCGCGCGTTTTCTACCTCAAGCTGACGCTGATTTTCGATTCTTCCAAAAAGCAGGAGAAGGTCGAGAAGATCATGCCGCGGCTGGTCGACGGCTTCTGCGTAGAGCTGCACGAACTGCTCGCCCGCAAACTGATGGAAGAAAGCGACTACAATAACGACCTCATTATCCTGCGCCTGCAGGAGGTCGCCGATCGCTTGATGGGCCCCGGCACCGTCATGAAGGTCAGCATTTCCGGCATCGATCGCCAGGAATTCAAATAGCAACCGACAGGTAAGCGCGGGCAGGGCGCAAGTCGGACGCGCGCCGCCCCGCGATCTTTTCGCTTGCTCCGTTTTTGACGGCAGGGGCATCCTTATCAAGGACAATAGCCGCGCCAAGCGGCATTCATCAGCCGCGTCGGCACAGGGCCGATGCACCGCGATGTTAGGGGAGGCACGATGTCGATCTATGAGATCGGACTGGACCGGAACACGAGCAACTATGTTCCGCTGACCCCGTTATCGTTCCTACAGCGATCTGCCCAGGCCTATGCACGCCGGACGGCGGTAATCGAGGGCGAGCGCCACATAACCTATGGCGAGATGTTCCGCCGCTGTCGCCAATTGGCTGGCCGGCTCCGCAGCCTGGGAATCGGCCATCACGATACCGTCTCGGTGCTAGCGCCAAATTGCATCGCGATGCTCGAAGCCCATTACGGGATTGCCATGGCGGGCGGCGTCCTCAATGCGATCAACTACCGGCTCGACGGTCCTGCCATCGCCTTCATTCTCAACCACGGTCACAGCAAGGCGTTGCTGGTCGATTCCGAATTTGTCCCTCAGGCCCGCCAGGCCCTGCAGTTGATCGGCCGCGATATACCGGTGATCGAGATCGTCGCCGCAGGTTATGCCGGCAGCGAAGGCCAATGGACGTCTTACGAAGACTTTCTCGCCGCCGGCGACCCCGAAAGCGCCGTCGATTGGCCGCAGGATGAATGGCAATCGATCGCGCTCAATTACACCTCGGGAACCACCGGCGATCCCAAGGGCGTCGTTTATCATCACCGCGGCGCTTATCTGAACGCCCTGGGAAATGCCCTGGCCGCGCATCTGACGCCGGACAGCGTCTATCTCTGGACCCTGCCGATGTTCCACTGCAACGGCTGGACCTATACCTGGGGCGTAACCGCCGTGGGAGCGACCCATGTCTGCCAGCGGGCCATCCTGCCCGCGGAGATCTTCGCCAAGATCGCCCGGCATCGCGTAACGCATATGTGCGGAGCGCCCGTTGTCCTCACGATGTTGGCCTTCGCCCCGGATAGCGAGCGCGTCGCCTTTTCCCACCCGGTGAAGGTCATCACCGGCGGCGCGGCACCCACCAGCACGATCATCGCCCGGATGGAAGCGCTCGGCTTCATCGTCACGCATGCCTATGGCCTGACCGAGACATACGGGCCGGCGACCCTGTGCGAATGGCAGCGGGACTGGGAGGGCCTGGCTCTGGAAGAGCGTAGCCGCAAGATGGCGCGGCAGGGCGTCGCCTATATCACCTCCGCGGGCGCCACCGTCATCGATCCTGTCACCGGCCAGGAACAGCCGGCGGACGGCGAGACCATGGGCGAGATCGCCCTGCGCGGCAATACCGTGATGAAGGGCTATCTGCTCAACCCTGCCGCAACCGAGGCTGTCCTGAAAGACGGCTGGTTCCGCTCCGGCGATCTTGGCGTCAAACATCCCGACGGCTATATCGAGGTCAAGGACCGGTCCAAGGACGTAATCATCTCCGGCGGTGAGAATATCTCCTCGCTGGAAGTCGAAGAGGTGCTGTCGCGTCACCCGGCGGTGCGCGAGGTCGCCGTGGTCGCCAAGCCGGATTCGCACTGGGGCGAGGTGCCCTGTGCCTTCATCGCGCTGAAAGGCGGCGCAGCGGATGTGACGGCCGAGTCGGTGATCGGCTGGTGCCGTAGCGAGATGGCGGGCTTCAAACGGCCGCGCCACGTAGTGTTCGGCGAATTGCCGAAGACGTTGACCGGCAAGGTGCAGAAATTCGTTTTGCGGCAACGCGCCGCGGAACTTTAAGCGGCAGGCGAATCCGCGCCCGATTCCGACGCTATCGCATGCCTGCGACAATTTGCCATGTCCCGCCGATTGCTTTACGTTTTCTCGGCCTGATCCAAACGATGGGAGGTCAATGGATCGGGCGACATATCAGTTGCGTCTTGTTCGAAAATAAACCCAACGGGATGAAGGGGTAAGAATATGGACTCGATGTATTACTGGCTGGCGATAGTTGCAGGTGCGCTGGCCCTGATTTACAGCATCTGGGCGTCGCGCTCCGTTCTGGCGGCAGCGACTGGCACCGACCGGATGCGCGAAATAGCCGCTGCCATTCAAGAAGGTGCCCAGGCTTATCTGAACAAGCAATATACCACGATCGGCATCGTCGGCATCATCGTCGCGGTGATCCTGTTCTTTGCCCTCAGCAAGCTCTCGGCGGTTGGATTTATCATCGGCGCCGTCCTGTCTGGGGCCACCGGCTATATCGGCATGAATGTCTCGGTCCGCGCCAATGTCAGGACGGCCGAAGCGGCGCGGCATGGCCTGGCACCGGCTCTGGCGATCGCTGCAAAATCCGGCGCCATTACCGGCATGCTGGTGGTCGGCCTCGGCCTGATCGGCGTCGCCGGCTACTACATCTTCCTGCGTTCGGCGCAGGTCGAGATGCGGCCGATGCTGGAAGCTCTGGTCGGCCTCAGCTTCGGCGCTTCGCTGATTTCCATCTTCGCCCGTCTCGGTGGCGGGATCTTCACCAAGGGTGCCGATGTCGGTGCCGATCTGGTCGGCAAGATCGAGGCCGGCATTCCGGAAGACGATCCGCGCAACCCGGCGGTGATCGCGGACAATGTCGGCGACAATGTCGGCGACTGCGCCGGCATGGCCGCCGATCTGTTTGAAACCTTCGCGGTGACCGTGGTCGCGACCATGCTGCTCGGCAGCATCTTCTTCACCGGCCCCGACCAGGAAAAGATGATGCTGCTGCCGCTGCTGATCTGCGCTGTCAGTATCGTCGGCTCGATCATCGGCACGTTCTTCATCAAGCTCGGCAGCAGCCAGAATATCATGGGGGCGCTCTATAAAGGCTTGATCGTCACCGGCGTCATTTCGGCGGTGCTGATTGCGGGCTGCATCCATGTTGTAATCGGCGGCTTCAGCGCCACGGTAACGGCAGGCGGGCAAGCGATTACCGGCAGCAGTATCTTCCTCTGCGCGCTGGTCGGCCTGGTACTGACGGGACTCCTGGTCTGGATCACCGAATATTATACCTCCACCGCTTTCAGGCCGGTGAGGAGCGTTGCCCAAGCTTCCACAACGGGCCATGCCACCAATATCATTCAAGGCATCGCTGTCTCGATGGAAGCTTGCGCATTGCCGGTGATCGCCATCAGTGCCGCCATCATCGCAGCGTACAGCTTTGCAGGCCTGTTCGGTATCGCGATCGCGGCGACAACGATGTTGTCACTGGCCGGCATCATCGTCGCACTCGATGCGTACGGTCCTGTCACCGACAATGCCGGCGGCATCGCCGAAATGTCGGAACTGCCGAAGGACGTCCGCAAGGTGACCGATGCCTTGGATGCCGTCGGCAATACCACCAAGGCGGTGACCAAGGGCTATGCCATCGGCTCGGCAGGCCTTGCAGCCCTGGTGCTGTTCGCGGCCTATACCGAGGATCTTGCGCACTACTTCCCGGATCTGCAGCAGCAGATCAGCTTCCAGCTGACCAATCCCTATGTCGTCATCGGCCTGTTCCTGGGCGGCGCCTTGCCGTTCCTGTTCGGGGCGATGGGCATGATGGCGGTCGGCCGCGCGGCGGGCTCCGTGGTCATCGAAGTGCGGCGCCAGTTCAGGGAGATCAAGGGCATCATGGAAGGCACGGCCAAGCCCGAATACGGTAAGGCGGTCGCCCTCCTGACCACGGCGGCGATCAAGGAGATGATCGTGCCGTCGCTGCTGCCGGTCCTGGCGCCGATCGTGCTCTACATCGTCATCCGCGTCGTCGGCGGCCAGGCGGAAGCCTTCGTCGCCTTGGGGGCGATGCTGCTCGGCACCATCGTCACCGGGCTGTTCGTCGCCATCCAGATGACGTCGGGCGGCGGTGCCTGGGACAATGCCAAGAAGTATATCGAAGACGATCACCACGGCGGCAAGGGCTCCGACGCCCATAAGGCCGCGGTGACCGGCGATACCGTCGGCGATCCCTACAAGGACACGGCGGGGCCGGCGATCAATCCGATGATCAAGATCACCAACATTGTAGCCCTGCTGTTGCTGGCCGCCTTGGCCCATAACTGAGCGACGGGAGCATCAAAATGCAAAGGCCCGGCGCGTCGGCGCCGGGCCTTTTCCATTGCAACAAAAGCGGCGTCAGGAGCCGGGTACGCCGACCTTCTTGAACTTGTCTGAATTGAACTTGCCGAGGTTACCGAGCAATTGCTGGATCAGCGTCAGCTCGTTGCCGGGAGTCGGCGTCACACGGTCTACATAGGCGATCTGTTGGCCGTCCTTTTCGGTGTAGACCCGCATGTTCTGGACAATGCCCTGATCATCGAAGTGGATCTGCAGCACTTCCTGTTCCAGCAGATCCGGCTGCCAAAAAGCGATCGTCTTGGTCCGCTTCGAAATGTAATACCAGGTCTTGTCGGAGAAGGTCGAAATGGTCGAGGGATAGCCCAGCAGTTCGGCCACGCGGTTCTTATCGTCAACACCCGGCGTGATCTGGACCACCTGGTCCTCATCCGGCTTATTGCCGCGCTGGTCAATCCGCGCTTCGCATCCGCCAACTAGAATGAGCGCCGCGAGCCCAAGAAGAGCGGAGCGATATGCCCGGCCGCGCTTGTTCCGCCGATGATCGCCCTTGTTGGGACCAAGTAACGTGACGCCCATTAAACTTGCCCCCGCATAAGCTGCCTTGCCAAGCCTGCAGCCGCCGGCTAAGCCACCAGAATCAAATCGATTTCAGCGGCAAGATTGCATTGCGCCGATGCCCTGTCAAGGACGCCGGCGTCGCCAAAGGATTACTTATCATGTTGTTTCTGCGTCGTTTTCTTCGGGATGAGCAGCTCGACCGGACAGCCTCGGCGGTATATGCCGCCTTCGCCGGTCAGGCCCGCCAGGCGGATTTCTATCTCCGGTTCGGCGTTCCCGACAGCGTCGACGGCCGCTTCGAAATGGTCGCACTCCATGCCTTCCTGGTATTTCGCCGGCTGAAGGGGCAGGGGCCGGAAATCGAGCGCCTGACCCAGGCGACCTATGACGTCATGTTCAAGGAAATGGACTTGGCATTGCGCGAGCTGGGCGCCGCCGATCTCGGCGTCGGCAGGCGCATCAAGCATATGACCGAGGCGCTGAACGGTCGGATCCAGGCCTACGGTGAGGCGCTGACAGCCGGGGACGATCGCGAACTGAAGGCGGCATTGCGGCGCAACCTTTATGGTACGGTCGAGATCGGCGAGGCTCCCCTGCAGGCCATGGCGACTTATATGCGCAAGGTGGCGCAGGAACTGGGGACCCAGGAAACTGCCCGGCTGGCTGCCGGCGAGATTCGTTTCCCAGCGCCGTCCAAATTCATCGAATAGATGAGAAACGACATGCATCAAAATGATAATAATGAATTTTCGAGGATTATGACACTCGACAAGATCAGCCTGACCGAAACCGGCCGGCATATCGAGGCAGATCCCGCTGAACGGCAAGCGCTGGCGGCGCGATTTTCCCTTCTCGCCCTCGACAACCTGACAGCCGACGTTCGTCTCAGGCGGACCGGAGCCGGCGTGATTCGGGTTTCTGGTCATTTCCAGGCCGCGGTTACTCAGGCCTGTGTGGTTTCCCTGGCGCCGGTTCCCGCCCAGCTGGCCGCCGATTTCGAGGTCTTCTTTAGCGAGGATGTGGGGGCCAGCGACGCTGAGCTGACTCTGGAATACGACCAGGATGACCCGCCGGAGCCGGTCACCGGGGGCCAGATCGATCTCGGGGAAGTTGTGGCGGAGCAGTTAGGGCTTAATCTCGATCCCTATCCCAGGGCTCCCGGGGCTCGCTTGCCGGGCGGTTGGGAAGCGGAGGCGGTCGATTCGTCTGATCAGGCGCCCAAGCGCAATCCTTTCGGCGCCCTGGCGTCACTCAAGACATCGAAAGATAAAGGTTAACTTTGGTTATTGCAGGGCCCCGGTCGCGACCGGTATACCAACAGGCGGGCTGCATAATCACGTCAACCGGCTTGCTTTAGCAGGCAAATTTGGCTAATAAGCCCGCGAACGGCGGCAATTGTGGCTGCCTTTATTTTTTGTAAGCAGGTCTATCATGGCAGTTCCCAAGAAAAAGGTCTCCAGCTCTCGTCAGCGTATGCGCCGCGCGCATCACGCGCTGGATGTGCAGACGTCGACCGATTGCCCGAATTGCGGCGAGCTGAAGCGCCCGCACCATGTGTGCGGCTCTTGCGGTCATTACGACGGTCGCGACGTCAACGCCGAAACCAAAGCCGCCTAACGTTCACCTTCGCGCTTAGCCAGGAAGGGAGTGTGTAAGGTTGACCGCCGGCCTGGCTATTTCCCTCGATGCGATGGGTGGCGACAACGCTCCGGACATGGTGATTCGGGGCGCTGATATTGCACGCCAGCGCTTTCCCAATGTTCGCTTCCAATTCTACGGCGATCAGGCGCGGCTGAAGCCGATCATCGACAAGCTGCCGGCACTCGCGGCCGTCAGCAGTGTCCATCACGCCGATACCGTCGTCACCATGGAGGACAAGCCGGGCCAGGCGCTCCGGGCCGGGCGTGGCAGCTCCATGCGCCTGGCGATTGACGCCGTGCAGCGGGGCGAGGCGCATGCCGTCGTTTCCGCCGGCAATACCGGCGCCCTCATGGCCATGGCGAAGTTCGTGCTGAAGACGGTGCCAGGAATCGACCGGCCCGCCATCGCTTCTTTCTTCCCGACCATGCGCAGCGAAAGCGTCATGCTGGATCTCGGCGCCAATGTGCAATGCGACGCCAGCAATCTGGTGCAGTTCGCCGTCATGGGAAATGTCTTCGCCCGCACCGTGCTGGGTGTGCGTGAACCGAGCATCGGTCTGCTGAATGTCGGCGCCGAGGAAATGAAGGGCAATGAGGCGGTCAAGGAAGCCGCGGCGATTCTTCGCCAAGTCTCGTTGCCCGGTCGCTTCCACGGCTTTATCGAAGGCGACGACATCGCCAAGGGCACGGTCGATGTTATCGTCACCGACGGCTTCACCGGCAATGTCGCGCTGAAAACCATCGAGGGCACGGTGAAGCTCTACGGCCACTTCCTGCGCCAGAGCTTCGGTTCCGCCATCCTCGCCAAGCTTGGCTATCTACTGGCCCGGCCGGCTTTGAATGCGCTGCGCGCGCGCGTCGATCCACGGCGTTACAACGGCGCGATCTTCATGGGCCTCAGCGGCATTTGCGTCAAAAGCCACGGCGGCACCGACGCTTTCGGCTTTGCCAACGCGATCGGCGTGGCGGTTGACATGGTCCAGAATGACGCGATCGAAAACATGAAGCGGGATTTCGAACAGATGATGAGCATTCCAGGTGCCGTTGCCGGCAGCGCGGCAATCTGACCATGGTAACGCGTTCCCGCCTTATCAGTGCCGGTTCCTATCTGCCTGCCAAGATCCTCACCAATGACGAACTGGCGCGTCAGGTCGATACCAGCGACGAATGGATCCGCCAGCGCACCGGCATCCGCCAGCGCCATATCGCTGCCGAAGGCGAACTCACTTCGGATCTGGCCGTGAAGGCGGCGGAACAGGCGCTTGCCCATGCGGGCCTGACCGGGGCCGATCTCGATTGCATCATTCTCGGCACCACGACGCCCGATCACACCTTTCCGGCGACAGCGACCAAGGTGCAGCAGCGCCTCGGCATGCATCACGGCTTTGCCATGGATGTGCAGGCGGTCTGTTCGGGCTTTGTCTATGCCCTCACCATCGCCGACAATTTCATCCGCCTCGGCCAGGCAAAACGCGCCCTGGTGATCGGCGCGGAGACCTTTTCGCGCATCCTCGACTGGAACGACCGCAATACCTGCGTGCTGTTCGGCGACGGCGCCGGCGCCGTCATCCTGGAAGCATCCGAGGGCAAGGGCGACAATAGCGACCAGGGTATCCTCACCACGCATCTCTTCTCGGACGGGCGCTATTACGACAAGCTCTATGTCAATGGCGGCCCCTCGGCGACGCAGACGACCGGCACCGTGCTGATGGAGGGCAAGGAGGTCTTCCGCCATGCCGTCGCCAATCTCGCGGCCTCGATCGACATCGCCATCGCCGCCGCCGGGATCGCGCCAGAAGAGGTCGATTGGCTGGTGCCGCACCAGGCGAACCAGCGCATCATCAACAGCATGGGCCAGAAGCTGAAACTGCCGCCGGAAAAAGTGGTCGTGACGGTCGATCGCCACGCCAATACCTCCGCCGCCTCGATCCCGCTGGCGCTGGCCGAGGCCGTCAATGATGGGCGGATCCGCCGCGGCGACCTGATCCTCATGGAAGCCATGGGCGGTGGTTTCACCTGGGGTTCCGCCCTGGTGCGCTGGTAGCCGACGGCCTTCGTCGCGCGTTCATCGGCCGAACTGACGCGACTCGATCGGCAAACTTTGCTGCGCCGGTCATTTTTGCCTTAACAAGTCTGCCTAATTGACTGATTTATGAGGAATCGTTACGCTTTGCCTGCAGCGTTGACGAATAACCTGAACGCGCAATGGCCGGCACGATTTCTGACGGCGCGAATGCAGGGGGTAGGGATGAAAGGCAAGACTGTCACCCGGGCTGATCTCAGCGAAGCTGTCTATCAGGAAGTGGGACTTTCGCGGAACGAGTCGGCTGAACTGGTCGACAGCGTGCTGGAAGAAGTTTCCAGTGCCCTGACCCGCGGCGAAAGCGTCAAGATTTCGTCTTTTGGCAGTTTCCTCGTGCGCCTCAAGGGCGAACGGATCGGCCGCAATCCGAAGACCGGGGAAGAGGTGCCGATCAAGCCGCGCCGGGTCCTGGTTTTCCGGGCCTCGCATGTCCTCAAGGACCGGGTCAATAAAGGAGCGCCGTCATGAGCAGTGCCGAACGGGTGATCAAGCCCCGCGCCGCTGAAGTCGAGAGCAGCCGGAAGGTTGCGCCGAAGCCGGCGAAGCGCGTCGAGAAATCGGCGGACGCTTTCCGCACCATCAGTGAAGTGGCCGACGAGCTGGAAGTGCCGCAGCACGTGCTGCGCTTCTGGGAGACGAAATTCACCCAGATTCGCCCGATGAAGCGAGGCGGCGGCCGCCGCTACTACCGGCCGGAAGATGTCGATCTGCTGCGCAGCATCCGCGGCCTGCTCTACGACCAGGGCTATACCATCAAGGGCGTGCAGAAGCTGATCCGTGAGGGCGGCTTGCGGCTTGCCGGGGAGACCCTGGCGCCGGCACCCGACCAGCCGATCGATGAGCATGACGAGTTGCCGGAAGGCGGCGCCCAGGTGCCGGGGACGGGCGGGTCGATGATGGACCTGCCGCTGTTCCGCGCGGCCCTGGACGACGGGCAGATCCGGGACGTCAAATCGGCGATCGACGAATTGAAGGAATTGCGCGACCGCCTGCGCCGTGCCGCCGGCGCCTGAACGGTACATCCCGACACAGATCAGGAAAGCGGCGGGAATGATTTTCCGCCCTTTTCTTTAGCCGGTAACCGTCTCGCCGGACGGCCATTGTCCTTGCCATCGCCGCGGCGGGCGATTATATAAGCCGCACTTCCTGTATCGCCCCCAATCACTTAGGATCAGGAAGAGCAGATAGTATCTGCCACGGTCGGAGCGTAGCGCAGCCTGGTAGCGCATCAGACTGGGGGTCTGGGGGTCGCTGGTTCGAATCCAGTCGCTCCGACCAAAATTCTCCGGCACGACAGATTAGGCCTGCCCGGCCTGTAGCACGGCCCGGGCGTTTGCCCCGGCGCAATACCCCCGGCGTAACACCCCGGCGCATCGCATGTACTGCAGGCCATAGCTGGGAATGGCAGAATCAATCGCGACGTGAGGAAGATCAGGAATGGTTGAGCACAAAGCGCCGGTGCGCGTGACCGTCAGCGACGACAAGAAACTGGCGAAAGTCAGGGCGACGATGGAGCCCTTATCCGCGAAGGGAGTCGAAGATGCGATCGGCGCTCTGGCAACGGCACGCAGCCAGATGCAGCCACCCGTTCCCACCGAGCTGCCGGCCGATTATTCGACCCATCGGCATCAGGCCAGTCACTACAATATCGCCTGGGACTTTCTCGCCGAGACGCCCTCCTTATCCTTCCGAAGCCCGGCCTTCGGCTGGCTGACCTTCCTCATTCCCAATGACCAGGTGCAGGCGCTCTGCGACGCGCTGACCGCCGCCAAGGACATGAGCACCCATATTAGCAAAGGGGGCAAGCCGCATTGAGCTGGCCGGAGCTGGCCGCGGTTTCATGACTTAATCCGGATGCGGCGCTCGCCCGCCATCACCGAACTCCCTCCCGCGAATGGCTACCCTGTTCCCGAGCAGTTGCTAGTGAAGCTGCTCGACCGGGCCTCTCTGCATTCGTTTTAATTTTTCTACAAATACACCAAACGCGAGAAAATTATCGGTTCCTTTCGTCGCGTTAATCTCCTAGTAATTTAATCCCTATATCAAGCCTATCAGTCCTGTTTTCCTTCAGATTCGCAAATCCCCAGAATGTTGTCGTACGAAAAGCAAGATAAATTCCTATCTGGAACATCTGCCGCCGGCCTTTTGAGGTCATTTGATCCGAACTGGCTCGCGGTTTTACTGTTTATGATTGTTCTACCCATGGCCCAAGCTGTCGCCTACAGGCTCGATATCTGGCAATTACTTTCGCCGTCTGTAGCTCTGGGCCTCCTCGCTGTCTCTTATCCAGTGTTCTACGTCAGCACGCGAGGCCTTTTGTCAGCAGCACAGGGCAGGGCGCTCGGCATCCTGCTCGCGGGCTCCGCGGTCCTGTTGCTTGTCGCCACCGATTTCTGTGGCGTCTTTGCTGCAGAAAATCAGCCTTCCGATCTCATTGCCCACTTCTCAATCGGCGTCGCCATCGCGGCGGCGTTTCTATTGCTGGAGATCGGCAAGCAGCGTTTGCAACGACTGGCTTTCCTGCCGACCTCATTGCTGGCGGCACTCGCCGCTGTCGCGGGGGCCGGCGCCGTGATGGAGCCATTCCTGACCATGACAGTCCGGACATTGCCGATTGTCGGCGATGAAGTGTTTCGTCACCTCGACAGTATTCTTGGTCTTGACGTGCTGATCATCATTGCGCAATTCGAGCACAGCAGCGCGACCCTGCATTTTGGTCTCGAAGTTGCCTATTCGGGTTTGATCTTCCTGGTGGCGGGAGCGGCGTGGTCGGAGCAAGTGTTTCGTCCTGAGAATCGCGGCAGCCTCCTGCTACAGATTCTGGTGGCCGCATGCATTGGCTATGCGTGCTATTTCGTCATGCCGGCAGTCGGTCCACGCTATTTCTTTGGCAGCGATTTTCCCATGCATATGCCGGAGGTGACTGCCGATGCCGTGTGGACATCCACAGCCACCGACGCACCGCGCAATTGCCTGCCGTCCCTCCATGCGACCTGGTCGATTCTGACCTGGCTCTCTTTGCGGCATTCGCCGCGGTGGCATCGGCAGATCGGTGCTGTTTTCGTGTTTCTCACTTTCCTCGCGACGCTTGGCCTCGGAGAGCATTACGCCATCGACTGGCTGGCTGCCATGCCGCTCGTTGCACTGGTGCGCGGCATTACCTGCAACTCCCTGCCGCTGTCAGATAGAACGCGACAGCAGGCGATCTGCATCGGCGCGGCATTGCTCGTCGGCTGGGTGATTGTTTTGCGGCTGGCAAGCAGCGACCTGGATAGCGGCATTGGTTTTGCCATCTTCTCGCTGACGTCACTCCTGCTGCCAATCTGGATCGAAGCCCGTCTGGCACAAGTAGAAAGAAAAGCGCTGCAAACCGCAGCCTCCGTCACGGCCGGACCTCTTTCAGGGCTCTCAGGCGAGCCCGAAGCGGAACAGGCGCTGCCGGCCCTCAACGCGGCGGCGGATTGAGCATCATCATGACAGCACCGGCGTTCATTTTCACGTAACACAGGTTACGGCCGTAACGATTTTCCCGATTTGTGCAATCCCGCGGTAGCGCGGTCCCACCAATTTGCCACTTGGTGATCATCGTCTGGTCATCGTCGAGCAGAGCGAAGGTGGCCGAGATGAGAGGGGGGATCGTCAACAGGCTGAGGCTTGTCCTGTTTGTCGCTATTATTGGTATGTCAGCCACCCGCCATCCCGCCAGTGCCGAGACGTTGTTGGAGCGCGGCGCCTATCTGGTCAATGGCATCGGCAATTGCGGTAACTGCCACTCGCCACAGGAGCCAGACGGTACCTTGTCCGGCCCGGCACTTTCCGGCGGCAAGGCGCTGCTTGCCAAAGTCTTCACCGCCTATCCGCCGAACCTGACGCCCGACATTGAAACGGGCCTCGGCCGTTGGACCGAAGACCAGATCGTGACCGCGATCCGCGAGGGAAGCCGTCCGGACGGAACGATTCTCCGGCCGCCCATGCCGGTGGCTTTCTATCGCGGCATGTCCGATCGCGATGCCCATGCCATCGCCATCTATCTGCGCTCGTTGCAGCCGGTGAAGAGCAAGGTGCCGGACTCCCACTATAGCGGACCGGTGCCCGCCAGCTACGGTGGGCCCGTCCACGGCGTCCCCGATCCCGCGCCGGCGGACAAGGTTGCCTATGGCCGATATCTCGCGCAGATCGGTCATTGCCTGCTATGCCATACGCCGCGGGACGCAAATGAGAAGCCCGATATCGCCCATTTTGCCGGCGCCGGCGGCGCGATCATCCGTGGTGTCTTCGGTGAAATCGTCAGCCCGAACATCACGCCGGATACCCATACCGGCATCGGCACCTGGAGCGACCAGCAGATTGCCGATGCGCTGACCAAAGGCATCCGGCCCGACGGTTCCCAACTCGCTTCGCCGATGCCCTGGCGCTATCTTTCGACACTCCGGCAGCGGGATGTCGATGCGCTCGTTGCCTATCTCCGCAGCCTGAAGCCGATCGCCCGCGAACCGTAATGGCTGAACGCGGTTCCGGTCGGCCGGCAGGCATTTCACCAGAAACCACTTTTCCTGCGGGCGGCAGCGGCGTATCATTTTGACCGATTGATCAAGTTTCGGGCTAACCGGACGGTCACGCGTTTGATGACCATGGGTCAGATTGGGAGAAAGCCATGTCGCTGTTAATCAGGGGCGGCACCGTCGTCACCGCCGAGGAAATGAAACGCGCCGATGTCTATTGCGCCGATGGCGTGATCAAGGCGGTCGGGGAAAAGCTGGATGTACCAGCCGGCGCCAAGATAGTGGATGCCGGCGGCCAGTATGTCATGCCCGGCGGCATCGATCCCCATACGCATATGCAGCTGCCCTTCATGGGCACGGTTGCCAGCGAGGACTTCTTCACCGGCACTGCCGCTGGCCTCGCCGGCGGCACGACGATGATCATCGATTTCGTCATTCCGGCGCCCAATACCTCGCTGCTCTCGGCCTATGACCAGTGGCGCGACTGGGCGAAGAAATCCTGCGCCGATTATTCCTTCCATGTCGCCGTCACCTGGTGGAGCGACCAGGTTTATGAGGATATGGGCGTGCTGGCGCGCGAGCGCGGTGTCAACAGCTTCAAGCACTTCATGGCCTATAAGAACGCCATCATGGTGCCCGACGAGAACCTGGTGAAAAGCTTCGCCCGCTGCCTGGAACTGGGCGCCATGCCGACCGTCCACGCGGAGAACGGCGAACTCGTCTATCATCTGCAGCAGGAGATCCTGAAAAAAGGCATCACCGGCCCCGAGGGCCATCCACTGTCGCGGCCGCCGGAGGTGGAAGGTGAGGCGGCCAACCGCGCGATCCGCGTGGCGCAGGTGATCGGCAATCCGCTCTATATCGTCCATAATTCCTGCAAGGAAGCGGTTGAGGCGATCGTCCGCGCCCGCAACGAGGGGCAGCGGGTTTATGGCGAAGTTCTCGCCGGCCATCTGCTGATCGACGATTCCGTCTATCGCCATCCCGATTGGAACGTGGCGGCGGCGCATGTGATGAGCCCACCCTTCCGGCCGAAGGAGAACCAGGAGATTCTCTGGCGCGCCTTGCAGGCCGGCAATCTGCAGACCACAGCCACCGATCACTGCTGCTTCTGCGCCGACCAGAAAGCCATGGGCCGCAACGACTTCACCAAGATCCCGAATGGCACCGGCGGTGTCGAGGACCGCATGTCCGTCATGTGGCATCATGGCGTCAATACCGGACGCCTGACGCCGATGGAATTCGTCAAGGTGACATCGGCCAATGCCGCGCAGATCTTCAACATCTATCCGCGCAAGGGCTCGGTCAGTGTCGGCGCCGATGCCGATCTCGTGGTCTGGGACCCGAAGGGCACACGCACCATCTCGGCCAAGACCCATCACCAGAAGGTCGATTACAACATCTTCGAGGGCATGACGGTGCAGGGCATCAACAGCTACACGATCAGCCAGGGCAAGGTGGTCTGGGCTGATGGCAAGCTGAACGTGCAGGAAGGTGCCGGCCGCTATATCGACCGGCCGACTTTCCCGGCCGTGTTTGATGCCGTCGAGAAGGTCAATACGCGCCGCAAGCCGGCACCGGTGCAGCGGGCCAAAGCCGCGCAGTAAAGGCTGCCCGCATCGTACTTCGCAGCCGGGGCCGGAAAGCGGCCCCGGCTTTTTCATCAGCCATCCTCATCAGGATCGGGCAGCCGGCTGACGAGCAGCTTGTCGATGCGACGGCCATCCATATCGACGATCTCAAAGCGCCAGCCATCCCATTCGAAATGATCACCGGCAACGGGAATGCGGCCGAGACGGAACAGCGCAAAACCGGCGATGGTGTGAAAATCGTCTTCGGGATGGTCACGGATGCCCAACCGGTCGAAGGCGTCGGCCGCCGCCATCATGCCGTCGATCAATAGCGATCCGTCCGCACGTTCGGTCACCTCGGGCTCGTCGCCTTCTTCGCTGGGGATATCGCCGGCAATGGCTTCGAGGAGGTCGGTCTGGGTGACAATCCCTTCGAGACCGCCATATTCGTCGACGATCACAGCCATGCGGACCGGCTTCTTCTTGAAGTGTTCCAAAACCTGGAGGAGCGAGGTGCCCTCGGGGACAATCAGCGGCTCCTGGAGCGTCGCCAGCGGATCGACATCGCCGCCATCCAGCAACTGATCGAAAAGGTCCTGTTTGCGCAGAATGCCAACCACGTCATCAACGCTGCCGCGGCTGACGATCACAAGAGCATGGCGGCACTCACGCAGCCGCTTCAGGATGGTAGGGCGATCGTCATTCGCATCGATCCAAACCACATCGGGCCGCGGTGTCATGTAATCGCTGATGCGGCGCTCGCCGATCCCGATAACCCGTTCGACAACTTCCTGTTGCGCTTGGTGCAACAATCCGGCCTCGCCGCTGGCTGTCACGAGCAGACGAATTTCCTCAGGTGAATGCAGCGTTTCCTCGCCTTCGCCGGGCTTCAGACCGAATAGGCGCAAAACCAGGTTGCCGAGGCCATTGAGCAGGAAGATGGCCGGGCGCAGCAGGAACAGGAAGATGCCCAGCGGCCGTACCACCAACAATGCCGTCGGTTCGCTCTTCTGCAGGGCGAAGCTTTTCGGAGCCAGCTCGCCGAGAACGATATGCAGCGAGGTGATCACTGCGAAGGCAACGGCAACGGAGATGGTATGGGAGCCGGTCGCGACCCAGTCCGAGGGCAGGAAAACCAGCAGCGGCTCGACCAGATGCGCGAGCGCCGGCTCGCCAACCCATCCCAGAGCCAGCGAGGAAATGGTGATGCCGAGCTGGGTTGCCGCCAGATTGGCATCGAGATGATCAATCGCCCGCGAGAGCGCTATGGCATTGCGCCGCCGCTGCGCCACAAGCTCCGCGACGCGGCTGCGGCGTACCGCCACCAGCGAGAACTCAGCGGCAACGAAAAAACCGTTCGCCAGCACGAGGAGAAGAACGAGCGCAATCTTCAAAAGATCGCCGATGCTGTCGTCACCACTGGACATTGGCAGCTAGCCCCAATCAGATGTGGAATAGATCAAATGGCGGTATGGGTGGTCAGGCCGTCGTACCAAGACCGCAGCCGGTGAGAATGATGTCGCTGACCTGAAATGCCGCCTGCTGATAGTCTTCTTGCGTCAAGGTCTCGCGACCGAGCACGGCCGCGATTTGCGCTGCGAAGTCGGCATAGGTCTGGGTGTTGGCCCAGATCATGAAAAACAAGTGCCGCGGATCGACCCGCCGCATCTTGCCGGCGGCGATCCAGCCTTCGATCACTTTGGATTTGCGGTCTACCCAGTCCCGCAATTCCTCCTGCAGGAAGTCGCTGATCTGGGGCGCGCCATGGATGACCTCGTTGGCGAAGACGCGCGAGGCGAGTGGGCGTTGCTGCGCGAGATCGATCTTTGCCGCGATATAATGCCGGAGGGCCTCGGCCGGGTCGCTTTCCGGTTTGATCAGATCACCGCTGCCGAGCCAGAGCTCGAGGATTGCCTGCAGCACCTGACGGTAGAGATCCTTCTTGGTCTTGAAATAGTAGTGCAGGTTCGCCTTCGGCACGCCGGCGCGTTTGGCGATCTCAGCTGTCGTCGCGCCGGAAAATCCGGTTTCCGCAAAGACTGATTCAGCGGCGGCGAGGATGCGGGCTTCTATGCTGGCCCGTGAAATCTGTCGGACCCCCTTGGCTGCCTGGCTGCGACGGCCCGGTGACGCATGGGGCTTCGATTCGATCTTACCCTTGGTGATCGGCACTGACGTGATTCCTCCCCCAACAGGCGGTGGGCCGGGCGTCCCGCCGCGATTCATGCGTATTTCGCTGCGTGAACCTTAACATGCCAAAACTGATCAGGCGGTCAGAAAAAACTTGATCAAATGGTCAAAAATCTTCATGCTCGATTCCAACAGACGGAAAACGTCGGGCGCGATTGGCTGCAGGATGCAGCCATGAGGATGATGCCGAGAATGGGAGAGAAAGATGACGCAATCCGCGATGCCGGATATCGCGCCTGCACGCCTGGGACAACAGCAGCTCGCCGAAAACTTCGACGATGTGAAGCCAGTCCTCGATCGCAAGAGGGCCTTGGTCGAAAGCAGCCGCTGCTATTTCTGCTTCGATGCCCCGTGCCAGGAAGCCTGTCCGACCGCCATCGATATCCCCAATTTCATCCGCATGATCTCGACCGACAATGTGCGCGGGGCGGCGGAGAAGATCTTCGAGCAGAACATCCTCGGCGGCATGTGCGCCCGGGTCTGCCCGACCGAGATCCTCTGCGAGGATTCATGTGTGCGCAACACCTCGGAGGATAAGCCGGTCAATATCGGCGCGCTACAGCGCTATGCCACCGACAAACTGATGGAACAGGGCGTCCATCCGTTCCGGCGCGGCGAGCTGAGCGGCAAGCAGGTCGCCGTGGCCGGCGGCGGCCCGGCGGGCCTCTCGGCCGCTCATCGCCTCGCCATGCTGGGCCATGACGTCACGATCTTCGAGGCAAAGGACAAGCTCGGCGGGCTCAACGAATACGGCATCGCCGCCTATAAGACGGTCAACGATTTCGCCCAGCGCGAGGTCGATTGGCTGCTGAAGATCGGCGGCATCACGCCGAAGACAAAAATGGCGCTCGGCCGCGACATCACGCTGGAAAACCTGCGGCGCGACTATGACGCCGTCTTCATTGGCCTCGGCCTTGCCGGCGTCAATGCGCTGGCCCTCGACGGTGAGGAGATGGATGGCGTGCTCGATGCCGTCGATTACATCGCCCGGCTGCGCCAGGCCAAGGACAAGTCGAAACTGCCGGTCGGCCGCAAGATCGTCGTCATCGGTGGCGGCAATACGGCAATCGATATCGCCGTCCAGTCGAAGCGCCTCGGCGCCGAGGATGTGACCCTGGTCTATCGCCGCGGCCCCGAACAGATGAGCGCCACCTGGCATGAGCAGGAATTCGCCCAGGTCAATGGTGTCACCATCAAGCATTGGGCAAAGCCGGTGCGCCTGATCGGCCATAAGGGTGCGGTACGCGAGGTCGTATTCGAATATACCCAGCTCGATCAGGACGGAAAGCTGATCGGCACCGGCGAGACCTTCACCCTCCTCTGCGACGTGGTCTTCAAGGCGATCGGCCAGAAGCTGGTCAAGGACCCGGTCAATGGCAAGGTACATGAGACGCTGGATCTCGCGGGCGGCAAGATCGTCGTCAATGACGACATGCAGACCTCGTTGCCGGACGTCTGGGCCGGCGGCGATTGCGTCGCCTCGGGCATCGATTTGACGGTGCAAAGCGTCGAGGATGGCAAGATCGCCGCCATCGCCATCGACCGCTATCTGCGTGGCCTCAATCGCTGATCAAATAAATCGACGAGCGCCTGCAACGGCGCCTGATGGGAGAATGACCATGGCTGACATCCGTTCGAATTTCGTCGGCATCAAATCGCCCAATCCGTTCTGGCTCGCCTCGGCGCCACCGACCGACAAGGAAATCAATGTCGTACGCGCTTTCAAGGCCGGCTGGGGTGGCGTCGTCTGGAAAACGCTCGGCGAGAACCCGCCGGTCGTGAATGTCAGCTCGCGCTACGGCGCCATGCATGTCAACGAGATGCGCATGGTCGGCTTCAACAATATCGAGCTGATCTCCGACCGGCCGCTGGAAATCAATCTGCAGGAGATCAAGAAGGTGAAGCGCGACTGGCCGGACCGGGCCATGGTCGTCTCGCTGATGGTGCCCTGCGAGGAGCAGAGCTGGAAACGCATCCTGCCGCTCGTAGAAGAGACCGGCGCCGACGGGATCGAGCTCAATTTCGGCTGCCCGCATGGCATGTCGGAACGCGGCATGGGCTCGGCCGTGGGCCAGGTGCCGGAATATGTCGAAATGGTCGCCCGCTGGTGCAAGCAATATACCCGCATGCCGGTGATCGTGAAGCTAACGCCCAATATCACCGATATCCGCGGGCCCGCCCGGGCGGCGAAGCGCGGCGGCGCCGATGCCGTCTCCCTGATCAATACCATCAATTCGATCTGCGCCGTCGATCTCGATTTGATGGCGCCGACCCCGGTCGTGGACGGCAAGGGCACCCATGGCGGCTATTGCGGCCCGGCGGTGAAGCCGATCGCCATGAACATGGTGGCGGAGATCGCCCGTGACCCCGAAACCGCCGGCCTGCCGATCTCGGCGATCGGCGGCATCAGCAACTGGCGCGACGCCGCCGAGTTCATGTCCTTGAGCGCCGGCACCGCCCAGGTCTGTACCGCCGCCATGCATCACGGCTTCAAGATCGTCGATGACATGGTGACCGGCCTCAAGAACTGGATGGACCAGAAGGGTTACGCGACGATCGAGGATTTCCGCGGCCGCGCCATTCCCAATGTCACCGACTGGAAGTATCTCAACATCAATTATAAATCGATCGCCCATATCGACCAGGACAAGTGCATCAAATGCGGGCTCTGCCATATCGCCTGCGAGGACACCTCGCACCAGTCGATCGCGGCCCTGCGGGCCGATGGCAAGCGCCGCTATGAGGTGATCGAGGAAGAGTGTGTGGGCTGCAACCTCTGCAACCATGTCTGCCCGGTGCCGGACTGCATCACCATGGTTTCAGTGGATATCGGCAAGCCTTATCTGAACTGGACCCAGGACCCGCGAAATCCGATGGCGAAGGCGGCGGAATAAGGAGCGGCAGGGGACTGTGGGTAACTTAGCAAGATATGCTGCAGCGCACAGTTGACGTTGACCATTTGGTCAAGGCTCACCTAAAATCGTGAAAATCGATCAGCCGCCACGAGTCCGTCAGGCCTCGGATGGATGGCCGGGATAAAAGGACCGGTTACAGGTCCTGACATGGGAGGAATGGAGAAGATGGCAGCCACCAATCTGCGCATCAATGCTGACCGTTTGTGGGACAGCTTGATGGAAATGGCGAAGATCGGCGCGACTGAAAAGGGCGGCGTCTGCCGCCTCGCTTTGACGGATCTCGACAAGCAGGCCCGCGACCTTTTCGTCAAATGGTGCAAGGAGGCCGGCTGCAGCATCAAGATCGACAAGATGGGCAATGTCTTTGCCCGGCGCCCCGGCAAGGAGGACAGCCTCGATCCGGTGATGACCGGCAGCCATATCGATTCCCAGCCGACCGGCGGCAAGTTCGACGGCGTCTATGGCGTGCTGGCCGGTCTCGAGGTCATCCGCACCCTGAATGATTTCAATTACGAGACCGCCCGCCCGGTGGAAGTGGCGATCTGGACCAATGAGGAAGGCTCGCGTTTCGCCCCCGCCATGGTCGCCTCGGGCGTCTTCGCCGGCGTCTTCGACCTCGATTACGGCCTCAGCCGCGCCGATGTCGACGGCAAGACCATGGGTGAGGAGTTGAAGCGCATCGGCTATGCCGGCGACGAGCCGGTCGGCGGCCGCAAGATCCACGCCTTCTTCGAGACCCATATCGAGCAGGGTCCCATCCTCGAACACGAGAAGAAGACCATCGGTGTGGTGCAGGGCGCCCAGGGCCAGCGCTGGTTCGAGGTCGTCATGACCGGGCAGGAGGCGCATGCCGGCCCGACGCCGATGAAGGTCCGCAAGGACGCCATGGTAGGTGCCGCCCATGTCATCAGCGCCGTCAACCGCATCGGCCATGACAACCAGCCCTTTGCCTGCGCCACCGTCGGCATGGTCCAGTGCAGCCCGAATTCGCGCAACACCATTCCTGGCAAGGTCTTCTTCACCATCGACCTGCGCCATCCCGAGGACAAGATCCTCAGCAAGATGGCGGCCGAGGCCAAGGCGGCAGCCGAGGAAGCGGCGAAGAAGAATGGGCTGGAACTCGATTTCAAGGAGATCTGGTATTCGCCACCGGTGAAATTCAACACCGATTGCGTGGCGGCGGTGAAGCAGGGCGCCGAGACGCTCGGCTTCGATGCGATGCCGATCATCTCCGGCGCCGGCCATGACGCCTGCTATATGAGCCGGGTGGCGCCGACCGCCATGGTCTTCATCCCCTGCGAGGACGGCATCAGCCATAACGAGATCGAGAACGCCACCAAGAGTGATTGCGCAGCCGGCGTCGATGTGCTGCTGCGCGCCATGATCGAGCGCGCCAATGCCGTCTGACGGCAGCGGTCGCGGGGACGAAACGGGCGGGTTGGCCGTGCAGGAGCGGCCAGCTGCATCATCGCTTGGCAAGCGCATAGAAACCGGACTAACTATAGGGGATCAGGGGCACCCGGCCGCAACGCAGACGGCCGGCATGACCAGGGAGCAATTGGTGGCCGGGGCGAATACCATTATCGACATCCGCAATCTCGGGCTCACCTTCCAGACGGCGGATACGCCGGTCTATGCCCTGTCCGACATCAACCTGCAGATCGAAGAGGGTGAATTCGTCTCCTTCATCGGCCCGTCGGGCTGCGGCAAGACCACATTGATGCGGATCATTGCCGATCTCGAACAGCCGACCGCCGGCTCGATCACCGTCAACGGCCTGACGCCGCATGAAGCGCGATTAAAGCGCAGCTACGGCTATGTCTTCCAGGCGGCGGCCCTGTATCCTTGGCGCTCGATACTGCGCAATGTCACCCTGCCACATGAGATCATGGGCGGCTCTCGCGCCGAGGCGGAAAGAAAGGCGCGCGAATATCTCGACCTGGTCGGCCTCAACGGCTTCGAGAAGAAATATCCCTGGCAGCTTTCCGGCGGCATGCAGCAGCGTGTCTCGATCGCCCGGGCGCTCAGCTTCGAGCCGCAATTGCTGCTGATGGACGAACCTTTCGGCGCGCTCGATGAGATCACCCGCGACAAGATGAACGAGGAACTGCTGCGCATCTGGGCGAAGACGCGCAAGACCGTCATCTTCGTCACCCATTCGATCGACGAGGCGGTGCTCCTGTCGACCAAGATCGTGGTGATGAGCGCCAGGCCCGGGCGCATCATCGATATCATCGACAGCACCCTGCCGGCGGAGCGAAACCTCGAGACGCGGGAAACCCCGGCGGCACTGGAACTGGCGCAGCGCGTCCGGCTCGGCCTCAAGGCGGGGCACTCCTATGATGCCCAATAGCCCTTCGACATCGCCCCTGATGCGTCTGCTCTCGCCACGCGGGCGGCTTCTGCCGGTGCTGACAGTCGTCCTGCTGATCATTATCGCCTGGTACGGCCTGGCAATCTTGCTGAACCGTGCCCAGGTCAGCGAGCGCCTCGACAGCGCAGGGGCGCCCTGGACGATCGGCGATCTCGTGGCCGGCGCCTGGTCGATGGATCGGCCCGTCCTGCCGGCGCCGCACCAGGTTATCGTAGAGCTCTGGAAGACGACGGTCGAGGTAGTGCCCAGCAGCAAGCGCTCGCTCCTCTACCATGCCTATGTGACTGCTTCAGCAACGGTGGTCGGTTTCCTGCTCGGCTCGCTCCTCGGCATCGTGCTGTCGGCGGGCATCGTTCATGTGAGGACGCTCGACCGCAGCCTGATGCCCTGGATCATCGCCTCGCAGACGGTGCCGATCCTCGCCATCGCGCCGATGATCGTCGTCGTGCTCGGCAATATCGGTATCACCGGCTTGCTGCCGAAGGCCATCATCTCGATGTATCTCTGCTTCTTCCCCGTGGCGATCGGCATGGTCAAGGGACTGCGCTCGCCGGATTCCCAGCAGCTCGACCTCATGCGCACCTATAGCGCCAATCGCTGGCAGATCTTCTGGAAATTGCGGGTGCCGGCCTCGGTGCCCTTCCTGTTTTCCAGCCTGAAGGTCGCCATAGCCATCAGCCTGGTCGGCGCCATTGTCGGCGAATTGCCGACCGGCGCTTCCGCCGGCATCGGCGCGCGCCTGCTCAGCGGCTCCTATTACGGCCAGACGGTGCAGATCTGGTCCGCCCTCTTCATGGCAGCTTTCCTTGGCATGACCATGGTTTACCTGATCGCCGGCATCGAGCGCCTGACGCTCGGCCGCATGGGCGTCCAGCCGGCGGGAAGCCAATGATGGAGAAGAGGTCCATCCTCGGCTTTCCACCGCAGCATTTCCTGCTGCCGGCCATCACCGCGCTCTGCCTCATTCTCGGTTTGTTTTTGCCAGTTGGCTTTTACGAAGACGACTACGCCTTCTGGTCGCAGTTTCCCCTGTCGATGGCTTTCGCCTTGATCGGCCTGCCGCTCATCATCGGCTCCGCCCTGGTGCCACGAACGGGAGCGCTTGCCGTTCTTTGGGGTATCGTCGGTCCGGCGCTGCTGGCGCTGGCCGCAATCGGCCCGATCATCGTCTCGACAGCGGAACTCGATATCCATATGTCCGGCACCGGCTTTTGGCTGGTGATCCTTGCCCTGCTGCTGATGGCCTGGCGGATGATGCAGCACATCACCGGTCTGCCGAAGGCACGGCTCTGGTCTATCCTCGTGCCGGTCATCTTCGGCGCCTGCCTGATCTATGTCTGGCAAGCCATCATTGTCGCCTTCGAGGTGCCCCGTGTCCTGCTGCCGGCGCCGACCCAGATCGTCAGTGCGCTGATCGCCAACTTCCCGACTTTGATGGATGATTTCCGCCAGACTTTCCTGAAGGCGGTGATCGCCGGCTTCGTGCTCGGCAATCTGCTCGGCTTCATCACCGCCTTGCTGGTCGACCGGGTGCCGTTCCTGCAGCGCGGCCTGCTGCCGCTCGGCAATCTCGTCAGCGCCGTACCGATCGTCGGCATCGCGCCCATCATGGTCATGTGGTTCGGCTTCGGCTGGGAGTCGAAGACCGCCGTCATCGTCTTCATGATCTTCTTCCCGATGCTGATCAATGCGCTGGCGGGGCTCAGCGCCGCCGACGAAATGCTGCGTGATCTGCTGCGTTCCTACGGCGCCACCTATTGGCAGACCTTGCTCAGCCTGCGCCTGCCGGTTGCCATGCCTTTTATCTTCAATGCCTTGAAAATCAATTCGACCCTGGCGCTGATCGGCGCCATCGTCGCGGAATTCTTCGGGTCGCCGATTGCCGGGATGGGCTTCCGGATCAGCGTCGAGGTGGCCCGGATGAATGTGGATGTGGTCTGGGCGACAATCGCCGTCGCCGCCGTGGCCGGGTCTGCCTCCTATGGGTTGCTGGCACTCCTGGAGCGCGTCGTGACCTTCTGGCATCCATCCTATCGCAGTTGATAAAAAGAGAAACGGGAGACAGACGATCATGAAGAGAGCGACGAGACTTCTAGGGGCGGCCGCGTTCGGCCTCGCCATGACCTTTGGGGCCGTGACTTTCGGAGCCGTGTCGGCGGAAGCCAAGGATGCCCTGACGCTGCAGCTGAAATGGGTCACACAGGCGCAGTTCGCCGGCTATTACGTGGCCAAGGACAAGGGCTTCTATGACCAGGAAGGCCTCGACGTCACCGTCAAGGCCGGCGGCCCGGATATCAATCCCAGCCAGGTCATCGCCGGCGGCGGCGCCGATGTGGTGGTCGATTGGATGCCCTCGGCTTTGGCGACGCGCGAGAAGGGCGTGCCGCTGGTCAATATCGCCCAGGTGTTCCAGAAGTCCGGCATGATGCTGACCTGTCGCAAGGATAGCGGCATCAAGACGCCGAAGGATTTTGCCAACCATACGCTGGGTGTCTGGTTCGGCGGCAATGAATATCCGTTCCTGAACTGGATGGCAAAGCTCGGCCTCAAGACCGACGGCTCGGCCGGCGGCGTCAAGGTCCTGAAGCAGGGCTTCAACGTCGACCCGATCCTGCAAAAGCAGGCGGATTGCATTTCCACCATGACCTATAATGAATACTGGCAGATCATCGAATCCGGCCAGTTGAAGGCCGACCAGCTGATCACCTTTAAGTACGAAGACGAGAAGGTGTCTACCCTGGAGGACGGCCTCTACACGCTGGAAGACACACTGAAAGATCCCGCCAAGGTCGACAAGCTGGCGCGCTTCCTGAAGGCCTCGATGAAGGGCTGGGAATATGCCCGCGATCATCAGGACGAAGCGGTGAAGATCGTGCTCGCCAATGACGAGACCGGTGCCCAGACCGAAGCCCATCAGAAGACCATGATGCAGGAAATTGCCAAGCTGCTCGGCAATAACCCGAAGGGTACCGGCTGGCTCGACGATGCAGCCTATGAGCACACGGTCGATACGCTGATGGGCGGCGGCTCGGATCCCGTCATCACCAAGAAGCCGGAAGGCGCCATGACCCATGACGTGATCGAAAAAGCGCTGAAGATGTAAGCCTTCCGCCGCAGAGTGCTGAAGCCCCCGTACCGCCGGTACGGGGGCTTTTTCTCGTTCAGCGGATACCCTGGTCGATCAGCGGCAGCAGCGTCTCCACATTGTCCGGATTGAGCGTGCCGGCGGCGGTATTGGTGGTAAATCCGCCCATCTTGTATTTGGCGCTGAGCACGCATTGCAGTACCGGCAGGAAGCCCTGCAGATAAAGCTGCTGATCCAGGGTCGCGGTCACATACTTGCCCTTCACTGCATCGACGGTCTTCGGATCGAGATCGATGCCGCCGACGATGATGTCGCCCGGCTTTTTGCCGGCCTGTTCCAGCACCGCCTGCAACTGCGCCGTCACGCCACCGTGCTGGGTCGCCAGGCCCTTGGTGTCGGGATGCTGCTGCAGATAGGCGACAAGGATGGGGATGGCGAGGGGCGGGCTGCCGTTGACCTCTTGCGACATCTCGACCCGGTCGACGATGACGCCGGCTTTTTCCAGCGTATCCGCCAGCCCCTTATCCGAGAGGCCGCGGTCGCCGGAGCTGAAATTACCGTATTCCAGCGCGTGATCGCCTTTCTTTAATCCGGCCGCCAGCATGGCGCGAGCTGTGATGGCGCCACCTTCATAGAGATCGACACCGGCATAGCCGAAGCCTTTGCCTTGATATTTCGGCAGCAATTCGTTGAGCGGCGAATTGTTGGATGTGACGATGATGCCCTGGGCGACGGCATCGGCAACGAGGTCGGCAAAGGCGTCATTGCCGGGATGGCCCATGATGACGATGCAACTCGGCTTGGCGGCAACCGCCTCGCGGAATTGCGACAGCATGGTTTCCGGCTGCCAGCTGGAATATTGCTCATGCAGTTCAACACCGAAGGCAGCCGCAGCGGCCTTGGCGCCGTTGGTCCGCGGCAGAACCGGCGGCTCGCCCGGCTGTCCGCCCATCTGCATATAGACGGTGACGCCCTGACCGATCTTGTCATCCGCGCCAGCCGGCGACAGCTGTGCGGTGACGGCGCAGGCGGCAACGGTCAGGCCGAGTAACAGACCCCTGGATCGCATTCTTATCCTCCCATTTGTCGCACGAGTGTGAGTTTCTTGAGGGGGTGAGGTTCTTGTCGCGATTATGGCCGGTCACCCATCCGGGCCAAACCGGTCGGATCAGTGTCGCCGCGCGAGGAGGCCGAGGCCCTTGAGCCGTTCCGGCTTCTCCACCAGCATGTGCAGGATGACGGCTCCCAAGAAGACCAAGCCGATCACCATATCGGCGACGGCACCGCTGAGATTGGCCGCTACCATGCCGACCTGCAGGACCGCGACGATCAGCAGGCCGATGTAACTGCCGATAATCGTTCCCGAGCCGCCGAAGATCGAGGTGCCGCCGATGAAAACCGCGGCGATCACGATCAACAGCGAGGATTGCCCTTGGGTGGTGGTGAAGTTCTCCGTTTCAGTCGTGAGGAACACGCCGGCAATACCGGCGAGCGCCCCCATCAGCGTGAAGAGCTTGATGCGGCTTGCGCGCACGTCGATGCCAAGCACCTTCGCCACATTGGCATTGTCGCCGATGAAGAGCAGGGACTCCCCGAAGCGATGCCGGTTGAGGATGAACCAGAGGATGACGGCGATGGCGAGACCATAAAGCATCTGCATGGGGATGCCGTCGGGCTTGCGCAGGACGACGCCGGAGGTATTGAAGAAGCCGGTTAAGGTGCGACCGGTTGTGATCTCCCACAGGGTCGTCTCATTGAAGCCGCGCAGGGCAAATTGCTTGCCGGCCGCCAGAAATACGGCCAGCCCGCGCCAGACGAAAGAGAGGGCGAGGGTGGCGATGATCGAGGGCATGCCAAGCCAGGATACCAGCAGGCCGGCGATCCAGCCGGCGAGAGCTCCGGCGCCAATCGCCGCAACGAGGCCAGCCCAGCACATCCACGACTGGATCGCGGCAATTTCCTCCGGTGCCATGTTGTCGTGAAAAAGCCCGAGCCAGGACATCGGAGCCTGTATCCAGACGACGATGTCGAAGCGATAGAAGGCAGCGAAAATCAGGCCGGTGAGGGTGAGGATGGCGGGGAAGGCGAGATCGATCTCGCCGGCGGCAATGACCAGGGTCAGTCCCAGCGCACAGATGATCGCCGGCTGGTAGTTGACGATAATCGAGAGATAGGTGCGATAGCCGAGAAAGGCGTTGGGCGCGATCGCCATCAGCGCCACCAGGATCGCGAGGAATACCAGGAAGATCGGCAAGCCTTCGATGGTCAGCGGATGCCGGGCGGCCTTGCGCGTTGAGGCTGTGGAGAGTGAAGCCATGGTCACGCGGCTTTCTCCTTCTGACGTTGAAGATCGAGCAGGTGTGTCTGCAACTGCTGCAGGGTCATGCCGCCTTGGGGGATATTGCTGACCACGCGCCCCCGGTCGAGAACGATCAACCGGTCCGATAATTCGTGCACATGGGCGAGATTGTGCTCGATATAGAGGCAGGCCCGGCCCGATTGCTTGATCGAGCGAATGAAGTCAAGGACCTTGTGCACTTCCTTGAGGGCAAGTGCCACGGTCGGTTCATCGAGCACGATCAGGTCCGCATCGAAATACATCGCGCGACCGATGGCGATGCCTTGACGTTCTCCGCCCGACAGTTTGGAGACGGGACTGTCCGCATTGATGCCGACGCCGCGAAAGCCGATCTGACGCAAGAGCACGTCATTGGTGATCTGCTTTTCCTTCTTGATATCGATGAAGCCCCAGCGATTGGTGATCTGCCGCCCGGCAAAAAAGTTGCGCCAGATTGGTTGCTTGTCGCCGAGGCTCTTTTCCTGATGAACGGTCTCGATCTTCCAGCCATGGGCCTTCTTTACCGAATAGCCTGCGAAATCGATCTCCTGGTCGCGAATGAAAAGACGGCCGCTTGTCGGCTTCTGCACACCGGTCATGATTTTGATCAGGGTGGACTTGCCGGCGCCATTGTCGCCGATCAGGCCGACGATCTCATTGCGACCGATCTCCAGGGTGACGTCATGCAGCGCCGTCACCTTGCCGTAGGCCATCCGGATGTTTTCCATACGGACGACGTGATCGAAGGATTTTTCGTCCATCCTGCTCCCCGCTGGCCGGCATTCTGCGTCGCCGGCTCTTAATTATCATACAAATGATCTTGGGGACGTATAGGACGAGAGTCAAGTAACGATGTGTTTGTCAGGCCAAGCCATAAATTCACAGCAAATTCAGCAAGATGCTTACATCAGGCAGTAATCGACCGGCTTGAGCGGGGGTGGCAGGTCGGTCTCACCCATCGCCTCACGCAAGTTGATTTCAATGGTGCGGGAGATGGCGTCGAGCGGCAGGTCGTTGGGCAGATCGCCGAAGGGCTCCTCAATCTCGTCTCCCAGGGCATCCAAGCCGAAGAATGTGTAAGAGACGATGGCCACAACCAGCGGCGTCATCATGCCGATTGTTTCAACCAGGCCGAATGGCAGCAGAAAGCAATAGAGATAGGCCGTGCGATGGAGCAGCAGCGTATAGGCGAAGGGCAGGGGCGTATAGCGGATGCGCTCGCAGGCGGCGAGGACTGTCGCCAAGGATGTCAGCCGCTCATCCATCGCGCGCAGCATCTGATCGCTCAACCATTCGCGGTCGCGACACTGGCGCAGCTCGGCAGAGAGGGACAGCAGGATCGCATCCGGCACGTGCCCGCGTTTCAGCAGCGAACTCACGTCCGCGGCGGGCCAAAACCGCGTCACATCGGCCGCCGCATCGCTGCTCCGCAAGTGGTGTTTCAATGCATAGGTGAAGGCGATGATCTTGCGCACCATCTCGCAAGCAAAGGCCTTCGCTTCCGCCGTTTCGCCGGCATGCCCGTCTGCGCGAGATGGCCCCATGAGCGTCAATAGCTGCCGCGCGAGGCTGCGGGCATCGATTACCAATTGGCCCCAGAGCTTTCGTCCTTCCCAATAGCGGTCATAGCTGGCGGTATTGCGAAAGCCGAGGAAGATGGAGAAGGCGAGGCCGATCAGGCTGAACGGCACGAGGGTGAACGAAGGGAAATCCGCAGGAAAGCGACTTTGGCCATAGGCGATCAGCAGGCTGAACAGGGCGGCCAAGACGATCTGTGGCGCAATGCGGAGCACGATTGAGCCGCGCAGGATGAAGAATAGCTGCCAGGCCGATGGACGATGTCGGATGATCATGTCGGGTACGCTGACCAATGATGATATCTCATCTTAGCCGGCCCGGATTCCCGCTTTGGCTCGACAACGGTACAGACTGGCATCACCACGACATTAGTGTCGTTTGGCAATACCAAACTATAATAATGTCGAATAAAGAATTTTCAGAAATTGGCGTTTTTAAATTGTCGCCTAGATTTTCATTAAGCTTAGTTTAAGTGATCAGTCAGATATGATGTGGAAATCTCTAGTGCAGCGTCGCTAATTCGTTTCGAGATAAAAATCATTCTGCTGGGGCAATCATCGTGACCAAGCTGACAATTGCACACAAGCTGGGCCTGGCCTCGCTTTTATTTCTCATCCCCGTCGGCTATTTGCTGTGGGCCCTGATTGCGCAGCAGAATATCGCCATTGATTTCGCCGCAAAGGAAAATCTCGGCAACTTCTATCTCCGTGGCCTGGCGCAGATTCATCTCTCGCTGACGGGTCAAGCGCTCAATGGCCAGCAAAGCGCGGCCGCCAATCTTCCCAAGATCGGCGATCTTGAGAGCAATTTCGGCGACGGCATGGAAAGCGCCGAACTGGCCACCAAGGCGACGCAGGATGTTGCCGCGGCCAAGCCGAGCGAGCTCGATACATCCTCGCTCCGCAGCCTGATCGGCCGCATCGGCGACAAGTCGAACCTTATCCTCGATCCGGATCTCGACAGCTATTACGTCATGGATCTGGTGCTGGTGAAAACGCCGGACTTGATCGACCGCCTGCGCGACATGACCCTGATCAGCCGCAAGGTCTGGCAGGACGGTAAGATAGATGCCTCGGAGCAGGTCGACTTCTATGTGACCCTGGGCGGACTGAAATCGCTATTGGACGGGGTCGATGCCTCGATCGCTTCCGGCTATAGCGGCAATGCCGATGGCAGCCTGAAAGCCAACCTCGATCCCAGCTACCTTGCCATGAAGCAGAACATGGCGGCCCTGGTTGAACTCGTGAACAAATCCGCCATCGACGAAGCCACGGCCAGCAAGTCCATCGCAACGCTGCAGCAGTTCTATACGACGGCCTCGGCCGAGCTGGAACGCCTACTCGACAAGCGCATCGCCGGATTCCAGCACGATCAGCTCATGACCCTGATCATCACCGGCGTGCTCTTCGCCATTGTCGTCGGCATCGTGCTCTACACCGTGCGGCGCGCGATCATTCGTCCGGTCAATGAGATCACCGCCAATATGACCCGCCTCGCCGAGGGCGATCTCGACATCTCGATCGCGCTTGCCAAACGCCAGGATGAAGTCGGCAATATGGGGCGTGCCCTGGCCGTCTTCCGCGAGAACGCCGAGAAGAAGCGCGACTTGGAGGCGGCACAACAGCTCGAATGGGAAAAGCAGCAGAAGCGGCATGAGTTCTTCGAAACCATGGCGCAGCGTTTCGATGCGCAGGTAGGCGAGCATCTGCAATCGCTCGCCAGCGCGGCGACACAGCTGGATTCGACCGCGCGTCATCTGCTTGAGCAGGCGGACAATACCAATGGCAGCGCCGCCGTCGCGGCGACCAATGCGACGACCGCCACAGAAAATTCGCAGACGGTAGCCTCGGCGACGGTCGAACTCGCGGCTTCCAGCGACGAGATCGCCTCCCAGGTCAACCAGACCACCGACACGGCGGCCCTGGCCGTCAGGGAAGCCGCCGAGGCGCGCAAGATCATGGACGGGCTCTCACAGGTGTCGCGCGACGTCAGCAGCGTCATCAATTTCATCACCGAGATCGCCAGCCAGACCAATCTGCTCGCCTTGAACGCGACCATCGAAGCCGCCCGCGCGGGCGAAGCCGGCAAGGGCTTCGCCGTGGTCGCCCACGAGGTCAAACAGCTGGCGGGACAGACATCGAAGGCAACCGACGATATCAGCACGAAACTGGCAGCCGTCGAAGCCGCCACCAAGGATGCCGGCCAGGTCATGGAGCGGCTGGCCAAGATCATCGAGGATATCAATCTGAGCTCAGCGGTGATCGCCTCGGCGGTGACGGAGCAGGGCGCCGCCACGGCGGAGATCAGCCGCAACGTCACGGAAGCGGCCGACCGCACCCATGAAGTGTCCCAGAAGATGAGCGCCGTGACGCAAAGCGCCGCCTATACCAAGGAAGCCTCCAACGATCTGTTGGCAGCCTCGACCGATCTCAGCCAGCGCACCACGACGTTGCGCGGGGTAGTGGAGAATTTCCTGGCAGAGATCAAAGCCGCCTGAACCGTATCTTCCGGAATTGGATGAATGAGAAAGGGGCGGAAGATACTATCTTCCGCCCCTTCTTTGTTCGCTGTGACGAGCACGATCAGACGTCGAGGTCGCGGGCGAAACGCGCATTCTCCTGAATGAACTGGAACCTCAGCTCCGGCTTGCGCCCCATGAGCCGTTCCACCAGATCCGAGGTTTCACGCGCTTCCGCACGGTCTTCCTCATTGTAACGTTGCGGCACCCGCACCTTCAACAAGGTCCGCTTATGCGGGTCCATGGTGGTTTCCTTCAGCTGCAGGGCCGGCATTTCGCCTAGACCCTTGAAACGGCTGATTTCCACCTTGCCGCGACCGTTGAAGTCCTTCTTGAGCAGTTCTTCCTTATGCGCATCGTCACGGGCATAGGCCGATTTGCCACCCTGGCTCAGGCGATAGAGCGGTGGCTGCGCGAGATAAAGATGACCGTTCTCGATCAATTGCGGCATCTCGCGATAGAAGAAGGTCATCAGCAATGAAGCGATATGCGCGCCGTCGACATCGGCATCGGTCATGATGACGATCTTTTCGTAACGCAGCTTCTCGTCGTTATATTTATCGCGCGTGCCGCAGCCCAAGGCCTGAATGAGATCGACCAGCTCCTGATTGGCGCTGAGCTTGTCGGCCGAAGCGGAGGCCACGTTGAGAATCTTGCCGCGCAGCGGCAGCACCGCCTGGGTATCGCGGTTACGGGCCTGCTTCGCCGAGCCACCGGCGGAATCGCCTTCAACCAGGAAGAGCTCGGTGCCGCTGGAACTGTCCTTGGTGCAATCGGCGAGCTTGCCGGGCAGGCGCAAGCGACGCGTCGCGGTCTTGCGGGTCAGCTCCTTGTCCTGGCGCTTGCGCAGCCGTTCCTCGGCCTTTTCGATCACCCGTTCCAGCAGGTCCTTGGCGCGACCGGTATCGCCGGAGAGCCAGTGGTCGAAATGGTCCTTGATCGAGACCTCCACCAGGCGCGTCGCCTCGGCCGAAGCCAATCTCTCCTTGGTCTGGCCCTGGAACTGCGGGTCACGGATGAAGACCGAGAGCAGCATCATGGCGCCGCCGGTAATGTCCTCGGCGGTGATCTGCGCCGCCTTGCGGTTGCCGACGAGATCGCCATAAGCCTTCAGCGAACGCAGCAGGCCGCTGCGCAAGCCGGCTTCATGACTGCCGCCCTCGGGGGTCGGCACGGTATTGCAGTAGGAACTGCACATGGAATCGTCATCGACCGGCCAGGCAATGGCCCATTCGACGCGACCCTGTTCGTCAGGGAACTCCGCCTGGCCGCTGAAGGCTGTCGAGGTAATGGTCTTGCGGCCTTCCAGAGTGGCCGTCAGGAAGTCGGAAAGGCCGCCCGGAAAATGGAGGGTGTCCGTCGCCGGCGTCGTCTCGCCTTCGCCAATCAGGCCGGGATCGCAGGTCCAGCGAATTTCCACGCCGCGAAACAGATAGGCTTTCGAGCGGCACATGCGATAAAGCCGCGCCGGCTTGAAATGCGCCTGCTTGCCGAAGATCTCGGGATCGGGATGAAACCGTACCGAGGTACCGCGCCGGTTGACGCCGCCCTGAGGCGTCAGCTTGCTGGTCGGCAGGCCTCGGCTGAAGGTCTGGCTGTAAAGCTGCTTGTCGCGCGCGACTTCCACGATCAGGGAATCGCTGAGCGCATTCACCACCGACGAACCCACGCCATGCAGGCCGCCCGAGGTCTGATAGACCTTGCCGCTGAATTTGCCGCCGGAATGCAGCGTGGTGAGGATGACTTCGAGGGCCGACTTATCCTTGTACTTCGGATGCGGGTCGATCGGGATACCGCGTCCGTTATCTCGGACGGTGAAAAAGCCCTGCGCATCAAGCTCCACCTCGATTCGGGTGGCATAGCCGGCAACCGCCTCATCCATCGAGTTATCGAGAATTTCGGCGGCCAGGTGATGATAGGCGCGCTCATCGGTGCCGCCGATATACATGCCTGGACGACGCCGGACCGGCTCCAGCCCCTCCAGAACCTCGATATCCTTGGCCGAGTAGTCGGCACCCTTTTTATTAGAATTACCGAATAAATCGTTCATCTAACCTGATCACCCTTACGTCTTTGCCAAGCGACGCTTTGATCGACGTTTCGCGGTCGCACCTAATAGTGCCGCAGCCGCAATTGCGCAAGCCGGAGCTGGGCGGAGGTTAGGATTGCAACGATAAAGCGGCGCTGCTACAAGAACTTAGGCTGCTATTTTAACCTTTCGACGATTTCGGTGCGCCCAGTCATTTATTTCCCCATGGAGATTGCCTCCCGAGAACTCGATTCTCGGTTGCTGTTGTCCGTCCTGGCCTTGGAGCGCGGCTATGATGTCGTTCTTGGCCAGAAATGGCTGATGGAGCGGAACATTCGGTATATGCCGCCAGGTGTCTATGTCTCCAAAACCCTGACGAAGCGGGACGGCCAGTTCATGAGCGTCGCCAAGAAGCAGGGCTACTGCGTGGTGTCGATAGACGAGGAGATGCCCGGCCTGATCGCAGAGAATGACGCGCTGCGCTGGATATCGCCCGATGCCTTGTCGCTTGCTGATCTCGTCTTTCTGAACGGTGTGCCGAACCGGGATGCTGTTGTCGAGCGCTTCCCGGAAACCGGCCAGCGCGTGAAGGCAGCCGGCAATCCGCGCTGGGACATGCTACGGCCTGAACTGCGCGACTATTATCGTCAGGAAGCCGACGATATTCGGCGGCGTCACGGCCGGTTTGTGCTGATCAATACTAATCTGGGCTGGACCAATTCGGAAAAGGGTCCGGCGGATGTCATGATTGCTGACCAGCTCCGCCTCGGGAAACTCAATCTGCAGGACCCGAAGGATAAATCCTTCGTCGATGACGTCCTGGCCATGGAAGCGGCGAACAAGGCCGCGATGATCACAACGATTGCATCATTGGCGCAGCGCTATCCGCAGATCGGGTTCATTCTACGGCCGCATCCCAGCGAAAGGCTGGATAGCTGGGAGAAAAGCCTCAGCCAGATACCGAACGCCAAAGTGATCCGTGATGGTGCGGCAGCCGCCTGGATCATGGCGGCCGAGGTTCTTCTGCATACAAACTGCACAACCGGCGTCGAGGCGATTGCGCTCAACAAGCCCGCCTTATGCCTTCTTACCAGCGAAACACCGTTGACGGCCCGCTATCTGGCTAATCGCGTCAATCCGGTCGTAAGGACCGCCGAGGAAGCGGTAGAAGCACTGGACCTGTTTCTATCCGGCGCTGGCAATATCCGCTATACAGAAGAAATGCATAAAGAATTCGCGCGCTCGATGTCATCCGAACCGCACAAGCTCGGCGCACGGGTGATCCTCGATTACATCGACGAATGGCAAGGCAGGCATGGCATGGCGGCGGCCGCACGGGGCAAGGCTTGGCTTCCGAAGGTCGGGTATCGCTGGCTGCAGCGCGACAAGAGTGTTCGCGGCATCCTGTTGCCAGACCTCAGCGCTACAACCGTTGCCGCCAAGATCGGCGAGATTGCGCGCGAGCTCGGCATCAGCATTCCGCTAAACGTGCTGAGGGTCGGATCGAAAGTGGTCCTGCTCTCACAACAGCCCGCGAGCCGGCGGATGCGCTTTGCTGCGGCGTCACGGGCAGCATTGGCGCGGGTCTGGGCCTGATCCCACGCAACGGCAAATGACAGCCGCCAAACCGGTATTGGATTTTCAGATGAATCACGACGACGTCAAGCAGCACTGGACCAATTGGGCGAACAGTTACGGCGCAAGCGTGAGGGCGACGACCCGCGGCCAATCGGCCAAGGAGCTGGAGCTCAACGCACTGATGCGGAAAATCGGCCAGATTCGCGCATCAGACCCGGATACGACTAGGGTGCTGGAGATCGGCTGCGGTGTCGGCGTCAACTGTGTCGAGCTTGTGAAGCGCTTTCCCGAACTCTCGGTGACCGGTCTCGATTACGTCCCCAAGATGATCGACAATGCCATCGAGTACCGCCGGAGCAGCGGGCTCGGTGAACACAATCCGAGCTATCAAGTCGGAGACGTGTTGAATCTGGGCTTTCCGAAGGCCGCCTTTGATATTGTCCTCTCCAATCGCTGCCTGATCAATCTCGAGACGTCCGACCTGCAATTCCAGGCCTTGGACCAGGTGCTCGACTGCCTTCGGCCGAAGGGTCACGTCGTTCTGATCGAAAACTCCCGGCTGACCCACGGCAACCAGAACCGTTTGCGTCAGAAGCTCGGCTTGGCGCCACGGCCCGAACCGGAATTCAACAAGTTCTTCGATGAAGACGCGTTGCTGCGCTACGCCGAAAACCGCGGCCTCCGGGTGGAAGAAACGCAGAATTTCTCGTCCTTCCATGACTTGATCTTGTATGTGCTCATCCCTTTCATGAACGGCGGCACGGTCGATTACGATCATCCGGCTGTCGCTGCGGCGACCGAGATATCGAAAATGATGACAGAGGATCCGACCCTAGCGGCCGGCGCTTTCGGCCAGAACAAGCTCTTTCATTTCAGAAAGCCATAAAGGAGGCCAGTCAGCTGGTCCCGGATACCGAGCCTGTGCAACCAACGCGATCCGCTTTGCGCCCAAGTCTGCTCCTGGACTTCGACGGCACGATCGCCGACAGCTTGCCGCTGTTGCGGCGCATCTATTTCGAGATCGTGGGCGCGTTCGGCGGCAGCGCGACCGAGACCGATTTCGAGGCGCTGATCGGTGTGCCGCTGCGGGATATCTGCGCCGGCCTCGTTCAGCGCTATGACACCTCCATCACGCCTGAGGCGCTGGTCAAGTCTTACCTCGACAAAATCAAGTCCGAATATGCCGGCGTTACCGCCTTTCCGGATGCCGTCCGTCTCATCGAGGCGGCAGGCGATAGCGGCCTTTCAATCGCCATCGTGACCTCAAGCACCGACCTGCTGGTGCGTGAATGGCTGCAGCAACAGCCATTTAGAAACCGGATCAGTGCCATCGTCACATCCGACATCTGCACCCGCGGCAAGCCGCATCCGGAACCCTATCTCAAGGCGATGGAGTTGACGCACAGCGGCCCCGGCCTTGCCATCGCCGTCGATGACGCGCCGGACGGCGTTCAAGCGGCCATCGCCAGCGGCGCGCAGTGTTTTGCCCTGGCGCGGCGGCGTGAGCGGAACGAGATATGGCCAAGCGACGCCCGCATCGTGACCGATCTCGATGCGGTCTGGGCCGATTTCACCGCGAGCGGCGGCATTGCAGCCTTGCGCGGCGATGGTCATGAGCGGCCCGGGCTGATCTCGTGAACGCTGAACCGCAATTACTGATCATTTCGCCGCCCGCCGCCCCGGATCGGCAAGTTGCGGCGCGCATCGACGCCATTTGGCGCGATGAGCAGCAGAAACGCCCCCAAGGCCTTTTCGATGGGCGCATTCTCAGCCTGGCGCGAATGGATGGCGATCGGTTGATCTGCCAGAGTCGGCCCTATCGCGACTTTCTCGCGCAGCAACGCGAGCCGGAGCTGGCTGCCATTCTCAAGGTGCGGCCCGTTGCCGTGGCCGGCCTGCTGGAATGCGCGGAAGGGCTGGTCTTCGGCAGACGCGGCCGCGACGTCACGGAAAGCGCCGGCAAATGGGAACTGGTTCCGTCAGGCGGTGTCGACGGCGGTTTGATCGAGCAAGGCGGCAGCAGGTTGCTTCACCGGCAACTCCGGATCGAACTGGAAGAAGAGGTCGGCATCCGCAGCGCCGAGATCGACCGGATCGCATTTATCGCCGCCATCCGATCAAGCCGATCGGGGGTCATCGATCTCGGCTTTCACTTATTCTCGCACCTCTCCGCCAGCGATATCATCGCTCGCCACGCGCAACTTGCGAAGAAGGAATATGACCGGCTCGAAATCGTTGCCGCGAGCCGTCTCGCCGAATTCCTGGAGGAGGCGAGCGAGCAGGTCGATGACGTCTCTCTCGCCTTGCTGCGGCAGGTTGGTCGCTTTATCGGTCAGCTCGGGCAGCGCCCGTTCCCGCGCGATCTCGAAGTCTTGGCGTCACCGGTGCTACGGGCTAAGCCGAAAAGAGCTGTCGTGATCGTGCAAGCCCGGACCAGTTCTACCCGGTTGCCGGCAAAGGTGCTGAAGCCCCTTGGCTCCAGGACCGTATTGGAACAATGCCTGCACCGCTGCCGGGCCATCGAGGGGATCGACGCGGTGGTTTGTGCAACGACCACGGATCCGGCGGATGATCGGATCGCAGCGATCGCGCAAGAGGCAGGCGTCCTGGTCTTTCGCGGCAGTGTTACAGATGTCCTGGGCCGTTATCTCGGCGCCGCCCGGCTTGCCGAAGCCGATATCATTCTGCGGGTCACCAGCGATTGTCCGCTGATCGATCCGGGTATTTGCGCAAAAGTTCTGCGGCTGCGTGAAGAGACCAGGGCGGATTATGTCAGCAACAACATGCCTGCATCATACCCGCATGGGCTGGACTGCGAGGCCTTCACCCGCGTGGCGCTGGAGCTTGCCGACGAGCAGGCCTCCGAGAGCTACGATCGCGAACACGTCACACCCTGGATCCGGCGCCAGCCGCAACTGAAGCAGGCCAGCTTGATCGGACCCGGCTGGCCCGCCAGCGCCCAGCGCTGGACGCTCGACTATCCAGAAGACTACACCTTTTTCAAAGCCGTTTTCGACGCAACCCCGGAGGACCAGTTGCAGGACATGCAGTCTGTCCTCTCCGTGCTGGCGCGTCATCGTGAGATCGAGCAGATAAACGTCGCGCATAGCCGGGCCGGCGTTGCGGCCGGCCGCAGCGCTCTCGTCTTTCGGTTCGATGCGGATGAGACCATCGGCACAGGGCATGCAATGCGCTGCGCGACCGTATCAAGGCGTTTCGAGGAACTTGGCTGGCCCTGCTATTGGGCAGTCACCCGGCGGACCGCCACATTCCTCGGCCGCCGTATTCAGCCCGGCCAACTCATCATCCTGCCGGACGTCGCCTCCCATGACCAAAGAGCCGAAGCCGAGCTCGGTGCCATCGCGGCACAGGTCGCCGACATATCGCTGCTCGCCATCGACCACTACGCGCTGCCCGGAGATTTTGCGGCGAGGGCGCGTACCCTGGCACGCCAGGTCATGGTCTTCGATGACTTCGCCGATCGCCCCGTTGAGGCGGATATTATCGTCAATGCAACACCCGGCGTCAGCCATGCCAGCTATAGCAGCCTGGCTCCGCAATCGGCGAAGCTGCTGATCGGCGGCATGGCGGCACCGCTCCGGCAGCAGTTCGCTGCGCGCCGAGGTGTCGCGCTTGTGCAGCGGCAGGCATCGGTATCAGGCGTCAATCGCGTGTTGATCTCCTTTGGCGGGGTGGACCCGCTTGACGGGACGTCGCTGGCGATCGATGCGGTGCAAGCGGTGCTGCCTGCCGGCACGGTCGATGTCGTCCTCGGCGCCAACGCCCCCCATTTCAACCGCATCCGGTCGATGATCGCCGGCTTGCCCCAATCCCCCGTGAAATTCCGCCTGCTGCAGGATGTTGCCGAGATGGCGGATCTGATGATGCAGGCGGATCTGTGCATTGGCGCCCCGGGCACGACCAGTTGGGAACGATGCTGCCTCGGCTTGCCCAGCCTTCTGGTGGGGATCGCGGAAAACCAGCGCAAGAACGCGGAGATCCTCGTCACCCGTGGCGCCGCACGGGGTTGCGGCTTCCTCACCACCGAGTCGCGCGCGGCGGTCCTGGACCGGCTCGCCGGAGAGTTACAGGGACTATCGCGGGATAGTGCCGCACTACAGCGTATGTCGAAAAACGCCGGTGAAATATGCGACGGCCGCGGCGTGGATCGGATCGTCGTAAATTGCTTGCCGCCTGTGCCGATCGGCGAGGGCGTATCCTTGTTGGTGCGGACCGTGGAGGCGGCGGATGAAGCGCTTTTACTGGCTTGGCGGCAGGCGCCTGAAAGCCGCCGTTTCGGCTTCGATCAGCAATCGCCGATCGGCGACGAGCATCACCGATGGCTCGACGGCAAGCTTCACTCGGTCGGCGATTTCCTGCTGATCGGCGAGGTTGGGGACGGGCCTGTCAGCTATCTGCAAGCGGAACGGCGAGGCGACAACCGCGGTTCGCCGATCTATCTGTGCCGTCTCGTCGTCGCACCCGGCCAGTCCGGCCGCGTCGACTGTGCTTCCGCCATGCTCAAGGCGGTGCGGAGCCTGATCCCCGGCGGTTCGCTACTGATACCGGCCGGCGCGGGCGATACGGCTTCCATGAATATGCTCCAAGGATTAGGGTATGAACTGCGACCCGACGGGTATTGGTGGTCGCTGCCGCAGACATGAATACAGAGAGATACATGCGCCGTGTGACCATCAACGGCCGAGCCATCGGCCCAGACCAGCCGCCTTATGTCATTGCCGAAATGTCTGCCAATCACAACGGCAGCCTCGAGCGGGCGTTCCGGCTGCTGGAAGCCGCCAAGCAGGCGGGGGCGGATGCGGTCAAGCTGCAGAGCTATCGGGCCGACACCATCACGCTGGACCATGACGGTCCGGAATTCCGAATTCACGGCGGGTTATGGGACGGTCAGCGTCTCTACGATCTCTATGCCGACGCCGCCATGCCCTGGGACTGGCATGAGCCGCTGTTCCGCCGCGCCGCGGAACTGGGCATCACGATTTTCAGCTCGCCGTTCGACCATAGCGCCGTGGATCTGCTGCAGTCGCTGGACGCACCGGCTTTCAAGATCGCCTCTCTGGAGCTCTGCGATATCCCGCTGATCGAAAAGGTCGCGGCCATCGGCAAGCCGGTCATCATGTCGACCGGCGCTTCCGAATTGGGCGAGATCGCTGAAGCCGTGGCGGCGGCGCGGCGCGCGGGCTGTGAGGAGCTGATCCTGCTGCAATGTACCAGCGGCTATCCAACGCCGCCGAGCGACAGCAACCTTCGCACCATTCCGCATCTGGCGCAGATGTTCGATGCCGACGTCGGGCTCTCGGATCACACGATGGGAACCGCGGTGCCGGTTGCGGCCGTCGCGCTCGGCGCCTGCGTCATCGAAAAGCATTTTACGCTCGCCCGGTCGGATGGTGGGGTGGATTCGGCGTTCAGCCTGGAACCGGCCGAATTGGCCAGTCTGGTCGCCGACTGCCGGACCGGCTGGGAAGCGCTGGGAACCGTCAAGTATGGCATCGCCGCAAGCGAGGCCGGCGTGCGAACTTTCCGGCGCTCCTTGTACGTCGTTCAGGACATCGCAGCGGGTGAAACCATCACCGAACGGCACGTGCGCTCGATTCGTCCGGGGCTCGGGTTGGCGCCGAAATATTATGCTTCGGTTCTCGGCAGAAAGGCGTCGCGGCAGCTCAAGCGTGGCATGCCGCTCGACTGGACCATGCTCGCTTCCGAGTAGCAATAGAAGCCTGCCGGGAGGATTTGACGCCCCTAACGCGCCCTGCTATGGACCTGAACCGGCTGGGAACGAGGCGATCGGCCAAGCGTAAGGTGCAGTCTCTATTGACATAAGATAGCAATTTTTACGAGCGAAATAAGTGCGAGATTTTCTAAGCCCTGCTGTCGACCTCAACGGCCATTCCATCCTGGTAACAGGCGGCACCGGTTCCTTCGGACGCAAATTCATCACCACGGTGCTCGAGCGCTATAAGCCGGCCCGATTGATCGTCTATTCGCGCGATGAATTGAAGCAGTTCGAAATGGCTCAGGAACTGTCGCCGAACACTTACAGCTGCTTGCGCTATTTCATCGGCGACGTGCGCGATAAGGATCGCCTCGAGACCGCCATGCGCGGCATTGATACCGTGGTCCATGCGGCTGCGCTGAAGCATGTGCCGATCGCCGAATACAATCCCTTTGAATGCATCGCGACGAATGTGCACGGCGCGGAGAACGTGGTCAACGCGTCGATCCGCTCGGGGGTCAAGCGCGTGGTTGCCTTGTCGACCGACAAGGCTGCCAATCCGATCAACCTCTACGGCGCAAGCAAGCTTGCATCCGACAAGATCTTCGTTGCCGCGAACCATCTGGCCGGCGCCGGCGGCTGCCGGTTCGCCGTCGTGCGGTACGGCAACGTGATCGGTTCGCGCGGCAGCGTCATTCCCTTCTTTCAGAAGCTGATCAAGCAGGGAGCCACGGAACTGCCGATCACCGACCAGCGGATGACGCGCTTCCTGATCACCCTGCAGCAAGGCGTCAATTTCGTCCTTTCTTCGATGGCGATGATGCGGGGCGGCGAAATCTTCGTACCGAAGATTCCCAGCATGAAGATGACCGACCTCGCCACGGCGATCGCGCCGCAACTGCCGCAGAAAGTGGTCGGCATCCGGCCGGGCGAAAAGCTGCACGAGGTGATGATCACCGAGGAAGATTCCTGGTCCACCTTCGAGCTTGAAGACCGCTATGTGATCGAGCCCTCGCATATACGCTGGGAGACGGATCGCAGCGACTTGCCGGGTGCCAAGCGGGTGACCGAGGGCTTCTACTACAACAGCCGCGACAACAGCGCCTGGATGACCGGCGCGCAGCTGCAGGCCCTCCTGGCGACGGAACAGTCGTGACGGCGACGACGCCTTTCCTGCCTTACGGTAAGCAATCGATCGACGATGATGATGTCGCCGCCGTCGCGGCGGCCTTGCGGGGCGACTACCTCACCACGGGACCGACGGTCGCCCAGTTCGAGCAGGCCTTCGCCGATTTTACCGGCGCGCGCCACGCCGTCGCCAGCAACAGCGGAACGGCAGCCCTTCATCTCGCCTGCATGGCGCTCGGCCTTGGCCCCGGCGACCATGTCGTCGTTCCCAGCGTGACCTTCCTGGCGACGGCAAACGCACCGCGTTTCTGCGGCGCCGATGTGATCTTCGCCGATGTCGATCCCGATAACGGCCGGATGACGGCCCATACCTTGCAGCAAGCGCTCGACCGGCATCCCGGCATCCGCCCCAAAGCCGTGTTGCCGGTGCATCTCAACGGACATTGCGTCGATCTGCCCGCCATTGGTGCGGTTGCGGATGCCCATGGCATGGTTGTGATCGAAGATGCCTGCCATGCCCTGGGCGGGACGCACAATGCGGGCAATGGCAGCCGCGCCAGAGTCGGCGCCAACGCGATCGGCAGCCTGAGCTGCTTTTCCCTGCATCCGGTCAAGACGATGACGACAGGCGAGGGCGGCGTCACCACGACCAACGATCCGCAGCTCTATCAGGCGATGCTGCTCTACCGCAATCACGGCATGACGCGCGACCCGGCCGCCTTCACCATGAAGGAGCAGGCCTTTGACACCAGCGGTGCGGCCTTGCCCTGGTATTACGAGATGCAGGCGCTGGGTCCCAATTATCGCATCACGGATGTCGCCTGCGCCCTGGGCCTTTCGCAATTGGCCAAGCTCGATGGGTTTATCAGTCGCCGACGGGTCCTCGCCGCACGCTATGACCAGGCTTTGGCCGGCCTTCAACCGCGCCTTAAGCTGGTCCGCGGGCCGCAAGGGGACGAAGCGGCGCTACATCTTTATGTGGTCCTGATCGATTTTGCGGCCCTCGGCACCAGCCGCGCCGAGGCGATGGCGTTCCTCCGGGACCGCGGAATCGGTACCCAGGTTCATTATCTGCCGGTTCATCGCCAGCCTTATTATCGCCGTCTTTACGGGACGCTAAAGCTGCCCGGCGCTGACGCCTATTATGAACGCGCCTTGTCGATCCCCCTTTACCCTGACATGAGCGACGCGGATGCCGACCGCGTCATCGCCGCGCTTACGGATCTCGTGTCCTGACGATCTCATTCCTTGACAAATGCCGGCGTTTCCAGTGCCCTACAAGAGAGCTGCTCGGCCAAGCGAGCTCTTCGCGGCACTGAGGAGGAGGGGATGAGCATTTTCAAGGAATTCCGCGACTTCGCCATGCGGGGCAACGTAATCGACCTCGCCGTCGGTATCATTATCGGTGCCGCCTTCACCGGCATCGTCACCTCGCTTGTCAATGACATCATCATGCCGGTGATCGGCGCTATCATGAAGGGCGTCGATTTCTCGAACTATTTTGTGGTCCTGCGCGGCGATCATTACGATTCGCTCAAGGCGGCCAAGGACGCCGGCGCCGCGACGCTCAATTACGGTCTCTTCATCAATACGGTCATCAACTTCCTCATCGTTTCGTTCGCGATCTTCATCGTGGTGAAGCAGATCAATCGCTTCAAGAAGCAGCAAGATGCGGCGCCGGCCGGTCCGACCAAGAGCGAGGAGTTGTTGACGGAAATTCGCGATTTGCTGAAAAACAAATCCTGACACGAAAGACGCATTAGCAACTTCTTCTGCCGCCAACGATGGCGGCGAACGGATAGATTATGGCCAAGTACACGTTTAGCTGCATCGATGCCCATACCTGCGGCAACCCGGTTCGCGTGGTTTCGGGCGGGGGCCCCTTGCTGCAGGGCGCCAGCATGAGCGAGCGGCGGCAGCATTTCCTCAAGGAATTCGACTGGATCCGCACCGGCCTGATGTTCGAGCCGCGCGGCCACGATATGATGTCCGGCAGCATCCTCTACCCGCCGACGCGTGAGGATTGCGATATCGGCATTCTGTTCATCGAGACCTCCGGCTGCCTGCCGATGTGCGGGCACGGCACGATCGGCACCGTTACGGTAGCGATCGAAGAGGGCCTCGTGCGGCCCAAGACGCCGGGCAAGCTGCGGCTTGAAACCCCCGCCGGTCTGGTGATCGCCGAATACGGCCTGCAAGGCCAATATGTCGAATGGGTGCGCCTGACCAACGTGCCGGGCTTCCTGCATTCATCCGGCCTGGAAATCGACTGCCCAGAAATCGGCCCCATCAAGGTGGATGTCGCTTATGGCGGCAACTTCTACGCCATCGTCGAGCCGCAGCCCGGCTATCGCGACATGGCGGATTTTTCCGCCGGGCAGCTGGTGCAGATGAGCCCGATCCTGCGCCAGCGCCTCAACGAGAAATACACCTTCCAGCACCCGGAAAATCCGACCATCAAGGGACTGAGCCATATCCTCTGGACCGGTGAAGCGCGCGATCCGCAGGCCAATGCCCGCAACGCCGTCTTCTATGGCGACAAGGCGATCGATCGATCGCCCTGCGGCACCGGTACGTCCGCGCGCATGGCGCAGCTCGCGGCCAAGGGAAAGCTCAAGGTCGGCGACAGCTTCATCCATGAGAGCATCATCGGCAGCATGTTCAAGGGCAAGGTCGTCGACAAGGCCAAGGTCGGCAATTACGACGCCATCATTCCCTCGATCGAAGGCTGGGCGCGGGTCACTGGCTACAATACGATCTTCATCGACGACCGCGATCCCTATAAGCACGGCTTCGTCGTCAAGTAAGCGCAGCGCTGCCGGGCTGACTCAGCTCGGCGGCACCGCCAGATAGCGCCCGACCCCAGTCGCCGCTGCGACTGCAGTGGCGAAGCAGCCCTGCAGCAGATAGCCGCCGGTCGGCGCATCCCAGTCCAGCATCTCGCCGCAGGCGAAGACGCCCGGCAGTCGGCGCAGCATCAGATTCTCATCGAGTGCATCGAAGGTGATGCCGCCGGCGCTGGATATCGCCTGTTCAATCGGACGCAAGGCGGTCACCTGCAACGGCAGCGCCTTCAATCGCAGCGCCAGGGCCAAGGGATCGTCTGGGATCGCCGCGTCGTCGGCCGGCTGAGCCTCACGCAGCAGCGCGTAGCTTGGGCCCGGCAAATGCAATTGCTTCTTCAAGAATTGCGACAGACTCTGGCCATGACGACGCGTCAGCAGGCGCTCCGCCAATTGTTGCTGCGACCAGTCCGGCTTCAGATCCAGCCGCAAGCTGACTTTGCCGCCGCGCGCCAGGGCCGTCCGGATCGCCGGGCTCATTGCATAGATGGGGCCGCCCTCCAGACCGTAGCGGGTGAGGATGATCTCGCCCCGGCGCTGCTCATCGCCGACCGCGACCGCCACGGCCTTCAAGGGCTGGCCCGAAAAATTGGCGATGAAATGCTCCGACCAGGCGATGTCGACACCGCAATTGCTGGCAACGAGATCGGCGACGGCGACGCCGCGCGCGCGCAGCAGCGCCTGCCAGCCGCCATCCGCCCCCAGTTTCGGCCAACTGGCGCCGCCCAGGGCAAGGATGGTCGCTTGCGCCCGGACACGCCGATAGGCCCCTCCGGTGCAAAACAGCAGATCATTTCCCTGCCAGCCGCACCATTGATGCTGCAGCCGCAGTGAAACCTGCTGGGCCGCCAACCGCCGCAGCCAGGCGCGCAACAAGCCGCTGGCCTTCATGGCACGCGGGAAGATGCGCCCGGAAGAGCCGATAAAGGTATCGGCGCCGAGGCCGTCGGCCCAGCTTCGCAGATCCAACGGCGAGAAGGCGGCAAGAAATCGCCGGAAACGGGCGTGATCGGCGCCGTAACGGGGGAGAAAAGCCGCCAGCGGCTCGCTATGGGTCAAATTGAGGCCGCCGCGTCCAGCCATCAGAAACTTGCGCCCGGGCGTTGCCATGCGGTCGAAGATCGTCACCCTGCGGCCGGCTGCGCTCAGCCTTTCTGCCGCCATCAGACCCGCCGGCCCGGCGCCGATCACCGCGATCTCGACTTCCTCTACCACAAGGTCGCTCGGAACGGGGAGGGCGGGGTCGGTTAATGAATTGCCGATCATACCCCGACCTTAGCGGGGACCTCCCGCCGCCTCAAGGACGGAACCGCAAGCTCCGCTTGATCCGGCCACGATGCTGTCCTTAATGTGCTAGCTCCGATTTGCCTTGCGCGCCTTCCAGCGAGGCGGCCTAAGCGATATCGCCTTTCGGGGTTAAACTTCAGCAGGTTGAGAGATGCCAACACTAAATCCGGATTTCCCGCAGCTTCATGTCCTCAATCACCCGCTGATTCAGCATAAGCTCAGCATGATGCGGGACAAGGGAACGCCGACGATTCTGTTCCGGCAGTTGCTCAAGGAGATCTCCCTGCTGATGGGCTATGAGATCACCCGCCATCTGCCGATGACCACGACTCGCATCGAGACCCCCCTGACGGTCATGGATGCGCCGGTCATTGCTGGCAAGAAGGTGGCGATCGTTCCCATTTTGCGGGCAGGGCTCGGCATGGCGGACGGGCTGCTGGATCTCATCCCCTCAGCCCGGGTCGGCCATGTCGGCCTCTATCGCGACCATGAAACCAAGCGACCGGTAGAATATTTCGTCAAGCTGCCGGAACCGGAGGGCCGTACCTTCATTTTGGTAGACCCGATGCTGGCAACCGGCCATTCCGCCGCCGCCGCCGCGGACGTTCTCAATAAGCGCGGCGTCGCCGACGACAATCTGCTGCTGATGGTCCTCGTCGCCGCGCCGGAGGGCGTCGGCGTCTTCAGTCGTGCCCATCCAAAGGTGCCGATCTATGCGGCGTCGCTTGATTCCCATCTCAACGAGAACGCCTATATCGTGCCGGGCCTCGGCGATGCCGGCGATCGCATCTTCGGCACCAAGTAAGGCGGATCGGTTCACATGACTTATATTCTCACCATCGATCAGGGCACCACCTCGACGCGCGCCATCCTGTTCGACCAGACGGGCACAGCCGCCGCTGTCGCGCAACGCGAACTGCCGCAAATTTTTCCCGATGACGGCTGGGTCGAGCACGATCCGGAAGATATCTGGGCACATACCGTGGCCTTGACCCGCGAGGTCATCGCCAAGGCCACAGGACCGATCGCCGCCATCGGCATTACCAATCAGCGCGAAACAGCGGTGGTCTGGGACCGCAAGACGGGTCGGCCGGTGCATAACGCCATTGTCTGGCAGGATCGTCGCGGCGCGCCGCTTTGCCGGCAACTCCTGGATCAGGGCATGGAGCCGATGATCCAAGGCAAGACCGGCCTGCTGATCGATTCCTATTTCTCCGCCACCAAGATCGCCTGGATTCTCGATAACGTCCCAGGCGCGCGTGCCGCGGCGGAAGCGGGTGATCTCTTGTTCGGCACCATCGATTGCTTCCTGCTCTATCGCCTTACCGGCGGCAGGGTGCATGCGACGGACATCACCAATGCCTCGCGCACCATGCTCTATAATATCCATGAGCTGAAATGGGACGAGGATCTGCTGAAGCTGTTCCGCATTCCTGCCAGCATGCTGCCGCAAGTACAGGATAATGCCAGTCGCTTCGGTGAAAGCGACCCGGCAGCTATCGGCGCCAAGTTGCCGATCGGCGGCATGGCCGGCGACCAGCAATCCGCTTTGATCGGCCAGGCCTGCTTCAAACCCGGCATGATCAAGAGCACTTACGGCACCGGCTGCTTTGCGCTGCTCAATACCGGCAGCAAGGCCATGGCCTCGAAGAACCGTTTGCTGACGACGATCGGCTATCGACTGAAAGGCGAACTCGCCTACGCGATCGAGGGCAGCATCTTCGTGGCCGGCGCCGCAGTCCAATGGCTGCGCGACGGCTTGAAACTCATTCAGCAAGCCGGCGAAACGGAGGCATTGGCGCGCTCGATCGCCGGCAACAATGGTGTCTATCTGGTGCCGGCTTTTACCGGCCTTGGCGCCCCGTATTGGGATCCTTCCGCCCGCGGCGCCATTTTCGGCCTGACGCGCGATACCGGCATTGCCGAAATCGTCCGCTCTGCCTTGGAGGCGGTCTGCTATCAGACCCGCGACCTGATGGAAGCCATGGCCAGCGATGCCGGCCAAGCTGCCCAAAAGCTGCGGGTGGATGGCGGCATGGTGAGGAACGACTGGGTCATGCAGTTCCTCGCCGACATCCTCAATGTGCCGGTGGAACGGCCCGTGGTGGCAGAGACCACGGCGCTGGGTGCGGCGATCTGTGCCGGCCTCGGCACCGGCGTCTTCTCGTCATTGGATGAAGTGGCCGCTACCTGGCGCCGCGACCGCACCTTCGAGCCCAGCATGCCGGAGGTCGATCGCCAGCATCTCTACAAGGGCTGGCGCGCTGCCGTAAAACGTGTGCAGAACGGCAAATAGGAACGCAGAACGGATCATGCGGATGGCGGTTCAAGGATATCTTCGTTGGATCGCCGTCGGCCTCATGGCCTTGTCGCTGGCGGCTTGCGCAACAGCGCAGCCGTCCGGGCCGCATATGGCGTCGAAGCAGCAGAGCGATCGCGACTGGGTCTATTTTCCGGCCGAAGAAAATGCCGTGATGCAGGATCTCGCGCAGAAGATCCTGCAGCTATGCCATATCCCCTCGGCAAAGCAGAACGAAGAGACTTGTCTGCGAACAAAGGTTGCCCCGGATTTCGACGCAAGCGGCATGGGGCAAGAGGGATGTCAGGGGCAGCGCGACGCATGGGATTTCCTGAAGTGCATTGTCGTCGGCAATATCCTTGTCTCTCTGCATGGCGCATTGACGGATCAAGACTTTCCGGCCTTGACCACCGCCGACTGGATGGCACCTGATCCCTATATGAACAGGCTGATGACGGCAGTCGCGCGGCAGATAGAGACTGAATGCCGGCAGACATCCGGCACCCCCAGTGGATTGAACGATTGCGTCCGTACGCAGCTGTTAGGAACGCTCAAGATACCGCGTGGCAGCCGTGAGCGTTGCATGCCGGTCGATGACGAGCGCGCATTCAGCAATTGCCTCGCCGAGGCTTACGCTTTGACCGTCTTTCGCGCCGGCTTGGCACGGCTGAACGAGATGCCGATATAGGCGTCTCAGGCTGCCAACCATCCCTGCAGATCGCTGAGTGCACGCTCCGACAGTCGCGGCTTGCGACCCGATTTCCATTCGCGCAGCTGCGCCTTGTTGAGGCCGTCGGGTGCTTCGATTTCCGGGAAGAGGCCGAAATTGACATTCATCGGCTGGAAGGTCTTGGCATCGGCATTGACGGTGATATGCCGCAACAAGGCGCCCAGCGCCGTCGTCTCCGGCGGCGTGACAAGCTCACGGCCCAGACGCTCGGCGGCGGCGAAGCGGCCGGCCAACAGGCCGATGGCTGCACTCTCCACATAACCTTCGACGCCGGTGACCTGGCCGGCAAAGCGCAGGCTGGGGCGCGCCTTCAGGCGCAGATGCGGGTCGAGCAGCTTGGGGCTGTTCAGGAAAGTATTGCGGTGGAGACCGCCAAGCCGGGCGAATTCGGCATTCTCCAGGCCGGGGATCATGCGGAAGACCCGGACTTGTTCCGCATGCTTCAGCTTTGTCTGAAAGCCGACGATATTGTAGAGCGTGCCGAGCGCGTTATCCTGGCGCAATTGCACGACCGCATAGGGGCGGCGCTGGGCATGCGGATCGAACAAGCCGACCGGCTTCATCGGTCCGAAACGTAGCGTCTGCGGCCCGCGCGCGGCCATCACCTCGATCGGCAGACAGCCTTCGAAATAAGGCGTCGACTGTTCCCACTCCTTGAAATCGGTTTTCTCGCCGGCAAGCAGGGCTTCGACGAAATCGTTATAGGGCTGCTTGTCCAGCGGACAGTTGATGTAGTCGGCACCGTCACCACCGGCCCCGGTGCCGCCGGCACCCTCCTTGTCGTAACGCGACTGGAACCAGGCCTTCTCCATGTCGATGCTGTCGCGATGGACGATGGGGGCAATGGCATCAAAGAAGCTCAAGGACGCTTCGCCCGTCAGCTCAAGCACGGCCTGCGACAAAGCGGGCGAGGTGAGGGGGCCGGTCGCGACAATCACGCTGTCCCACTCCGCCGGCGGCAACCCGGTGATCTCTTCCCGCTGAAAGGTGATCAGGGGATGCTGTTGCAGGGTCGTCGTGACCGTGGCCGCGAAAGCCTCGCGGTCGACCGCCAGCGCGCCGCCGGCCGGCAGCTTGTGCCGATCGGCGGCCTGCAGGATCAGCGATTGGGCGCGCCGCATTTCCTCATGCAGCAGGCCGACGGCATTGTTCATCGCATCGTCGGAGCGCAGCGAGTTCGAGCAGACGAGTTCGGCGCATTGATCGGTCTGATGTGCTTCCGTGCCGCGCAGCGGGCGCATCTCATGCAGGACGACCGGCACCCCGGCCGAGGCCAATTGCCAAGCTGCTTCGCTGCCGGCAAGGCCGGCGCCGATCACGTGAACGGATCTCGGATTTATATTGCTGTTTGTCATGGCTGCATGAGATAGCCCTGGCATGCCGGGGGGACAAGTCTAAATAAACAATGGGGCGCCAGCCGATCCCGCCTCGTTTCCCCATTATCCGGTGGAGCCGGCTCGGACCGCCATACAACCGGGTCAGCTTTGACAGCATACCGCCTACAACCGATTATACACACTGTCATACCGAGGCGCCGATGGCAGGCAGCCGGTCATGCGAGGGAGCCGCTCATGATTGCCACGCGTTACGCCAAAATCGCCATGACGTTCGGCCTGGCTCTGTTCGGACTGCTGGTCGCTTTTGACAATCTCATCGACTATGGCTCGAATTTCGCCTTCGTGCAGCACGTCCTGACAATGGACACGACCTTTCCCGGCAATGTGCTGATGTGGCGTGCCATACCACAGCCGGCTTTGCATCATGCCGGCTATTGGCTCATCATTGCCGCAGAGGCCCTGACAGGACTGCTTTTCCTGATCTGTGCCTATCGGCTGTTGCGTTGCCTGCATGCGCCCGCCCGCGTGTTTCAACGCGCCAAGGCAATGGGTGTCATCGCCGCGACGATCGGCTTCGTCAACTGGTTCATTGGCTTTATGGTGATCGGCGGCGAATGGTTCGCCATGTGGCAGTCACGTATTTGGAACGGCCAGGAGGGCGCCTTCCGTTTCTATATGACCATGTTAGTCGTCTTGATCTTCCTTCTGCAGAAGGACGACGAGTTGGAGCCGGCCTGAAAATCTGGAGAAGCCATATGCTGGAATTTCTCAATCCATCGACCGCACCAGCACCATTCAGCCGATATTCGCAAGCTGTTTTGGTGCCGGAGAACTATCGCTGGCTGCATATTTCGGGTCAGGTCGGCTGCGATCTGCAGCAGAAACTCGCGCCGGACTTCGCCAACCAGGCGCAGCTCGCCTGGCAGAATGTCGTCGCCGTCCTGACGGCGGGCGGCATGAGCGTCCATGATCTGGTCAAGGTGACCATCCTGCTCACCCGGGCCAGCGATATCCCGGCCTCGCGAATCGCGCGCGATCAGGCGCTGCAGGGAGCAGCACCTGCCTCAACCTTGATGGTTCTTGCGGCCCTGGCACATCCGGATATGCTGATCGAAGTCGAGGCGCTTGCCGCAAAAGCTGCATTTTAACTATAATGATACCTACAAAAAGGCGAATCGCCCTGTACAAATTCCTAGCAACTCGATATGCATCTATATGGCACGACCAAAGGGGATTGGGGTGGCGGCTATGGACGAACAACAAGCTGCACAAGAGCGTCGCGTGGCACCGCGCAGGCGCGTGTTGAAGGCAGCAAAGATTTTTGTCAATGACGGGGCCAGCGTCTACGACTGCACCGTCCATGACGTCTCCGCCACTGGCGCCCGGCTCTCCATGGGTATCTTCCAGGTCCTGCCCAAACAATTTCGTCTGGTTGTTAACGACCTTGGTGGTCACCTGTGCGAATTGGTGCGGATTGCGGGCAACGAATACGGTGTCCGCTTCATCGGCCTGGCGGCCTAGGCAGGGATACCTCGCCTTTACGGGCTCCGACCAGGACAACCACCGGATAGCCTCTAGCCACGATCGCGCCGCCTTCTGCTATAATCTGTCACTTTATGGGGACGGGGATGCAGGATGTCGGACTGGCGGAAACCACGCGTCGAGCGGCGCGTGCATGATCGGCGGCGCACCATCCGAGGTGCAAAGATCATCTTCAATGACAATGAAGTCGTCGCCGAATGTACGGTTCGGGATTTATCGGATAGTGGCGCCAAGCTCACCTTTAAGACGGTTCATCCGTTGCCAAAGCGCTTCCGCGTTCTAATTAATGAAATAGGTGTCTTCGACTGCGAGATTATTCGCGTTTCGGGGCTGGATTGTGGCGTCAGGTTTCTCGGCCAAACGGCGCTTTCTCCGTCCCTTGCGCAAATGCAGGACAGCGCAGCCGCCATCAACAAGTAATCCTCCTTCGCCACATCAAATTGGCAGGCTCAAATGATGGGATTCTGGCTTCCGATTTTCAGCATCGCCGCCGCCATTTCCGTCGGGGCCATGAGCCCCGGCCCCAGCTTCGTGATGGTGCTGCGCATTTCCATTGCAGTTTCCCGGCGCGCCGGATTTGCCGCCGCCTTGGGCATGGGTGTCGGTGGCATGACATTCGGCGCGCTGGCGCTGTTCGGCCTGCAGGCGCTGATCGCGCAGGTCGCCTGGCTCTATCTGGTGCTGAAAGTGGCTGGCGGGCTCTATCTGATTTATCTCGCCAGCCGCATCTGGCGCGGCGCCGACACACCGATGCAGCTGCCAGGCGAGCCCTCTGCCGCGGAGAAAGGTGCCGCGAAAGCCTTCTGGCAGGCGTTGGCGACGCAATTGAGCAATCCCAAGACCGCCGTCGTCTATGGCAGCATCTTCGCGGCCTTGCTGCCGGCCAATCCCTCTCCCTGGACCTTTGCCGTCCTGTTGCCGATGCTTTTCGCCATCGAAGCCGGCTGGTACACGATCGTCGCCTATACCTTCTCCGCAGCCAGGCCCCGTTCGATCTATCTGCGGGCCAAGGGGCTGATCGATCGCGCCGCCGGCGCCATCATCGGCTTGCTGGGTGTCAAACTGATCTACAACGCCGTTGCGGGCAGATAGCGATCGGCTGACGAGCCTTCCGGCCGATCAGGGCAGTTTGCGCAGTCTCTCGGTCAGGAGATCGAAGAACCCGTCCGCATCGCAATCCAGCAGGATTCGATGTCGGGCATCCGGCCGGTCGAAATGGATGCGGGTCTGCCCCGCATGTTCTCCTGCGCTGATATCCACCTCGACAGCCGCCATCCGGGCCGCGAAGAGGTGCGGCCGGAGCAGCCAGGCGATGGTCAGCGGGTCATACATGGGCTCGTTGCCCTTGCCGCGCCCCGTGTAGAAGCCGAGCATATCGGCCAGCGCCACGGAGGCCGCATTGCCATTGGCCCGCAGCCGCATTAGCCGCCCCTCGGTTCCCGTAACGCGCCGCGCCACATCGAGCGTCACCAGCGTCGCCGGCAACGCGTCAAGAACGATCGCGGCCGCTTCCGGATCGACGAAAATATTGAATTCGGCATGCGGGGTCACATTGCCGCCCTCGGCCTCGGTAGCACCGCCCATGATCACCACATCGCGGATAGCGGTGCGTATCTCCGGCGCGCGATGGAGGGCATGGGCGATATTGGTCTGTGGACCGAGCACGATCAGCGTCACGCTTTGCGGCGCCGACTGCCGCAAGGTATCGACCAGCCAATCAACGCCGTTGATCTCCTCCGCCCGCTTGCTCGGCTCGGGCAGGATGGCTCCGTCCATGCCGGTCGAGCCGTGGATATGCTCGGCGGTTTCCAGATGGCGGGAGAGGGGCCTGTCCGCACCCGGATAGACGCCGATATAGGGCCGCCCGCCCAGTTCGCAAAGCTTCAAGGCGTTGCTGGTCGTCATCGACAAGGGCACGTTGCCGGCAACCGTCACCAGCCCCAGGATCTCGATCTCCGGTGACGCCATGGCCAGCAGAATGGCGGCGGCATCGTCAATGCCGGGATCGGTATCGATAATGATGCGATGGGATGTCATCGCCGGTACTCCGAACTAAAGATGGCGCAGCGGTTTCAGCGCCCGCTGCTGACCCGCTTGACCTTGCGTGGCGTGAGATAGGGAGCGAGATACTGGCCGGTATAGCTGCCGGATGTTTCCGCGACCTTTTCCGGCGTGCCGGTGGCGACGATGCGCCCGCCCTTGTCGCCGCCTTCCGGACCGAGATCGATGATCCAGTCGGCGGTCTTGATGACTTCGAGATTGTGCTCGATCACCACCACCGTATTGCCCTGGTCGACCAGCTGATGCAGCACTTCCAGCAGCTTGCGCACATCCTCGAAATGCAGGCCGGTGGTCGGCTCGTCGAGGATATAAAGTGTCCGGCCGGTGGCGCGGCGCGACAATTCCTTGGCCAGCTTGACGCGCTGCGCCTCGCCGCCCGACAGCGTGGTCGCCGCTTGGCCGATATGGATATAGCCGAGGCCGACCTGCTGCAGCATCGCCATCTTGTCGCGGATGGCCGGCACCGCCTTGAAGAAGTCGACGCCTTCCTCGACGGTCATCTCCAGCACATCGGCGATCGACTTGCCTTTGAAGGTGATGTCGAGCGTCTCGCGGTTATAGCGTTTGCCCTTGCACTGGTCGCATTGCACATAGACGTCGGGCAGGAAGTGCATCTCGATCTTAATGACGCCGTCGCCTTCGCAAGCCTCGCAGCGGCCGCCCTTCACGTTGAAGGAGAAGCGCCCGGCCTTGTAGCCGCGCGCCTGCGCCTCGGGCAAGCCGGCGAACCAGTCGCGGATCGGCGTGAAGGCGCCGGTATAGGTGGCAGGATTCGACCGCGGCGTGCGCCCGATCGGAGACTGATCGATGTCGATGATCTTATCGAGATATTCCAGACCTTCGATCCGGTCGTGATCCGCCGGATGGGTACGCGCATCATGCAGCTTACGGGCAAGCGCATTGTAGAGCGTCTCGATCACCAGGGTCGACTTGCCGCCGCCGGAGACACCGGTGACACAGGTAAAGGTGCCGAGCGGGATATCGACCGTGACATTCTTCAGGTTGTTACCCTTGGCGCCGACGATGCGGATTCGCGCATCCTTGCCGGCACCCTTGCGGCGTTCGCTCGGGATAGCGATCTGCCGGCGGCCGCTGAGATATTGCGCTGTCAGGCTGTCGGTCTTCATCACCTCGGCCGGCGTGCCTTCGGCGACCACCTCGCCGCCATGAATGCCGGCGGCCGGCCCCATATCGATCAGGTAGTCGGCGACACGGATGGCATCCTCGTCGTGCTCGACCACCAGCACGGTATTGCCAAGATCGCGGAGCCGCTTGAGCGTTGCCAGCAGCCGGTCATTGTCGCGCTGATGGAGACCGATCGAGGGCTCGTCGAGCACGTAAAGAACGCCGGTCAGACCGGAACCGATCTGCGAGGCGAGGCGGATGCGCTGGCTCTCGCCGCCCGAAAGGGTCGCGGAAGCACGGCTGAGGGTCAGGTATTCCAGGCCGACACTGTTGAGAAAGCCGAGACGCTCGTTGATTTCTTTCAGGATGCGATAGGCGATGTCGCGCTGTTTCGCCGTCAGTTTCTTGGCAAGCCCGCCGAACCACTCGCCGGACTGGGCGATCGACATATCGGTCACCTGGGCGATGTTCAGCTTGTCGATCTTGACGGCTAGGGCTTCCGGCTTCAGACGCTGGCCCTCGCAGGCCTCGCAGGGGCTGGTCGACTGGAAGCGGCCCAGCTCTTCACGCACCCAGGAGGAATCGGTTTCGCGGAAGCGCCGGTCCATATTGGTGATAACGCCTTCGAAGGGCTTGGTGGTCTTGTAGCTGCGCACGCCGTCATCGAAGCTCATGGTGACGGCTTCCTCGCCGGAGCCAAACAGGATGACGTCGCGGAATTTCTTCGGCAGGTCCTGCCAGGGCGTCGTCAGGCTGAACTTGTAGTGCCGTGCGAGGCTGTCCAGCGCCTGCATGTAATATTGCGAGGAGGAGTTGGCCCAGGGCGCCACGGCGCCGTCGCGCAGGCTCTTGCGTTCATCCGGCACCACCATCTCGGGGTCGAAATAGAGCTTGCTGCCGAGGCCGTCGCAGACCGGGCAGGCACCGAACGGGTTATTGAAGGAGAAGAGCCGCGGCTCGATCTCATCGATCGTGAAGCCGGAAACGGGGCAGGCGAAACGCGACGAGAACATGATGCGCTCGCCCCCCTTATCGGCTGGGTCGGCATAGAGCAGACCATCGGACAGCCCGAGCGCTGTTTCCACACTATCGGCAAGCCGCGTCTGGATCCCGTCCTTCACCACCACGCGGTCGACCACCACCTCGATATCATGCTTCAGCTTCTTGTTGAGCGCCGGCACGGCATTGATTTCATGGATCGTGCCGTCGACCCGCACGCGCTGAAAGCCGCGCTTCTGCAGGTCCTGGAATTCCTTCTTGTATTCTCCCTTGCGGCCGCGGGCGATCGGCGCCAGCAGATAGAGGCGCGTCCCTTCCGGCAAGGCCATGATGCGGTCGACCATCTGGCTGACCGTCTGGCTTTCGATGGGAAGGCCGGTGGCCGGCGAATAGGGGATGCCGACGCGGGCATAGAGCAGGCGCAGATAGTCATAAATCTCCGTCACCGTTCCGACGGTCGAGCGGGGATTCTTGGATGTCGTTTTCTGCTCGATGGAAATGGCCGGCGACAGACCCTCGATGGAATCGACATCCGGCTTTTGCATCAGTTCGAGGAACTGGCGGGCATAAGCGGAGAGCGATTCGACATAGCGGCGCTGGCCTTCGGCATAGATCGTGTCGAAGGCAAGGGAGGATTTGCCGGAACCGCTGAGACCGGTAATGACCACCAGGGAATCACGGGGAATGTCGACATCGACATTCTTCAGATTGTGTTCCCGGGCGCCCCGAACCGAGATCTTCGCACCGTCGATTTTTGCGCTGCCCCCCTGGTTCTGGGCATTGCCTAAGGCCTTCGCCATCCTCGTCCAACCCTTCCGATCCGATCCAGCTGAGCGGCCGCCGAGACTTTCCGCGTCGCAAAAACCGAGGCGTTTTGGCGGCCAGCGGGGGACTATCGCCGAAAAAGAACAAAAGTGGAAGACCAGCGCCGCAGATTCCTGCCATTTGGCGCGGCCTTAGAGGGCGATTTTGAGTATAAATATATTATTTTCAGATACTTAATTTGCTGACATAGCAGCTTTGACAATGCCGCGCGATCGTTATAAGTCTCGACCACATTCAAGCGGCAAAGAACAGGGCAGGGCTATGGCTGGCAGCGTTAATAAGGTGATCCTGATCGGCAATCTGGGGCGCGATCCGGAAATCCGCACCACTCAGGACGGCACGCGTGTCGCCAATCTGTCGATCGCGACCTCGGAGAGCTGGCGGGACAAGGGTTCGGGCGAACGACGGGAAAAGACCGAATGGCATCGCGTGGTCATTTTCAATGACCGGCTGGTCGACGTTGCCGAGCGTTACCTGAAGAAGGGCGCCACCGTCTATATCGAAGGCCAGCTGCAGACCCGCAAATGGACCGATCAGAGCGGCGCCGAGAAATACACCACGGAAGTCGTCCTGCAGAAATTCCGCGGCGAACTCACCATGCTGGGTGGCCGGGGTGACAGCAGCGGTGCGGGTGGTGGCGAAGCGGATGCCGGCTATGGCAATAGCGGTGGCGGCTTTGGCGGCGGCGGCAGCGGCAGCTATGGCGGTGGCAGTTCCGGTGGCGGCAGCCGGGGCGGCAGCGATCTGGACGACGATATTCCGTTCTGACCCGTCCGCCTTATCGAATTTTCCGGCATGGCACATCGGCCTCTTATCGCGGAGGCGATGTGCCATTTTCATTTCCGGCGATCCGTCGAGGACGTCTTATTTCGTGTAATGTCGGAAACGTAAACTCGCAGCCTCCGGTGGGGGACATCCTTAAGCAGAAACTCTTGCGTGCCAGGGGGCATCGCACGGTAGACTCCCGGGACGACAGGGGATGCGTTGCGTGCAACGGGGCGTTTCGCCAATGTTTGATTTGAATACCTATTACACCTTTGAGGATGTCAACGAAACGGTCGTGGAGCTGTTCCGCCGTTTCAAAGGCAAAAGTTCGCCGGGCAGCGTCCTCGACGTGGGTTGCGGACGAGCACGATTAGGCCAGGCGATCGAAGCACTTGGCTATCGGGTCACCGGCCTCGAAGGTAATGCCAGTGCATGCCTTACTGCCCGGGAACGGATCAACGAAGTCGTCGAAATCGACCTCAGCAATGAAGAAGCCGTGGCCCGCGCCCTCCAGGATCGGCAGTTCGACTGGCTGCTCTTTGCCGATGTTCTGGAGCATACACCCGACCCGCTTTCGGTCCTGCGTTACTACAGGCGCATGCTCGCACAAGACGGAGGGCTAGTCGTCTCGCTGCCAAATGTGGCCGTTTGGGACAATCGCATCAAATTCCTGGCTGGCCGGTTCAACTATGCCGATAGCGGCGTCATGGACCGTACACATCTGCGCTTTTTCACCTTCCATACAGCGCATCTTCTCCTCCGGGAGGCGGGGTTTACCGTCACGGCAACCACGTTCGAGCCCGGTATCGTCCGTGCTTTCCTGCCTGTAATTAAAAGATTGATGGTTTCTGGCGGAGCCGCGGGGAAAGCGACCGATCCAGGATTGATTTTGGAATCACCCCTCTATCGTACCTATCAGCGCTACGTACTTCCGGTCGAACGCGCGATATGCTCGCTTGCCAAGGGTCTGTTTGCATTCCGGATCGTGATCGTCGCAAAACCGATCTGACGATCAGCCTGAGAGGAGCTGGCGACGAACAGACCTACTTCGCGGAAAGCTCTCTTCGAGCCAAGTCCTCGAAATCGGCCAACCCTTGCGGGGTGCCGATTTCATAGAACCTTGTAAAGACTTCGAAGCCTTCAAGTACGCCCGCCAAGCTCAGCCGGTGACAGACATCGCTAAGATCGAATGGCATTTCGGCAGGAATCATGGTCTCGATATGATGCCGCTCGAGAACCAGAAGGCCGTAATCGATCCATGCCATTCCGATTGCCTTGGTATCTTGACGGCCCTTTTCATAAAGGCGAACGCGACGGTCCTGCAAGATCACGTTGCTCCCATCCCATCGCCCCTCGTTGCGAAAGACCGTCATCAGTGGGCGAGGGCGGACAGATTCTGCAGCCACCCAGACATCGCGAAAGAAGATCGGCAGGTAGGAGTCGCCAAAGGTCACGAAGACACGGTCATCCAAGGCGCCGGTATCCAGTGCGAGCCGCAGCGCTCCCGCCGTCCCCAGTCTCTTGTCTCCTTCATCGACATAGTCAACACGAAGCCCGAAACGGTCGCCATTTCCGACATGCGCGCGGATCTGTTCCCCAAGATGGCCGATGCAATATGTCGCGCGGTCGATACCGTTCCGGGCCAGCAGTGCCAGCTGATAATCGATGAATGGCTTCCCGCAAGCTTTGACGAGGCTTTTCGGAGTCCCGCTGCTTAAGCTGCCCAGACGCGTCGCGAGTCCGCCTGCAAGGACAACGCACTGCATCGCATCAATCCCGCACCATGACGATGGAACCGTCATGGTCGAAAGAGAAATCCAGCTCTTCAAACCCTATATCGGCCATTGCCCGGCGCAACTGCGCGCGTTGGCGTGTGAAGAAGAGAAGGAAGCCACCGCCACCGGCGCCCACCAGCTTGCCGCCGAGCGCACCATTGGCCATGCCGCGATCATAGGCGGCGTTGATACGGTCATTCGACATGCCTTGGGAGCGTGCGCGCTTGCGCAGCCAATGCTCATGCATCATCCCGGCAAAAGCATCCATGTCGCCCTCCTCAAGGGCAGATTTGATTCGTAGGCCGAGATCTTTAATGAAGTGCAGATTCTCGAGCATCGCGGCATCGCCGGATGTCGACCGCTTCTTTTGGTCGGACAGGAGATTGGACGCTTTCCGGCTTTGTCCCGTAAAGAACAGCATCATCCCTTCCTTAAGCTCACGAACAGCCGTCTCTGGCATCTTGAGAGGGGTGATGGTCGCCGTTCCATCGGCGTGATATTCCTGGCAGGTGATCCCGCCATAGGCGGCAACATACTGATCCTGCTTGCCGACCGGTTCTCCGAGGATTCCCATATCGATGGAGATGGCCTCACGGGCCAGCAGTTCGGCATTGACGGTCTGCCGCTTATACGCCCGCAAGGCATGGACAAGCCCCACCAGGAATGCGCCCGAGGAACCGAGGCCGGTTCCCGCAGGAACTTCCGCAATGCTCGATATATCAATCCTCGGCTCGATCTGATGTAGTCTAAGTGCTTCCCGAAAAAGCGGATGTTGGATTTCGTCGAGACTTTGGGCAGCTTCGACACGCGAATACTTCAAATGATAGCCCGGATGGAAGGAGCGGCTGATCGCGATATAGACGTGTCGGTTGATCGCGGCGGATATAACGAATCCCCCGAAGCGCTCATAGTAAGAAGGAAGATCCGTGCCTCCGCCGCCGAGAGAAAGGCGGAGGGGCGTGCGCGTGACCAGCATCTCGACCGCCTTCGTTAGAGGTCAAGCGTAAAGCCAGCCGACATTGCATCATTGTGGAACATCTGAACTGTCTCACGCGAGAACTCCGTCAGATCTTTCCCGATGAGCGGCAACTTGGCGAGCAGATCATTGGTCACTGTGATGATGTGACAGCCGATCTCGTTAGCTTGAACCACATTGAGGATTTCGCGTGGGCTGGCCCAGATCAGCTCCAATTGCGGCTGATCGCGCATGATCTCCAAACTGGCCGTCATGATCCGCAGCGGATCGCGCCCGCTATCGGCTATGCGGCCGGCGAAGACGGATATATAGGACGATGGGCCGCCGCGAAGCGCTTCCGTCACCTCCTGCACTTGGTCCAATGTCATCAGCGCCGTCACGTTCTGCTTGATGCCTTCCGCAGCCAGTCTGCGGATCAGAGGCGCCGCGCTGATTCCACCTGTCGTCGTGACCGGGATTTTGACATAAACGTTCTCACCCCAAGCGGCGATACGATGCGCTTGCCCCGCCATGCTCTCGAGATCATCCGCGAAGACCTCGAACGAAATCGGGAGATCGGGTATCGCAGCGAGAACCGAACGTGCGAATTCCTCGTAGTTGGCGATGCCAGCCTTGCGCATCAGCGTCGGATTGGTGGTAAAGCCTTTGATATATTTCTTCTCGCGCATCGCCAGCATGCCCGGCAACTCAGCCCCGTCCGCGAAGATTTTCACATCTATGACATCATGAAACATGGTTAGTCACCTATCTTGAAATGCTGGAGGATCGCGGGAACCACGTCCCATAGACTGGTAGCTGTGATATCAGGTCGCGCGGGACGCTTCTCAGCGTAACCGTAATCAATAAAAATGGTTGTACATCCGGCATGCTCTCCGGCTTCGATATCGCGCCAGCGATCGCCGATCATGATGCTTTGCGGCAAGGACAGATCATGACTGTTCGCCAGATCAACAAGAAGGCCGGGCAGGGGCTTGCGACAATGACAGCCATCGCCGCCGTCGTGCCAGCAAACAGCGACCTCTGCGAGGCCAAGTTTATCGGCGAGCCAGATGTTCATTGCCTCGATCGTCTTGCGGTCGGCGATACCGCGCGCAACATCCGGCTGGTTAGTGACGCAAAAAAGGGGCAAGCCGGCGTCCTTCAGGCGTGCGCAAGCAGCCTCCACGCCCGGCAAAATTTCCAGCTCTTCCAGACGATGCGGCGCGGACGGGCGGCCATCTTTAATCGGCGCGCGGTTAAGGACGCCATCGCGGTCAAGAAAGACGGCGCCTCTCTGATGCGTCGATCTACTAGGCGAGACCATTGCGCACATCTTCCTGGAGTTCGCTGAGGGACCGCCGCATGGCTTCGTAGGTCGTCAGCCGGTTGCTCCATCCCAGCTGACGAATGCGATCGGTATTGAGGCGGACGATCGGTACGTCGCCTTTCCACCCACGGTCCCCACCGGTGTAGTCGTAGACAACCTGTGTTCGATCGATGCCAAGGCATTCAATCGCGAGATCGGCAATTTCCTGAACCGTGATGTAATCTCCCGTTGCGACGTTAAAAGCGCGGAACGGCTCGTTGACCTGGCAATGGGCCATGAGCACGGCTTCGACGACATCGGTGACATGGATGTAAGACTTGCTCTGCTGACCGTTGCCCAGGATCCGCAGACGGGACGGATCGGCATGCAAGCGCCGGATAAAATCGAAGCCGACACCGTGCGTCTGGCGGGCACCGACAACATTGCCAAACCGAAAGACGCAGGCGGTCATGCCGAACATGGCGCTATAGGCCGCAATCAAGGCCTCTCCCGCCAACTTGCTCGCACCGTAAGTGGAACCGGGAATGAGCGGTCCATGATCTTCGGCGGCCTCGGTGTGACCGAGATCGCCATACACGCCGCTTCCGGAGGCGTAAAGAATACGGGGAACGGCAGTGCGCCGCATTGCCTCAACGACATTGTTCGTGAGCGCCGTGCCCTCGACGAAGTCGATCTGCGGCTCGGAAGCCGCCTTGGCTATATCGGGATTCGATGCCAGGTGAATGACGACATCTATCTTCGTCATGGCGTCGATGAGATTGCCGATATCTTTGACATCGCCTTCGACTACGCGCAGACGCGGGTCATCAAGGCGATGGGCCAGGTGGGCGTGTCGACCGCTCGAGAAATTGTCGAAAATCACGACGGTCTCGATATCACCGTCGTCAAGCAACCGATCGGCGAAGTGGCTGCCGATAAAGCCGGCGCCGCCGACAATGAGAAAATGCCTGCCACGATCGGAAAGCCTCATTTCTTCGCTTCCCAGGCCGTCTGAACCCTTTTCAGTGCTGGATGGGTTACCAGCAGATGCCAAATGACGGCCGCCAATCCCTCGGTGTGCGGCGTCACGCGTTCCTCATAGAGAGGTGGCACCACGACGCAGGCATCGGCGACCTCTTTGGTGAAACCGCCATGGCGCCCGACGATGCCGAATATCCGGGCTCCCCGTTCCTTGGCAAGTTCGAGAGCGCGCACAAGATTGACAGAAATCGCCCTTGCGGCATCCCCGCCACCTACCGAGAAAACCAAAATGGCGTCGCTGGCGCCGAGACGAGAAGTCTTGAGCCACTGGGAGAAGACGGTCTCCCATCCCTCATCATTCGTCCGCGCGGTCAATTCGGACACATTGTCCGTAGGGGCGTAGGTTTCAATCTCGCAAATCTTGCGGAAATCGTTGACGGCATGACTGGCATGACCGGCAGATCCGCCCACACCCAGGACGAAGAGACGGCCATTCGCGCGACGCACTTCCGCGAGGCCTATAGCGATTGATTCAATCGGCGCAACCTCAATGGATTTAATGATTTCGACGGTTTCATCGAGGTAGGATCGAGAAAAGTCCATCGGACGCCCCTAAACAACTCATGCATGTGACGCAGTTGTCCCTATCTTCCCAAGAGCGGGTAAAAAATATATGAATAATAGGACGTTAGTGCCGTGAATGAGGAACCCAACCGAACCACTTCCCGGTAATGCGACACGGATAAAAATTTATTCAAAAGATAAGGCTGGGGACTACGGCAGATGACGATAGGTATCTTGGGAGGCGGCCTGGTCGGCTTGGTCATTGGTGCCCATCTCAAACAGCCATGTGAGGTCTTGGAGGCTGATGATGTACCCGGCGGCCATTGTCGGAGCCTCGTTGCGGACGGCTATACTTTTGATCTCGGCGGGCCACATATCATGTTCTCCCAGAACAAGGAGACCCTGGATTACATGATCTCGCTGCTCGGTGAGAACGTCGTCACGAGCCGTCGCAACAACCAGATCCTTTATAACGGGCGCTACGTCAAATATCCGTTCGAGAACGGACTGGCGGCTCTATCACCGGAAGATCGATACGATTGCCTCTATCACTTTCTCTATAACGACCATAAGCCCGGTCTCACTTTCAAGGATTGGATCTACGCCACATTCGGCAAGGGCATCGCTGAGAAATACATGCTGCCCTACAATGAAAAGATCTGGAACGTGCCGGCGGATCAGATGAGCGCCGACTGGGTCGAAGGACGCGTTCCGCGGCCGCCGGCCGAAGACATCATCAAATCGGCCGTCGGCATCGAGACCGAAGGCTACACACACCAGCTCTACTTTCAATATCCGCGCTCTGGCGGAATTGAAGCCCTCGCCAGGGCTTTCGCCGAAAAGTGCCGATCGATTATCACACGCTTTCCCGTTCGTCGGGTGTGGCGAGAGGGTGCATACTGGCATGTGAGCGATGGCAAGGAGACGCGGCGATATGATCGCCTCATTTCAACCATCCCGATTCAGGATCTGATCAGCGCCTTGCCGGATGTGCCGGGAGATGTCGTTCGATCTGTCAATGCATTGCGTTTCAATTCGCTCAGCGTGGTCATGCTGGGAGTCAAATCGGCGCAGCTCCTACCTTATACCGCCCTTTATATTCCTGATCCGGGCGTCCCGTTTCACCGCGTCTCGTTTCCGCATAATTTCAGCGACCGCATGGTCCCGCCTGGCCACATGGCCGTGGCTGCCGAGATCACGACCAATCCCGGTGATGGCTTTCACGAACTCGACGACGAAACCGTGTTCGCCCGGGTTATCGATGGCCTTGCCAAGCTGGAACTGATCGATCCCGCGACAGTAGATTTTCGTGCCATCTGCCGGACTAAGCATGCCTACGTCATCCGTACATTCGACTACGCGCAAAATCTTGCAGCTGGTATCGACTACCTGAATGATCTGGGTATCGTGAGCTGCGGTCGGAATGCTGAATTCGCCTATATCAATATGGATGAAGCCATTCGCCGCGGACGAGCCGTTGCGACCAAGATCAATGAGGAGGTCGGCTCGGGTCACTGGCAAAAATAGTGCACAGACTATTTATTCTGAAATTAGGGAAGCGCAGTCATAAACGAAGAAGGAGAAATTGCTTTGACTTTCGATTGAAAACGAGGCGATGGCGCGATAACGTTGTCGGTCGGCAATCACATACGCGATCTTTTGATCGGTGCATAATAGCGATAAGGCGTTTGGCGCCCAGGGATGATTGTAGCTTGTCCGCGGCGGGCGAGCGTGCAGATCTGAAGTGGGCGCGCCAATGACTTTTAGGTGTTCTGCACGGCGTAGGACTTCGATTGCTCCGCTCTGCGAAAAGGCGACAACGTTGAGCTGCGGGATCGAGAGATATGACGTTCGCCTGAGCCCGAACCAGACCTCTTCTGGATGCTGTTCCCAATAGATATCGCCGCTGTGGGGCAGGGCGTCTGCCAACGTGTGCAGATACTCATATCGCTCGGGGCCTTTAACTGGCTGGCCGCTCAAAATCAGCAGAATACCGCTCAAGGAAATCAGCAGACCGATCACTGTGACCGATGCGGTCAGGAAGACCATGCTCCTTCGCTGGGCCGCATGAACGATACCCATTCCGATCGCGACCATGACATTGGGTACATGCCGCAAAAAAATCGGCAGAAGAGCATAAAGTGCCAGGGGCGAAAGATCGAGCAGACCGTAGTCTTGGGCCATATATCTGAAGGCGGAGACGAGCGAAAGAATGAAAAAGGCCGCGGAACAGAGAACGGCCGACTTGCTGATGACGGTCTCGATCCGCCTTGCTGCTAAGCCTTTAGCATCTAAAATCACTCCGCTGGCGACAATGCAAAAGCCGATAAAGCCCGCGACCGCCTCGAGCCATCCTTGCACGCATATCGCCGACAGAAATATCCAGAACGCCGATCTCCGCAAGCCTGGCCGGTGATCATCAGCGGCCAGCAACCGCGCCAAGGCAACGCGCGAGACGACGACCAAAATCCAGATTGCGCGCAGGGGCTGGCACTGCAGGATGAGTTCCGACCGGAGGATGTCCCAGCCGACGGCGTTGATCATCATGCCAAGAGCGCTGGTCAAGAGGGTAGCTACAGCGAGCCGTTTGACCGTCGGCTGCCGATCAAACAACAGCGTCGCCGTCAGTGCGGCACTAAAGAAGAGCTGACAATAGCCATAACCCCAGTTTACCGTGCCCGCCATTGAAGCAGCCAACACGGCCTCAAGCCAAGGCCCTTGAACGGTAACAAAAAGCCGGTTTGCCGGCGCCACTCCAAGGCTGCCGGCGATAACCACGAGCAACGCGCCTGTACCTGCGACAGCGATCCAGCGCCACCGGCGGGTCGATTTTATCGTCTCGTGCACGAAGCCTGTGAGCAGGGTCGCCAGACCCATGACAGGATGCAGCACAAACCCGCAAAGGACTGGCAGGAGCGCCCAATAGGGGCGGCCCCGTAACATCAGCGCAAGGCCAAAGAGAGAGAGACCTTCCGCATAGAGCCGCGGTGTCAGAAAGGCCTCTTTCGCTTGAAAAATTGCCCCGCTTTCACCATTGGGCAGGACGATTTCTACCCCGTAAGGCATGGGCAGCATGGCGACCAGCGCAATCGTCAGGCCTACCGGAATCCGCAGCACCCGCGATAAAAAGCCGGCGCCGGTAAGCCAGAGGGCCACGCCTGCTACATAAAGCAGTGCGTTAGCATAGCCGACGCCGATGATCTTGATCAAAGCCCCATAGAAGGGGCTGAAAAGGGTGAATTGGTTCTGCGAACCGTAAGCGAGGAATATATCGGTGCCATACCGGGCGGGATCAATCTCGCTCAGCGCTTGGAATGTATAGAGCACCGAGTCGTGGAAGATGCCGGCATACCGAACCCAGACCGTGCCGATGACCAAAACAACTGTTGCGAGCAACAACGCGTTCTGGCGCGACAACTTAGCTACCATTATTCCCTTATGCATGTCCCCGTTGGCGCATTTTGCGATCTTGGCTGGTACGGTTCAGCTTAATTTAACGACTCGCCTTATACAATCGAATATGGACGTACAATTCTGCCAAAGGGGAAAAATGAGCTTAGGCGACGACATCTCTGTCGTGATGATCACAATGAATGAAGAATTGGCTGTCGGCAAAGTTGTGAGCGACATTCGCCATGCCGTACCTGACGCAGAAATTGTCATCGTCGATTCCAGCAGCGACCAGACGCCGGCAATCGCCGCGAAGCTCGGCGCAAAGGTTATCCGGCAATTCCCGCCTCAAGGATATGGTCGTGCCATGGATCTTGCCCTCCGCTCGGCGTCTCGGGCCGTCATCGTGACAATGGATTGTGATGATACCTATCCGGTCGACCGGATCGTGCCGATGGCCAATATGATTAGCGCGGGAAACTGGGACATCGTCGACGGCTCGCGACTGAAGCATAAACCGGCCGCAATGCCTTGGATCAATTATATCGCGAACCGGGCGTTCGCCCTTCTTGCATCGATGCTATTTGCCATGCGCCTGACCGATCTGCATTCAGGGATGCGTGCTTACCGCCGCTCCGCGATTTCCCAAGTCCCCTACTATCCAACAGGCGCAGCTTTACCCGTGGAACTGCTCCTGTTGCCGATTCGGCTTGGCTATCGCGTTACCTCAGTGTTCATTCCCTATAGCGAACGGATTGGAGTCAGCACCCTGCAACCTCTCGATAGTGCGAAATGGACGTTGAAGCGCATCCTCTCGTCGCGCTTTGGCCGCATACAATACGATGGCTTAAAGGCGAACCATACATAAACGCTCTAATCGCCTGATAAATCAATGGCGCGGCCGGCACGCTCCTGCAGCTTAGTGCTGCTGCCGTCTGCACGGTCCAAGCATTTCATGGAGATGAAATCATCTGCTCGACGGCCGCCTGTCAGCAGTATTAGATGATGCGGCCCCGACACCCGCACCGCATCAAGATGGCCCCCTCGTACAGGGTACTGCCATTTTGTGAATTGCATAACAGGTGATGATGACCATATCCCATGACGTTACCATGCGCGGCCGGTACGAGGCTCATCCATGCCATTTTCCAAGATGCACTTTGACAGTGCCATCGAAACCTTTCTGAGACGTCTCCAACCCAAGAACGTTCTTGATATAGGGGCAGGCGCGGGGAAATACGCCACGCTTCTGCGCCGCGCTTGTCCCGGCGCTTTTGTCACCGCAGTAGAGCTCGACACCGAATATATCGAGCGCTTCAAGCTCGCCGAAAAATACGACGAGGTGCGCAGAGTTAATGCCGAGCTGCTGCTGACGGAAGTCGACACGGATTACGACCTGGTCATCTTCGGTGACGTGATCGAGCATCTCCGCAAATCCGTCGGCGTCGATCTCCTGAATTTCTTTGTCTATCGCAGCAAGCGGATCCTCGTCGTGTTCCCCTTGCGAGCCCGGCAAGGTTCGGTAGACGGAAGATCGCAGGAAGCCCATATTTCCATTTGGGGGCCGGAGGATTTCAGAACGTTCGAACATAGCTATGATGAGGTCGGTCGCCTGGCGATGGTGCAGATCACAGGTTATCTTTCACATCAGACCTAGCGTGGTCTGATTGCCGATGAAGTCGCGGGCTGCGTGCCCTGGTCTGTTCTGCGATCTATTCGGGGGGTGCGGCATCTTCGTCGCCGTTAACTCTGAACCAGGTATCGATCTCATCGGCAAGAGATCTGCCGCGCGGCGTGATCATGTCCTCGATCTGCCAGCACTGCTGGCGCCGCTGCCACTGCAATGTGACCTGCTGGGGCGTGCGATCGGCTTCCGACAAGGCGAATATATAATGCATGACCACCGCCGCTCGGCCATTAGCATTGTAGACTAAGTCATACGTGATGGGCTCGGCGATATCGCCATCCTGGGCATCCAGCCAGGGATCTGAATCAAGCGCACATTCCTGGCCATCCGAGCAGGCATAATCCGTGGTGAGTAGCTTTAAGAGGCGCGGGGCAATGATATCCTGCAGCTTGCCGGGATCGGTATAATAGAAGTCGGCGTGGTTTTCGTAGAACGCCTTCGCTGCGGCCACCGGATCAGGGCCAAGGCACTCGGCAACGGCCGGCCGCCCCAGCCATAGGCTGACCGCAAGAGCCGCAAGCGCTGTGATATAAGACTTCGCGGTGGCATAAGACTTCATGGCAGTTCCGTCAAGATCGCGCCTGTCCGCCGCTGCACACGTCTGATCAGTCGTTTGGTGACAGATTCGGACGGCTTTTCAGCCAATCGTCAGGCTCCAGCCTGCCAGCAAATAAAGGCTTTGTCTGCATTCTGCTGTGCGCGTAGCGGCCGGCTTCAACCGTTGCTCTGGCAGGCAAGCCCGATGCCAAGAAATGTCGATGAATCGTGCGGAGAGGTCGTGGCCACTGACGGCTCAACCCGATGCTTCCATCTCTGCCGGAGTGTCAGGCGATTGAACGTCGGCTTGCACAAGGCCGGCGCCGATAGCCAGCCATACCAGATCAGCATCCGTGCGGGCGCCGACCTTGGCCTTGATCTGGTAATGGTAGTTACGGACTGTCTTCAGGCTGAGATGCAGCGAGGTGGAAATTTCCTCTGCCGACCAGCTTGACGCGATCAGGCGTAGAATCTCGGTTTCGCGCGGGCTGAGTTCATCCAACTGGGACGTGGGATGCGCAAGGCGATCGGCGGCGATCTCCTGCGCCACGTCATTGCTCAAAGCACGGCCGCCTTTGGCAACCACCGCCACCGCATTGACCAGTTCGGTCGCATCGCTTCCCTTGGTGACATAGCCAGCCGCACCGGCTTCAAAAGCCTTCAAGGCAAAACCGGCGCCGCCATGCATGGTGAAGACGAGAATGCGCGCATCGCGGTCCCATTGTCGGATGTGACGCAGCGCCTCTATTCCGCCGATGCCGGGTAGCGAGAGATCCATGACAACGACATCGGGCCTCGACTTCTGGTAAGCCTGATAGGCCGAGGCGGCATCATCAGCCTCCGCCACCACACGGTAGCCCGGCGTCCGTTCAAGCAGGCGCCGGAAGCCCTCCCGAACGACGGGATGGTCATCAACCAGCAGGATGGTCAGCTCGCTCATGCGGGCATCGCAAGCGCCGCGGAAGGTGCCCGCGACGGCATGAGGGGGATGAGCGCAGCAACCCGCACGCCACGCGGAGCCTGGCCGATCGACAGGCTGCCGCCCAACGCAGCAACCCGCTCGCGGATGCCGAGGATCCCATAGCCAGAGGCGGAATTCAGTTTGACCGGGCTGCCGCCGCCGTCATCCTCGACGCTGAGGGCGATCGCGTCGTTCTCCGCCACGTCAACCCGCTCCACATGCAGCCGGACGTCCTGCGGCTTGCCGTGCCGGGCGGCATTGGTCAGGCATTCCTGCGCGATCCGATAGATATTCAAGGCAGTTGCCTCGGGCAGTTCGGCAAGATCGCCGACGATGTCGAGATGAAAGGTCGCCCGTTGCTCGCGCTGCGCATTCCAGCCTGCCACCAGCTGCGCCAAGCTGGCTTCCAGACCGAGCTCCTCCACCTCCTGCGACCGCAGCCGAGCCAGCGCGCCGCGCAGCGTCGTCGTCATCCGCTTGGTGACGTCGAGGATGGAGCGCGCGTCCTTGGCCATTTCCGGCTGCCCCTTCGCCGCCTCCATCTCGATAATCGTGGCGAGGGCACCGATCGCCGCAAGGCACTGGCCGAATTCGTCATGGAGGTCGCGCGCCAAAGCGCGGCGCTCTTCCTCCTGCACCTGGAACAGCCGGTTGGTCAGTGCCACGCGTTGCGCCGTCGTCTCCGACAAACGGGCAGCGAGATCGTTCACCGCACGCGAAATCTGGTCAAATTCCGCCGTCGGATAGCCAGGCAGGCGATAGCTGTAATCGCCGCGCCCGAGGCGCCGAAGGCCGGCGACAATGGCCCGGGCCGGCATCAGCGACTGTCCGATGAAAAGCGCGGCAAGAATGCCGATGCCGATGGCGAGCAGGGCTGCGACGCTGAGCACCACATCGACCTGATGCCAGGCCTGGCGCATCGCGGCGGCGCGGTCCGGCTCGGCGGCAACCAGTCCCGCCATCGGCTGCCGCGCCGTCAGGGGCCGCTCGATCCGCCTATAAGTGCCAAAGGCATAGTCATAGAATGTCGCGAACCAGGCCGGCGCAGGATCGCTGATCGTCTCCAACTGGCTGCAAAACCGTCGCGGTTCTTCCTGGCCGGGCGCGAAGGTAATGCACACACCCGGGGAAATCACCTTCATGGTCGCCATCGTTTCCCATTCGGGGAGGGGGATGAGGTGCTCCCGATTGAGGCCGCCGCGCCAGAGCAATTCGCGCCAATAAAGCACTTCGAGCGATGCGGCGACGCGCTCGGCGGACGCCTTTGCTTCCCTTTCGATGGCGCGATGGGTATCGATCAACACCCAGCCGACGGCGCCGACCAGGCAGAGAAAAACCACAACCGCGAGACGCAAGACGAGGTGAACGAAGAGATTCATTTTTCCCTCTCGTCCGAATGGGCCTTACCCATACTGGCCATCGGACCCCGGATTGGCAAGCGCGGAGCGCCGTCTTCGACTTAGGGAGGATATCCGGCTGCCTTTGGTTGCCGATCGGGCATATTGCCCGAGATAAGGTGTGATTGCTGCCCAGGCCTTCCGCGACAGGGGCGGATAGGCTGCTGGATACCACGTCCGAGCCATCGATAGCCGCGCCACCGGATGATGAGCCTAGGGAGCTGAGCCGCATGAACGAGCGCACTTTCGATCTTACCCGCCGCGACCCGTTGTTGCCCTGGCTGATCTTCACCGGCGTCAGCTTCTTCGCCTTCATCCTGCTCTGGTATTTCGGCCTGATCGCGCGGATGGTCGCCAGCGATCGGACCTATATTTCTTCGATCATCGGCGTGCTGTATATCGCCAGCAGTCTGCATTGCCTATGGCGCGTGCTTGCGATTTCGCGAGAAAGCGAGGCAGCAGAGAAGACCGCCCGGGCGATTATCCGCAATGGCGTCCAATTCCCACATACGGCCTCCGACGCAAGCGAGAACAATTCTCCAACCGGCCTCGTCGCGGTCCATATACGGGATCTGGTCACCAAGGCATCGCTGCAAGGTCCCGAACGTCTCGACCAGACGCTGCTCCTGCGGGTCCTTGCCGAACGGTTGCGGGGCTCAAACCAGTTCGGCGCCTTCGCCGCCGATACGCTGATGAAGCTGGGGCTGCTGGGCACGATCATCGGCTTTATCATGATGCTCGCACCGATCGCCGGGCTGGATACGGAGAACCGCGAAGCGGTGCGCTCGTCGATGTCGCTGATGAGCGACGGCATGGCGGTTGCCATGTACACGACCCTGGTCGGCCTGATCGCCTCGATCCTGGTGAAGGTCCAATATTCGCTGCTGGACAGCGCCACCACGAAGATCTTCGCCTTTGCCGTCGATCTGACCGAGGTCCATGTTGTGTCATCGCTGGAAAGGCGGGCGGCAGCGGAATGATCGATCACTTCGACCTGATGCCGCGCGAGGAAGCCTTTGATCCGTTCAGCGTGGTACTTTTCAAGGCCTTGCAGGTGCTGGCCTTTCTGTTCTTTATCGCGCTTCTGATCGTGACGCCGGAAGCAAAGACCGGCAAGGTCGACAGCAAAGCCGAATTCCTCATCAGCGTCGATTGGCCTGACAACCATCCGGACGACATCGACACTTTCGTCCAGGATCCGGTCGGCAACATCGTCTGGTTCCGCCGACGTGAGGCCGGCTTCATGGTGCTGGACCGCGACGATCGCGGTGGCCTCAACGACTTCGTTCTAGTCAACGGCCAAAAGATGCCGACCGCCACCCGCGAAGAATTGGTCAGCCTGCGTGGCATCATCGCCGGCGAGTATACTGTGAACGTCTATCATTTCACCGCCCTGACCGGACAGACCGTACCTGTGACGGTGACCGTCCAGAAGCTCAACCCGGTCGTCAAGATCATCGCCAAGGAAACCATCGGGCTCGACCAGGGCGGGACAGAAAAGACCGCGGTGCGCTTCACGCTGGATGCGAGCGGCGCGGTCACGCAGACCAGTCACATCCAGCGATCGATCCTGCAGACCTTCCACAACTCTTGGCGGAACGGCCAGCCTTTATGACCTTGCAGACAAGCGCCCTATGGCTATCCTTGGCCTACGTGCTGTTGAGCGTCCTACTGCTGGTGGTGATGACGCGGCTGCCATTCCCGCGGCTGGTCAAGATATCCGCCATTCTGGCTGCAAGCATGTTCTATGTTGTGGTCTTCTTCGCCACGCAAGGACTGCTCGGCTGGTCGGCGCCGGTGGCGCTGCCCGCCCATTTCCAGGTGCTGTGGACCCGGGTAATCGAGCCGAACCCCGCCCGCCGGGAGGCGGGCGCCATCCATCTTTGGGTGGAGGAACTGGATGATGCCAATTTGCCGAGCGGCGTGCCCAGAGCCTACCTTCTGCCCTATTCGCCGGATCTGGCGCAACGGGTATCGGCGGCGCAGTCGGAGATCGAGAAAGGCCACCCGCAAGGCGGCCGGGCGCAATATTTCGGCAATCCGCCGCATCAGGGCGCCTTGGCAGGGCCGGTGAATACCGCCGCTCCGCCGGGCGGCGATCCTTCCGGCGGCGGGGTGTTGGATCCTGCCTTTCTTGGTGGCCAGTCAAAATCCGTCGACCTGACACCGTTGCCAAAGCCGATCTTGCCGGCGAAGGATATACCCTGACGGCGCGGCTTCGCGGCAGGGCGGTCTATTGTGCCGCCGCCGCAAGGATCGCCGATCGCAAAAGGGGCGGCTAGCGTGCGAAGTCCGGCGCCTCGCGCTGCAGGATGCGCTTGATGCTTTCGAGATGCAGGCGTGCGCTTTCGGCATCTCCGTCGCGCATTTGCTGATAGGTGCGCTGCGCCACCTCCGGCGCGACCGGGAGCAGGGGACGACCGGTGCTCATGGCCCGAACCTGCACCTCGCAGGCACGCTCCAGATAGTAAAGGTCGTCCCAGGCTTCGGCGATATTGGGACCGATCACCATGACGCCGTGGTTCTTCATGAAGACGATATCGGCCTCGCCCATCGCCGCGGCGATGCGGTCACCCTCGGTTTCGTCCAGCGCAAGGCCTTGATAATTCTCGTCTACCGCCGTGCGGCCGTAGAATTTCAGCGCCGTCTGACCGGCCCAGACCAGGGGCTGCCCCTGCAGCATGCTGAGCGCCGTCGCATTGGGCATATGCGTATGGAAGGCCGCGCGGGCACGCGGATTGCGCAGATGGAGACGCGCATGGATATAGAAGGCAGTTGCTTCGGGCTTACCTTCACCGGCCAGGACATTGCCGTGGAAATCGCAGATCAGCAGGCTGGAAGCCGTGATTTCCTCGAAAGCCAGTCCATAGGGATTGACCAGGAAAAGATCATCGCGTCCCGGCACAAGCGCCGAGAAATGGTTGCAGATGCCTTCCTGATAGCCCAGCCGGGCCGCCATGCGGAAGCAGGCGGCAAGATCGATCCGGGCCTGCCGGATCGCATCGTCATCGAGCGCGCTGTTGCGTAAAGCCGTCGGACGGGAAGGCGTGATCAGTTCGTGGGCCATGGCGGCAAAACCTGAAACCGTGATTGAAACTGCGCCGGCATCATAGCCAGCCGAGCTCGGCGAACAAGGGCGGCACGCCATCGAGGCGCGGCAATGTCGCATCTGGCCTGTAATCGGGCAGCAACTTGCGGCCAGTGCCGCGATCGATCCAGACGCAGCGAAAACCCAGTTCGCGCGCCGCCGCGTGATCCAGATGCGGACTGGCGCAGATATGCACGACATCATCCCGGGTCACGCCGAGCTCGCGATAGGCATGCTGGAAAATGCGCGGCGAGGGCTTGTAAGCCTGGGCTTGTTCGGCCGTGATCACCCGGTCGATATGGCCGCCCAATTGCGCGACATTGCCGGCAATGATGGCATCGTCGGTATTGGAGATGATACAGAGCCGGAAGTCGGCCCGCTTCAGCGCCGCCAGCGCCGGCACAACCTCGGGAAAGGGCGGCATCCGCGAAATCCGCGAGGTCAGCAGCTCGATATCGCTCTCCTCGAACTGCAAGCCGAGCTCGCTCATGGCGCGTTGCAAGGCGAGGCCGGCAACCGACCGGAAGGAGCGGTGCGGCGGCGTCTGCTCAAGCGCGTGCTCGTAGCGGTCATAGACGGCGAGCAGCGTGTGCGGATCGACCCGGCCCGCTTGCCGGGCAAGGATCTGCGCGGCTGCAGCCAGCAGCCCTTCATCCCATTGGATCAGCGTGCCGTAGCAGTCGAAAGTCAGCCATTTGGGCTTTGGCGTCCCAGCCAATGTCATCGCCCTCTCCGGTCTCCTGGGGCCACGTCCGCCGCAGCCGATGGCCAGACCTTGCGGTACTTTTCATTCATTTGGAAATTAAATATAATAATTGATGTCAGTGGATTTTCGAATTAATGGCGATGTTTGACCTTGAGCTGCTGAAAAGCTTCGTTTCAGTTGTCGATGCGGGCGGCTTTACCCGCGCCGGCGAGCGGGTGCACCGCACCCAGTCGACCGTGAGCCAGCAGGTCCGCAAGCTGGAAGAAGCGGTGGGAAGGCCGTTGCTGCGACGGCAGCGGGCCGGCAAGAGTGTCATGCCGACGGAAGAGGGCGAGATCCTCTTGACCTATGCCCGGCGTCTGTTGGCGATCGCGGCGGAAGCGCGGGACGTGCTGGCGCGGCCCGAGCCGATGGCCGTGGTGCGGCTGGGAGTTCCGGAAGACTTCGCCGGGCGGCGTCTGACTGATCTCCTGGCCGGCTTTGGGCGCGAGCATCCGCATATCCGGCTTGATATGACGAGCGGTCTCAGCGCCGATCTGCAGAGCGCCGTCGATGCCGGCGAGATCGACCTTGCTTTGGTCAAGCGCGATCCCGGTGCGGGACGCAGCCTGGCGCATTGGCCGGACCGGCTGGTCTGGGTCGCCGGCCAAGATGCCGATCTCAGCCAGGATCCCGTGCCATTGGCCGTGTTTCCGCAACGCTGCCTCTATCGCGCCCGCGCCATTCACGCACTGGAGCGTGCCGGCCGGCGCTGGCGCATCGCCTATGCCAGCCAGGGCCTCATCGGCATCCAGGCCGCCGTCTCCTCCGGGCTCGGGATCAGCATTCTCTCGATCGATGCCGTCCTGCCCGATCATCGCCTGCTCGGCGAAGCAGAGGGCTTTGCCGAGCCGGGGCCGACCGAATTGGCCTTGGTGGCGAGTGGCGGGAGGCTGCCGGCGATGGCTAAGACCGTCGCCGATTACCTGGAAACGGCACTTGACGATGGCGGGCTCGGCACGAGCAGCGTCGGTCAACTTGCCGGAAAGAGCTCGGCCACCGGCAAAGTACGCGGCAAGGGACGGGCTAAGACGGGCAGGGTCGCGGCGTAATTGGCAATGTTGGCGACCTCCGGACCGCTGCGCGCCGGATCATGCGGCGACAGATCGAGCGCACAGCCCGTAGCCGGCAATAGAACGAGCAGGATCATCGCGATACGTAGATGGCGCATTTCACTTTCCTCCGGCATAGGCGGGTGAGGGGCCGTGCTGGCGCATGCCCGCTTTATGCGTCGGCGCCGCGTGAAGGCGATAGAGGCGGGCGACCCGCTGCCGATAAAGCAGCCATAAGAGATTTCCGTTACCCTCGCGCTTTGAATTGACAGCCTTCTGCCAACAGGCGAGGCTGGAAACTTGAGGGGTCTCGACGTCCGGCAAGGCTTTTGACGGCTGAGGAGGCCAAGCAGATGGCAAGCAACGTGAAACCGATACCCGATGGCTATGGCAGCGTGACACCCTATCTGGTCATTGACGGCGCCGCTGCCGCGATCGATTTCTATAAGACCGTCTTCGATGCGACCGAGCATTTGCGCGTTCCCGGACCGAACAACCGCATCGGCCATGCCGAGCTGATGATCGGCGGCAGCATGATCATGCTGGCCGATGAACATCCCGAGATGAATATCCGGGGCCCGAAAAAGATCGGCGGCAGCCCGGTCAGCATCATGCTCTACGTTCCCGACGTGGATGCCGTCGGGGCAAAGGCCGTCGCGGCCGGAGCCAACCTCAAACGTCCTATCGCCAACCAGTTTTATGGGGACCGGATGGGCACGATCGAGGACCCCTTTGGCCATACCTGGCATGTCGCCACCCATGTCGAAGATGTCCCACCCGATGAACTGGAGCGACGCGCCAAAGAAGCGGGGAAAACGTGATTTTTCTCCTTCGGCCATTCGTTTCTTCATTGCCGCAGCAGCGAGCGACATGAGCGCAAGTTCTCTCGTCGGCGAAGGCTTCGAGCTGCATCGCGCCGGCAACCTGCCGGCGGCAGAAGCGCTATATCTGCAGGCCCTCGATATCGAACCCGCCAATATCAACGCGCTGCATATGCTGGGTGTCCTCAAGCTCGGTCTAGGCCAGGCGGAGCAAGCCGTTAAACTGCTAGCGGAAGCGGCTGACATCCTGGAGCGCAGCGGAAAGATCACCGCACCCCATGCAGCCCTTTACAACAACCTTGGGAATGCATTGCGTGCGATAGGGCGCCGAGACGAAGCGATCGAGAATTATCGCCGCAGCATCGCGTTGGAGCCGACCAATGTGGAGACTTACGCCAATCTCGGCAACGAACTGATGTCGCTAGGCCAAACGGAAAAAGCCGTCGATTGCTACCAGCGGGCGCTGCGGGTCGATGCAAATCTGGCCTTTCTCTGGAGCGGCCTGGGCCAGGCCCTCCTGCGGCTGGCGCGCCGCGAAGAAGCACTTGACGCATTTCGCGCGGCGATCAAACGCGATCCGGCGGCGCTGAACCTTCGCCTGCAGCTGGTGGATGTTCTCAACCTCACCGGCCGCCGGGACGAAGCAGCGTCGCTGTTGCGCGAGCTTGCTGCGGGCTTCCCGCAAGAACTTGCCATCGGCCGTGATCTGGCGCGGCTGGAATTCGCGCGTGACGATTTCGCCGCGGCGCTCGCGGCCTGCCAGCGGGTTCTGGCGCATGCGCCGGATGATGCCGATATGCTGGCGCTCGCCGGCCGAATCCATCACCAGCAACATGATCTCGACAGCGCCGAGCAATGCTATCGCCGGTCCGTGCAGCGTGCGCCGGATAACGGCGTTGTCCTCTCCTACCTTGCGCTGTTGCTGCAGGAAAAGGAGCAACCCAGGGAGACTGCAGAGATCTGTCATCAATTGCTGCGCCTGCAGCCGGACCATGCCAACGGGCTTTGCATCCTCGGCTGGGCGCAGCGTCGGCAGCTGCAATTCGAAGAAGCGATCAAGAGCTTCCGGCGTTGCCTGCAGATCAAGCCAGATTTCGTCCAGGCGGAGACGCAGCTCGGCCAGGCTCTGCGGGCCCTCGGCCGCGGCAACGAAGCGGCGCAATGCTTCGAGCGGGTGATTGCGCGGCATCCCGACCATGTCGATGCCTATATCGCGCTTGCCAATCTGCTGCAGGAACATGATCCGGCGCGGGCCGATGCGCTCTTTCGTCAGGCACATGCCTTGCGTCCGCTGACGACCTTGCCGGCCCTGGAGCAGCCTGCCAAGTTTGCCGTGCTGTTGCTCATGGCTCCCGGCGTCGCCAATACGCCGACCGATTTTCTGGTTGGCAAGGGCAATTACGACGCGCATTTCGTCTGCCTGTTGCCGGGGATCGACTATGACTTCGACCTGCTGCGGCGGCATGCGGACGTCGTGGTCAATCTGGTTTCCGATGCGGATCTGGGCCAGGGAATGCTTCCCCTGGCGCGCGCGACCGTCGAGCGGCTCGGCCGGCCCGTCATCAATCATCCGGACAAGATCAAGCCGACGGACCGGGCTGCCATGGCTGTCGCCTTGGCCGGCATTCCCGGCTGTCGCGTGCCCCGCACCTTGCATATCAGCCGCGCTGATCTGTTGAACGATCCAACCGGCACAGAAACCTTCACCTTGCCGTTTCTCTTGCGCGTGGCAGGCAAGCATGGCGGCGACGATTTCGAGTTGATCGAAGATCGGACGGAGATTCCGGCCTTTGTCGAACGCTCGCCGGGCGAGGATTATTACGCCATCGATTATATCGACTACCAATCGCCCGACGGTCATTTCCGCAAATACCGCTTCATCTTCACCGATGAGCGCGTATTGCCTTACCACCTCGCCATCGGCGACAGCTGGAAGGTCCATCATTACACCACCGAGATGGCGAAGCATGCCTGGATGCAGGAAGAGGAAGCCGCCTTTCTGCGCGCGCCGGAGATGGTCTTCAGTCCTGCCAATTACGCGTCGCTGCGTGCCATCCAGAGGGCGGTGGGGCTGGATTATTTCGGCATCGATTGCGGGCTCGACAGCGCGGGCAATGTGGTGGTCTTCGAGGTCAATGCCTCGATGCTGGTCCACGATTACAACGCTGATTTTCCCTACAAGGACCCTTATGTCGCGGAGATCAAGCGGGCGTTCGACGCCATGCTGGAAAAGCGCGCGGCCCAGGGTATTGCCCGGCGTGCCGCCGATCAGCCCGCCGTCTGACGGGCTTCCTCCAGAATCCAATCGATAAAACCCTGCGACTCCGGCCGTTCGCGAATGCTCGGCGAATAGACCAGGTAATAGGCAAAGGGCGTCACGATGCTCTTGGCGAAGGGCGCCACCAGGGTGCCGGCGGCCAGATGATCGGCCACCACCGGCTTGGTACCGAGCGCGACACCTTGTCCGGCAACGGCCGATTGCAGGCAGAGCGTGAAATCGTTGAAGCGCGGGCCGCGGCTGGCATCGACGCCACTGACGCCGGCCGCACGCAACCAGGCCGGCCAATCCGGCCAGGGCAGGTTGTGCGCCGACGACCAGTCGAGATGCAGCAGGGTGCAGCGGGCAAGATCGGCCGGTTCATGCAGCGGCGTCTCGCGCAGGAGCGCCGGGCTGCAGACCGGAAACACCTCGTCGCTGAACAGGCGATGAGAAATCTGGCCGGGAAATTCGCCCAGGGAGAAGCGGATCGCCATGTCATAGCTGTCGTCATCTTCATCCCAACTGCGCCAGGCGGTGGCCGTCTCCAGCACAATGTCGACGCTGTCAGGCAGCGCCCGGTAATGCTGCAGGCGGGCGATCAGCCAATTGACGGCGATCGCGGGATCGTCAATCCGCAGCCGGATCGCGAGGCCGCGCTTCCCCTTGCGCATCTTGGCTGTCGCCTGGGCCAGCAGGCGGAAGGCCTGGGTGAGATCGCTGACAGCAACGGCGCCGACCTGGGTCAGGGCGGTTCCAGTCCCCGTCCGGCGGATCAGCGTCACGCCGAGTTCAGCTTCCAGCGCCTTGACCTGCTGGCTGACGGCGCCGGGTGTCACATGCAGCTCTTCCGCAGCGGCCCGGACGGATCCCAGGCGGGCCACGGCCTCGAAGGCGCGAAGAGCGGGTAATGCGGCAATCGGGCGCGCCATGGCTTCCTGGTCCCATGAATGCTAAATTTGGCTTACATATTTAGAATTACTAAATTCAGACTTTACTGGAAATCGCCTGCAAACCGCAACCTAACGCACTATATCTCTCTCCGGAGCGCGGTAGTGAGCCTGAACCTCCCAGCAGGCAAGACCGCCGCCCATCTTTAGGAGATCTGATCATGCGTTATCCCCGTCTGGTGCTTCATGCCAAGGCCTTTGCCCTGCCGGGCGCGCTGAGCCGCCTGCAGCCCTCCGACAACGATGCGCGCCTGTTGGCCGATATGGGCCTGGCCCGTGCCGCGGACGGCAAGGTTTATCCGGCCATCCAGGATCAGCCGGAGCTGGAGCCGAAGCGCGCCGCTTAAACCGATGAGCCGGCGCCGCCCGATCGCAAGATCCGGGTAGGCGCCGCAAGGTTGTACGCCTGAAACTGGACCATTCCCGATGCAAGCGGATGGTCCAGGATGTCTCGATCGGCAGGTGCCGCCAGCCCGAAAATGGGAGCAACCGAATGGTTGCTCCTTTTGCTTTTGTCAGCCCTGTGGGGCGGCTCCTTCTTTTTCTTCAAGATTCTCGTCGCTGAGCTGCCACCCTTCACCGTGGTCCTGGGGCGGGTTGGCTTTGCCGCCCTGCTGCTCAATCTCTATCTGCTGGCACGACGCGATCCGTTGCCGGCCGGATTGCAACTGTGGAGCCGGTTCCTGGCAATGGGGCTGCTCAACAACGTCATTCCCTTCACGCTGATCGTCTATGGCGAAACCCGCATCTCCAGCGGCCTTGCCTCCATCCTTAACGCCATGACGCCGGTCTTCGGTGTGATCGTCGCGCATTTCCTGACCGAGGCCGAAAAGCTGACCTGGGCGCGCGGGGCGGGGGTCTTGCTGGGTCTGGCCGGTGTCGCCGTATTGATCGGGCCGGATGCCTTGGCGGGGCTCGGCCGCCAGGATCTGGTCGGAGAGGTCTGCTGTCTGCTGGCAGCGCTTTCTTACGCCTTTGCCGGTATCTATGGCCGCCGGTTCCGCGGCATTCGACCGCTGAAGGTCGCCGCAGGCCAGATCACCGGCAGCACGCTGCTGCTGCTGCCGGTCGCGGCGCTGATCGAGCAGCCCTGGAACCTGCCGGCACCCAGCGCGCAGGTCTGGCTGGCCTTCGTCGGCATCGCCGTCTTCTGCACCGCCTTGGCCTATCTGCTCTACTTCCGCATTCTGGCGACGGCGGGCGCGACCAACCTGCTGCTGGTGACGTTCCTCCTGCCTGTCAGCGCCTTGCTATTGGGCTGGCTGGCACTGGGCGAGCAGGTGGGGCTCCAGGCTTATGGGGGCATGGCCCTGATCGGCATCGGGCTCGCCTGCATCGACGGCCGTCTTCTGCGCTATGCCGGCCGCCCTTTGTCCCGTTCCGGACTGCAGGAGCACGGCAGGCTCTAAAACGTGCGGGCCTGCGAGCCGTTCGGAAAGGCCCTTCATCGCCTCGGGAGCACGACCTGGAGGTCGCGGACGGCATCGCCCTGTCATGCGTGATTCGGCGCAACGGGTGGCGTTTTCAGGAGGCTGGCGCGGCAACCCTCGGGACGCCCCATTTCAGGCGAAAATATATATTATTTTTCAATAACATAAATGAACCTCGCCACGCGTCACAAAAGTTGTCTGTGGGGGTCGAATCTGCTAGTTTGCGCAGCACATCGCGCCCCCGTTCGGGCCGCCCTTAAACATCCGAAAAACAAGCAGATTTTCAGTGACCGACACACCAGCCGCTCCGAGCTTCGACATCACCCCGATCACCATCGAAGAGGAGATGAAGCGCTCCTATCTCGATTATGCCATGAGCGTCATCGTCAGCCGCGCACTGCCCGACGTGCGGGACGGGCTGAAACCGGTGCATCGGCGCATTCTCTACGGCATGCGTGAAGCCGGGTTTGACTCTACCAAGAGCTACAAGAAATCGGCCCGTGCGGTCGGCGAGGTGATGGGTAACTACCATCCCCATGGCGACCAGTCGATCTATGACGCCCTGGTGCGTATGGCGCAGGATTTCTCCATGCGCCTGATGCTGGTGGACGGGCAGGGCAATTTCGGCTCGATGGATGGCGATCCGCCCGCGGCGATGCGTTACACCGAGGCTCGCCTCACCAAGTCCGCCGAGGCCTTGCTCGACGATATCGACAAGGAAACTGTCGACTTCCAGCCGACCTATGACGAAAGCCGCATGGAGCCGACCGTCCTGCCGGCGCGCTTTCCCAACCTGCTGGTCAATGGCGCTGGCGGCATCGCCGTCGGCATGGCGACCAATATTCCGACCCATAACCTGTCGGAAGTGATCGATGCCTGCTGCGCCTATATCGATAATCCGGCGATCACCATCGATCAGCTGATGCAGGTCATTCCCGGGCCGGATTTCCCCACCGGCGGCCTGATCCTGGGGCGCAACGGCATCCGCGAAGCCTTCCATACCGGTCGTGGCTCGGTGGTCATGCGTGGACGCACCCATGTGGAGGAGATCCGCAAGGACCGCGAAGCCATCATCATCACGGAGATTCCCTATCAGGTGAACAAGTCGCGGATGATCGAGCGCATGGCGGAAGTCGTGCGCGAAAAGATCATCGAAGGCATCGCCGATCTGCGCGACGAATCCGACCGCGAAGGCGTGCGCGTCGTCGTCGAGCTGAAACGCGACGCCATGGCCGATGTGGTGCTCAACCAGCTGTTCCGTTTCACGCCGCTGCAGACCAGTTTCGGCGTCAATATGCTGGCGCTCAACGGCGGCCGGCCGCAACTCCTCAATCTGAAGGACATCATCGCCGCCTTCATCGAGTTCCGCGAAGAGGTGATCACCCGCCGCACGGTCTTCGAACTCAACCAGACCCGCGAACGCGCCCATGTCCTGGTCGGCCTCGCCATCGCCGTCGCCAATATCGATGAGGTCATCGCCCTGATCCGCAACGCGCCGGATCCCGTGGTCGCCCGCGAGCAGTTGATGGCGCGCGACTGGCCGGCCGAAGATGTGGCGCCGCTGATCAAGCTGATCGATGATCCCAACCACATGATCACCGAACAGGCGACCTATCGCCTGTCGGAGGCCCAGGCCCGCGCCATTCTGGAGCTGCGCCTGCAGCGCCTGACCGGCCTCGAGCGCGACAAGATCGCCGACGAGCTGAAGGAACTGGCCGCCAAGATCGTCGACTATCTGGAAACCCTGGAAGACCGCGACAAGCGCTTCCGCATCCTGCGCGACGAAATCGTCGCCATGAAGGAGCAGTTCGGTACGCCGCGCCGGACCACGATCGAAGACAACGAATTCGAGCATGACATCGAGGACCTGATCCAGCGCGAGGACATGGTCGTCACCGTCACCCATGGCGGCTATATCAAGCGCGTGCCGCTTTCCACCTACCGGGCGCAGCGCCGCGGCGGCAAGGGCCGCTCCGGCATGTCGACCAAGGACGAGGATTTCGTCGGCCAGGTCTTCGTCGCCGACACCCATACGCCGATGCTGTTCTTCTCGACCCGCGGCATGGTCTACAAGATGAAGGTCTATCGCCTGCCGCTCGGCAATCCCCAGGCGCGCGGCAAGGCACTCATCAACCTGCTGCCGCTGGAAGAGGGCGAACAGATCTCGACCGTCATGCCCTTGCCGGAAGACGAGGCAAGCTGGTCACAGAGCCATGTGATGTTCGCGACTTTGAGCGGCTATGTCCGCCGCAACGAGCTCAGCGATTTCACTGATGTTAAGGCCAATGGCAAGATCGCCATGAAGCTGGAAGCCGGCGACCGCCTGGTTGGCGTCGCCGTCTGCACCGAGGCCAATGATATCCTGCTGGCGGCCGAAAGCGGCAAGGCGATCCGCTTCCCGGTGACCGACGTCCGCGTCTTTGCCGGACGCGATTCCATGGGGGTGCGCGGCATCCGCCTGGAGGATGGTGATACGCTGGTCTCCATGTCGGTCCTGCATCATATCGATGTCGAGATCGACGAGCGTGACGCCTATCTGCGCTATGCCGCCGCCAAGCGCCGTAGCGCAGCCGGCGAGGGCGGCGTGGAGGAAGAAGAGGGTGCTGTCGAGGAAACGGCGGGCGAGGGCAGCGGCGCCGAAATCGCCCTGTCGCCAGAACGCCTCGCGGCCCTGGAAGCGGCGGAAGAATTCATCCTCACCGTCACCCGCAACGGGTACGGCAAACGGACTTCCGCCTATGAATACCGCGTCACCGGACGTGGCGGGCAGGGTGTTGCCAATATCGACGTCTCAGCCCGCAACGGCAAGGTTGCGGCCTCGTTCCCGGTGGCAGATGCCGACCAGATCATGCTGGTCACCGATGGCGGCCAGTTGATCCGCTGCCCGGTCCATGACATCCGCATTGCCCGACGCCAGACACAAGGCGTCATGATCTTCCGGGTTGCCCAAGACGAACATGTAGTCGCCGTCGCACATCTCAGCGACCTCGGCGAGGACGAAGCCGATGATCAAACAGAGGCAGCCGATCCGACTGCTGGCGAAACCGGCACGGCGGCAACCTCTCCTGATAACAACGAAGCCGGGCCTGAAACCGGCGCGACCGATACGGCAAACGATGGGGAAGACAATGGCTGATTACAGCCCACGGATCGGTGTCTATCCGGGCACCTTCGATCCGATCACCAATGGCCATATGGATATTATCCGGCGCGCCATGACGCTGGTTGACCAGTTGGTAATCGCTGTTTCGGTCAATGCCGGCAAGGGCCCGCTTTTCAATGTCGACGAACGACTGGAAATGGTCCGCGAAGAGATTGCTGATCCGCGCAACGGGCTGCCGGCGGACCGGGTGAAGGCCGTCAGTTTCGATAATCTGCTGATGCACTTCGCCGAGCAGCAGGGTGCCCGCATCATCGTGCGCGGGCTGCGCGCGGTTTCCGATTTCGAATACGAGTTCCAGATGGCAGGCATGAATGCCAGGCTCAATCCGCGGATCGAAACCGTCTTCCTAATGGCGGCGGAAGGCAGCCAGTTCATCTCCTCACGCTTTGTGAAGGAGATCGGCAAGCTGGGCGGCTCGATCGATCAGTTCGTTTCGCCACGTATCGCCCATCGCCTGCAGGTGCGCTTCGCCGACGAATGACGACCACCATCAGTTGCTGAGGAGAAGACGACAGGCTGCGGTCAGGACGAAGCCGCATTCTGGCGATCCACAATTCAGGAGAGCCACCGTGTCGACAAGTTCCATTTCACCGACCAGTTTTCTCAATAAGGTGACCGCCCAGGTCAGCACGGCGTCAAAGAGCGCCGAGGAGCAGACTGAATCGGCAGCGACTGAGCGCCAGGAAAAGCAGAATGGTGGCGAAGCAGCCGAAGTGGCAGGCGCTTCAGTCAGCCAGGCCAGCAGCAATCGGCTCAACATTCACGCCTGAGCGAGGCTCCCCCTGCGGGATAAGCGTGTTGAGGCCGCCGGCTGCTGATCCGTCCGGCGGCGTCGAGACTATGGTTAAATTTAGCATTTGATGCAGTTTTGATGCGATCCTGGCCGGTGAGAGCCGGCCAGGACTGTGTTGCAGTAATACCGTGTTAATTGAGCGATGCGATAATATCGCTGCCTGAAATGGTGTTTACGACCCATTTATGGTAGATGACTGTTCAGCTTGAGCAGCTCGTATCTACGGAGATTGACATGGCTGTCGATACCATCCCCAGCACACCGCCCACTGCTGCAATTCACCAGCGGACGGAAGCGGCCAAGCGCGTTCAAGAACAGCAGACCAAAGACAATGCTGAGCAGCAACAGCTTGCGCGGCAGGATGACAAGAAGGTCGTGCAGGAACGCAGCGATCGCAGTGCCGAGGATCAGAAGGCTGCAGCAGCGGAACAACGCAACGCCAAGCGGGTCGACGTCCGGGCCTGAGGCGCCGCGGCGGACGTATTCAGGGACTGCCCATCATCACGGGCGGAAATCCGCGACCGAAGCATAGGTCGCCATCCATTATCGGTTCCGGCGGTGAAGCAAGGTTGAGCAGGCGGTGAAGGGCCTCCGCGCGCAGCGCCTGCTGCTCACCCGCATCGGAAATTCCATCGATCACTGCCAGGGAAATCAGAATAGGCAGCAATTGCCGGCGCTTCTGGGCGAGGCACGGGTCGCGCGGTTCGGTCGACGAGGGTAGTGCGTCAACCTCCCTGGTCAACCGCCGGACGTCGTCCTCATCCAGCCCGCCCGGCTCTTTCAGCAACTGCACGGTGCGCAGATAGAACTGGTCAATCTTGATCGAATCCCGCTGCGCCGGCGGCATCGGAGACCCGCTGGCGCAGCCCGCACAACACAACAGGATGGCGGCTACCCGAAGCCGCAATGTCCTGCGTAATCTTTGCCTCGAACGGCCCTGGGTTCGATCTTCCTCCGCGCGCCATGTCGGCCCGGGATTCATCTCAGCGTCGGCGCCCGACAAAGACGAGGAAGGCACCTGCCGCGAGCGCGGCAACGGCAGCCACATCCGGAATCTTGATCGTGTGCTCGCGATCGGCCGTCGCCGTGATCGGCCCCAGATCGACCACTTTCTCCTGCGTCGTATAGGAGATGTGCCCAAGGACAAGCCCGGCTAGGCCGCCCAGAATCAGGACCACGCCCAAAATCATCAACCCCTTCATCATTCCCCTCTCGCTGCGGCCCGCTCGTAATAGGCCACATGATACCGTCCAAGTCCCCGCTAGGCCATAGTGCCGGCCGTCAGCAAGACCGCCGCCGGCATGGAAGGCTACAGACCGAAAGACAGATTTATACCGGCATATTTTTCGTCCCGGCCTTCATGGTCGTATTCCTTGGTCCGATAGATCACGCTGGTGTCGAGTTTGATGTTATTTTTCCAGAACAGTGACAGACCACCCACCAAATCCCCTACGAACACCTCTTTGTCGACATTGCTGCTGTCTTCAAACGTATTGCCGTCGAGAAAGATGTTGCGCGCAACGGCACGTCCCTGGGCTCCGACATAGAAATAAAATCCGAAAGGCCCGTCGAGCGCCTTCTCATTGAAATAGCTCGTGCCGGAGGGCGAAGGACGCATGTGCTGCGGTCCGTAATCCGCCGTCAGATTGCTCCCGAAACGCAGAAGCCCTCCCGCTTCGGCATAGGTCATCACATTACCAACGGTGGCACCCAGTTCAGGGATGGCATCGACTCCCAAGCCGCCGCCGATCTCCTGCAGGAAGCGCCATCTGCGTTCATAGGACAGCATGAAGCCCGGTTCGTCATGGATCTGCGCGTCCCAGCCAGCGGCCTTTTGTACGCCGATGAATTGGTGCCAGTCATTCTGGGCCTGTCGGGCATACGAGGAGGGGCCGACAATACCCATTTGCAGTTCGAGATGATCGAGCTGGCGATGATCGGTATCCTGCAACAGGCCGATACCGCCATAGAGCCACCCGGCATAGGGGCGATCCGAGGGGTCGGGATGCGAGCGATGAATTTCCGCGGGCGTGAATATCTGCTGCCCGATCGACATCTCGTATCGCCGGTCGGTGGAGCCGGCATTGGGCCAGAAGCCAAGATCGTTCGACAACCAGTCGAAGGGCGTCACCCAGGGGCTGGTCGAGGCAACGCTCGGCCCCAGATAGCCCAGCTGCAGACCCTGCGTGTAATAGCGATCGCTGTCGAAGAAGATCGAATCGTTCTCCTCGAGAATGCTGAAACGCCCCCCTTCGGCCTGCGCAGCGGGCTGCCATATTGCCAAGCTGGCGAGCTGCAGCAGGATCGGCACGGCAATTCGCGAGAGAAGGCTGTTGAACAGTGGCCCGCGTGAACGGGCCGGGCGAGGCGCGTGATCCACGCGCAGGGCGTCTTGCTGTTTCATTGTCGTGTAAAATGATCGTCCAGAAATTCAGTTCCCGTGGGGTTTTCACAGCCCCTGCAATGAACGCTTGCAGCTTCCAGAAGTAGCGCTAATCCTGTCGGACGCGCGTCACGCTTGCGTGAGGACGCGGCTGAAGCCCATCCGGTTGGGGCAGGGAACGGGGGACGGACCTGTTTGCTCCCCCTAGACAGCAGGCGAAGAGGCGGCGGAACGGATAGCAGTTTAAGCTTGCTTTTTGCCGTCAATTTTGGGAAGTCAAGGCGCCCGTCGGAAATGCATCCGGTGGATTCTGTGGCAGGTGTAGGCAATCCACCCGTCGCGTGGGGCCGGTAGCTCAGTGGTAGAGCAACTGACTTTTAATCAGTAGGTCGCGGGTTCGAACCCCGCCCGGCTCACCAATGAAATCAAGCTGATAGCTCGAATTCCAGAGATACCTCTTTCGCCATATGCCGCGGGCGGCCGGCTAGACGATGTCGGGCACGTACCACTGCAACGGCGCATTGTCCTCAGTGATTTCATCGTAATCCTCGATCACGACCAATTGGCGAATCATTCCGTCGACTTTCAGCGGAAAGATGCCGAGGCTGACGCGTGTCGTTTGCCCCTGCCGATTCGGCCAGTCCAGCGCGCCAATATAATGCCGTCCCTGGCGTTGGCAGGCCGCATAGAGCGCGTGCAATTGCGCGAACTGGGCCGCTCCCTGCTCGATGGCGAGTTCATCCAGATAGCGTCCCGTAATGCTGACCCCGGTCACTTCGTCGACCTTGCTGCCGGAAAGGCGGAAGCGGATGCGAAACGGTTCGTCCTCGATCTCGACCATCATCATATTCGGCAGCAGGCTTTTCACCGCATCGGGGTCGAAAGCCGCGCGTTCCGGTATTCCAGCCTGCGCCAAGCCGAGCCAATAGGCGTAAAGCTCGCCGATCTTGGGGGCCATTTGCGTCATCTGCCGCTCCCGGAAAGAACCTCTGCTTCCGCCCCAGTGTGACATAATTGGCGGCCCAGCGCCAAATCGGTGTCGCGTCGTCCGGCAAGCCGTCACGAAAGATATCGCGCGAGCGATCGGGACAGACCGCTTTACGCCTTGAGTTGATCGAGAAAGCCGTCGATGAGAGGGGATTGATGAGCCCGGCGCACGGCAACGCCGAGCGAGAGATAGGCTCCTTTATCGCTCAGCGCCACATAACGCACGTCTTCCAGTCTGACGCATTCGAAGGGCGCCGGCAGGACTGCGACGCCGAGCCCGGCAGCGACGAAACCGATTTGCGCCATCGGCTCACGCGCCTCTTGTGCCACAGTGGGCTCGAAGCCCGCAGCCAGGCACAACTGCCGAACCAGCGACGTCAAGCTCGTGCCCGTTCCCGGCGGGTAGACGATAAAGCCATAATCCTTCAGCTCGGAAAGGGCCACGCTAGCGCGCTTCGCCAACGGGTCGGCCGCATTGACGACCAGGCGCAGCGGGTCCTGGCTGATCTGTTGCAGATCCAGATCAGCAGATGTCTCAGTGCCACGAAAACGCACGAGGCCGATATCGATCTGGCTGCGTTGCAACGCCTCCAACTGATCGATGGTGAACATCTCGCGCAGGGTCAGGGTGACATGCGGATAAGCATGGCGGTACCTGCGGAGAACCTCTGGCAGGAAACTGGTGAAGGGCAGGGATGAGGAAAAGCCGATCCGCAATTCACCCAATTCACCGCGTGCCGCACGCCTCGCATCATCGGCTGCCTGCCGGGTATCGCTCAGGATGCGCCTCGCATCGATCAAGAAGCGCTGGCCGGCACCGGTCAAGGCGACGTGCCGCTTGCTGCGCCGCAGGAGCGCAACGCCGAGTTCCTCCTCCAGCGCCCGAATCTGCTGCGACAGGGGCGGCTGCTCCATATGCAGCCGTCTGGCTGCCCGGGTGAAATGCAGCTCCTCGGCGACGGCGACGAAATACCTTAGATGGCGAAGTTCCATTAATACCTAAAATATATTACTGAGCCGACAATAATATATTGGACGACCTAGCAGGCAAGCCCCAGATTGATCGGTGACATGGCATTCTGCCCTCCGGCCCGCTATCCCGACGGCAAACTGAAGCGATCATTGATGGCCTTTGATACCTCTGTCACCTCGGCGACTGCGACGCGATACAGTGCGCCGACAGACGAGCCGTCGACCCGGCTGCAGGCGGGAACACCGGCGTTCCGCCGCACCGCCCGCGCCATGTTCGTCGGCGGCTTTGCCACCTTTGCGCTGCTTTATGGGATGCAGCCGTTGATGCCGATGTTTTCGGTCGAGTTCAACCTGATGCCCGCCGCGGCCAGCGGCGTGATTTCCGCCGCTACCGGCGCGATGGCGGTCGCGCTCATTCCCGCCAGCCTGTTGGCCGATCGCTTCGGCCGCAAGATCGTCATGAATGCGGCGCTCGCTTTGGCGGCCTTGCTGACCTTGGCGGCCGCCATGGCCGGCAGCTTCCAGCAACTCGTCATCCTGCGCGGCCTGATGGGGTTGGCGTTAGCAGGGCTGCCGGCGGTTGCGATGGCCTATCTCAGTGAGGAGATCGATCCGCAATCGCTCGGCCGGTCGATGGGTCTCTATATCGCCGGCAATGGCCTCGGCGGTCTGAGCGGCCGGCTGCTTCTCGCGGTGCTGACCGAATGGACTTCGTGGCGGGTTGCGGTGACGACGCTCGGCGTTCTCGGCCTGGTTGCTGCCATCGAATTCAGCCGCAGCCTGCCGGCCTCACGGCATTTCCGGCCGATTGAACTCAGCCTGCGCGAACTCTGGAGCGACGCGAAGGCGCATTTCAGCGATGGCGGCTTGCCCTGGCTGTTCCTGACCGGCTTCCTGCTGATGGGGTGTTTCGTCAGCGTCTATAATTACCTTGGCTACCGCCTGGCCGAATCACCCTTCGACCTCAGCCCCAGTCAGATCGGCTTGGTTTTCACGTTGTACCTGGTCGGCATGGTCGGTTCCGCCTGGGGTGGCAAATTGGCCGATCGGATCGGCCGCCGTAACGTGCTGTGGATGATGGTCGCCGTGATGGCGGTGGGCCTGCTGCTCACGCTGGCGCCCTCGCTTGTCGTCATCGTGCTGGGCGTCGCTTGCCTGACTTTCGGCTTTTTCGGGGGACATTCGGTTGCCAGCAGTTGGATCGGCCGCCGGGCCTTGCGGGCGCGCGCGCTGGCATCCGCCATCTATCTCTGCTGCTATTACCTCGGCTCCAGCGGCATCGGCTCTACCTCCGGCTTGATGTGGAGCTTCGACGGCTGGAATGGCGTCGTCGCCTTGCTCGCCGTGGTGATGCTGGTTTTGGCGGCTGTGTCACTGCGATTGCGACGGCTTGCGCCTTTGCCTGTCAATCTCGGCAAACCCTGAGCGCGCCGGCTGGGCGGGAAGCTGAAAGCGGCTAGGCGGTCTTATCGCAATTGTGCACGGCCCGTTCGATGCGGTGCCAATTGTCGCGCATGGTATCGGGGTACATGCCGCTGACTTCGTGGTTCGGCCAGTAAAGTTCGCCGTTATAGAATTTCACCACCGAACCCTTATAGACATCGGGTTCCACGGTGAGGAAGGCGAGGACCCCGCCGCGCGGGGCATTGATCGTGATCTCGGCCTGATTGCGATAATAATCGACCCGCGGATGCGGATCGCGCAATTCCGTGGCGAGCCCGGTCGAAATGCATTGCGCCGCAGGTTCTACGGCGCTTCCCACCTTCATGGTTAAAGCCGGTTCCGCGACCCGCGACGCCGGCATGCAGGCGCAAAGACCGAGGGCAGCGGCAAGAATCAGCAACGGGCCAAGGATCGGCGTTTTTTGCCGGGTCATGGGGCAGCTCCTTAATGTCATTGCTGATGATGCAACTGTCGTGCCGCAGAACCAAGGCAGGCTGCAAACCACTGTCTTTGTCCATGTGCGGACCGCAGAAAGCAAAAGGCCTCGGCAAAATGCCGAGGCCTTCGCGAAACTGGCTCGCCGGGGTCGGCGAAGATGCGAACTACGAATACTCAATCCCCCGACCCAACGCTACGCCAGAATTCCCTAAAATCCGCAAGCGTGACCGGGACCGCGCCGAGGCAATACGCCTGGCCGGAGGCCCCAAGCCCTCGCTGAGGGATCGAGCGGTCGCACTCGCTCTCGAACGCGGAACCGTCCGAACGCGCGACCTGACGGAAATGGGGATTCCGCGCTGCTATCTCACCCGGATGTGTGACGAGGGCCTGCTTGAGAAGGTTAGCTACGGCGTATACCGGGCTGCGGTGCGGAAGGCTGCGTGATGCGTCACTTTTCACTTCTTGCTCGTCAGCCGCGCCCGGAGCGGTAGCAAGCCTGCCAAGGTCACGGCGGTGAAGGCGGCCCCCGCCAGGAATGTTCCGCGTGGCCCAGCAACATCCCAAAGCAGGCCTGCAATGACGCTGGCGGCGAGCAATGCGACGCCGGTCACCAGGTTGAACATGCCAAAGGCGGTGCCTCTAAGTTCAGCCGGCACCGCGTCGGTGACGAGGGTCGCAAGCAGCCCCTGGGTGAAGCCCATGTGCAATCCCCAGAGTATGACGCCAAACCCCACGCCCACGATGCCCGTGGAGAAGCCGAGCATGAGATCGGCCGCAAGGAGCAGCAGGAGGCCGAGGATCAGAACGGTGATTCGATCGATGTGGTCGGAGATGGCACCCACGGGATAGGCGGAAACGGCGTAGGCGATATTCATAATGACGAGGACGATCGGGACCAGCATCAACGGCACGCCAATGGACTGGGCACGCAGAACCAGGAACGCCTCGCTGAACCGGGCGAGCGTGAATACCGCCGCGACCGCCGCGACCCACCAGTAAGTGGTGCCGAGGTTTCTGAGTTCGCTGGCGCTCAAGGGCATGCGAACCTGACGCAGGCCCGGCAGACGCTCGGGCTCGCGTACCGCGACGAGGATCAGAGCGAACGACAGGAACGCCGGGATGACCGCAATCCAAAAGACCACCGTGAACTTGTCGGTAGTCAGCCACATAAGAATGATGGCGAGTAACGGGCCGAGAAAGGCACCGACCGTGTCGAGTGACTGGCGCAGACCGAAGCTCGCACCGCGCAGGTGGACGGGGCTGATGTCGGCGACAAGTGCATCACGCGGCGCGCCACGGACGCCCTTGCCGACTCGGTCGATGAAACGGGCGGCGATGAGCCATCCAACTGTGGTCGCTAGCGGAAAGATGGGCTTTGTGAATGCAGCCATCCCGTAACCGAGTGCTGCTAGGAATTTGCGCTTGCCCAGCCTGTCGCTCAATGCGCCGGAAAAGACTTTGGTGATTGAGGCGGTCGCCTCCGCGATGCCTTCGATGACACCGACAGTGAGCATCGACGTGCCAAGTGCGGTCACGAGATAGACCGGCAGGAGGGCGTGGATCATCTCCGACGAGACATCCATCAGCAACGACACGAATCCAAGAGCCCAGATCCCTGAAGGGATCTCCCGCCAGGGAGTTGCGCGCTTCGGAGCAATCTCCGTCATCGCTCGGCCTTTGATCTCGCCCATCGCCCCTCACCGATTCTCATCGTGTGCGTCGAAGACCTGCCGAGCATAAGCGTCGAGCAGCGCCTCGCAGGCGTGCAGCCGATCCTCAGCTTCGGCTGCAAGCGTCGCACCATAGAAGTCGAGCTTGCGGATCTTGTCGAACCAGCCCTGGAGCTTCTTCAGGTCGACATCATTCTCCTCGAGTTCGGCATAGGTGTAGTGGTTTGCCGCCCGCTCCTTGGCGATCTCGGCCTCGAAATCGGCGCACTTGTCGATGAACTCGCGATAGGCTTCATCCCGATCTGCCTTAAAGCGGGCGACGACCTTGTCCTCTTGGGCTCGGTCGAGCGCGACCGTCTCCAGGATCACGGATTCGCCTCCCATTTCGGAAGCATCGTTTTCCAGCATCTTCAGCCGGCGGACATGGTCGTCGGTCTTGGGCAGAAGACAGACGCCGTTCTGCAGATAGACGGCGCCCATGCCCTTCAGACGCCGCCACAGCGCGATCCGCTTGGCCGCGGGATCGGGCGGGACCTTGTAGGTCAAGAGTAGCCATGATGGAGTAGCCATGGCTACATCATATTGTTACGACCGTTACATATCAAGCGTACCGTTTAGCGCGACGCTGGGACCGAAGCGGCGTGCCCGGCGCTACTTGGCCCGTATGACATCGGGGGCCTGTTCGCAGGGGTCGGCAATTGCCGCTATCGCGGCAGCCGATCGTCAGGCGGGCTGAGGCGCGCGATACGGAGGCCATTTGAAGCTCCCGCTTGATCCTGTAGCCGGTACAGGAGTTATCCTGCGCAGATTGTGAGCGCCGCGACCGGATGTCGTGAGCAAGTCCAGGCCGCTTGGAGCACTGTGGAAACCACGTATTTT